>Ga0207681_10000019_pt1 | contig 243902 bp, 220 predicted proteins | sample KBSS53metaG_FD_184324 | JGI IMG/M metagenome (GOLD analysis project Ga0207681, IMG submission 184324) | Switchgrass rhizosphere microbial communities from Kellogg Biological Station, Michigan, USA - KBS S5-3 metaG (SPAdes) (version 2) | ecosystem: Host-associated > Plants > Roots >...
CTTTGCAAGGGCACTTTGGGCCGAGATGGAAGCCATTTTGGCGTCCCTTCGGGATTTGACCCAAAGGCCCCCTCGCAGCGTCGAAAGCACTTGAAATATTCCCGATATTCCTGCGCGCTTCCTCCTCGCGACGGGGCCTTTGGCCTCAAACCTCGGCGGCGCCATTTATGGGTTCACGACCTAGATGCGTGCCGGCCCGAGCCATCGCTTGGGCTTGCGCGCCCTGGAGCGTGGGTCTTGATTGCCGGGCAGCGCAAGCGCAAGACCTTGGTACTGGCGAATCCCCGTCAATCCCAGGCCTTGCCGTGTCGCCCACCGATCCCGTTGATTTTCCGCTTGAAACCGCCCAGCCCATTGGCGCGTCACTCACAGAGCCTTGCGTCCAGACGCAACAGGCACGCCTGCAATCGGCAATCCTGCTGGTCCTGGGGCTGGGACTGTTCTTTGCCTTGCCCTTCGTGCTGTCGATCGGCTCGATCGTGTTCCTGCCGCCGGTTACCGCCATCGTGCTCACCATCGTGCTGGCGCCGGCCGCCGATCGGCTGGTGCGGCTGGGCCTGCCCAACATGCTGGCGTCTTTCCTGGCGCTGATCCTGCTGATTGCGGTGGTGGTGGCGGCGCTTTCGCTGATCCTGCAACCGGCCTACGACATGGTGGACCAGGTGCCGGCGATGGCCCGCCGCGTCACTTTGCGCTTTGCCGAACTGCGCAGCAACCTGGCCTGGCTCAACGATATCAACCGCCAGATCGGGCGGCTCACCGGCAATGCCGCCACGCGCGAAGTGGTGGTGGCCACGCCATCGGTGATCGAGCAGGTGGCCTTTGCCACGCCCAGCGTATTAATCGAAGTGCTGCTAACGTTCCTGCTGACGTTCTTCATGATCGAATCGCGCATCCGCACCAAGCGGCGCCTGTTGTTCGACCGGCACAGCTTTGGCGCATCGGTGCGCATTGCCCGCGTGATCCGCGCGGTGCAGGACCGGGTCGCTTCGTACATTCTCACGGTCGCCCAGATCAACCTGGGCGTGGGGCTGATCGTGGCGGGTGGATCGTGGGCCTTTGGTTTTGCTGCGCCGATCATGTGGGGCGGGCTGGCCTTCGTGCTCAATTTCCTGCCCTATGTCGGCCCCTTTACCATGACCGCGCTGCTGACGCTGGTGGGCGTGGGCACCGCCAAGACCGTGGTGCTCGGGCTCTTGCCTGGGCTGGCGTTCCTGGGCCTGCACGCGGTGGAGGCCAATTTCGTGACGCCCTCGATCCTGGGCGCGCGGCTGACGCTCAACCCTGTGTCGATCCTGGTGTCGATCAGCTATTTCTCGTGGATCTGGGGCGCGCTTGGCGCGCTGCTCTCGGTGCCGATCCTGTTGACGCTGACAGCGCTGGTCGATCACCTCGGCCGGCCCAACCTGGTGGGCTTCCTGTTTGGCGAACCGCTGTTCCAGCCCGGCCTGATCGCGCAGGACGAACTGCACGAAACCGACGATCCTGCCGCCATGGGCCAGGAGCCCGGCGCGGATGTGCGCCATGGCGCGCCGCAAGCCGTGGGCTGAACCAAAAAAGGGCAGGCCGCGCGGCCTGCCCTTTCCCGTTTGGACTATCGTCCCTGGGTTCAGGCCGGATAGGCCCAGACCGAACCGCGGCCGAAGTTCTCGGCAGCGAAAGCCCAGTTCAGGTGCTTTTCGATCACGCCCTTGAGATAGTCGGGGCGCAGGTTCTTGTAATCGACGTAATAGGCGTGTTCCCACAGGTCGATCACCAGCAGCGGGTTGCCGCCGAGCGACGAGAAGGTCGCCGCATCGTGGGTCTGTTCCACCACCAGCTTGCCGTCCTTGGCCACCAGCCACACCCAGCCCGAGGCGAAGTGCGCGGTGCCTTGCGTGGCCAGTTCGGTCTTGAGCGCATCGAGCGAGCCGAACGAGGCTTCGATCGCGGCAGCGAGGTCACCGGTGGGCGCAGCGGTTTCGGGCGTCAGGCTGTGCCAGTAGAACCCGTGGTTCCAGGTCTGGGCCGAGTTGTTGAACAGGCCCTTGTCGCCCTTGGCTTCGGCTGCGGCGACGATGTCTTCCAGGCTCTTGTCGGCCAGATCGGTGCCGTCGATCGCGGCGTTGGTCTTGTCGACATACGCCTTGTGATGCTTGCCATGGTGCGTCTGCAGCGTGACCGCCGAAATCGTGGGGTCCAGCGCGCTGTCGGCATAGGGCAGCGGGAGAAGGGAAATTGCCATGGTCGCTCCGTTTCGTCAGGGAAAATCGGCAATGGCAACCAACGCCCGAGGCGGCCATCGGTTGCCATTGCGGCCTATGTCATTTGCCGGGGATTTCCAGCGAATTTTTCTTAGCTGGCCAAAACACGCCGCCGGGCGTGTTTTGGGTTCGGCACCGGCCCGCTCCCCCACCCGGCCTCTCAAAGATAGTACCCTATGGGAGGCCGGGTGGGGGAGCGGGCCGGTGCCGAACTATCCGAGCTGAGAGGCTCGGAAACACGGACTTAATCGTCACGGACGGCGACTGCCGCCGTTACCGCCACATCCATCGTCACATTGCCCAGCGTGCGCATCAGGTCGGGCAGCATCTCCACCGCCACCAGCAGCGCCAGCGGCTCCACCGGCACGCCCATGGCGAGCGCGATCGGCCCGATCGAGGTGACGAAGCTGATCGTGCCGGGCAGGCTGACGGCGCCAAAGCTCATCACGCTGGCAACGGCAAAGCCGGCCAGCATGTGCCAGCTATCCACCGGCACGCCGAACCAGTGCGCGACATAGATCGCCACGGCAAAGTTCATCGCCGGCCCGGTGCCGCGAAACAGCGCGACTGCCAGGGGCAGCACCAGTTCGCTGGTCGAATCGCGCAGGCGCAGGCTACGGCAGGCGTTGAGCATCGCCGGCAACGATGCGAGCGAGGATTGCGTGGACAGCGCCAGCGCCTGCGCCGGCAGCATCGCCCGCGCAAAGCTGCCCAGCCGCTGCCGCCCGGCCAGCACCGCCAGCGGATAGGCAGCCAGGAACACCACCGTGCCCACCAGTCCGACGATCATCACGTAGTGCGCCAGCGCGCCGATGGCGGCCGTCCCGCTCTTGGCCGCAACGGCCACGCTCAGGGCAAAAACCCCCACCGGCCCGCACCACAGGACCCATCCGATCACCACCAGCATGGCCCCGGCAATGGCTTCGAAAAAGGTCGTCAGGCTTTGCCGTTGTGCCGCTGCCAGCCGCGTGGCCGCCATGGCAAAGACGCCGGTGAACAGGATGACCGGCAAGACCCCGTCCGCCGCGGCCGAGGTGAACACGTTGACCGGCACCATCGAGGTTACGAAATCGGCAACCGTTGGCATCGCGGTGGCCGTGCCCGCCGCTGCCGCGCCCACATTGGCGCGCAGGGCCGCGCCGGCCCCCTGCGGGATCGGCACCAGCGCCAGAAGCTGTGGGGTCAGCAGGCCTGCCATGGCCGAACCGCCCACCAGCACCACCATGAACCACGCCAGCGCCCGGCGCGCCATGGCGCCGGCACGCGCAGCGGCCACGGTCTGCACCACGCCGGTAAACAGCAGCGCCACGACCAGGGGCATGATCGTGGCCCGCAGCGCGCGCAGCCACACATCTCCCACCGGCCCCGCCACGGCCAGCACCGCCGGCAGGCTTTGCGGCGCGGCAAAAGCCAGGCCCAGCCCCACGGCCAATCCGCCGACAAGGCCCAGGAAAATCCACAGGGCCGGCGCGCTGGCAACGGGGGGAAGGCCGCCTTGCGGCGCGGATGACGGATCGGTAATCGCTTGGTTCATGCCCTGGTGAGAATAATGGTGTAGGGAGCCAGCGCAACGACAATGACTGGGGCGCCTTGGGGCCACCAAGCAAAGGGACAAGATCTTCGCGATGGGACGCAAATTCTTCGGCACTGATGGCATCCGGGGCCGGACCAACGCCGGGGTGATGACCGCAGCAACCGCCATGAAAGTGGGGCAGGCGGCCGGCACCTATTTCCAGCGGGGCGATCATCGCCACCGCGTGGTGATCGGCAAGGATACCCGCCTGTCGGGCTACATGCTCGAAAACGCGATGACCGCCGGCTTTACCAGCGTGGGCATGGATGTGGTCCTTCTGGGCCCCCTGCCCACGCCGGCCGTTGCCATGCTCACGCGCGAAATGCGGGCCGATGTGGGCGTGATGATCTCGGCCAGCCACAACCCCTATGAAGACAACGGCATCAAGCTGTTCGGCCCGGATGGCTTCAAGCTGTCGGACGAAGCGGAACTGGCGATCGAGTCCCTGCTGGAAGAAGACCTGTCGCTCGCGCTGGCCAGCGAAGTGGGCCGCGCCCGCCGCATCGAGGATGCGCGCGGCCGCTATATCCACGCGGTCAAGGCCTCGCTGCCGCACAACCTGCGCCTCGATGGCCTGCGCATCGTGGTCGATTGCGCCAATGGCGCGGCCTATACCGTCGCCCCTTCGGCGCTTTGGGAACTGGGCGCCGAAGTGATCGCCATCGGCGTGGAGCCCAATGGCAAGAACATCAATCTGGGCGTCGGCTCCACCCATCTCGACGCGATCAAGGCCAAGGTGCGCGAAGTGCGCGCCGATATCGGCATTGCGCTGGATGGCGATGCGGATCGGCTGATCGTGGTCGATGAAAAGGGCCAGACCGTGGATGGCGACCAGATCATGGCGCTGATCGGCAGCCAGATGGCGAAGCGAGGTGCCCTCACCGGCGGCGGCGTGGTGGCGACAGTGATGTCCAACCTGGGCCTCGAACGCTTTCTCAATGCCCAGGGCCTCGACCTGGTGCGCACCGCCGTGGGCGATCGCCATGTGCTGGAAAAGATGCGCGAAGGCGGCTTCAACGTGGGCGGCGAGCAATCGGGCCACATGATCCTGACCGATCATGCGACCACCGGCGACGGCACGATCGCCGCGCTTCAGGTCTTGGCCGCGCTGGTTTCCAGCGGCAAGCCCGCCAGCCAGACGCTGCATCTGTTCGATCCCGTGCCGCAACTGCTCAAGAACGTGCGCTTTGCCGGCGGCAAGCCGCTGGAGGCAGACAGCGTCAAGGCCGTGATTGCCCAGGCCAAGGATCGCCTGGCCGGCCGCGGCCGCCTGGTCATTCGCCCCTCGGGCACCGAGCCGGTGATCCGTGTCATGGCCGAGGCCGACGATGCCGATGAAGTGACCGAAGTGGTCGACACCATCTGCGATGCCGTGCGCAAAGCCGCAGCGTAAGGACATCCGAACATGCTCGCCATGCACCCCGATTGCCAGAACTGCGGCACCGAGCTTCCCGCCGAAGCGCCCGGCGCGTTCATCTGCTCGATGGAATGCACCTATTGCGCCGAATGCGCCGAAGACCTCGACGATCGCTGCCCCAATTGCCAGGGCGAACTGATGGACCGGCCTACCCGGCCCAAGGCGCTCCACGCCCAGTATCCGCCGGCAAAAGAGCGGCGCTACAAGCCTTGAGCGCGCCGCCGTAAGTCGTATTGCATGGCCCCTTTCCCCAACGCATGATCGCGCGGGGGGAGAGGCGATGCACGAACACGAATGGCGCCGGCAGATCGTGAGCGAGATGCACTTGCGCCGCTGGCCGGTGCTACGCGCACCGATGCAAGTGGTGCAGACGGTACGGCTGGTGAACGAGGCCGAGCGCGATGCCGAATGGGCAGCGTGGGCGGCCATGCCCGCAGGCGGCGAGGTTCGCCGCGCCGATCGTCGCCATGTTTCGGGCACGCTGGCCGGCGGCTTGGCTTTCACCTGGGAACGCCATAGCGAGGCCAGCACGCACACCCTGTTCACCCCCGCCGGGGCCGACGACGCGCTGAACCAAGCGATCACCTGGATGGAAGGCCTGCCGGGCGCCACGGTGCGGGCCACGCGGCTGTGGATCGTGGCCGATGAAACCGCTGCCGACCTGGCGCTGCCGGCGATGGGCTTTGCCGGAGATGAACTGGTCTCGTGCCACGTGGCCGGCGTCATGCGCATGTGGTCGGATTTCCGCATTGCGCCCGATGGCTATGGCTGCATGCTGGTGGCTGCCAACGGGCTGGACGGGGGCGACCTGACCCGCGCGGTGCAGCGGTTGCAGGAACTGGGCAATTACCGCAACCTGGCACTGCTCGGCCTGCCGGTGGCACGCGCGGCCTGGCCCCGGCTGGACGAAGCGGAAGCCGATTTGCGCCACATGGGCGAAGCGCTGACCCGCAGCGACGTGCGCGACGACGATCTCATGGCCCGGCTTTCCGCGCTTTCCCTGGCCATTGCCGCCGTGGCCAGCGGCACCGACTATCGCATGAGCGCCACGGCCGCCTATGCCCTGCTGGTGGACGAGCGATTGGCCGATCTGGCGCCACGCCCCATCCCCGGCTTTCAATCGCTGGCCGAATTCACCCAGCGCCGCTTCCTGCCCGCTGTGCGCACCTGCGCGGCATTTTCGCGACGCGAGCGGCAGGTGGCGACACGCGCCGGGCAGTTCACGTCCCTGCTGCGCGCCCGCATCGAAACCCGCATCGAAAACCAGAATGCCGCGCTGCTCGGATCGCTGGAACGCAGTGCAACGCATCAGTTGCGTCTGCAACACCTTGTCGAAGGGCTCTCGGTGGTGGGCATCAGCTATTATGCCACGGCCCTGATCGGGCATGTGCTGGAGGGCGGAGAAAGTCTTGTGCATTTCGACGCCCGTCTGGCGGTGGGCGTGATCACGCCGTTGGTGGTTTTGGGCACATGGGCAGCCCTGCGACGCGCGCGCAAGCGGTTGCTCGACCAGGCGCAGCATTGATATCTGTGATAGTTATTATAGTACGGTTATCTATCCAAGCCCTACCTCCGCCAATCGCGCGGCAAACCAAGGCTTCATCCGGGCCAGCGCATCCTCCACTTCAGCGGTGGAAACCGCAAAGCTGATGCGGAAGAAGCGGTGGCCTTCCACCGGATCGAAATCGATGCCCGGCGCGGTGGCGACGCCGGTGTCTTCCAGCAATTTCAGGCAGAACGCCATGGAATCGTGCGTCAGGTGGCCAATATCGGCCCAGATGTAAAACGCGCCATCGGGCGGGGCGATGCGCGCCAGGCCCAATGCGGGCAGCGCGTCGAGCACCAGTTGCCGGTTGCGCGCATAGGCGGCCACATGGCCTTGCAGTTCCGCATCGCAATCGAACGCGGCAAGGCCGGCGGTCTGGCTCAAGACCGGCGGCGTGAGGAACAGGTTTCCCATGCGGGCACGGGCCTGGTCGATCAGGGCGGGCGGCACCACCAGCCAGCCCAGCCGCCAGCCGGGCATCGAGAAGTACTTGGAAAAACTGTTGACGATCACGGCTTGCGTGTCGACCGCCAGCATGGTCTGCGCCTGCGCGCCATCATAAGTGAGGCCGTGGTAGATCTCGTCGCTGATCACGGCGATCCCGCGCGCCTGGCAGACGCGCGCGATCGCGGCGAGTTCTTCGGGCGGGATCACCGTGCCGGTGGGATTGGCCGGGCTTGCCAGGATCACGCCGTGGGGCGCGGGGTCCATCGCGGCCAGCGCGGCGGCCGTCAGGTTGAAGCGCTCGTCCGGGCCGCAGACCAGCTCCACCGGCTCCATATGCAAGGCGCGCAAGGTGTTGCGATAGGCAACATAGCCCGGCCGCGCGATGGCGACCCGCGCGCCCGGCGCAAAGCGCAGCGTGAGCGCCATGACCAGTGCCGGCGAGGCGCCGCACGTGAGCACGACTTGCGCCGGATCGACCGAAACGCCCGCCGTTTCCTGGTAATGCCGGGCGATGCGCTCCTTGAGCGCCTGGCTTTCCCAATAGCCTTGCGCCTGCGTATCGAGCACATGGTGCGCGCGGGCGATCGCCGCAGCCGGGGCGCTGGTAGAAGGCTGGCCGAATTCCATATGGATCACCGGGCGCCCGGCGGCAGCGGCGGCGGGCGCCAGGCGATGGGCCAGGGTGGAAACGGCAATGGCGTGAAAGGGTTCGATGATCGCGGTCATGGGCCTTGCGCGCTACCATGCTTTTCCCGGCGGGCAAATCCGCCGGCTAATACCAACCTTTCCATCAGATGAACCAGCTGTAATCTGCAAGCCATGACAGCGGCGGGAACGATCAGGCAATCGGGCCGCGGGGACAGCGCTTTACGGGATACCGACCGATGCCGAACAGATCGGGACACCTGTCCTTGCACGCGCGCGATCCCGGCTTGCCCGCCGGGCCGCCCACGCCCACCAACGAAGCGCAGACCACCGATCTTGCCGGCAATGCGCTTGCCACCATTCCCGCTGCCAACTCCTGCGAAAGCGATGCGGCGCGCGTCACGCTGGCGCAATGCCGCACACCCGACGGCGGCGGCTTTCCGGCCGCGGCGCTGGCCTGCATCGCGCTCGCCTGCGTGCTGCTGGCCGCTGGCGTATGGACGCTGGCCGGCAGGGAAATCCGGCGCTGGGCCGAGGGACAGGGCTGGGAATGGCGGTCGGTCACGCGCGAACCGGGCACCCACGGGAGCTTTGCCCGCGAGCAGCGGCGGCGGCGGCAAGTGGGGATGGCGCTGATCGCACTGGCGCTGCTGCTGGCCATCTTCACCGTGGTGGAGAGCTAGGCGGCGCTGTGCAATAGCCCCCGGATCGGCAGATTTCCGCGTCTTTGGGGCAGGCCCTGGCCCTTTGCCAGCGCAACCGGCTTGCGTTACAACAGCGCAACATTTCCGCCGGAACAAAGCGATATGCCGTGACGCTTTCCGATTCCTCTCTGCTGTTGCAACTTTATGGCTCGGTCGAGCAGGAGGCCCGCTGGCAGGCCGTGCTCGATACCCTGCGCGATCGGCTGGGGGTCCAAAGCGTGGTGGCCCAAGTGCTCTCTTCGGCGCGGCCCTGCCTGCAGCAGGTGTGGACGGCGCGGGATTCGGTTTCGCTGCAGCAGGCCAAGATCCACGACGCATGGGCCAATTCCGGGGCCAATCCGCGCTTCCGCCGCCGCCCCCTGCGGCCTGCCGGAAGCGGTATCGGCAGTGATTTCAAAAGCCTCGATCACACCGACAGCGAACACGACGACATGCGCGAAAGGTTGGCGCGATGCGGCCTGGGCCCCGCCTTCTGGGTGGGGTTCGGGCTCACCGAGGAAAGCCACTTCTCGCTGGTGTTCCACCGCAAACCGGGAGACGACCGCGACATCGACAGCGCCGAGGCCGAGCAACTCCTGCAATTGCTGCCCCATCTCAACCAGGCGGTGGGCCTGTGGCTCAATTCCTCGCAAAGCGCAGCGCGGGTGCGCGCGCTGGAACAGGCGATCAGCGCCACCGACCTTGCCATGCTGGGCTGCGATCGCGCGCTGCGCCTGGCCTGGAGCAATCCCGTGGCCGATAGCCTGCTGGCCGCAAATGCCCATCTCGCCCTGCGCGGCGGAACGCTGGTGGCACAGGGCGCCCAGGCCAATGCCGCACTCAGGGCGCTGGTGGCCGATGCCGCCACCGGCCGGGCCGATCTTCTGGCGCTGGGCTCGCCGGGCGATGATCCGGTGCATGTGCGGGCCATGGCGGGTGCCAACCAGGCCGGTATCGGCGCGGCCACAGCCGACGAAGTGCTGTTGCTGATCGCCGCGCCAGAGCGGCGCGTGCAGGTGGCGCCCGACGATCTGGCCCGCCTGTTTCGCTTCACCAGGGCCGAAGCGCACCTGGCCGCCGCGCTGGCTGCCGGCGAGACGGTCAGCACCTATGCCGCGCGCCGTGGGATCACGACCGGTACTGCGCGTATCCAGTTGAAGCAGCTTTTCGGCAAGACGGGGACGGGGCGGCAGGCCGATCTGGTCCGGCTCATGCTGCATTCGCTCTCCGGGCAGGGCAGCTTGGCGGCGGCCGATGCGGCCATTTCTCCACACCATAACTGAGATCGCAGTTTATATCTCAAATGGGAGGTGCGGCTGCGTGTCGATCGCGCTTCATCGTCACAACAACAAGGCGGCACGGGCACGGCCCGCAAACCGCCGCACCATGAGGACCGATGATGCAGCGCAGACAATTCCATTCACCGGCAGCCGCCCCGTTGGCCCTGGCCATCGCCCTTGCCTGTGGCGGCACGTCCGCCCACGCGCAAGACGCCGCCACCGTTGCATCGGCCGGTAGCGCGCCGGGCGAAATCGTCGTCACGGCCACCCGGCGCGCCGAATCCCTCAGCAAGGTGCCGCAGTCGGTCACCGCGCTCACCCAAGCTTCGCTGGATGTGCGCGGGATCAAGGACATCTCGGGCGTGGTGCGCCAGACGCCGGGCATCCAGTTCGATCCCAACGGCTTCGGCAACCAGACCAACATCGCCATTCGCGGGATCAGCTCCACCGTGGGCGCGGCCACCACCGGCGTCTATATCGACGACACCCCGATCCAAAGCCGCGTGGTCGGCTATTCCACCACCAACGCTTTCCCCGCCGTGTTCGACCTGGCGCGCGTGGAAGTATTGCGCGGGCCGCAGGGCACGCTGTTTGGCGCCGGTTCCGAAGGCGGCACGGTGCGCTTCATCACCACCCAGCCCAGCCTGACCGAAACCAAGGTCTACGGCCGCACCGAAGCGGCCGCCACGCAGGGCGGCGCCGTTTCGGGCGAACTGGGCGTCTCGATCACGGCGCCGCTGGTCAAGGACAAGCTGGGGCTGGCGGCGAGCATCTGGTATCGCCACGATGGCGGGTGGATCGATTGGCAGAACGCCAATCCCGATGTGGCGAACGCGCCCTATCTCAAGAACGTCAATTCCAGCTGGACCCAGGTGGGCCGCGTTGCGCTCAAATGGGCGCCGGTCGATGGCCTGGAAATCACGCCGTCGCTCTATTATCAGAAGCGCGTCAACAACGACACCAGCCCCTGGTGGGAAAACAATGGCCTGCCGGCCAATGCGCCTGGCTTCAAGACGCTGTCCAATCCCTCCGACGGCCACTATGTCAGCGGCGCACCCAATGGTTCGCCCGATCGCGACCGGTTCTACATGCCCGCGCTCAACATCAGCGCCAAGCTGGGCGGCGTGCAACTGATCAGCAACACCTCGTACTACGTCCGCGACCAGAGCGGGGAAATCGACTATTCCACGATCTGGCCTGCCGTGTTCGCCGGCACGCCCTGGGTCGGCACCGACCACAAGGCGCTGGCCTACATGCGCAACGACCAGCGCACGTTCACCCAGGAAGTGCGGCTGCAATCGGTGGACAGCAATGCGCCGCTCACCTGGGTGATCGGCGGTTTCTATGCCAAGTCGGTCCAGCACTTTGGCGAAGACGTTTACGACCCCAATTTCTCCGACATCTTCGGCGGCCTGCCGCCCGAAGTCGTGCTGGGCGCGCCGCTGGTCAACGGCATCTATTCGCTCAGCGGCACCGGGCGCGGCACCGACGAGCAACTGGCCGGCTTTGCCGAAGCCTCGCTCAAGCTGACCGACACGCTCAAGGTCACGGCCGGGGTGCGTGTGGCGCATACCAAGTTCGAAGGCAGCTCGCACTTCCAAGGTCCGGTTTCGGGCGACCAGCCGCAGCCCAACCAGTCGGTCAGCGAAAACCCGGTCACGCCCAAGTTCGCGCTCAACTGGCAGGCAACGCCCACCACGCTGATCTATGCCACGGCCGCCAAGGGCTATCGCATCGGCGGCACCAATGCGCCGGTGCCATTGAGCCAGTGCGGTGGAGACCTGACCAACTACGGCTTTGCCGATGTGCCGCCCACCTACAAATCGGACAGCCTGTGGAGCTATGAAGCCGGCGCCAAGACGCGCGTGGGCGGGGTGAGCCTGGCCGCCAGCGCCTATCACGTGGACTGGAGCAACATCCAGCAGAACGTCTATCTCCAGCATTGCGGCGCGCAGTTCACCGCCAACCTGGGCAAGGCGCGCAGCCAGGGCTTCGATATCCAGGCCACGGCCCGCGTGGCGAGTGGTTTCACGCTCGACGGCACGCTGGCCTATACCAATGCCCGCCTCACGCAGAACGTGAGCGGCCAGCCCGATCCGCAGCCGGGCCAGCTGATCGCGGCCGTGGGCGACCACCTCGAAACCCATCCCTGGACGGCCACCATCGGCGCCAACTACGAAGCCCCGGTGGGCAGCGCCACGGCCTATCTGCGTGCGGACTATTCGTACAAGAGCAAGGCCAAGATGTCGTCCGTCACCGACGACCGGACCAACAGCGTCGATCTGGGCGCCTATGTCCTGCCGCAAGTGCACTATGCCAGCCTGCGCGCGGGCTTGCGCAAGGGCGCCTATGACCTGTCGCTGTTCGTCGACAACCTGACCAACGAGACCACGATCCTGTCACGCTCGATCGAGGTTTCGGGCGTGGGCAGCTATCGCAATCTTTCGCAGCGTCCGCGCACGTTCGGTCTTACCCTGCTGATGCGCCAGTAATGCCATGGGCGGCGCCGGTGTTTTGGGGCCGCCCATCCTGATCCCTTCTCCCCTCGTAAAGGTGTATCCCCTCATGGCTTTCCGCCCCAAGGCCGTGCTTGCACTGGCCAGTGCCACCCTGGCCCTTGCACCGGCCATTTCCGTCAGCGCCCAGACCGCGCCGCCCCAGGTGCTGGCCAACGGCAGCGTTCCGCCCAACCTGGCTGCCGCGCGCGCCCATGTGCTCGATGTTCCGCTCAACATGCTGACGTTCCACACCATGGACCAGCTGTTCCAGACCCGCCCCGTGCCCCGCGCCGGCCCGATCGCCGCGCTTCCCCGCGTGGACCAAGCGCTGCCCGATGCCATGCTCGGCACGACACGGATGAGCGAAGACCAGTGGGAAGACCGCACGTTCACCAATGCCCTGCTGGTGATGCGCGATGGCAAGATCGTGCATGAAAGCTATCGCAACAACACCGACGAGACGACGCATTACATCTCGTTCTCGATGGCCAAGTCGATCACCTCGATCCTTGTCGGCATCGCGGTGAACCAGGGCGCGATCAAGTCGATCGACCAGCCTGCCACGGATTTCGTCCCCGAACTCAAGGGTTCGGGCTATGATGGCGTGACCATCCGCCAGCTGCTGCAGATGCGCTCGGGCGTGGATTACGAGGAACGCTACGATTTCGGCGCCAACCCCAGCGTGGCCGCCAGGATCTTTCTCAACGCCATCGTCGCCAACACCGAACGCTTTGCCGACACGGCCCCGCGCCTAGGCAAGAAATACAAGCCGGGCAGCCACTTCAACTATTCCACGGTCGATACCAGCGTGCTGGGATGGATCTTGGAGCGGGCCACCAAGCAGCCGCTCGCCAGCTATACCGCGCAGAACCTGTGGCAGCCGATGGGCATGGAATCCTATGGTTTCTGGCTGGCCGACGGCGCGCCGGGCACGGGACGCGAATTGAACGGCATGGGCTACAATGCCACGCTCCGCGATTTTGCGCGCCTGGGGCAGATGATGCTGGACCAGGGCAAGTTCAACGGGCGCCAGATCGTGCCGGCCGAATGGGTCCGCCAGTCCACCGCGATGGTGCCCAATGCCGATCCCGGCACGCCGCCCCCGCCGGCCGAAGTCACCGATCCCTTTGCCCGTTCCGGCTATGGCTTCCAGTGGTGGAAGCTGGACGATACCGGCGCCTATACCGCGCTGGGCCTGCAAGGGCAGTTCATCTATGTCCATCCGGCCACGCGCACGGTGATCGTCAAGCTCAGCTTCTTCCCGCCCGACGGCAGCGACCTGGGCAACCGCGCAACGGAAGAGACGCTGGCCTATTTCAAGACGCTGGTGAACTGGGCGGCCACGGCACCCAAGCCCTGATGCCCCCGGCCGCCGGGATCATGCGTGGGGAAAGATAATCTCCACCGTGATCCCCTCGGGCGAAAAGTGCCGCACGATACGCCCGCCCAACTGCCGTTCCGAACTGCGGATAAGGGCAGAGCCAAAGCCCTCGCGCGCAGGAACGCCGTCTTCGGGCACGGGCAGCGTTTGCGCGGCACGTTCCTGCCACACCAGCCGCACGGCACCATCCTCGATCGCCCAGCGCACCTCGAGCAGGCCGCCGGGCGCGGCCCAGGCCCCGTACTTGACGGCATTGGTCACCAGTTCGTGCAGCACCAGCCCCAGCGGGACGGCATGACGCCCTGAAACCACCAGCGCGCCGCCATCCAGGTTGCACCGCTCGCTGTCCGAACGGTAGGGCGCAATGGCCTTGGCCACGAGATCGGCCAGATCCACCTCGCCTTCGCCGTCCAGGCGCCCTTGCGTGACATCGTGTGCCGTCACCAGGGCATGGATGCGCTTGGCAATGCGGTCCACCGCCGGGGCGGCCGCTGCATCGCCGCGTGCCGACATCTTCACGATCGCGAGGATCACCGCGAACAGGTTCTTCACCCGGTGGTTCAATTCCTGCGCCAGCAAATCGGCGCGGTCGCGCGCCTGGGCGATCAGCGCGGCATTGGCGGCCGCTGCCTGGGCCTGGGCCGTGCGGATCACCTGCCACAGCCCCAGCACCAGCGCGATGGTGATGATCGCGGCCAGCAGGCCCAGCGAGGGCATGACGCGCGCCTCGGCCGCGGCCGCGCTGTCGCTGGCAGCATCGAGCCGCGCCCGCTCGGTCAGTTCCAGCCGAGCCACCGCCTGGCGCAGGCCTTCCATCGCCAGTTGCCCTTCATCGGACAGGGTGCGCACCCGCGCCTCGACCAGCTCGCCGCGCCGCACCAGTTCCACGGTGCCGGCCATCTCGGCCCACTTGGCATCGCCCAGCCGCTCGATCTCGTCCACCAGCGCAGCCTGGCGAGGATCGATATCCTGGCCAAGCCGGGCACGCAGCGCCGCCATTTCCGAGGTGTAGGCCGCGTGGCCCTGTTCATAAGGCGCCAGGTAGCGGCGATCGTAGGTGATATAATAGCCGCGTTGGCCGGTTTCGCCATTGAGCGTTGCTGCCACGATGCCATCGAGCGCGGCCAGCACCGCACTCGTGCGCGCGGCCTGCTCACGCTGCACGCGCTCGGCATCGACAGTGGTGAAAATCAGCGCGAACGTGCCCAGCAGCGCCAGCACCAGCACCGCAAACAGCGCAAATGTCAGCCAGGCCGGCCTTGCACGCCACACCCGCCCCGTGGCAGGGCCCTCCCCGGTCTGTTTGGCAACCATACCTGTCTGCCTAGACAATTGCCGCCCGACCGGCAAGCGCGGCCCCCAATCCAGTTTGGCACGAAGCCGTCCGGAAGATGCCAAAGAACCGCGCGATACTTGACGGATGGCCCCGCCTCGCTTATCGGCCCACCCCTGATTTCGGCTCGGCGTCGGTTGCGGCGACGTGCCTGTCGTACCGATTCGCCAGACAAAGAAGAAGAGCTGAACCATGAAGCGCACTTTCCAGCCCAGCAACCTCGTGCGTGCCCGCCGCCACGGCTTCCGCGCCCGCATGGCCACCGTCGGTGGTCGCAAGGTGCTGCGCGCCCGCCGCGCTCGCGGCCGCAAGAACCTTTCGGCCTGATCGCGCGCCTTTCGGGCACCATGTCGGATGGAGCGAGGCCGGAAACGGCTGTGGCCGAACAGGTCCATACTCCCCGACGCAGTGCCCGGCCGGCCACGATTGCCAGGCGTGCGGATTTTCTCGCCGCCAATCGCGGAATCCGGGTCGCAAGGCCCGGATTCGTTCTTTTGGTGAACCCTCTGGCGCGCCCTGACGGCTCTGTCCGCTTTGGCGTGACGGTGACCAAGAAGATCGGCAACGCCGTGGTGCGCAACCGCATGAAGCGGCGCTTTCGCGCGCTGCTGCGCGATCTGCTGCCCGGCCATGGCATTGCCGGGGCCGATCACGTGCTGATCGGCCGCGAAAACGGGGTGGAGCGCGATTTCGCCCTGCTCCATGGCGAACTGGTGCAGGCCCTGTCGCGCGCCGCCGCCGGCAAGGGCGATCCGCCCAGAAAGCCCAATGGGAAGCGCGGCCCCAAACCTGCGCACGGCCGCTAAGCCCGATGAAGCGCCTGCTCATCCTTGTCGCAAGGGGCTGGCAGCTTGGCCCTTCCCGCGTGCTGCCCCCCTCCTGCCGCTATGCGCCATCGTGCTCACAATATGCGATCGAGGCGTGGCAAAAACATGGTGCGATTAAGGGTAGCTGGCTTGCCACCTTGCGGCTATTGCGCTGCCATCCCTGGGGTGGCTGCGGCTACGATCCGGTCCCCTGAGGACACCCTTTCCAAATCAGCTAGATTCAACGAACGCGAGGCACAGTGGAGAAACAGCGCAACCTGATCCTGGCGGTGGTCCTGATGGGCCTGCTGCTGATCGGCTGGGATTACGGCATCGCCTATTTCTATCCGCAACCCAAGGGCAAGCCGGCCGCCACGGCCCCGGCAGCGCCTGCCGCTGCGCCCGCCAGCAGCGGCCCGCCGGCCAAGCCCAGCCGCGAAGGCGGGCTTCAGGCCCCGGCCGATGTTGCGCTGGAGCAGAAGGACCTTGCCCAGGAGCTGAGCGCAGGCAACCGCGTGCCGATCGATGCCCCCGGTCTCAAGGGCTCGATCAACCTGACGGGCGGCGTGGTCGATGACCTGACGCTGGTGCGCCATCGCGAAACGATCGACAAGAAAAGCCCGCCGGTGCGCCTGTTCTCGCCCGCCGGCACCCCGGCACAGCATTTTGCGCAAGTGGGCTGGCTGGGCCAGAACGGCATTGCCACGCCCAATGGGCAGACCGTGTTCACGGCCCAGGGCGGCAAGCTGACGCCCACCACCCCGGTCACGCTGACCTGGACCAATCCCACCGGCCAGACCTTTGCGCTGCGCTATGCGATCGACCAGAACTATATGCTGACCGTGGCGCAGAGCGTGACCAACGCCGCACCCACGGCCGCCTCGGTCACCCCGTTCGCGCGGATCAACCGCACCGACAAGACCATGAGCCAGGATACCTGGCAGGTCCACTCCGGCCCGATCGGCGCGTTCGATGGGTCGGTGAATTTCTCCAACAACTATACCGACGTGGCCAAGGCCGGCTCGATCGCGCCCGCCGGCGCTGCCAACTGGATCGGCTTTACCGACATCTACTGGCTTTCCGCGCTGATCCCCGCCGATGGCACGGCCAAGCCCAATGCGGACTTCCGCTCGCTGGGCAACAACCTGTTTGCCGCCGACCTGATCTGGCCCGCCGCCAGCGTCGCGCCGGGTCAGACGCAGAGCCAGACCCTGCGCCTGTTTGCCGGGGCCAAGGAAAACAACGTCCTGGAAGCCTACGAGAACCAGGGCGTGACGCACCTGTCGCTCTCGATCGACTGGGGCTGGTTCCGCTGGTTCGAAAAGCCGATCTTCTGGCTGCTCGATTCGCTGTTCCACGGCGTGAAGAACTTTGGCCTGGCCATCATCCTGCTCACCCTGCTGGTGCGCGGCATGATGTTCCCGGTGGCGCAGCGCCAGTTCGCCTCGATGGCGGCCATGCGCGCGTTGCAGCCCAAGATGAAGGCGATCCAGGAACGCTACAAGGACGACAAGGCCCAGGCCCAGCAGGAGATCATGAAGCTCTACAAGGAAGAGCGCGTGAACCCGCTGGCCGGCTGCCTGCCGATCTTCCTGCAAATCCCGGTGTTCTTCGCACTCTACAAGGTGCTGGTGCTCACCATCGAAATGCGTCACCAGCCCTTCGTGCTGTGGATCAAGGACTTGTCCGCGCCCGATCCGCTCCACGTGCTCAACCTGTTCGGCCTGCTGCCGTTCGATCCGCCCAGCTATCTCGGAATCGGCGTGCTGGCGATCATCCTGGGCGTGACGATGTGGGCGCAGTTCAAGCTGCAACCGACCGCGATGGACCCGGCACAGCAGCAGATCATGGGCCTGATGCCGTGGATGATGATGTTCGTGATGGCGCCGTTCGCCTCGGGCCTGCTGCTCTACTGGATCACGTCCAACCTGCTGACCATTGGCCAGCAGCGCTATCTCTATAGCCGCCATCCGCAGCTGAAGGCGCAGGCGGCCAAGGACCAGCAGAACCTCGATCGCAGCGCCGCGCGCAGCGCCACCATCAACGCAAAGCCCAAGCAGAAGTGAGCGTTACCGGACCCGACGAGGAAGGCCTGCGCCTGATGGCCCTGGAAGAGCGCGCCCGCGCGCTCTTTTCGGGCCGCGTGGAATTCCTCAAGTCTGCCCCGCAGCTCAAGTTCCTGCCCGATCCGGACTTTCCGGAAATCGCGTTCTGCGGCCGCTCCAATGTGGGCAAGTCCTCGCTGCTCAACGCGCTGACGGGGCGCAAGTCCCTGGCGCGCACCTCGGTCACGCCGGGGCGCACGCAAGAGCTGAACTATTTCGAGGTTGGCCAGCCCACGCTGTTCCGCCTGGTCGACATGCCCGGCTACGGCTTTGCCAAGGCCCCGCCCAAAGTGGTGGAGCAATGGCGCCGCCTGGTGCGTGACTTCCTGCGCGGGCGCGTCGTGCTCAAGCGCGCGCTGCTGCTGATCGACAGCCGCCACGGCATCAAGCCGGTCGATACCGAAATGATGCAGATGCTCGATGAAGCCGCCGTCAGCTATCGCGTGGTGCTGACCAAGGCCGACAAGATCAAGTCGAGCGAACTGGAGCAGGTGGTGGCCGAAACGCAAACCGCCGCACGCAAGCATATCGCCGCCCATCCCGACGTGAGCGTGACCTCGTCGGAAAAGGGCCTTGGCATCGCCGCCCTGCGCGGCGCCGTGCTGGACGACGCGGCGGTTTGAGCCATTTCCCCCATCCTCTTTAGAGGAGGGGAGAAAGGCTTTCCCCCGTTCGGGCTGAGCCTGTCGAAGCCCCCGCAGCCGTGCGCGCGGCCGGCGCCCAAACTCTCGACAGCCCGCGCCCCAGCCTCTAGGCGGAAAGGCCAAACGCGAAAGGCGCCGCCCATGAAGCTGGTCATCGGCAACAAGAACTATTCCAGCTGGTCGCTGCGTGGCTGGCTGGCATGCAAGCAATCGGGCCTGGCGTTCGAGGAAATCACCGTCCCGCTCTATGGCGACGATTGGGACGAGGCCAAGCGCCGCGAGCCCAACCTGGCACCATCTTCGGGCAAAGTGCCGATCCTGTGGGACGGCGATGCCGTGGTGTGGGACAGCCTGGCCATCATCGACTACCTGGCCGACAAGGTGGGCCGCGACCGGTTCTGGCCCAAGGACGACGCCGCCCGCGCCATGGCCCGCTCGATGGTGGCGGAAATGCATTCGGGCTATTTCGCGCTGCGCGGGCACATGCCGATGAACATCCGCCGCCGCCAGGCCCAAGTGGAAGTGCGCGACGATGTGCGCGCCGATATCGTGCGCATCCTGCAATTGTGGGCCGAGGCGCGCGCCCGCTTTGGCCAGGGCGGCCCGTTCCTGTTCGGCACGTTCAGTGCGGCCGACATCATCTATGCCCCGGTCGTTTCGCGCTTCGTCACTTATGGCGTGGGCGTGCCCGGCTTTGCCCTCGCCTATATGCAGGCGCTGTGGGAGCACCCCTGGATGCAGGCCTGGATCGCGGCGGCCGAGGACGAGGAATGGACCATCGAGCAGTTCGAGGAAGCGAACCCCGCATGAGTGCCGATCCCGTTGTCCTGACCGAGCGCCTGATCGATTGCCCGAGCGTAACGCCGGCCGTGGGCAGCGTGTTCGACATGCTGCAGGCCATGGTCGTGCCCCTGGGCTTCGAAGTCCATCGCTTCGTCGAAGGCGAAGCGCCCGATGGGCCGGTGGAAAACCTGCTGGCCATTCGCCACGGCCCTGCTAGCAGCCGCCATTTCGCCTTTGCCGGGCACCTGGATGTCGTGCCGCCGGGACAAGGCTGGACGAGTGCGCCATTTACCGCCGAGCGGCGTGGCGAACTGCTGTATGGCCGTGGCGCGGTGGACATGAAAGGCGCGATTGCCGCTTTCGTGGCTGCATTGGCCGACATTCCGCAAAGCGCCGGCACGATCAGCCTGGTCATTACCGGCGATGAGGAAGGCCCGGCCCGCTATGGCACGGTCGCGCTGATCGCGCGGATGCGCGCGCTGGGTGCCCTGCCCGATCTGTGCCTGGTGGGCGAACCCACTTCGGTCAATCGCTTGGGCGACATGATGAAGATCGGCCGGCGCGGCTCGGTCAATATCTGGCTGACAGTCGATGGCGCGCAGGGCCATGTCGCTTATCCGCACCTGGCAGACAATCCCATCCCGCGCCTGGTCGCCATGCTGGCCGAACTCGATGCCTTGGTGCTCGACAAGGGCAGCGACTGGTTCCAGCCCTCGAACCTGGAAGTGACCGACATCGAAGTCGGCAACCCGGCCACCAACGTGATCCCCGCCCAGGCCCGTGCGCGCCTGTCGATCCGGTTCAACGACCTGCATACCGGGCAGAGCCTGGTCGAGCGTGTAAGCGCCATTGCCGCGCAGCACGGCGGGACGGCGCGTGCCGTCATTTCGGGCGAGAGCTTCATCACGCTGCCCGGCGCATTCTCTACGCTGATCGCGCAAGCCGTGGTGGCGGAAACGGGCGTGGAGCCGGAGCTTTCCACCACCGGCGGCACGTCTGATGCGCGCTTTTTGCGGGCGCTATGCCCGGTGGTGGAATTTGGCCTGTGCAATGCCACGATGCACAAGAAGGACGAGGCCGTCGCGGTGGAGGACTTGCGCGTGCTGACGCGCATTTACCGCCGGATTGCGTTGGCGGCCCTGGCAACACCCCAGGCCTGATCCTGCCGGCGCAGGGGCTTCGACAGGCTCAGCCCGAACGGGAAAATATGGCGGTTCCAGACTTCCGTTCGCCCTGAGCTTGTCGAAGGGCCTATCAGTCGCAGCAAAAGCTGGTTTACTCCGCGCCGCGCGGGGTATCGTCGTCGATGCCGGCCTCGCCCAGCATGCCTTCCTCGTCGTCATCGTTACGTTCACCGCGAAAGGCGCCCATGTCGATGCGGCCAGACGAGACCATCTGCTTCATGTGATCGACCAGGTCCGGCGTCGAGCCGGCTTCATCCCCCTGGCCCGCCACGCGCTCGCTGTCTTCCGCGCCCAGCACAGCCGTCGCGCGGCCCAGGGCTTCGTCGGCCAGGGTCTGCGCCTGGGTGGGCGCATCATCCTGTTCCTGGTTGTGCGCCTCCGGGGGAAGGTCGGGCAGGTCCTTGCTCATGATGTCTCTCCTTATGGAAAGACTACGCGCCGCCCTGCCCCCCCGTTCCTTACCGCGTGGGAACGGGCGTTTCGCCACTGTAGTCGTAGAAGCCCCGCCCGGTCTTCCGGCCATGCCAGCCCGCTTCCACGTATTTCACCAGCAGCGGCGCCGGGCGATACTTGCTGTCGCCGGTGCTGGCCTGAAGCACGCGGATGATCTCCACGCAAGTATCCAACCCAATGAAATCGGCCAATTCCAGCGGCCCCATCGGATGGTTGAGCCCCAGCTTGCAGCCCTTGTCGATATCGGCGACATTGGCCGTACCGCTGCCCAGCACGAAAGCCGCTTCGTTGAGCATGGGCATGAGCACACGGTTGACGATGAACCCGGCCTCATCCTGGGAAAGGACGATTTCCTTGTTCAGCCGGCCGACCAATGCGCGCATCGTGTCGATCGTCTGGGCAGAGGTGGCAAGGCCGGGGATCACTTCCACCAGCTTCATCACCGGCACGGGATTGAAGAAATGCAGGCCGATGAAGCGCGTCGGATCGGGCGAGCCGGCGGCCATGCGGGTGATCGGGATCGAACTGGTGTTGCTGGCCAGGATGGCGTGCGGCGCCAGGACTTTACCGGCAGCCGCAAAGATCTGGCGCTTGATATCCTCGCGCTCGGTCGCCGCTTCCACGATGAGGTCGGCAGCGGCCATGGGCGCGTAATCGCCAATGGGCGTGATGCGCGCAACCAGGGCATCGGCATCGGCGGCGGCAAGCTTGTCCTTGGCGACCAGCCGGGCCAGCCCCTTGGCAATCTTGTCGCGGCCCTTTTCCGCAGCGGCCAGGTCCACATCGGCCAGCAGCACGGCCAGCCCGGCCTGCGCCATGACTTGCGCAATCCCCGCGCCCATTTGCCCTGCCCCGATCACGGCAACGGTCTGCATCGCCCCTGTTCCTTTTTCCATGGTTTAGCGGCTGGCACCCGGCACCCACAGGGGGTCACGCCCGGCATTGAGCGCGCGGGCCAGCACGAAAAGATAGTCCGACAAGCGATTGAGGTAAGCCAGCGCTGCAGGATTGACCGGCTCTGCCGCTGCCAGCGCCACTGCCGCGCGCTCTGCCCGGCGGGTGATGGCGCGCGCCAGATGCACCCGCGCGGCTTCTTCGCTGCCACCTGGCAGAATGAAGCTGGTGAGCGGCGGCAAGGCGGCATTGTGCGCATCGATCGCGCGTTCCAGCCACGCAACATGCCCCGGCACCACGCGCAAGGTCATCTCGCCGGGCTCGAAATCGTCGCCCGGCGTGGCGAGATCGGCACCCAGGTCGAACAGGTCGTTCTGGATGCGCATCAATTCGGCATTGATATCGGCACGGACGGCAAGCGCGGCCAGGCCCAGCGCGCTGTTGGCTTCATCCACTTCGCCGATGGCTGCCATGCGCGCATCGTGTTTGGCGCGCCGCGAACCATCGACCAGCCCGGTCGTGCCTCCATCGCCCGTGCGGGTGTAGATCTTGTTCAGTTTGACCATGAAATCGAAACGGATCCGTTCAGTTTTTGCCGGACACCATCAGCAGCACGATCACCACCACGATGGCAAGGCCCTGGAACTTGATGCGGTTGAACATCATGCGGTTCTGCAACAGCTGCATGTCGCGAACGCCTTCGTCGCCCCGCTCCAGTCCTTCGCGCGTGGTACGCAGGAACGCCACGATGCCGCGCACGAGGGACCACACGGTCAGTGCCATGAGCACGATCAGCAGCGGTACGAGAACGTAGATCATGGAGACAGGTCTATGGCGTCTGACGGGCAAAGGCCAGTGTCAAAAAGACCGACCCGAAACGCATCTGCGATATCGTGGCCATTTTCCCCGGCCAGGCGCCGCTCGACAAGACCGCGCGCATCACGCCGCTTGGCCAGCTTGCGGCCATCAGGCCCCACCAGCACGGGATGGTGATGCCAGCGCGGCACCGGCAGGCCGAGCAGTGCCTGGAGCAGCCGGTGTACGTGGGTGGCGCGGAACAGGTCGATCCCGCGCGTCACCACATTCACGCCGTCGGCCGCATCGTCCACGGTAGCGGCCAGATGATAGGACGCCGGCGCATCCTTACGCCACAGCACGACATCGCCGAACATCTCGGGCCGGGCATGTTGCACGCCGCGCCGTTCGTCCTCCCAGGCGAGCGGGCCAGCCAGTGCCATGGCGCGCGCCATGTCGAGCCGCCAAGCTACGTCCGGGCCGGGCGGGACCGGATCGCGGCGACAGGTGCCGGGATAGAGCGGTCCATCGGGGCCCTGCACGGTGGCGGTCGCTGCGATCTGCGCCCGTGTGCAGCGGCAGGGATAGAGCAAGCCGGCCGCGCGCAAGGCGTCGGCCGCCTGGGCATAGCGATCGATCCGTTGCGATTGCAGTGTCACCTCGCGCCAGGACAGGCCCAGCCAGGCCAGATCGGCGCGGAACTGCGCGGCAAGGTCAAGCCGGCTGCGCGCACCGTCGATATCCTCGATCCGCAGCAGGAACGTGCCACCGCTCTTCCTGGCGCGATCATGCGCGACGATCGCGGCCCAGGCATGGCCCAGGTGCAGCGGCCCGTTGGGGCTTGGCGCAAAGCGCGTGACGACAGGAGATTCGTGTCTGGGCATGGACCCCGTACAAGGCATGGCGGCTGGGTACAGGCTTTCCTCTCAGGAACAAGTGTATCTGCAAAGACACAATTGCTAAAAACGCAAAACGGCGGTCCCGCCGGACCGCCGCTTGGCTTTCAACCCCACCACGATGCGGTGACATCGTGCTGCGGGGCCGTAATACGTTGTATTCAAGATATGTTCGGTCCGCTTGAGAGGACCGGCCGAACATATGCTGATACTGCCATCAACGCTTAAACAAGCGTTGCAGTGAACATCGCGCCGCTGACACCAGCAGCGAGGATGAGCGGCAGCATGACCGTGGCGAACTTGCGCATGGTGTGCTCCTGATTTCCTGCGAATTAACAAGGTTTATTGTTGAACCTTGCAGGATCCTCTCGGTCCGTCGCGCCGGCAGGGTAAGGCTCGGAGCTGCGAACTGGGCTCCACATAAGACGAGGCGGTTTTGTTACAAGTGCGATCCTGGCAGCAGCAGTTGCAAAAATTGCACAAATACGATTTCGCTCCACGCAATCGCGGCTTTTTTGCAACACTTGTGGCGCGTCGATGCCCGATGAGCACGCCAGGCTGGCCATGATACGGAATTTGCGCCGGACGCTGGACACATCCCGCTGCCTTCCTTATCGGCCAGCCATGACTATCCAGCCCGAAGAATCGGCCCCCGAATCGATCCTTATCGTCGATTTTGGCAGCCAGGTGACGCAGCTGATCGCGCGCCGCGTGCGCGAGGCGGGCGTCTATTCCGAAATCGCCCCCTTCACCCAGGCCGAGGCGGCATTCCACCGCATGAAGCCCAAGGGCATCATCCTGTCGGGCTCTCCCGCCAGCGTGCCCGCCGATGGCAGCCCCCGCGCGCCGCAAGTGCTGTTCGACAGCGGGTTGCCGATCCTGGGCATCTGCTATGGCCAGCAGGTGATGAGCGAGCAGCTCGGCGGCAAGGTGGAGCCGGGCGATTCGGGCGAGTTCGGCCGCGCGTTCCTGACCGTGACCGAGCCCTGCGTGCTGTTCGACGGGCTGTGGAGCAAGGGCGAGCGTCACCAGGTGTGGATGAGCCATGGTGACAAGGTGACGCAGTTCGCCCCCGGTTTCCGCATCGTGGCGGTGTCCGATGGCGCGCCGTTCGCCGTGATCGCCAACGACGAGAAGAAGTATTACGGCACCCAGTTCCACCCCGAAGTGGTCCACACGCCCGACGGGGGCAAGCTGATCGCCAATTTCGTGCGCCACGTCTGCGGCTGCGCCGGCGACTGGACGATGGCCGAGTTCCGCAAGACCAAGATTGCCGAAATCCGCGCGCAAGTGGGCGATGCCCGCGTGATCTGCGGCCTTTCGGGCGGGGTCGATTCGGCTGTTGCCGCCGTGCTGATCCACGAGGCGATCGGCGACCAGCTGACCTGCGTGTTCGTGGACCACGGGCTGATGCGCCTGGGCGAGGCGGAGCAGGTGGTGTCGCTGTTCCGCAACCACTACCACATTCCCCTGGTCCATGTGGACGTGTCCACGCTGTTCCTAAAAGGCCTGGAAGGGGTGACCGACCCCGAGGCCAAGCGCAAGTTCATCGGCAAGACCTTCATCGACGTGTTCGAGGCCGAGGCACGCAAGGTGGGCGGCGCCGATTTCCTGGCGCAGGGCACGCTGTACCCGGACGTGATCGAAAGCGTCTCGTTCACCGGCGGGCCTTCCGTGACGATCAAGAGCCACCACAACGTGGGCGGCCTGCCCGAGCGCATGAACATGAAGCTCGTCGAGCCCTTGCGCGAACTGTTCAAGGACGAAGTGCGCGCACTGGGCCGCGAACTGGGCCTGCCCGACATCTTCGTGGGCCGCCACCCGTTCCCGGGGCCAGGCCTGGCGATCCGCATTCCCGGCGAAGTGACGCGCGAACGCTGCGACATCCTGCGCAAGGCCGATGCGATCTACCTGGAAGAGATCCGCAACGCCGGGCTCTATGACGCGATCTGGCAGGCCTTTGCCGTGCTGCTGCCGGTGCGCACCGTGGGCGTGATGGGCGATTTCCGCACGTATGACTGCGTCTGCGCCCTGCGCGCCGTAACCTCCACCGACGGCATGACCGCCGACATCTATCCCTTCGATGCCGGCTTCCTCAGCCGCGTGGCCACGCGCATCGTCAACGAAGTGAAGGGCATCAACCGCGTGGTCTATGACTATACGTCGAAGCCGCCCGGCACGATCGAATGGGAATGATCGCCGTCGTTTCGGGCAGGGCAGGCGCGGTGCCGATCCTCTGACGGGATCGCTGACGGCATACCGCCGACATGGCGAGCCGCAATACAGGCGGGCCGGCGGCTATGGAGCACGCTGGCCCGCTTTTGCGCCGCTTCGTTGAGCACCGCCTGGTAGCGATCGGGGAACTGCGCGACGAGTTGCGTTCACTGCGGTGACGGGGATGGCATAGCCGGCTGCACGCGCCTACCATGTACCTTCCTTGCCTGGATCCGAAGCCGGGCCTGCATTGGCAAACCTGGCGGAGGCCTATCGATGTATCCAGTTCGTGCAGGCTTTGTGGCATGACGATGCCGGGCACCGCATCATCTGGCGCAACACCTGTCGACTGGCTCGGGGCAGAAGACCACTCCGCGCTTGGCAGGCACCCTTTGCTGGTGCTCGATGCCGCTACCGCCGATACACCGGCGCGCGCGGCGGCGATCGGCGAGCGAACCCAGGCGATCGTGCCGCTGGTCGATGCGGCTGGCGCCTTGCCGCCAATCGATCCTGCACCCTTCGATCTCATGCTCACGAGCCGGTTGGATGCGCCGCGCACTGCCTACATGGCGCTGTCGGCCAGACGCATCGATACGGCAACGGCACTGGCCTGGGGCCTGATCCACGCCGTGCACCCGGCCCGGCCACGGGGCGAAGGACCAGGCGCGATAGCGGATTAAGATTCGGCGCACGCCGCGCTGACGCGACGATAAGCGCGGACAAACAAGACAGGGCACGCGCGGCAATGGCGGCGCCTTGGCAGCTCAGGGCGCCATTCGCATGGCCGCGCGCTGCACGCCAAAGTCGTCGCGTCTGCTTCGTCGGCAGGCTCTTTCCCTTGTACTTCTTCCCGGTGCCCTGCGGTTCGCGCACCCTTGGGTGTTCGCCCCCATTGATCATAGATAAAACAAATACTTGGGCATTCTCACCAACCCAAGAGCGGGAACATTCCGGCACCTTGCGCATTAATCCGGCGCGTCAGCCGCCATTTTCAGCCCAAAGCCCACCGACAGGAGCGCCCCATTCCCCTGACCGCGACCAAGACCGTCCTGCTGCCCACAGCCAAGCCCGGCCTGCTCAATGGCGCGACGGTTTTCCTCGATATCGATGGCACATTGCTGGAATTGGCCGACGATCCTGCCGCCGTGCACGCCGATGCCGGCACGCGCATCCTGCTCAGCGATCTGGCGCAGCGGCTAGAGGGGCGCCTGTCCCTCGTCAGTGGGCGTTCGCTGGAGCAGATCGACCAGATCATCGGGCCGATTGCACAGGCCTTGCCGGTCACCGGCAGCCATGGCCTGGAGTATCGCTGGAACGGCGTGTGGGCGCGGCCCGAACGGTTGCCCGTGCTCGAAGACGTGGCAGAGGCCTTCGCGACGCTGGCCCACATCTGGCCCGGTTGCCTGGTCGAGGAAAAGTCATTCGGCGTGGCGTTTCACTGGCGCCTTGCCCCCGATGCGCGCGATCCGGCCCAGGCGCTCGCCGTGCATCTGGCAAACGAACATGCCCTCAAGATCCAGCACGGCAAGGACCTGGTGGAACTGCGCATGCCTGGTGGCGACAAGGGCCAGGCCGTGCGTCGCTTGATGGCGCGGCCGGGCATGGTGGGCACGCAGCCGGTGTTCTTTGGCGATGACCTGACCGACGAGGCCGGCTTTGCCGCCGCCCGCGCGCTGGGCGGCCATGGCGTACTGGTGGGCGAGCGCGCCCGCGACGGCAGCAGCACGGCGGCCACGCTTTCGCTTGCCTCGCCGGCAGCCGTGCGTGCGTTGCTGCGTGCCTTTGCCGATGCGCCGGCGGGCCTGGCCGAATGAGCGAGGCCAGCGTGGACCTGTGGCCCATCGGCAATTGCCAGGTGGCGGGCATGATCGATCGGGCCGGCTGCCTGGTATGGGGCTGCGTGCCCCGGCTGGACGGCGATCCCACGTTCTGTGCCCTGCTGGACGACAAGCCTGCCACCGACCCTGAGGCAAAGGGCTTCTGGTCGATCAGCCTGGAAGACACGGTCGCCACCACGCAGCACTACATCCGCAACACGCCAATTCTCGTGACCACGCACACCGATGCGCAGGGCGGCGCGATCGAAGTGGTCGATTTCTGCCCGCGCTACAACAACCATGGCCGGATGTATCGCCCCGTGGCGTTTGCCCGGATCGTGCGCCGCCTGGCCGGGAGCCCGCGCATCCGCGTGGCCCTGCGCCCCGCGAGCGAGTGGGGAAGCACCACCCCCGCGCGGACCGCGGGTTCGCACCATGTCCGCTATCTGTTGCAGGACTTGACGCTGCGGCTGACCACCGATGCGCCGGTTGGCTGGGTGGCCGACGAGCGATCGTTCCGGGTGGAGCGCACGCTGCACTTCTTCCTCGGGCCGGACGAAAGCTTTGCCAACGACCTGGGCCACGGGATGGAGGAAATGCTGGCACGCACCATTGTCGAATGGCGGCATTGGACGCGCGGCCTGGCAACCCCGCTGGAGTGGCAGGACGCAGTGATCCGCGCGGCGATCACCCTGAAACTGTGCCAATTCGAGGAAACCGGCGCGATCGTGGCCGCGCTGACCACCTCGCTGCCCGAGCACGCCAATTCGGGCCGCAACTGGGACTATCGCTTCTGCTGGATTCGCGATGCCTATTATACCATCCAGGCGCTGAACCGCCTGGGCGCGCTCGATGTGCTGGAAGGCTATCTCGAATACTTGCGCAACGTGGTGGAAGGTGCGCGCGGCGGGCACATCCAGCCGCTTTATGGCCTGGGCGGGGAAGACAAGCTGATCGAGCGCATGGCGCCAGGGCTGCCCGGCTATCGCGGCATGGGCCCGGTGCGCGTGGGCAACCAGGCCTATGAACAGATCCAGCACGATGCCTATGGCCAGATCGTGCTGTGCAACACCCAGGCATTCATCGACCGCCGGCTCTATCGCATGGCCGGCATGGCCGATTTCGAGGCGCTCGAAGCCGTGGGCGAGCGGGCGTTCCAGGTGCACGACCAGCCCGACGCGGGCCTGTGGGAACTGCGCACCCGTGCCCATGTCCATACCTATTCGGCCGCGATGTGCTGGGCCGCGTGCGATCGGCTGGCCAATATCGCGGCCGAACTCGCCCTGCCCGAGCGCGCCGATTTCTGGCAGAACCGCGCCGACACGATCCGCGCCACGATCGAGGCACGCGCCTGGCGGCCCGAGACGCAGCGCTTTTCCGCCACCTTCGGCGGCGACGATCTCGATGCCAGCCTGATCCAGCTGCTCGACATGCGCTTCCTGCCGCCTGACGACCCGCGCTTCCAGGGCACCCTGCGTGCGGTGGAAGAAGGTCTGCGGCGGGGCAGCCACATGCTGCGCTATGCCAGCGAAGACGATTTCGGCCTGCCCGAGACCGCCTTCAACGTCTGCACGTTCTGGCTGATCGAGGCGCTGCACGCCACCGGCCGCGCCGCCGAAGGACGCGACCTGTTCGAGGAGATGCTCGCCCGCCGCACGGCCGCCGGGCTGCTTTCGGAAGATATCGACCCCGTTTCCGGGGAACTGTGGGGCAATTACCCGCAGACCTACTCGCTTGTTGGCCTGATCAATTGTGCCGGCCTGTTGAGCAAGCCATGGAGTGCCATAAGGTGAAGCGCCTGATCGTCGTCTCGAACCGCGTCCAGCCGCCCAGCGAGGATGAGCCGGGCAACCAGGGCGGACTGACCGTTGCCTTGTCCACGGTGCTGCGCGAAAGCGATGGCATCTGGTTCGGCTGGTCCGGTGGAGAGACCGAGAATTTCACCGGCCATATCAACTTCCAGAAATCGGCCGGCGTGACCACCGCCACGGTAGACCTGGAACAGCAGGATATCCACGAATACTACGACGGCTTTGCCAACCGCACGCTCTGGCCGCTGTTCCACTATCGCGTGAGCCTGGCGGAGTTCGAGCGCGGGTTCGTCGATGGCTATGAGCGCGTCAACACCCGCTTTGCCGACACGCTGCTGCCGCTGATCGCCAAGGACGACCTGGTGTGGGTGCACGATTATCACCTGATCCCACTGGGCCAGCGCCTGCGCGAGCGCGGCGTGGAAAACCGCATCGGCTTTTTCCTGCACATTCCCTGGCCGCCGATGCGGCTGATGGTTTCGCTGCCCAATCACCAGGAACTGGTCGAATCGCTGTTCGCCTATGACGTGGTGGGCTTCCACACCGACGATTGGCTGGAAAGCTTCCTCGATTATGTGCGCGCGCAAATGGATGCGACGATCGGCGAGGACAACACCGTGACGTGGCAGGGCCGGACCCTGCGCGCCGTGGTCTGCCCGATCGGCATCGATGCGGCGGAATTTGCCGAAACCGCCAATGGCCCGGTAGCCGAAGCCATGCGCCAGAGGATGGAAGCGAGTGCCGACAACCGCGCGATGATCGTCGGCGTCGATCGCCTCGATTATTCCAAGGGCCTGCAGGAACGCTTCATCGGCTACGAGCGGCTGCTCTCGCAGCGCGAGGACCTGCATGAAAAGGTCTTCCTGCTGCAGATCGCGCCGCCCAGCCGTGAAAGCGTGCAGACCTACCAGGAAATCCGCGCCAGCCTCGATGCACTGTCGGGCCGCATCAATGGCGAGTTTTCCAGCGTGGAATGGGTGCCCCTGCGCTATGTCAACAAGGGCTATCCGCGCGATGTGCTCGCCGGCGTCTATCGCGCGGCCAAGGTGGGCCTTGTCACCCCCTTGCGCGACGGCATGAACCTGGTGGCCAAGGAATTCGTGGCAGCGCAGGATCCAAGGGATCCGGGCGTGCTGGTCTTGTCGAATTTTGCCGGGGCGGCTGCGCAGATGAGCCAGGCCGTGCTGGTCAATCCCTATAGCCCGGAGGAAATCGCCGATGCGCTGGCGCTGGCGCTCACCATGCCGCTGGACGAGCGGCAGGAACGCTGGCGGGCACTGATGGACACGGTCTTGCGCGAAGATGTCATGTGGTGGCTGGACCGCTTTCTGGAAGCGCTCGATCCCAGCGATGCGGCGGAACCGGCTTTGTTATAGGTGGGTTGAGGGCTTGATAAAGAGTATATAAAGATATATCTTAGATATCACTCTTTAAGGACGCAGGCCCAGACCGCATGACCGACCAGACCGATTTTCCCATCATTCGCCGCACTCGGCACGAATCGTCCACGCGGCGCAACCTCACCATATCGCGGGTCGAACAGTTGACGCCGCACATGATCCGCATCGTGGCGGAAGGCCCGGAACTGGCCGGTTTCGTCAGCGGCGCGCCCGACGATCATCTCAAGGTTTTCGTGGCGCAAGCCGATGGCAGCCAGTCGATGCGTGATTACACGCCGCGTCGCCACGATCCGGTAGCCGGCACGCTGACAGTCGATTTCTTCGACCATGAAGGCGGCCCGGCATCAGACTGGGCACGCGCGGCCAAGGCGGGTGACACGCTCAGCATCGGCGGACCACGGGGTTCGCAAGTGATCGAAGGGCCGATCGCGCATTGGGTGCTGGTGGGCGACGAAACCGCGCTGCCCGCCATCGGCCGGCGGGTGGAGGAGCTTTCCGCAGGCGTGCGCGCCACGGTGATCGGCGCTGTGCCCGGTGCGGCTGACGAGCAGGAATTGACCAGCGCCGCCACGCTCGACGCGCGCTGGGTGCATCGCGAAGCCGCCGCTGCCACCGATCCCGCGCCGCTGCTCGCCGCCCTGGCGGAGGTAACGCTGGCGCCCCATACTTTCGTGTGGATCGCGGCCGAAGCTGCCGTGGCGCGGCGCTTGCGCGAATATCTGGTGGACGAGCGCGGGCTCGACAAGCGCTGGATCAAGGCGGCGGGCTATTGGATCGCTGGCCAGGCGGATAGCTCGGCCAAGGACCTGGGTGGGGATTGAGCATTGGCGGGGGCCCCGGGTCGCGCTCGGGGCACACCCGACTACCGCAAACCGATCAGCGAAATCTCGCGCCCATAGCCCGGCTCGCCCGCATGGGTGGCGCGGCGGAACGAGAAGAAGCGGTCGGGCTGGGCGTAGGTATCCTCGTCCAGCATGCCGACCACGCCCACGCCAAAGGCATGCAGGCGATGCGCGACATAGCCGGGCAGGTCGAACCAGGCATGGCCCGCCTTGCCGGCGCGGAAGAAGCGTTCGTTCTCGGCGGCCTGCGCCACGAAGCGGGCCTCGAACGCGGCATCCACTTCATAGCTTTTCTGGCCGATGCAGGGGCCGACCACGGCCGCGATCGCCGCGCGGCTGGCACCCAGCGATTCCATCGCTTCCACCGTGCGGTCGGTCACGCCATCGATCGCGCCGCGCCAGCCGGCATGGGCCGCGCCGATCACGCCAGCGTGGGGATCGTGAAACAGCACCGGCGCGCAATCGGCTGTCAGGACCCCGAGTAGCAGCCCAGGCTGGCGCGTGACCAGCGCATCGGCACGCGGTCGGTCGGCCTCGTCCCATGGCACATCCACCACCACGACATCGGGTGAATGAACCTGATAGGCGCAGACCAGCCGCGCGCCGGGCAGGACGGCTTCGCTGGCAAGGCGGCGGTTTTCGGCCGTCGCGGCCGGATCGTCCTCGCTGCCCCAGCCCACGTTGAGCCCGGCGTGAATGCCGGTGGACACCCCGCCGCGCCGGCCCAGGAAACCGTGCGCGGCACCAGCCAGCGCGGGATGGGTCAGAACCTCGACGCTCATCCCTGCAAGCTCTTGCTCACCTGCTCGCGCACGTCGCGCGAGAGCCGGGGCGCGGCGGCGATGCGCTCAAGCTCTGCCCGCATCTTGGCTGCGCGCGCCGGCTCGATCCGCCGCCAGCGGCCAAGCGGCGCCACGAACCGCGCTGCGATGTTGCCGTTGATCGGGTCGAGCGCCAGGATCAGGTCGGCAATCAGCGCATAGCCGGCGCCATCGGCGGCATGGAACGCCTGCGGGTTGGCGGCAAAGGCCATGTAGAGCGCGCGGACGCGGTTGGGATTGGTCAGCGTGAAATCGGCATGCTGCGCCAATGCGCGCACGTGATCGAGCGCCTTGGGGTGGAGCGAGCCGGCCTGAAGCGAGAACCACTTGTCGATCACCAGGCGGTTATCGGCAAAACGGTCGTGAAAATCGGCCAGCGCCGCCGCGCGCTCGGGCACGTCGAGGCCGCACAGCACCATCAGCGCGCCCTGGCGATCGGTCATGTTGTCGGCGGCGTCATACTGCGCCTTGGCCAAAGTGGCCGCCTGCGCGGGATCGGCCGCAGCGAGATAGACCAGCGCCTGCGTCTTGAGCTTGCGCGCGCCGCGCGCTGCGGCGTCGAGGCCATAGGGTACCGCGCTGCACCGGTCGTGAAGGCTGCGCCAGGCATCGCCCAGTTCACGCCCCAACCAGGCCTTGAGCGCCTCGCGCTCGGCATGGACGCGCGCTGGATCGACGGGCGTGATCTGTTCGGCCAGATAGGCCTCGCCCGGCAGCATGACGAGTTCGCCGCGCATCAGGTCATCAAGCGCCGCATCGGCCAGGATCGCGCCGAGCGCCCCGCCGATGGCCCCACGCCCGGCCGCGCGCGCCGCGTCGTCCAGGCGGTTTTCCACCGCTGCCACCAGATGCTGCACCACAAGTTGCTGCATGGCTTCATAGCGGGCAAAGGCATCGTCATCGTGCGCGGCCAGGAACACCAGGTCTTCCACACTTTGCGGCGCATTGATCGCCACCGGCGCGGAAAACCCGCGGTTGATCGACAGCACCGGCGCCTGGGCAAAGCCATCGAAGGTGAAGACCTGCCTCGCCTCGTTCAGCACGATCAGGTGCTCGCCGCCATGGGCGCCGCTCGCACGGTCGAACAGGGCGGTGCGCAAGGGGATGACCATCGGCTGCTTGACCGGCTGGCCCGGAGTTGGCGGCAAGCTCTGCCGGAATGCCAGGGTGACGGTGCCGGTGGCGGCATCGTGCGTCATGCTCACGTCAACCTGCGGGGTACCGGCCTGCTCGTACCAGCGGCGGAACTGCGCAAGATCCAGTCCCGCGCCTTCCTCGATGGCCGTGACGAAATCCTCGCAGGTCGCAGCTTCGCCATCGTGGCGTTCGAAATAGAGATCGGTGCCCGCGCGGAATCGCTCGGGGCCGGCCAGCACGGTCATCATGCGGATGACCTCGGCGCCCTTGTTATAGACGGTCGCGGTGTAGAAATTGCTGATTTCCTGATAGGAATCCGGGCGGATCGGATGGGCGAGCGGGCCTGAATCCTCAGGGAACTGGGCGCTGCGCAAAACGCGCACATCCTCGATCCGCTTGACCGGGGCCGAGCCCTGGTCTGCCGAGAACTGCTGGTCGCGCAGCACGGTGAAGCCTTCCTTCAGGGAAAGCTGGAACCAGTCGCGGCAGGTGACGCGGTTGCCCGACCAGTTGTGGAAATATTCGTGCGCCACCACGCCTTCCACGCCGTCGTAATCGCTGTCGGTCGCGGTTTCCGGATCGGCCAGGATATAGCGCGTGTTGAAGACATTGAGCCCCTTGTTCTCCATCGCCCCTGCATTGAAATCCGAAACCGCAACGATGTTGAACAAGTCGAGATCGTATTCCCGGCCATAGACCTTCTCGTCCCAGTCCATCGAGGCGATCAGCGCGCGCATGGCGTGCGCCGTGCGGGTTTCATCGCCCGCGCGCACCCAGATCGCCAGGTCCACCTTGCGGCCCGACATCGTGGTGAACGTGTCCCGCGTGGCCACCAGATCGCCCGCCACCAGCGCAAAGAGATAGGAAGGCTTGGGCCAGGGATCGTGCCAGATCGCCCAATGCGTGCCATCGTCTTCCTCGCCGCTATCCATCGGATTGCCGTTGGACAGCAGCACCGGGAACGCCGCCTTGTCGCCCGTCAGCGTAACGGTGTAGCGGCTGAGCACATCGGGCCGGTCGGGGAAGAAGGTGATGCGGCGAAACCCTTCGGCCTCGCATTGGGTGCAGAGCAATCCGCCCGAGGCATAGAGCCCGGAAAGCTGGGTATTGGCGGTGGGGTCGATCGTGGTCTCGATCGTCACCTGGTGCGCTTGCCCCGCCAATTCGATCACCAGGTCGTCGCCGTCCATGGTCCAGGCATTGTGCGGCTCGCCATCCACGGCCACGCTTTGCGCCACCAGCCCATCGCCGTTGAGCCGCAACGGACCGCCATCTCCGTCCGCATTGCGCTCCACATCCAGCGTAGCCGTGACCTGCGTGGCCGCAAGATCGAGCAGGAAATCGAGCGCGATATCGGGCACCAGCCACGCGGGCGGGCGATAATCGGCGCGCTGGATCACGACGGGCGGCTGGCTGGCTGAATCCTTCATGCCCCAGACTTAGGTACCTGGGCGCCAAGGGGCAATTGAGCAAATCCGAAACAGACGATAATTAGCGGTATATAGAGCCCCCTCATCTTCAGAGGATGGGGTTGGGGGTGGTGGAGGCCCGGCGCGACACATGACCAATGACCAAACCGGCAAAGCGCAGGCCCGCCACCTGTTCATCTTCGGCATGGGCTATGCCGCGCAAGTCCTTGCCCAAACCCTGCGCGCACAAAGCTGGCAGGTGGAAGGCACGGGCCGGGCAGGCACGGTCGACTTTGCCGATACGGATGCCGTGCAGGCAGCCCTGGCGCTGGCGAGCCATGTGCTGTCATCCGTGCCGCCCGCGCGCGAAGGCGGCGATCCCGTGCTCCAAACCTATGGCGCGGCGCTGGCCGCCTGGCCGGGCGCATGGATCGGCTATTGGTCTGCCACCGGCGTCTATGGCGATGCGCGCGGCGCCTGGGTGGACGAGACGGCACCGGTCGGCGGCGGCCGCCGTTCGGCGCGCGTTGCCGCCGATCTCGCCTGGCAGGCACTGGACCCACGCGTGCGCGTGCTGCGCCTGCCAGGCATCTATGGACCGGGCCGCAGCGTGATCGACAAGCTGCGCGAAGGCAGCGCGCACCGCATCATCGCCCGCGACCAGGTGTTCAGCCGCATCCATGTGGACGACATCGCCGGCGCGACCATCGCCGCTTTCGCAGGGCCTCCCGGCATCTACAACCTGGCGGACGATGAACCCGCCAGCCAGAACGCCGTGGTGGAGGAAGCCGCGCGTCTCACCGGCCTGCCCCTGCCGCCGCTGCTCACAGCCGATGCTGCGCAGCTTTCGCCCATGGCGCGGGGGTTCTATGCCGAAAGCCGCCGCGTGACTGCGGGCAAGGCACGGCGGCTGCTGGGCTGGCAGCCGCTCTTTCCCACTTATCGCGAAGGATTGCGCGCCCTGAGCGCCATGACCAGCCCCACCATCGCCAGCACCGAACCAGCCACCGCCAGCGCCGTCCAGCGATAGCCCTCGAACAGGGTGGACAGCGTCATCGCCACGACCGGCACCAGCACCCCGTTATAGGCCGCGCGGCCCGCGCCCATGTCCTTGATCAGCTGGAAATAGAGCGGGAAGGTGATCACCGACCCCACCAGGCTGAGGTAGAGCACGCCCGAAACATAGGGCCATGTCCGGTCGAACGACGGCGGCCCCGACAGCGTGAGCGCGATCAGCCCGTCGGCCAGCGTGCCGATCACCATTCCCCACGCCAGGATCGGCAAGACCGGGCGCGAGCGCGCCGCGCCCGAGGCCTGGATCACATTGGCGACCGAGGCGCCCAGGATCGAGATCGTGACCATGCCGATGCCCAGCCACGGTGTCGTGGTGGCGGGCGCCACGCGCACTTCGTTCATCACCAGCAGGGTGATGCCCGCCAGAGCCACGGCCGAACCGGCCCAGAACCCGCGTGCCACGCGCTGGCCCAGGAAGACATGCGCGAGCAAGGCATTGGGCACCATCAGCAGCGCATAGAGCACCGCGACGAGGCCAGAGGTGAGATGCTGTTCGGCCGGGTAGAGGAACTGGTAATTGATCGTGAAGTGAAAAAGGCCAATGCCCGCCGCCAGGCGCCAGCCCTGCGCATCCAGCCGCAGCGAATCGCGCCGGCCGATTGCCAGCACGAACGTGCCCAGCGCCGAGACCGCAAAGCGATAGCAGACCGACCAGGCCGGCGGCACGCTGCCCGCCCCGCCCTTGATCACCAGCCAGGTGGAGCCCCAGATCAGCGCCACGGCCAGGAATGGCAGGACCACGCGCGGCCGCAGCAGGCTTTCGCCCGCAGGCGTGCTTGCCCCCCTCACAAGTTGCGAACGGCGCGGGCGAGCGCGGCAACATGGGCAGGGTCGGTGTTCCACGCGGTCACCAGCCGGGCTGCCCCAACCGTGCCGGCGGGCGCCGGCCAATCGTAGAAATCAAAGCCCATGGAACGCAGCGCGGTCTTTTCCTCGTCCGACAGGGCAACGAACAGTTCGTTCGCTTCCACCGCGTGCAGCAGGCGCCCCGTGCACGCTGCCGCCAGTTCCTGCGCGGCGGCATTGGCGGCACGGGCGTTTTCCAGCCACAAGTCATGCTCCAGGATGGCCAGGATCTGCGCTGCCATATAGCGCCCCTTGGATTGCAGGTGCCCGGCGCGCTTGCGGCGGAAGCGGATCGTCTCGGCCAGGTCCTCGTCGAACAGCACGATCACTTCGGCCCCCAGCCCGCCGTTCTTGACGAACCCGAACGTCATGGCATCGACCCCGGCCTGGGCCGTGAGCGCGGCCGGCTCGCAATCGAGAAACGCCACGGCATTGGCAAAGCGGGCGCCGTCCATGTGCAGGCCAAGGCCCCGCGTGCGCGCCAGCGAGCCGATCGCGGCCACCTCGTGCGGGCGATAGACGCGGCCATATTCGCTGGCCTGCGTGATCGAGATGGCATGGGGCTGCACCTGGTGCACGCCGGGCCGAATCAGGTCGATCGCGGCGGCGATGGTTTCGGGCGTGAGCAGGGCGCCTTCGCCTTGCGCCAGAATCAGCTTGGCACCATGGGTGAAAAAGCCCGGTGCGCCGCCCTCGTCGGTCTCGATATGCGCTTCACGATGGCAGATCACGGCGCCGTGCGGCGGCACCATCGCGCTCAGCGCCAGGCAATTGGCGGCCGTGCCCGTGGCAACCAGCAGCGCGGCGCAGGGCGTGCCGAACAGTGTCGAAAACGCGTCGTCCAGCGCGCGGCTATAGGCATCGGCGTCATAGGCGAAATCGGGAGCGTCGGCGGCCTGCATCGCCCCCCAGAGACAGGGGTGGACGGAAGCGGCGTTGTCGGAGAAAAAGTGCATGGAAACCGCCATGACCGTGAAGACGTTGTGCGGTCAAGCCACCCTTTTTCTGCAGGGCGATCTGGAGAATACCCTTGAGCGAGACCTCACCCGAGACCGTTTCCATCCGCCACGACAACCAGGGCAGCCACGGCGCCTACCATGCCACCGTGCCTGGCGAAGCGGCCGAAGGCCTGTTGACCTGGCGCGAAGCCTCGCCCGGCGTGGTGGTGGCCGATCACACCCTCGTGCCCGGCGCCATCGGCGGTCGTGGCGTGGCTGCCCGCCTGGTCGAGGCGCTGGTCGCCGACGCGCGCGCGCAGGGCTGGAAGATCGTGCCGGCCTGCAGCTATGTCGCCGCGCAATTCCGCCGCCATCCCGAATGGGCCGATTTGCAGGCGTGAAAACCGCGCCGCAAAGTGGGGCCGGCGATAACTGCAGGTCGAGTTTGACGGGAAATGGTGCTGCTGGGGAGGATTGAACTCCCGACCTCAGCCTTACCAAGGATGCGCTCTACCACTGAGCTACAGCAGCACACCATTTCCGCAAAAAGCGCGGGGCCAAGCCGCCGGCTTTTGCCACGACGGCGGGTGGCCGCCGGTGGAGGCGCGCTATTGGCCGCACGGGTTGGCAAAGTCAAGCAGGGTTGCGGACAAAAAATTCCCACGGCAAAGAACCTTTGCCATGACCCGCTCCCATTCTGCGCCACCACCTCCCAGCCGCGAAGATCGCCTTGCCCAGCGCCTGCGCGAGAATCTGCGCCGCCGCAAGGTGCAGGCGCGCGCCCTGGCGCAGGGAGAGGACGAAGCGGGTTCGCAATCGCCCCCCGAAACGCAAGTTTAGGTCCGCAAAGCCGGAGTCGCCTTTCCAAATCGGCCTCGGCCCGCTAGGGGCCGCGGTTCTTGTCCCTTCTTGAAAGCAGGAAGCCTCGATGCCCCGTTTGATCCTGATTCGTCACGGCCAGTCGCAATGGAACCTGGAAAACCGCTTCACCGGCTGGTGGGACGTGGATGTGACCGAAAAGGGCGCAGCCGAGGCCTTTGCCGCCGGCCAGTTGCTCAAGGACAAGGGCGTGCTGCCCACCGTGGCGTTCACATCGTTGCAGACCCGCGCGATCAAGACGCTGCACCTGGCGCTGGAGGCCGCTGGCCGCCTGTGGGTGCCGGAAACCAAGGACTGGCGCCTGAACGAACGCCACTATGGTGGCCTCACCGGCCTCGACAAGGCTGAAACCGCTGCCAAGCATGGCGACGAGCAGGTCAAGGTGTGGCGCCGCAGCTTCGACATTCCGCCCCCGGTGCTGGAAGCGGGCAGCGAGTTCGATCTCTCGGCCGATCCGCGTTATGCCGGGATCGCCGTTCCCGCGACCGAAAGCCTCAAGGACACGATTGCCCGCGTGCTGCCCGCTTACGAGGAACTGATCGTGCCGGCGCTCAAGGCCGGGGAAACCGTGATCGTTTCGGCCCATGGCAATTCGCTGCGCGCGCTGGTCAAGCATCTGTCGGGCATTTCCGACGATGAGATCACCGGCCTCGAAATCCCCACCGGACAGCCGATCGTCTATGAACTGGACGACAACCTGGCCGAAGTGGAACGCTATTACCTGTCCGAGCGCTGAGCGCGGCGGGCCGAGGGGGGATCGGGGATGACTGAAAGTGCGCAAGGCGCGCAGGTTGCCATCATCATGGGCAGCCAGTCCGACTGGGAAACGATGAAGAACGCTGCCGCCGTGCTGGAAAAGCTCGGCGTGGCGCACGAATGCCGCATCGTTTCGGCCCATCGCACGCCCGACCGGCTGGTGGACTTTGCCAAGACCGCGCACAGTGCCGGCTTCAAGGTGGTGATCGCCGGGGCTGGCGGCGCCGCGCATCTGCCGGGCATGGTCGCGTCGATGACGCACTTGCCCGTGCTGGGCGTGCCGGTGGAATCCAAGGCGTTGAAGGGCATGGATAGCCTGCTCTCGATCGTGCAGATGCCCGGCGGCATTCCGGTGGGCACGCTGGCGATCGGCGTGCCGGGCGCGACCAACGCCGGCATCCTTGCCGCCTCGATCCTGGCCACCACCGACGATGCGCTGGCGCAGCGGCTGATCGCCTTCCGCCAGGCACAGACCGACGCCGTGGCCGAGGTTCCGCAATGAAGACAGTTGCGCCGGGCGCGACCATCGGGATTCTGGGCGGCGGCCAGCTGGGCCGGATGATGGCCATGGCTGCGGCGCAACTGGGCTATTGCACCCATGTCTATGCCCCCGAACCGCGCGGCGAATCCGTGGCGGCCCACGTGAGCGCGGCCTATACCCAGGGCGCCTATGACGACGAAACCGCGCTGGCCGCGTTTGCTGCCCAAGTGGCTGTCGTCACCTATGAATTCGAGAATGTGGCCGCGGCTCCCCTCGGCGCGATGGCCAGCCATGCCCCGCTGTTTCCGCCCGCGCGCGCGCTGGAAGTGGCGCAGGACCGGGTCAACGAGAAGTCGTTCGTCGAACAGCTGGGCGGCACGCCGGCCCCGTGGATGCAGGTGGATGGACCGGCAGACCTTGCCCGCGCGGTGGCAACGATCGGCACGCCCGGCATCCTCAAGACCCGGCGCGACGGCTATGACGGCAAGGGCCAGTGGCGGATCCTGTCGGCAGACGAGGCGCAAGGCCTCGACCTGCCCGCCGTGCCGCTGATCTACGAAGGCTTCGTGCAGTTCTTCGGCGAGTTTTCGGTAATCCTGGTGCGCGCGCAGGATGGCGACGTGCGGTTCTGGGACAGCGCACAGAACGTGCACGAAGACGGCATCCTCGCCCGCTCCACCGTGCCCGCGCCCGCCGATATCGCGGCGCAAGTGCCCGCCGCACGGGCCCTGGCGCAAAAGGTGGCGCAGGCGCTCGATTACGTGGGCGTGCTGACGCTGGAATTCTTTGCCACGGCCAATGGCCCGGTGTTCAACGAAATGGCGCCGCGCGTGCACAATTCCGGGCACTGGAGCATCGAAGGCGCGCTGGCCAGCCAGTTCGAGAACCATGTGCGGGCCATCCTGGGCCTGCCGCTGGGCAGCACCGGGCTGGTGACGGCGGGTGCGGTGATGGACAACTTGATCGGCGATGCCGCCGATGCCTGGCCGCAATTGCTGGCCGATCCCGCCGCGCACCTGCACCTTTACGGCAAGGCCGAAACGCGCCCCGGTCGCAAGATGGGCCATGTCACCCGGCTGGTGAAATAAGTGATACTTCGAATTTATCCACAGGCCTTGAACAGGTTTCGCCCCGAGTTGAACTCAAGCTTGCGAGTGTCATGAGTTGAACATTGGCGTCGATTCCGCTTGCTCACCACGGACATCTCTGATTCCATTAACTCCCGCTCTATCGAGGTTGCAATGCGTCGCCATCTTACGTCCATCGTAGCAATCGATCGGAATGGCGCGATTGGCTGCAAAAACCACCTTCCGTGGCAGCTGAAAAGCGATCTCGCATTTTTTCGAAAAACTACGCTTGGCCATAGCGTGGTGATGGGGCGGAAGACATTTGACTCCATTGGCGGATGCCTCAAAGGCAGAAGCAATCTAATTTTGACAAAGCGTGCATCTCTCTACGATGGCACGGAAAACTGCCAGTTCTTTCATACCCCTTACGAAGCGCTTGATGTAGCTCTTCATAAAAATGAAGATGAGACCTTTGTGATTGGAGGAGCATCTACTTACTCTTTGTTCTGTGAGTTTGTAGATCGCTACATCGTCACAATCGTAGATTGTGAAGCATCTGAGCCTGACGCCTTCCTTTCGGAAGGCATCATCAACATGTTCAGCAATTGGCAAAAAGAAACGATCATGGAAATTAGCGCGTCGCCAGGTCGCGATGACCACAGTTTCCGCGTAGTCTCGTACACATCGCCCAGATCCCAAGAGATGTCAAAATTGCGATTGGAACAAGTCCAGAAGCGTATGGATAGGTTGGTTAAGCCCGCCTCCAATCGGCATCACTTAAAATCGGTTTATTCTATTTAGATATAGCGATTTGAAATACTGATCGCCTGTGGATTTAAGTCTGTTATGATCCGGCTCTATGCACGCGAGCGCGTGCCCGAAAACTGGCGCGGTGCCATCGTGGCATTGGGCAATTTCGATGGCTTCCACCTGGGGCACCAGGCCGTGGTGGCAGAGGCGATCCGCTGGGCGCGCGCCGAGGGGCGGCTGGTGATGATCGCCACGTTCGATCCCCATCCGGTCAGCCACTTCGATCCCAAGGCACCGCCGTTCCGCCTCACCTCGCTCGATCAGCGGCAGGAACTGTTCGCGGCCGCCGGCGCCGATGCCATGCTGGTGTTCGAATTCGATGACGTGCTGGCCCAGACCAGCGCGCAGGAATTCGTGGCCGGGCTGCTGGCCGATCGCATCGGTGCGGCCGGCGTCGTGACGGGGGAGGATTTCACCTTTGGCCGGCAGCGCGGCGGCAATGTCGCCGCCTTGCGCGATCTGGGCGCGGCCTGCGGGCTTGCCGCGCGCGCCGTTGGGCCGGTGCTGCGCGATGGGCTGGCGGTTTCCTCCAGCCGGGTGCGCGATGCGCTCAAGGCCGGGGACTGCGCCACGGCAGCCGCCTTGCTGACGCGGCCCTTTGCCATTCGCGGCATTGTCCAGCATGGAGACAAGCTGGGCCGCACGATCAACTATCCCACCGCAAACCTTGCCATGGGCAAGTACCTGCGCCCGGCCTACGGCATCTATGCCGTCAAGGGCCGCCTGCCCGATGGCACCGAACTGCTGGGGGCGGCCAACATGGGCATCCGCCCCACGTTCGATCCGCCCAAGGAGCTGCTGGAGCCGCATTTCTTCGATTTTTCCGGCGATCTCTATGGCCAGGAAATCGAAGTGAGCTTTCACCACTTCCTGCGGCCCGAAGCCAAGTTCGACAGCCTGGACGCGCTGGTCGCGCAAATGGCGCGCGATTGCCTGGAAGCGCGACGCCTGCTGGAACACGGCTGATATCTGCATCCATTGTGGCGCGATTCCGTACCGCACGGTTGACATGGCGCGCCGCCCCGCCACGATCGCCATCGATTTGACTTGCAAGGAAATGGTATGATCTGGTTGCGTGGCGCCTTGTTCACCGGGGCGCTGGCCTTTCTGGTGCTCACGTTCGTCAATGCCAGTTGGCTGGTAACGGCCCCGCCCGGCCGCCCGCGCCTGATTGCCAATGGCGGCATTGCCCAGGATTACCAGCCCGGCGGCCGCGCCACGCCGTGCCCCGCGCGCGCCATCCTCCCGCCGCTCCACGCGATCCTGGAAGACACCGCGCGCGCCGTGTTCACCGCGCGGCGCATGGGTGCCGATTACGTGGCGATCGATGTGGTGCGCACGGCAGACAACCACCTGGCACTCTATCCCGATGCCGACCTGGGCTGCCGCACGGAAGCGACCGGCCCGGTTTCGCAGATAACGATGGCACAACTGGCCAAGCTCGACGCCGGCTATGGCTATAGCGCCGACGGCGGCAAGACTTTCCCCCTGCGCGGCAAGGGCCTGGGCCTGATCCCCTCGCTCGACGAAGTGCTGGCGGCAAGCCCGATGGGCCGCTTCATCTATCGCTTTCCGGGCAACGATGTTGCCGCCGTGCCGCTGCTGGTCGAAAGCCTGGAGCGCAATGGCCACGATGCGCGCAGCCTGGGCGAAGGCTTTGTCGGCAATGCCGCGCTTGTGGCTGCGGTCGACAAGGCGCTGCCCGGCGCCTGGACGATCGACCCGGCCAAGGGCCGCGCCTGCGCCAGCGACTATCGCTGGAAAGGCTGGACCTCGCTGGTACCCGCCACGTGCCAGAATGCCACGATGATCGCCGCGCTGGACAATGCGCTCACCCTGTGGGGCTGGCCCAACCGGGTGCAGCAGCGGATCGAGGGCGTGGGCGGCCATATCCTTGCCGTGGCCAGCGATGGCAGCGGGGATAGCCTGGGCACCGGGCTGCGCCATGCGCGCCAGTTGCCCGATGTGCCCGCCGCCTTCCATGGCGCGGTGCTGGTGGATAATTTCTGGACCGTCGCCCCGGCCCTGCGCCCCGACATGGACGCGCGCACCAACGCCGAAGCTGTGGCGGCGCAGGATCGGGACGAGAATACGCCCTGACCTTGGGGGATGCGCGCGGCCCACAACCGCCGCCCCACTCCCTTCGTCACCCCGGACTTGATCCGGGGTCCAGCTTGACAGCTTGCGCCGCGCTGGAATTCCAGCTGGACCCCGGATCAAGTCCGGGGTGACGTGGAATGACAGGGGGTGGACACCTCCTGCACCTCTTCCCGCAACAGGCGTTTGCAGGAATCCGCACAGGCGGCTAAGGCCCGCCGATCATGACCGACAAGCGCGACTATCGAGACACCGTCTTCCTGCCGAAGACCGATTTCCCCATGAAGGCCGGGCTCCCGCAAAAGGAACCGGGCATTCTCGCGCGTTGGCAGGATGAAGACATTTACGCCCAGCTGCGCGCCGCGCGCGAGGGCCGGGAAAAGTTCATCCTCCACGATGGCCCGCCCTATGCCAATGGCGACATGCACATCGGCCATGCACTGAACCATATCCTCAAGGACATGGTGGTGCGCACCCAGACCCTGCTGGGCAAGGACGCGCCCTATGTGCCCGGCTGGGACTGCCACGGCTTGCCCATCGAGTGGAAGGTCGAGGAAGAGTACCGCAAGAAGAAGAAGAACAAGGACGAGGTTCCGCCCAAGGAATTTCGCGCCGAATGCCGCGCCTATGCCCAGAAGTGGGTGGACGTGCAGCGCGAGCAGCTGAAGCGCCTGGGCATCAACGCCGCCTGGGACCGGCCCTACCTGACCATGGACTTCCAGGCCGAAGCGACGATCGTGGGCGAGCTTTTGAAGTTCGCGGAAAGCGGCCAGCTCTATCGCGGCGCCAAGCCGGTGATGTGGAGCCCGGTGGAAAAGACCGCGCTGGCCGAAGCCGAAGTGGAATACGAGGACATCGTTTCCACCCAGATCGACGTGGCATTCGAGATCGTGGAGTCGCCGATCGAAGCGCTCAAGGGCGCTTATGCGGTGATCTGGACGACGACGCCGTGGACGATCCCGGTCAACCAGGCCCTCGCCTATGGGCCTGAGGTTGATTACGTGGTGGTCGAGCTGACTCGGCCAGCGGCCCGGAAGTCGACTGATGCATCTTACGATTTGCGCGACTTGGAGCGTTTCGCAGAAAAGCGGCTGCTTATCGCTGCACCACTTTTCGAAAGCTTCGTGGCGCGCATCAACGCTAGTGAAACCAAGCGCGTCAGCCCACACGATGTTACCTACAAAGGCAATATCGTATGGCAGGGCAAAGGCGCCGACCTCGCCGGCACCGTGGCCCGCCACCCCATGCACGCGCTGGGCGGCTTCTTTGCCGAGCCGCGCCCGCTGCTCGCCGGCAATTTCGTCACCACCGATTCGGGCACCGGCCTGGTGCACATGGCGCCCGACCATGGCGAGGACGACTTTGCCCTGTGCAAGGAGCACGGCATCGAACCCAAGTTTGCCGTCACCGCCGATGGCAAGTATCGCGAGGACTGGGGCTGGCTCGGCGGCCAGGGCAGCGTGATCAATCCCAAGTTCAACGCCCCCGATGGCCCGATCTGCACGGCGCTAACCGAAGCGGGTGCGCTCTTGGCGGCAAGCTCGGATTACAAGCACTCCTACCCGCACTCCTGGCGCTCCAAGGCCAAGGTCATCTATCGCTGCACCCCGCAGTGGTTCGTGCCGATGGACCAAGCCCGCGACGATGGCACCTTGCGCGAAAAGGCCGTGGCCGCCATCGCCGCCACCCGCTTCGTGCCGGAAAAGGGCCGCAACCGCATCGGCGCCATGGTCGAAGGGCGGCCTGACTGGGTGCTCTCGCGCCAGCGCGCCTGGGGCGTGCCGATCACGCTGTTCGTCAACCGCCAGACCGGCCAGTACCTGGCCGATCCCGAAGTGAATGCCCGCATCATCGCCGGGATCATGGCCGAGGGCGTGGACGCCTGGGACGACGAGCGCGCGCAGGACTACCTCGGCCCGAATTACCAGGCCGAGGACTACGAGCGCGTCACCGACATTCTCGACGTGTGGTTCGATTCCGGTTCCACCCATGCCTTCGTGCTGGAATCGGGCCGCTGGCCCGAACTGCGCTGGCCGGCCGATCTCTATCTCGAAGGCTCCGACCAGCATCGCGGCTGGTTCCAGTCCTCGCTGCTCGAAGCCTGCGCCACGCGCGGCCGCGCGCCTTATGATGCCGTGCTCACCCACGGCTTCACGATGGACGCCAAGGGCCTCAAGATGTCCAAGTCTTTGGGCAACACCATCAGTCCGCTCGACCTGATGCGCGATTACGGTGCCGATATCCTGCGGTTGTGGGCGCTGTCGGTCGATTTCACCGAAGACCACCGCATCGGCAAGGAAATCCTGGCCGGCGTTGCCGACCAGTATCGCAAGCTGCGCAACACGTTCCGCTACCTGCTCGGCGCACTCGAAGGCTTCGGCGAAGACGAACGCGTGGCGCCGCAGGACATGCCCGAGCTGGAACGCTATATGCTGGCGCGCCTCGGCACGCTCGACGCCACGCTGCGCACCGCCGTGGCGGACTATGACTTCAACACCTATGTCCGCGCGCTGACCGAGTTCTGCAACGAAGACCTCTCGGCGTTCTTCTTCGATATCCGCAAGGACAGCCTCTATTGCGATGCGCCCGGCGATGCCAAGCGCCGCGCCTATCGCACCGTGCTCGACACGCTGTTCCATGCCCTCGTCCGCTATGGCGCGCCGGTCCTGGTCTTCACGGCCGAGGAAGTGTGGCAGAGCCGCTATCCCGGCGCCTCGGTCCACTTGCTGGAATGGCCCGAACTGCCGACGGTGCAGGCCGACATCGCCAAGTGGGACGCACTGCGCGCCCTGCGCACCAGCGTGAACGAAGCGATCGAGCCGCTGCGCCGGGAAAAGGTGCTGGGCTCGGGCCTGGAAGCCAAGGTCACCGTGCCGGCCGATGCGCCGGACGCCGAAGGCGGCCTGGCGGAACTGTTCATCAGCGCGACAGTTACCCGCGGGCAGGAGCTTTCCGTGACCCGAACCGATGACCACAAGTGCGGCCGTTGCTGGCGCCACCTTCCCGAAGTGACCGAAGACGGCGCGCTGTGCGATCGCTGCGACAGCGTGGTGGCGGCGCTGGACGGGCAAACCGCGTGAGCCTGTTCACCCGCAACCGCCTGGCCGGCTTCGCCCTGGCGCTGGCCACCTTCGGCCTCGATCGCGGGGTCAAGGCGTGGATCGCGGGGCCACTGGCCCTGCCCGAACAGGGTGCGATCTATATCACCAGCTTCTTCAACTTGCGCTGGACGCAAAACCTGGGCGTGTCGCTGGGCCTGTTCAGTGCCAATTCCAGCGAAGGCAAGCTGGCCCTGCTGGCAATGACCGGGTTGATCGCGCTGGGCGTGATCGTGTGGATGCTGCGCGAGAAAGCGATGGGCGAACTTGCGGGCCTGGCTTTCGTGCTGGGCGGGGCGATGGGCAATATCTATGACCGCTTCACGCGCGGCTATGTGATCGATTATGCCGATCTGCATTTCGGCGAATTTCGGCCCTTCCTGATTTTCAACCTGGCCGACGCGGCAATCACGCTGGGCGTGCTGATCCTGCTTGCCCGCTCGCTGTTTTCGCGCGAAAAGCGCGAACCGGGCAACCCCAGCCCCACGGAGATTTAAGTAATGCGCAAAGCCGTCGCCCTTGCCTTTCTCGTTTCGGCCGGGAGCTTTTTGGCTGCGTGCAGCTCCAACAGCTCGCTGTTCAACCGCGTGCGTCCCGATGAATTTGCGGTCAGCCGCCAGGCGCCGCTGGTCGTACCGCCCGATTTCGCGCTGACCCCGCCCAACCCCGGCGCCCCGCGCCCGCAGGATGTCGATTCCTCGCGCCAGGCGCTCGACGCCCTGTTCGGCGGCCCGGCCCCGCGCAGTGCGGTGGAAACCGATGCCTTGGGCAAGGCCGGCGCATCGGCCACCGGCATCCGCAGCACCGTGGGCGATCCGCAGACCAAGACCGTGGCCAAGGGCGCCCAGGTCAAGGATATCCTGGCCGCACCGCAAGGCGATGGCCAGGAAGCACGCGCTTCCATTCCGGGCTGATCGCTGGCGGTAAGTCCTTTTGCATCGTCACCCCGGATCAAGTCCGGGGTGACGAGTTCTTTTGACGGAAGCTCAGCCGGCGCCGCAGCCGTGAATTTGGCAGCGCCCGACCTCTCCCTTCATCCTGCGTTCATGCAAACCATGGCCTGAAAGCCTCGCGTCCCGCTGTTCTCGCTGGACCCATTGATGAAATGTTATATCGTTCCCATCGCAAGCGGAACGAATGGTGCGGAGAGGCCAGGAACACCACGGCGGCGGCGCGATCGCGCCTGCCGCTTGCGCACAAGGTTTTGGAGGAGAATTCGATGCGTTCCATCCTGATGCTGGGGTCTGCCGCCCTGGCGCTGGCCCCGGCCGCTGCCTGGGCCAGTGCGCCGGCCCCCGCGGAAAGCGCAGATGCCAGCGAGGCCGGATCGGACGGTGGCAGCCGAAGCAATGGTAATGGCACCACCACGGCCAGCAACAGCCAGATCGTCGTCACCGCCACGCCGTTTGGCCATCTGATCGATGATACGCCCACGATTTCCGCCCGCGTCGATGCCAGCCAGATTGCGCGGGCCGGCGGCGCCAGCATTGCCGATGCGCTGCGCGATGTGCCGGGTATTTCGGCCACGGGCTTTGCCTCTGGCGCCAGCCGCCCGATCATTCGCGGCATGGACAGCAACCGCGTGCGCATGCTCGAAGACGGCACGTCCAGTTCCGACGTGTCGGACATCGGCCCCGACCATGGCATTCCCATCGATCCGCTTTCCGCGCGCTCGATCGAAGTGGTGCGCGGCGCAGCCACCCTGCGCTATGGCAGCCAGGCAATCGGCGGCGTGGTCAACACGATCAACAACCGCGTGCCGATGACATTGCCGACACAGGCTTTTTCCGCAGAAGGCAGCACGAGCTACACCACGGTGAACAAGGGCGTGGAAACCGCCGCGCTGGTCGATACCAAGGCGGGCCAGCTGGCGCTCCATGCCGACGGCTTCTGGCGCACGACCGACAACTACGACACCCCGCTCGGCACCCAGGCGAATTCCTGGTTCAACGGCTGGGGCGGCTCGGTCGGCGGATCGTATTTCCTGCCCGGCGACAAGAGCCACGTTGGCCTTGCCGTCACGCATTATGACGCGCGCTACGGCATCCCCAGCGACACCACCTATATCGACATGCGCCAGACCAAGGTGATGAGCCGCAACAGCTTTGCGCTCGATTCGGGCCTGCTCAAGACGTTCACGCTTGACGGCAGCTATGGTGACTACCAGCATTCGGAAAAGAACCCGGATGGCTCGATCAACACCACGTTCAAGAACAAGGAATGGAACGCGCGCGGCGAATTGCTGCTCAATGCCCTGGGCGCGGTGCGCAACACCGCATTGGGCGTGGAATACCAGCACCGCGATTTCTCGGCCATCGGCGAGGACAGCAGCTATCTGAACCCGGCGACCAGCCGGAACATCGCCGGCTATCTGTTCACCGAAATCCAGCTGGCCGATCCGCTCCATGTCGAGGCCAGCGGCCGCGTGGAGAACATACGGATCACCGGCACCCCTGCCGATGGCGACTTCACCGTGCGCACCTACACGCCGGTCAGCGGCGCGATCGGCGTGCTCTACACGCCCGTGCAGGCGGTCAAGCTGGGCCTCAACTTCTCCAGCACCGGCCGCGCACCGGCCTTGACCGAACTGTTCGCGCGCGGCGCACACGATGGCCCGCAGACGTTCGAGACCGGCGATCCGAACCTCAAGATCGAGCGCGCCAATTCGCTCGAAGGCAGCCTGCGCGTGCGCCAGGGCGGCTTCCGCTTCACCGGCTCGGTCTATTACACCTGGTACAAGAACTATATCTATGGGGACCTGACGGGCCGCACCTGCGACGATGCGGGCGTGTGCACCAGCGCACCTGATGGCGAGCTGCGCGAGCTGTTCTATCGCCAGCGGGGCGCCAGGTTCCGCGGCCTGGAAGCGGAAATGAGCCAGGACCTGTTCAAGACCGAACAGGGCACCTTCACCGCCAAGGTGCTTGGCGACTATACCCGCGCCACGCTGGATGCTGACAGTGCCACCGGGAGCAGCAACGTGCCGCGCATTCCGCCCTATCGCATCGGCGGCGGCCTGGCCTGGGCCGGCAAGACCATCGATGCCGGCATCATGTTCAGCCACTATGGCCGGCAGGACAAGGCGGGCGATTTCGACACGCCCACCGAGGGTTACAACAACCTCAACGTCAATCTCGCGTTCCGCCCGTTCAAGAGCCATCCGGGCATCGAACTGGCGATCGTCGGCCAGAACCTGACCGACGACACCCAGCGCCTGGCCACTGCGCTCAACAAGGATCTCGTGGTGATGCCCGGCCGCTCGGTGCGGTTCGTGCTGAAGGCGGCGACGTTCTGATCGTGCGGGGTTCCGGCCCGAGCCGGAACCCCGACCATTAAACCGCGAGGCCATTAAACCGCGAGGCCATCACACCGCGAGGCCATCACACCGCGAGGCCATCACACCGCGAGGCCATCACACCGCGAAGGCTGCACCTACCCGATCAAAACCGGTGGGCGTGGTATCCTGGCTGAAGCGATAGCTCGACGCCGTGATCCCGCCGCGCACGTCGTTTTCCGAATAGATGCACAGTCCCGGATCGTCCCCCGCCGCACCGACGGCCACCATCAGCGGGATGAGATGATCCTCCTGCGGGTGAGCCGCCCGGGCGGCAGGCGCCTTTTCCCATTCCAGCAGTGCGGCGGCGCGCTCCTCGGCCGGCAGGTCCAGCAAGGTATGGCGCAACCAGGCATCGAACGCCGCCGATGCCGGTCCGGCCGTTGGGCCGAAGTTGCGCAAGTTGTGATAGCTGTAGCCCGACCCCACGATCAGCACGCCCTCGTCGCGCAAGGGTGCCAGCGCACGGCCCAGCGCGAGGTGCGCGGCCACGTCATAATCGGCACGCAGCGACAGGCTGAGGACGGGAATATCCGCTTCGGGCCAGATCGGCTGGAGCATCGAGAACGTGCCGTGATCGAACCCGCGTGCGGGGTCTCGGCCCATGGCGATACCTGCGGCATCGGCAAGGTCGATCACCCGCTCTGCCAGATCGGGCGCGCCCGGCGCGGCATAGCGGATGTGATAGGTATGCTCGGGAAAGCCCGAATAATCATAGACCATGCCGGGCCGCGCCGCCGTCGATACGGTAAAGCCCACCTCTTCCCAATGGCCTGAAACGACCAGGACTGCGCGCGGGCGCGCCGGCAACTGCGCCGGCAACGCCTTGAGCGAGGCTTCCAGCCAGGCAAAATGTTCGCGGAACGGGCCATCGAGCCATGGCCAGGGGCCACCACCGTGGGACAGGAAGAAGACCGGCTGTTGCATCGCGATTGATCCTTTCCCGTCTTATCTAGGCATTGCCGGCGGCAAAGGCAGCCCGCAAAAGCCTGTGCATCTTGTTGCGGCAAATCGAACGTCGGCCGATCACCTGGGACGAAAGCACCCCAAATCACCATGGCCAAACCGTAATGTTTTGATCACGCGCCCGGCAGGGCAGAATGGCTAGACCGCTTTTCGACGGTGAGCAGCTTTGGACCCGCGACGTGACGGTCCCCTGTTCCGGTTCCGCTCGGGCTGCTCGCCGTCACCTTCTGCCGCATGGCGCGGGCCCGCTTTCACGATCGTTGATGACATGCTGGTTGACGATGCGCCGAAGGCCTGCGCCTTTGGCTGCGGCAGCTTCAACCTTGCAGTTCGGAATCCCAACGGCCGTGTCACGCCCCATTTTCTTCGATCCCACCGGCCAGCGCCGCCGCTGGACACGTCGCCTGGCCTTTGCCGTGCTGGCCCTGCTGGTGGGCATGTGCGTGGTGTTCGCCACGACGTTGGCCACGGTTTCCCCGCGCGCGCCCCTGAATTTTGTGCAGGAACGCATGGCGCCGCTGCCGCTGAAAAGCCAGGTCAGCCGCCTTTCGCATCGCCTTGCCGCGCTGCTGGGGCGCCGCGTCACGGCCCCCGCGCATATCGATGCCGCGCCGGTGACGATCGGTTTCTACCAGGCCGAAAGCGAGGAAAGCGCCGGCGCGCTGCTGCGTCATGTCGGCCAGCTGGACTGGGTTGCCCCCACGCTGATGTCGATCGACCATGGCGGCAAGCTCACCGTGACCGACGATGCCCCCATGCGCCGCATCATCGCCGGTGCGCTACATCGGCCGCTGGTGGTGCCGGTTCTCCAGAATATCCAGGCCAACACCGGATGGGATGGCGCGGGCACGGCGGCCGTCCTGGCCAATTCCGCACAGCGCCTGGCGCTGGCCAACGCGGTGGATGCCACGCTCGACAAGTCGGGCGATGCCGGCGTGATGATCGACTTCGAAAGCATGCCCAAGAGCGCGATGGCCGGGTTGCACCAGTTTGCCGCAGACCTTCATGCAAGGCTGGCGCCCAAGCACCGCCTGGTGGCGATCACCATGCCGGTGGACGATGAAAACTGGCAACCGCGCGCCTTTGCCGACGTGGCCGACAAGATCGTGCTGATGGCCTATGACGAACACTGGCAAGGCGGCCAGCCCGGCCCGATCGCGTCGAACCGCTGGTTCCTGGCCCACCTGGACGACATGATGAAAGGCGTCGCGCCGGGCAAGGTGGCCGTGGCGCTGGGCAGCTATGGCTATGACTGGCACGAGGGCCATGCCGATGCGCTGACCGTGGAAGAAGCCTGGCTGGCCGCGCGAGACAGCGGCACCGTGCCGGGCTGGGACAAGGCCAGCGGCAATGCCGGCTTTGCCTATGACGACGATCCCGACACCGCCGATGGCACGCCTGCGGTGCGCCACGATATTTGGATGCTCGACGCTGCCACCAGCTGGAACCAGATGCTGATGCTGCGCCGGCTGGGCGTCGGCTCGGTGGCGCTATGGCGCCTGGGTTCGGAAGACCCCGGCTTCTGGCCGGTGCTGCAGGCATGGCACGGCGGCGCCAAGACCCTGCCCGATATTTCGCGCATCACGCAAAGCAGCAATGTCGATGTCGAAGGCAACGGCGAGATCCTGCGCATCGATGCCACGCCCACGCCCGGCACGCGCACGCTCGACACCGATCGCCGCCTCGGTCTCGTCACCGGCGAACGCTATGTCACGCTGCCCACGCCGTACATCGTGCGCCGCACCGGCGACCGGCCCAAGCTGGTGGCGCTGACCTTTGACGATGGCCCCGATCCGACCTGGACGCCGCAGATCCTGTCGGTGCTGGAAAAATACCATGTGCCCGGCACGTTCTTCGTGATCGGCGAGAATGGCGTGGCCAACCGCACCCTGCTGCAACGCATGGTGGCCGATGGCGACGAGATCGGCAACCACAGCTATACCCATCCCAACATGGCCAACAGCACGCCGGCCGGGATCAAGCTGGAACTCAACGCCACGCAGCGGCTGATCGAGGCCTATACCGGCCGCTCCACCCGCCTGTTCCGCGCGCCCTATTTCGGAGACGCCGAGCCGACCACGGCCGACGAACTCGATCCTGCGCTGATCGCGCAGAAGCAGGGCTATACCATCGTGGGCCTGCACGCCGATCCGGGCGACTGGATGCGCCGCCCGGCCGACGAAGTCGTGCAACTGACCGTCAATGCCGTGAACGCGGGCAATGCCGATCGTTCGGCCAACGTGATCCTGCTGCACGATGGCGGCGGCAACCGCGCGCAGACGGTGGCCGCGCTGCCCCGCATCATCGAACAGTTGCAGGCGCAGGGCTATCGCTTCGTGCCGGTGTCCACGCTGGCGGGGATGAAGCGCGACGATGTGATGCCGGTGGTCAAGGGCTGGGACTTGGTGGCCGTCAAGTTCGACATCGGCATCTTCGCCGTGCTCGCCGCCGCGCTCGCCACGCTCAACTGGACGTTCTTCTTCGCCATTGCGCTCGGCACCCTGCGCGCGGTGAGCCTGACGGGCCTTGCCCTGTTTCCGCAGCGGCGCATCGGCCTGCCCTGGCGCGACCGCGCGCCCGACCTGCCGGCCTACCAGCCGCGCGTGACGGTGATCATCCCCGCCTATAACGAGGAACGCGTGATCGAAGCTTCGATCCACCGCATCCTGGCGAGCACTTATCCCGCTCTCGACGTCATCGTGGCCGACGATGGATCGAAAGACGCGACGAGCAAGATCGTTGCCGACGCCTTTGGCAGCGATTCGCGCGTGCGGCTGATGACGCTGGTCAACGGCGGCAAGGCCAGCGCGCTCAACCGGGCGCTGGCCGCCGCCGATGGCGAGATCATCGTGGCGCTCGATGCCGATACCCAATTCGAGCCCGAGACCATCGCCAAGCTGGTGCGCTGGTTCGAAAAGCCGGAAATCGGCGCCGTCGCCGGCAATGCCAAGGTCGGCAACCGCGTCAACCTCGTCACCCGCTGGCAGGCGGTGGAATATGTGACCGCGCAGAACATCGAGCGCCGCGCGCTGACCCGCTTCGATGCCATCATGGTCGTGCCCGGCGCCGTGGGTGCCTGGCGGCGCGAGGCACTCAACGACGTGGGTGGCTATCCCGAAGACACCCTGGCCGAAGACCAGGACCTGACCATCGCGATCCAGCGCGAAGGCTGGAAGATCGCCTACGACGAAGACGCCGTGGCCTGGACCGAAGCGCCCGAAACGCTGCGCGCGCTTGGCAAGCAGCGATTCCGCTGGGCATTCGGCACGCTGCAATGCCTGTGGAAGCATCGCGCCGTGGTGGCGCAGCAGCGCCCCTCGGGCCTGGCGTTCATCGGCATTCCCCAGGCCTGGCTGTTCCAGATCGCCTTTGCCATCGCCTCGCCCCTCATCGATCTGGCGCTGGGCGTTTCCATTGTCGGCACGATCGTCCGGGTGGTCCAGCATGGCTGGGCCCAGACCCAGACCGACGTGCTGCGCATGGCCGCCTATTGGCTGGGCTTCACGATGATCGACCTGGCCTGCGGCCTCGTTGCTTTCCGGCTCGACGTGCGGGAGAAGCGCTTGCCCGCCTTCCTCCTGCTCAGCCAGCGGTTCGTCTATCGCCAGCTCATGTATGGCGTGGTGATCCGCGCCGTCAGCGCCGCGCTCGCAGGCCTTGGCATCGGCTGGGGCAAGCTGGAACGCACCGGCCGCGTGAGCACGCCGGCGGGATAAGGCGCCTGCGCGCGCCTTAGGCTGGCAAATGCAGCCGCAGCGCCAGCCCGCCGGCCGGCCCCTCGCTCAGTTCCAGGCGCCCGCGGTGCAGCCGCGCCACGGCGTTGACCATCGACAGGCCCAGCCCGCCGCCCGGCCGCGTGCGCGCATTGTCCAGCCGCACAAAGCGTTCGACCACGCGGCTGCGGTCTTCGGGCGCGATGCCCGGCCCATTGTCCACCACTTCCAGAACCGCTTCGCCATCGCCCGCGCGGGTGCGCACGGTAATGGCATCGCCGCCGTATTTCAGGGCATTGTCGATCGCATTGGCCAGCGCGCGCGAGATCAGCTCACGGTCTGCCATGATCCAGGCCGGCGCCAGATCGAGTGCCAGGTCCACGCCGGATTGCTCGGCCAGCGGCTCGTACAGTTCCACCATGTCACCCGCCACGGTTGCCAGATCGAGCGCCACGCGGCGGTCCTGCACGGCACCGCCCTCCAGCCGGCTGATCTCCAGCGCGGTTTCGAGCATGGCGCGCAAGGCATCGGCATCGGCGCGCGCGGCCTGCAATGCTTCGACTGCGCCCGGCTCGTCCACCCGCGCCAGGGCCGTGTCGATCGCGGCCGAAAGCCGCGTGACGGGCGAGCGCAGATCATGCGCCAAGGCGCCTGAAACCGCGCCCAGTTCGGCCACCAGGGTGGCGATGCGTTCGGCCATGTGGTTCATCTGCAAGCGCAAGTGATCGAACCCGTCGCCGCTTTCGCCCTCGGCCAGGCGCATGCCGAAATTGCCCGCCGCCAGTTCCTCGGCGGCTTTGGCGATTTCATGCGTGCGGCTGCTGACGGCCAGGCCCAGCACCAGCGCGCTCACCAGCGCCAGCGCCACGGCCACCGCGATGGTGAGGCCGATGGCCGCGGCGAACGCCAGGTTGAAGCGTCGCTCGCTTGCGCCCATCAGGCCCACGGTCAGCTTTGCGCCATCGGGCAACGTGCTGGCCAGAACCAGCGCTTCCTGGTCGGTCGCGCTATCGCCGCGCCGCACCAGCAGCGATTGCGGACGCGGTCCCGGCGCAACGGCGGGCACGAAATCGATGTTGCTGGTAATGGTGGCGCCCGGTCCGCCGGCCAGGGCCACGAACACGCCGGGATCAGCCACGCTGCCGCGCTGGTCGCGAATGAAATCGTCAAGCGAATCGCGCCCGCCGCTGTAGAATGCGGCCAGGAGGTCGTCGCGCACGTCGATCACCTGGTCCTCGCGATCGGCCCGCACCACTTCCAGCATCTGGGTGCGCAGGAAAAAGATTGCCGCCGCACTCGACAGCAGTTGCAGCACGAAGACCGCCGCCACCAGCCGCAGCATGGTGGGCGAGAGCCGGCGCTGGCGCATGGCCCGAGCGAACATGGTCAAGATCCTGGCACGGTCAATCAGCCGCCATGCGATAGCCCGCGCCACGCACGGTGTGGAACAGGGCCTGTTCCTCGCCATCGTCGATCTTGCGGCGCAGGCGGCTGATATGCACGTCGATCACGTTGGTGCCGGGGTCGAAGTGATAGTCCCACACGGCCTCCAGCAGCATGGTGCGCGTCACCACTTCGCCCTGGTGCAGCAGCATGTATTCAAGCAGGCGGAACTCGCGCGGCTGCAACGTGATCTTGCGCGCGGCGCGCTTGACCTGGCGGGTCAGCCGATCAAGCTCCAGATCGGCGCAGCGCAGCACGGTATCCTGCGCCTTTTGCCGCCCGGTGCCGCGCCGCATCAGGGCCTGGACGCGAGCCAGCAGTTCGGCGAACGAAAACGGCTTGCCCAGGTAATCGTCGGCCCCGGCGGTCAGGCCCGCCACGCGATCGTCGGTGCTGCCCAGGGCCGAAAGCACGATCACCGGGGTTTCCACCTCTGCCGCGCGCAGTGCCTTGAGCACGGCGAGCCCGTCCATGCCGGGCAGCATGCGATCGAGCACGACGACATCGAACTGGCTGTCGGTGGCCAAAAACAGGCCATCACGGCCGTTGCCGGCACGATCGACGGTAAAGCCTTCCTCGGCAAAGCCGCGCGAAATATAGTCTCCGATCTGGGGATCGTCTTCAACCAGCAGGATGCGTCCGGCCACAAGCCACTTTCCATGACAACGAGTTAATCTTGTCCCCACCACACCGAAAGGGCGCGGGGATCAGGGTGGTGCATCATGACTATAGGCTTTCTCGGTCGCAAGCTGTTTGCCCTTGCTGCCGCGCTGCCCGTGGTGGGCGGCGGCACGATGGCCGCTGCCGGCTATTTCGATCGCGATGCCGTGCGCTATCGCGCGCCGCCCGGCATCGCGCATAGCGATCTGGTAGCTGTCTATTTTTCGGGCGATATGGGCGTTGCGCTGGGTACGGGACGATCCACGGTAGAGGCCCTGCGCGCGCGCGGCCTGCCCGTCGTCACGGTCAATTCCCCGGCACTGTTCGGCGTCGGCCGCGATCGCGCGTTCATCGATGCGCTGGTGGCCGATACCATCCGGCAGGCGCTTGCCCGCAGCCACGCCGCCCGCGTCGCACTGATCGGTGTCGCTTTTGGCGCCGGCATCCTTGACACCGGGCTGGGCGCGGTGCCGGCAGACCTGCGCGGGCGGATTGCCTCGGTCGTGCTGGTCGCGCCGGCCAGTTCGGTCTATTTCGAGGCCAATCCCGGCGGCCTGTTCCATGCTGGCGGGCCAGATAGCGACCCGCGCCGTACCGTGCGGCTGCTCGCCGGCCTGCCGGTAACCTGCATTTTTCAGCGGAGCGATGCGCAAACCCTGTGCAGCGCGGCGCAGCTATCGGGCGCCCGACGGGTGGATACCCCTGCCGGTACCGCCTTTCCGATGGCCGCTGCCGACGCCGTGCTGCATCCCCCGCAGCCCATGCGCTAGGGTATTCTTTCGGCCGAGGCACCACCGCGCGCGCCAGTGCTTTCCTCGCTATAGCCATAGCCTTGCGGCAGGCTTGGCCCCATCGTGCCCAGTGCAGGCGGAACCGACCCGGCCACTTCCGCCCCAGCATCGGGCAATGGCGCGGCCTGCTTCGTTGCCGGCAGGGCCTGGGGTAGCACGGGGTCGGCCTCTGGCGTGGCGGCATCGGCCGGCGGGGCGGGGTTCAATTGCGGCAGGATGGACGGCGCCGGCACCGCACTGGCGAGCGCAATGGGCGCTGCGCGTCCGCCGCCGGGTGCCGCCGCCCGCACCGCCAGGCCCGCCGCCGCTGCGCTGGCAACCGCTGGGGCCGATGCGGCAGGGCCGGCAGCGACCGAAGGAACGGCGGCTGGGCCGCCCTGCGGCGTGGAGACAAGGGCCGATCCGAACAGGGCAAGCGCTGCAAGGCTGGCCACGGCCGCACCGATGCCGCCGCCCCCCAGCATCAGCAGGGCGCCGCGCCAGACAGACATGCGGCCCGCCGCCGGCCGGTGGCGGACAGGATCGTTGCCCCCCACCAGGCGCAAGGCCACGACCTGTCCAGCGGCAACTTTGCCGCCGGCAGCCTGCGCGGGCGCCGCCGGCAAGCGCACCCCCAGGCCGGCCGGCGCAAGTTGCGGCCGAACCGGCACATCGCGCATGATCCGCGCGGTAAGGCCGGCCGGGAGCAAGGGGGTATCGTGCAAGGCCATGATCTGATCGAGTGCGGCATCGCCGGGCACCGCCCTGGGCGCGCCGCCCTGGCCTGCTGCCGCATCCCGGCCCGGATCGTGCCCGCAAGGCAGCTTTTCGCTCACGCCCGCGCGCCCGTGCCCCAGGCGTTCAGGCCAGTGCCGGTTTCGGCGGCTTGGGCACCGCCACCCACGAAAGCCACATCGCGACACGCGATATCGCGCGCCTCCAGCCTTTCGCGCATCTGCCGTCTTGCCCTGAACAACAGCGACTCCATCGCCTTGATGTTGAGATCCAGCACCTGGGCCGCAAGTGCATTGGAGAAGTTCTCGTAATAGCACAGGACAAGTGCCGCCCGATAGCGTTCAGGCAATTCGGCCAGCGCCGCTGCCACTTGCGCGCAGGCCTGGCGCTGCTCGATCAGGCGATCCGCCAACGGCGCATGATCGGCCGTGTCGGGCAGGTCATCGGTCACCACCACGCGAAAGCGCCGCTTGCGATCGAAACACAGGTTGAGCGCAACGCGATGCAGCCAGCCGATCAGGCCGGCGCCGCTTGGCTGCCAGCGCGGCGCATTTTGCCACATCCGGGCAAAGCAATCCTGCACCACGTCCTCTGCTTCGTGGCCATCGCCGAGCATCCGGGCCGCCACGCGATAGAGTGCGGCAGCATGGCGTTCGACAAGGGCGGCAAAGGCGATCTGGCAGCCCAGCCCCACCCGCCGCATCAGCGCAACATCGTCCTGCCATGCCAGTTCCTGCGGCGATGGGCCGTGGGACGATGCATCGGGAACCCGCGTCAGGCGCGGAGCCGCACGGCCCTTTTCTGCCGCGTCCGCCAAGCCTGGGCGCGATCGAGCCTTGCCCTGAAGATCTCCGCAAAAGGTCACGCGGTCCATCCGTTGCGCACGAGGGCAGCTCCGTCTATTCCCATGTCCCGCCGCCGTGCTGGCCACCACGATCTGAACCGAAAATGTACAGTCATCGGAAATGACGGAATATTTCCCGTAGCGAAGCTTTCCGCGATAGTGGTTTCGACGCATTTCAGGCACTGGCCAAGGCGCCCCGGCCCGGATATGAAGCCGGCATGTTGCCACCGGCCCGCCCCTGCTGGCCCTTTTGCCCGAGACGAGAGCCCATGCAGCGCCTCCCCAAGATCCGCTTCCTTTCCTCCGCCGCTCCGTTGGCGATTCCGGCCGCCTTGCTCGTGGGCGTTGCCCCGGCCCTGGCCGACACCACCATCAGCACCAGCACGGTCAACGCGCTGAACACCGCTGTGGCGGGCAATGTCACGGTGAGCAGCGGCGGCGCGATCAAGCTGCCCGGCGGCACGGCCGTCACGGTCGATTCGTCCAGCAACGTCAACGTGAACTCCGGCGGATCGTTGACGGTTGCCGGCGTCAGCAACAGCGCGGGCATCGCGGCCAACGCGGGCGTCACCACCACGATCACCAACGGCGGCACCATTGCCGTGACCGAGGACTATACCCCGCCGGTCCTGGGCAACAGCTCTGTCGTCAACGGCCCGCTGTCGCAGTTGACCAACCGCTATGGCATCCACGTTCTGCCCGGCGCCGCCACCAATGCCACGATTTCCAATACCGGCACGATCACGGTGGAAGGCAACAACTCGGCCGGAATCGCCGTCGATTCCGATCTTGCTGGCTCGATCACCAATACCGGCACGATCAACGTCAAGGGTGACAATTCGATCGGCGTGAAGACCGGCAACGTCAACGGCAACCTTGCCATTGGCGGCACCGTGGCCGTGATCGGCAACGGCGCGCAGGCTGTCGTGGTCGGCGGCAACGTGGCGGGCGCGGTCAAGATCGATGGCGCAATGACCCAGGCGGTCAGCTACACCGCCGACGATGGCACCACCCAGACGCTGTCGCCCACCGCGATCAGCACTGGCAAGGCCGCTGTCCAGGTTTCGGGCAACGTGACGGGCGGCGTGATCGTTACCGTCGCGTCGACCACCAACAACGTGACTGAAACCACCGGCTCGATCCAGTCCTATGGCACCAGCCCTGCCCTGCTGGTCGGCGGCGCGGGCAACACCACGATCGGCCCGGTCGTGGCCACCTCGGGCACCTATTCGGTGGCGATCGATGGCAGCGTGAGTGCCACTGCCTATTACAGCGGCCTCAACGCCTTTGGCGTGGTTGTCGGCGGCCAGGGCGGCACCGTGAACCTGGCCAATGGCGTGGGCGTGCATGGCACCGTCACGGCCACCACGGTCAATGGCGATGCCACCGCGATCCTGCTCAATCCGGGCGTGACGGCTACTTCGCTCTATAACGAAGGCACGATCAAGGCGACGGCCAGCGGCGTTGCCTCGGGCAATCTCTATGGCATTCACGACCTGTCGGGCACGCTGACCAACGTCAACAATACCGGCTTCATCACGATCAGCGGCGCTTCGACCGGCAAGACGGCCGCAATCGATCTTTCGGCCAATACCAGCGGCGTCACGATCAAGCAGAACCTGAATGCCGCCGGCGTTACAAGCCAGGCGGCCGACAAGGCCGCCGCCGGCTACAACGTCGATACGGCCCCGGCTTACACGGCCATTACCGGTGACATCTACACCGGCAGCGGCAACGACACGGTCGACATCGAAAGCGGCAAGGTGACCGGCAACGCCTTCCTGGGCGCTGGCAACAACACCGTGATCCTGGCTGACGATTCCAAGTGGGTCGGCAACATCGATTTCGGCACGGCCGGCACGGCCTCGATGACGATGAAGGGCAATGCCCGCTTCACCGGCCAACTGGCGCTCAACGACCAGGCCGGCACGCTGACGATCGGCGATTCGGCGATCTGGCGCGGCGCGATCACCGGCGGTTCGCAGCTCAACGTGGCGGTCAACGGCGGTTCGTTCGGCGCCAATGCAGTTGGCACCACGGCGATCCACAGCCTCACCGTCGGTTCGGGCGGCAGCCTGGGCGTGTTCGTTGATGCCAACGGCAACACCTCCAAGCTGGTCACCGATACGGCGACCTTCGCCGCCGGGTCCAAGATCAACGTATCCGTGGCCTCGTTCGCCACCACCAGCGCGCCGCAGACGATCCTGTCGTCGGGCACGCTGACGGGTGGCGCCAATGTGACCACCAGTTCGCTGGCTTTGCCTGTGCTGTTCAACGGCTCGATCGCCCAGGTTGGCAACGACCTGCAACTCAGCATTACCCGCAAGACCGCCGCGCAGCTCGGCCTGACCACGCCGCAGGCCGCCGCCTATGATGCGATCATCGGCAATGCCGCCAACTTCGCTTCGTTGCAGTCCAGCCTGCTGCAGGTGACCGATACGCCCACGCTGCAGAGCCAGTTCAACCAGTTGCTGCCCGATTACGCCGGCGGTGGCTTCGATTTCGTCACGCGCGGCTCGCGCCAGGCGGCGCTGCACGTGGCCGACGATTCCTCGCTGTTCACGATCAGCAACACCGGCCTCTGGCTCGAACCGCTCTATTTCCGCGCCAGCAAGCACGATACCGATTCGATCGGCTACAGCCTGAGCGGCGGCGGCGTCTCGGTCGGCCTGGAACGCGCCACGGCCATCGGCAACGTGGGTGCCTATTTCGATTGGACCAGCGGCACGGTCAACAACCACAACCAGCAGTCGCTCAAGGTCAACAACGTCGAAATCAACGCGTTCTGGCGCAAGGCTTTCGGCAACCTCTATACTTTCGCCCGCGTTGGCTATGGCCGCTCGTCGTTCAAGCTGGCCCGCACGTTCACCGGCGCGGTCAATGGAGCGCCGATCACCTACAATGCCAACGGCGCATGGAAGGGTCGCACCCTCTCGGCCAGCGGCGGGTTCACCTATGACCTGGCGCTCAGCGACACGTTCAAGATCAAGCCCAAGGCTTCGATCGAATACTATCGCCTCAAGGAAAACGGTTACCAGGAAACCGGCACCGACGCGATGATCCTGCTGGTCCAGGGCCGCACCAGCAAGGTGGTCAATGCCACCACCACCCTGGGCTTTGCCTGGAGCCGGGGCCCGAGCAGCTACGAAGGACGCCCGCTGACGCTCGAAGCAGACTTCGGCCGTCGCAGCCATGTTTCGGGTGACCTGGGCAGCACCTCGGCGATCTTCGGTTCGGGCCAGTCGTTCACCGTCACGCCGGAAAACATGCAGTCGGCCTGGGTGGGCACCGTCGGCCTGCTGCAGGGCGGCCTGGACTATACCTGGCGGCTTTCGGCCGGCGCGGAAAAGCCGCAGAACGGCGGCGTGGCGGTCAACGCCCGCGCCTCGCTCAGCATCGCGCTCTGATCGCGGCAACCAACTCGAAAAAGGGGCGGCAACCACGCGGTTGTCGCCCCTTTTTCGTTTGCACATGGTGACTTGATGAAACCGGCCGCAGCCCGAGCCGTTGGGCGGGGGTACTCGCTGCATCAAGGAATGACCATGGAAGACGCTCGCAACCTGCCACCCGAACGCCGCGCCCGACGCTTCGGCCGCGTTGGCCTTGTCGTGGCGATCATCGTCGCGATCACGATCGTGGTGATCTTCGTGGGACGCAATATCTGGCACGCCCAGGTGACGCACCAGGAAGAGCAGACAGGCGTTTCCAACGACGCCTGATCCCCGTCAGTCGGGCGTCGATTGTTCCGGCGGAGCCACCGTGCCGTGTTCGCGCCCGAAATCGGGCCGGGCGTCGTCCTGGCCCATGGCGATGATCGAGCGGCGGATCGCACGGGTGCGGGTGAAATGGTCGAACAGCGCGTCGCCATCGCCCTTGCGGATCGCCTTTTGCAGCTCGGTCAGGTCTTCGGTGAAAACCTGCAGCATGGTGAGCACGGCATCGCGATTGTGCAGGAACACGTCGCGCCACATCGTGGGATCGGATGCGGCGATGCGGGTGAAATCGCGAAAGCCGCCGGCCGAATACTTGATCACTTCGCTCTGGGTGACTTCTTCGAGGTCCGACGCTGTCCCCACGATCGTATAGGCAATCAGGTGCGGCAAGTGGCTGGTCACGGCCAGCACGAGATCGTGATGGGCCGCGTCCATCGTTTCCACCCGCGCGCCCAGTGCTTCCCAGAATGCCGTCACTTGCGCAACGGCGGCTTCATCCGCGCCTTCGGGCGGCGTCACGATGCACCAACGGCCGGCAAACAGCGTGGCAAAGCCGGCGTCCGGCCCGCTCTGCTCGGTGCCGGCAACCGGATGGGCCGGCACGATCGCGATGCCGGGCAACGCCTCGCCCAATGCCTTGAGCACGCTGGCCTTGCTCGATCCCACATCGCTGACCACGCATGTCGCCGGCAGATAGGGCGCCACGGCCCCGGCCGCTGCTTCCATCGCACCCACCGGCACGCAGAACACCACGAGTTGCGCACCCGCCACGGCTTGCGCTGGCGAATCGGCAATGACGTTGGCCAGCCCGATCTCGATCGCACGCGCGCGCACGGCCGGATCGGCATCGTAGCCCGTCACGATCGCACCGGGCAGGCGCGCACGCGCCGCCAGCGCCACCGACCCGCCCAGCAGGCCAAGGCCGATCACCGCAATCCGTGTGAATGGCACCCCCATCAGCGCGCCGCCTCGGCCATCTGGCGCAGTGCGGCGGCGATCTCGTCCATCTGGGCGGCGGTGCCGATGGTGATGCGCAGGCACTGCGGCAGGCCCTGCCCCGGCAACCAGCGGGTGATATAGCCGGCATCCATCAGGCCCAGGTAAGCCTGCTCCGCGCTCAGCACGCCGGCAAATTCGATCAGCACGAAGTTGGCCTGGCTGGGCAGGGGGCGCAGCTCATGGTTGCCCAGCGCCTCGAGCGCGGCGACGAAACGCGCCCGCTCGGCCCGATTGTGCGCGGCAGAGGCCTGCACGAAATCCTGGTCGAGCACTGCGGCCAGGCCCATCGCCTGCCCGGTGAGCGAAACGTTGAACGGCCCGCGAATGCGGTTGAGCATGTCGACCACCTCGGCAGGGCCAGTGGCCCAGCCGATGCGTTCGCCCGCCAGGCCATAGATCTTGGAAAAGGTGCGCGTGACCAGCACGTTGGCGGCGGTGCGCGCCAGGTCGAGCGCCCCATCCTCATCCTCTGCCGCGACATATTCGGCATAGGCCTGGTCCACCACCAGCAGCACGTCGGGCCGCAGCCCGGCGTGGAGGCGGGCCAGTTCCGTCCGGCCGATATAGCTGCCCGTGGGATTGTTGGGATTGGCCAGGAACACCACGCGGGTGCGCGGGGTGACGGCGGCGAGCAGCGCATCGACGTCGGTGCCGTAATCCACGTCGGGCGCTTCGACCGGCGTGGCCCCGCAGCGCTGCGCGGCAATCGGATAGACCGAAAAGCCATAGCGCACGTAAAGCACTTCATCGCCCACCCCGGCATAGGCCTGGGCGGCAATGTGCAGCAGCTCGTCAGACCCGGTGCCCATGACCACGCACGACGGATCGAGGCCGTGCAGCGCGGCCAGCGCGGCGCGCAGTTCCTTGCTGTCGGGATCGGGATAGAGCGCGGCACTGGCCACCCCGGCCCGCGCCGCCACGGCCTGCGCGCTGGTGCCCAGCGGGTTTTCGTTGGCCGAAAGCTTGATCAACGGCTTGCCATCTGGCCCGGCCGACTTGCCCGGCACATAGGCATGGATCGCCTTGATCCAGCCCTTGGGTTGCGGACGGGCAGCGGTGCTTTCTGGCGCAGTCTGGTCGATCATGATGGGCATGGGCTTTACGCCAAGCCCCGCGCAATTCAAGCCGCGTGGCATTTCCGGCGGAAACTTGCGTTTCGGCGTTGCGGCACCGGCCCGCTCCCCTGCATTTAAGCCGCTTCGTTCCAGGTCAGCCCTGCCCCGTTCCAGTCGGTCGCCATGGCAAAGGCGGGCATCGTCACCTTGGCATTGGGGCCACGGTTGATCTGCATCGGCCCTTCCGGCCCGGAACCCAGCGTCAAGCCGGCCGCCGAAAGCTGGTAGGGCGAGACACGATAGCGCGTGCACAGACCGCCATTGCCGTCGCTCACCAGTTCCTGCTCGAATTCCAGGCCTTGCTGGTGCCCCTGGCTGCGGCGCACTTTGGCCACCACCAGTTGCCCGTCGCCCAGATCGAGCACGAACGGCGTGCCCAGCGGCACCTCGAGCAATCCCTCGATCAGCGCGCCCGACATCGACAGGTTGCGCAGCACGACCGGGTAATAATGGTCCTCGTGCACCACCCCAACCCGGCGGAACATCGCCTGGCGCTGGTGCCGCTGGCGCGCGGGGCCCTGTGGCTCGATGGTCCACTCGCCGCCCGTAAGCGCTGCGGTGAACGCCGCATTGTCGAGCGGGTGGCTATAGATGAAGCCCTGTACATGGCTGACCTGCAAGGCTTTCATCAGGTCGAACTGGTCGAAGCTTTCGACACCCTCGGCCGTGGTATCCATGTCCAGCGCCTGGGCCAGGGCAACGATGGCCGTGATGATCGCGCGGTTGCGGCTGCCCGGCTGGGTGGCACCGCGCACGAACGACTGGTCGATCTTGATCTTGTCGAACGGCGCGCTTTTCAAATAGCCGAGCGAGGAATAGCCGGTGCCGAAATCATCGAGTGCCAGACGCACGCCCAGGCCCTTCAGGGCCTTGAACCGCGCGTCGGTCAGCCCGCCTTCTTCCAGGAAGACCCCTTCGGTGATTTCCAGTTCCAGCCGCTGCGGGTCCAGCCCCGATTGCGCAAGGGCCGAAGCGACCAGCGCAGGGAAGTTCTCGTCCGCAAACTGCACCGGAGAAACGTTGACCGCCACGCTCAACGGCGCGGCCCAGGTCGTCGCCTCGGCGCAGGCGGTGCGCAACACCCATTCGCCGATCGCGCGGATGAGGTTCGATTCCTCGGCAATGGGAATGAACCGCGCCGGCGAAATCTGCCCGCGTTCGGGATGGTTCCAGCGCAACAGCGCCTCCACCCCGATCACCTTGTTGCTGTGTGCCTTGACGATCGGCTGGTAATGGAGGGCAAGCTGCCCCTCTGCCAGCGCATCGTGCAGGTCTTCCTCCAGCACCTTGCGGTCCTCGGCGGCCTTGAGCAGGTCGCTGGAGAAAAAGCGGAAACGCCCGCGCCCGCTGCCCTTGGCGGCATAGAGCGCCAGATCGGCGCTGCGCACCAGGTCGTCGGCGGCCGTACCGTCGAAGGGCGCGATGGCCACGCCGATCGATGCGCCGATCAGGCAGCGGTTGCCCGCGATTGCATAAGGTTGCGAGATATCCTCGATCAGCGCCTCAGCCAGTTCGCCCAGGCGGCCCCTGTCTTCCACTTCGGGCAGGATGATCTGGAACTCGTCTCCCCCCAGGCGGCAGACCCGGCTCGCATCGCCGACCAGCTTGACCAACCGTTCGGCCACCTGCTTGAGCAGCGCATCGCCCGCCGCATGGCCCAGCGTATCGTTCACCTGCTTGAAGCGATCGAGATCGATCAGCATCGTGGCGCAGGGCCGCTTGGCCGCGCCCAGCGCCGCCAGCTTGCGCGCCAGCATCTGGTTCATGTGCCGGCGGTTGGCCAGGCCCGTCAGCGGATCGTGCAGCGCCAGGTGCGAGCTTTCCTCGGCCTGGCGGCGTTCCTTGCTGATATCGGCGCAGTGGCCGTGGAAGCCGGCAAACTGGCCACGGTGATGCACTGCTTCACCCGAAAGTGACCACCAGCGCGGATCGGCTGCGGTTCCGCTGCGCACGATCAAACGGTCGAACCGGGTGCGCCGCGCCAACACGAACCGCAACGACCGTTCCGTGCCGCCCTCGCTTTCATCGTGATGGAACAGATCGAGCAGCGTGCGGGCCAGCGGATCGCCATCGGATGCCAGCACGCGGCGCGCACCGGGGGAAAGATAGGTCAGCCGGCCATCGGCATCGCTCGACCAGAAGGCACCCAGCCCCAGCGCCTCATAAGTACGGCACAGGGCCATGGCCTGGTCGGACGCCAGGTCGCCCCGCTCTTCGCCTGACTGGCTGACAGGGCCTTCGCCCGTATTGCCTGGCCTGCCCCAGGCCATGCGCCGGATCACCATTCGAATCTCCGCCAGGTTGGCACTCGATCAGGTGTTCTACGGTGGGACAATTTCCCGAACGTTAACTCTGCCAACGCTTTGCGGTGTGCCACCCTCGGTTCCAAAAAAAGCCCGGAAGCTTGCGCTTCCGGGCCAGGTCGTTCGCAGGAGGAACATGGTTTGGCGGAGGTGAGGGAGAGAGGGAGAGGATCAGGCCCGCCACTCCGCCAAGCTGGTGAAAACTTACATGTTGTAGGCGCGTTCGCCGTGTTCGTTGATGTCGAGGCCTTCGCGCTCGGCTTCTTCGGTCGGACGCAGGCCAATGGTCTTGTCCAGAGCGATGAACAGGATCGCCGAGACACCACCCGACAGCACCAGGGTGAGGACGACTGCCTTCACCTGGGTGATGATCTGGCCGACGAGATCGTAAGTGCCGGCCTTGGCGGGGAACACGGTATAGTCCACCCAGCCCTGACCACCCAGGCGCGGGTCGGCGACGATGGCGGTGCCGATGGCGCCGACGATGCCGCCGATGCAGTGCACGCCGAACACGTCGAGCGTGTCGTCATACTTGAGGGCGTTCTTCACCGTGGTGACGAAGAAGAAGCAGACGGGCGAGACGACGAGGCCGAGGATGATCGCACCCATCGGCGCGGCATAACCGGCGGCGGGGGTGATCGCCACGAGGCCGGCGACGGCACCCGAGGCAGCGCCCAGCATCGAGGGCTTGCCGTGCTTGATCTGCTCGACGATCGACCAGGCGACAGCGGCGGCGGCAGTGGCAACGAAGGTGTTGATGAAGGCAAGGCTGGTGGCAGCGTTGGCTTCCAGGCCCGAACCGGCGTTGAAGCCGAACCAGCCAACCCACAGCAGCGAGGCACCGATCATGGTCATGGTCAGCGAGTGCGGCGGGGTGGCTTCCTTGCCAAAGCCCAGGCGCTTGCCGATCACGAGGCAGCCGACGAGGCCAGCGATGCCGGCATTGATGTGCACCACGGTGCCGCCGGCAAAGTCCAGACCGCCCCAGCCATAGATCAGGCCGGCGTCAGACGTGTTGTCCGACAGGAAGTCGGGACCCGCGAAGTACCACACCATGTGGGCCATCGGGAAATAGACGAGCGTGAGCCACAGCACCGTGAAGATCATCAGCGGGGTGAACTTCACGCGCTCGGCAAAGGCGCCCACGATCAGCGCCGGCGTGATGCAGGCGAAGGTCATCTGGAAGATGACGTAGACATATTCGGGCAGGTAGACGTTGTTGGAGAACGTCGCTGCGTAAGTCGAGGTGGAAACCCCCGCAAGGAACGCCTTGGACAGGCCGCCGACATAGGGCGAGCCGCCGGTGAAGGCCATCGAATAGCCCCAGCAGACCCAGCACAGCGCCGCGACCGAAACGATCATCAGCACCTGCATCAGCACCGAAAGCATGTTCTTGGTGCGCACCAGGCCACCGTAGAACAGCGCCAGGGCCGGAATGCTCATCATCAGGACCAGGGCGGCCGAGACGAGCATCCAGGCGACGTCACCCTTGTTGACCATCGTGGCCATCTGTTCGGCCGTCGGAGCCTTGATCGGCCCGGCTTGTGCAAAAGCGGCAGAGGCCATGCCGAGCGAAAGCCCGGCTGCCGTCATGCCACTGATCATCTTGCGGATCATATGGTTTCCCCTCTTCTCGGAAGTCACAGCGCCATATCGCCGCTTTCGCCGGTGCGAATGCGCACGGCCGAAGCGAGATCGAGCACGAAGATCTTGCCGTCGCCGATTGCCTCGGTGCTGGCGGTTTGCTGGATGGTCTCGACAATCTGTGCGGCCAGGTCGTCACTGGCAGCGATTTCGAGCTTCACCTTGGGCAGCATGTTCGTGGAGTATTCGGCGCCGCGGTAGATCTCGGTCTGGCCCTTTTGACGGCCAAAACCCTTCACTTCCGACACCGTCATCCCAGCGACGCCCAGCCCCGACAGCGCTTCGCGCACCTCGTCGAGCTTGAACGGCTTGATGATGGCGATGATGAATTTCATTCATGCCCCCTTTCACGGCCTCAACCAACCGGTTCACGACCGGCAAGATTGTTAAAGCAAGGGGCGTGCCAAATGCGTTTTCTTACGGAATCAGCGATTCACGGAAACCATATCCAAAATCGTGCGTTCTGCCGCGCTCGATTCTTGTGCAATGCGGAAGAGATGCCTATTTTTTAGGCAGCGCGCGACGGCGTGTCGCCGGCCGGTTCGGCAAGGCGCAGCCGCGCCCAGACCGGCAGGTGATCCGATGCCTGCTGGGCCAGCGCACTGTGATGAACGCCCATGGCTTCCACCGCCCAATCGCGGCTCACCACGATCCGGTCGAGTTGGCCCAAGGGGCGACGGGCTGGAAAGCTGCGTCCCGGCGCCAGAACCGCGAGATCGGTTGGAAAAGCCTGGAGCGCGCCGCCGCGCGGCGCCCATTCGTTGAAATCGCCCATCAGCACCCTCGGGCCCTGGCCCGCAGCGGCACAGGCCACGCGCACCTGTTGGCGCCGGCGCAGGCCAGACAGGTCGAGATGCATGCCGATCACGCGCAAGCACTGGCCATGCCAGTCGATATCCACGGCCACCGCGCCGCGCGGCTCCAGCGTGGGCAGGGGCACGGCATGGCAGCCGGTCACTTCCAGGTCACGGCGCACGAGCAGGACATTGCCGTGCCAGCCGAGGCTGCCCACGCGGCGGGCCCGATCGATCACGCCGGGCGCCACGGCCCGCCACGGGCTGCCATGGGCCAGCAAGGCCGGCGGGATCACCGCATCGCGCGGGCCAAACCGGCGGTCTGCCTCTTGCAGCGCGATGATATCGGCGCCCACCTCGTGCAGCACCATCAGAATGCGTTCCGGGTCGCAACGGCGATCGGCGCCCACGCCCTTGTGGATATTGTAGCTGGCAAAGACGAGCGAACCGCCCGCCCCCTCATGTGCGCTCGCGGTCATGCCTGCACCTCGGGCCCGCCTTCACTGCGGTCTGTCAGAGAAAGTCCCGCAGGGTCGCCACGAAGCGGTCGAACTGGTCATGATGCAGCCAGTGCCCGGCGTTTTCGAATTCCACGGATTCGGCACTGCGGAAATGCTGGATGTCTCCGTCCTCGACCGGGTTGCCCGCCCACGAATCCGAGCCATTGAGCAAGAGCGTCGGGCTGGTGATCGCGCTCCACAGCGCCTGCTGGTGATCCTGCCCGATGTCATAGGGATGTTCGATGTGCACATAGGGATCGAACTTCCAGGTAAAGGTTCCATCCTCGTTGCGATTGATGCCGTGGATGGTCAGATGGCGGGCCTGGGCATCGTTGATGTAGGGGTTCTGCACTTTCATGCGCGCCACGGCTGCATCGATGGTGGGATAGCGGCGCGGCAGGCGCCCGGCGGCCTTGCGCTTTTCGGCGATGTAATCGCGGATGCGGCGGGCAAAGGGCACCGTCCGCATGCGTGCCTGCCGGTCGGGCGTGGGGAAGATGCCTTCGATCGCCACCAGCTTGCGCACGTCTTCGGGAAAAAGCCCGGCATAGCGCAGCGCAACGGCAGCCCCCATGGAATGGGATACGATGGTGACCGGGGCCAGCGCCAGCTGGTGCACCAACTGCGCCACGTCATAGACCATGTCCATGACGCGGTAGTTGCCGTCAGACACCCATTCGCTGTCACCATGGCCGCGATGATCGAGGGCGATCACGTGCCAGTCCTCGCGCAGCGCCTCGGCGGTCCAGTCCCAGCTGCGGCAATGGTCGCGCCCGCCGTGGATCAGCAGCAGCGGCGGCTTCTCTGCATTGCCCCAGTCCACATAGTGGAGCCGCAGGCGTTGCGAGATGAAGGTGTTCGAAGTGGGACCGAGCAGATTCATGTCACCACCCTGCCCATGCTGCGCTGTGCTGGCAAGTGCATCGCGCAACCGTCACCGGGGGTATTCGAAATTAGCGCTCCTTGGTGGCGCTGAACGTGAGGTCGGGATTGCGCTCCTGCTGATAGCTCACGTCCCAGGCCGATCGCGCCATGAACACCGGATCGCCATCGCGATCCTTGGCCAGGTTCGACAGGTTGAAATCGGCGAAAGTGCGCAAACCCTCGGGGCTGCCTTTCAGCCAGCGTGCCGTATCGAATGGCGAAGGCTCCAGCACGGCTTCCACCTTGTATTCCGCTTCCAGCCGGCTGATCAGCACGTCGAGCTGCAGCTGGCCGACCACGCCCACGATCCATTGCGACCCGATTTCCGGGTAGAACACCTGGATCACGCCTTCTTCCGAAAGATCGTCGAGCGCCTTGCGCAATTGCTTGGTCTTGGTCGGATCCTTCAGCACCACGCGGCGCAGGATTTCGGGCGCGAAGTTGGGCAGCCCGGTAAAGCGCACGTCGTTGCGTTCCGACAGCGTATCGCCCACGCGCAAGGTGCCGTGGTTGGGAATGCCGATGATATCGCCGGCCTCGGCGCTATCGGCAATCTCGCGGTCCTGGGCAAAGAACAGGATCGGCGAATGCACCGCGATCGGCTTGCCCAGGCCCGAGGGCGTGAGCTTCATGCCCCGCTTGAACGTGCCGGAAACCATGCGCATGAACGCGATGCGATCGCGGTGCTGCGGGTCCATGTTGGCCTGCACCTTGAACACGAAGCCGGTCACGTCGGCGCGGCTGGGGTCGATCGTGCCCTGGTCGCTGGCCTGCGGGCGCGGCGGCGGGGCATAGCGGTCGATCGCGGCGATCAGTTCGGCCACGCCAAAGTTCTTGAGCGCCGATCCGAAATAGACCGGCGTCAGGTCGCCATGGCGATAGGCCTCCAGGTCGAACTGCGGATAGCCTTCGCGGCCCAGCTCGATTTCCTCCCGGAACTCGTCGGGAATGGCGCCGGCGGCCGGATCGCGGCGTCCCAGGAACTCGCGGCTGTCGCCTTCGGGGCGGGCGATGGTTTCGCTGGCGAAATCATAGACGCCCTCGAAAATGCCGCCCATGCCCACCGGCCAGCTCATCGGCGCCACATCGAGCGCCAGGGCATCGGCCACTTCGTCCAGCGTCTCGAACACCGGGCGGCCTTCGCGATCCACCTTGTTGACGAACGTGATGATCGGCACCGAGCGCATGCGGCACACTTCGAACAGCTTGCGCGTCTGCGGCTCGATGCCCTTGGCCGCGTCGATCACCATGATGGCCGAATCGACAGCGGTCAGCGTGCGATAGGTGTCTTCGGAAAAGTCTTCGTGGCCCGGCGTATCGAGCAGGTTGAAGACCGTGCCGCCCTTCTGGAACGTCATGACCGAAGACGTGACCGAAATCCCGCGCTGCTGCTCGATCTTCATCCAGTCCGACCGCGCGCGCCGCGCAGCCCCGCGTGCCTTCACCTCGCCGGCCAGATGGATCGCGCCGCCTTGCAGCAGCAGCTTTTCGGTCAGCGTGGTCTTGCCCGCGTCGGGGTGGGAAATGATGGCGAAGGTGCGGCGATTGGACATGATGCCCCGCCCCTAGCCGCCGCGAACGGTCACGTCCATGCGGAAGCTGCGGCTCTCGCCAGGGGGCAGCCGGACAATGCCGGGCTTGTCCATGATGTCTCCGGCAAAGCCTTCCGGGTCGGCATGGCCGGCCCAGGGCTCGATGCAGAGATAGTGCGCGCCCGGCACCTGCCACAGGCCCAGCATGTGCGTGTCGGGAAAAGCCACGTCGAGCGCGGGGCCGCCTTCCACGCCATAGGTCAGCGCGCGGCTGGCCAGGTCCGTCCAGATCACGGCATCGGCGGTGAACAGCCCTTCGCGCAGCGGCAATTGACGGCCGCGCACCGGGCTCGGCACACGCTTTTGCAGCAGCAGACCGCTTTGCTTGTCGAGCCTGGCAATGGGCTCGGGCTCGTCCTTGGTGAAGATCAGCCGGTGTGCGTGCTTGTCGGTGCTGCCAGGCAGCGGCCAGGCGAATGCGGGATGATAGCCGAAACTGAACGGCAGCGTTTCATTTCCCGGATTGCCGACCGTGGCCGTCATCGCCAGCGTGGCGCCTTCCACGGCAAAGGCCATGTCGAGCGTGAACGCAAAGGGATAGACCGCCCGTGTGGCCTCGCTGTCCTGAAAGCGGAAATGGGCCGTGGCGCCATCATGGGCCACGCAGGCAAAGGTGGAGCGGCGGGCAAAGCCGTGGCGTTGCAGGGCATAGGCCTTGCCATCGTGATGCAGCGTATCTTCGGCCAGCGAACCGACGATCGGAAACAGCAGGGGGGCATGGCCGGTCCAGAACGCGGGATCGGCATCGGTCATCCATTGCTGCCCGGCGCGGTCGGTCAGCGACCACAGTTCGGCACCAAGCGGATTGATCGCTGCGGTAAGCGTATCGGACGAGATGGTGACGAGATCGGGCTGGGTCATGGCGCAGGGTATGACCAGACCCCGCGCTCTTCGCAAGTGCGGTATATGCAATGGCGCGAGACGTGGTTCGGCAGGCGCAAGCCCGGAATCAAAACTGCGTGCGTAGCCCGTCGATCACGAATTGCGCCGCCAGCGCGGCCAGCAGCACCCCCAGCAGGCGGGTGACCACCGCTTCCACCTGCTCGCCCAGCACGCGGATGATCGGGCGCGCGGCGACAAGCGCGATGAAGCTCATGGCCATGACCACGGCCAGCGCGGCGAGGACGACGGCGGTTTCCTCGCTACCATGCGCGCGCGCGGTGAGCAGCATGATCGAGGCGATCGAACCGGGCCCGGCCAGCATCGGCATGGCCATGGGAAAGACCGACACATCTTCGACGTGCGGCGTGGCGTTGCGCACCTTTTCCGCGCGTTCCTCGCGCCGCTCGGTGCGCTTTTCGAACACCATGTCGAGCGCGATGAGGAACAGCATGATGCCGCCGGCAATGCGGAAGCTGGCCAGCTCGATATGCAGCGCACCCAGCAGCGCTTCGCCGAACAGGGCAAAGACCACCAGGATGCCGGTGGCAATGACGCAGGCGCGCAGGGCCATCTGCGTGGCCTGGCGCGCGCTGGCGTGAGTCGTCAGCCCGGCGTAGATCGGCGCGCAGCCGGGCGGATCGATCACCAGGAACAGCGTGGTGAAGGCCGAGAGGAACAGTTGCAGCATGTCAGCCACCCTGCCCTTGGGGCGCAGCGGCGTCCAGCCGGACAATTTCGGCCATGGCGCCATCCTTCCACTGCCAGGCACGAAACGCGCGGCTGCCATCGGGCCTGACCGTGCTGCGCCAGGCCAGCGAACCATCGTTGGATTGGGCAAGGCGGCTGTCTGACCCGGCGGGCGCGTCATCGGCCGGGATCGGCCCGGCCAGCGGACGCTGCACGACGGGCGCGTTCTTGGCGGGCGCCGCCGGTTTGTCGCCCGTGACTTGCGGCCGTGCCGGGCAATCGGACACGATGCCCATCAGGAAATCGGGTGCCGGGGGCAAGGCGGCCGAAGCGTCTTCAAGCGAGAGGCGCCACTGGTAGTTGCCCTTCTTGGGATGCCGCTGCCAGACGGTCGCATACCAGCCGCCCGGCTGCCCGTTCCAGCGGCCACGCGTGATGCCGAAACTGCCGTCGCAGGCAATCCACGCGGCATCGGGCTGGTGGGGATGGGCGGGCGCCGCGTTCTTGCCACGCAACAGCGGCGCGGCAGCGGTTCGCGGCGGCAGAATGAGTTCGGCGCCTTCGGCCATGCTGGCCGCGAGCCCGTCGCGCGCGCCCTTGGCCTGCATGGCCTGCGCCGTGGCGATGTCTGCGCCGATGAGCGCGCTGGGATTGGCGATCATCCGCACGCGCCCGCCGGCCGATTGGGCCATGGCGGGGGAAGCGGCGAACAGGGAGAGCGCAAGAACGGCGCCGGAAGCACGAAGCAGCATGGCGCAAGTTCTATCGGATGGCGCGCCCGTGGCCAAGCAAGCACTTGGCTCGGAACGGTCCGTCAGATCGCGCCGTCTGCCAGCGCGATCCCGGCGTTGCGATAGGCGGCAACGAGCGTGTTGCGCAGCAGCACGGCGATGGTCATCGGGCCAACCCCGCCTGGCACCGGGGTGATTGCCCCGGCCACGGCCGCCGCTTCGGCATAGGCGACATCGCCCACCAGCCGCGTCTTGCCTTCCTGCGCGCCTGGAACGCGGTTGATGCCCACGTCGATCACGGTCGCGCCCGGCTTGATCCAGTCGCCCTTGATCATCTCCGGCCGGCCGACGGCGGCCACCACGATATCGGCCCGGCGCACCACATCGGGCAGGTTTTTCGTCTTGCTGTGCGCCACGGTGACGGTGCAGCTTTGCGAGAGCAGCAGTTGCGCCATCGGCTTGCCCACGATGTTGGAGCGGCCCACGACCACGGCATCGAGACCCGCCAGATCGCCCAGCCTGTCTTGCAGCAGCATCAGGCAGCCGAGCGGCGTGCAGGGCACGAAGCCATGCTGACCCACCGCCAGGCGCCCGGCGTTGGTCACGTGGAAGCCGTCCACGTCCTTGTCCGGGTTGATCGTGGCGATCACCTTCTGCTCGTCCAGGTGGCCGGGCAGGGGCAGTTGCACCAGGATGCCATCGACCGCCGGATCGGCGTTCAGCTGTTCCACCAGGGCCAGCAGCGTAGCCTCGTCGGTGTCGGCAGGCAGCTTGTGTTCGAAGCTCGCCATGCCGGCTTCCACCGTGCTCTTGCCCTTGGAGCGGACATAGACCTGGCTTGCCGGATCTTCGCCCACCAGCACGACGGCGAGGCCCGCCGGGCGCCCGGCTTGCGCTTCGAACGTGGCGGCCAGGGTGGCGATGCGCGCGCGCAAGCCGGCCGCAAAGGCCTTTCCATCGATCACGTTAGCCGTCATGCAATTGTTCCGCCTGAACGAGCAAGGCTCATAAGCAGTACCCGGGCGGCCCAAAGGCCAAACAGCAGAACCATGGGCGAAAGATCGAATGGTCGCGTGTCGGGCATGAAACGGCGGATTGGCCGCAGGAAAGGTTCGATGATGACGTTCAAGGCGCGCCAGACTGCGGCAACGAAGTCATTGTGCAAATTGATGACGTTGAAATTGATCAACAAACCCAGGATGATTTGGGCGATGATGATGGTCTGGAAAATGTCCATCAACCGCGCGATGATCACGATAAGAGCGTAGAGCACGGAAAACCGCCGTTTGCTGTCTATAACGGCACGCGCTGTAGCCGAGGGCAGGGCCTAGGGCAATCGTGTGAAGGCCGCTGCCGGCCGCAAGATTTCGGTGAGCTTCGACGCGATCAAGGCGCGATCGTGGTGCTTTCGATATGCCAGCGCAATTGCTCGGGCGTGGCGCCGGGCACGTCGTTGACGCGGCGCATCACCACTTGCCCGGTCAGGCGGCGGGCACCGTCGACCACGGTGACAGGCGCGGTGTAATAGATCGAGCCCGCCGCGCCTTCGGAATCGCCATCACCGATCGTGACCTTGGGTTGCACCAGCTTGCCCCAGCGCGCGGCAAAAGCCTTGTCATCAAGGCCGCTGGCCTTGCCATGATCGCCCCAGAACGCGCGCACGGTGCGCCAGTCGCGCGCTTCCACTGCATTGCCCCAGGCAGACAGCACGGCGCCGGGATTGCGCGTGGCCGAGAGCGCGGGATTGGCCGGGGCGCTTTCGCTGGGAGCCGGGCTGGGCTTGGACGCGGCATCGGGTGCAACGTCGTCGCTCGGCAGATCGGACGGCGCGACGATCCAGGGCGGCGGCGTCATCTCCGCGCTGTCGAGCGGGCTTTGTGAAGCCTGCGGCGCGGGATCGGGCCGCCGATCGCACCCGGAAAGGTTGATGGCGATGGCAGAGGCGAGCGCGGTCGCAAGGCAGGATCGGATCATTCCGCTATCACGCTTGGCCGCGCCTTTCGTTCCGGCGCGCCGCTTGTTTTCGGCACGGCACCGGCCCGCTCCCCCGCCCGGCCTCCCACAAGATACTACCGTTGGGAGGCCGGGCGGGGGAGCGGGCCGGTGCCGTCAAATCCGGCTATGCCGGATTTCAAAAAAGCCATCAGCGGTGAATAAGCGTGCCGGCCCCGCGCGCGGTGAAGATTTCCAGCAGCATGGCATGGGGCACCCGGCCATCGAGCACGACGGCTGCCTCGCAACCTGCCTCCACCGCATGGACGCAGGTTTCCAGCTTGGGAATCATGCCGCCGCTGATCGTGCCGTCTGCGGTCAGGCCGGCGATGTCATCGGGGGTCAGGTCGGTGAGCAGGCGCTTGTCCTTGTCGAGCACGCCGGGCACGTCGGTCAGCAGGAACAGGCGCGAGGCGCCGAGCTTGGCGGCGATGGCGCCGGCCATGGTATCGGCGTTGATGTTATAGGTGTGCCCGTCCTTGCCCACGCCGATCGGCGCGATCACCGGGATGAAGCCGGCGGCGCTGGCGGTATGGATGATCGTGGGGTCGATCTCGGTCGGCTCGCCCACGAAGCCCAGGTCCACCACACGCTCGATATTGCTTTCCGGGTCCTTGGTGGTGCGTTCCACCTTGGTGGCGGTGACGAGGCCGGCATCCTTGCCCGAAATGCCCAGCGCCTTGCCCCCGGCCGCAGCGATCCAGCTGACCAGTTCCTTGTTGATCTTGCCCGACAGGACCATCTCCGCCACTTCGGCCGTGGCCGCGTCGGTCACGCGCAGGCCATCGACGAAGCGCGATTCGACGCCAAGCTTCTTCAGCATGGCGCCGATCTGCGGGCCGCCGCCATGCACCACCACCGGGTTCACGCCCACGGCTTTGAGCAACACGATGTCTTCGGCAAAATCGCGGGCGGCCTCGGGGTCGCCCATGGCGTGGCCACCATACTTCACCACGAATGTCTTGCCGGCATAGCGCTGGAGATAAGGCAGCGCCTCGGTCAGCGTTTCCGCCTTGGCGAGCATGCTGGTGCGATAGGAGTCGGTCTGATCGATGTTCGTGGCCATGATGGCGGCGCCTTAGCCCCCCTGCCGCGAATTTGAAGTGAATAATTGAGTCAGGCGCGATCCAGCTTGCGGCCCAGGCGCACCGCCAGCCAGATCAGCGGCGGCACCATCACGCTGGAGAGCAGCAGCTTGGCCCCCAATTGGCCGGTCATCAGCGCGCCGATAGGCAGGGGGTGGCCATCGGCGCCGCTCTCGCCCCAGAACGACAGGGTGATGAACAGGACGGTATCGGCCGCCTGGCTCAGCAGGCTGGCCAGCCAGGCGCGCAGCAGCAGGTGCTGCCCCTGCCCGCCGCCGATGCGGGCAAAGACGTGGACATTGAGTGTTTGCGACACGCCATAGGAAACGAGGCCGGCCAACTGCATTCGCGCGCCTTGGCCCAGCACCGTGGCAAAGGCCTGCTGCCCTTGCCAGAACGGCGCGGGCGGCACGGCGTGGATCACCAGCGTAAGCAGCACCATCGACACGATCAGTGGAATGAAGCCCAGCCGCACCAGCATATTGGCGGTTTTCTGGCCGTATAGCTCGGCCGTCGTGCTCGACAGGACAACCAGCATCAGGAAGCAGAAGATGCCTGATTCCACCGCCAGATTGCCCACCACCGGCCACGTACCCAGGCTGGCGATCTTGGCGCCCAGCACGCCGGCCAGCACGACCAGCCCACCATAGAGCAGGGAAAACACGAAGAGCGCGCGCGGCAGCGAGGCCTGCTGCGCCGATGGGGGCATGCTATTCATCGCCCGCCTCTATCCTGATTTTGACGTGGCGCCAAATATGGTTAGGAACGAAACCGTCTAAATTCCAAAAAAGCGGAGTTGGCGTTCCCGCCATGCGCATTCTTTCCAGTCTTGGCGGCATGGCGCTGCTGTTTGCCATCGCCTTCCTGCTTTCATCGAACCGCCGCGCGATCCGCTGGCGCGTGGTGCTGCCGGCCTTCGCGCTCCAGGCGGGCCTTGCCGCGTTGGTGCTGAGCTTTCCGCCGGGCAAGGCGGCGTTGCAGGGCGCGGCCCATGCGGTGGAACAGTTGCTGTCCTATTCGCGGGCCGGGGTCGAATTCGTGTTCGGCGATCTGGCGCGGCCAGAACTGGGCGGCAAGAGCGTGGCGATCTCGGTGCTGCCGCCGATCGTGTTCTTCGCCGCGCTGATTTCGATCCTCTATTACCTGGGCATCATGCCCCTGGTGATCCGCTGGATCGGCGGCGCGCTGGAGAAAGTGACCGGGATCAGCCGGGTCGAATCGCTGTGCGCGGCGGCCAACATCTTTGTCGGGCAAAGCGAATCGCCGTTGGTGATCCGGCCCTATCTGGCGGCACTTACGCCCAGCCAGGTGTTCACGGTCATGAGCGTGGGCATGGCAGGCGTCGCCGGCACGATCCTGGCGGCCTATGCCGGGCTTGGCGTGCGGGTGGATTATCTGGTCGCCGCCGCGTTCATGTCTGCGCCGGGCGGCGTGTTCATGGGCAAGCTCATCATGCCCGATACCCGGCCGCTGCCAGGCGCGCTGGAAGGCGATGCCGCGCTGACCAACCCGCACATCAAGCCCTCGCTGGAAGAAGCACCCGAGGAACAGCGCCCGGCCAACCTGATCATGGCCGCAGCCCAAGGCGCGCAGACCGGCGTGAAACTGGCCGTGGCCGTGGGCGCCATGCTGCTGGCCTTCGTGGCGCTGATCGCGCTGGCCAATGGCATGCTGGGCTGGGCCGGCGGTTTCTTCGGCCATCCGGGGCTCACGTTCCAGCAGGTCCTCGCGCCGATCTTCGCCCCTGTGTTCCTGCTGCTGGGCGCGCCAAACTGGGCCGAGGCGATGCAGGCGGGCGGCCTGTTCGGCACCAAGATCGTGCTCAACGAATTCGTCGGCTTCATCGATCTGCAAGAGGCCAAGGGCCTTTCCGACCAGACGATCGCCATCGTCACGTTCGCCCTGTGCGGCTTTGCCAATTTCTCGTCCATCGCCATCCAGATGGCGGTGACCGGGGGCCTCGCCCCCAACCAGCGCCCGGTGATCGCGCGGCTGGGGATCAAGGCGCTGTGCGCGGGCGCGCTATCCAACCTGATGAGCGCGGCGCTGGCGGGGCTGTTCCTGTCGTTATGACAACGTGGGCGCCCGTGCAGCGCCCACGCCAAGGCGTCAGACCAGTCCGGCCGTCTGCGCCAGGAGCCAAGCGCCGATCACGATGAACAGCGTGGCCGCCACCACGCGCACCAGCTTCATCGGCACGCGGGCGATCAGGGCATTGCCGAGGAAGACCGCCGGCACATTGGCGATCATCATGCCCAGCGTGGTTCCGGCCGTAACCGCCAGCGCATCGTGGAAGCGGGCGCCCAGTGCGATCGTTGCCACCTGGGTCTTGTCGCCCATTTCCACCAGGAAGAATGCCACCAGCGTGGTCAGGAATGCACCGAAACGCGCCGGCTTGGCGCTGGCATCGTCATCATCCAGCTTGTCGGGCACCAGGGTCCACAGGCCCATGGCGATGAAACCGGCGGCAATGGCATAGCGGAACCACAGCCCGTCGAGCAGGTCTGCCGCGACCATGCCGACCAGCGCGGCGAGAAAGTGGTTGACCATCGTGGCCGCCAGGATGCCCAGCACGATCGGCATGGGTTTCTTGAAGCGGGTGGCCAGGACAATCGCGAGAAGCTGCGTCTTGTCACCGATTTCGGCCAGCGCGACGACAGCGGTGGAGGTGGTGAATGCCTCGAACAGGGGTGCCATGGTGTACCAATCCAGGGCCGGGCGAAACAGATCAAACGACAACGCGCGAATCCGCCCGGCCGAGCGAGTCGCGTGCTGTCATTTGGTCTTGCCCGCAGCGGCCGCAATCCGGCCTGCCTCTGCCCGCGCCATGATCTCTCGACCAAGCATGTTGACGCTGGGCGCCGCACCAAATGTGCGGTGGCTACTCCCCAAGTGACGTGCCACAGCGTTTATGGAGCTTTTCCACCAGCGGCAAGACGAAACTGACAAAGCTTTAGAATTTCCAGCTTTTCTTCTGCCTCGGCGCCAAGCCACGCGGCAATCTCGTCCAAGGTGCGTGCACAGCCCCGGCACAGCGCGGAAACCGGATCGATCGTGCAAACGCCGGTGCAAGGGCTGGCAGGCATAGTCATGCCGGGCCGAATAGCGGCGCCGGGCGCACCACGCAATTTCCTTGCGCGGCGCAACAATTGTGCGTAAAGGCCAAGACCAGCAAGGTGCGATGCGCCCGCTGCCCCACCCTTTTGCAGGGATGCGCAGTTGGTGACAGAGGCCCGGGCAAGCGTGAGATCGATCCATCCGGAAACGATCCGCCCCGGCCGCGCGCATCGTGCCCCACCCGCCTCCCTTTATCACGCAAGGGGTCGCATGTTCGACCCTGTCCCATGCTGTCCGCCGCTGTGTTGCGGCCGGCTTTGGGAGGCACAATAGCATTGGAATTGCATGTCCTATTTTTCTGACCTTGGCCTTGCCGAGCCGATTCTCCGCGCGCTTGAGACCAAGGGCTACAGCGATCCCACCCCGATCCAGCGCCAATCGATCCCGGCCCTGCTGGAAGGGCGCGATCTTCTGGGCATTGCCCAGACCGGCACCGGCAAGACCGCCGCATTCTCGCTGCCGTCGTTGCACCGCCTGGCCGCCGACCCGCAGCCGCGCAAGCCGGCCTCGTGCCGCATGCTGGTGCTTTCGCCCACGCGCGAACTGGCTGCGCAGATTGCCGACAACATGAAGGGCTATGCCAAGAACCTGCGTCTGTCGGTCGATTGCGTGTTCGGCGGCATTCCGATCAGCAAGCAGGCCCGCCGCCTGGTGCCGGGCGTGGACGTGCTGGTGGCAACGCCGGGCCGCCTGCTCGACCTGATCGACAACCGCGCGCTGACGCTGGGCCGGACCGAAATCTTCGTGCTCGATGAAGCCGACCAGATGATGGACCTGGGCTTCATCCATGCGTTGAAGCGCGTGGCAAACCTGCTGCCGGCCAAGCGCCAGAGCCTGTTCTTTTCCGCCACCATGCCCAAGTCGATCGAAGATCTCGGCAAGCAGTTCATCAAGAACCCGGTGCGCGTGGAAGTGGCCCCGCAATCGACCACGGTCGAACGCGTCGAGCAGTTCGTCAGCTTCCTCAACCAGGCGGAAAAGCAGGCGCTGCTCTCGCTCACCGTGCGCCGCCTGCTTGCGGAAAAGCAGATGGATCGCGGCATCGTGTTCACCCGCACCAAGCATGGCGCCGACCGGGTTGCCCGCAATCTGGCTGCAGCGGGCATCGATGCACGCGCCATCCATGGCAACAAGAGCCAGGCGCAGCGCACCGCCGCACTGGAAGCGTTCCGCCAGGGTTCGTGCCCGGTCCTGGTGGCAACCGACATTGCCGCGCGCGGGATCGACGTTTCGGGGGTGAGCCATGTGTTCAACTTCGAACTGCCCAACGTGCCCGAACAATATGTCCACCGCATCGGCCGCACGGCGCGCGCCGGCGCCGATGGCGTGGCGATCAGCTTCTGCGCGCCCGATGAAAAGCCCTACCTGCGCGATATCGAGCGCCTCACCAAGGTGAAGCCCGAAGTCATGCCCCTGCCGGAAAACTTCCTGGCCGATGCCGCGCGCCTGCCCGCTCCCACCCGCCGCCCGGCGGACGAGGATGGCGATCAGCGCCGGGACTTTGGCCGGGGCCGCCCCGGTGGCGGGCGCAGCGAAGGGGGCCGTCGTGACGGTGGCCGCTCTGACGGTGCCCGTGGCAATGGCGGACGCAGCCACGGCGGTGGACGCAGCGATGCTCCCCGCCGCGATGGTGCTGCTGCGCGCCCCGAGCGTCGTGGCGACGAGCGCGTGAGCGCCGATCGCCCTCTCCACGATCGTAACGGCCACGATCGTAACGGCCAGGATCGCCGTCGCGAAGCGCCGCGCAGCGATGCGCCCCGTGGCGAGGCCGGCCGTCATGATGCGACTGGCGAAGCGGCGGCCAAGCGCCGGTTCCGCCCGCGCGGCCCGGCCACCGCTGGCCAGCACCGCAACAAGGTGCGCCGCGTGGTCTGATTTGCCGGCCGGTTGCCGCAACCGGCGAAAACAAAAGACAAAAGGGGGGTGTCGGCCACGTTCGTGCCGGCACCCCCTTTTTGCATGGAACAAAGTGCCCCTTCCTGCATTTGGCAACCCGGGCGTGCGGCCCGGGCGTGCGGCGCCGTCCGTCGGCACAGTTTGCCGGCCGGGCCGTGCGGGAAGGGTTTCGATGCAAGCTGCCAATTTGACCGCGCTGGGACGCGATACCCGGGTCAACCGCTTTATCCTGACATTGCTGACGATCGGTTTTGCCGCCCTGCTGGGTGGCCTGGGCGCGGCCGTGTGGACGCAGCAGCGCAACACCGACAGCGAACGCTGGGTGGCCCATACGCTGGAAGTTCAGGCACGCATCGGTGCCTTCGCCAGCAAGGCCGAGCGCATGGAAACGGCACGGCGCGGCCACCTGTTGAGCAGCGATCCGGGGTTCAACCGCCTGTTCGACGAGGCGCTGTCGAGCGCGCTCGCCGATCTTGGCGTGTTGCAGCAACGCACTGCCGACAATCCCGACCAGGCTGCCAACATCGGCAGGATGCGCCGCCTGTTGACCGAATATGTCGCTGCCGAGCGGCAGGAGCGCAGCCAGAGTGGCGCCGAAAAAACGGCAATGCGGCGCGATTTCTTCAACGATCCCGTCGTCATGCATATCCGCCAGATCCGCACCGTGGCCGACGCCATGTCTGACGAGGAACGCACCCTGCTGCGCCAGCGCGAAGCGGTGCAGGCGCAGACCTTGCGCACGTTCAACATCGTGCTGGTGGCCATTGGCCTGCTGATCCTGGCCGTGGCCAGCGCCACGATCCTGCTGGTGCGCCGCACGCTGCGCGAACTGCGCGCCTCGCGCCTCGAATTGAGCGTGCTGAACACCGACCTCGAACGCCTGGTGGATTCCCGAACGATGGAGCTTCAGCGCGCCAACGCCGAAATCCAGCGGTTCGCCTATATCGTCAGCCACGATCTGCGCTCGCCGCTGGTCAATGTCATGGGTTTTACGGCCGAGCTGGAATCGGCCACGCACGTGATCGCCCGCGCGCTGCACGATCGGGCGCAGCCCGGCGTTGCCGTGCCATCGTCGGTCGAAGTGCGCCAGGCAGTGGAAGAAGACCTGCCCGAGGCGATCGGCTTCATCCGCAGTTCCACCCAGAAAATGGACCGCTTGATCAACGCCATCCTGCGTCTCTCGCGCGAAGGGCGGCGCACGCTGGCGCCCGAACTGCTCGATCTCAATACGCTGGTTCGCTCCATTGCCGATACCATGCAGCACCGGCTGACCGAGACCGGCACGGAAATCGCGATTGCCCAGCTGCCGATTATCACCTGCGACCGCACCGCGCTGGAACAGATCCTGTCGAACCTGATGGAAAACGCCCTCAAGTATCTCGAACCGGGGCGGCCGGGGCAAATCCGCATCAGTGGCCAGGCGGTGCGTGGGCGTGCGATCATCGAGGTGGCAGACAACGGCCGCGGCATCGACCCGCGCGATCACGAACGCATTTTCGACCTGTTCCGCCGCTCTGGCGTGCAGGACCAGCCGGGCGAAGGCATTGGCCTTGCGCATGTTCGTGCGCTTGCCTATCGCCTGGGCGGTGTGATCGAGGTGGTCTCGGAACTGGGCCAGGGCGCCACGTTCCGCGTCAATCTTCCGATCGAATGGAAAGGCGCAGAAGCCAATGGTTAATCAACGCCCCGTCAACATCGTGATGATCGAGGACGACGAGGGTCATGCCCGTCTGATCGAGAAGAATATCCGCCGCGCCGGCATTTCCAACACGATCCACCATTTCGTCGACGGCACCTCTGCGCTGGCGTTCCTGATGGAGAGCGAGCACGGACCGAGCCACAATGGCCCGGCGCTGGTCCTGCTCGATCTCAACCTGCCGGACATGAGCGGGATCGACATCCTGGCCCGCATCAAGAGCGATACCGGACCGCTGCGGCGCACGCCGGTGGTGGTGCTGACCACCACGGACGACAAGGTGGAAATCCAGCGCTGCTATGACCTGGGCTGCAACGTCTATATTACCAAGCCGGTCAATTATGAGAGCTTTGCCGACGCGATCCGCCAGCTCGGCCTGTTCCTTTCGGTGATCCAGATCCCGAGTGCGGAGGAGGCTTGAGCCAGCCGCCCCCGCGCATCCTCTATATCGATGACGATGAGGGCCTGCGGCTTCTCGTCGCGCGGGTGCTGGCACGCAAGGGCTATCACGTCACCACGGCAGCCAACGGCGACGAGGGCGTGGCGCTGACCGCGCGCGAGCCGTTCGACCTGGTGGCCGTGGACCATTACATGCCGGGCCGCGACGGCCTGTCGACCCTCGACGGACTGCGCGCCCTGCCCGATTGCCCGCCGGTGGTCTATGTCACCGGATCGGAAGAGAGCCGCATTGCCGTTGCCGCGCTCAAGGCCGGGGCGCAGGACTATGTGGTCAAGGCCATAGGCGATGACTTCTTCGACCTGCTCGCCCAGAGTTTCGATCAGGTTCTGGAAGCATCGGCGCTGCGCCGCGCCCGCGACCGGGCCGAGCAGGACTTGCGCGCCAGCAACGACCGGCTCGAAGCGCTGCTGCGCGAGGTCAACCATCGCGTGGCCAACAACCTGCAGATGGTAATGGCCTTCGTGTCGATGCAGGCCCGCAGCGTGGATAGCGAAGCGGCGCGCGATGCGCTGCACCGCGCCCACCAGCGCATCGCCACCATCGCCCAGGTCAACCGCCGGCTCTACACCACCAACGACGTGGAATTCGTGGCGATCGACGAATATCTGGCGGCGCTGGCTTCCGACATGGGCGATGCCTGGTCTGCACAGCGATCGCGCACGGTGCTGGTGGACGCCGATCCGGTGCGCCTCAAGACCGATCTGGCGGTCACCATCGGTCTTGCCACCAACGAGCTGGTCGGCAATGCCTGCAAATATGCCTATAGCCCTGACGAAGAAGGCGAAGTGCGCGTTACCCTGCGATTGGAGCAGGGATCGCCGGCGCGGCTGGTCCTATCCGTCGAAGACGATGGCCAGGGCATGCCGGAAGACGGCAGCGTGCAGGGCACCGGCCTGGGCACGCGCCTGATCGATGCCCTGACCCGCTCGCGCGGGGCCGCCCTGGCCCATGATGCCGTGCATCCTGGCCAGCCGATGCCCGGCACCCGCGCATGCCTTGCCTTGGTGCTGGCTCCCGACGATATCGGTATTGCCGAACCAGAGGCATCGAACATCTGATTGCAAATCATGTAATAACGATGGTATTACGAATACGATAAAGTTCACCTTCAGGCATTGGGCGGGGGCGCGATGGGCAAGAAGCGTAAACGGTCAGGGGAAAAAGGGTCGGACGGCAGCTTTGCCGATGCCGTGCTGGGCATGCTGGCCCAGGCCCTGGGCCAGGACGGCGTTGCCCGTTGCACGCTTTCCGTCGACAAGGCCACGGGGCTTGCCCGATTGACGACAAGCGGCGCGGATGGCCGCGTGGGCACGCAAGAGATTTTCGGCCCCGGCCTGGCGCTCGATCCCCTGCAACAGGGCGACGATCCCATGACTGCCGGAGCGCCGGGCCCAGCGCCCACGCGCAGCAACGCCCGCGCCATGCGCGATGCCGCCATCGTTACCCTGGCTGCGCGTGGACTGACCCAGACCGAAACCGCCCGCGTCCTGTCGGTATCGCAGGCGCTTGTCTCGAAAGTGTTGCGCGCCGCGGCTCAGTAATCGGTGGCCCAGGTGGCACAGGCCGGATCGGCCGCCACCACCTGGCGGCGAAGCGCCGCGCGGGCCAGCCGTTCCACCTCCACCTTGCGGCGCGCTGCGGCCAGCGGCAGGCTTGCTGCCGGGCGCAGGATTTCGGCATCATAGCCATCGGCCACGATCACGCCGCACGCCTCGGGCAAAAAGGCCGGATCGTTCAGCACCGCACGGTCGAGGTGGGGCGCCAATCCCCAGTAGAACCGGTCGCAATGATCGAGATACTCGGTCCACTTGGCATCGCCGAGCAGGTCGGCCCGGCTAACCTTGATTTCCACGATCACCACCCGGCCCTTGCCGTCGATGCCCATCAGATCGGCCCGCCGCCCATTGCGCAGCGGCATTTCAGCGAGGCACCAGATATCGTTGCGGGCAAACAGCCGGGCAATGCCACGGGCCACGGCAGCAGCATCATGGGTTGGCGCGGGCGGTGCGGCGGGGGCGACAAGCGAATCGGGCATGGCCCCAGATTAGGAACATAATGCGAACAGGTAAAGCCATCGTCGTGCGCGCCGAGACCATGCCCTGCCCGGCATAAAAACCGCTGGCAAGGCCTGCCCAGCGCTGCTAGGGCGCCTCTTCACGCACCCGTAGCTCAGCTGGATAGAGTACTGCCCTCCGAAGGCAGGGGTCACAGGTTCGAATCCTGTCGGGTGCGCCATCACACACATTTTGCGGCCATGATAATGGCCTGGACCATGCACTGGCGCGTGGGCGATCGGTTGCGTTGCGCGTGGCCGGCTGCGATCCCGCGTGGTTTTGCGTAGCACGCTGCGACTATATATTCACCGTGAACAGGGCATGGCCTTGCGGTAATGAAGTTCAGCGTACCAATTCCAACAGTATTGGTAAATATACTTAGCAGACGCCGTCCTTGATCGAATATTGCTTCGATTCTGGCAATTCTGCATAAGCTCCGCCGAACCTCGTGAAAACCGCACTGCCCAACGTCCTTTGGGCAGATCAACATGTTTGGCGGCGCTTTTTCCGCAAGCGGGACGGTGCGCCATGGTCTTTCCAACGCCCTGAGGTGTCAAGAAATGGCGAATATCTCCGTCACCGTGTCGGCCTACAACGCCAATGCGCCCTACTCGTCAGCCGATACCGTCACCCTGGCCGATACCGGCGCCAACATTGCCGCGCTTTCAAGCGGTGCGTTTGCAGATCTGGCGGCCAACGGAATCGACAAGATCAACGCCACCGACAATGTCCTGAGCCTGACGGTGGCGAAGTACCAGGCGCTGAGCGACGTGACGCTGGCGGCCGGCGACGTGATCACCCTGGCCGACAGCGGCGCCAACTTGGCCGCGCTTTCGGCAACGGATATCGCCGCCTTGGCCGATGCCGGGATCGACCGCATCGACGCGACGGACAACGCCTTGACCCTGACTGTCGCGCAGTACCAGGCGCTGGGAACGGTTGCCCTGACCGCTGCCGACACGATCACCCTGACCGGCACGGGCGCCACGCTTTCCGCGCTTTCCGCTGCCGAGATCGGCGCGCTTTCGGCCGCCGGGGTGGACCAGCTCGACGCCAGCAACAATATCCTTTCCCTCACGCTCGCGCAGTATCAGGCGCTCGGCAGCGTGACCGTGGCGGCCAATGACGTGCTCACGCTTTCGGGCACTGGCGCCAGCATCGGCGCGCTCAGCGTGGCGCAGATCGCCGGGCTTGCCGCTGCCGGGTTCGACAAGGTCAACGCCACTGACAACGTGCTGACGCTGACCGTCGCGCAATATCAGGCGCTCGGCACGGTCGAACTCGTGGCCGGTGACGTGATCACCCTGGCCGATACCGGCACGCATATTGCCGCACTTTCCGCGCAGGACTTTGCCGCCCTGGCCGATGCGGGGATCGACCGGATCGATGCCACCGACAATGTGCTGAACCTGACCGTCGACCAGTTCCTTGGCCTCGGCACAGTGGAACTGGCCACGGGCGATCTGGTTACCCTGGCCGACAGCGGCGCCAATATCGCGGCGCTTTCGGCAGCAGATCTGGCCACCCTGGGCAGCATGGGGGTGGACGCGCTCGACGCGACCGACAATGCGTTGAGCTTGACGGTAGAACAGGCGCAGGCGCTGGGCAGCGTCACGCTCGCCGCCGCCGACGTGGTGACACTGGCCGATACCGGCGCCAACCTGGCGGCGCTGAACCCGGCCGAGCTGGCACAGCTGGCCAGCGCCGGTTTCGATGCCATCGATGCCAGCGACGGGGCCCTCACCCTCTCGCTGGCGCAGATCACCGCGCTCGGCACCGTGATGCTGACGCCAGCCGACACGGTGATCGCGCAGGCCACCGTGGCCGAGATTGCCGACCTTTCGCCCAACCAGATCGCGGCGCTCGCCGATGCCGGGGTTGACCTGATCGGCGCCAGCGATGGCGAACCAGCCGTTTCGGTGGCACAGGCGCAAGCGATCGTGGATGCCGGGCTATGGTTCACGGGGCAGGCTGCCGTGCTGGCCGATAGCGGCGCTGCCATCCAGGCATTGACCGGCACGGCGCTGGAAGACATCTACCTGCACGGCATCACCAGCATCGATGCCACCGACGATGTACTGACGCTGAGCGTCGACCAGATCGTGGCGGTGGAAGATGCCGGCACAGCCCTGACCGGTGCCGACCTCGTGACGCTGGCGGACGCGGGCAGCACGCTCGGCAACCTGTCTGCCAATGCGATCGATGCGCTGGTCCAGCTGGGCGTTGACCACATCGATGCCACCGACAATGCGCTCACGCTCAGCGTGGCACAGTTGCAGGCGCTCGATACCATCACGCTGACCGGCGCCGACACTGTCACGCTGACGGATACCGGGGCCAATCTGGCGGCACTTTCGGCCGCAGAGATCGCGGCCCTTGCCGGCCTTGGCGTGGATGCGATCCATGCCACCGACGACGCGCTTGCCCTCACCGTCGCCCAGGCGCAGGCGCTTGGCGCAGTAGCGCTGACTGCGGCAGACACGGTGACAGTGGCCGATAGCGCCGCCCATATCGAGGCGCTCAGCGCCAACGAGATTGCCGCGCTGGCAACAGCGGGGATCGATGCGATCGACAGCAGTGACAATGCGCTGTCGCTCACACTGGAACAGGCCCAGGCGCTGGGCGGGATCATGCTGGCCGGCGGGATTGCCGTGACGCTGACAGGCACCGGCGCGCAGATTGCGGCGCTGGCACCAGCCGATCTGGCCGCACTCGTCAGTGCCGGGATCGATGCGGTCGATGCCAGCGACGATGCGCTTGCCCTGAGCGTGGCCCAGGCCGATGCGCTGGCCACTGTCACGCTTTCGGGCACCGACGCGCTGTGGCTGGTGGACACGGGCGCGCATCTCGCCGCGCTGTCGCCTGCCGATCTTGCTTCGCTTGCCGCGCGTGGCTTTGCCACGATCGATGCCACCGACAACACACTGACCCTGTCGCTGGCGCAGGCGCAGGGCCTTGCCGGCCTGGCCCTGACCGGGGCCGACATGGTGACGGTGGAGGCGACCGGTACGCAATTTGCAGCCCTCACCGCGCAGGATTTTGCCGATCTCGCAGCCTTGGGCGTGGATGCGCTGTCGACCACCGATCATGCCCTGTCCCTGTCTGTCGCACAGATCGAGGCGCTGGGCGGGCTCTCTTTGTCGGCCGCGGACACGATAACGCTGGCCGACACCTCTGCCACGCTCAAGGCGCTTTCGGCAGGTGATCTCGCCAGCCTTGTCGCGCTGGGCGTGGACCAGATTTCCACCACGACCGGCTCGCTGGTGCTGATCGCCGAACAAGCCCTTGCGCTCGATGGTGCCGTGCTGGCCGATGGCACCGAGCTTACCGTCATGAACGATGGCGCCACGCTTGCGGCCCTCAGCCCAGCGCAATGGGCCGTGCTGGCCGCGATCGGCACTGGCACGGTGGACGTGACCGACAATGCTCTGACGCTGGACATTGCCCAGTTCCAGGCCTTGGGTGGCCTCGCCTTTGGCGCCGATGACAGCCTGAGCGTGGAAGACACCGCCGCCAACATCGGCGGGCTTACCACGGCCGACATTGCCGCGATGATCGCGCTGGGCGTGACTCACCTGACCGTCGATGATGCCGCGCTTCCCTTCAGCGTCGCGCAACTCCAGGCGCTGGGCACCATCACGGTTGCCAGCCCCGACGGCATCGTCCTGACCGACAGCGGCGATACCCTGTCCGGCCTCAGCGTGTCTCAATGGAATGCCGCGATCGATGCCGGCGTTGTCGAGATCAAGGTGACCGCAGGGACCCTCAGCCTTTCGCTCGATCAGTTCGACGCGATCAACAACGGCGCCACGATCGACCCGACGGCATCGGCCACGCTGACGGTCAGCGCCCAGGAAATGGCGCAGCTCGACGCGACCGACATCGCCTATTTCGGCGCGCACGGCATCGACGTGCTGGCGGGCGCCGATGGCACACTGTCGCTGACTTTGCCGCAACTCGGCGCGCTGGGCAGCCTGTCCCTGGTTGAGGCAGACACGGTTTCGCTCACGCTGTCGAATGCAGACCTGGCCGATCTGTCGCCCGCCGATCTGCAAGACCTGGCCGCACTTGGCATCGACGTGCTCGACCTTGGCAGCGACGCCGCCACGATCACCCTGGCCCAGGCCGCTGCGCTTGGGGACCTGACGATCTCGGCAACGCCGATCACGCTGGCCGATGCGGCAGACGCCGTTGGTGCCCTTTCGGCCACGGCCCTGGCCGGCCTTGCCGACCTGGGCGTTTCGGTGATCGACGCTTCGGGCGACGCGCTGGTGCTCGACACGCAACAGGCAAGCGCGCTGCATGCGGCGGGCATCACGCTGGAGGATGGAAATGGCGTGATGCTGGCCGATAGCGCCAGCGCGCTGGCCGCCCTTTCCGCCAGCCAGATCGCCGCACTGGCCGACGATGGCTATACCATGGTGGAGGCCACCGACGCGCCGCTCACCCTCACGCCGGCCCAGGCCCTTGCGCTGGGCAGCGTGGTGCTGACAGACAACCAGCCCACCACCGTTGCCGCCAGCGGCAGCGTGCTGGGTGCGCTGTCGGCCAGCGATCTGGCGCAGATATTCGATGCCGGGGTCGATCGCATCGACGCCACCGACAACGCCCTCACGCTGACCCTGGCGCAGCTGACCGCGCTCGGCGATATCGCGCTTTCGGCCGATGACATGGTTACCCTGAGCATCACGGGCAGCGATCTTTCCGCGCTTGCCACAAACGCCCTGCAATCGCTGGTCGATGTGGGCATCAGCCAGGTCTCCCTGTCGAGTGGCACGGCCGCGCTTTCACTGGCGCAGTTGCAGGCACTCCACGGGCTGCATTTCGCGGCGGACGCCGGCGTCACGCTGGTGATCAGCGGCGCTGCACTGGGCGATCTGTCGCTGGTCGACATCGCCGCCTTGCGCGATACCGGGCTCACCGGACTTTCCGTGACCGGCCACGACGCCACGCTTTCGGTCACCCAGGCCGATGCGCTGGACGGCCTCGGCTGGGATGAACTTGCCCGTGTGACGCTGGCCGATACCGGCGGCGCGATCACCAGCGCCCTGTCCACCTACCTCGATGGCTCCCACCAGCTGCCGCTCGCCGGGATCGATGCCAGCGACAATGCCCTCTCGCTCTCGCTGGCCCAGCTGGACGCGTTGAACGGCGTGACCATCGCTGCCAACGATGTGATCACCCTGCTCGACAGCGACGCGCACATCGCCGCGCTGGACCGCGATGCGATCGATGCGCTTTCCGCGCGCGGTGTGAGCGTGATTGCCGCCACCGATGGCCACCTGGCACTGGGCGTTGAGACATGGTCGCGCATCGTGCAGGACGACATCACTTTCGATGGCGCCACGCACGTGGTGGTGACCGACAGCGGCGCCACGCTGGCGCAATTGGCCGAAGAGACGCTGGCCCAGTTTGCCGATAGCGGCGTGACGCGGATCGATGCCAGCGACGACACGCTGGTCCTGTCCTACACCCAGTTCCAGGCGCTGGGCAGCGTGGCACTCACCGCGCAGGACACGGTCAAGGTGTGGTTCAACGGCGATACCCTTGCCAGCTTGAGCGTAGACGATATCGCCGCGCTGGCCCAAGCCGGCGTCGATATGGTCAGCACCATGGGCGATACACTCTATGTCGACCTCGCCACGCTTGGCCATCTGGCCGAAGGCGGGCTGGCTCTCGACGAAAGCGTACCGGTCCGCCTTGTCGCCAGCGGCGCAGACCTTGCTGCACTGGCGCCCGAGGATCTGGCTGCACTGGTGGACCAGGGGGTCGATGTCGTTCAGGTTACCGACTCGCTTACGCTGTCGGTGGCACAATTTGCCGCGCTCGACGGCGTCGCGTTCCATGCCATGGACACCATGACAGTGGCCGATACCGGCGCCCACCTTGCCGCGCTGTCGGAAGATGCGCTGGCAGCGCTGGCCGATGCCGGCGTTACGGTGATCGATGCGACCGACGGCAGCGTGCAGTTCACGCTGGGCCAGCTGGAAGCCATGGGCTCGATCTATGTCGCCTGGCAGGACCAGGCGATCGTCGGCCTCACCGCGCAGCAGGCGGCCGATCTCAACAACGAGACGCGCGCCGAACTGGGCCTGCACGGCATCGATGCCATCGCGATCACCCAGGGCACGCTCACGCTCGGCCTTTCCGATCTGGCGCGCTACAACGATTATGCCTTCGTGGGCGGCGATGTGGTGCTTGCCGCCAGCGGCACCACGCTGGGTGGCTTGATGCCGGCAGACTTCAGCGACTTTGCCGCGCGCGGGATCACCGCCATCGACGCGACGGACGATGCGCTGGTCCTGACACTCACGCAGTTTGCCGCGCTGGGCACTGTGCACCTGACGGCAAGCGACGATGTCACGATCGTGGCCACGGCTGCCGATCTGGCCAGCCTTTCACCCGCCGTTTACGCGGCGATGAGCGCATCGGGCGTGGACAATGTCGAGGTGTCGGGCGGGGCGCTGCAATTGAACGCGGCGCAGGCCGCGGAACTGGGCAATGTCCAGCTCTTGAGCAGCGCGCCGATCACGCTGGTCGATAGCGGTGCCAATATCGCCGCGCTCAGCATCGATGCGATTGCGGGCCTGGCCGGATCGGGCATTACCGGGATCGATGCCACCACCGGGATCACGATCAACGCCACCAGGTACGAGGCACTGGGCGGCATCCACTTTGCGCTGTCGGATGTGGTCACCGTGGCGTCCAACCACAGCTTTGCCATGGGCGCCGATGTCGACAACGTCACGTTGAGCGGCAACAAGAACCTGGTGGTGACAGGCAACGGCGGCGCCAATGTCATCACTGGCAATGCCGGGCGCAATACGCTCGACGGGGGGGCGGGCAACGACCGGTTGATCGGCGGCGCCGGGCGCGACGTGCTGACCGGCGGCGCGGGGACAGACAAGTTCATCTTCCGCGATGGCGACTTTGGCGGCAACACCGCCTCCACGGCCGACCGGATCACCGATTTCTCACACGGCTCGCGCGATCTGATCTCGCTGATCGGGGTGGACGCCAATGCCAATACGGTAGGAGACGATGCCTTCAGCTGGATCGGCACCAGCGCGTTCCACCACGTCGCAGGCGAGCTGCGCTTTGCCCAGGCTGGCGGCAACACGTTCGTTCAGGGCGATACAAACGGCGATGGACTGTCGGACTTCTGGATCAGGCTCGATGGCTTGGTCAATCTCCAGGCGTCGGACTTCCAGCTTTAGGCCGGTCTCCGCCGGCCAGAATGCAGGATTGGGGGGAAAGGGGAGGCCTGGGGCCTCCCCTTTTGTCTGTGCGCCACCTGATTGCATTCAATCAAAAACGATCATCATCGCTGATTGCCCTCTCCCTTCCGGTCTTGGCCCGTGCTATGGCCCGCGGCCATGATCATCTCCGCACCCACCGATTTCCGGGCCGCAGCGCAGCGGCGCCTGCCGCCGTTCCTGTTCCACTACATCGATGGTGGATCGGGCGCGGAAACCACCCTGCGCCGGAACGAGGCCGATCTCCAGGCGCTGACGATCCGCCAGAACGTGCTGCGCGATGTGGCCGGCCTTTCCACTGCCACCACGCTGTTCGGGCAAAACCTGGCCCTGCCGGTCGTGCTCGCGCCGGTGGGGCTGACCGGCATGTATGCCCGGCGCGGTGAAGTGCAGGCCGCGCGCGCGGCGGCCACGCGTGGCGTGCCGTTCACGCTGTCCACCGTATCGGTCTGTCCATTGGAGGAAGTGCAGGCGCAGTGCCCGCGCCCCATCTGGTTCCAGCTCTACGTGCTCAAGGACCGGGGCTTCATGCGCAGCGTGCTCGAACGCGCCAAGGCCGCCGGCGTGACCACGCTGGTCTTCACGGTAGACATGCCGCTGCCGGGCTCGCGCTATCGCGATGCGCATTCGGGCATGTCGGGCGCGCATGCACCGCTGCGCCGGATGATCCAGGCGATGACTCATCCGGCCTGGGCATGGGACGTTGGCCTGCGCGGCCGCCCGCACGATCTGGGCAATGTTTCCACCTACATGGGCAAGCCCATGGCCCTGGGCGATTATATCGGCTGGCTGGGAGACAATTTCGATCCCGGCATCGGCTGGAAGGATCTGGAATGGATCCGCGCCTTCTGGGACGGCCCCATGGTAGTGAAAGGCATTCTCGAACCCGAAGACGCCCGCGATGCAGTGCGGTTCGGCGCCGATGGCCTGGTCGTGTCGAACCACGGCGGGCGCCAACTCGATGGCACGCTGTCCTCGGCATCGGCACTGCCGCGCATTGCCGATGCCGTGCAGGGCAACTTGCGCATCCTGGCCGATTCAGGCGTGCGCACCGGGCTCGACGTGGTGAAGATGCTGGCGAGCGGCGCCGATGCCGTGATGCTGGGTCGCGCATTCATCTATGCGTTGGCGGCACGCGGGGGGGCCGGGGTCGGCCAATTGCTCGACCTGATCGAAAAGGACATGCGCGTGACCATGGCGCTCACCGGCGCGCGAACCATCGCCGACCTGGGTGCCCACACCCTCGCCTGACGCAGCGGCGAAGTTTACGCCAAGATGGATGAAAAAACGGCGGCAAGGCCATTGGCCCAGCCGCCGTAAAGTGGAGAACTCAGCACATCGCTGCACCGAGCCCTTCGGGTCGCAAAGCGGGCCTAGGCGATAGGGTGATTCCCTGATTGTATGGATTCGACAAAATCGGTGGTATTGGCGCCACAGCATGCCGGTTTTCCACCCGTAGCAACGATTAATGCGCGGCGCCGGCGTTTTGCGGCTTGGCGCCAAGCGCGCGGGCCGCAATAGGGTGGAACTATCCCTCCGTCGCTCTTAATCAGTGGCTCTGTAATGCTCTATCGCCTTGCACGTCCTTTGCTTTTTCGTTTGCCAGCCGAAACTGCCCATACTTTGACACTGCGTGGACTGGCCTTGTCGCCGATCGGCGCCAGGGCCGCGCCCGCACCTGCGCTGGCCCAGCGCGTGGCCGGAATCGTCTTTCCCAACCCGGTGGGCCTCGCGCCGGGTTTCGACAAGAATGGGCAAGTGCCCGATGCGCTGATCGGGCTTGGATTCGGATCGGTCGAAATCGGAACTGTTACGCCCAAACCGCAAGCCGGCAACGCGCGCCCGCGCCTGTTCCGCCTGGTGGAGGACGAGGCCGTCATCAACCGCATGGGCTTCAACAATGATGGCTCCCAGATCGTGGCGGAGCGCCTGACCAAGCGGCTGGGCCGGCCGGGCATTGTCGGCGCCAATATCGGGGCCAACAAGGATTCGCCCGATCGCATCGCCGATTACGCGGAAATGACGCGGATCATGGCGCCGCTGGCCACCTATCTCACCGTGAACGTCAGCTCGCCCAACACGCCGGGCCTGCGCGCCTTGCAGGATGAAGGCGCCCTGACAGAACTGCTCGACGCCGTGATCGCCGCGCGTGGGCCGCACAAGACGCCGATCTTCCTCAAGCTCGCGCCCGACCTGCAAGCCACCGATATCGACTCGATCTGCCGCATCGCACTCGACAAGCGACTCGATGCCCTGATCGTGACCAACACCACGATCAGCCGGCCTGCGGGGCTGCGCTCGCCCCTGGCGGGCGAAAGCGGCGGGCTTTCGGGCAAGCCGTTGGCCCCGCTGGCACTGGAAACGCTGCGGGCATTCCGCAGCGCCACGGGCGGCGCCATTCCCCTGGTCGGCGTGGGCGGCATTTCCAACGCAGAAGATGCCTGGCAACGCATCCGCGCCGGGGCCAGCCTGATCCAGCTGTACAGCGCGATGGTCTACAAGGGCCCCAGGCTGGCGCGCCAGATCATCGATGGCCTGGCACAGCGTGTGCGCGCCGAAGGCATGACAAGCATTGCAGAGGCGGTCGGGACGCAATAGCCCATGGTCGCATGACCTTGCGCCCCCGTTCTTCGCTTGCCACCGCCACCCTTGCGGTCGTCACCACTCTGGCGCTGGCGGGATGCCAGGCCATGCCCGGCACCCCTGCGCTGCCATTGGGCCAGCCCGGCGGGGCGTCGCTCGTCCCCGGCAGGCTCGACGCGGCAAAGGCGGGTGAGCAGGGCCTGGTTTCCGCCGCCGATCCGCGCGCGGCCGATGCCGGCGCCCAGATCCTGCGCCAGGGCGGCTCGGCCACCGATGCGGCGCTCGCCACCATGCTGGCGCTCGGCGTGGTGGAGCCGCAAAGCTCGGGCATCGGGGGTGGCGGTTTCCTGGTGATGGCCGATGCCGCCGGCCAGGTGGACACGGTGGACGGCCGCGAAAAGGCGCCGGCTGCCGCAACGCCGCAGTGGTTCTTCAAGGATGGCCAGCCCATGGCCTTTGCCCAGGCGCGTCCCGGTGGCCACAGCGTGGGTGTTCCCGGTTCATTGCGCCTGGCCGCGCTCGCTCATGCCCAGCATGGCAAAGTGGCGTGGCGCCTGTTGTTTGCCCCGGCGATCAAGCTGGCGCGCGATGGCTTTGCCATCACCCCGCGCCTCTACCGCGCATTGAGCGACAGCGCGGATATTGCCGGTCTCGACCCGGCCGGTCGTGCGCTGTTCTTTGGCGCCGATGGCCGCCCGCTGCCGGTGGGCACGCTGGTGCGCAATCCCGCCCTTGCCGCCACGCTCGAAGCCGTGGCGATGCACGGCGCAGACTGGTTCTATTCAGGCAGCAATGCCCAGGCCATCGCCACCAAGGTGGGCACCGCACCCATCAACCCCGCGCCGATGACCACGGCAGACCTGGCCGCGTTCAAGGCCGTACCGCGCCCCGCGATCTGCGGCCACTATCGCCAGTATCGCATCTGCTCGATGGGGCCGCCTTCCTCGGGCGCGACCACCGTGGTCGCCACCCTGGGCCAGCTCGAACGGTTCGATCTGGGCGCACTGGGTCCAGACAGTCCGATTGCCTGGCATCTGCTGGCCGATAGCGAACGGCTGGCCTATGCTGATCGCGACCAGTACCTGGCCGATCCCGATTTCGTGCGCGTGCCCGGCGCAGAGCTGGTCGACCCGGCCTATCTGGCGCAGCGATCGCAGCTGATTTCCGCCCAGACCGCGCTGCCCCATGCCGCGCCCGGCATTCCCGCCGGTGTCACTGCGCGGCTGGCTCCAGCCAGGCCGCAGCCGGAACATGGCACCTCGCACTTCGTCGCGGTCGATCGCTGGGGCGCCGTTGCCAGCTATACGTCCACGGTCGAAAGCGCATTTGGCTCGGGCCTGATGGCAGGTGGCTATTTCCTCAACAACGAATTGACCGATTTCAACCTCGATCCCCTGCGTGACGGGCTGCCCACGGCCAACCGCGTGGAAGGCGGCAAGCGGCCGCGCAGCTCGATGTCGCCCACCGTGGTCTTCGGCCCGGACGGGCAGGTCCGGCTGGTGGTGGGCGCGGCGGGCGGGGCGACGATCCCCGCCCAGGTCATCCGCGTGCTGATCGGGGTGATCGACTGGCACCTGAGCGCGCAGCAGGCGCTGGCCCTGCCGGTGCTGTTCGCGCCGGGGGACCGCGTCTGCGTCGAACAGGGCAGCCGCCTTGAGGCGATGATCCCCACGCTTATCGCCATGGGCCATGCCCAGGCCCAGGCCTGCGCGATGCCGCTCAAGGCGAATGCGATCGAGCGCGTGGGAGACCGCTGGCTGGGCGCTGCCGATCCACGCAGCGAAGGCGCCGCCATCGCGCAATGAAGCTCCCCGTGGCGGCGCCGTGACACCGCCCAAGCGCCGCTTGCCGTAAAGGAACGCGCGGCCTAGCTATCGGTTGTGGAAGCAGGCTCTGCCAAGGACCTGCGGGGGAGTTCTCGTATCCGTGTCTGAAACACAAGCCGTTGCCGGGGTGGCCCAACTGGGGCAGATACCCAATCTGGTCAGCCTGTTCCTGACGCGGGCTGCCCATTATGGCGATGCGCCGTTTCTTTCGGCCAAACGGCAGGGCGCCTGGGTTTCGCAATCCTGGCGCGACGTGGCGGACCAGGTTTGCCTCCTGGCCCAGGCGCTGCGCGGGCTTGGCCTCAATCCCGGCGACCGGGTCATGCTTGTTTCGGAAAACCGCCCGGAATGGTGCATGGCCGATATCGCGATCATGGCGGCCGGCCTGGTGACGGTGCCCACCTACACCACCAATACCGTGCGCGATCACCTGCATATCCTGGAAAATTCGGGTGCGCGGGCGATCATCGTGTCCGATGCCAAGCTGGCGCAGCCATTGCTCGCCGCAGCGCTCACGGCCCCCTGCGCCGAACATGTCATCGGGATGGAGCCCTTGCGCCAGCAGCAGGCGGGCACCCTTCACTTCCACGATTGGGCCTCGCTGATCAGCGGCAATGCTGCCGCGGCACGCGCGGCGGTGGAACAGCGCATTGCCACCATCGGCCGCCAGGACCTGGCCTGCATCATCTATACCAGCGGCACCGGCGGTGCCCCGCGCGGGGTACGCCAGCATCATGGTGCGATCCTCGCCAATGTCGCCGGCGCGGCGCAAGTCTTGGCCGAGGATTTCGACCTTGGCGACGAGCTGTTCCTGTCTTTCCTGCCGCTGAGCCACGCATACGAGCACACCGGCGGTCAATGGCTGCCGATCGGGGTGGGTGCACGCATCACTTATGCCGAGGGACTGGAAAAGCTGGCGAGCAATATCGAGGAAGTGCGCCCCACGCTGATGGTGGTGGTGCCGCGCCTGTTCGAGGTGCTGCGCGCACGGATCATCAAGCAGATCGAGAAGCAGGGCCGCATCGCCAACTGGCTGATGGACCGCGCTCTTGCCATTGCCGCGCACCGCCAGGAAACCGGCCGTTTGCGCCTGATCGATCGCCCGCTCGACATGCTGATCGAGCGCACCTTGCGGCCCAAGGTGCGCGCACGGTTCGGCGGGCGGACCAAGGCACTGGTATCGGGCGGCGCCCCGCTCAATCCCGAAGTCGGCCTGTTTTTCGAGGCCATGGGGCTGACCATGCTGCAAGGCTATGGCCAGACCGAAGCCGGCCCGGTGATCGCCTGCAACCGCCCGGCTGCCGGCATCCGCATGGACACCGTGGGGCCGCCGCTCGCCGGGGTGGAAGTGAAGATCGCACCCGATGGCGAAATCCTGGTGCGCGGCGAACTCGTCATGCACGGCTATTGGCACAACGATGCGGAAACCGCGCGTGCCATCCAGAACGGCTGGCTGCACACCGGCGATATCGGCCATATCGACGCGGCCGGCCGCATCAAGATCACCGATCGCAAGAAAGACATGATCGTCAACGACAAGGGCGACAACGTCTCTCCGCAAAAGATCGAAGGGATGCTCACCCTCCAGCCGGAAATCGCCCAGGCGATGGTTTCGGGAGACAAGCGGCCCTATGTCGTCGGCCTGATCGTGCCCGATGCCGAATGGGCGATGCAATGGTCGGTAGACAACGACGCCCCGCACGATCTCTCGCGCCTGGCCGATCTCCCCGCGTTCCGCAGCGCCGTGCGCGCGGCGGTGGACCGCGTGAACCGCGACCTGTCGGTTGTTGAAAAGGTGCGCCAGTTCACCGTGGCAGACGAACCCTTTGCCATTGCCAACGAGGAATTGACCCCCTCGCTCAAGATCCGCCGCCACAAGATCCGCGAGCGTTATGCCGCGCGGCTCGACGCATTGTACAAGGGCTAGGCCATTTCCGTCTCTTCGCGCGCGACCGCGATCGGCATCGGTGCCACCGTGGTGGCGCAAGTGTCGTTCAACATGGGCGCGGCCTTTGCCAAGCAGCTTTTCCCGCTGGTGGGTGCGGGCGGCGTCACGCTGTTGCGCATCACCATTGCCGCCGTGATCCTGATGGCCTGGCGCCGGCCCTGGCGCCGGCCGGTGCCGCGCGCGCTCTGGGCGGGACTGCTGGCCTATGGCGGGGTGCTGGGCCTGATGAATTTCCTGATCTACCAGGCGTTTTCCCACATCCCGATCGGCATTGCCGTGGGCGTCGAAGTGACCGGCCCACTTGCCATCGTCGTGTTCGCTTCGCGCTCGCTTCGCGATTTCCTGTGGCTGGGCTGCGCGATCGGCGGCCTGGCCCTTTTGCTGCCCTGGCACGCCGATCGCGCGCTGGACCCGTTCGGCCTGCTTCTGGCGGGCGGCGCTGCGCTGTGCTGGGCTTGCTACATCGTGTTTGGCCGGCGCGTGGCAGGCACCCTGGGGACAGATGCCGCCGCCTGGGGCATGGTCGTGGCTTCTGCCATCATGGCGCCCACGCTGTTCCCCTTTGTTGCAAGCCCCGCGCTATGGTCGCCCCACGCACTGGGTATGGGCCTGATCATCGCCACGATGTGCAGCGCCCTGCCCTATGCGCTGGAGATGGAAGCGATGCGCCGCTTGCCGACGCATGTGTTCGGCATGCTGCTCAGCGCCGCGCCGGCAGTATCGGCGATCATGGCGTGGCTCGTCATCGGCGAGCGACTTACCGCCACGCAGTGGCTGGCGATCGGCCTGATCGTCGTGGCGTCGGCCGGCGCTGCCGCCAACAGCGGGCGGCGCGGCGGCCCTCAGGCCGCTTCTTCCAGCGGCACGAAATCGGGATAGAACGTGGGCGCGCGGGTGGACCAGCCCGGCGCCGTGGCCGCCGCCTCGCTGATCGATTGCAACAGGTCCTTGCGCCGCAGCGGGCGAATTTGCGGCAAGGCCGCCGCCCCGCAGAACGCCGCCGGCAACCAGGGCCGCACATCGGCGCCAAGCAGCCGTTCGTAGAGGAAGCGATAGGCGGAAAAGCCGTCGAGCCGGTCCTGCCCCAGATCGAATGCGGAAAGCCGGATCAGGGCGCCCATGAAGCGCTCCATCCCTTCGGCCGCGGGGCCTTCCGGCAGCATCGTGCGCAGCTGCTTGAGATCCTGATAGACCACATACTGCGTGCGAATCGCCGCCGTTTCGGCGGGCGTGCGCGCCCAGATCTGGAACGCATCGCGGCGGCCCAGGCCAATGTCCAGGCTGCGGCGGATGTAACGCTGGGTTGCTGCCGGAAAAGTGGCGAATTCACGCAGTTCGTTCAGCAACTGGGTGGCGGTCTGGCTGTGGGACATGGCACACTCCGATGCGGCCAGCCTACCTGATGCACGAGCAGGCCCGCCGTTACAGCACAGGCTAGACCCGCCTGGTTAGCGCGCCATTAATCCTTCCATGCGCACGGCCCCCGCCTGCCCGTTATGGCGAATTGCACCAGCAGCGAGGCCGGCGATGGTCAGACTGACGCCTGGCCCCGCTGGACGCAGCGATTCCGGAAGAGTGGAGTGGTGCGGGCGGGGGGAATTGAACCCCCACGGGCAAAGCCCGACGGATTTTCTTACCAGCTACGGCTTTCGCCGCCCCCAGGTCTGGCATCTCCAGCCTGGCGTTTGTGGTCTGGACTATCCCTTCACCGTGCCCAGAAAGGGTTTAGGTGCTGCCCGTCTAGTCTCTACACCTTCCCGACGCAAAAGCATCGGGCTTGGCTCGGGATTGCCATGTCAAAGGTTTCCCCGAATTTGAGCAGTTCTGCATCGCCGGTTTCCCGAGCGAGCACTCAATGGCCTAAGTCCGTTGCGTCTACCGGTTCCGCCACGCCCGCACGGCCGCCGTCCGCTATAGAGCGGCTTCGAATCCACGCCAAGGCGGATATGCGGCTTGTGCCCAGTTTTGGAAACATGCCCAGTTTTGGAAAGCAGGTTCGGTGCGCCAGGCGCATCCCTCGAACGGCAGGCAGCGCCATTGCATGGCAAAAACGCTGCCTGCCCCCCCTTAACGGCGCCGCCGTGCCCCCATGGCAGCGCCGTTGCTGGCGCAGGGCAGGCCATGGGCCGCCCCGCCGCCAGATCCCGTCAACCGCGCCGCGTCATTCCGCGTTGAGGCGGATGCGCATTTCCTTGCCTGGCTTGAAGTACGGCACGCGCTTGCCAGGCACATCGACGGATTCGCCGGTGCGCGGATTGCGGCCCTTGCGCGCATCCCGTTCGCGCGTGGAAAAGGCGCCAAAGCCACGCAGTTCGACGCGGCCGCCATCGGCCAGGCGGCCGGCGATTTCGTCGAAGAAGACATCGACCACCCGCTCGATCTCTTCGGCGCGCAACCCTGGGCTGTCCTTGGCCAAGGCTTGCAGCAATTCGGAACGTATCATGTCAAATCCCCCTCCACCTATGCCCCCCGGCATGGTTCACGGTCCCTGTCGCGCCTGTTCGACCCCCGTCAAGGCGCGGTCCCTCTTCTGCCAGACGTCGGACAGGTGTTCAACTTAACGAAGGTTTAGATAAGCAAGGAATTTTAGCACAATTTGCGCATTTCGGGACGGTTTGGGGAACCGAGACCGCCATTTGCCCGGACGCGCCCGATCATGTCCGGCTCCGGGCGGGTTACGAAACGAAACGCGCGCACCGGCGCAGGCACGCGCAAGTTCATTGCAAAGCCGGGCGCGGCATAATTTGCAGCTTTCCAAACGACGCAATCAGATTAGTTTCCGTCGCAACTGAACAGGCATCTGGCCGCTTGAGGCAGGCCACGACGGAGAGCATCCACGCATGACCGAGGCGACCTCGCCCCCCTCATCATCGCCCCAGCCCGATCCATCGCGACCCGGCGGCCCGACAGGTGGGCCGACCGGCGATACCAGCTGGTTTGGCCATCCCCGCCAGTTGGCCCGCCTGTTCACCACCGAGATGTGGGAACGCTTTGGCTTCTACGGCATGCGCGCGCTGCTCACGCTCTATCTCACCAAGCATTTTCTGTTCAGTGACAACACCTCCACCGGCCTGTACGGCGGTTTTACGGCGCTGGTCTATCTCACCCCGCTGGTAGGCGGGCTGATCGCCGACCGCGTGCTCGGGTCCAAGCGCTCGGTCAAATACGGCGCGATCATGATGTCCCTGGGCTATCTCGTGCTGTGCTTTGGCGGCGAAACCGCCCGGCCCCATGCCGAAATCGCCGGACAGCGCTATGACGTGCTGACCGAAAATGCGGTCGACCGCCCCACGGCCAGCGGCCAGGAAAAGCGCTATGTCGTGATTTCGGGCGAAAAGCTGCAGATCAAGGGCAACGACGATCGCAGCGTCAGCCTGCTGGCCAGCGATGGCCATGTGGCACGCCGGGTGCCGGCAGACCAGTTTGCCACCGGCGGCACGCGATCGTCGTTCTATGTCCTGCTCATGCTGCTCGGCCTGTCGCTGGTGGCCGTGGGCAACGGCTTCTTCAAGCCCAACCTCGCCACCGTGGTGGGCGAGCTTTATGCCCCGGGCGACCGGCGTCGCGATGCCGGCTTCACCATCTTCTACATGGGGATCAACCTGGGCTCGCTGTTTTCCCAGATCCTGTGCCCTTGGCTGGCCGATACCGTGGGCTGGTGGGCCGGGTTTGGCCTGGCGGCGATCGGCATGGCATTGGCCTGGATACTCATCCAGTTCGATGGCGGGCGCCTGGCCGGCTATGGCGAGCCGCCCGCGCCCAGTGGGCGGGACCTGGCAGCGGCTGTCTATATCGGCGGCGTGGTGGCGGTGGGGGCGGTGATCCTGCTGTTCCAGAACCTGTTGGATGCCCAGCCGGTCGCTGCCGGATCGAGCTTGTGGGCCTATGTCCTGGCACTGCCGCTGCTAGGCAAGATCCTGTTCGCCAGCTTCCTGATCGGGGTGCCGGCGATCCTGGTCTATGCCTGGCGCACGGGCAACCGGGTGGAGTTCGAAATGATGGTGGCGGCCATGGTGCTGACCACGTTCAACACCGTGTTCTGGACCCTGTTCGAACAGGCCGGTTCTTCGCTCACCCTGTTTGCCGATCGCAACACCGATCTGTCGGTGTTTGGCCTGTTCAGCATCTCGGCCGGGCAGACGCAGTTCTTCAACGCGCTGTTCATCGTCACCCTGGCGCCGTTGATGACCATTTTGTGGGGCAAGCTGGCCGCGCGCGGGCTTGAACCCTCGATCCCGGTAAAGTTCGGCGTCGCGCTGGCCGGCGTCGGCGCCGGTTTCCTGTTCCTGGTCTGGGGCACGCGCTTTGCCGGGGCCGATTTCAAGGTTTCGATATGGTGGCTGGTGGGGCTCTACCTGATCCACTCGGTCGCGGAACTGTGCATTTCGCCGGTGGGCATGAGCATGATCACCAAGCTTTCGCTGGCGCGGATCGTCGGGTTGATGATGGGCGTGTGGTATTTGTCGATCGCCATGGCACAATATGTCGGCGGGATCGTTGCACAAGTGGCGAGTGTTGAAACCGTCGGGGGAGAGGTTACCAATCTCAAGCTGAGCTTGGACACATATACCAGCGTTTTCAATGTGATCGGATGGTTTGCGGTGGGCATCGGGGTTGTCTTGCTGCTGCTTGCGGGAGTCTTGCGCAAACTGATGCACGGCGTGCGATGATCGTGTCGAGAAAGACGGTTACACCAAATTGGACACATCAGCGCTCAACAGATCACACAAATAGTGTCCAAGCGCATTGTTCACCCGACAGGGAAATGGTAAACAATTGTTAGCCTGGATTGCAGCAAGGGCAAACCTCGCGCGATAGAGGCGAGAGGGAGCTTTTCTTGTTGCAATCACTTCTTCCCCTGGCCCTGGCGATGCTGTTGTTCGCAGGCTCGCATTGGATATTGTCGCATCCGCTGCGCAAATCCGCGATCAAGACTCTGGGCCAGAGCGGCTTCATGGCGACCTATTCGGTGGTTGCGGTGGGCGCCCTGGCCCTCGTGCTGATCGCCCACGATCGCGCGCCCGATGGGCCGATGCTGTGGGATAGCTATGCCGCGCTGCCCTGGTTGCTGGCCTCGATCCTCAGTTTTGTCGCCACGGCGCTGTTGCTGGCATCGTTTTCGCGCAATCCCGCGCTGGCGCCGCGCAACATGAACGGCCTGTCCACCGCGCTGCCGCAGGGCGTTTTCCGGGTGACGCGCCATCCCATGATGTTCGCCATCGCGCTGTGGGGCGTGTCGCATATCATCGTGGCACCCAGCTGGCGCTCGCTGCTGCTCAATGGCGGATTTGCCGTCATGGCCGTAGGCGGCGCACGCACCCAGGATGCCAAGTTCCAGACGCTGTACGACAAGGAATGGCGCATCTGGTCGCGCCGTTCGCCGTTCTGGCCCAACCTGACCAAGCTGGGCGGCCTGGGCTGGGCCTGGGGCGGGGCATTGATCGTCTGGGGCCTGGTAACGGCGCTGCATTGGCTGCTCGCCGGGATTCCCGCCGGGCCCTGGCGCTTTTTCGAAGGGTAAGCCGCGCAGGGTCGAACGGGGCTTTGCCAGACCTGGCCGACAGGGCAAGATCGCTGGATGGAACCTGCCCTGCTGACCGAGCGCCTGGCGCTCTGGCATCCCCATCCGCGCGATCACGCCGGCCTGGTCGATCTGCTCGCGCCAGACGCGGTGCGCCGATACCTGGGCAACCGCCCCAGCAATGCGGTGGAAGAATTCCAGCGGCTGCTGCGCAATGCCGGGTCGTGGGCGCTCTATGGCTATGGCATCTTCACCTGCCGCCGCCGCGATGACGATGCGGTGATCGGCATTGCCGGCGTTTTCCATTCCTGGCGCGGGTTTGGCCAAGGGTTGGACGACGTGCCCGAAGCGGGATGGATCTTTGCCCAATCGTGCTGGCGGCAAGGCATGGCGCGCGAGGCGATGGCCGCCGCGCTTGCCTGGTTCGATGCGACCCACGGCCCCCGCCGCGTGGCCTGCATGATCGAGGCGGACCACAGCGCATCACTGGCGCTCGCTACAAGGCTCGGCTTTGCCGAATATGCCCGCCAAGGAGACCCCGCACGCGAGACGCAGCTGGTCCTGCTCGAACGCGGAGTCTAGGTCGTGAACCCATAAATGGCGCCGCCGAGGTTTGAGGCCAAAGGCCCCGTCGCGAGGAGAAAGCGCGCAGGAATATCGGCAATATTTCAAGTGCTTTCGACGCTGCGAGGGGGGCCTTTGGGGCAAATCCCGAAGGGACGCCAAAATGGCTTCCATCTCAGCCCAAAGTGCCCTTGCAAAGGCCACCAGCCTTCGCTGCGGTCACTTTGGCCCGATATGTTCGCCATTTTGGCGCCTCGGCGGCGCCATTTATGGGTTCACGACCTAGCGCCCACCCCGCCAGATGCGCAGCAAGCCGGAATCATCAAGCCCGCCGCCGTCGCAAGTTTTGGGCCGGTCGGCCGTGTCGGCGCAAAGCTGCACTTCCTGAAGCCAGCCGCCACCGTTGGCACTGATGCGGATCGATTGCGGCGTCAGGCCGGGGTTGCGGGCGATGAACGCGCGGCGCAAATCACCCGCGGTGAGCACGCGGCGCCGTGACAGGCTATCCATGTCGGGCAAGTGCAGCGCCGCCATGCGCCGCGCGCCTTGCGCGAAATAGGCTTCGGGCGTGGGCGCCATGCAACTTCCATGCTTGGCCCATTCGTGCGCCAGCAGGCGGGCCGAAGGCGTCATGCACAGCGACCGCCGCAGGGTTTCGGCGCTGGGCACTGCAGCCGGGCACCATTGCGGCCATTGGCCGGGCAGACCATCGGGCCACAGCCCGTGGAGCACGAAGCCGAAGCGACCCAGGCTGCCATCGCATTGCGTGCCACCCACGGCATCACCCTTGTGGTTGCGACAGAACTGGGGCGACCACGACAGCGCCAAAGTCGTCCCCGTCATCGGCCCGGTGCGGCGCGGTCCGTCGGGCACGGGCAGCGCTTCGGGCATGATGCGCGGGGGCAAGCGACAGGCGGGCGCCTCTGCAGCCAAGGCGGCCACGGGAAGCGCGAGAGCCAAGGCAGCGGCAACGAGCGGCAGCTTCATGGCAAGCCCTTTTACAGCGGCGAAAAATCGAGGCCGATATCGGCCGCCGGTGCGCTTTGCGTCAAGCGGCCGACCGACACGAAATCCACGCCCGAAGCCGCGATCGCGCCGATGGTGTCGAGCCGCACCCCACCCGATGCTTCGGTCGGCACGCGGCCCGCAACCAGCGCGACGGCCTGGCGCAAAAGATCGGGGCCCATGTTGTCCAGCAACAGGTGGGTCGCGCCGGCCGCCAGCGCCGGTTCGATCTGGTCGATATGGTCGACTTCGCAGATCACGTCCTTGACGCCCGCCGCCAGCGCACGGCGCACCGCCTCGGCAACGCCGCCGGCCACCAGCACGTGGTTGTCCTTGATCATCGCCGCATCCCACAGGCCCATGCGGTGGTTGTGCCCGCCGCCGGTGCGCACGGCATACTTTTCCAGATGGCGGAATCCGGGAATCGTCTTGCGGGTATCCAGCAGTCGTGCCCGCGTTTCGCCCATCGCGTCGACGTATTGGCGTGTCAGCGTGGCCACACCGGACAAGTGCTGCACCGTGTTGAGCGCGGACCGTTCGCCCGTCAGCATGGCGCGGGCATTGCCGGTCAGCCGCATCAGGGCCGTGCTCGGCGCCACTTGCGTGCCCTCCGCCACCAGGATTTCCACGGCCATGCCCGGATCGAGCGCGCGGAAGAACGCTGCGGCAATCGGCAGGCCACAGACGGTGATGGCATCGCGGCTGTCCATCACCCCGGCAAAGCGGGCATCGGCCGGAATGACGCTTTCACTGGTCACATCATGCCCGCCACCCGGCAGGCCCAGCCCCAGGTCTTCATCAAGCGTAGCCCGCACGAATGCGGCAAGGTCGAACCCTGGAATGGTGAAATCGGTCATGCCGGCGCCTTATCGGCTGGAAGCGTGGGTGCCAATCGGATTTGGCGGGGATCAGCACACTCCCCCTCTTCGTCAGAGGAGGGGGAGACCCATTGCCGCAATATTCAATGAACGAAGCGCGCCACCACATCGCGATAGGACCGGCTCACTTTCACCTCGGCGCCCGATTCCAGCACCAGGAAGCATTCGCCATTGGTATGTGGGCGCACCTGGCGCACCTGGTCCAGGTTGACGATCTTGGAGCGGTGGACGCGCTGGAACACGCGCGGGTCGAGCCGGCGTTCCAGGTCCTTCATCGTTTCGCGCAGGATCAGCGAATTGTCGCCGGTGTAGATGCACATATAATCGCCGGCTGCCTCGATCCGCTCGATCGTGTCGACATCGACGCGGAAGATCTGGCCGCGATCCTTGATGTTGATCAGCTTTTCAAAGCGGCCGGCCGCCACTTCGCCATCGTCTTCCAGTTCCGGCATGGCATCGGGCGCCACTTCGGCCAGCACGTTCTTGAGCTTTTCCACTTCCTCCAGCCCGCGCTTTTCCGCCATGCGCGTCCGCGCGCGGTCCAGCGCATCGGCCAGGCGGTCTTCCTCCACCGGCTTGAGCAGGTAATCCACCGCATTGGCCTCGAACGCCTTGAGGGCATGCTCGGAATAGGCGGTGACGAAGACGAAGAGCGGCGGATCGATTTCCATCACACCCTTGACCACGCTGAACCCGTCGAAGCCGGGCATCTGGATATCGAGGAAAACGAGGTCGGGCTTTTCGGTCTTGATCTTGCGGATGGCTTCACGCCCGTTGGAACAGGTGTCGATCACCTCGACATCGGGAAAGGCCTGAAGACGCAACTGGAGGCCCTGGATGGCGAGTTTCTCGTCGTCGACGAGGATCGTGCGGATGGTCATTTGCTACCTTTGCCTGGAGCGTCTGCCCTGTTGTGGTTTTTTTGCCCCCGCGTGACAATTGCGACAAGCCCGAAAAGTTCCCGAGCAAGGCGCGCAGGCCGGTTCACGCCCGCGCCATCCTGGCGGCTTGCGCCGGTTGAGGCTGGACCAGTTGGGAATGGCCGGACAACGCGATGTCTTCCTTCGCTTCGAACGGCAATTCGATCGTGACGGCAAAGCCGCCCTCGGGCCGATTGCCCACGTCGAAGCGCTGCTGGTTGCCATAGGCCTGGGCCAGTCGATCGCGGATGTTGGGCAAGCCAACGCCGGTGGAAACCGGATATCCGGGCGCCGGGGCGCTATCGGCCAGGTCGTTGTGCACGCCAAACAGCGTCGACGGATCGGTGCCCGCTGGCAAGCCCGGCCCCGTGTCCGAAACGGTGACCCGAAGCATCGAGCCGACGAGTTGGGCAGAGATGGTGATCTGGGCGCCATCCTCCAACGGACTGACTGCGTACTTGATAGCGTTTTCCACCAGCGGCTGCAGCAGCAGCGACGGCATCAGCGCGGCCCGCGCAGCATCGTCTATGCGAAACTCGGTGCGCAGCCGCTCTTCGAAGCGCATCAGTTCGATATCGAGGTAGAGCTTGAGCGTCTCCACCTCCTGCGCCACCGTCACCCGGCCGGTCGGCTCGTTGATCAGCGTATAGCGCAGGAACGAGGACAGCCGCGTGAGCATGGCATTGGCGGGCTCGGTCTGCTTGAGCAGCACCAGCGTGGATATCGAGTTCAACGTGTTGAACAGGAAATGCGGATTGAGCTGGTAGCGCAGCATGGCGAGCTGCGCCGATGTCGCCTGCGCTTCCAGATAGAGCAGCTGGTCGTTCTGCTCTTCCACCTGGATATAGAAATTGATCGCATAATACAGCGCCGACCAAGCCCCGAGCAGCGTCAGGTCGATATAGAACACGCCCAGGAAGAGCTGCGCGAAGCCGGCATCGCTGGCAGGGCGATAGAGGCTGATGACCCAGGCATCGATAAAGGCATAGAGCCCCACCGCAACGGCCAGGACCAGCGCGGTGGCGCCCCAGGTGATGATCGGCCGGCGGTTGATCAGCGCGCGATAGATCACCGACAGGATCGAAGAGATCGAAAACCCGGTGATCGAGGCGATCAGCACGATCAGCAGGAACGACCAGGGCTGCGCGTTGGCCAGGCTGGACATCGCGCGCAACAGCATCGCGCCGCCCCAGCCAACGAACTGAAGCCGCCAGAACGCGCGGTTCTTGTTGCCGAAGAACGGCGTGGGGCGAAGCGGCAGCATGGCCATCACCCCCTTCCTAGGCGGTTACCGCGTGAATTGCACCCCCTCCGTGCACGCCAGGCGCGCACTGGGCGCGCAAGCTGTGCAACACGCCGCATTCATGGTGCGACAAACCAGTCCGACAGCAGATACCGCGTCATCAGCTGGTAACCCTTGGGGCTGAGGCGCAGGAACGTGCGGCGATGGTCGCGCGCGTCATCGACCCGTGCCACCAGCCCGCGCTTCTCGAGCATGCCGATCCAGCGCAGCGCCGTTGTGGGCGGCACGCAGGCGGCAACGCAGGCACTCGAAACGCTGATGTCCCGATTCTCCTCGGTTGCCACGAACAGGTCGAGCAGGACGTCCCAGGCCGGCTCTCCGAACAGGCCCGAGGGCATGACCCGCTCGCGCAGGCGCCGGTCGCGATAAAGCGCCGATGCACGGCGGGCCAGATCCGGGAAGCCGTCATTGGCCCCGGCGGTTTTGGGCACGACTTGTCCCGCCTTGCCGTGCGGCATGTCGAGGCTGGGCGGCAGCATCGTGCCAGACGGCCGCGCCCTGCGCGACCGCAGATTGGACGATACTGTCTTCCGATTGTTTTCTAGTTGGTTAGCGATGGCACCCTCCCCCTGCGAAGATATCAATTCCGCTATGCCGGCACCGCGCCCGCCTTGCGCGACAGCCTCGCCTTGCCCCGGCGTTGCTCACAATGCCCCGGCCCCGCCCACATCGTCGCCGCCGGGATCGAGCCCGGATTCCATGGCGGCGCGCAGCTGGGACAGGAACCGGGCGCGAAACGCTGTTGTCAGCCCGATCGACTTGGTGCGACGATCAACCTCGCTGGGCGTCACGTCGACGATGCCGCCAGCCTGCATGCGCTTGACCAGCTCGTGAAAGGCGCGGCTCGACAGGCGCGAGGACAGCCAGGCGTCCTTGATGATCAGCCGGGGCTTGCGCAGCAATTGCAGCACCAGGCGTGCATCGTGGCTGAAAACGTCCAATTGAAAGTTATCCGCCACACGAACATCGATTGCCAAGCAAAGCCGGGACACACCTTCAAGACATGAAGTATCCTGGGCCGTACTCTGTGACGCCACCTCACCGTTTCGCCGTTTCAACTCGTTTCCAATGACTTGCAGCATTTCCATCACCCTAGCGCCAACCCTGGCGCGCACATGGCCCATAGAGCGCACCCGCGTCATTTCCGGTCAAATCAGAGCGGCACGTCGGCCGGACACCAATATGGTAAACGACATATATTTGATAAAAAACAGAAATTAATCCGGTAAAATGCCGGAAATAGGTAGTGGCAATATTTGCATGCATTTTGTCATTATTATTTACCTGTGCGAACCCTAGTGCGGATTGTATGGCGAATACATTCCCATATTAGAAATAAACCTCTGTTCCTGAACACGGCGCTCCTTGGATTTTACGGCCATTGTGGACCTATTATTCTAGGTTAAGAGCAATCTATACCGCGCTCATACCACAAATAGGGGGAGAATGAGCCAGTTTGGTTACATTATACTATGGATATAACCCATCGCGTGCCGGCATCCGGAGCGGAGACGCCGGTTGGCGCTGGCTGATCACGAGGGTGATTTATAACTAAGCGTGTCATGATCGCTTACTTCGTCGTCGCGTCGATTTGCACCTGTCTCGGGTTCCTGCTGGCAGCACTGGCCCGCAGCGCCCGGATCGCTGCGCTTCACGCCGAGATCGGCGCCTTGCGTGCCGAGAACGAGGCATTGCGCAGGCGGGAAAACGCAGGATGGCATGGCCATGGCGCACAAGGCGTGCAGTCCTCGGACCTCGCCGCGTGACTAGGTCGTGAACCCATAAATGGCGCCACGAGGCGCCATTTATGGGTTCACAACCTACTGCGCGCCGGCGTCCCGCTGCGGCGGCGTGGCCAGGCTTCCGGGCACGGGCATCGACGGTGCGCCATCCTCGCGGCGGAACAGGCGCGGCCAATCGGCCTGGTTGGTGCCGGTAACCTGGGCATTCATCGTGGCGATTTCGGCCGTCATGTCGCGCACGCGGGTGCGCCAGCTGCCATGATCGGGCGAGGCGAGGAACAGGAATTCATAGCGCGGGCCGATCCGGCGCATCCAGGCCATGGCCGCCGCCGGATCATAGCCCGCGTTGTGCAGCAGCCAGACCGACAGGCGATCGGCCTCCCGCTCGGTCTTGCGCGTGCTGCCTCCCTGCTCCAGCCAGGTCTGGTGGTCGAGCACGGCATGGGCAAGCTCGTGCGCGGCAAGGGCCGCAATCTCTGCCTCGTCCCACTTGGCCACGTCTGCCATCGGGCGGCCGATGCGCACCACGTCGCGGTTGGCACCGGCATTGCCCTTGCTGTCGTCCATCAGGAAACGCACGCGGCACACGGCCTGTCCGGCCACGGTCAATTGCTGCCCACCCGCCAGCGTGAACGTGACGCGCCCATCGCGCGCCGCCTGGTTTTCCAACGCATCCTGCAACGCAAACAGGCGATCCCACTTGCCCTGGCGCGGTATCGGCAGGCTGCCGGTCTGGACCGGCCCGATGGCCGTGATCGTGGCATTGAGCGGCAGGCCCGCTTGCGCAGCCGGGCCATCGGCGGCCAGCGCCGCCACGCCGATATCGCCCGAAAGGCCATAGACCTCGCGGGCAAGGGCAGGATCTTCGAACGTGCGTGCATCCTGCAGCATCACGCCCACGCCGGGTGCGACGCGCGCGCAATAGGCGGCGTTGGCATGGGCCAGGTTCCAGCCGATGCTCTGTACCAGGATATCATCGCGCTGCACTTCATCGACCGGGTGAAGCACGGGCTGCGGCTGCGCCATGGCCGACGGTTCGGCCGCCAGCGTCAACATCGCAGCGCTGGCCAGAATACGATGACGCATCATGCTCCCTGCCCCTTGTCGCCCGTGCGCGCGGCATCGATCGCCTGCTGCAATCGCTCGCGCCCCACGGCGCCGCTCAGCAACTGGTCCCCGGCTACCCAGGCCGGGGTTCCGCTCACGCCCAACTGGCGCGAAAGGTCGACATTGCGTTGCAATTCCTTGAGCGTTTCGGGCCGCGCAGCAAAGGCATTGGCCGCTGCGCTGTCCAGCCCGGCCTTGCCGGCAGCTGCGGCAATGCTTTGCGGGCTGGGTCGCTCGCCGCCGAACATGGCCTTGTGAAACGCGGGATACTTGCCCTGCGCCGCAGCGGCCAGCCCCATGCGCGCGGCCGGCACGCTTTGTGCCGAAATGATCGGCAGTTCGCGCACCACCACCTTGAGATCGGGATTGGCCGCGATCAGCGCCTCCACGTCGGCCACGCTGCCACGGCAATAGGTGCAGGCAAAATCGGTAAACTCCACCAGTGTCACGCGGCCCTGCGGGTTGCCCAGCACCGCGCCGGGAAAGGGCGTTTCGAGCGCACCGCGCAGGGGCGCCACCCTGCCTGCCGCCTCGCGCGCTTCCAGCCGGGCGGCTGCATCGCTCAGGATTTCCGGGTGATCGAGCAAGGTCTGGCGCACCAGCCCTTCGAGCGCCTTGCGCTCGCGCGCGTCGATGCCGGCATCGGCCAAGGCGCGCGTTAGTTGGGCTTCATCCATGGGAGCAGCCTGGGCGGCTGCCAATGCCTCGTGGCGGCGGCTGGACGCTACCCACCAGGCCAGCCCTGCGGCAACGATCGCTACCAGCACCAGCAGGATCAGGAAGGAACGGCGTTCGGCCGCGGCCATCTTGGGGGCAATCATCTACTTACTTTTTCTTCCCTTTCCGCTCCAGCAGGGCCTGGGCAGACATGGCGATGTCCTGCGCGCGCAACCAGTCCGGGCTCCCCTTGGGCAGGCCGTCCTCGGCCGCCTGGGCGCTGCGCGCCGCTTCGGGCAACTGCATTTCCATCAGCTGCTGCTCGGCACTGGCCAGGCGTGCGCGGGGCGTATCGCCTTGTGCTTCATAGACCACGCCAAGCTGATACCATGCAAACGGATTTTCGCGATCCTTGGCCACCGCCGCCTTGAGCACGCGCTCTGCCTCGGCGAAATTGGCCTTGTCCTCTGTCGCCAGCAGCGCATGGCCGAACGTGGTGGCGATCAACGGATTGTTGCCGGTCAGCTGCGTGGCGCGGCGCAAGGGCGGGATGGCGTCGGCTGGCTGCCCGGATTCGAGCAGGACCTGGCCTTTCAGCTCCAGCGCATAGGGATCGTCGGGCAACTCGCGCAGCATCGCATCCACTTCGGCCAGCGCTTTGTCCATCAGCGCTTCCTTGTGATAGGCATAGGCGCGCGCATAGTGCGCCGGGGCATCCTGGAGATAATCGGGATAGGCGCGCAGCGTATCCTGCGGATCGGCGAGATAGCCATAGAGCTTGGCCTTCACCCGCAGGAAGCGGGCCTCAAGCTGCGGGTCCATCGGCGCGTTCCACGCCGGATCGTGTTCATAGACATCCTGCAGGTAGGTCAGCCGGTCTGCCGTCATCGGGTGGGTGGAATAGAACTCGGCATCGGCATTGCGGGTGAAGCCATAGCGGAACTCCTGGTTCTGCAGCTTCTTGAAGAAATCCAGCGAGCCGCGCCCGGAAATGCCGGCCTTGGACAGGTACTGCGCGCCAGCCGCATCGGCCTGCGATTCCTGGGCGCGGCTGAAGGCCAGATAGCTGCCCAAAGCCGCCTGCTGCCCGGCCATGAACACGCCCATGCCAGCGTCGGGCGATCCCGCCGCTGCGGCAAGGCCACCCAGCAACAGCGATAGCAGGGTGATGCCGGTGGCCGGCTTCGATCCTGCCGTGCTGATCACATGGCCGCCGGTGATGTGGCCCAATTCGTGCGCGACCACGCCCTGTACCTGGTTGATGTTGTCGGCCGCGCCAATCAGGCCCGAATGGAGATAGACCGCCTGCCCACCGGCCACGAAGGCATTGATCGAGCCATCGTTGAGCAGCACGACATCGACATTGCGCGGATCGAGCCCGGCGGCCTTGATCATCGGGGCGGACATGTCGCGGAACAAGGCCTCGGTTTCCGCGTCGCGCAGCATGGCCTGCGCGTGGGTCGGCTGCGCCGCGAGGGCCAGCGCAGCCAGGGCGGAACACAGCGCGGCAATGGGCCGGCGCAAGCGAGGCAGGAAAGAGGCGCGCATCACGATGCCGGTTATTGTGGCGCGGAATGAACCGGTGGTGAAGCGCAAACCTTGTCCAGGAACGCGGCGACCGCAGCCAGCGGGCGGGTTTCGCGTGCGAAGGGCCGGGCAAACGCCATGATCAGCCGTTCATGGTCGATCCCGTCGAGCACCGTTGCCTCGGTTGGCTGGCCGGCCTTCGTCATCGCGGCGGCAAGCGCCACGCTGTTGCGCGGCCGAACGCGCGGATCATCGGCACCGTGGATCAGCAGGAGTGGCGGCGCCCCGGCATGGGCATGCGTGATCGGCTGGGTCTGTTGCAGATCGGCGCAGTGACCGAACGTTGCGACCGAGGCAGGATCGTCGAGCGGCAGGAAATCGGCGGGGGTCGCCAGCCCGATCGCGCCGGCAAGCGCATCGGCATCGAGGCCTTCGTCGGCCAGCCAGCGTTTGTCGAGCGCCAGGGCCAGCGCATTGTAGGCGCCGGCCGAATGGCCCATCAGCACGATCCGCGCCGGATCGCCGCCCAGCGCGGCGGCATGGTCCTTCACCCAGCGCACCGCGCGCGCGCCATCGGCCAGCATGATCGGCCAGCGCCCTTGCGGCAACAGGCGATAGCCGGCCAGAACCACCAGGCAACCCTGCGGCCCGGTGGCGGAAATCAGGCTGCGCGCGAGGAAGCGATAGTCCTGCGGCCGCCCGCTGTCCCACGCGCCGCCGTGAATGAACACCACGATCGGCAGGCGCGCATCGGGCGCCACGCCACGGGGGCCATGGACTTCCAGCCTTTGCTGCGGATCGGGGCCAAAGCGGGCCTGGGCCAGGCAGACCGTTCCTGTCTGACCACGGCGCAGGGCCAGGTCGGCAGCATCGAGAACGGCGACGGGGTTGCGCGCCAATGCGCGGCGGTAAAGGGCATGGCCAGCAACACCGAGTGCTGCCAGCCCGACGATCCAGCGGGACAGGGTCATTGCAGGGGCAAACGCCACCGCAATGCCGCCGGTTCCCGCGTTATGCCGCGCACGCCTGGCAGCGACCGCGAATTTCCACCACCGGGCGCACATCGGCAAAGCCGGCATCGCGCGCCGCTTCGCGCAAGTGGCCGGTCAGGCGATCGTCGTCGATATGCGTGACCTGGCCGCATTCGTCGCAGATCAGGAAGATGCAATCGTGGCGACAGCCGGGATGGCTGTTGGCGATATAGGCATTGGCGCTTTCCACCCGCCGCGCCAGGTTGGTGCGCACGAACAAGTCGAGAATGCGATAGACGCTGTTGGCCGCCACGCGCTTGCCCCGGCGCTGCCCCACATTTTCGGCAATGTCATAGGCCGAAGCGGGGCGGTCCTGCGCGGCAAGCGCGGCAAAGACATCGGCGCGCATATCGGTCCATTGCTCGCCCGAAACGGTCAGCGCCTCGCGCGCAGCGGATACCAGCCCTTCGCCGGCATAGTCGTGATGATGGTGGCCGCCCATGCCCGTCAGATAATCACTGCCGGGCCATGATGCAAATCAGCGCGGCGTGAAATCGGCTTTCCACCACTGCGGAAAGGTGCGTTGCAAGGCTTCCACCTTGGCCACGTCCCAGCGCAGGATGTAGGGATGGCGGGGATTGCGCAGGGCAAAGTCCTGGTGTTCGGCCGGGCCGGGATAGAACCCGCGCCACGGTTCGATCCGCGTCACGATCGGCTGCTTCCACAGCTTGAGCGCCTTGAGCTGCGCGACATAGGCGCGCGCCACGCGCGCCTGTTCCGGCCCGATCGGCACGAGCGCATTGCGGTATTGCGGCCCGACATCGGGTTCCTGGCGGTCGAGCTGGGTAGGGTCGCTCGCCACCCCGAAAAAGACCTGAAGCAACTGGTCATAGCGGATGCGGGCAGGATCATAGGTGACCTTGACCGATTCGGCATGGCCAGTCGTGCCGGTGCTCACCGTCTCGTAATCGGCATCGGCCGCGCGGCCGCCTTCAAAGCCGGAGACCACGCTGGTCACGCCCACGAGGTGACTGAACACCGCTTCCATGCCCCAATAGCAGCCACCGGCGAAAACGGCGGTCTTGAGGCCGGGCTTTTCCTGCGCGGGGATGACGGCCGCCGGAGCCTTGACCGGGGCATCGGCGTGGGCCGGGGCCAGGCATGCCGACATGCCCAGTGCCAGCGGCAGGAGCGCTGCCCCCAGCCAGTGCGAGGGGCGCCGCGCGATCACTGGTCGGCACCCACCGTGGGCGCTGCCGATGCCACGGTCACGGGCGTCAGGACATGCGCTTCGTGGAACACCGTCACGCCCATGACCGCTGCGCCGATCGCGAAGCCAAGCCCAAGCGAGCGAAAGAAGTCCTTACGAAGCAAGCCCATGGAAAATGTCCGACAATTTAAGTTTCAAAACGCCACTTAGCGATGGTCTTGGCGATTTCCTATAGGCACGCCCCAAAATCGCCCCATTTGATCGACCAGGCGTGCTTGCCAGGCGATGAACGACGCGGCGGCGGTGGGAACCGATCGGGTCAGGCGCGCAGCGTGACCCAGACCGGTGCATGATCGCTGGCCTTCTCCCGGCCGCGATGGGCCTTGTCCACGCCCGACGCCACCAGCCGGTCGGCCAGTTCGGGAGAGAACAGGGCATGATCGATGCGAAAGCCGTGGTCGCGCTGCCAGGCACCGGCCTGATAGTCCCAGAATGTCCACACCCCGCCTTGCGGATGGTGCAGGCCCAGCGCATCGGTCCAGCCGGCGGCAAGCAGGCGGTTGTAGGCATCGCGCGATTCAGGCTGCATCAGCGCATCGCTGGCCATGGCGCGCGTGTCCCAGATATCGTTGTCGCGCGGGATCACGTTGAAATCGCCCAGCACGACAGAGGGCACTTCCTCTGCCCAGATCTCGTCCATGCGGGCGTGCAGCCGGTCCATCCAGCGCAGCTTGTAATCGAACTTGGGGCCGGGTTGCGGATTGCCGTTGGGCAGATAGATGCACACCACGCGCAGGCCGAAGACATCGGCTTCGAGATAGCGCGAATGCTCGTCCTCGGGCTCTCCGGCCAGACCGCGCTGCACTTCGACCGGCCTTTCCCCGTCGGCCAGGATCGCCACGCCGTTGAAGCCCTTCTGGCCGTGCCAGATGGCATGATAGCCGATCTTTTCGAATTCCGCGGCGGGAAAGCCTTCGTCCTGCGTCTTGATTTCCTGCAGGCAGGCCACGCTGGGCCGGGTTTCTTCCAGCCATTCGAGCAGGCGCGGCAGGCGCGCCTTGATCCCGTTGATGTTGAAGCTGGCAAGCTTGAGCGGTGCCGTACTCACACCGAGAAGCTCGCGCCGCAGCCGCAGCCCGATGCCGCGTTGGGATTGGTCACGCGGAAGGCGGCGCCACCGAGCGATTCGACATAGTCCACCGTCGCCCCGCCCACCAGATCGAGGCTGACCGTATCGACCACCAGCCGCACGCCATCGGTTTCTGCCACCACGTCATCGTCTTCCACCTGATCGGCCAGACCGAAGCGATACTGGAAGCCGGAACAGCCGCCCCCTTCCACCGCCAGTCGCAGGATCGCAGGCTTGGCCTGCTTGGCAGCGATCGTGGCCACGCGCGCGGCGGCCGAAGGGGCGAGGGAGATCGGGGGCTGGCTCATGTCATCGCAGATAGGCGCCCCCACCCCGCCGCTCAAGAGCTTGTGGACAGATGATGCCGGCTGTCGGTAGCACGGCGCTCATGACGTCGCCCATGCCCCCCAGCTTTCACCCCGGCCCGCACGGCCTGCGCCTCGCCACCCGCTTCGTCCCCGGCAGGGGGCCGGCGCTCGTGTTCCTGCCCGGCTACATGTCCGATATGGCGGGCGGCAAGGCGCAGGCGGTGCTGGAATGGGCGGCGGGGCAAGGCCGCGCGTGCCTGCTGCTCGACTATTCGGGCTGCGGTCTGTCCGAGGGTGACTTTGCAGACGGCACGCTCTCACGCTGGCGCGACGAGGTGGTGGCGCTGGTCGCGGCGCACGGCCTTGATCGGGTGGTGCTGGTCGGATCGAGCATGGGCGGCTGGCTCATGCTGCTGGTTGCCCAGGCCTTGGGCGAACGCGCGCACGGCTTGGTTGGCTTGGCCGCAGCGCCCGATTTTACCGAATGGGGTTTTACCGCCGACCAAAAGACCGCGCTTGGTGCGGGAGAAACGGTGCGGGAAGACAATCCCTATGGCCCCGAACCCACGCCGACGCACCCCGGCTTCTGGGCCGATGGCCAGGCGCAGCTTAAATTGAACGAAGTGGTTCCATTCGACGGACCGGTGCGGCTGATCCATGGCCAGGCCGATCCCGATGTGCCCTGGGACATATCGTTGCGGCTGGCGGCGGCCTTGCGTTCAGCCGATGTGCAGGTGCACCTGATCAAGGACGGCGACCACCGCCTGTCGCGCCCGCAGGATATTGCCGTGCTGCTGGCCACGCTGTCCAGCCTCCTGACCGAATAGAGCCCCCATGCTTCTGGCCGCTGCCCTTCTCGCTTCGCCGCTGTTGCCCACCTGGCACCAGATCGGGCCGAATCCCCGGCCGATGGAATTCAGCACCCTGCCCACCCCCGGCCGGCGCAAGGCCCCGCAGGCCGCCGACGATGCCCCGCCCACGGCGGACAGGCACGACAGGCTGGCCGATTGCCTGACCGTGGGGCGAAGCAATCCTGACTTGGCGATCAGCCTGGCGCGGCACTGGCTGGAAGAAGTGAAGCTGCCATCGGAAAAGGTGCGGGCCAACCAGTGCCTGGGCATGATGCTGAGCCAGCAAGGCGATTTCGATGGCGCACTGGCCGCCTTTGGCGAAGCGGTCGGCCTGATTCCCGAAGCACAAGCCGTGGGCGCCGTGCCGCTGATGGCGATGGCGGGAAATGCCGCGCTTGGCGCCGGCAAGCCGCAGGATGCGCTGACCTGGCTCGACCGCGCGAGCGCGGTGCACGGCTTTGCCGACAACATGGCCCTGGCCGCGATCCAGAACGACCGTGCCCGCGCACTGGTGGCCCTGGGCCGCAATGCCGACGCTGCCACGGCGCTGGCCAAGGCGCACGAACTGGCACCGCAGAATGCCGAAGGCTGGCTGCTTTCGGCAACGCTGGCCCGGCGCGACAAGAACCTGGCCCTGGCGCAGCACGATATCGAGGAAGCCGCGCGCCTGGCCCCCCGCGATCCGGCCGTGGGCGTGGAAGCGGGCGTGATCGCCATGCTGGGCCAGCGTGAGGATGCGGCGCGGCAATCGTGGCAATCGGTGCTGGCCATGGCCCCGACCAGCGACGAAGCCCGCGTGGCGCGCGGCTACCTTGAACAGATCGGCGCGGCCCCCACATCCACTCCCGTTCCCCCCAATCCGGGCGAGGATAAGGAAATTACACGATGAAGCTGTCCGTTCTCGATCTGGTGCCGGTGATCGAGGGCGGCACCCTTCCCCAAGCCATGGCCGATGCCGCGCTACTGGCCAAGGCGGCCGAAGAGGCGGGCTATCACCGCTATTGGGTGGCCGAACACCACGGCATGCCGGGCATTGCCGGGGCGGCGGTATCGGTCGTGCTGGCGCATGTGGGGCATCATACCAGCACGATCCGCCTGGGTGCGGGCGGGATCATGCTGCCCAACCACAATCCGCTGGTCATTGCCGAGCAGTTCGGCGCGCTCGATGCGCTCTATCCCGGCCGGATCGACCTGGGCCTGGGCCGTGCGCCCGGTGCCGACCAGCGCATCGTGCGGGCGTTGCGCAAGGACGTGAACCGCGCGGCCGAGGATTTTCCGGCAGACGTGGTGGAACTCCAGGCGCAGTTTGCCGGCGATCCGCGTTTGCCGCTGGCCGCCACGCCCGGCCATGGCGCCCCGGTAGACCTGTGGATCCTGGGTTCCAGCCTGTTCGGCGCGCAACTGGCGGCCATGCTGGGCCTGCCCTATGCCTTTGCCAGCCACTTCGCGCCCGACCACCTCGATGGCGCGCTCAAGCTCTATCGCGAGCGGTTCCAGCCTTCGGCGCAGCTCGATGCGCCCTATGTGATGGCCGCGATCAATGTGCTTTGCGCGCCCAGTGACGAGGAAGCCCAGTTCCTGGCGAGCAGCCAGGACCAGTCGTTCGTGCGGCTGCGCAGCGGCGATCCGGGGCGTCTGCCCGCGCCAGTGGCAAACTATCGCGAGACGCTGGGCGCGCCGCAGCGCGCCACGCTCGATCATTTTCGCCAGGTGAGCGCCATCGGCAGCCCGGCGACCGTGCGCGCCGGGCTCGAAGCGTTCCAGCACCGCACCGGTGCCGACGAACTGATCGTGGCGGGCGCCACGTTCGATCCAGCCTTGCGCCGGCGGTCCCTTGCGCTCACCATGGATGCGCTCGTGCCCCTAGGCGCAAACACGTAAGTGACACCGGGGCGCGATGGTCAGGCTTTTTTGCCATGACCAACGCATCCCGCCGGCTCGGCGGTTTGCAATTCAGGTTTCATCCGTTACCACCTAGCCAACGATAACGATACGGCGGGTTCCAAAATCCCGACCCGCCCGGGAATGCAGGAAGCGAACGCCATGGCGACCACGATCGATCCCAACGCCCCGGATGCGCCCGATGCCGGCGCGGCAGGACCCGACGCCGAAAATCTCGTCAGCCTTCTTTCCGCGCGATTTGCCAATGCCCTGCTGCCGGGCGAGGAGGCAGACTTTGCCGAGGACCGCCTGGCCGAGGCGGCGCGGTTTACGCTGGCAACGGCAGCGCGGCGCGAGGGATCGCAGGCGGCCGTGGCGATCGAATCGATGGGCGGGCAGCGCGCGCTGCGCATTGCCGTGATCAACGACGACATGCCGTTCCTGGTCGATTCGATTGCGGCCACGATTACCGCCCAGGGCCTGACCATCGAAAAGCTGCTGCATCCCGTGATCGCCGTGCGGCGCGATCCGACAGGCGCGCTGGTCGATCTGCCCAAGGGCGAGGCGATCGGCGAATTGCGCGAATCGATGGTCTATCTCGAAACCGAGCGCGCCGATGCCAAGGCGCGGCGCGAGCTGGCCGCTGCCCTTGCCGCCACATTGGCCGATGTCCACGCAGCGGTTGCCGATTGGCCGCAGATGCAGGGCCTGATGCAGCACGATGCGCGCGGGCTGCCCGACAGCGAAGGCGCGGCGCTGCTGCGCTGGCTGGCCGATGGCATGCTGACGCAGCTGGGCCATGTGACCCGCCACCGCGACGGCACCGTGACCGAAGCGCTGGGCATCTGCCGCGCCAGCGATGTGCCGCTGCTGTCCGACGCTTCCTATGCCCGCGCCTTTGCCTGGTTCGACAAGGCCGGCGCGCGCGGCGAAGACGCGGTGCGGATGCCGCTGATCGTCAAGGCCAACCGCATTGCCACGGTGCACCGCCGCGTGCCGCTGGACCTGTTCCTGGTGCCGGTGATGGAAAGCGGGCAGGCCACGGCCATTTCGGTCCACGCCGGCGTGTGGACCAGTGCCGCGCTGGCCGCCACGCCCGACCGCGTCCCCCGGATGCGCAGCCAGCTCGATACGCTGATGAAGAAGCTGGGCTTCGATCCGGCCGGCCATGCCGGCAAGGCACTGGCCCATGCGCTGACTGCCCTGCCGCACGACTTGCTGATCAGCTTTTCCGACGCCGACCTGGAGCGCATCGCCACGGCGATGATGGTGCTGGTGGACCGGCCGCGCCCGCGCCTGGCGCTGGTGCGGGCGGCGCTTGACCGCCATCTCTTCGCCTTCGTGTGGCAGCCGCGCGACAGCCAGTCCACCCAGGTGCGCGAGCAGGTTTCGCGGATGCTGGAACAGGCCACGGGCGGCCAGGTGATCGACTGGGCCTTGCAGGTGGAAGGCAGCACGCTGGCCCTTACCCGCTTTGCCATCGACATGCGCGGCGAGGACGACACGCTGACCGATGGCGGCCAGGGCGTGGACGAAGCGGCTCTCGACGCCGCGTTCCAGACCCTGGTGCGCGGCTGGGATGCGGCAGTGGAAGCCGAACTCGCCAAGACCGAGGAGCAGAGCCGCGCCGCAGCCATTGCCGGCCGCTATGCCCCTGCATTCCCGGTGGGCTATCGCGCCAACTATGGCGCGGCCGAGGCGGCTGGCGATATCCGCGTGCTGCGCGCGCTGACCGCAGATGACGCGCCCCGCCGCGCGGTACGGCTGCACCGGCTGGCGGGCGAATCCGCGCTGCGGCTCAAGCTCTACCAACGCGAGGGGGCGATCGTGCTGTCCGACGCGGTGCCGGTGCTGGAAAACTTCGGCTTCCGCGCGCTGGAGGAAGTGCCCACCGCGCTCGACCATGGCAAGCTGGGCTTCATCCACGATTTCCTGGTGGCCCACCCGGTCGATACCACGCCCGAGGCACTGCTGGCGCGGTCGGCCGCGATCGAGACCTCGCTGGCAGCCGTGCTCAACGGCGGGGCCGAAGACGATGCCTTCAACCGCCTGATCGTGGCCGTGGGGCTGACGGCAACCGAAGCCAACTGGCTGCGGGCTTGGTTCCGCTATCTTCGCCAGGCGGGGACGACCTTCGCCATCGCCACCGTGGTCGACGCGCTGAAAAACGCGTCCGATGTGACGCGCGGGTTGATCGGCTTGTTCCGCGCCCGCCACGACCCCGCCTTTGCCGGCGATCGCCAGCATGCCGCAGACGCGGCGGCCGAGCAGATTCGCAGCGGCCTGGCGCAAGTGGCAGCCATTAACGACGATCGCCTGCTGCGCAGCTTCCGCGCGCTGGTCGAGGCGATCCTGCGCACCAATGCCTTCGCCCCGGCCGCAGCCGAAGCGCTGGCGTTCAAGATCGATTCCGGCCTGGTGCCCGGCCTGCCCAAGCCGGTGCCGTGGCGCGAAATCTTCGTCTACAGCCCACGCGTGGAAGGGATTCATTTGCGGGCCGGGCCCGTGGCGCGCGGCGGGCTGCGCTGGTCCGATCGGCGCGACGATTTCCGCACCGAGATCCTGGGCCTGATGAAGGCGCAGCGCGTCAAGAACGCGGTGATCGTGCCGACCGGGGCCAAAGGTGGGTTCTATCCCAAGCAGTTGCCCGATCCGGTGCGCGAGCGCGAGGCCTGGCTGGCCGAGGGCAAGGCGAGCTACCAGGTGTTCATCCGCACGCTGCTGTCGGTGACCGACAACATCGTGGAAGGGGACGTGGTCCATCCGCAGGACGTGGTGATCCGCGATGGCGAGGACCCCTATTTCGTGGTCGCGGCCGACAAGGGCACGGCAACCTTTTCCGACGTGGCCAATGCCATCGCGGCGGAACGCGATTTCTGGCTGGACGATGCCTTCGCCAGCGGCGGGTCGAAAGGCTATGACCACAAGGCCATGGGCATTACCGCCAAGGGTGCCTGGCTTTCGGTCCAGCGCCACTTCCTGGAACTGGGCGTGGACGTGCAGGCCGATCCCGTGCGCGTGATCGGCGTGGGCGACATGTCGGGCGACGTGTTCGGCAATGGCATGCTGCTGTCGCAATCGCTCAAGATCGTGGCCGCGTTCGACCATCGCCACGTCTTCCTCGATCCCGAACCCGATCCGGCGAAAAGCTGGGAAGAACGCGCGCGGCTGTTCGCCCTGCCGCGTTCGAGCTGGGACGACTATGACAAGAGCCGGATTTCGGAAGGCGGCGGAGTCTATCCGCGCAGCCTCAAGTCCATTCCGCTCAGCCCGCAGGTCCAGGCCATGCTGGGCGTGGCGGTGGACGAGATGGACCCCGACACGCTGATCGCCCTGATCCTGCAGGCGCCGGTGGACCTCTTGTGGTTCGGCGGGATCGGCACCTATGTGAAGGCGTCGGGCGAAGCCAACGTCAACGTGGGCGATCCGGCCAACGATGCCTTCCGCATTTCGGCCAACGAAGTGCGTGCCCGCGTCATCGGCGAAGGCGCCAACCTGGGGATGACCCAGGCCGCGCGTATCGAATATGCCCTGCACGGCGGGCGCGTGAACACCGATTTCATCGATAATTCCGCCGGCGTCGATTGTTCGGACAACGAGGTCAACATCAAGATCGCGCTGGCCAGTGCCAAGCGCGCCGGGCGCCTGAGCGAAGACGAGCGGGTGGCGCTGCTCTCCAGCATGACCGACGCGGTGGCGCACCTCGTGCTGGAGGACAATCGGCTCCAGGCGCTTGGCCTGTCCATTGCCGAGCGCGGCGGCGCCCCGGCCGTGCCGGCGCTGACGCGGCTGATCGAAGTGCTGGAAGAAAGCGGCGACCTTGACCGCAAGACCGAAGGCCTGGCCCCATCCGACGACTATACCCGCCGCGCCGCAGCGGGTGCCGGGCTGACCCGGCCCGAACTGGCAGTGCTGGTTTCCTCCACCAAGCTGGTCTTGCAGCGCGCGCTGGAAGACAGCCCGGTGGTGGACGATCCCGTACTGGAAGAAGAACTGCTGGCGGCCTTCCCCGAGGCGATGCGCGAGACGTTCGAGACCGACATCGTGCACCACCGCCTGCGCCGCGAAATCATCGCGACCAAGCTGGCCAACCGCATCGTCAACCGCCTGGGGCCGGTCCATCCCTTCGAACTGGCCGAGGAAGAGGGGATGAGCCTGGCGCAAGTGGCGGCGGCCTTCGTCGCGGCAGAGCGCTTGCTGGGCCTGCCTGAAACCTGGGCCCTGCTTGACACCACGGCCATGGCCGAGGACTTGCGCCTGGCCTTGTTCGAGCGCACCGCAAGCGGCCTGCGCGGCCATATCGCCGATGTGCTGCGCTCGTGCCACGGCACGCTCAAGCCCGATGCCCTGATCGAGGACTTGTGCGGCGGCGTCGGCCGCCTGTCGCACACCACGGCCGAATTGCTGCGCGGCGAGGCACAGGCCCAGGCGCGGCGCATGGCGCAGGAACTGGCCGATGCCGGCACGCCCGCCAGCGTGGTCGAGCGGGTGGTCCACCTGTTCGACCTGGATGGCGCCATCGGCCTGGCGCACCTGGCCGACGAACTGGACGTGGATGCCGTGGTCCTGACCGGCGCCTTTGCCGATCTGGGCGCGCAACTGGGAATCGACTGGGCACAGCAGACCGCCGCGCGGATGAACCCGTCAGACCCGTGGGAGCGCCTGCTGGTGGCGGGCCTGGCGCGCGATTTCCAGCAGATGCGCATGGAATTCCTGCGCCGCATGGGCGGCTCCAATCCCGATGCGGCCGCGCACGAATGGCTCAACACCAAGGCCGATCCGGTGCGCCAGTTGCGCAACCTCATCGCCCGTGCCCAGGCCACCGCAGCCGTAACGCCGGCCATGCTGGCACAGATCGCCAGCCAGGCGCGGAGTCTCCTGCTGCGCTGATGCGCGCGAAAATATGATACGACTGAGCTTGACGGACCGCATCATTTGATCACAAGCCTCGGCCAAACGAGAGGAGGTCTTAATGAGTGCGTTCGAAGCTGGCTTTGCGGATGTGGTGATCGTTGGCGCAGGCCATGGCGGCGCACAGGCGGCCATCGCCCTGCGGCAGAACGGTTTCGAAGGATCGATCCTGGTGCTCGGGCGCGAGCCCGAATTGCCCTATGAACGACCGCCGCTGTCCAAGGAATACCTGGCACGCGACAAGACCTTCGATCGTATCATGATTCGCCCTGCGGCCTTCTGGGCAGACAAGGGCGTGGAAATGGCGCTGGGTCATGAAGTGGTGGCGATCGATCCCGAGGCGCGCAGCCTGCGCACGGCATCGGGCGCCACCATCAGCTATGGCGACCTGATCTGGGCTACCGGTGGCGATGCCCGGCGCCTCTCGTGCGCCGGCCACGACCTGGCCGGGGTGCACGGCGTGCGCACCCGCGCCGATGCCGATCGTCTGATGGCCGAACTCGACGCCGGGGCCAAGCGGGCGGTCGTGATCGGCGGCGGCTATATCGGGCTGGAAGCAGCCGCCGTGCTGACCAAGCTGGGCTGCCATGTCAACCTGCTCGAAGCGCTGCCGCGCGTGCTGGCGCGCGTTGCGGGTGAGGCGCTGTCCACCTTCTACCAGGACGAACACCGCGCCCACGGCGTCGATCTGCGCACGCAAGTGGCAGTTGATTGCCTGGAGGGCGATGGCACCAAGGTGACCGGCGTGCGCCTGGCCGATGGCCATGTGCTGCCGGCCGACCTGGTGATCGTGGGCATCGGCATCATTCCGCAGGTGGGGCCGCTGCTGGCCGCTGGTGCTGCAGGCGGCAATGGCGTGGATGTGGACGAGTATTGCCGCACCTCGTTGCCGCATGTCTATGCCGTGGGCGATTGCGCCGCCCATGCCAGCGAGTTTGCCGATGGCGCCGTGATCCGTCTGGAATCGGTGCAGAACGCCAACGACCAGGCCACCACGGCCGCCAAGGCGATCTGCGGGACGCTGGTGCCCTACAAGGCCACGCCCTGGTTCTGGTCCAACCAGTATGACCTGCGCCTGCAGACCGTGGGCCTCTCGACCGGGCACGACCTGACCGTGCTGCGCGGCGAGCCGGGCACGCGCAGCTTCTCGGTGGTCTACCTCAAGCAGGGCAAGGTGATCGCGCTCGACTGCGTGAACATGGTCAAGGACTATGTCCAGGGCAAGAAGCTGGTCGAAGCCCGCGCCCAGATCGCGCCGGAACGACTGGCCGATGCCAGCGTGCCGCTCAAAGAGATGATCTGATCCAGCGCGGCGGCGCTTGCCTGCCAAAACGCCAGACTCCCAAATCCAACGTCACCCCGGATCAAGTCCGGGGTGACAATGTGTAGGGACCGAACGTCGTGCTCGCCCCTTTGCATAGGCCTTTACTTGCTCAGGCCAGGCCGGTCAGCGCCTTGAGATCGGCTTCGGGCCGCGCGCCATAGTGCGAGATGACTTCGGCCGCGCAGACGGCGCCGAGGCGGAGGCTTTCCGCCAGCGGCAACCCGCGCACATGGCCGGTGAGGAAGCCGGCGGCAAACAAGTCGCCCGCGCCCGTCGTGTCGACCACCTTGTCGATCGGCTGGGCCGGAACATGCGCTTCTTCCGCGCCGTGGCGGGCGTGCGCGCCCTGCTCGCCGCGCGTGACGACCAACGTGGGCACATTTGCCAGCGCCGCCATGCCCTCGTGGAAATCGTCCTTGCCGGTCAGCGCGGAGAGTTCATGTTCATTGGCGAACAGGATATCGATCAGCCCATCGGCGATCAGCGCGCGGAAATCGTCACCATGGCGCGCAATCACGAAAGCGTCCGATAGCGTGAACGCCACGTGCGTGCCGGCGGCGCGGGCGGCGGCAATCGCCTTGCGCATGGCGGCGCGCGGTTCTTCCGGATCCCACAGATAGCCTTCGAGGTAGAGCACGCGCGAGGCGGCAATCATGCTTTCATCGAGCGCGGCAGCCGGCAGGAACTGCGAGGCGCCGAGGAACGTGTTCATCGTGCGCTGGCCATCGGGCGTCACGAAGATCAGGCATTGCGCCGTGGGCGGATCGCCGGCGCGCGCAGCGGTGTCGAACGCGATGCCGCCGGCGCGGATGTCGTGGGCAAAGACGCGGCCGAACTGGTCGTCCGCCACCTGGCCGATGAACGCGCACGTCGCGCCCAGGGCAGCAATGCCGGCCAGGGTATTGGCCGCCGAACCGCCCGAAATCTCGCGCGCCGGGCCCATCGCGGCATAGAGTGCGCCAGCGCGCTCTGCATCGACCAGCGTCATGCCGCCCTTGGCCAAGTCCAGGTCGGTCAGTTGCACGTCGCTGGCCGGCGCCATGATATCGACGATGGCATTGCCAATGGCGATGACGTCAAAGCGGCGAGCGCCGTCTTGCACGGAATTTGGGGCGGCGACAGGTTCGGCCATGATATCTTTCGCAACGACAGAGGGAGCAACAGCCTTGCCGCCTACCCGCAGCGTCGGCCGGCCGCAAGGCGGGATACGGTGGCTTGCATCGGCGCGCGGGTCGGGCCATCACGCCGCCATGCTGCGCCCTGCCTCGATGCTCGCCCCGATTTTGCCCCCTGCCCGCGATGCGCGCTGGCGCGGCATGGCAGTCATGGCTCTGGGCACTGCCTTGCTGGCCGGGTGCAGCGGCGCGGTGCCGAGCAGCAAGGGCCCTTCGCGCCTTCCGCCGGTTCGCCATCCCGCAACGCAAATTCCCGCGCCACAGCCGCGCCCTGCCGCCACCTTGCATATCCAGCCCGGACTGGAAGGCGTGATCGGCGTGGACGCCGATACGCTGGTGCGGGTGTTTGGCGCGCCGCGGCTCGATATCAAGGAAGAAGACGCCCGCAAGCTGCAGTGGAGCGGCGTGGCGTGCATTCTCGATGCCTATCTCTATCCGCCGCAAGGCGGTGGCAAGCCGATCGCCACGTACGTGGATACACGCCGTGGCGATGGCCGCGAAGTGGACAGGGCCGCCTGCGTCGCTGCGCTCAAGCGGCCCTGAACCGCCAGATCAGACCTGCCACCAGCGGCGGCGTGCAACAGCCACGGTGCCGGTGGGATTGCCATCGGCATCGGTAACCGTCTCGACGCGGGCTGCCGGATCGAGGCGCGTGGCAGGCACTTCCGACAGTGCCTCGGCGCGGCCTTCGGCGCGGGCGGCGCGCATTTCGGCATCGCGTGCCACGCTTTCGCGATCGCGGCGGGCACGCAGCCCGTCATAGCTCCACGCCACCTGGCGATGGGCGAACAGCGCCAGCAGGCCACCCGTGATGGCAAGGTTCTTGAGCGCTTCGACCACCTGGGTGTGCTCGAGCACGTCGTGGTGGAAGAACAGGATCGTCAGCAGCGTGAAACCGGCCAGCAGCACGGCAAACAGCCGCGTTGCCACGCCGAACATCAGCGCCAGGCCGCTGATCAGTTCGAACAGGGCCACGGGCAGCGCAAAATCGGGCGAGAGGCCAACGCCTGCAAGCGCCGCTTGCGTACCGCTGACGTCGAACAGCTTGCCAAGACCGGAAATGATGAAAAGAAGCGACAGCAGGATCCGCCCTGCCAAAGCTGCGATGGTGTTCATGGGCGTAACCCTTCCATGCCGTTGTCCACTCCCCCGTCCTCCTGAGGAGGTCATGGGGCAACAATGGCGGCAGGGCCGGTAGGTTCCTTGCGGGCCCATCATGTCACCGTGCCCGGCCCCGGAGGGCAGGCACTTTGCGGTTACAGGCGCGGCAGGGTGACCCCGCGCTGGCCCATGTACTTGCCGGCGCGATCGGCATAGCTGACCTCGCACGGCTCGTTCCCCTGCAGGAACAGGAACTGGCAGGCACCCTCGTTGGCATAGATGCGCGCGGGCAGCGGCGTGGTGTTGGAAAATTCCAGCGTGACATGCCCTTCCCAACCCGGTTCGAGCGGAGTGACATTCACGATGATGCCACAGCGGGCATAGGTGGACTTGCCCAGGCAGATCACCAGCACGTCGCGCGGCACGCGGAAGTATTCCACGGTGCGCGCCAGGGCGAACGAATTGGGCGGAATCACGCAGACGTCGGTCTTGCGATCGACCAGGGAATTGCTGTCGAAATTCTTGGGATCGACCACCGCCGAATCGACATTGGTGAAGATCTTGAACTCGTCGGCCACGCGCGCGTCATAACCATACGATGACAGGCCATAGCTGATGCAGCCATCGCGCCGCTGGTTCTCCACGAAAGGCTCGATCATGCCTTCGGTCTGCGCCTTGTTGCGAATCCACTTGTCGGAGAGAATGGCCAAGGCCGGTCCTTTGCATGAGCAACTGGTAAGGGATCAGCCGAGGTAGGCCGGCCCGAACGCGCGCGGTAGCAGGAATGACAGGCGTTCTTCAATAACCACGCCATCGCTGCCCGCGCTCAGCACGAGCGGATCGGTGCCGCCGAGCGCGGCCTGCTCGTGCAGCACCTGGCGGCAGCGGCCGCAAGGCGTGATCGGATCGCCTTCAGTGCCTTGCGGTCCGCCAGCGACGGCGACGGCCATCAGGCCGCCGCGCTGGCCGGCATGGGCTGCACTGGCGCAAGCCACGGTTTCGGCACAAAGCGACAGCCCATAGCTGGCATTCTCGACATTGCAGCCCGTCACCACGCTGCCATCGCCAAACAGCAGTGCCGCGCCCACGGTAAAGCGCGAATAGGGCGCATAGGCCGTGTCTCGCGCAGCGCGAGCGGCGGCGATCAGTGCGCGGCGGGTTGGCTCATCAGGCGTCATCGCGGCCTCTGTCATGGTTGCACCGCCACCCAGCGCAAGGGGCCGGGCGCGCCCTTGCCGTGATAGCGATCGGTGGCCGTCCACATCACGAAGGGCCGGCCGGCATAGCCGGGCTCGATATAGTCCTGCCGCACCCAGATGTTGCGATCGATCACCGCAGCCAGGTGATAGCGGCTTTCCAGCCCGCGCGAGAGCATGAGGATGGCCGGCTTGCCGCTGTGCATCTCCACCTGGTTGAGGAACGTGGTCAGCTCGCTTTGCAGCGCAGCCTCGGTCGGCGGCGTCGGGCAAGAGCGCGAATCGATATCGAGCGCCACGGCTGGCGGCAGCAGCGAATCCTCGCGCGGGACCATCGTCACGAAGTTGGCCGCCTGCACATCGCCCGGGGCGCAGAGGTCATAGACATGCACCGCGCCCACCTGAAGGCCCGCCGCGCGGGCCTGGTCGAGCCCATCGGTGAAGGCATCGTCGCGCCGCTGCGGGCCTTCGCTGGCGGTCAGGTACACGAAATCGGCACCATCGCCCTTGAGCAGGCGCCAATCGACCGGGGCATCGTGGACATCGATCCAGGCCCCCTGGACGGCAAAGCGCTGGCGATCGGGCCGCCATACGCGCGACTGCCACCACAGCAGGCCGGCGCCCACCAGCACCGCCAGCAGCACGGCCGCCAGCGCGCGCCGCAACGCCGAATTCCTGCGCCTTGCCATGAAAGAGATTCGCCCCGCGCCCTGATGTGAAAGAGCGCGGCCCATAGGGCATGGGGGGCATGGCGTCAAAATGTGCGCAAGCCGAAGTCCTCCCTCCGCTCGCAGGGGCGGCATCACACGCAGCGCCAGATTTCCACCACCCCCAACCCCCTCTTCCAAAGAGGATGGGGCTTTTTTCTGATCCTCTCTCCGCTTGCGGGGGGAGGTGGCGGCCGCAGGCCGTCGGAGGGGGGCTTATGCCAGCCCCTTCACCCCCGGATATGCAGCACGCAGATCAGGGTGAACAGGCGGCGGGCAGTGGCGAAATCGGTTTCGATCTTGCCGTCCAGCCGCTCCAGCAACATTTCGGCCGCTTCGTTGTGAACCCCGCGCCGGGCCATGTCGATCGTCTCGATCTCTTGCGCGGTGGCACGGCGAATCGCCTGGTAATAGCTGTCGCAGATGGCGAAATATTCGCGGATCGGGCGGCGGAAGCGCCCCAGGCCCAAGACCACGCTTTCCAGCAAGTTCCCGGCCTCGTCCGCGATGTCGAGCGCCAGGCGCCCGTCGTTGACCGAGAGGCGCAGGCGATAAGGCCCTTCGTGGCCCGCCGCGCAAGCGCGCAAGGGACGGAAGGTGTTTTCCTCGATCAGGTCGAAGATCGCCACGCGGCGCTCTTGCTCCACATCGGCGTTGCGCCAGACGATGGTCGCTTCGTCGAGCTCGATATGCGAGATGCGCGGGTCCGCCATAAGCGCCATGTGTTGCAACATGGCGGGCGGCGCAGCAAGCGCCTTGCCATCGCCGGCTCTCCTACCTTGGTGCGAGCGATGCCCAAAACCGTCCACAGGCTGTGGAAAACGGCTTGGCCTCACAAGAGCCTGCGTGCCTTGCCACGCCTCCGGGCTTGGTTCATTTTGGCATGATGTCCGCCAGCGAAGCCATTCTCGCGCGTCCGGCCAGCGAGGTCCGTGCGCTTCCCGCCAATGTCGAGGCAGAGGCCGCCTTTCTCGGCGCCGTTCTGATCGACAACCGCATCCTGGAAGAAATGACCGTGCCCTTGCGGCCCGATCATTTCCTTGCCCCGGTGCATGGGCGGGTGTTCGAGCGTATCCTGGCGCTGATCGACCGCAAGGCGATCGTCACGCCGGTCACGCTCAAGCCCTATTTCGAGAGCGACGAGGGGCTCAAGGAGCTTGGTGGCACCGCCTATCTCGCGCGGCTGACCGGCGACGGGCAGGGCCTGCTCGCCCCGCGCGAACTGGCGCAGCAAATCTATGACCTGGCGCTGCTGCGCGAGTTGATCAGCGTGGGCCGCAACCTGGTCGAAGGCGCGATGGACACCAGCGAAACGGTGGAGCCGCTCAAACAGGTGGAACAGGCCGAAGCCGCGCTGTTTGCCGTGGCCGAAGGCGCGCAGACCGGCAACGAGGCGCAAACCTTTGGCCAGGCCACCCGCGCCAGCCTGGAGATGATCGAAAAGGCGCTGCTTTCGGGCGGCCACATCTCGGGCACGACCACGGGCCTGACCTCGGTCAACGAGAAGATCGGCGGCCTGCACGATTCCGACCTTATCATCCTTGCCGGCCGCCCAGGCATGGGCAAGACCTCGCTCGTCACCAACATCGCGTTCAACTGCGCCGACCGGCTGCGCGACGATCTGGCGCGGGGCATACCGGCCAAGGATTCGGTGGGTGCGGCCGTGGCATTCTTCAGCCTGGAAATGAGCGCGGACCAGCTCGCCACGCGTATCCTGGCCGAACAATCGGGAATCAGTTCCGAATCGCTGCGCATGGGCCGCATCAGCCGCGAGGATTTCCAGCAGCTGTCATTTGCCAGCCAGCGCCTGGCCGAACTGCCGCTCTATATCGACGATACGCCCGGCCTGTCGATCGGCGCACTGCGCACCCGCGCGCGGCGGTTGAAGCGCCGGCACGATATCGGCCTGATCGTGGTCGACTATCTCCAGCTGCTCTCGGGTTCGGGCCGCTCGGACAACCGCGTCAACGAAATCTCGGAAATCTCGCGCGGATTGAAAACCCTGGCCAAGGAACTCTCCGTTCCGGTGATCGCGCTGTCCCAGCTCTCGCGCGCGGTGGAACAGCGCGACGACAAGCGGCCGATGCTGTCGGACCTGCGCGAATCGGGCTCGATCGAGCAGGACGCCGACATGGTCTGGTTCGTGTTCCGCGAAGACTACTACGTCGCCTCGCGCGAGCCCAAGCGCCCGGTGGAAAGCGACGATTCCAAGACGCATGAAGCCCATGCCGCCTGGGCTGCGGAAATGGAGCGGGTGTTCGGCCTTGCCGAACTGATCGTGGCCAAGCAACGCCATGGCTCGACAGGCAAAGTGCGCCTGCGCTTCGAGGCCCGCATCACCCGATTCAGCGATCTGGCGCCCGACCAGATGATGCACGACATGGACGATTGACCCCCCACTGCCGGCCCGAATGTGACGGCACATTTTGCATTTGAGACGAATCGCGTCATGCCTGCGCCGGACAGTGTCAAAACCGGGAACCGCCTGCCTTTGCGCCGGAGTCACAATGGCTTATCCTGCCTCAACGAAATAATAAGGTGGGTCGGGGTAATCCCTCATAATGGTCGGGCTTCCATTCAAGCGTAAATTGCGCATTCTGGCTGCCGCACTGGCAGTTTTTCCTGCCGTTGCGGCCACCTCGCCTGCGGTACAAAGCCGCCCGCCGGTCGTTGCGCAAAGCGCGCGGGACCTGGCAATCCAGCAAAGGGTTGCGTCCATCGTTGCGGGCGCACGCGGCCGCGTGGGCGTGGCCGCGATGGACCTTGATGGCGGCGGCCAGGTCCTGATCAACCCGGACATGCCGTTCCCCATGGCCAGCACGGCCAAGGTGGCCGTGGCGGCCACGTTCCTGCAGATGGTGGAACAGGGCAAGTATCGGCTGGACCAGCAATTGCCGATGATGATGCCCGTGCCCGAGCCGGCCGGCCGCCGCAACCTGGTCGCCATGGTGCGCCCGGGCCCGGTCTTTACGGCCCAGACCCTGCTCGAAAAGTCCATCACGCGCAGCGACAACCACGCCACCGATGGCCTGATCGCGGCTGTGGGCGGCATCGGTGCGGTCAACCGCTTCCTGATGCAGACCGGGATTTCGGGCCAGCACCTGGATCACACGATGGCCACGCTGGTGCGCGACGATGGGCGAATCAACCCCGCCCGCGCCGTCGATACCGGCACATCGAGCACCCCGCGCGCGATGATCGCGCTGCTTTCGGCGATCGACCGTGGCGGCGCGTTGAGCCCGCAGGCCCGTGCCGTGCTGCTCGACACGATGACCCGCACCAGCACCGGCCGCAACCGCATCCGCGCCGGCCTGCCCGAAGGAGTGCTGCTGGCCCACAAGACCGGCACGCTCGCCGGCGTGACGGACGACGTGGGCATTATCCGCATGCCCGATGGGCGCCACCTTGCGCTTGCGATCTTCGTTGCCGGGCCGGAAAACCACACGGCGCAAGCCGGCATGATCGCGCGCATTGCCTCGGTGGTCTACGAAGGTTTCCAGACGGCTGCCGATGGCCCCAACCTGACGGGCGAGGTTTCGCGGCGCTAACGCCCTTCGACGGGCTTAGGGCGACCAATTGGGAATTGCGTTGATTCCGTCGGGCTGAGTTTGTCGAAGAAGCCCCCCTGCGCAAGGCCCGCACCACCCCCAACCCCCTCCTGTGAAGAGGAGGGGGCTTTTTGGCGTTTAGCCCCCCCTCCTCTTTAGAAGAGGGGGTAGGGGGGTGGTGGAGCCCTGCAACAACGGCACCGCAACATACCCACAGGCCCGATTCGCGCTGCACACGCGAAAAAGGGCGCGGCCTGTGAAGGCCACGCCCTTTTCTATCTGTAACCTGCCCTTGCGGGCGGGGATTACATCTTCGCGGCAGCGCTCGCGTCAGCGGCGGCTTCCGAAGCCGAAGCGCTGGCGTCAGCAGCAGCAGCCGAAGCGTCGGCCGAAGCGTCAGCAGCTTCGCTGGCAGCTTCAGTGGCGGTGTCAGCCGGCTTTTCCGAGCAGCCGGCGAGGGCGAAGGCGGTGCCGGCGACGGCGGCGAGGATGAGCTTGCGCATGCGTTACAATCCCTGGATTGAAGTGAACCGCGCCGGGCAAAGCCCGCCGCAAAGCCTACTCCCACGGTAGACTTCGACGTCCCAATTAATCGGCAATTCATCGGCTTGCAAGCACAAGACGACAGCATTGCGACGGGCCGTCGCTATCGCCCTTAGCGGCAAGGGTTTTTTGCGCGAGCGGCGCTGCGCCCAAGTGCCCCGTTTCAGCGATGAAACGTTAAAAACCACCATATTATGACGCATATGCACACCAGCGATGCTCGCGCCGCGCCTGCCCCGGTGCGCTGCGGCGATTGGTCCACATGCGCTTTCGCCCCCGCGCCCAACGCGCTAGGACGCTTCCCATGGAATCCCGCAACCACCTCTATCTCGTCGATGGCTCGGCCTATATCTTCCGCGCCTATCATCGCCTGCCGCCGCTGACGAACCCGCAAGGACTGCCGGTGGGCGCGGTATATGGTTATACCACGATGCTGTGGCGCCTGGCCGAAGACCTGCACAAGGCCGATGGCCCGACGCATCTGGCCGTGATCCTCGACAAGGGGTCGATCACGTTCCGCAACGCGCTGTACGATCAGTACAAGGCCAACCGCCCGCCGCCGCCCGAAGACCTGAAGCCGCAGTTCCCGCTGATCCGCGATGCCACGCGCGCGTTCAGCCTGGCCTGCATCGAGGAAGACGGGCTCGAAGCCGACGATCTCATCGCCAGCTATGCCCGCGCCGCGACCGAGCAGGGCTGGGACGTGACGATCGTGTCTTCCGACAAGGACCTGATGCAGCTTGTGGGCCAATGCGCGCGCGGCGGCGAAGGCTGCGTCGACATGCTCGACACGATGAAGAATCAGCGCATCGGCATTCCCGAAGTCGTGGAAAAGTTCGGCGTGCCGCCCACGCTCGTGGGCGACGTGCTCGCCCTGATGGGCGATGCGGTCGACAATGTGCCCGGCATCCGCGGCATCGGACCCAAGACGGCGACCAAGCTGATCGTGGAACACGGCGGGCTGGAAGGCGCGCTGGCGGCCGCGCCTGCGATGAAGCCAGGCAAGCTGCGCGATAGCCTGATCGAACAGGCCGACATGGCCCGCCTGTCGCGCCAGCTGGTGCAACTCAAGGAAGATTGCCCGCTGCCGGTGCCGCTGGAGGATTTTGCCCTGGGGCCGATCCCGCCCGATCCCCTGGCGGCGTTTCTTTCGACCCACGGCTTTACCAGCCTGCTGCGCAAGCTGGGCACGCCAGCGCCCGCCACCGCCGCTGCACCGGCTGGCGACTCGCCTGCGGCCCCGATCGAATCGACTCGCCAGCCGCTGCCTGCCTGGCCCGCGATCGATCGCGAGGCCTACCCGTGCGTCCAGTCCCTGTCCGAACTGCAGGGCTGGATCGCGCGGGGCTTTGCCGCGCGGATGGTGGCGATCGACACCGAAACCTCTGCGCTCGATTCGATGCGCGCCGATCTGGTGGGCGTGAGCTTGGCCGTGGGGCCGAACCAGGCCTGCTATATCCCGCTGGGCCATCGCGGCGCCGACATGTTCAGCGACGTGCCGGTGCAAATCCCGCGTGACGAGGCGCTGGCGGCGCTCAAGCCCCTGCTGGAAAGCGATGCCGTGCTCAAGGTGGGGCAGAACATCAAGTACGACCTCACCATCCTGGCACGGCACGACATTGCCGTGGCACCGATCGACGATACCATGGTGATGAGCTTCTGCCTGGACGCCGGGCGCGGCGAGACGGGCCTGGCGGGCCATGGCATGGACGAGCTGGCCACCCGCCACCTTGGCCACACCACCATGCTGTTCAAGGACGTGTGCGGCAGCGGCAAGAAGCAGATCTCGTTTGCCGAAGTGCCGCTGGCCGATGCCACCCGCTATGCTGCCGAAGATGCCGACGTGACCTGGCGTCTGCACCAGGTGTTCGCCCCGCGCCTGGCGGACGAGGGCGGCACGCGCATCTATCAGCGCGTGGACCGGCCGCTGGTGCCGGTGGTGGCGCAGATGGAGCGCCATGGCATCCGCGTCGATCGCGAGCAGTTGGCCAGCCTTTCCACCCGCTTTGCCGCCGAGATCGCGCGGCTGGAAGGCGTGATCCACGAAAAGGCCGGCGGCCCGTTCACCATCGGCAGCCCCAAGCAGCTGGGTGACGTGTTGTTCGACAAGCTGGGCTACAAAGGTGGCAAGAAAGGCAAGAGCGGGCAGTATTCCACCGACCAGTCGGTGCTGGAAACGCTGGCCGGCCAAGGCGCGGAAGTGGCCACACTGGTGCTGGAATGGCGCCAGCTGTCCAAGCTGAAAAGCACCTATACCGATGCCTTGCAGGCCGCGATCAATCCCCAAACCGGGCGCGTGCACACCAGCTATAGCCTGGTGGGCGCGCAGACCGGGCGGCTTTCGTCCAACGATCCCAACCTGCAGAACATCCCGATCCGCACCGAAATCGGCCGCGAGATTCGCGAAGCCTTCGTGGCCGCGCCGGGCCATGTGCTGATGAGCGCCGACTATTCGCAGATCGAACTGCGCCTTGCTGCCCACATCGCCGACGTGGCGCCCTTGCGCGAGGCGTTCGAGCAGGGCGAGGACATTCACGCCCGCACCGCGCGCGAACTGTTCGGCGAGGTGAACCGCGACACGCGCGGCCGGGCCAAGACGATCAACTTCGCCATTCTCTACGGCATCAGCCGCTGGGGCCTGGCCACGCGGCTCGGCACCAGCGCCGAGGAAGCGCAGGCGATGATCGACCGCTATTTCGAACGGTTCCCCGGCATCCAGCGCTACATCCACGATACGCTGGAGAGCGTGCGGGCCAAGGGCTATTCCGAAACGCTGTTCGGCCGCAAGACCTGGTTCCCGCGCATCAATTCGGGCACCCAGGCCGAACGCCAGGGCAGCGAGCGCGCCGCGATCAACGCCCCGATCCAGGGCACCAGCGCCGACATCATCAAGCGGGCCATGGCCCGCATGCTGCCCGCCCTGCAGGCGGCCGGCCTGCCCCGCGTGAAAATGCTGCTGCAGGTGCACGACGAACTGGTGTTCGAACTGCCCGAGGAAGACGTTCCGGCGGCAAGCGCGGTGATCCGCGCCGTCATGGCAGGTGCGGCGGCGCCTTCGGTGCAGTTGACCGTGCCGCTGGGGGTGGAGATCGGCACCGGGCATAGCTGGGGCGCGGCGCATTAATTCCGAGTAACATTCCCTCCCCCAGCCCCTCCCGCAGGCGGGAGGGGAGCTGAGCCTTCTCCCCTCCCGCGTGCGGGAGGGGGTCGGGGGGAGGGCATGTTCCCACCCAAACAACTGCCACCGATATGGCAGCACCACCCCCCGCCCCCTTGTGACGCAGCCCCGGCGGCGGCAACCCTCATCCCATGGTTTCGCTGGTCTCGACAGTGGCCTATCTGGGCCTCGATGCGCGCGCGGTGGAAGTGCAGTGCCAGGTTGCGCCGGGGCTGCCCTCGTTTCGCGTTGTCGGCCTGCCCGACAAGGCCGTGGGCGAAAGCCGCGAGCGCGTGCATTCCGCGCTCGCCGCGCTGGGCCTGAGCCTGCCGCCCAAGCGCATCACCATCAACCTGTCCCCGGCCGACCTGCCTAAGGAAGGCTCGCACTATGACCTGCCGATCGCGCTGGCGCTGCTGGCGGCGATGGGCGTGGTCGATCGCGAGACGATTGCCGACTATGTGGCGGTGGGGGAACTGGCACTGGACGGGAGGATCATCCCCAGCCCCGGCGTGTTGCTGGCGGCGCTTCATGCCAGCGGCGCGGAAAAGGGGCTGGTCTGCCCCGCTGCGCAAGGCACCGAGGCGCGCTGGGCCAGCGGGATCGACGTGATTGCCGCGCCCGATCTGATCTCGTTGCTCAATCACCTCAAAGGCACGCAGCGCCTGGCGCCGCCCGAAGTGGGCCAGGCGCTGCCCCCGGTGCGCATGGCCGACCTCAAACAGGTCAAGGGCCAGGAAACCGCCAAGCGCGCGCTGGAAATCGCGGCGGCCGGGGGGCACAATCTCTTGCTGGTCGGGCCGCCGGGCGCCGGCAAATCGCTGATGGCATCCTGCCTTCCCGGCATCCTGCCTGAACTGACGCCGACCGAGGCGCTGGAAACCTCGCTGGTCGCCTCGGTGGCCGGCACGTTGGAGGAAGGGCGGATCAGCCGCGCCCGCCCGTTCCGCAGCCCGCACCATTCCGCATCGATGGCGGCGCTGACCGGCGGGGGGCTGCGCGTGCGGCCGGGCGAAGTGAGCCTGGCGCACCTGGGCGTGCTGTTCCTGGATGAATTGCCCGAATTCCAGCGCGCCGTGCTCGATTCGCTGCGCCAGCCGCTGGAAACCGGGGAAGTGACCGTGGCCCGCGCCAATGCCCACGTGACGTTTCCAGCGCGCGTGCAACTGATCGCGGCCATGAACCCGTGCCGCTGCGGCCACCTGGGCGATCCGGCCCTTGGCTGTAGCCGCGCGCCTAAGTGCGCCGCAGACTATCAGTCCAAGGTGTCAGGTCCGCTGCTCGACCGCATCGACCTGCATGTGGAAGTCGATCCCGTCTCGGCCGCCGACCTGGCGCTGCCTCCGCCAGCGGAGGGATCGGAGCAAGTCGCCTCGCGCGTGGCCGCCGCCCGCCAGCGCCAGACCGCGCGGCTGGAAGGCAGCAACCGGCGCAACAATGCCGAACTGGACGGCGATCTGCTGGACCGCTTCGCCACGCCCGACGAGGCCGGGCGGCAACTGCTGTTCAAGGCCGCCGAAGCGATGCGCCTGTCCGCGCGCGGCTATACCCGCATCCTGCGCGTGGCGCGCACGATCGCCGATCTGGCCGGGGCAGACAGCGTGGGGCGGGTGCACGTGGCCGAGGCGCTGAGCTATCGGCGGCAGCCGCCGCGCGCTTGAGCCCCTCTGTTGGCCCTGCCGCCTGCCTTATCGCCCGGCCATCGCCTTCGCCTTGGCCAGATAGGTCCGCCCGATGCGCAACATGTTGCCATCGGCCAGCTCGGCCGACCATACCCCGAGGCCATCATGGCGCAGGCCCAGGATGCGATCGCGCCGCACGATGGTGGAGCGGTGGAGGCGGATGAAGCGCGCCGGATCGAGCCGGTCTTCCAGCCGCTGGATGGTGTGCAGCATGAGGTAGCTGCGCTGGCCCACATGCAGGCGCACGTAGTCGCGCTCGGCATCGATGCGATCGATGTCCGCGGCCGCCACGCGCACCAGTTCGCTGCGGTGGGGCACCCAGAATTCCTCGATCCATTGCGAAGGCGCAGCAGGCGCGGCCGCCGACACAGGGGCAGGCGCGGCATCGACCGGGCCGGCCGCCTGGCGAGCCAGCGCGCGTTCGACCGCGCGCTCCAGCCGGTCTTGCGCCACGGGCTTGAGGACATAGTCCACCGCGTCGCAATCGAATGCCTCCACGGCGAAGTGATCGTGTGCCGTCACGAAGATGACCATGGGCTTGGGACTCTGCCGCGCCAACGCGCGGGCAACGCCCAGCCCATCGAGTTCGGGCATCGTCATGTCGAGCAGCACGAGCTGGGGGCTGAGGGCCTCCACCAGGCGCAGGGCAGCCGCGCCATCGGCAGCCGTGCCCACGATCTGCAGGGGCGGAATGCGCGCGCACAGAATCTGCATGCGTTCGATGGCAAGGGGTTCGTCGTCCACGATCAGAGTGCGCATCAGGGTCTCTACAGGTTCGAAACGATGGGAAGCATCAGCACGGTGGCATAGCCGCCGGCGGGCAGCGGCGCACTCTCGACGCGCGCCTGCGGGCCGAAGCGGGCGGCCAGGCGGCTGCGTACATTGGCCAAGCCGATGCCGGTGCCGCCGACTGGCAGACTGGCGTGATCGGCGCCGGGGCCATCATCGGCCACGGTCATGACCAGCAGCCCGCCCGAGATTCGCGCGCGGATGCTGATGGTGACCGGGCGCGTGGTGGCCGATACGGCGTACTTGATCGAATTTTCCACCAGCGGCTGGAGAATCATGCCCGGCACGCAGGCCTGCGCGACATCGTCGGGCACGTCGAATTCCACGCGCAGGCGTTCGGGAAAGCGCACGCTTTCGATGGCCAGGTAATGGTGTTGCAACGCGATCTCGTCGGCCAGGGGCACGTCGGCGGTGGGATCGGCTGCCAGGCTGTGGCGATAGAAGCTCGAAATCGTCTGGATCATCCGCTCGGCCTCTTCCGTGCGGCCGACCATGACGAGCGCCGAGAGCGAATTCAAGGTGTTGAACAGGAAGTGCGGATTGACCTGATAGCGCAGTGACCGCAGTTCGGCGGCCTTGGCGGCGCGGCGATATTCGCCCTCGCGCCATTCGGCAGCGCGGCGCTGTTCGGCGTTGCCCAGCGCCAGATAGAGCGCCGCCCAGGCGATCAGCAGGAAATAACGGCCGAGCGCAATGTCGGTCAGTTCCTGCCATCCCTCGCTCTGGTAGATTTCCTGCGCGGCAGCGGCGGCCGTAATGGCGCCGCGCGTCACGATGTGGACGCCCGGAGCGTTGATCTCGGTGGCGCCATTGGCATGATGGCGGACCTGCACATGCTCGCTTTCGGACGGCGTCGGCGGGGCGGGAGGCTCAGGGGGCGCGGGCGGAACGGCCGAAGCCGATGGCGCCGGCGGGGCAATGTCGATCAGCATGTTGCCGCCGGTATTGCGCTGCGAGGCCTCCTTGCGGTTGGCCGCGTCCTGCCGCGCATCTTCCTTCTGCGCCTCCTGGTCCCAGCGCGCCTCGACCGGGGCGAAGGCCTGCTGGTTGATCACCGCCAGCAGCAGGGATGCAGGAAGCATGATCACCAGCGCCAGTGCCACGCGCAGGCCCAGGCGATGATGGTCCCAGCGCCGCAGCAGCGGCCAGGCCAGCACGGTGACGGCAATCCCGGCCAAGGTTACCAGCGCGCGGCGCCACAGCAGTTCCAGCCATACCGAAAGATCGGTCTGCGGCGGCCCGACCAGCGCCCAGCGGATCGACACCAGCACGAAATAGCACAGCCACAGCGCCGTTGCCGACAGTACAACCTGCCGCGCCGTCACATGACCCATGCCGGGCGGGGTATCCTGAAGCGATGAAGGCGGGTCAGCCCGCGCGATAGAGGCCATGACGCTTGGTAGGCCAGGCATGCACGCCGCGCCAGTGCGGCGGTCGAGCAGGATGGGTGGTTTGTCGACCTGAGTGGCGTCAGGGCTCAACCACCCCCCGGCCCCCTCCCCTGAAGAGGAGGGGGTTTGGGGTGGTGCGAAGCCTAGCGCCAGGCCAGCGTTCAAGCCGGCAGCAGCCCTTCGTCGGCAATCTTCTTCTTCCACACCAGCGGCGCAAGCTGGTGAACATTCTGGCCTTCGCTGTCGACGGCCACCGTCACCGGCATGTCTTCCACGGTGAACTCATAGATCGCTTCCATGCCCAGGTCTTCGAAGCCGACGACCTTGGACTGCTTGATCGCCCGCGCGACCAGGTAAGCCGCGCCGCCCACGGCCATCAGATAGGCCGACTTGTGGTTGGCGATCGACTGCGTGGCGGCCGGGCCGCGCTCGGCCTTGCCCACGCAGGCGAGCAGGCCTTGGTCGAGCATCATGTCCATGAACTTGTCCATGCGCGTGGCGGTGGTGGGGCCGGCCGGGCCGACCACTTCGTCACGCACCGGATCGACCGGGCCGACGTAATAGATGACGCGGCCCTTGAATTCGACCGGCAGTTCCTCGCCCTTGGCCAGCATGTCCTGGATGCGCTTGTGCGCGGCGTCGCGGCCGGTGAGCATCTTGCCATTGAGCAGCAGGCGATCGCCCTGCTTCCAGCTCTGCACCTCTTCCGCCGTCAGCGTATCGAGATTGACGCGCTTGGCAGCGGCGTCGGGCGCCCAGTGGACCTGGGGCCATTCGTCAAGCTTGGGCCGTTCCAGATAGCTCGGCCCGCTGCCATCGAGCGTGAAATGCGCATGGCGCGTGGCGGCGCAGTTGGGGATCATGGCGACGGGCTTGCCAGCGGCGTGGCACGGCGCGTCCATGATCTTGACGTCGAGGATGGTGGAAAGACCGCCCAGGCCCTGCGCGCCGATGCCCAGCGCGTTGACCTTGTCGAAGATTTCGATGCGCAGGCGCTCGATATCGGTCTGGGGCCCGCGCTGCTTGAGCTGGGCCATGTCGATCGGCTCCATCAGCGCCTTCTTGGCCAGCAGCACGCAGTGTTCGGCGGTGCCGCCGATGCCGATGCCGAGCATGCCCGGCGGGCACCAGCCGGCACCCATCTGGGGCAGCATTTCCAGCACCCAGTCGACGATCGAATCGCTGGGGTTCATCATCTTGAACTTGGACTTGTTTTCGCTGCCGCCGCCCTTGGCCGCGACATCGACCGTGACCTTGTTGCCCTTGACCATTTCCACGTGGAGCACGCAGGGCGTGTTGTCGCGCGTGTTGCGGCGGGTGAAGGCGGGATCGGCGAGGACCGAGGCGCGCAGCTTGTTGTCGGCGTTCAGGTAAGCGCGGCGCACGCCTTCATCGACCACGTCCTGCAACGAGAGGTCGGATTCCAGGCGGCAATCCTGGCCCCATTCGATGAACACGTTGACGATGCCGGTGTCCTGGCAGATCGGCCGGTGGCCTTCGGCGCACATCCGGCTGTTGGTCAGGATCTGGGCAATGGCGTCCTTGGCGGCAGAGCCCTGTTCGGCTTCATAGGCTTGGCCCAGCGCGCGGATGTAATCCATCGGGTGGAAGTAGCTGATGTATTGCAGCGCATCGGCCACGCTTTCGACCAGATCCGCTTCCCGGATCGTCACCATTTCCGCCATCGCAATTCGCTCCTGCTCCAGCATTTCTGCAAATGTCCCTTACGCACCGATGGACAGCATGCAAGACGCTTGGCGCGGGGCAGGCAATATTCTAGAGACGCTGGCAATCCATGGCGTGTGCGACTGCGAACGCGCACGCGCGCGGCGCGAACTTGCATGAGGAATACCGATGAGCGTGGCAGTAGCTGAAGCAGCAGGGGCGGGAATGGTGCGCGAACGCAAGGCCATGATCGAAAGCCAGCTGCGCGTGAGCGGGGTGAACGATCCGGCCGTGCTCGGCGCCTTTGCCGCCATCCCGCGCGAGGATTTCGTAAGCGCTGAACGCCGTGCGCTGGCTTACATGGACCGCGCCGTGCCGCTGGGCGATGGCGCCGTGCTGGCCCCTGCGCTCACCCATGGACAGATGCTGATAGCCGCAGCGCCGATTGCCGGCGAGCGCGCGCTGGTCGTGGGCAAGCCTGGTGCCTATCTCGCGGCGCTGCTGCGCGCGCTGGGCCTGGTCGTCACCGTGGCGAGCCCGGCTGACGACCTTGCGGCGCTGGGCCAGTTCGCGCTGGTCATGGTCGATGGCGCGATCGAGCAGGTGACCCCGGCGCTCGAAGCCACCGTGGCCGACGAGGGCCGCCTGGTGACCGGCCTGATCGAACGCCGCGTGGCGCGCCTCGCTTTGGGCCGCAAGGCCGCTGGCCATGTTGCGCTGGCTGCGCTGGGCGAGGCAGACTTTGCCGCATTGCCCGAATTTGCCGCTCCCAAGAGCTGGAGCTTCTGAGCCCCATGAGCCGACAGAGCCGGTGGCGCAGGGCCGCGGCCGGCACCTGCCTTGCGGCCGTGATGGCAACCTGCGGCGGTGTCCCGGCCCTGGCCGACGACCTGCGCAGCGCCCTGACGGCGGCCTACCAGACCAATCCCGATCTCCAGGCCGCGCGCGATTCGCTGCGCGCCACGGACGAGAACGTGCCGATCGCGCGTGCGGCGGCGCTGCCCTCTCTTGCCGGCAGCGTCAGCTACAACGAATATGTCGACAAGGGCGGCACGTACTTTTCCAACCAGTACCCCGACCGGGTGGTGAACTTTGGCGTCAATGCCGGCGTGCCGCTGTTCAACGGCGGGGCGGTGAAGAACGGCATCCTGGCGGCCAAGACGCGGGTGGAAGCCGGGCGCAATAGCCTGCGCGGCACCGAGTCGAGCGTGTTCACCACGACCGTGACCGCCTATATGGACGTGATCCGCGATGCCGCGATCGTGGGCCTGCAGAAGAACAACGTGCAGGTTCTGGAAATCAACCTCCAGGCCACCAGCGACCGCTTCGAAATCGGCGACGTGACCCGGACCGACGTGGCGCAATCGCGCTCGCGCCTGGCGCTGGCCCGCGCCGGCCTGCGCTCGGCCGAGGCGAATCTCGTCGCCAGCCGCGAAACCTATGTGCGCATCATCGGCCATGCGCCCGGCACGCTCGAAGCGCCGCCGCCGCTTGCCGGCATGCCCGCCGGAGTGGAAGACGCGGTAGACTATGCGCTGGACAACAACCCCGACCTGCTCGCCGCGCGCGAGGCGAGCAAGGCGGCCGGGTTCGACGTGCGGGTGGCGGGTGCCAGCCGCCTGCCCAGCGTTTCGGCCGGCGCATCGACCAACGGCACCAATTATCTCAGCACTTTCGTTCCGGGCGTGCCCAATGGCTCGCGCAACGTGATCGCGGGCCTGACGGCGTCTATTCCGCTGTTCCAGGGCGGCGCACCTGCCGCGCGGGTGCGCCAGGCGCAGGCACGCCAAAGTGCGACGATGGAACAGGAAATCGGCACGGAACGCGCGGTGATCGCGATCGTCCGGTCTGCCTGGTCGGCCTGGCTGGCGGCCAAGGAAGTGATCACGCTCAACCAGACAGCGGTCGATGCCGCCGCGCTGAGCCTCGAAGGCGTGCGCGCGGAAAACACCGTGGGCAACCGCACGATCCTCAACATCCTCGATGCCGAGCAGGAATTGCTCAACGCGCAAGTGCAGCTGGTGACGGCGCGGCGCAACGAATACGTGGCCGGATTTGCCCTGCTTTCGGCAATGGGCAAGGCCCAGGCCAAGGACCTGGGCCTCGACGGCGGCACGCTCTATGATCCGCAGGCCAATTACGAGCGCGTCCACCACCGCATCTGGGACTGGGACAGCGACCCGGCACCCGTGGCCCGCGCCACCGCCACGGTTGACACGCCCGCACAGGATGCGACAATTCCGAACCAGCCGCAGCCCTGACCGTTTTGGCGAGGGCCTGCGAATGCACACAGTGGGGGACATGAATGCGCCAGGCGGGTGAACCTTCGGTCGAGGATATCCTCGAATCGATCAAGAAGGTGATTGCCCGCGATACGCGTGGGGAAAGCGCCGCGTCGCGCGCGCCCATGTCTACCGCCCCGATGTCTGCTGCTGCCGCTGCTGCAGCGATTGCCCCCGCGCTCCAGGCCAATCGCGAAAGCACCGCCGCGCCGCGCCCAGCCGTGGCCATGAACCGCGCCGCAAGTCCCGCCGACGTGCTCGACCTGACAGACGTGGCCGCCCAGATCATGGGCGAGTACGGCCAGACGGACACCGGCGACGACGGCGATGACGAGGAAGCCCTGGTGCCCCAGGAAGCGGCGGCATCGATGCGCGATTCGCTCGCGGCACTGGCCATGCTGGCCCAGCCCGGCGCCCAGCCGCAGATCGTGCGCTCGGGCGAGACATCGCTGGAAGGCATGGTGCGCGACATGCTGCGCCCGATGCTGGCGCAGTGGCTGGAAAACAACCTGCCGGTGATGGTCGAAAAGATGGTCGCGGCCGAAATCGCCCGTATCGCCGGCAAGCGCGGCTGATGGGCAAATCGCGGGACAAGGAACTGGCCGAAGCGCAAAGCACGCTGGCCAAACTGGGCGGCTTTGCCACGCAGCGCCACATCTTCATCTGCGCCGATTCCGACAAGGACAAATGCTGTTCGCACAAGGACAGTGACGCGGCCTGGTCGTTCCTGAAAAAGCGCCTGGGCGAATTGAAGCTGGGCGGCGCGCAAGGCGTGATGCGCAGCAAGGTCGGCTGCCTGCGCGTCTGCGCGGCCGGGCCCGTGGCGGTCGTCTATCCCGATGGCGTCTGGTATCACTCCTGCACGCCGCCGGTGCTGGAGCGGATCATCCAGGAGCATGTGATCGGCGGCGTTCCGGTGGCGGATTATCGAATTGATCCGCCCGGCTCCTGACACAGCGCGTCAACGCCCTTCGACAAGCTCAGGGCGAACGGGGGCGGAGACATTCAAGTTGATTTCCGTTCTGGCTGAGCCTGTCGAAGCCCCCTCGCGCACTACATCACCATCGCCAAGACACTGCGGCCATCCGGGCGAGGCCGGAATCGCGTCCAGAGGGCCAGAACCAGCGCGTTGAGGATCAGGCCAAGCAAACCAGGGTTCAAGCCGCCCAGCCCCCAACCCGCCAGCCGCGCCCCCACGATCGCCAGCGCTGCCACGGCCATCCCTGCCATGACGCCGCCAGCGCTGGCCCGCCCGGTCCACAGTGCCGCCAGAAAGCCCGGCAGCGACTGGACGATGCCGAAATAGAACACGGTGTTCAGCGTGGCGAGCAACGGCACTTGGGCCATGGCGCCAGCAGCAGACAGCGTGATGAACAGTGCCGTCACCGCCTTGGCCCAGCGTTGCTGGCCTGCGCCATCCAGCCCCGGCACCAGGTTGCGCGTGATCAACGGGCCGATCGCCAGGCACACGCTCGACAGGATGACCAGGCCCGCCAGCACGACCGCCGCCATTACTACGCCCACTGCCCAGCCGGGCAGGAGCTGCCAGGCGGCGGCAAGGAACACGAAGTCCGGCTTGTCGAGCGGAGTGCCAGTGCGTCGTAGGAAAATCGCCACGACCATCAGCAGCGGAAACATGATCATGTAAAGCGGCGCAGCGGCCTGGGCGCGTGCGATCTCTCGCGGGCCGCGCGCGGCGAAGAGGAAGGCCCAGTTCTGCGGGATCATGGCAAAGCCTGCCGCCTGGACGGCGATGGTGCTGAGCGCAAAGGGCAAGCCGACCGGCACTTGCCCTGTCGCCACGGGCAGCGGTGCGGCAGTGGCCGGCCAATGCGCGAGGGCGAGAATGCCGACAAGCATGATCGCGCCCAGCATCAGCGCGTCTTTCAACACGGCCACGAACGCCGCCGCGCGCAGGCCGGCGAGCAGCACATAGGCAAGCGTCACCAGCCCCGCGCCGGCCAGCAGCAGCGGCACAGGCAATCCGGGGGCAAGCGATGCCAGAACCAGGCGGATGCCGACGAATTGCATCGTGCCGATCGGCAGCAGCAGCACGACCGCGCCGAGCGCAACAATCCGTTCCAACGCACGGCTGCGGTAATGGGCGGCAAAGAAATCGGGAATGGTCACCGCCTGATAGAGCTGCCCCGCCCGCCAGATCCATGGCCCCAGCACCGCCAGCACCGGCGCGGCGAGCAGGATATAGCCAAAGAACCACACCACGAAGCCTTCGCCCCCGGCATAGACGCCGCCGGGAAAGCCCAGCATCGTGGCGATCGAATAGGTTTCCCCCACGCTGAGAAAGAAGAACAGGATCGCGCCAAGCTGCCCGCCGGCCACGAAATAGGCGCGCGGCCCCTGCCCCGCGCCGCGCCGTGCCCATAGCGCAAGGGCCAGCGACAGCGCCATGACAGCCAGGAATGCGCCGATCATGGCGCAGCCTTGCGCTGACGCCACCAGAGCCAGGCACTGGTGGCCGGCGCACAGGCAAACAGCGCCCAGATCCGCACGCCGATGCCCAGCATCGATGCGCCCTGCGCCGGCAGGGCGAGCACGGCCAGCAGCACCAGCGCCACGGGGACGCAAAGCGTGATCAGCGCGCGCGCCACCGCGCTCATCCTTGTGCGGGCAGGCTGGACCAGGTGGGCACGGCCCAGCCGGCCGGCGCGGTGGCCGCATGAACGCCGCGTGCGATGGCGCGCGCCAGGGTATCGGCGGCAACCGCCCCGGCCTTGAGCACGGCCAGATCGCGTGGGCCGGCAACGGCAACCCTGCCCGTGCAAAGGGCAAAGACCACATCGCCATCGAACGGCGTGTGCACCGGGCGAATCGCACGGGCCAGCCCGTCCTGCGCCATGATCGCCACGCGCTTCATTTCGTCCGCCGTCAGGTCAAGGTCGGTCGCCACGCAGGCGATCGTGGTGTTTTCGCGCGGGGCAGGCAGCTTGGTGCCGCCCCATTCCTCTGGCCCCACGCGCACCGCCACGGGGCCCAATCCGCCAAATTCGTCTTCCACTTCAAAGGCGCCGGCCCAGAAGTGGCGTGTTCCCGGCACCAGCACCGAGCCCAGCGCATTGACCGCCACGATAGCGCCAACCGTGCCGCCGCCCTCCACGCCGACATCGCGCAACAAGGTGGAGGCAGAGCCCAATCCGCCCTTGATCGCCCCGGCCATCGCGCCATAGCCCGCGCCACTGGTGCCCAGCACGAAATCAGGCCCGGCTGCGGCGAGCGCGGCAATGCCAAGGTCGCGATAGGGTGGCAATGTGCCCCAGCGCTTGTTGCCGCCGTTGCCCAGGTCAAACAGGATGGCGGCCGGCACGATCGGGGAAACCGGCACGCCATCGCGCGCCAATCCGCCATAGCCGATCCCCCGCGCGCCCAGGTGCGCCGCCACGCCGTCAGCCGCGGCGAGGCCCCACGACGATCCGCCCGAAAGCACCACGGCGTTGGCGGCATGGACCAGGTTGTGGCTATCGAGCGCATCGCTTTCGCGCGTGCCCGGTCCGCCGCCGCGCACGTCGATCGCGGCGGTGCTGAGCTTGTCGGCCAGGATCACGGTCGTGCCCGTGCGCACCGCCGCATCCTGTGCGCAGCCCACGGTGATGCCGGCCACATCGGTGATCAGGTTGCGCGGCCCGGTGCGGCCGGGCTGGCGCGGTGGACGGCCCGCCATCAATCGAACTCCCCTAAGCCCAAGTGGCGCCGCGATTCCAGCGGAAGCAAGCACTTGGCGACGGTTCATGAGCGGCACTCCGCACTGTTGGAGTCTCTTCACTGAAGCGCGCGGCACCGCGCGGCAAGGCCGATTTTAAAGGTGGGTGGTTCAGGCGTCCCAGTGCGAACTGTCGAGGCGGTCCTCGATGCTTTCATCATGGCCGGTTCCGCTCGACAGGAATACCAGGCCCATCAGCGCCGCCATCAGCATCATCGTCATGCCCACGCCCAGCGACGCGGCGATATAGAGGTGGATGGAGACAAGGCCCACCCCGGCATAGAGCCAGCCGTCCACCGCCGCGATCACCATTAGCGTGACCAGGCCCATCCAGCGCAGCAGCCGGCGGTAGCGCGCCCAGGCATGGGCCGCATTGTCTGGATCATCCAGCGGTGACCGGTTTGCCATGGTCGTTTCTCCCAAGACACCTTGCCTACAGGAAGGCCCTTGCCGCGCAACCGGAACGTGGCATGATTGGCAGGGAGGCGGGACGAACTGCCCCAAGGGGAAGAGGAGACAACCGATGACCATTGCGCGGTTGATGGCCGGACGTTCCGGCGAAGTCTGGTCGGTTCACGCACAGGATACCGTGGCCGACGCGATCGAGATTCTCACCAATCACAGAATCGGCGCCTTGCCGGTGCACGATGGCACGAGCGCCGTGGCCGGAATCTTTTCCGAACGCGACGTGATTCGCGCGCTCGCCGCCCATGGCGAGGATGCGCTGCGCCTGCCCGTCAGCGCGGTGATGACTGCGCCGGTGGTGACCGTCACGCCCGAGACTTCGGTCATGGAAGCCTTGGCGCTGATGACGCGGCGGCGGTTCCGCCACCTTCCCGTCTTGCAAGACGGGCGCATGGTGGCGTTCATCTCGATTGGCGACCTGGTGAAATACCGGATCGACCGGATCGAGGCCGAAGCCGACGCGATGCGGGTCTATATCCAATCGGCGTGAGCAAAAGCCCCTCCCGCCTGCGGGAGGGGTTTGGGGAGGGCGTGTTGGCGCTGTCTCCCTGGTTGGTGCTGAGTTGTGACAGGCCCTCCCCCGGCCCCTCCCGCTTGCGGGAGGGGAGAGAAGGAAGCAGCTCAGCTGTCGGAGATGCCTTCGGCGCGGCGGGCTTCCAGCCAGGCCATGGCTTCGGCGTGCTGGGCCGCTTCCGAAGCTGCCTTGGACTGCGCCTCGCGCTGGGCGCGCAGTTCCTCGATCAGGGCGTCGCGGTCCGAACCCAGGCGATCGGTGCCAAGGCCCTCTTCCTCGGCCGGCACGCCAGCGCGCTTGGATGCCTTGCTCACCAGCATGTCCAGTTCGCGCTGCGAGCACAGGCCCAGGGTCACCGGGTCCTTGGGATTGATGTTGGCGATGTTCCAGTGGCTACGGTCGCGAATCGCCGCGATCGTGGTGCGCGTGGTGCCGATCAGCTTGCCGATCTGCGCATCGGAAATTTCCGGATGGTGGCGCAGGATCCAGGCGATGCCGTCGGGCTTGTCCTGGCGCTTGGACACCGGGGTATAGCGCGGGCCCTTGGTGCGGCTGACGGCCAGCGGCACGCGCTGCATCTTGAGGCGATAGTTGGCATTTTCCTGGCCGCGATCGATTTCGGTCTGGCTCAGTTCGCCCGAATGCAGAGGATTGCGCCCGGTGTACTTGGCACCGGCAAGGTCGTCGGCCATGGCCTGCACTTCAAGGATATGCAGCCCGCAGAACTCGGCGATCTGTTCGAACGTCAGGGCCGTATTGTCGACTAGCCACGAGGCGGTGGCATGCGGCATCAGCGGATACGTGGGCTGGTTGCTCACGGCATGGTCCTCTTTTTTCGTGCGCCTTGGGCTGTATCGGTGGCGCGGAAACAATAAGGGCCGCCCCTTCACGGAGCGGCCACTTGCCGGCAAAGATGTAAGCGAGGCCGGGACAAACGGCAAGAGCAATCCGCGCAATGCCGTTTTGTCGCGCGATCATTCCATCTTCAGCACGATCTTGCCGATATGGTCGCCCGCTTCCATCCGCGCGTGGGCGGCGGCTGCCTGATCGAGCGCAAACGCCTTGTCCATGACCGGGCGCAGCTTGCCCGCTTCCACCAATGGCCACACCGTCTGGTGGATTTCCTGTGCCAGCAGCGCCTTGAACGTGGCGGTGCGCGGGCGCAGGGTGGAGCCGGTAAGCGTCAGCCGTCGCGACATGACCTGGGCCATGTTGATCTGCGCCTTGGTGCCGCCCTGCACCGCGATCGTCACATGGCGGCCATTGTCGGCCAGGCACTGCAGGTTGCGCGCCACATAATCGCCCGCCACCATGTCGAGCACCAGGTTCACACCCTTGCCGCCGGTGATCGCCTTGACTTCTTCCACGAAATCGCTGCCCTTGTAGTCGATCGCGTGATCGGCGCCGATGGCTTGGGCAGCCTTGCACTTGTCGGCCCCGCCGCAGGTGACGATCACGGTCAAGCCAAACAGCTTGCCCAGCATGATCGCCATGCTGCCGATCCCGCTGGTGCCGCCGTGGACCAGGATCGTCTCCCCCTCGCAGGCCCAGCCACGCTCGAACACGTTGTGCCATACGGTAAACAGCGTTTCGGGCAGCGCGGCGGCCTGGTCGAGCGGGAGCCCTTCGGGCACGGGCAGGCAATGCCCGGCCTGCGCCAGGCAATATTGCGCATAGCCGCCGCCCGAAACGAGCGCGCAGACATTCTGCCCCATCAGCGGCTGGGTGACGCCATCGCCGGCCGCGACCACCTGGCCGGAAATCTCCAGCCCCGGAATGGGCGAGGCGCCCGGCGGCGGTGGATAGGAGCCTTGCCGCTGGATCACGTCGGGACGGTTGACCCCGGCATAGGCCACCTTGACGAGCACCTGGCCTGGGCCAGGGCGCGGCAAGGCCAGCGTTTCGAGACGAAGCACATCGGGCGTGCCCGGCGCATCGAATCCCATCGCCGTCATCTGCCCCGGAAGTTCCAGCATCTGCCGCCCCACGCTTTTTTGACGTCATTTTCGTATCAGCGACCGGCTCTAGCCATCGGACAGGTTGACAGCAAGCGTTTGCCGTCCAACATTGTGCACTGCGATGGACGCAGAAGACCTTCCGCGCCGCAAGGGCGATCTGGCCGGGCAACTGGCCAACCAGCCGCTCGATTCGTTTTCGGTGGACGAATTGAACGCGCGGATCGCGCTGCTGGAATCGGAGATCCAAAGAACCCTGCAGCATCGCGAGCAGGCCGGACGAACCCGCGCTGCTGCCGAGGCGCTCTTCGGCAGTACACGGCCGCCGGCTCCGCCCCCTCCATCGGCCGATACCGGACGATGAACGGCGCCGCCCTTCTCCTTGCCGGGCGGCATCACCATATAGGGTTTCCGACCCAAAGACCGTGTCTATCGATTGAAGCATCCGTGGCGACCGCCCAACCTGGTTCGGCGGCGGTTAACCAACCTCGTGCTTTTCTCCCGCAAGGGAACCATCCCGTGACGGAATGCTTCCGTCATGGCCAAGAGTGAGCCCCAGAAAGCGAGCCTATGCCCAGTTTCGCCCAGAGCCTCGAAAAGACGCTGCACAGCGCCCTGGCCAATGCCTCGGAGCGCAGCCATGAATACGCAACGCTCGAACATCTCCTGCTTGCCCTGATCGACGATGCAGACGCGGCGCAGGTGATGCAGGCCTGCGGCGTGGATCTTGGCGATCTGGGCGACGTGGTACGCCAGTACCTCGACCAGGAATATCAATCGCTCAAAACCGCCGAAAAGGCCGATCCGCAGCCTACCGCCGGGTTCCAGCGGGTGATCCAGCGCGCGATCCTGCATGTGCAGTCTTCGGGCAAGGACACCGTGACCGGCGCCAACGTGCTGGTTGCGCTGTTTTCCGAACGCGATTCCTATGCCGTCTATTTCCTGCAGCAGCAGGACATGAGCCGGCTCGATGCTGTCAGCTATATCAGCCATGGCATCGGCAAGGGTGGCCGCCAGGCAAACACCGGCGCTGCCAAGCCGAACGAGGAAGAAGCGCCCAAGCCGGAAGAAAAGGCCGAGGCCAAGGGCGGGAACAAGAAGGATTCCGCGCTCGACCAGTTCTGCGTCAACCTCAATGACAAGGCACTGTCGGGCAAGGTCGATCCGTTGATCGGGCGTGGGCCGGAAGTGGACCGCACCATCCAGATCCTGTGCCGCCGTTCCAAGAACAATCCGCTTTACGTGGGTGATCCGGGCGTGGGCAAGACGGCGATTGCCGAAGGCCTGGCGCGCAAGATCGTGGAAGGCGAAGTTCCCGAGGTGCTCGCCAAGGCGGTCATCTATTCGCTCGACATGGGCAGCCTGCTTGCCGGCACCCGCTATCGCGGCGATTTCGAGGAACGGTTGAAGCAGGTCGTTTCCGAACTGGAAAAGATGCCGCACGCGATCCTGTTCATCGACGAAATCCACACCGTGATCGGCGCCGGCGCCACCAGCGGCGGGGCGATGGACGCTTCGAACTTGCTCAAGCCCGCGCTTTCGGGCGGGACGATCCGCTGCATCGGTTCGACCACCTACAAGGAGTTCCGCAACCACTTCGAAAAGGACCGCGCCCTGCTGCGCCGGTTCCAGAAGATCGACGTGAACGAACCCACCGTGGAAGACACGATCAAGATTCTCAAAGGCCTGCGCACGGCGTTCGAGGAGCACCACAAGGTCAAGTACACGCCCGAGGCGATCAAGACCGCGGTGGAGCTTTCCGCGCGCTACATCAACGACCGCAAGCTGCCCGACAAGGCGATCGACGTGATCGACGAAGTGGGCGCGATGCAGATGCTGGTGCCGCCGTCCAAGCGCAAGAAGACCATCACCGCGCGCGAGATCGAGGCCGTGATCGCGACGATGGCGCGCATCCCGCCCAAGTCGGTCAGCAGCGACGACAAGAAGGTGCTGGAACATCTGGAGCGTGATCTCAAGCGCCTGGTGTTCGGCCAGGACAAGGCGATCGAGGTTCTTTCGAGCGCCATGAAGCTGAGCCGCGCCGGCCTGCGCGACCCGGACAAGCCGATCGGTTCGTTCCTGTTCTCCGGCCCGACCGGCGTCGGCAAGACCGAAGTGGCCCGCAGCCTTGCCCAGATCATGGGCATTCCGCTGCAGCGCTTCGATATGTCGGAATATATGGAGCGCCATTCGGTCAGCCGCCTGATCGGTGCCCCTCCGGGCTATGTCGGGTTCGACCAGGGCGGGCTGCTCACCGATGCCATCGACCAGCAGCCGCATTGCGTGCTGTTGCTGGACGAAATCGAGAAGGCGCACCCCGATCTGTTCAACATCCTGTTGCAGGTGATGGACAACGGCCGCCTGACCGATCACCACGGCAAGACGGTGGATTTCCGCAATGTCGTCCTGATCATGACCACCAATGCCGGCGCATCGGACATGGCCAAGCAGGGCATCGGGTTCGGCGACGTGTCCAAGCAGGACGCGGGCGACGAAGCGGTAAAGAACCTGTTCACGCCGGAATTCCGCAACCGCCTGGATGCCATCGTGCCCTTCGGCTACCTGCCGCCCGAAGTTGTCAGCCGCGTGGTCGACAAGTTCGTGCTGCAGCTGGAACTCCAGCTGGCCGAGCAGAACGTGCACATCCAGTTCGACAGCGATGCGCGCGCCTGGCTGGCCACGCGCGGCTATGACCGGCTCTATGGCGCGCGGCCGATGGCCCGCCTGATCCAGGAGAAGGTCAAGAAGCCGCTGGCCGAGGAGCTGCTGTTCGGCAAGCTGGCCAATGGCGGGGAAGTGCATGTCAGCCTGAAGGACGATGGGCTGAACTTCGAACTGACCCCGGCGGCGCCCAAGCTGGTCAAGAAAAAGGCCAGCAAGCGCAAGGCGAGCGACACCGCGAGCGAGCCCAACGCCGACGAGGCATAAGGTGCGCTGACAGCCAATGAACGACGAGGGCCGGAAAAGCGCGCTGCTTTTCCGGCCCTTTTCTATTGCTCTTCCGGCGCTTCCCCGCGCGCGCCGTCGGCCCAGCGTTGCACCGCATCGACCATGGCATTGAGGCCAAGCCGGCCCGCCTGGTCGTGCCAGGCATCGGCGGCCATGACGATCGGCGCGGTCAGGTCGTTGGGTGGCAGCTGATCGGCCCAGTTGGCGATGGCGTGGGAATTGAACAGGGCAAGCGCCAGGCTGCTGCTGATCAGCACGCCCCAGGTCCAGCGCCAGCCGTTTTGCAACGTGGGGCTGGCTTCGTCGGCCAGGTCGATGGGCGATTCGCCCCAGGGCAGGCCGTCTTCATTCGGGCTGTCTGTCATGCCGGCACCCTCAGAACTGGAAGTAGATGAACGGGGCCATGCCCCCGCCGCGCAGGCCTTCGACCACCAGCAGCACCGCCGTGCCGATCAGGCCCACGGCCCAGCCGGGCAGGATGGCCAGCGCCTGCGCCGACCGCTGAACCGCATGGCGCGGACCGAAATGGCAGGCCATGCCCAGCACGATCAGCGCCAGCACCCAGGCACTGGCCAGCGGCGCGCCGCTGCCGCGCCATGCGACCATGCCTTGCAGGAACGCGACGGCGCCGGAAAATTCGCTGCAACGGAAGAATATCCAGCCCAGTGCCACGATGTGGAACGTGATCACCGTTCCGGCCCAGGCGGGAAGCGGCGGCCAGCCGGACGGCCGCGCGCGCTTCCACAGCCGCTCTGCCACCAGAACGCCGCCGTGCAGCGCACCCCAGATCACGAAATTCCAGCTGGCGCCGTGCCACAGGCCGCCCAGCACCATCGTGCCGAACAGCGCCAGGCATGTGCGCCACAGCGCCTGGCGCGAGCCACCGAATGCGCCGATGTAGAGATAGTCGCGCAGCCAGCTCGACAGGCTGATATGCCAGCGCCGCCAGAATTCCTGTAGCGAGGTAGAGCGATAGGGCTGGTCGAAATTGCGCGGAAAGCGGAAGCCGAGCAAGCCGGCCAGGCCGATCGCCATGTCGGTATAGGCCGAGAAATCGCAATAGATCTGAACCGCATAGCCATAGGCGGCGAGCACCAGTTCCATGCTGGAGTGGCCGGCCGGATCGGAAAAGACCGGATCGACCAGATGCACCGAAATATCGTTGGCGATCACCGCCTTCTTGATCGTACCCCACAGGATCAGGATGAGGCAGGCCACCGCTTCCTGCCGGCCCAGGCGTGGCGGGTGGCGCAATTGCGGCAGCAGGTGGCTGGGCCGCACGATCGGCCCGGCCACCAGATGCGGGAAAAAGCTCATCAGCAACGTGAGGTCGAGCAGCCGTGCCGGACGCGTACGGCCGTTGTACACGTCGATCACATAGCTCAGGCCCTGAAAGGTGAAGAACGAGATGCCGACCGGCAGGATGATCGCCTGCGCCAGCGGCATCCCGGCCAGATCGGCGAGGAACCCGGCATACTTGAACCCGCCGAGCACGCCCAGGTTTCCTAGGATCGCCAGCCACAGCAGGGCCAACCGGTGGCCGGTCGCGCGGCTGATCAAGCGCGCAAATCCCCAGTTCCACGCCGAGCTGGCAATGAGCAGCGCCACGAAGCGCGCGTCCCACAGGCCATAGAACAGCCAGGACGCCAGCAGCAGCATGATCACGCGCCAATCGCGCGCGCGGGCCATCAGGCGGTTGAGGGCAAAGACCGCCAGGAAAAAGATGTGGAAGGCCAGCGTGGGAAACAGCATGAAGCGGCGCTCAACGCACCCGTGCCGGCGGCAGGGCACTGGCCGCTGCCAGCAGGTCTGCCGCAAGGCCCGCGCCGATCAGGCGGCCGCCTTCGCGCGTGAAATGAACGTGATCGCCGCGTTGCAGCCCCTGCCCCACCCAGGCCATCGTGGTGCAGGGACCGCCCATGGCGCCCTGCCAATCCCAGAAACCCAAGCCCAGCGTGTTGGCCAACCGCCGTTCGAGCGTGCGCATCTGCGCCAGATGCCCGGGCACGGACCAGCCACCACCGCAAGCCAGGGTTTCGGGCATACCGGGCAGCGCGACGGCCGCGCGGCTGCTGGCGGCATCGGGCGGACCGACCAGCAGGATCGGCACCGTGGTGCCGGCCATGCGGCGGATACGCGCCACGGCAGTGCGCAGCACGGATTCGGTTTCCGCCAGCCCCAACGCCGGATCGAACCCTTCGTTGGTGCCGAAAGCCAGGATCACCAGGTCGGGCCGGGCTGCGGCCAGCTCTGCCCCGGCCACGGCATCGTCTGCGCGCGCCAGATGCATCGCTCGCGCGCCCACCACGCCCAGGTTCGCCAGGATCACGCCCGGCGCGCCGGTGCGCGTTTCCCAGGCCGTGAGGCTGACGGTGCGGGTGTCTAGCGTGGCGACCGTCACTTGGCCTACCGGCATGGCAGAGGTGCGCACGAAGCACGCCGCGCCCGGTGCACCTGCGGAAAAGCTGATGGGTTCGGCCGGCATGCCATCGAAAGTGACGGTCACGGCCCCGGCATCGGGGCCGGTCAGGCCGCACAGGGTAAACCGCGTGAAGCGCGTGGCCGGGCCATCGGCGGTCAGGCTCATCGTGGCGGCGGGCATATTGGTTGTCTGGGTAAAGCCGGAAAACCCCAGCAGCGCGCCATCGGCGTGGCGCTGCGGCCCGAACAGCGCGTTGCCTTGCCACTCGGCGCTTTGCCGGGCCGTCACGCCCCACGACAGATAACCCTGATAGGGCTTGCCCGCCGGCATCATGCCACGCCCGGCATTACCCAGCCGCGCCTGGAGCACGCTGCGCAGGCCCTGGCTGACCATGTCACCGGCCGTGTGGCTGTCTCCGATCTGCACGATCGACAGCACGCCCGCCGGGGTTCCGCCGGCCAGGCGCGCGAGGAACGGTGCGAGCGCGGCCGCATTGCTCAACTGCCCCGGCACCGCTCCGGTGATCGCAGGTGCAGGCGCAGGTACAGGCGGCAGCAGGACATCCTGCGCGCGCGCCGTTGCAGGCGACAGGGCAGCCAGGGCCAGGCCAAGGCGCAGCGCGATACGGCGAGTCATGGGCGGGTTCCCCTGGATGGCGCGGGGGCCGGCGTGCCGGTCGGCTTGGGTTCGGGTTTCGTGTCAGGCTTGGATTCGGGCTTGCTGTCGGGCTTGGCCGTGGGTTTGGCCTCGGGCCGTGCTTCCGCCTTGGGTTCGACATGCGTGGGGGCAGGCGATGGCTCTGTGGACAAACCTGTGGGCTTGGCTGTGGGAACGCCTGTTGGCCCGGCATGATGTTCGGCGGGCCGCTTGAGCTTGTCCGATCGGGGCCTGTCCGACTGGGGCTGGTCCGATCGGGGCTGGTCCGATCGGGACTTGGCCGGCCGGGCTGTGGCCACCGGCGTCGGTACCGGGCTTGCAGTCTTCCCCGGCGCGGGAGACGAGGGCGGCGCCAGCAGCGCGAGGATCGGCTTGACCACCGGCCGGCTGATCACTTCATACCCGTGAAAAGTCATATGCTTGCCATCGTTGGCGCGGGCCAGGTAATCCTTGCCCGTGGCCGGATCGACCAGCCGCTGGGAAAAGCGATGCTGGCGATTTTCGCTCACCGGAACGGCATCGGCAAAGGGCACGCCCAGGCGGCAGGTGACCTTGGCCTGGAAGCGGTTCATGGCCTGGATATCGCGATCGAACGCGGCATCGCGCATGCGCGGCAGGCCCACCCAGCCCACGGCAATGCCGCGCTGTTGCAGCATGCGCACCAGTGCCGTGATGCGGCCGTCCACCGTTTCCTGCCAGGCCGGGGTCATATAGGCAGCGGCATGGCCATTGACGAACAGGCCCTGCGTATCGTTGGCGCCGATGCTGATCAGGGCCACATCGATCGGCTGGGCCGCCACGCGGGCCTTGGCATCTTCCAGCAGATCGCGCGTGCGATAGCGGGTGAAGCCGGTACCTTCGTGGCTGAACTGGTGGACCTTGACGTCGGGAAACTTGCGGAAGGCCTGGTCGGTGGCCGCCCACAGGCCATCGCCGAACGAATCGCCCAAGACGCCGATATGCAACGGGCGGTGCGCCGCCAGCGCCTCATCCACGCGCGACGAGCGCGGAAAGCGGCCGCCACAGCCCGGCGCCAGCACGGCCAGGGGCGTATGGGCGGCAACGGGCGCATCGCCAGCCACAGGCGGCTCTACCGCAGGGGGATTGTCCCAACCGGGCAGCGCCTGCCAGGGCTTGCCGCCGGTCTGGAACGACAGGGCCAGTACAGCGCCCACGGCCATGCCGATGAACAGGACCGCCCCGCGATCGGCCACCATGATCCATCTGCGCTTGCCCAAGGAAACCGTCCCGCCTTTCTGCTGCCGCTCCTATGGAGGGCAGCCAATGGCGTCAACGGCTTCGCGCCAGTTCGACCAGCCGGCAACGACCGGTGCTTGGACCGGTGCTTGGACCGGTGCTTGGGTCAGCGCGGCGCGCCCGGCCGCAGCGCCATGAACGCAGCCAGGCGGGCGCGATAGGCCGCCAGTTGCGCCGGATCGACGCTGCGCGTGCGGGCGATCATGCTGATGGATGAAGGATCGACCACCTGCCCGCCACGATAGAGTTCGTAGTGCAGGTGCGGCCCGGTCGACAGCCCGGTGGAGCCGACATAGCCGATCACCTGGCCGCGCACGACATGGCTGCCGGGCGAGACGGCAATGCGGCTCATGTGGCCATAACCGGTGCCAATGCCACCGCCATGATCAAGCCGCACATATTCGCCATGCCCGCCGTGCCAGCCGGCAAAGCTGACCGTGCCATCGCTGACCGCATGGATCGGCGCGCCCCAGGCGGCGCCGAAATCGATGCCGGCATGCATGCGCACGTAGCCAAGGATCGGATGGCGCCGCAGGCCAAAGCCTGATGTGATGTGCCCTTCCACCGGCGCTGCCAACAGGCCAGAGGATGCCGCCCCCTCCATCGTGCCCTTCATCGCTTCGGGGCTCATGAACTCGCCCTGGCTGCCCCAGCGCAGCAATTGCGCACGCGGCTGCCCGGCGCGTTGCACGCCGGCATAGAGCAGGTCGCCCATCTCGCCCTGGCCATCGGCCGCGCGCTTGTAGGAAACCACGAGATCGAACTCGTCGCTGGGGGCGATATCCTCGAACGGCAGGACCGTGTCGATCGTGCGCAGATAGTCCTGCACTGCCTGGGGGCTGACGCCGGCCGCGCGCGCCGAGCGATAGAGGCTGCTGCCGACGATGCCGGAAAGCCGCAAGGGTGCAGTCTCCACCGGGATCGCCCGCTGGTGCAGCGCGAGGCCGCCACCCTGGCGCACAATGTCGATCGCCAGGTCGAACCGGGCGCGCACGCTCAACTTTTCCAGCGGGCGCGAATCGAGCGGGTTGGCGTGGGCGCCCAGCGTCATCTGGAAGCGCGTGCCCGGAACCAGCTGATCGGGCGGCATTGCACGCGTGATCAGCCCGGCCACTTGCGCGGCATCGCTATCGGCGAGGCCGGACCGCTGGAGCATCCGCGCCAGGCTGTCGTTCGCGCCCAATGTGGCCGTCATCGCGATGCTCGGGCGTTCGGGCGCTGCTGCCAGGTGCACCACGCGCGGCGTGGCGGCAAAATGGCGGCCGTTGCCAGCCCCTTGCGCCAGCGGGCGAATGCCTTGCGCGGCCAGCTCATCGGCCATGCCATCGTCCAGTGTCTGGAGCGGCGCAGCCTGAAGCGGGGAGAAACTGGGCCACAGCGCCAGTGCGGCGGCAGCCAGCGTGGCGCACGTGGCCGCGCCATGCAGCCAGTGGCGGCTGCCGATGTCCTGTGCAAGATCGTGCACGCGCAGCCAGCGTGCGGCGGCCTGCTCCACGCGCAGGCACGCGGCCAGCCAGCGACGCGCCACCGGATGGGACGATCGCCGCCAGTCCGTCTGGTATTGGACAGACGCAGGCATTTGCGGGCACGGGGGCGCCAGCACGCGGCGCGTGCCAAAGCCGGGATGGGCGGCCTGGCGGGCAAAGCCGCCACCACCGATCCCGCTGCCCAGATTGCCAAATGATTCGCGTGGGCCGTGCACGCCCTTCTGATCCCTTCGCAAGAACCCCTTGGGATCTCCCTGCCGGATTGCGGTTAACAGCCCGTAAAGTGACAGCATGGGGGTTGCGGAGTTACCGCGAACGGCGCTTAACCAAGCGGGCCTGCAGGTCTTGCAGAACCCAGCAAAGCGGAGGAAACCCTGTCGATCCTGTTCCTCGCCGATATGGCCCCGTCCGCCATGGAAACCTGGACTGCCGCCCTGCGCGCGGCCTTGCCCGGGGATACCATCGTGGCCTGGACCGGCGCGGCGCACGATATTCCGGCAGGCGAAACCCTGCGTGACATTGCCGTGGCGGTGGTGGCCAACCCGCCGCCCGGCCGGCTTGGACAATTGCCCGCGTTGCGCCTGGTGCAAAGCGCGTGGGCCGGCGTCGATGCCCTGCTGACCGACCCGACGTTGCCGCCGGTGCCACTGGCCCGGCTGATCGATCCGCAGCTGGCCGCCGACATGGCCGAAGCCGTGCTGGGCCATGTCCTGATGTTGCACCGTCAAGTGCCGGCCTACCGCACACAGCAGCAGGCCGCCCACTGGCATCCGCTGCCCCAGCCGCGCATGGCGGAGCGCCGCGTGGGCGTGCTGGGCATGGGCGAAATGGGCAGGGCCAGTGCCACGCTGCTTGCCCGCGTCGGGTTTCCGGTGGTGGGTTGGCGCCGCAGCGGGGGCACCAACCTGCCCGGTGTGGCAATAGAGCACGGGCCGCAGGGGTTGGACCGGGTGCTGGCACAGGCCGATATCCTGGTGAACCTCTTGCCATTGACGGACGAGACCCACGGCCTGCTCGATGCCCGCGCCTTCGCGCGCCTGCCGCATGGCGCAGCGCTCATCAATGCCGGGCGGGGCGGGCATGTGGTCCTGTCCGATCTCATCGTCGCGCTCGATCATCGCCAGCTAAGCCATGCCGTACTCGACGTTTTCACCACGGAGCCGCTGCCCGCCGACGATCCGCTGTGGAGCCATGCCGATGTGACCATCACGCCCCATGTCGCTGCGCCCACCGATCCCCACTCGGCCGCCCGGGCCATTGCCGCCAACATCGCGCGCTGGCGCTGTGGGCAGCCACCCGCCGGGCTGGTGGACCGCAGCGGCGGATACTGAAAGGCCCGGCCCGATGGACAACCTGGATCGCACCCGCCGCCGCTTTGCCGTGGCGCTTGCCGCGATGGCGGGCTTTGTCGACGCCGTCGGATTTCTGTCTGCCGATGGGTATTTCGTCTCGTTCATGTCGGGCAACACCACGCGGCTGGGTGTGGCACTGGGCACCGATCCGTGGCGCGCGGCCATGCCCGCGCTGCTGCTGGTGGGCTTTGTTGGCGGCGTCACGCTGGGCGCGCTGGTCGCGCTCAAGGCGGGGACCATGCGCAAGCCGGCAGTGCTGGCGCTGGTGTTCGCAGGCCTGCTGGTGGCGGCCCTGGCGCGGGTGGCGGGATCGCAGGGCGCCATGCTGGCGGGCCTGGTGATGGCGATGGGCGCGCTCAACAACACCTTCCTGCGCGATGGCGCAGTGGCGGTCGGGCTGACCTATATGACCGGCGCCCTGGTCAAGCTGGGGCAAGGGGTGGCGCGGCAGATCGCCGGCCATCCGGGCGGCGGCGAATGGCAGCTGTGGGCGCGGCTATGGGCGGGATTGCTGGCAGGGGCGGTACTGGGTGCATTCTGCCAGGATCGCCTGCCGTTCGGATGCCTGTGGATCGCCACCGCCTGGGCCGCGATCATGGCCGGCATTGCGCTCAGGCTTCCGGGGGAAGCCTGAGCAGCTTTTCGCGCGAGCTTGCGCCACGCAACAATTCCACGCGCGATACCGCCACGCCCAGCGCCTGCGCAACCAGGTCGATCACCGCAGCCGTCGCCTTGCCGTCTTCCGGCTTGGCCCGCACTTTCACCTGCACCCGCCCGTCCTCAATTGCCACGCCCTCGGTCCGCGCGCCCGGCGTGACGCGCACAGCCAGGCGCTGCTCCGCATCGGCCAGCGCGCGCAAGGCGGCTGCCGGCGGCAGTTCAATCCTGGGCCGTGCCAAGCGACTGGGCCACGGCAGCGGCATGGTGCCGCCCGTTCTCGACATAATGCGCCACGCCGCGTTGCAAGCCGGCCAGCGCCTCGTCGGTCAATTCGCGCATGAACGCAGCAGGGCGCCCGCTCCACAATTGGCGGGCCGGAACGCGCTTGCCTGGCGTGAGCATGGCGCCGGCCGCCAGCATGGCATCGCTTTCCATCACCACGCCATCCATCACGATTGCGCCCAGCCCCACGAACGCGCGATCGTGCAGGGTGCAGCCGTGCACCATGGCCATGTGGCCGATCAGCACGTCTTCGCCGATCAGCGTGGCATAGCCATCGGGCAGGCCCGGCTTGGGGCTTTCGCAATGGATCACCGTGCCGTCCTGCACATTGCTGCGCGCGCCGATCACCACGCGGTTGACGTCGGCCCGGATCACGCAGTTGTACCAGATGGACACGTCAGCCGCGATGGTGACGTCACCCACGATCCGGCAACCGGGCGCGATGAACGCGCTGGGATGGATTTGCGGGGCCTTGCCATGGAGCGGCAGGATCGTGACATCGGGACGGTGGACCATGGCGATCAGGCTCCCAGCAGGCGCGCGGCATGGGCGGCGTGATAGGTCAGCACGCCCGAACAACCGGCGCGCTTGAACGCCAGCAGGGTTTCGAGCACCAGCGCGTCGCGCTCGCCCGCACCGGCCGCCACCGCCGCCTCGATCATCGCGTATTCGCCGCTCACCTGATAGGCGAATACCGGCACGCCAAAGGCTTCCTTCACCCGCACGGCAATATCCAGGTAGGGCAGGCCGGGCTTGACCATCACGCTGTCGGCACCCTCGGCCAGGTCCAGTTCCACTTCGCGCAAGGCTTCCTCGGCATTGCCGGGGTCCATCTGGTAGGTTTTCTTGTCGCCCTTGAGCAGCCCGCGCGAGCCCACCGCATCGCGAAACGGACCATAGAAGGCAGAGGCATACTTGGCGGCATAGGACATGATCTGGACGTTCACATGGCCATCGCGTTCCAGCGCATCGCGGATCGCGCCGATGCGGCCGTCCATCATGTCCGATGGCGCGATGATGTCCGCGCCGGCTGCCGCCTGGTTAAGGCTTTGGCCCACCAGAACATCCACCGTCGCATCGTTTTCCACATAGCCGGCTGCGTTCACCAGCCCATCCTGGCCATGGCTGGTATAGGGATCGAGCGCCACGTCGGTCAGAATGCCGATATCGTCGCCACAGGCATCGCGGATCGCGCGGATCGCACGGCACATCAGGTTGTCGGGATTGAGCGCCTCTGCCCCATCGTCGCTGCGGCGTTCGGGCTGGGTGTGCGGGAACAGCGCCAGGCAGGGAATGCCCAGGTCCACCGCTTCGCGCGCCCGCGTCACGATGCCATCGACCGACCAGCGCGAAACCCCCGGCAGCGAGACGATCGGCTGCTCCACGCCGCTGCCGTCGGTAACGAACAGAGGCCAGATCAGATCGGCCGGGGTAATCAGCACTTCGCGGTGCAGGGCGCGACTCCAGGCGGTGGCACGGGTGCGGCGCAGGCGGGCTTGGGGGTAGCTGGCGATCATGTCGCCCGTGCTAGGCGCAAGGCCACTTGCCATCAACCGGGCAATTTGTCCTTCAGGCTTCGTTGGCAGACAAGGCGCCGGCTGGCGCCAGGGAATAGGTCCGCACCGTGGCGGGCATGGCGCGGTATGCCGGGCGGCGCGCGGCATAGAGGCGATGGCGGGCGATGCGGGCAATGCACACGCGGTCGCCCTGGTTGCCGCCGAGTACATGGAAGGCCGCCTCGTCCTCGCCGACATACAGGCCGACATGGCCGCCGCCGGTGCGCTGGAACACCAGCACGTCGCCCAGCATCGGGCGGGCCACTTCGCTACCGAACTTTGCCCAGCTAAGCGCCCAGAGCGGGGCGGGCGGCACGTCCTTGCCTGCCCGCTGCGCCACCAGGGCCATGAACAACCCGCACCAGGCGGTGCTGTCGGCGCGGTAGGCGCGGGCCACGTCGCCGCCCAGTTCGGCGGCCCATGACAGGATTGCGGGGCTGTTGCCGGCACCGGCGGTTTCGGCCGTGCCGATCAGCGCAATCCCTTCGCGCACCATGCGCGGCAGGGGTTGCAGCGTGGCCAACCAGTGATAGGCCGGGGGCAGTGCAGGCATAAGGGCAACCTCGTATCGACCAGGGGAGCCACCATTGCTGCGCGCCTTTGCCTGCCGCTTGAATCGCCGTTAACGCCCCCGTTCCGTCGGGCGCAGCCAATCGGCGCATGAGCGCAACACGATTGACACATTGCACTGCAGCGGCCACGGGGATCGCCTTCGTTCAGCCGACCTGCAGGGGGAGGGGCCAATTCGGGCCTGGGGCTTTTGCCGGTGGCGAGACGTGGGGAAGCCCGCACGCGCATTTCGATTTGCGGTTTTTATTGCGCGTGTGCCTTGGCGACCTTGCGCCCATGTGATGCCCACGAATGTCGAAAAGTACTTTTGGCAAAATAGCTTGTGCCATATCCGCAGCCGCCGTCATGGCCGCGCTGCAAATGTCTGCTCCGGCCGTTGCGGCCAACCAGCCCAGTGACCAACCCGCGATTGTGTTGCCCGCCCTGACGCCGCCAGTGGCCCAGCCGGCAGAGGCCGAATCGCCCGAACAGACCGCCACCGTTCGACCCGCCGCAGATCCCGCGCAGATCGAATGCATGGCCAAGGTCATCATCCACGAAGCCGGCAACCAGCCCCGCAAGGGCCGCGCCGCCGTGGCCCAGGTCATCCGCGCCCGCACCCAGGACCCGCGCTTTGCCACCAAGCCTTGCGCCGTGATCCGCCAGCCCGGCCAGTTCTTCGATGTCGACGCCTACAATCCGCCGCGCAACGATCAATGGCGTGAAGCCGTCGAAATCGCCACGCAAGTGCTCAACGGCGAAGGCGACAATCCGGTTCCCGGCGCTCTCTTCTTTCACGCCGCCAGCAGCCCGATGAAGGGCCGCACGCAAGTGGCGCGGATCGAGGGACACGTGTTCTACCGCTGATAGCTGGTCGGTAGGGTTTGGGCCTTGGCCCGGCCTTGCCAGCAGACATGAAGAAGGGCGCAGAAGCGGCGATGCTTCTGCGCCCTTCTTCATGTCTGGCTGAGTCAGCATGCGCCAACAGCATCCAACCTCGAAACGCCCTACCCCTCGCTTAGCAAAGCACTCAATAGAAAGGGCCCAGTCTTTCGACCGAGCCCTTTCATTTTTGACTTCGTGAGAGATCAGAACTTGACGCCAGCCCCGATGAACAGGGTGCGGCCAAGCACGTCGTACAGGCCACCGAAGGTGTTACCGTTCATGTTGCCGGTATTGTAGTCACCACCGGGCACGATTGGTGGGTTGCGATCTGCAATGTTGTTAACGCCCAAACGCCATTCGAACGATTCGCTCGGGTTGAAGCGCAGCGCGAGATCAAGATAATCGAATGCTTTGATCTTCGAGTTGGGAATCTGTGCAGGGGTGAAGCCACTCCCGATCAACAGACCGCCATCGGTGCCGGTGTCCTGGTTGGAAGCCGAAGAGTTGGACGGACCAATGTGACGCCAGTTGAGCGACACCGTGGTGCGATCCGCATGGGTGTAGGTGAAACGCATATTGTGGCGCCAGTGCGGGTTGGGAACGCCGCAGGCGGTGCCATCGTCGTAGAATGTTGCGCAGTCATAGTACCCGTTGGACGCCAGCGAACCATCGTTCTGGTGCAGCAGGACTTCGGTCTTGAGGTGCAGCAGATAGGTGCCGTTGAACGATACGTTGATGCGATCGCCATTGAAAACCCGGCGCGTGTACGATGCCGAGAAGTCGATGCCGTTGGTCTTGAGGCGGCCGGTATTGAACACCGGATCGGTGATGTAGCCATTGGGGGTGAGCCACAGCGAGCCGTTTGCCGGATCGCGATGGATCAGACCGCAATAATACGAACTGCCGGTGTTGTAGCACTGGTTGAAGATGGTGGTGTAACCATCGGTGCCGATGCGATCCTTGAGGTTGATGTCGTAGTAGTCGATCGTGGCCGAGAAGCCGCGAATGATATTGCGCGGTTCGATTACGACACCCAGCGTCTTGGTGATCGCCGCTTCAGGACGAAGCGTGGTGTTGAACGCATTCGCACCGCCGGTAAGCGAGTTGTACTGTGAGGCAGGGTTACGCGCGATGCCGAAGCCATCAGCAAAATGCGCTGTGAAATCGGGATCGTTCTGAGCGGTGTTCAGGCACTTGGCCAGATCCGCATTCGAAGGACGGCCCGCAGAGCGCTGGGCGCAGAGGTCTGACGAGCCCCCCAAGCCCAATTGCTTGGCCGCGAAGAAGTCCTGGATCGTAGGCGCGCGAACAGCGCGGTTGATGCTGGCACGGAAGCGCATCAGGCCTTCGCTGGCGCCGGTGAACGGAGCCCAACCCAGTGCAATCTTCCAAGTGCTGGTCGAACCCACCGTGGAATAGCTGGAATACCGATAGGCAGCCGACAGATTGAGATCTTGAAAGAACGGTTTGTCGCTGACGAGCGGCACGCTCGCTTCGACATACCCTTCCTTCACGTCAAACGACCCCTTGGACGGCTTGGTCTGGCCGCCCTGCCCCAACAAGTCGCCCGTCGAGAATTCGGCATCAGTCTGGAAATCGAGCGACTCCTTACGGTATTCCGCACCGAACGCGAGGGCCACGCCCTTGCTGGCAAATGGGCTCTGAATGCCCCAACGGCTCAGGTCACCGTTGATGTTGATGTTGACGAGATTTTCCTCAATCGTCGCGTGCTTGAACCCAGGCGTGTTCACATAAGCAATCGCGGCCGATGTAACACCCTGCGCTGCGGTGTTCTGAAGGGTCGTGGTACCCGAGAAAATGTTGTAGGGTACACAGTTGCTGTCAGAGACCGCCGAACCATCGGGGTTCTGGCAATTGTTCAATGCCATTTGCGTGCGCGAACGCGAGAAATCGTTCAGGTAGAACTCGTTATAAATCGTCGCGCCATATTGATAATGCGCGTCGTAGCTCCAACCTTCAGCGATCTGCCCCTTCATGCCGGCTACGAGACGATAGTCGGTGTGTTCGAGGTGGTCCTGGCGGCCGCCGCCTTCGACGTTCCGCTTCGCCAGCGCTGCGGTAACGGTCTGGAGGCTACCCGCCCCCGGCGCTATGCAACCCAGTGCGGCGCCCTGTGCCGCAGACAGCAGCGGGTTGGAGCAGTTGATCGTGAAAACGTTGTTGAACGTGCCGCTCGGTGCGATCTGAGCTACGCTCTTGTCGTTCATGAAGAGGAATTCCATGTAGGGATGGAAGCTCTCATTGATCTCGTAGTCGATGAACGCGCCGGCATTCCAGCGATCATCGGGCCGCTGGAAGTAATTTGTCGGGTTGAAATTGTAGGCGTCGGTTGCACCATTGTAGGTGGTGATGCCTGAACCCGGCGTCACGATCAGGCGCGTACCGGCTGGATTACCCAAACCACCGCCAGCGCCCCCATTGATAAGCAAGCTGGTGCGCGCGGTGTTGGACGATCCGGTGCAGTAAAAGTCCTTCTCTTGGCTAGCAGAAGGGGTGCCCGGATCGCTCTCGAGTTCGTTACTTGCGAGTGGGCAAGACGCGAAATCGCGCGAAGACAGCAAAATCGGCGCTTGGTGGTGGTACGAGCCAAATACCGTCACATGGCCCTGATTGTCACCCAGCTTGGAACCCATGGCCATCGAGACGGTGTAGGTACCGCCATCGACGGTGTTGCCGCCTGGCAGGGCGATAGGATTGCCCGGGTTGTTGTAGCGTGGATCGCTGGTAATCGCGGCGCGCGCCACGCTGCTGTCGTTGCGATGCTGGAAGACCGAGCCTTGGAAATCGGCCTTGAAGCCGTTGAGCGTGTCATCGAGAATGAAGTTGACCACGCCTGCAACGGCATCGGCGCCGTAAACGGCCGACGCACCGCCAGTCAGCACTTCTACGCGCTTGACGAGAAATGAGGGAATCATGTTCAGGTCGGCCGCCGAACCAAGCGTGCTGCCCGCCACGCGTGAAGGGTCGCCCGCCGGAAGCCGCATACCGTTAACCAGCACCAGGGTACGGGTATCGCCCAAGTTGCGCAGGTTTGCGGTCGCCGTACCATCGGAACCATTGGAGACGGTGCTCGTTTGGGAAACTGTGGCCTGCGGCAGCGCGTTGAGGACATCTTCAACGCGGGTGGCACCGGTCAAACGGATGGACTCAGCCGTAACCGACGTTACGGGGCTCTGCGCCGTCAGCTCCGGCCGGGCGATGCGCGAGCCGGTAACCACAATGGTCTGGCCATCGGCAGGGGTGTCGGCCGCAGGCGCGGCAGTGTCCTGCGCAAAGGCGGGGGCGGCCAGCGAGGCGACGGCGAGGGCGAAGCCTGCCGCACCGGCGCGATAGGCGGTGGTCTTGATCTTGGTCACTGTTCAGTCCCTTCAGATGGCAGCCGACCAGGCGGGCTGCCAGGAGCGACAATCCCGGCTTTCCAAAGCTGGCCTTGCGCGACGGCAGGGCCAGACAGCGTTCCACGAAAGCCGGGACCGATGCCGCCTTGTGCGGGATTTATCGTCGCAATTGAAAGCAGGTTCTCGCAGCCGAAATCAAAACGTTTCACCTATGTTGCAATGGCGCAACAACACGGTGACGTGGCGTAAATCCGCGTGAAATTTATGCAAATCGCTGGGTCCCAAAAAGCACATTTCGTTTCAAATGCACTTGGTTCCCTGTCTTTTAGGGAAGTTTGCAAAATTTTTCTGGCTCCCGATTCCACGCCGATGCGCGGGAAGCCGAGGCTCAGGCCAAGAGCAGCAGTGGGTCCAAGCGGCGCAGGCCGGCGCTGCCCTGCCAAGCCGTGGCCCAGTGCAGATGCGGGCCGGTGGCGCGCCCTGTCATGCCCACCGTGCCGATCGGCTGGCCTTGGCGCACCCTGTCACCTTCCTGCACCAGGTGCGTATTGCAATGCAGGAATGCGCTGCCCAGGCCCATGCCGTGGTCCAGCATCAGGAGGCGCCCTTCGAGCGTGAACGGCGCTTGCGCTGCCAGCACGACGAGGCCATCGGCCGGCGCCACGAAGGGCGTGCCTGCGGGAGATGCCATGTCCAGCCCGCCGTGATAGGCGCCAGGCTGGCCGCGATAGATCCGCTGCGCACCGAAGCGGCCAGAAAAGCGCCCCAGCGCCGGGCGTATCATCGCCTGCCGCCAGCCTTGGGAATCGCTGCGCTGGGCCCGCGCGGCGTCGATTCGGGCCCGCTCCTGTGCCCGGCGGGCCAGGAATTCGGCATCGGGCACGCCCGGCGGCCGCAGCGGCGCATCGACGCGTTCGATCTGCCAATCGCGCGGGCCGATCGCAAGGGGCATGGCGGTTCGGCGATCGGCGGCGTCGACAAGCGTGAGCAGCGCCTGCGGCGGTGCATCGCGATCGAACCCGATGAAGAAGTGGCCATCGGCCGAAAGCGGCAAGGGCGCACCGTCCAGTTCGATGGCGCGCGTTCCAGCCGGCGCTTGCCCGCGCAGCCAGCCGCCCTGCGTGGCCTTTCCGGGCCACGATGATATCGGAAAAGCGGCACCCTGCGCGGCAAGACCACGCGACAGGGCAAGCATGCCCAACCCGCCGGCCATGATCGCGCGGCGGGTGAGGCCGGGCATGTCAGCCCGCTTGCCCGAGCAGCCGCCGCGTGGCGATTTCGGGCGTGGCATAGGCTTCCTGCAGGTCCGCGCTCCAATAGCGCAGCGCGTCGAGCGGGATCGGCACGTTGCTGACGGCGCAGATCACATGGTCGCCGGCCGAAAGCTGGCGAAAACTGCCGGGAAGATAGTGCAGGCGGGCGAGGCGGCCGGTCGGAGTCATCAACATGCCCGCCGTTTTACGCCGCACGGCCCGCCTTGGCAAATCACTGGGGGCAAATCACAGCAACTTGGGCTGGCTGTCTCCCGTCGCGGTGCGCGGGCGGCTGGCCGGGCGTGGTGTTACCGGGACAGGGGCAGGGGCAGCGGCGGGGGCAGGGGCATCGCCAGCCGTGACCTCGAGCAGGCCATCGGCGAACTTGAGCGTCAGCGCTGCGCGCGCAGCGGCCGTGGCCCGATCTTTCACCACATGCCCATCGCGATCGGTGACCAGCACATAGCCGCGCTGCAACGGCGCTTCGGGATCGAGCGAGCGGCGCAGGCGGTCGAGCGCTTCCACCCGGCCGCGTGCGTGCGCGATCCGCTGCAACAGCGCCTCGGGCCGCAGGCGCTGCGCCGCCAGCCGCTCGGCCTCGCGCCCCAACCGCTGGGTCAGCAGGGCTGGCCGCAGCGCGCCGCCGTGGCGGGCCAGCACACCAGCGGCAATCTCGGTGCGATGGGTCAGCGCGCGGCGCAAGCGGTCGGACAAGTCGTCAAGCCGCTGGCTCTGCGGGCTGAGCAAGGCTTGGGCGGTGGGCAGGCGTTGGCCGCGCACCTCCAGCCGTTCGCGCGCATGGGCCAGCAGGCGGGCCAGCGCCCGGCCACGCCGCGCTTGCAGATCGTGGACCTGCGCGGCCAGTTCGGCGCGCACCGGCACCACCAGTTCCGCCGCCGCCGTGGGCGTGGGGGCGCGCAAGTCCGCCGCGAAATCGGCCAGCGTGGTGTCGGTTTCATGGCCCACGGCGCTGATCACGGGAATCGTGCTGGCGGCAATCGCGCGCACCACCTCTTCCTCGTTGAAGCTCCACAGGTCTTCGATCGAGCCGCCACCGCGCGCCACGATCACCACATCGGGGCGCGGCACTGGGCCGCCCGGCGCCAGATCGGAAAAGCCGCGCACGGCGGCAGCCACTTGCGCGGCCGCGCCCTGGCCCTGGACCAGCACCGGCCAGACCACGACATGGCTGGGAAAGCGATCGGACAGGCGGTGCAGGATATCGCGGATCACCGCGCCGGTGGGCGAGGTGACCACCCCGATCACGCGCGGCAGGAATGGCAGCGCCCGCTTGCGCTGGGGCGAAAACAGCCCTTCGGCCTCCAGCCGGGCCTTGGTCTTGGCCAAGAGGGCGAGCAGCGCACCCTCGCCGGCAATCTCCATGCGATCGACCACGATCTGGTAGTTCGAGCGGCCGGGATAAGTCGTCAGCTTGCCCGTGGCGATCACTTCCACGCCGTCTTCGGGCAGGAAGCCCAGGCGCTGCGCATTGCCGCGCCACATCACGCCATCGAGCCGCGCGCCTTCGTCTTTCAGCGACATATAGAGGTGGCCCGAAGCCGCGCGCTTCACCCCCGAAAGCTCACCGCGCACGCGCACGAAGCCAAAGCGATCTTCCACCGTGCGCTTGAGCTGGGCAGAAATCTCGGAAATCGACAGGGCCGGGGCGTTGTCGCCGGCGCGTTCGCTCGCTAGGAGCCCGTCCTTGCGAAAGTCATCGTCGTCATAAGGCGCGGAAGGGAAGGGCATGCATATCCTGTTGTTGGGTTCGGGCGGGCGCGAACATGCCCTGGCCTGGAAACTGGCCCAATCCCCGCTGTGCAGCAAGCTCTATGCGGCACCCGGCAATCCAGGCATCGCGCAGGACGCGCAACTAGTGGCGCTCGATGCCACCGATCATGCCGCCGTCATCGCCTTTTGCAGCGAACAGCGCATCGGCCTGGTGGTGATCGGGCCGGAAGCGCCGCTGGTCGATGGCTTGGCCGATTCGCTGCGCGGCGAAGGCATTGCCGTGTTCGGGCCGAGCAAGGCGGCGGCGCAGCTGGAAGGGTCCAAGGGCTTCACCAAGGACCTGTGCGCCAAGGCCAATATCCCCACCGCCGGCTATGTGCGTGCCACCAGCGCCGCCGCCGCGCACGAAGCGCTCGACACGTTCGGTGCCCCCGTGGTGATCAAGGCCGATGGCCTGGCCGCCGGCAAGGGCGTGGTCGTGGCCATGACCATGGACGAAGCGCGCGCTGCCGTGGACGACATGTTCGACGGCCAGTTCGGCGAGGCCGGGGCCGAAGTGGTGGTGGAGGAATTCCTGGAAGGGGAGGAAGCCAGCTTCTTTGCCCTGACCGACGGCGCCACCGTGATGCCGCTTGCCTCGGCCCAGGATCACAAGCGCGTGGGCGATGGCGACACCGGCCCCAACACCGGCGGCATGGGCGCCTATAGCCCGGCGCGCGTGCTGACCCCGGCGCTCGAAGCCCAGGCCATGGCGCAGATCATCGTGCCCACGGTGAAAGCCATGCAGGATGCCGGCACGCCCTATTCCGGCGTGCTCTATGCCGGCCTGATGCTGACGTCCAAGGGCCCGCAACTGATCGAATACAATGCCCGCTTCGGCGACCCGGAATGCCAGGTGCTGATGCTGCGGCTGGAAACCGATCTGGTGGAACTGCTGCTGGCTTGCGCGGAAAACCGCCTGTCGTCGATCGATCCGCCGCGTTTCAGCGCCGATCCCGCGCTGACCGTCGTGATGGCGGCGCAAGGCTATCCCGGCACCCCGAAAAAGGGCGGCCGCATCGCTGGCATCGCGGCAGCCGAAGCCGGCGGGGCCAAGGTGTTCCACGCCGGCACCACGCTGGGCGCCGAGGGTGAGCTGGTGTCGAGCGGCGGCCGCGTGCTCAATGTGACGGCGCGCGGGAAGACCGTGCGGGCGGCGCGCGATGCGGCCTATGCCGCTGTCGATGCGCTGGATTTTCCCGATGGGTTCTGCCGCCGCGACATCGGCTGGCGCGAGATTGCGCGCGAGGGCAAGTAAGCCTTCAGCGCGGATCGACGACCTGCCAGGCAACGATATGCGTCGGCACCGGCCCCTGGCCCGATAGCGGCAGCGGGCGCAGCCAGGCTGGCGGCTTGCCCGCCAGCAGCGCCGCTGCCAGGCCATGGGGCGCCTGCGCGCGGTAGAGCCCCATTTCCGGGGCGACCGTGCAAGCGACGATCATGGTGGCGTGGCGTTTTTGCACGAAGGCACGCGCCTGATCGGGGTTGGCCAAGAAGCCGCGCATGACATCGCCGATCGCGGCAGCCGCACGGTGATGGCCCGTCGCCACCACGCGCTGGTGCGTGCGCAGCAGGATATCGGGGCCGATATCGACCGGGGCAAAGATGTCGGTGGCCGGCATCCTGGCCAGCGGCGCCAGTCCATGGATGAAATCGCATCCTTTGAGGCTGCCCAGGCTGTTGTCTGCATGGGAACGATGCGGCGCGATGCGCGCCCAGGCAAGGTTCCCCACCGTCACGAACAGCGCGGGGAGCACGGCCAGCAGCATCAGCAGGTTGATCGCCATGCGGCGCGCGGACGATGATTGCGCCACGGCGACCAGGCGCCATTGCCGCAATTGCCAGGCCGCCGGCACGATGGCGAGCGCAATGGCCGTGGCCATGGCCCGGCTGACCAGCGCGCCCACGGCGGCTGCGCCCAGCAGCACCAGGCCGTGCTGCATCCAGCGCAAGGCGTCGGCGCGTTGCCCCGCCTGCCGAACCAGGCGCCAGCAGGCCCACAGGCCCAGTGGCACCGCGCCGATCAGGGCCGTGGCGTTTTGCAGCGTGTTTTCCCACACCGGGCGGCCTTCGCGCACATTGTCCAGCCAGTGGGTTTTGACAAAGGCGTCCATCCCGCCAAACGCACCATTGGCGCATTGCGGCGCGGCGCTGGCGATGATCGCGGCAGCCCCGCCCGCGCCCACGGCCAGCACGGCCAGCGCCGCCACGCGCGAGCGTGGCTGCCACAGGGCCAGGCCCGCGCAGCACGCGCCAGCCCAGGCCAGCGCTGCCAGGTGCATCGGCGAAACCGCATCGCAATACTGGGCCAGATCGCCCACTCCGCGAAACGCCAGGAACAGCGCGCCCGTGCCCAGCGCCAGTGTCCCGGCGGCATGGCCCAAGCGCTGCCATTGGCCATCGACCAAGGCACGCAGGCCCAGTGCGCCCAGGAACAGCGCGGCCAAGGGCAAGCCTTCCAGGGAAATCATCAGGCCAGCGGCCAATGCCAGCCCCATCGCCCAGCCACCTTGGCGCGGATCGCGCGCATGCAGCCCGGCCATCGCGCCCAACGCGGCCACGATCTGCCAGCCGTGGTGATCGATGCGTAGCGGCTGCATCTGGTGCAGCACCAGGCCCGAAAGCCCGACGACAAACCCTGCCGCCACCGCCGTATCGCGCCCGAACAGGCGATAGGCCACGCGCATCGCCAGAGTGAGCGCGCACAGGAGAGTGAAAGCGGGCACGATCAACACGGCCGCGATTTCCGCGCCCGCCGTGCCCAGCAAGGGCCGCAGGGCCAGGATCACCGCCGCCAGCGGCAGGTCGACCAGGCGCGACCAATGCATCGGCACGCCTTGCGGCGCCATGATGCGATACTGGTGCAAGTCGAACCAGCCCTGGCCTGCCAAAAGGTCGCGCACCTGGACGAGGCGCAGGACATCGTCGGGATCGCCCATGCGCATGCCGGGAATGTCCCGGGCAAAAATCAACAGTTGCAGCCCGGCGATCAGCGCCCAGATGCCCAGCAACAACCGCCACGGCAGGCGTTCATGCGGGGCAACGTGATCGATCGTGCCACGGCCGAAATGCGCCGGCGCAACGGTCGCCATCAGCGGAACACCACCTGCTTGCGCAGCACCCATGTGGCGACGAAGCTGGCGCCGATCGCCAGTATCTTGGCGAGGCGCGGATCGAGGCCAAGCTGCACCATGCCGCCCACCACCAGCGTGGTGATCGCCAGGCCCACCAGCGCCGAACCGACGAACAGGGCCTGCTGGCGCAGCCGCGCAGGCCCGGAGGCCGCGACGTTATCGGCAAAGACCGCCCGGCTGGACAAGAGCCAGTGGGCCACGATGCCCAAGGCATAGCCAAGCGCGGAAGCGGCCATCGCCGGCATGCCCAGTGCCAGCAGCGCCAGGAAGCTGCCCATGTCCACCGCCAGCGCCCCCACGCTGGCCAGGACATAACGCACCAGCGTGTGCTGGCCCAAACGGTGGAACAGGGGCACAACCATGGCCATCATTGCGCTCGATCGCCTTTGCGACATGCAGGACAAGACATGGATATCCCGGCACGCACGGGGCGGCCGGGCCATCCGGAAATTCAGGCGGCGCGCCGAGCGGCGGCCGGATCGATGCGTTCGGGCACAGAGCGCACCGATGCCAGCGCGGCGGCCTGGTCGGCACTCACCGGGCGCGTGGCGGGCAGGCCGCTTTCGTCACCCTCGGCGCCGGCCTCGTGATATTCGGCATCCTCGTTGACGCACCAGGTGTCGTACACGCGGCGGCCGGCCACGATGTTTTCCACCGTCAGCATCGCGGTCATCATCGCATGATCCTGGTTGTTGTAGCGATGCATGCCATTGCGGCCCACCAGATGCAGGCTGGGATAGGCTGCTTCCAGTTCCGCCCGCATCGCCGCGACATTGGCGGCATAGGTATCGTCATAGACCGGATAGGCCTTTTCCTGTCGCACCACGACGCCGCCAATCACCTGGTCGGCGCGCACCAGCCCCAGGATTTCCATCTCGCGGGTAGCCAGGGCCACCAGGTCATCGTCGCTCGCGGCCCAGCGATCGTCGCCCTCGAAGCAGAAATATTCCAGGCCCACGCAAGCGACGCTGTCGTCGGGCACCATTTCGGGCGACCACGAGCGGAAGTTCTGGATGCGGCCGACCTTCACCTTGCTGTCGTGGATATAGATCCAGTTGTCGGGAAACAGGTCTTCCGAGCGAATCTTGAGCGCCACGGTCAGGAAGTCGCGGTACTTCAGTTCGTTGGCCTCGATGGTGGTCTGTGGCAGCGGGTGCATCCGCGCTGCCAGTTCGCGCATCGGGGCAGAGGAAATGGCGTGGCGTGCGCGAATCATCGTCTCGCCGCCGTCAGTCCCGGTCGCCGAAAGACGCCAGCCACCCTGGCCATCGGTCGCCAACTGCTTCATCGCCTGGCCCATCAGGACATGGCCGCCGGCCGCCACGATCTTGTCGCGCGCCGCTTCCCACATCATGCCCGGCCCCTGGCGCGGATAGCGGAAGGTTTCCAGCAGGGTCTTGGTCGCCATGCCATCGTTGGGCTTCTTGTTAAGGCCCAGGCTGCGCTTGAAGCCATCGAGCACGGCCGCGCCGAGCGAGAGCCCCTTGATCCGCTGCGCGGCCCAGTCTGCGCTCATCTCGTTGCAGGGCATGCCCCAGACCTTTTCGGTATAGGTCTTGAAGAAGATCGAATAGAGCTTCTGCCCGAACTGGTTGGTCGTCCAGTCCTCGAAGCTGCGCACTTCCTTGCGCGGAAAGGCCTTGGCCATGACATAGCTGGCCATGCACAAGGTCGACCGCATCACGCCCAGGTTGAACAGCGCCTCGAACGCGCGCAACGGGTATGAATAGAACTTGCCTTCGTAATAGATGCGGCTCATCCGCGGGCGCTGGATGAAATCGTCGGGCAGTATCTCGTTCCACAGGTCCACCACCGCCTGCGACTTGGAAAAGAAGCGGTGGCCGCCGATGTCGAAGCGATAGCCTTCGTGCTCCACCGTGCGGCTGATGCCGCCGACATAGCGCGTATCCTTCTCGATGATCGCCACGGACAGGCCCTGCTTGGTCAGCAGGTAGCCTGCGGTCAGGCCAGCCGGCCCTGCGCCAATGATTGCCACGTCGACATCGTATTGCCGGGCTTCATCCCCTGAAGCGCCAAACACGTTAACCATCCCATGCCCCCGTCCAAGCGGTGTTGCTCATGCCGTGTGGATGAAGGAGAATGGATAAGGGACCGTTAACGTTAAGCAGGTCTTGCGGGTCGATGCGGGGTATCTCACATGGTTTCGTGCAAGGCAGGGGCCCTGCACGCGCCATCAGTCGTCCTGTCGCCTGCCCAGCGCCGCCTTCTGATTCGCGGCCTCGTTCAGGGCCTGGCCCAGTTGCAGTGGCGCGGATATGCGTGCCAGTTCATCCAGCTTGAACGTCTGTTCGAACACCAGGCCATAGCGGGGATGATTGCGCCAGCGCACCTTGGCATAGATCGGCGCCATCACGCCGGTATCCAGCCGCACCAGTTCGTGCACCATCAGCCATTTTTCGCATTCGATGCAGGCGCCCTGCTGCGAAATATCGTTGAATTGGACGTGGACGCTTTCCCCACCCGAATGCAGCACGGCATCGAGCACCAGCCGCAGGCGTACCTGGCGACGGGGATGGGGCCCTTCGCCTTCATCGATCAGGCGCTGCACATCCACTTCCTGCAGGAACTGCAGGCCAGCGTGGTCCCCCGTGGTCCAGACCAAGCGCGCCGGGTGGCGATCGCCGTTGCCCATCTCGATGGCCAGGGTCTGATGGTCGGGAATGGGCGTGAACAGCCGGATCTTGACGCCCGTGGCCGAAGCATCGCGCAGGATGCAGAGGAATTCGCCGCCATCGACAATCAGTTTTGCCGCACGAATCAACAACGTAAAACGGGGCGCGGCGCGCATGTCGGCACCGGTGGAACGGGCGGCGGTGTCTTGTCCGGGCGGATCGGACAGATCGTTGCGCTGGGCCACTGCCCTTGTCTCCATTGCGTGCAGGTCCCCTTGGCCGGGCGCACACAGACCCGGTATTCTTCCGCTTATCCAACAATTCTTGCCTTTGCGTTACCCTTATTTGCGATATACTGCAAAAATCCTTGTTTTGCCTGCCATTGCCTGGCTTTATGGCACACCATGATTGCCAGCTCGGCCGGGTGCCTGCCTGGGCGCTGCTGCCAATTTCCTTGACTTTTCGGGATGGCATCCCTAGCTGCACGCCTTTCCCGATCATTTCATTTCATCGGAGTGCCCATGGCGCGCGTTACCGTCGAAGATTGCGTCGACAAGGTTCCCAACCGTTTCGATCTGGTCCTGCTGGCCGCCGAGCGCGCCCGCGCGATTTCGGGCGGCGGCGAACTCACTGTCGACCGCGACCGCGACAAGAACCCGGTCGTGGCCTTGCGCGAAATCGCCGAAGAGACGGTGCGCCCCACCGTTCTCAAGGAAAACCTGATTCAGTCGCTGCAGCGCGTGCTGCCTGATGACGATGACGAAGTCGATGAAATCGGCTCGCTTTCGCAGTCGGCCGAAGCACTGCGCATCACGGCCGCGGCGCCGGTGCGCAATACCTCGCTGGGCGCCGACTACGACGGCTAAAACCGCGAAAGTCCGGCCTGGCCGGGTTTCGGAACGATCAAGCAGGGCGCCGGGGATAATTCCACGGCGCCTTCTTGCATGTGCGCACCACGCCCGCCACATTCGATGCCATGGCCAACCGCGTGCCCGCCTTACCGCGAGTGACCTCGTCGGCGAATCGCCCCTCCAGCGGCACGATCAAGGCCGTGCTCGGCCCTACCAACACCGGCAAGACGCATCTGGCGATCGAGCGGCTTTGCGCGCACTCGTCGGGCGCGATCGGCTTTCCGCTGCGGCTTCTGGCGCGGGAAGTCTATGACCGGGTCTGCGCGATCAAGGGGCCGGCCCAGGTTGCGCTGATCACGGGCGAGGAACGAATCGAGCCCAAGGGCGCACGCTGGCTGCTCTGCACCGCCGAAGCCATGCCGGCGCGGCCCGACCTGGCATTCGTTGCGCTCGATGAAGCGCAATTGTCGGCCGATCCCGAACGCGGCCACATCTTCACCGATCGCCTGCTCCATACGCGCGGCCGCGAGGAAACGATGCTGCTCGGCTCCGCCACGCTGGAGCCCATGATCAAGGCGCTGGTGCCCGAAGCCGAAGTGATCACCCGCCCGCGGTTTTCCACGCTCAGCCACGCCGGCGCCAAAAAGCTCAGCCGCATTCCCCCGCGTAGCGCGATCGTCGCGTTTTCGGCCGAGCAGGTCTATGTCATGGCTGAAATGTTGCGGCGCTTTCGCGGCGGCGCGGCGGTGGTCATGGGCGCGCTCAGCCCGCAGACCCGCAATGCGCAGGTGGCCATGTACCAATCGGGCGAGGTGGATTACCTCGTCGCCACCGATGCCGTGGGCATGGGGCTCAACCTCGATGTCGAGCATGTCGCCTTTGCGGGCCTGTCGAAATACGACGGGCACCGCCATCGCCGGCTGACCACGGCGGAAATGGCCCAGATCGCTGGCCGTGCCGGGCGGCATCACAAGGACGGCACGTTCGGCACGCTGGCAGGAACGGGCGGCCGCGACCCCGAATTCGCCGACGAGGAAGTCTATGCGATCGAGGAGCATCGCTTCCCCCCGCTGACCCGGCTGTTCTGGCGCGAGGCTGAGCCGCGATTCGATTCGCTGGCAACACTGATCGCCGATCTCGAAAGCCCGCCGTCCCGGCCCGAACTCGCCACCCCGCCCGAGGCGATCGACCTGGCCGTGCTGCGCCGCCTGGCAGAAGACCCGGACGTGGCCGATACCGTGCGCGGGGCACGCAGCGTGGAGCGATTCTGGCATGTCTGCTCGCTGCCCGATTTCCGCCAACAGGGCTCCGAAACCCACGCCCGCTTCGTTGCGCGGCTGTGGCAGGACCTGCGCGGCGGCTATCTGGGCGCGGATTATGTCGCGCAGGCGATCGCCCAGCTCGACAATCCATCGGGCGATATCGATACCTTGCAAGGGCGCATCGCCGCCATCCGCAGCTGGTCTTATATTGCCCAGCGGCCCGATTGGGTGCTGGCGCGCGATGAGATGGCCGCCCGCGCCCGCGCGGTGGAAACGCGCCTGTCCGATGCCCTGCACGGCCGGCTGACCGAACGTTTCGTCAACCGGCGCACGACCGTGCTGATGCGAAAGGCCGGCGCCGATGCGTCGCTGCTACCGGTGCGGCTCGACGCCCAAGGCATCGTTCTGGTCGATGACGAGCCGATCGGCCACCTCGAAGGCTTCCGTTTCGTCGTCGATCCGCTGGCCCGCGCGGCCGATCGCAAGCTCCTCCTTGCGGCTGCCGAACGGCATCTGCCCGGTGTGCTGTCGAGCAGGGTTGGCGAACTGGTCGCCGATGCGCGGGGGAACGAGGGCCTGACCCTGGACCAGGGCATCGTTGGCTGGCGCGGGGTAATAGTAGCGCGGCTGGGCAAGGGCCGCAGCCTGCTCGAACCCAGGCTGCTGCTCGATGCCGCGCTCGACCGGCTTGCCACGCCAGAACGCGACAAGGCGCAGGCTGCGCTGGCGCAATGGCTCGACGATCGCTGGAGGACGGCGTTGCAACCCTTGCGCCGGCTGGCCGATGCGGCGCGCAATATCGACGCCGGGGCCTCGCTGCGTGCCCTGGCCCTGCATCTGGTTGAAGGCGGCGGCGTCATCGCGCGCGAGGCGGCCCGGCTGGAAGACCTGACGCCAGCGCAGCGCGCGATGGCCCGCAAGCTGGGCATTCAGGTGGGTGCGCTCGATGTGTTCGTGCCAGCGGCCCTGCGTGCCGCGTCGCTGGCCGCCTGGACGATGCTGGCGCAGGCGTGGGGCCGGGCACCGATTCTCCCGCCAACCGGGCTGCCGCCAGTGCTGCCTGACGCGGATCGGGCAGACGTGCCGGCTGGTTATCGCCGGATCGGCCCGCAAGTGATGCGCGTCGACATGGCAGAAAAGCTGGTTCACGCCGCCCATGCCGTGCGCCAGGCCGCGCATGGCCGGCGCTTTGCCCTCGATCCGGCCCTGGCGCGCTCCATGGGGCTGACGACCGCCGCCTATGCCGCGCTGTTGCGCACAGCCGGGTTTCGCGCCGCCATGCCCAAGCCCTTGGCAGAAGGGCAGGCCGGCCCACCCGCGCCGCCGATGTGGCAATGGCGCCCGCCGCACGCGCCGCCTTCGCGCACGACGCAGGGCACGGCCAAGGCCACGGAAAAGACAAGGAGCCGGCGTCCGGCGGTAGAGCCAGCGCGCAAGGCACCGACAACGCCAGCCACGGGCGCCTTTGCCGCGCTGGCGGATTTGTGGCGATAAAGGAACCGGACGGGAAGGAGAGCGGATGCGGATCGACAAGCTGCTTTGGTTCCTGCGCTTTGCCGGCAGTCGTGGCTTGGCGCAGGGATGGGTGGAAGAGGGTCATATCCGCCTCAACGGGCGCCGCGTGGAACGGTGCAGCGCTGGTGTCAAAACCGGCGATGTGCTGGTTCTGCCCTTGCGCACCAGCGTGCGCGTGATCGAGATTCTTGCGCTACCGGTGCGGCGCGGACCGGCGGTTGAAGCAGAAGGATGCTATCGGGTGCTTGACGGGGCGCCCCTACCGCCTCTAGCACGGCCCGAAATCGAGCCTTGAGGAAATACCCACAGCATGACTTACGTCGTCACCGATGCCTGCATCCGCTGCAAGTACATGGACTGCGTGGAAGTGTGTCCTGTCGACTGCTTCTATGAAGGCGACAACATGCTGGTGATCAACCCCAGCGAATGCATCGACTGCGGCGTGTGCGAACCCGAATGCCCGGCCGAAGCAATTCTGCCCGATACCGAAAGCGGGCTGGAGCAGTGGCTGGAGCTGAATACCAAATATTCGGCCGAATGGCCCAATATCACCACCAAGAAGGACGCCCCGGCCGACGCGGACGCCTGGAAGGGCGTGGAAAACAAGTTCGAAAACCAATTCTCGCCCGAACCGGGCGAGGGCGACTGATTCGCCTGCCCGGCCTTGGCCGGGCTACCCCGGCGCGCAGCGATGGCGCCGGAAAATGCTGGGAACGACCGCTTCGCTGGCCCATCGCGCCGGCGCGGCCAAATGCCATTTGCCTTTTGCTGTCTCGGCTCTGGTAATTTTGCAACAAAGCTGCTATATAAGCCTGCAAGCGCCGGGCAAATCGTTTGCCGGGCGCCCTTTTTGTTACGAGAAGGCAGAAACAGGCGGCAAACGGAAAAACGCTGACGGATCGCGCCAATCGGATCGCTTGTTCGATCGCTGGGCCTTGACCGGGCTTCATACGGTTTTTGCCGGCAGGTTCCATGGAACCCAAGCCCCGGGCCGGGGGCTTTCAGGCATATCGGTTCGCCCTTGCAGCTTTTTCCCTTCGTCGGGCATCCCGCCCCGCCGCTTCGTCTGCCGGCGTCGAAAGGATAAGAAATGGCAGCCAAGGCTCTTGCCTTCGATGTTGGGGATTACGTCGTTTACCCGAAGCATGGTGTCGGCCGCGTGGTCGAGCTTCAGCAGGAAGAAATTGCGGGCATGAAGCTGGAGCTCTACGTGCTCCGCTTTGAAAAGGAGCGCATGACGCTCCGTGTTCCGGTCAACAAGGTCGAAGCGATCGGCATGCGCAAGCTGTCTTCGGACAAGACGCTGCGCGAAGCACTCGATACGCTCAAGGGCAAGCCCAAGGTGAAGCGCACCATGTGGTCGCGCCGCGCCCAGGAATACGAAGCCAAGATCAACTCTGGCGATCTGGTTTCGATTGCCGAAGTGACGCGCGACCTGTTTCGCGCCGACGACCAGCCGGAACAGAGCTATTCCGAGCGGCAGATCTTCGAGGCTGCGTCCTCGCGCCTGGCGCGAGAACTCGCCGCGATGGAAAAGACCGACGAGCCGGCCGCGCTCAAGAAGATCCTCGCGATCCTCAACGAACACGCCCCCAAGTATTACGAGACCGTTTGACCGGCACCAAGCCGATCAAGTGTTTCACGTGAAACGGCCGCCGGAACCACCGGCGGCCTTTTTCGTTTGGCGCCATGGCAATAGACACGTGGCAAACCGGGCAAGGGGTGCACCGGCCTACGCAATGAAAGGCACAAGGGGCATGATGGGCAAGGCGATTTTTCTGGCGGCTCCGCTGCTTCTGGCGGGCTGCACTGCCCAGCAACATGCAATGCAGGATCCAACCCGCCCCGATCCGGCCGGGCAGGCCATGCGCACGCAGCAGCACGCCCAGGCCCTGGCCAAGGCGCAAGCGCGCCTCGCCACCGAGCAGACCGCCTGCAAGAAAGGCAACCGCCGTGCCTGCGCCCGTGCCACCGCAGCCCAAGCCGTGGTCGACGACCTGACCGCACACTAACGCCCTCAGGCAGCGGCGCGGCGCAGCCTGTCGTTGATCGCGGCGCCGATGCCCTGGTCTGGCACTGGCGCAATGGCGATGCGCGCTTGCGGCGCCGCGGCACTGGCGTGCAGGCAGGCATAGAGCCGCGCCGCTGCCTCGGCCAGATCGCCGCTGGCCGATAGAGTCACGTGGCCGGCTATGGCGCCAAAGCCGATCATGAACTCGTCTTGCTGCGATTCCACCGCTTGCAACCGCACCGGCTTGCCCGGAGCATAGTGGCTGGCCAACTGGCCGGGCGCCTCGATGCCACGGGCAGGCCGCTGCTCTGCCGCTTCGCCGAGAACGGCAGCGATGTCATCGGCCGTGATCGGGCCGGGACGCAAGAGCGCCCAGCCGCCGTCGGGTCGCAGCCCGACAATGGTCGATTCGATTCCCTGCCGCGTGTCTCCGCCATCGAGCACCATGTCGACACGCGGACCGAGCGAATCCACGACATGGCGGGCGGCCGTCGGGCTGATCGCGCCACTGCGATTGGCCGAAGGCGCTGCCAGCGGCAGGCCCGATTGGCGCAGTACCTGCTGCATTACGGCATGGGCCGGGCAGCGGAGAGCCACGGTGGGCAGGCCGGCACTCACCGCCAGGGCCAATCCGCAATCGTCACGGCGCGGCAAGACCATGGTGAGGGCGCCGGGCCAGAAGGCCTGTGCGAGCGCATGGGCACGATCATCCAGTTCGGCCAGCCGTTCGGCAGCTTCCACATCGGGCACATGGACGATCAAGGGATTGAAATCAGGCCGTCCCTTGGCACGATAGATGCCCGCCACGGCCTCATCGCGATCGGCACGGGCAGCCAGGCCATAGACCGTCTCGGTGGGGACGGCCACGGTGCCGCCCGCCGCCAGCACCGCCACCGCCGCCGCCACGCCGTTCGCATCGGCGGGCACGATCACGGCGCGAGGCTGGCTGGAAAAGTGGTTGGAGGTCATGGCCGCCGTCGCTATCGCGCCTTGGCCTCTTTTGCAAAGATTGCCACGATGATCGACCAGACCCAAGACCTGCTTTCCCGCATCGCCGGGGCGCTGGAGCGCCTGGCACCGCCGCCGCCGCCGCCGGTGGATTGGCTGGCCCACCCTGCCTATGTCTGGCTGGGCCAGACGGCGCGCGCGGTCGATCGGCTGGAAGCACCGCAGCTTGCCCGGATGCGCGGGATCGATGCGCAGAAGCAGGCCGTGGTGGACAATGTGGAGCGCCTGGCGAGCGGCACGGCAGCGCACGACATGCTGTTGTGGGGTTCGCGCGGCATGGGCAAGTCTGCCGTGTTGCGCGCGGCGGTCAAGGCCGCCGATGCCGCGCATCCGGGGAAGATCGCCTTGGTCCAGGCCATGCCCGATGCCACGCTGCCCTTGCTGTTCGGGCAGTTGCGCGGGCTGGAGCGCCGGTTCCTGGTCCTGCTCGATGATCTGGGCTTCGATGCAGGCGACAGCGAAGGGGCGCGGCTGCTTCGCTCATGGCTTGAAGGCGGGGTGGAAGCCCGGCCGGCCAACGTGCGCCTGGCAGTCACTTCGAACCGCCGCGCCATCGTGGAACGCCACCTGAGCGAACAGGACGATCCGATCAACCCGCGCGATGCGGTGGACGATCGCCTCGCGCTGGCCGATCGCTTTGGCCTGTCGCTGGGCTTCCACGCCTGCAACCAGGACGATTACCTGGATATCATCGCGGGCTATTGCGCCGAACTGGGGCTTGCGTTCGAGCCTGCGGACGCGCTGGAATGGTCCAAGCGGCGCGGCAGCCGCTCGGGCCGCGTGGCCTGGCAATATGTCAACGAAGTGGCCGGCCGCGCCGGCCGGCAGCTTTAACGCCAGCTCTCAGCGGTAGAAGACATGCCCGCCGATGGCAGCCAGGCGGGTCTTGCCCCATGACGGGGAAACGCGGGCGGCGTGGAAGAACAGCGCGCCTTCGACCGGGCTTTTCCAGGCGCCCTGGTCGGCAATCACGGCAATGCGAACGGCATTGGCCCAGAACCGGCTGGTGCGGTTGATCGCGGGCATCGCATGTCCGCGCACGAACGAGAACTGCGAAGGCTGGTAGACAACGCCGCAATAGGACGAAGGATAGCGACCCGACTGGCTGCGCGCCACGATCACGCGAGCCACGGCCAACTGGCCAGCAAGGCTTTCGCCCTTGGATTCAAAATAGATCGCACCGGCCATGCATTCGAGTTCGGGCGTGAGCGTGGCGGGCATCGGCGTCGCTTCCACCAGGTCCGCCAGGTTGGCAGCAGGAAGATTGGCAGGCGACGGGGCAGGGGCCAGCGCCAGCATGCCGCGCACGGGCGGCAGCGTGATCGTGGATGGGCCAGTGGCGGGAAGCGTGATGGCCCCGTTGGCGGGGCCTTCTGCCACCACGATTTGCAAATCGCGGTGGCTGGAAGAAGCAGAAACAGGATCCTGTGCATGGGCGGCAGGAGCACCCAGCAACGTTGCCATCGCAAGCAGGGCGCCAAAGGCCCGGCGGGCAACGCGGAACGGATCGGTCATCAGCTATCATCACTGGGCGGTGATCGGCCGCCTACGGCGCGCAGCAGCCTATCCCGGCCAACAAGCCGGTAGCTGCCCCGTGGGCCGTAACGGAAAACCCCCGTCTGCGTGCAGCGCCTTAAGACCCCATGCCAAGCGGCGCTGCCTGCGCAATTCGATTGGCGCGGGTCTATTCATGGCAGACAGGGAGTCAACCTTCGCCGGCAAAGTTCCCGATGAACTGTTTTGCGTCTGCGATGGTCAGTTCAAGAACCCACAAATCGGGATCATTGGCGGTTCTGCGCCCTACATAATCGTTAAAGTCTTGTTTACTTTCGGGATCTTGGGTTCTTGTCGCTATCCACGGACGCCGGCCATCGGCTTGGGGCAACCGTTCCCACAGCTGGCAAAGCGCTTCGGCGCCGGGGCTTCCCTCCAAGGTGACGAGCGCGATCGTGCCTGCCTGCGCATCACCCTTGTGCAAGACCATGGCAAACCCGCCTGCCGCTTCGGTTGCCCTGATCCAGGCCTTGGCTTCCAGGCCGGCAGGAAGCCGTGCATCCATGGTGCGCGGCAGCGTCAGGCGGCGTCGCGGTCGATCACATTGACCAGCAGGGCATAGAGCGCATCGGCATCGGGTGCGCTGCTCAGCTTCTGGTGCATGCGATCGTCGCGCATCAAACGGCTGATCGCGGCCAGGGCCTGAAGGTGCACGGCACCGGCCTGTTCGGGGGACAGCAAGCCGAACACGCAATCGACCGGCATGCCGTCGGCCGATTTGAATTCCACCGGCTCTTCCAGCCGCAGGAATGCCGCCACCGGGCGCGACAGTCCATCCAGCCGGGCGTGAGGAATCGCCACGCCCCGGCCGAAACCCGTGCTGCCCAGGCTTTCGCGCTCCTCGATGCGCTCCTGCACTTGCGTGCGATCGAGCGCATAGACGGCGGCAAAGCAATCAGCCAGCGTATCGAGAATCTGCGCCTTGGATTCTGCGCGGATAACGCGAACTGCTTGGGGTTCGATGGAAAAAAGTGCGGTCATGAAACGAAAAACGCCCCAGCCTGTGAAAAGGCGGTCAAGTTGGCGGCGCCATGCGCCCTATTCCATTTCCTTGCAAGCGCCGAATCCCATCCCGGCCGTTCGAGGCGGCGAAAACAACCGGCCAAACAACCGAGTTGCCGCAGCAACGCCCGCAAGTCCTGCCGGGCTTGCGGGCGTTGCCTGCGCCATCAGGCACCAGCCGGTTCAACCCAGCCGATCGATCCGTCGCCACGGCGATAGACCATATTGTGCACCCCGGTGCCCGCGTTCTTGAACAGCAAGGCATTGGTATTGCGCAGATCGAGCATGATTACCGCATCCGAGACCGTGGCCGTGGGCACGTCCACGCGGGTTTCGGCAATCACCAGCGGCGCATCGGCCGCCTCGCCTTCATCGTGATCCTCGGTGTGTTCTTCCACCATGAACACGGTGTAGGCGGCTTCCTCGCTGCGGCGGGCGAAATCGGATCCTTCCGAATGGTTCTTGATCCGGCGCTTGTAGCGACGCAGCTGCTTGTCGATCTTTTCAGCCGACTGGTCCAGCGCCTGGTGGGCGTCCTGCGCCACACCGCTGCCCTTGAGGATCAACCCTTGAGCCACATGGGTGATGATATCGCATCGGAATCCTCCGTGCGGCGCCTTGCCCAGCGTGACCTGCGAGGAAAGCGCGCGGGAGAAGTACTTGTCGACAATGCCGGAAAGCCGTTCGGCCGCGTGGGCTTCAAAGGCGGCACCGGTATCGACCTGGTGTCCCGAAACGCGAATGTCCATGGGTCTTCTCTCCTTCTTGGGCCCGATCCGGCGGTCAGGCCTGCTGCCGGCCCGGCACGCGGGCTGGAAGGCAGGTCTAACGCGACCAGAGCGGGTTGCTGATGCCCGCCATGAATTCCGCATGGCGGGCCAATTCCGCTTCGCTGGCCGCATGCGGCCGGGGTTCGCGGAAAATCCGGGTCGTGGTGGTGACAGTTACCTGTGCCACGGCCGCAACCGCGGCAATGGCGCCGGTACCTGGGGAAGAGACGCTGGCTTGGCCGGCAAGTTCCAGGCCGATCTGGCGCCCACCCATCAGTTCGACGTAAAGCTGGGCCAACAGTTCGGCGTCCAGCAGCGCACCGTGCTTGGTGCGATGGCTGCGATCGATGCCATAGCGCGTGCACAGCGCGTCGAGGCTGAGCTTGGCGCCGGGATGCTTGCGGCGGGCAATCGCAACCGTATCGACCATGCGATCGCGGCTGACCGGTTCCAGCCCGATCATGGCCAATTCGGCGTTGATGAAGCCGAAATCGAACCCGGCATTGTGCGCCACCAACGGCGCATCACCGATGAATTCCAGGAAATCGGCCGCGCATTCCACGAAACGTGGTTTGTCGGCCAGGAAGGTTGCCGAAAGGCCGTGAACGGCTTCGGCTTCGGCCGGCATATCACGGTCCGGATTGAAATAGGCGTGGTACGTGGCGCCCGTGGGCACCCGGTTGACCATTTCCACACAGCCGAGTTCAACCAGCCGGTCACCGCCCCGCGGATCGAGTCCCGTCGTTTCGGTATCGAAGACGATCTCACGCATTCACGATATGTGAACCTGCCAGCCGGGGCTGGCAAGGGGGCGCCGGGATCAAGTGCGGGGGTTTTTTTCCCCAAGCCGTCGCACCAGATCGTTAACCATCTCGCGGGTCTGCGCGAGGGATAGGCCGGTATCGATCACATGATCGGCCCGCGCCCGTTTTTCCGCGTCGGGCACTTGAAGTGCCAGAATCTGCGCGAATTTTTCCGGAGTCATGCCCGGCCGGGCCAGAACGCGGGCACGCTGGACGTCGGCCGGTGCAGATACCACCGCCACGGCGTCCAGCCCGGTCTGATGGCCCTTTTCGAACAGCAGCGGAACATCGAACACCACCAGCGGCTGGCCGGCATGTTCGATCAGGAACGATTCGCGCGCGCGGCCAACGGCGGGATGGACGATGGCCTCCAGCCGCGACAGCGCGGCCGGATCACCGAACACCAGCGCTCCCAGCTTGCCACGGTCGACACCGACCGGGCCGGTCGTGCCGGGAAAGGCCGCTTCGATCGCGGGTAGCAGTGCGCCGTCGGGCCCCTGCAGGCGGTGAACCTGCGCGTCGGCATCGAACACCGGCACGCCCTGTTCGCGCATCATCTGCGCCACGGCAGACTTGCCCATGCCGATCGAGCCCGTGAGGCCCAGGATGAACGGACGGCTCACGCCGGCGCCTTCCCCAAAAGCCGCGCCCGCAGGCCTGCATCGGCCGCTCCCCGCGGTGGAACCGCGCCGAAGAAGCGGCGAAACGCATGGTCGGCCTGCCCGATCAGCATGGCCAGGCCATCGATGGTGGCAAAGCCGGCCATATGCGCGCGCGCCAGCAGGTCGGTTTCCAGTGGGCTCGTGACGATGTCATAGAACACGGCGCCTGGCGGGGTATGCGACAGATCATAGGCAAGCGGCGGCTGGCCGCTCATGCCCAGCAACGAGGCATTGACGACCAGGTCGAACAATTGGGCGCGATCGTCGAATTCGAAATCGGTGGGATCGGCAAAATGGGCGATGTCCACCGCGTGATGATTATTGCCGCGTGCTAGTTCGTCCAGCAGAGCCTGGGCCTTGGCCGGATCGCGCCCGGCCAGCACGATGATGAACCCGGCATCGGCCAGCGCCGCCACGATCGCCCGCGCCGCGCCGCCCGTGCCCATCACCCGCGCCATGCGCAACAGGTGCGTTTCCGCAAGCCAGGGTTGCAGCGGCTCCATGAAACCGGGCGCATCGGTGTTGTATCCCACCAGCGCGCCGCCTTCGGGCACGATGGTATTCACCGCGCCAATGCGGGTGGCCAGCGGATCGAGCCGGTCGAGCAGGGGGATCACGGCCTGTTTGTGCGGCATCGTCACGTTGCAACCGCGCCAGGCCGGATCGGCGCAGCGGCTGGCGAGGTAGCCGGCAAGCTCGTCCGCCCGGACATGGGCGTGGCGGTAATCGCCTTCCAGCCCCAGCTGTTCCAGCCAGTAGCGGTGGATGACCGGCGATTTGGACTGCGCGATCGGATCGCCGATCACTTCGGCATAGGGCAACACGCTCATGCGTCCAGCTCGCCGGCCTCGCGCAGCGCGCCCAGCAGCGCGAGCAGCGGCATGCCCAGCACGGTGAAGTGGCTGCCCTCGATATGTTCGAACAGTTGCACGCCCAGCGCCTCGATCCGAAACACGCCGACGCAGCCGGAAACGGCCGGCCATTCGCTGTGGAGATAGCTGTCGATAAAGCTGTCGGAAAGCCGGCGAACCTTGAGCTTTGCGGTTTCGCAATGGCGCCAGGTCACGCCGCCGTCGCGCATCAGCACGGCAGCGCTGTGCAGCAGCATGGTCTGGCCGGAAAAGAACCGCAGGTGCTCGGCCGCCTGCGCGCGGCTTTGTGGCTTGTCGAACGAACGGCCGCACACTTCCACCAGTGAATCCCCGCCCAGGACCAGGCGGCCGGGCATCGCGGCCGAAACCGGCATGGCCTTGGCCTCGGCCAGGATCTGCGCCACCTGGCAACCTGGCACGCCGATCAGCTCGCGCTTGATTTCCCCCTCGTCCACGTCGGAGGCGCGCGCCTCGAACGGCACGCCGGCGGCATCGAGCATGGCCTTGCGCGAGGCGCTTTGCGAAGCAAGTACGATCATAGGGCCTTCATTCCTGGATTGGCATCGCCGGCAACCTTGCGCTCGTTGTACAGCGTGATCACCGCTGCGGCCGTCTCCTCGATGGATCGGCGCGAAACGTCAATCACCGGCCAGCCGTTGTCGGCAAACATGCGCCGCGCATATTGCACTTCGCGGGCCACATGCTCGCTGTCGACATAGGCGGTCTCGGGCGCCTGGTTCAGCGAGAGCAGGCGGTTGCGGCGTACCGCGATCAGCCGTTCCGGGCTGGTCGTCAGCCCCACGACCAGCGGCCGGCGCACGGTATAGAGCGTGGGTGGCGGCGGGCTTTCCACCACAATCGGGATATTGGCGACCTTGTATCCGCGATTGGCAAGGTAGATCGAGGTAGGCGTCTTGGAACTGCGCGATACGCCCGCCAGCAGGATGTCGGCCTCTTCCCAGTTTTCCCAGCCCACGCCATCATCGTGGGCAATGGTGAACTGGATCGCGTCCACCCGCTGGAAATAGGCTTCGTCCATGATGTGCTGCCGCCCTGGCCGGCCGCGCGCTTCCTGGCCAAGCTGCTGCTCCAGCGCATTGGTCACGGCATCGAGTGCAGCCACGCTGGGCAGGCCCAGTGTCGCGCAGCGCTGCTCCAACCGGTCGCGCGTTTCGGTGTTGACCAGCGTAAAAAGCACCAGGCCCGGGTTAGCGGAAATTTCACCCAAGATGCGGTCTAGATGCTGCTGCGAGCGGACCATCGGCCAGAAATGGCGCACAACATCGGCATCCTCGAACTGAGCAAGGGCCGCTTTGGCTATCATTTCAAGGGTTTCACCTGTGGAATCTGACAGCAGGTGAAGATGCAGGCGCTGCATGGAATGCCTTTGTGGAAAAGCCCGTCGCCCGTTTTGCCGGGCGGCCGGGTAACCCTGTGGAAAGGGCTAGGATAAACCACGGGACGAAAGCGACGACAAGTTCGACGCACGATTTGACCCTCGTTGCGAGTCCGGGTCCGGCCGTTTCATCCCCATGGGGAAAGCCTTTCCCACAGCCTGTGGGTAACGCGCAAAACTATGCCTTGCGCGGTGCAGGCCGGGGATTCGCATCCCACGATTTTTGTGGAGCAACAGGGACAAATCGGGCAGAGCCGCGCTATCCCCGGTTTCCACAGGGCCAACTACCTTCATCATCCCATTTAAATAAGATTCTATTTTTTTGATTGGATTGGAAAAGTACCAGGATGCCCGGTCCCATTCTCGAAACGCTCAATGGCCGCAATCTCTCCCGCCGCCCGATCTGGCTGATGCGCCAAGCGGGCCGCTACCTGCCGGAATATCGCGCCTTGCGGGCCGAAAAGGGCGGTTTCCTGGAACTGGTGTATGATGCGCCGGCCGCCGCCGAGATCACGCTGCAACCGATCCGCCGCTTCGGCTTCGATGGCGCCATCCTGTTTTCCGATATCCTGATCGTGCCCTATGCCATGGGGCAGGACCTGACGTTCACCGCGGGCGAAGGCCCACGCCTCTCGCCCCGGCTGGTGGATGCCACGCTGGAAAGCCTCCAGGGGGTGCCACAGCGCCTTTCCCCGATCTATGCCACCGTGGCCCGCGTGAAGGCCGCCTTGGGCCCAGAGACCACCCTGCTGGGCTTTGCCGGCAGTCCTTGGACCGTGGCGACCTATATGGTGGCGGGCGAGGGCAGCCGCGATCATCACGAGACGCGCGCCTACGCCTATCGCGACCCTGCTGGTTTCCAGGCAATCATCGATGCGATCGTCGATGTGACGATCGAATACCTCGCCGGGCAGGTGGACGCGGGCGCCGAAGGCCTGCAACTGTTCGACAGTTGGGCCGGCAGCCTCGCCCCGGCCGAATTCGAACGCTGGGTGATTGCCCCCAATGCGCGCATCGCAGCCGCCATGCAGGCGCGTTACCCGCATGTGCCGGTGATCGGCTTCCCCAAGGGGGCCGGGGAAAAGCTAATCGCCTATGCCCATGAAACCGGGGTGAACGCGGTGGGCGTGGACGAGACGATCGACCCCTTGTGGGCGGCGCGCGAATTGCCGGCCGGCTTGCCGGTGCAGGGCAATCTCGATCCGCTGCTGCTGCTGGCCGGCGGGGCGGAACTGGAAAAGCAGACGCGGCGCGTCCTCGATGCCTTTGCCGATCGGCCCCATGTGTTCAACCTGGGCCACGGCATCGGGCAATTCACGCCCATTGCCCATGTCGAGCAGCTATTGTCCATCGTGCGCAGCTGGGAGCGTTCCTGAGATAGCGAGGGCCTTGCATTCGGCGGGGTGAAGGCCGACATGACGCGAGGCCATTCCCGTCCCCTCGCGCAATCGCTAGAAGACCCTCATGCTCCAGGTGCTTTCGATGCTCTACCTCTGGCTCAAGGCCGGCCATGTCATTTTCGTGATCTTCTGGATGGCCGGGCTGTTCATGCTGCCGCGCCTGTTCGTCTATCACCAGGAAGCGCCGGTCAATTCGCCCGAGAACGCGGTGTGGACCGATCGTGAGCGCAAGCTGATGAAGATCATCATGGCGCCCAGCGTGGCGGTGGTGTGGATACTGGGGCTGGCCATGGCGATCACCGGCGGCTGGTTCACGCAAGGGTGGCTCCATGCCAAGCTGCTGCTGGTCATTGCGCTCACCGCCTATCACATCTGGCTGGCGCGCTATCATCGCGCCCTGGCGCGCGGCGAACGCCGCCTTACCGGCAAGCAGTTGCGCCTGCTCAACGAAGTGCCGGGCGTGCTCGGCGCGATCATCGTGATCCTGGTGATCGTCAAGCCGTTCTAAGAAAACAAGAAATCCCCCGCTTCTTCAAAGGAGTGGGTTGGGGGTGGTGGACGCCTGGCGGCAACGCTGGCCGCAACCCGGCCCCGCATCACCATTCCTCAATTGACGCGGCCCAATTCCCGGCATAACGCCAATCCTGACCGGCACTCAACGCCATCGCGCCCGTCGCGATGCAATGGCCTGCTTTCTCCAAGCCCTTCGGCCCGCCGGCCATTTTCCAGCTCATTCCGCTGACGGAACACACGAAATGCATCTGAAAGAACTCAAGAAGAAAACTCCTGCCGAGCTGGTCGAAATGGCCGAAGAGCTGGGCGTGGAAGGCGCGAGCACGATGCGCCGCCAGGACCTCATGTTCGCCATTCTCAAGGAAGTGGCCGAAGACGGGGAGGAAATCCTCGGCATCGGCACGATCGAAGTCTTGCCCGACGGCTTCGGCTTCCTGCGCAGCCCCGAGGCAAACTATCTCGCCGGCCCTGACGACATCTATGTCTCGCCCAACCAGGTCCGCAAGTGGGGCCTGCGCACGGGCGATACCGTGGAAGGCGAAATCCGGGCGCCCAAGGATGGCGAACGCTATTTTGCCATCACGCGCCTGATGAAGGTGAACTTCGATGAGCCGGAGGCCGTGCGCCATCGCGTCAACTTCGACAACCTCACGCCGCTCTATCCCAACGAGCGCCTCAAGCTCGACACGCTCGATCCCACGGTCAAGGACAAGTCTGCCCGCGTGATCGACCTGGTCAGCCCCCAGGGCAAGGGCCAGCGCGCGCTGATCGTGGCCCCGCCGCGCACCGGCAAGACCGTTCTGCTGCAGAACATGGCCAAGGCGATCACCGACAATCACCCGGAGGTGTTCCTGCTGGTGCTGCTCGTGGACGAGCGCCCGGAAGAAGTGACCGACATGCAGCGCTCGGTGAAGGGCGAGGTCATTTCCTCCACCTTCGACGAACCCGCCACGCGTCACGTGCAGGTGGCCGAAATGGTCATCGAAAAAGCCAAGCGCCTGGTCGAACACAAGCGCGACGTGGTCATCCTGCTTGACTCGATCACCCGTCTGGGCCGTGCCTACAACACCGTGGTGCCGTCCTCGGGCAAGGTGCTCACCGGCGGTGTCGATGCCAACGCCCTGCAGCGCCCCAAGCGCTTCTTCGGTGCCGCGCGCAACATCGAGGAAGGCGGCTCGCTCTCGATCATCGCCACCGCGCTGATCGACACCGGCAGCCGCATGGACGAAGTGATCTTCGAAGAATTCAAGGGCACCGGCAACTCGGAAATCGTGCTCGACCGCAAGGTGGCCGACAAGCGCATCTTCCCGGCACTCGATGTGGGCAAGAGCGGCACCCGCAAGGAAGAACTTCTCGTGCCGCGCGACCAGCTCAGCAAGATGTGGGTGCTGCGCCGCATCCTCATGCAGATGGGTACGGTCGACGCGATGGAATTCCTGCTCGACAAGATGAAGGATTCCAAGACCAACGAAGACTTCTTCGCAACGATGAATCAGTAAACTTTCAACGCTTTGCCGCGCACAAAAGGCGGGAGGCCCCAGAGGCTTCCCGCCTTTTTGCGTTGGGACCTCCGCAATAACGGAAGCGCCATGCCACCTTTTTCGGAAACGGGAAGGCCGGTGTTGTTGGATACCTGCCCAACGCTTGCCCGATCACCTGTCCTCCAGCGCCTCTGCCATCTTGCGCCACAGCAGGTCCGCTGCGGCAAAGGGCCTAACCATGATCTTGAAATCGATGATCCGACCTTCCAGATCGAAACGCAGCAGATGCACGCCGTTCAAGGCAACGCCATCCAGCGTGGCATCGAATTCCAGGGCAGCCTCTGGCCCGTCGACCAGTTCCCGCACATACGTCAGCCCGCCATCGCACAGGGTGCTGCAAGCGGCGGCCAAGTGCAGGCACACCGCCTGCTGGCCCACTTGTGGCGTTTGCAGCACGGGCGAATGGAATATGGCGTCTTCCGCCACAAGTTCGGCGAGCATGTCGTCTGGGCACCCTGCCAGCATCGTACGGTGCCAAGCGGCCAATCCAAGCTGCATGATCTGTCTCCCCTTCCAAGAGCAGGCTGAACCCTTGCTTGTTCCACGTGAAACAACGACGGCGGTGGCACATTGATCCGGCGCAATGGTCTTGGTCGATCTGCCAGCAGAATTGATGGATGTCCCGCTTGGCGCCCGGGCGCGACTATGACACTTTGACTGATAACACATGACGAACAATGCGGGAGCAAGCCATGAAAGTGAATGTCGAGATTGAATGCAGCCCGGAAGAGGCGCGGCGCTTTCTGGGCTTGCCCGATGTGTCCAAGGCGAACGATGTCTATGTCGACGCTGTCGTGCGGGCGATGCAGGGTGTGAGCAGCATCGACCAGCTTCAGGGCTATGCCAAGCAGATCGCGCCGATGGGCGAAATGGGTCTTAAGCTGTTCCAGCAATTGATGGAGCAGGGGGCAGGCGCTGCGATGGCCGGGTTCAAGGCGGGCATGAGCGGCGACAAGAAGTAGGCGCTGCGCCCCTCGCGTGATAAGCGCCGGGGCATGAGCGACAACACGATCTACGCCCTGAGTTCGGGTGCGCCGCCTGCTGGCATAGCCGTGGTGCGGATCAGCGGCCCGCAGGCGGGCGCAGCGCTTTCGGCTTTGTGCGGACGCTTGCCTGTACCGCGCCGCGCCACCTTTCGGCGCTTGATCGACCCTGCCGATGGCACACTTCTCGATGCCACCATGGTGCTGTGGCTGCCCGGCCCCCATACCGCCACCGGCGAAGACAGTGCCGAACTTCACCTGCACGGCGGCCGGGCGGTAGTCGCTGCCATGTTGTCCGCGCTTGCCCGCCTGCCGGGTTTGCGCGGAGCCGAGCCGGGGGAATTTACGCGCCGGGCGTTTCTCAATGGCCGGATCGACCTCAACGAAGCGGAAGGCCTGGCCGATCTGCTGAGTGCCGAAACCGAGCTGCAACGCCGCACGGCGCTGGCCATGGCGGAAGGTGCCCTGTCACGCCAGGTCGAGCATTGGCGGCAGGGCGTGCTCACGCTCTCTGCCCAGCTGGAGGCGCTGCTCGACTTTTCCGATGAGGATGACGTGGGCGAGGGTGGCGCGCTGCTTCCCCCCGGCTTTGCCGCTGCGGCCATGGCGTTGGCCCAGGACGCATCGGCGTGGCTCGATCGGCCTCATGCCGAGCCTTTGCGCGAAGGGTTTCGCGTGGTGCTGGCCGGTCCGCCCAATGCTGGCAAGTCCACGCTGTTCAACGCGCTGGTGGAGGCCGAGGCAGCGATCACGGCGGCCGAGCCAGGCACCACGCGCGACGTGCTGACCAGAAGTGTCGCCATCCACGGGGTCCCGTTCACCTTTGCCGATACCGCCGGGTTGCGAGATGACGGCGCTGGCGAAATCGAACGTATCGGCATTGCTCGTGCCCGCGCTGAAGCCCAGCGGGCAGACCTGATCCTCTGGTTGGGACCGGAAGGGGAGGGGCAGGCGGCGGGACATGTCACGCTATGGGAGATTGCCGCGCGGGCAGACGATCCAGCCTCCCCGGTCAAAGCCCAACCACGGCATCGCTTGTCGGCCCATACCGGCGAGGGGCTTGATGCCTTGCGTCAGGACTTGATTGCCCACGCGCGTGCGAGCCTTCCCGCACCGGGGGAGGCGGCGCTCAACGCACGGCAACGCAGCCTCTTGGCGCAGATGCATGATGCTATCTGCGGCGCCCGGCTGGAACGCGATCCGTTGTTGGCGGCGGAGCAATTGCGCCTGGCCCGCCGTGCCCTCGATGCGTTGACCGGCCGGGCCGGGACGGAGGATATGCTCGATGCGCTCTTCGGGCGGTTCTGCATTGGGAAATGAACCACCGGCTTCGGCAACTCTCCGATCGCCCTCAGCTTTGTCGAACGGCATTTTCAAGACCCAACACAATGTTTCACGTGAAACACGCGTTTGACCCGACGCTTGCAGAGCGTTAGGGCAGAGCCATGCTTTCCTTCGACATCATCGTGGTCGGCGGCGGTCATGCCGGCGTCGAGGCGGCCTGCGTGGCTGCCCGCATGGGTGCGCGCACGGCGCTGGTCAGTTTCGATCCAGACAAGATCGGCGCGATGAGCTGCAATCCGGCCATTGGCGGTTTGGGCAAGGGCCACCTCGTTCGCGAGGTGGACGCTTTCGATGGCGTCATCGCTCGCGCTGCCGATGCAGGCGCCATCCATTATCGCATGCTCAATCGCTCCAAGGGCAGCGCCGTGCAGGGGCCGCGGGTCCAGGCCGATCGCAAGCGGTTCAAGGCGGCGGTGCAGGCCATGGTCACCACGCAGCGTGGCTTGACCGTCGTGCCGGGTGAGGCTGCTGCCCTGTGCATGTCTGGCGGCAAGGTGACTGGCGTTGTTCTGGCCGATGGCTCCATTTTGGAGGGATCGGCCGTCGTCCTGTGCACCGGTACTTTCCTGGGTGCCCGGCTGTTTCGCGGCGAAGAGCGGATGGAAGGCGGCCGCATCGGCGAGGACGCCGCGCACCGCCTCGCTGCACAATTGCGCGATGCGGAACTGCCGATGGCGCGGCTCAAGACCGGTACCCCGCCCGGCTCGATGGTCGCACGATCGACTGGGCGCGTCTGGAAGAACAGCATAGTGATGCCGATCCCTGGACCATGTCGCCGATGAGCAGTGGCCGGCCGCTGCCGCAGATATTTTGCGGCATCAGCCGGACCAATGCGAAAACGCACGATATCATTCGCGCCGGGCTGGACCGCTCGCCGCTGTTCACCGGTGCGATCGGTGCGCGCGGCCCGCGCTATTGCCCGTCGATCGAAGACAAGATCCATCGCTTTGCCGATCGCGATAGCCACCAGGTGTTTCTGGAGCCCGAGAGCCTGGACGACCATCTGGTCTATCCCAACGGACTTTCCACCTCACTGCCGGCCGATGTGCAAATGGCCATGATGCGCTCGATGGAGGGGCTGGAGCAGGTTGAGATCGTGGTGCCCGGCTATGCCGTGGAATACGATCATATCGATCCGCGTGCCTTGCGCCCCAGCCTGGAAGTGCGCGCCATGCCTGGCCTCTATTGTGCCGGCCAGATCAATGGCACCACCGGATACGAGGAAGCGGCCGCCCAAGGATTGGTCGCGGGCATGAACGCGGCTGCGAGCGTGCTGGGTACGCCGCCGGCACCGCTTGACCGTGGGTCCAGCTATATGGCCGTGATGATCGACGATCTTACGCTGCATGGCGTCAGCGAACCCTATCGCATGCTCACTGCCCGCGCCGAATACCGCCTGCGCCTGCGTGCCAACAACGCCAGCACGCGGTTGACGCCATTGGCCATCGCGGCTGGCTGCGTTGGGGAAGAGCGCCGGGACTGGTTCCAGCGCCGGCTTGATGCGCGCGGCCGGTTGGAGGAAGCCTTGGCGCAGGAAACAACGCCGAGCGAGATGGCGCGGGCTGGCCTCGCCGTGCGGGCCGATGGTGCGCGGCGTAGCCTGATGGAGTGGCTGCGTTTTCCCGAAGTGAGCCTTGGCGATCTTTCGCCCTGGCTCGCCGATGCCTTGCCCAGCGATCCCTTGCTGGTGGAAGAGATCGAGGAGGACGCGGCCTATGCGCCCTATCTGGCGCGGCAGGAGGCGGAGCTGCGCGACTTGCGGGCGAACGAAAACGTGCCGTTGGGCGAGGCATTTCCCTATGCCCAGGTGCCCGGCCTGTCGACCGAGATGGTCGAGCGGCTGAGCGCGGCGAAACCGGAAACGCTGGCGGCAGCCGGCCGCTTGGCTGGCGTCACCCCGGCGGCTCTTGCCAGCCTTCTCGTTCATGCGCGGCGTCGGATGGTGGCGGCATGACGTCGCTCCTCCCGATCGCCAGCGAAAGCGCGGCGCAGGAATGGCTGCGCGACACGCTTGCTGCCGACGACGCGGCCATGGACCGTCTCGCCCATCTGGTCGATCTGCTCATTGTCGAGAACGACCAGCAGAACCTGATAGCGCGCGGCACCATCCCGATGGTGTGGCAGCGCCACATCGTCGATTCGGCGCAGCTGCTCACTGTTTCACGTGAAACACTTCCCGACGGCGCATGGCTCGATCTGGGGACGGGCGCCGGGTTCCCCGGTATCGTTATCGCTGCCCTGCAACCAGACCGTCCGGTCACCTTGGTCGATTCGCGAAAGCTGCGGACGGAATGGTTGTCCCATGCGGCGCACGCGCTCGGGTTGGATAACGTGAAAGTGATTCTGGCCCGCGTGGAAGATTTGCCCAATCAGACCTATTCGGTGCTCTCCGCGCGCGCTTTTGCGCCGCTTGACAAGTTGCTGACGATTTCGGCGCGCTTTTCCACACCGGAAACGATATGGTTGCTGCCAAAAGGGGCGAAGGCCGCGCAAGAATTGGCTATACTGCCCCAAACCTGGCGCCATGTGTTTCACGTGGAACAATCGCTGACCGATCCCGCCGCCGGTGTGATCGCCGGCCGCTTGCTGGGTGGCCATCCCCCGAAGCCTGCTTCCTCTGGCAGTGCTTCCCAACGAGGCTCCCGTCGATGATCACGATCGCCATTGCGAATCAGAAGGGTGGGGTCGGCAAGACAACGACTGCCATCAATATCGCCACGGCACTGGCCGCAACCGGTTGGAAAGTGCTGCTGGTCGATCTCGATCCCCAGGGCAATGCCTCCACCGGCATCGGCCTCAATGCGGCCGACCGTGAAAGGTCTTCGTACGACATGCTGATCGACGGGGCGGGGGTGGCCGAATGCGCCGTGCCCACCCGCATTCCGGGGCTCGATATTATTCCCGCCACCGTCGATCTGTCAGGCGCGGAAGTGGAATTGGTGAGCGTTGACGATCGCACCGGCCGTCTTCGCGCGGCACTGCATCGCGACACGACGCATGAAATCTGCCTGATCGATTGCCCGCCCAGCCTTGGCCTGCTGACGCTCAACGCCATGTCTGCAGCCGATAGCCTGCTGGTGCCGCTACAGTGTGAATTCTTTGCATTGGAAGGACTTAGCCAGCTTCTCCAAACGGTGGAGCGGGTGCAGGAACGCTTCAATCCCGATCTCGGCATTCTTGGCATCGTGCTGACCATGTACGATCGGCGCAATCGCCTGACCGACCAGGTGGCCGACGACGTGCGTTCGTGCCTGCGCGATCTGGTGTTCGAAGCGGTCATCCCGCGCAACGTGCGCCTGTCCGAAGCGCCCAGCCATGGGTTGCCGGCGCTGATCTATGACCATGCCTGCTCGGGATCGCAGGCTTACATGAAACTGGCGCGTGAGTTGATCGGGCGCCTGCCGGAGCGGAGGAAGGCGGCATGAGCGGCGAAGATAGCGTCAAGGCACCCCCGAAGCGTGCTGCCCTGGGCCGGGGGCTGGGCGCCCTGCTGGGCGAAACCCGGCGCGAGGAATCGCTGGTTCGTTCTTCGGCGCCTGCCGCGGCGTCAGGTCCATCCGCCGGTGCACCCGCCCATGTCACGACAGGCGTGGCGCTGCTGTCAGTTGCAGAAATCGAGCCCCATCCCGATCAGCCGCGCCGCCATTTCGATGAGGAAGCGCTAGACGAATTGGCCCAGTCCATTGCCGCGCGCGGCGTGATCCAGCCGGTGATCGTGCGGCCCATGCCCGGTGGGCGCTATCAACTCGTGGCGGGCGAACGCCGTTGGCGCGCGGCGCAGCGCGCCCGCGTCCACGACATTCCCGCGATCGTGCGCCAGTTGGACGAGCGCGAAGTGACCGCGCTCGCGCTGATCGAAAACCTCCAGCGCGAAGACTTGAACCCCGTGGAAGAAGCTCGCGCCTATCAGCGCCTGGCCGACAACGACGGGCTGACGCAGCAGGAAATTGCCCGATTCGTCGACAAGTCGCGTAGCCATGTGGCGAATCTGATGCGGCTGCTGTCGCTGCCCGAAGACGTGCTCGACATGGTCCAGCGGGACGCCCTGTCGATGGGCCATGCCCGTGCGCTCGCGGTGGTGCCCGATCCCCTGCCGCTGGCGCAGGAAATCATCGCCAAGGGCCTTTCGGTGCGCGACGCGGAACGCATGGCCAAGCGCGCCACCCGGCCCGAGGCCGGCCCGCGCCGCGCCCGCGCCGAACGCAATCCGTCCGACAGCGCCGATATCGCTGCCGTTCAGGCCCATGTGGAGGAATTCCTGGGCATGAAGGTGACGATCAACGCTGACACCGATCCGCGCACCGGCACCGTCACCATTCGCTACAAGACGCTCGATCAACTCGATCTGATCTGCCAGCGGTTGACCGGCGGGGCGATCTAGATCGCGTCTGCCAGTACGGCCGCCAAAGCCTCGATCCCGCGCGCATCCTCCTCGTCGAAGCGGGCGATGGTGGGGCTGTCGAGGTCAATCACGCCGATCACCGCGCCATCGCGCTTGATCGGCACCACCAGTTCCGAGGCACTCGCCGCGTCACAAGCGATATGCCCGGGAAAGGCATGGACATCGCGCACCAGCTGCGTTTCGCCGGTCGCAGCGGCGGCGCCGCAAACTCCTTGGCCCAGCGGAATGCGGATGCAGGCAGGCTTGCCGGCAAATGGACCGAGCACCAGGGTATCGCCGATCAAGCGATAGAAGCCGGTCCAGTTGCAATCGGGCAAGGCCATCGCGAGCAGCGCTGCCACGTTGGCCATGTTCGCCACGCCATCGCACTCACCATGGATCAAGCCGCGTGCGGCGCCGACGAGATCGGCATAGAGGGTGGGCTTGTCGGTGGCGTCGAAATGAAAATCGTACATGAGGCTGGCGTCTAACGCATTTCCCGTAAGCTGTCATTGCAGCCGGCCGCCGGCCGCCGTAGTTTGGCCGGCATGAGCACCTTCAAGAAGTTCCTCATCGCCCTCGGCCTGTTGCTGATCGCGATTGTCGCTTTTGTCGCCTGGGCCGTGCGCGGTCCGGTCGCCCAGTACACCACCGACGAAACCTCTGGCCCGCATCCCAAGATGGCCGAGCCTTCGCCCCAGACGATTCCCGGCGTCGGGATTGCCAAGCCGGTCGGCTGGCAGGCGGGCGAAGCGCCGGTGGCCGCGCAAGGGCTGGTCGTATCGCGCTTTGCCGATGGCCTCGATCATCCGCGCACGCTGATGGTCCTGCCCAATGGCGATGTGCTGGCGGCCGAAACCAATGCCCCGGCGGGTGACCGCGCCGGTGGCGGGTTGACCGGCATGGTGGCCGGGCTGCTGTTCAGCCAGGCGGGCGCCGATCAGCCTTCGCCCAACAAGATCGTGCTGCTGCGCGACAATGGCACAGGCAAGGCGGCGCAGCGCGTGGTGATGGAAAATCCGGCGCTCGATTCGCCGTTCGGCATGGCGTGGCGCGAAGGCCGGCTCTATGTGGCCAATCACAATGGCGTCGTGTCCTGGCCGTTCCAGCCCGGCCAGACCAACCTGCCGGGCAAGCCGGAAAAGCTGATGGACCTGCCGCCGGGCGGCAATCACTGGGCGCGGAACCTGGCGCTCAGCCCGGATGGCCAGCGGCTGTATGTGTCGGTCGGGTCGTCTTCCAATATCGCCGAAAATGGTATCGACGCCGAAGCCCAGCGCGCCGCGATCTTCGAATATGATTTCGACAAGCACCGCGTGCGCGAGTTTGCCGGCGGGATGCGCAATCCCAACGGCATGGATTTCAATCCCTATACCGGCGAACTCTGGGCCGTGGTGAACGAGCGCGACATGCTCGGCCCAGATCTCGTGCCCGATTACCTCACCAACGTGCCGCTGGGCGCGCAATATGGCTGGCCCTGGGCGTACTGGAAAAAGTACATCGACTGGCGCGTGAACGAGCCGATGCCCGAATACCTGATGGAATACGTGCGCAAGCCCGAATATGGCCTGGGTGCTCACGTGGCACCGCTGGGCCTGGCCTTTGCGCGCGGCGGCAACACCATGGGCGATCGCTTTGCCGGGGGCGCCTTCATTGCGCGGCATGGCTCGTGGAATCGCCGCCCGCTGGCCGGCTATGACGTGGTGTTCGTCCGTTTCGACAACCGCGGCAATGTCTTGCCCGCGCTGCCGGTTCCGGTGCTGACCGGGTTCCTCAACAAGGATAACAAGGCACACGGGCGCCCAACCTGGGTGGTGTTTGCCAAGGATGGTGCGCTGCTGGTCAGCGACGATGTCGGCGGCGTGATCTGGCGCGTGACCGCACCCGGCGCCAAGCCGGCTGCGGACATCGCCCGGATCGCCGACCGCCCGCTGCCCCCCAAGCCGCCGATGGGCAAGATCCGCATCCAGGAAAACCCGGATTCGGTGCTGAACAAGCCCCAGCCGTAACAACCCCCCTCCCGCGCGCGGGAGGGGTTGGGGGAGGGCGTGTTGCCTTCTCCACCAGCGTTCCAGGAGGGTTGAACATTCCCTCCCCCGGCCCCTCCCGCCAGCGGGAGGGGGGACAAAAAAAGGGGCGGTGCCGCGTGGCACCGCCCCTTTTTTGCGTCCGAACATCGCGCTCAGTGGCGGAAGTGGCGCATCCCGGTGAAGACCATCGCCAGGCCCGCATCGTCGGCGGCCTTGATCACGTCCTCGTCACGGATCGAGCCGCCGGGCTGGATCACCATGGTGGCGCCGGCTTCCACTGCGGCCAGCAGGCCATCGGCAAAGGGGAAGAACGCGTCTGATGCCACAGCCGAGCCGACCGTGCGTGCTTCGCTCCAGCCGTGGGTCTGCGCGGCTTCCTGGGCCTTGGCGGCAGCGATGCGGCTGCTGTCGCGGCGGTTCATCTGGCCTGCGCCGATGCCGGCCGTCACGCCTTGCTTGGCATAGACGATGGCGTTGGACTTCACGTGCTTGGCCACAGTCCAGGCAAACAGAGCGTCCTTCAACTCCTGCTCGCTCGGCGCGCGCTTTGTCACCACCTTGAGGTCATCGGCGCCGATCTTGCCATTGTCGCGGTCCTGCACCAGCAGGCCGCCGGCAATCGGCACGGTGACGAGCCCGGCGCGGTGCGCGTCGGGCAATTCGTTCACCAGCAGCAGGCGCAGGTTCTTCTTGCGGGCAAAGGCTTCGCGCGCCGCCTGGTTGGCGCCGGGTGCCACGACCACTTCGGTGAAGATTTCGCAGATCGCGTTGGCGGTGGGGCCATCGAGCGGCTGGTTGACCGCCACGATGCCGCCAAAGGCCGAAACGCTGTCACACGCCAGGGCGGCGTGCCAGGCTTCGAGCAGATTGTCCGCGCTGGCCACGCCGCACGGGTTGGCATGCTTGACAATCACCACGGTCGGCTTGTCGGCGGCAAATTCTGCCACCAGTTCCAGCGCGGCATTGGCGTCGTTGTAGTTGTTGTACGACAGTTCCTTGCCCTGCACCTGCTCTGCCTGGGGCAGGCCGATCACGGTGGCGCGGCGGGGCACATAGAGCGCGGCGGACTGATGCGGATTCTCGCCATAGCGCAGGGTCGTCACCAGGCTGTGCGCGGCGGCCAGGGTCTGGGGGAAGTGCTGCTGCTGGTCCACCGTGGCAAACCAGGTGGCGATGGCCGAATCATAGGCAGCCGTCGTGGCATAGGCCTTGGCCGCCATGGCGCGGCGGAAGGGCAGGGTGGTCTTGCCGCCGCTCTGCTCCAGTTCGGCGATCACCGTGGCATAGTCGGCCGGATCGGTCAGGATCGTGACGTAATCATGGTTCTTGGCCGCCGAACGCACCATCGAGGGGCCGCCGATGTCGATGTTCTCGATCACTTCGTCGCGCGCCGCGCCCTTGGCCACGGTTGCCTCGAAGGGATAGAGATTGACCACCACCAGGTCGATCGCGCCGATGTCGTGCTCGGCCATGGAGGCGGCATGTTCGGCATTGTCGCGTACGGCGAGCAGGCCGCCGTGGACCTTGGGGTGCAGCGTCTTGACCCGGCCGTCCATCATTTCGGGAAAGCCGGTCAGCTCCGAAATGTCCTTCACCGACAGGCCCGCTTCGCGCAGGGCCTTGGCCGTGCCGCCCGTGGATACCAGTTCCACCCCATGCCCGGCCAGCGCCTGGCCCAGTTCCACAAGGCCGGTCTTGTCGGACACCGAAAGCAGCGCCCGCCGGATCGTCACATCGCTCACGTTGAAAATTCCTATCTCATCTTCTTGAGCAGCCAGGAGAAATTCTCTCCGCTGCGCGGTATCTTGGCCGTGATGACAAGCTGGCGCGTGCCCATCGGCCGGCCCAGCCCATCGGCCCAGAGCGATTCCTCGATCGTTACCGGCTCGCGCCCCGACCGGAACTGCCACAGGCCGCCGTCGGGCAGGGCGAGGGTAACGCCAAGGCCGTCCTGGCCCTGCGCCAGCTCGATATGCGGGCCAAGGTGGAAGCGCAAGGCAACACCGATCATGCCGCGCTTGCCTTTCTTGCCGTGCGGCACGAGCAGGTCTTCGCCGCGCAGTTCGGTGCCATCGTCGCGCAGGATCAGGATGCGCTGGTGCATCAGGCCATAGCGGCCGACATAGCCATTGTGGCTCGCCTCGATCCGCGTGGCGGACTGGCCGGCCGGGCCCGGTGCAGTGGCCGCATAGCTGCCATCGGCCTGCAGCGTGCGCCGGTCCACTTCCACTTCGGAAACGCCGCTGCCCAGCTTGCCGTTGATCAGCACGGCGGTGGAATTGAAATCGTCGATGGTCAGCGTGGAATGCGCTGCCGTGGCGCGCAGGCCCTGCGCCAGGCGCAGCGGGATCAGGCCACCGGCAAAGGCGGCGCCCCCGCAATTGACGATCAGGCGTTCTGCCCCGTGGCTGAATTCGAACGCCAGCGTGGAAGCGCAGCCTTCGCGCGCGTGGCGGGCGATTGGCGGCGGAGCTGCATCGAGCAGGAGGACGGACTTGCCCGCCTGGACTCGCTGATAGCCCCATTGGCGGGCATCGCGCAGCGGCCGCGTGCGCACGCCGCTGGCCTTGATCAGCGTGGCGATCTGCTCTGCCGGCACGGCACCGGCACCTTGCCAACTGCCCAGTGCGCCATCGCCGTGAAGCAGGGCCAGCAGGGGCGGCACCAGCAGCGACAAGATCGTTTCGATCTGCTGGGGCGGATCGCGGCGAACGGCGGCATAGCAGGCCTTCAGGCGCACCAGGATAGTGATCGCCTCGATCTGGTCCAGCGGGCTGCGCGACAGCACGCCGCCATCGTCGCCCACCAGGTCGCCCAGCGCGCGGATCAGCCCGGCCTCGCCAAACAGGCGGCGCGGCGATCCATCGGCCATCAGCAGCCCCGCCGCCGTGATCGCGGCCCAACCGGCCACTTCGGCCAGCTTGTCGTCGGCGCGGGTCACATGCCGGTCGAGCCAGCGGGCGGTTTCGGCCATGGTGTGCAGCACCCGGCTGCGGAAAGCCTTGTCGTTGCCCGACAGCAGCAGCGGCGCATGGATCAGCCAGGTCAGCAGGCGATGGCCGGTATGGCCCACGTCCCATGCCGGGCTGGCATTGGGCTGGGGGTTGGCAGCCAGCCACATGGCCAGCACGCGCTCGGCCACGGCCGTGCACTGCGCACGCGGTCCGCTGGCTTCCAGATCGGGCAGCCAGGCAAAGCCGTGAACCATCCGCTCGAACGGCGGGGGCAGGCGCGGCCCGGTAAATTCGGTATCGGCAATCGGCGTCTTCATGCCGTGCACAAGAAAATGTCCGGCGCGCAATGCCTTGCCGGCCATGGCGTCGCCGGGCAGCGGGTTGCTGACCGTGGCCGTCAGCCGCAAGCGGGCGCGCTTGCGAAACGGATGCAGCGCGCCGGCGGGCAATCCCAGGCGATAGGCGAAGCGCATGAAGCGTTCGCTCGCGCTTACGGCCGGGGGTGAGAAATCGGCAAGGGCCAGGGCGCGGCCCGGCTCCACCACTTCGGGGCGCTGGGGCTGGTCTTCGTCAACAGGCATGGGGCGGGGCAGCGGCTGGATCAGCGCCTCGGACGGGTCCGTCACGGGTGCCTCGCGGCGCAGTGGTTCGCGCTCCAGCCCCAGGGGCAGGGCGGGGCTGGCTTCGTCCGCCGGGCTGGCCTTGCCCTTGGCAGGCTCGCCGCGTGCGATGGAGAAGCCGGGTTCGCCCACGAGGTCAGTCGATCCTCTTGAGAGCCGCGATATTGGCGGCGTAGTGATCGGGTCCGCCCTTGAACGTGGCAGTGCCGGCAACCAGCGCGTCGGCACCGGCGGCCACGCACTGGCGGGCCGTGTTGGTATCGACGCCACCATCCACTTCCAGGTGGATCGTGCGACCGGTCTTGTCGATCATCTTGCGCACCGCCTCGATCTTGCGCAGCTGGCTGGCGATGAAGCTCTGCCCGCCAAAGCCGGGGTTGACGCTCATGATGAGGACCAGGTCGATCTCGTCGATCAGGTAATCGAGCATCTTAGCCGGCGTTGCGGGATTGAGCGCGATGCCCGCCTTCTTGCCCAGGCCCTTGATCGCCTGGACCGTGCGGTGGATGTGCGGGCCGGCTTCGGGGTGGACGGTGATGATGTCCGCGCCCGCATTGGCGAACGCCTCGATATAGAGGTCCACCGGGCTGATCATCAGGTGCACGTCGAACGGCTTGGCCGTGTGCGGGCGCAGTGCCTTGACCACGGCGGGGCCGATCGTGATGTTGGGCACGAAGTGGCCGTCCATCACGTCCACATGGATCCAGTCGGCGCCGGCCGCATCGATGGCGCGCACTTCCTCGCCCAGCCGGGAAAAGTCGGCAGAGAGGATCGAGGGGGAAATCAACGGCACTGGCATCGACAACAGATCCGATCGCAACACAAAGGTGAACCCCCTTGGGGGCAGAGATAGCCCGGCCCGGCCTATTCGCCAAGCGTGCGCCGTTCGGCGCTTAACCGCGCCGAATCGCGTGAACAAGCAAAGTTTGCAGTGTGGGCCGAAGGCATTGTCCGGTTTCGGGGCTGATTGCCGGTCAATCGGTCCGAATGGGTTGCGATCAGGCTTGGTCGAGCGCCTTGGCAACAATGCCACGGTTGGCACGCAAGCGTGGGCGCTGCAATCCTGCCCTCTTGCCATGCGCGGCCGGTCTTGCCATCGACAAGGTGTGAAAAAACTGTTCGAATCCCTGGCGCGCGTGCGCCCTGCGCTGGCCCTGGGCAAGGCCGGCGCGCTGGTGCTTGCCTTGGCATCTGCCCCGGCACTGGCGGCCAATCATGGCGTGCATCTGCCCCCGCTGGGCTGTTCGGGCCCGCCCAGCGAAACCTGGCTCAACGTCACGATCGACAAGATCCGGTCCGATCGCGGGGTGATCGCGCTGACCGTCTATCCCGACGACAAGCGCAAGTTCCTCATCGATGGCGGGTCGCTCTACGTCGTGCGCGCACCGGCTCGGGTGGAAAAGGTCAAGATGTGCCTGTTCCTGCCCCAGCCCGGAATCTATGCGCTGGCCGTCTATCATGACGAAGACAATTCCGGCGCGCTCAACCGCATCGGGCCCATGGGCCTTCCGGCCGAAGGCTTCGGCTTTTCGGGCAATCCCAGCTCGATCGAAAGCCTGCTCGAATTCCGTTCGGTGCGCCTGGCGGTGCCGCGCACCAACCTCTCCACCCGGATCAAGATGCGCTATCCGTGAGATCGGCTTGGAACGCGCCCCGATAAGGGGCTGACTTTGATGGATGGCGGGCTATCGTTCCGGCATGACCAAGCCTGCCGTCCTGGCCGCCGCGCCGTTTCCGCCCTTCACGATGGAACGGCTGGAGCAGGCTTTTGCCGTCCATCGCCTGTGGGACGGGTTGGACGAGACGGCAGCGCGATCGATACGCGCACTGGCCACCAACACCTTGTTCGGGCGCCTGGGGGCCGAGTTGATGGATCGCCTGCCAGCGCTGGAGATCATTGCCAATTTCGGCGTGGGCTATGACAACATCGATATCGATGCGGCCGTGGCGCGGGGCCTGGTGGTGACCAACACCGGCGGCGTGCTCGACGAGGAAGTAGCCGATCTCGCCCTGGGCCTGCTGCTCGCCACGATCCGCCGCCTGCCCCAGGCGGAACGGCACTTGCGCGCGGGCGGGTGGGAAAAAGCCCCCTTTCCGCTATCGCCCACGCTGCGCGGGCGGCGGGTGGGCATCCTGGGCCTGGGGGCCATCGGCAAGGCGGTGGCACGGCGCCTGGAAGGCTTTGGCGTCGACATCGCCTATCATGGCCGCACGCGGCAGGAAGGTGTGGCCTACCCGTGGTATTCCACGCCGACCGAACTGGCGCAGGCAGTGGACGTGCTGGTCGTCGTGGTGCCTGGCGGGCAGGCCACCATGGGGCTGGTCGATGCCGGGGTGCTGTCGGCCCTGGGGCCGCAGGGCGTGCTGATCAATGTGGCGCGCGGCAGCGTGGTCGACCAGGATGCGTTGATCGCAGCTTTGCAGCACGGCACGATCCTCGCGGCGGGCCTGGATGTCTTTGCGCAAGAGCCGCATGTGCCGCCCGCGTTGCTCGCGCAGGACAATGCGGTGCTGCTCCCCCACATCGGCTCGGGTTCTGTCGCGACGCGCACGGCGATGGGGCAATTGATGATCGACAATCTGGCCGCCTGGTTTGCCACCGGCCGCGCGCTTACGCCTGTCCCCGAAACACGGACCTTGGGTGCATAAGCGGCGGGAACGTCCGATAAGGGTGGGGATTGTGGGTTAACAGTTCGTCGCAAGGCGCTGTCCGACGCGTCGAACGCTTGCAATAGTGACGCGGATTTGCAACTTGCGCGGATCACCAAAAGATAGGGATGCCTGTCCACAATGAATTCGACCCAGGCGGCGCGTGCCCCACTGCATCAGCGGGTTCGGCGCAAGGCGGAACGGATGTTCGGTCCGGCGGGCATTTTCTTCAAGGGCTTCATCAAGCACCCGGTGATGGTGGGCGCGATCGTGCCCTCCTCGCGCCGCACGATCGCGCGCGTCCTGTCCAAGGTGGATTGGGAACGCTGCGATCTGTTCGTGGAATATGGCCCTGGCGTGGGCACGTTCTGCCAGCCCGTGCTCGACCGGCTGCGCCGCGATGCGCGGCTGATCGTGATCGATACCAACCCCGATTTCATCCACTATCTGGCACGTACGATCGGCGATAGCCGCTTCATCGCGGTGCATGGATCTGCGGCCGAAGTGGAAAGCATCGTTCGCCAGCACGGCTTCGACCAGGCCGACTACGTGCTGTCGGGCTTGCCGTTCACCACGCTGCCCGAAGGCGTGGGGCCGGCGATCATGGCCGCGACCCATCGCGTGCTGCGCCCCGGCGGCGCATTCCTGGTCTATCAGTACACTGCCCGCGCGCGAGCGCTGATGAGCCGCTATTTCCACCGGATCGACAAGGGACTTGAGCCGATCAACGTGCCGCCCTGTGTCATTTCGTGGGGTTGGAAAGACTGACAGCCTTGGCCCCAGTTCCACAATGGAACCGGGGCGTTCCATTTTCAGCCGCGATCGAACGGGCGGGGTAGGTCCTTGGTCAACTGGCCATGGATGGCGGCGAGCATCGCCGCAAAATAGGTATAGCCCACTGCATAGAGCAGGGCGGAAACGGCAGTGTTGAGCAGGCGGGCTGCTTCGCTCTCGGCACCCAGCAACTGGGCAGAGACCAGGCCCACGATCATCATCGCCACGCTCAGCGCCACCAGGAAGACAATGGCCGCAAGGCCGAGGAACGTCAGGATGCGCGCGGTGTTGCCGCGCGTGAGGGCCAGGCTGGCGCGAATGGCCATGATCGGGTTTTGCGTGCGCCCCACGCCCAGCACCGGGCCGACCATGATCGTGCGCAGCATGGGATAGGCCACGGCGGCAAGCCCGGCCGCCGCCGCCAGCGCTGCGGGCATGCGCAAGCCCAGCAGCACGCCGCTCACCACCATCATCAACAGCATGGCAAACGCGCCGATGACCAGCTGAGCCAGGAAATAGACCGGCACGCGCACCATGCAGTTACGCAGCGCCTGGCCCACCGTGGGCCGCGTGCGATCGAGGATCGACACCATCATGGTGATGAAGCCGACGATCTGGATCAGCGAGATGGGCAGCAGATAGGGCCAGGTGCGCGTGTAATAGGCTTCGAGCGCCTCGGCCAATTGCGCTTGCGTCGCCTGGGGCGGAATCACCGGCTGCGGCACGAAAATGCCGCCTGCCAGAAGCGGCAGCAGGAAGAACACGCCGGCAATCGCCATCAGCACATCGGCATTGGCCGAAACGAGGCGGGTGGCGGCTTGCCAGGCGGCCATGCTGTCGAGTGGGGCAATCAACGGTCTGTTCACGGGTGATCCTTGAGGGCTTGCTGTTTGCGTGCCCTAGCAAAGCCTGCGCGCGGGCGCACGTATCTTCCCGGCGGCGGACCACTTGCTTTAGGCGTACATAAAGGCCAAATCGCACAGCACCATGATCGTGCCCGAAACCGTCGAAATCGTCCGCGAAAACGAACCGGTGCCCTATCGCGCCGCACTCGATGCCATGGCTGCGCGCAACGCGTCGATTGCCGATGGCACGGCGGGCGACATGGTCTGGCTGCTCGAACATCCGCCCGTCTATACCGCAGGTACCAGCGCCGATCGCGCCGAACTGCTCGATCCCCGGTTCGAGGTGGTCGAGGCGGGGCGCGGCGGGCGCTATACCTATCACGGGCCGGGCCAGCGGATCGGCTATGTCCTGCTGGACTTGCGCAAGCGTGCGCGCGACGTGCGCGGGTTCGTCCATGCCGTGGAAGGCTGGGTGATCGACACACTCGGCGATTTCGGGGTGGAAGCCTGGCGTGCGGAAGGACGCATCGGCATCTGGTGCGCCGGCGCCGATGGGCGCGAGGCCAAGATCGGCGCGATCGGCGTGCGCATCCGCCGCTGGGTGACGATGCACGGCTTTTCGGTGAACCTTTCGCCCGATCTTTCCCATTTTGGCGGCATCGTGCCGTGCGGGATAGAGGAATTCGGCGTCACCAGCCTCAAGGACCTGGGCCGCGAGGTGACCAGCGCACAATGGGACGAGGCTTTGCTGGCGCGCCTGCTGGATTTTCTGGCGCGGCTCGACGTGGCCTGCCCCCCCGCCACAACGGAGGCATGATGATGCGCAGCAAGTCTTACCTGTCCGCACTGGTCCTGCTGGCTGCGCTCGGCGGATGCCAGAAAGGCGCGGAGGCAGACAAGGGCGCGGCCAAGGCGGCTGGGGGCGACGTGCTGCCCGGCAGCGTCAGCGACGCGATGATCGACCTGGATGGCGCCACCGGCACCCCACCGCTGCAGCCCCCGCCCAAGGCCAAGGCAGACAGCGCGGCCGCCGATCCCGCGAAACCGGATGCATCGGCCAGCCCGGACACCGGGGGAGACGCTGCAACGCCTGCCGCAGCGCCGTCACCCGCCGCCGCAGCGACGCAGTAAACCAACGCCGCCGGCCCACGGACGATTGCCGCAGGCCAGCTTGCGCGGTCAGGCCGTCGCTTCGGCCAGTGCGGGATAATCGATGTATCCTTCCGGGCCGTTGGCGTACCAGCTTTCCGGCACGTTCTTGTTGGGCGCCAGCGGTGCATCCTTGGCAATGCGATCCACCAGATCGGGATTCGAAATGAAGGGCCGTCCAAAGCTGATCGCATCGGCACGCCCGGAGGCAATGTCGGCAGCGGCATGTTCGGGCGTATAGTCGCTGTTCAGCACCAGCGGGCCGGTGAAGTGCTGGCGGAACAGGCCGTCGAGCTGGGGCACGTCGGTGGAACCGAACGTGCCGTTCGGCCCGGGCTGGCGCAATTCGATGAACGCGGGCTTCAACTTTTCCAGCTCGCGCGCGGCAAGGCCAAACACGTCAGCCGGATTGCTGTCCTCGACGCCTTGCGAATTGCCGTTGGGTGACAAACGCACACCCACCCGCTCAGCGCCCCAGACAGCGATCAGGCGTTCCATCGCTTCGCGCAGCAAACGCACGCGATTTTGCGGGCTGCCACCATATTCGTCTGTCCGGAAGTTCGAATTGTCGCGCAGGAACTGGTCGATCAGATAGCCATTGGCGGCATGGAGCTGGACCCCATCAAACCCGGCTTTCCGGGCATTTTCGGCAGCGCGGGTATAATCATCGAGCACACGCGGCATTTCATCGAGGCGCAGAGGCCGTGCGTCGACAGCGTCCTTTTTGCCTTCGTAGGTGTGCACCTGGCCGGGCGCGCGCGTGGCCGAGGCCGACACGGGTGGGTTGCCATCGTTGAGATCGGGATGGCTGATGCGGCCCATGTGCCACAGCTGCGCCACGATGCGCCCTCCTGCCTGGTGGACGGCCTCGGTCACCGCCTTCCAGCCCTCCACATGTGCCTCGGTCCACAGGCCGGGCGCATGAGGCCAGCCCAGGCCTTCGCGGCTGATGCCCGTGGCTTCGGAAATGATCAGGCCGGCCGTGGCGCGCTGGGCATAGTATTCGGCCATGATGGCGGTTGGCGTGGCATCGCGCCCGGCGCGGGCGCGGGTGAGTGGGGCCATGACGATGCGGTTGGGCAGCGCCAGGGCGCCAAAGTCGATCGGCTGGAACAGCGCCGCGTGGGAATGGCTGGAAGACAGGGTCATGCAGGCCTCTTCGTCAGGAACGATTGATTGGTTTTCATTTGAAACTCAATCTGGGCGCAAACCAGCTATCTTGCAAGATTGAATGATGGTCTGTGCTGCTGGTTTTGCTTGAAGCGAGCAAAGAAAAAGCCCGGGTGGCCGATTGGCTCCCGGGCTTTTGGTTCAGGGTGGCAGGAACGGTCAGCGCCGGCCGAGATCGCCCGAACCCACCGTGCCGCTGGCCATGGCCAGCATGGCATCCAGGCTTTTCTTGGCTTCCAGGCGCAGGCCTTCCTCGATCTCGATCCGCGGCGTCAGGTCGCGCAGCGCGATGTAGAGCTTTTCCAGCGTGTTGAGCGCCATGTAGGGGCAGATATTGCAGTTGCAGTTTCCGTCCGCGCCGGGTGCGCCGATGAACGTCTTGTCCGGCATGGCCAGCTGCATCTGGTGGATGATGTGCGGCTCGGTCGCCACGATCAGGGTGTCGCCTGCCATCGCCTTGGCATAGTTGAGAATGCCGCTGGTCGATCCGACATAATCGGCATGGTCGACGATATGGGCCGGGCATTCCGGGTGCGCGGCGACCGGCGCGTCGGGATGCTGCGCCTTGAGCTTGACCAGCTCGGTCTCGCTGAACGCCTCGTGCACGATGCACACGCCGGGCCACAGCAACATGTCGCGGTCGAACTTGCGGTTGAGATAGCCGCCCAGGTGCTTGTCCGGGCCGAAGATGATCTTCTGTTCGGGCGGAATCTTGGCGAGGATCGTTTCGGCGCTCGATGACGTCACGATCACGTCGGACAGGGCTTTCACCTCGGTCGAGCAGTTGATGTAGGTCAGGGCGATATGGTCGGGATGCGCGGCGCGGAACGCGGCGAACTGGTCGGGCGGGCAGGAATCCTCCAGGCTGCACCCGGCATCGAGATCGGGCAGCACCACGATCTTTTCCGGCGAAAGGATCTTGGCCGTCTCGGCCATGAACTTCACCCCGCAAAAGGCGATGACTTCCGCATCGGTATCGGCGGCCTTGCGCGACAGTTCGAGCGAATCGCCGACGAAATCGGCCAGATCCTGGATTTCCGGCTTCTGGTAATAATGCGCCAGGATCACGGCCTTGCGCTCCTTGCGCAGGCGATCGATCTCGGCGCGCAGGTCTAGGCCGGACAAGTTGGTGGGCTGGGCCGTCATGATCGCTCCTGTTCCGGGCAAGACGTGAAAGCCCGGCGTTGGCCGCGATTTAGGGGGCCGCGCGCCCGATGCCAAGGGTGGATCGGTCTTATCGCCCGGCAGGGGCCGTATCGCCGTCGATCGTGACGTTGACGCTCACTTTGCCAAAGCCTGCCACTTGCAGCGGAATGGCCAGGTTCTGGCGCACAGCATCCTTGGCCGAATTGCGCGCCAGGCCCATCAGCACCGGATTGGCAGCCTGATTGCTGGCGAGTTGTTCGGCAAGGCGGGTGTTGTCGCGCGTCAGCTTGTCTTGCGCGGCGCGCGTGATCCAAACCCCTTCGCGCAAGTATTGCGCGCGCGCCTCGTCAAGATTGGGCCGGCTCAGCCGCAGCGGCGGCAGGCGCACCGATAGCGTCTGCGTGGTGGCATTCCAGGCCATGCGATCGCGGTTCATCTGCGAAAGGTCGATGGTGTAATCGACGCGCGCCGGAATCACGGCCACTTGCTTGGACTGCACGAGGCCGAACAGCCGGCTGTCGTCGCTCGATACCACGGGCGCGAGTTCGGCGCTGAACACGGTCAGGCTGTTCTGCCGCTCGAACGCGACAAGGCTGGTGGCCAGCGGATCGCCGATGTCCTGCGGCTTCCACAAGAGCCAGGCAAACAGGCCGGCCAGCGCCAGCGCGGCGACGAACAAGAGCCACGGCAATGCGCTGCGGCGCGCGCGCGCCTGGGGCACGCTGGCGGGAGAGACGACCGGATCGGGCGCGTTCAACGGGGTGTGGTCCATTGTTCGCCCGAACGAACGACCCGCCCCTGGCGTTCCAGATCGATCAGATGCGCCAGCACCGAACGGCCGGCCGCGCCCACCAGGCGATCGTCCAGCCCCTTGTACATGTGCTGCACCATGGTGGGGATATCGCGATCGCCCACGTCCAGCCGGCGCAGGATCTGCCTCTCGCGCTGGCGGCGGTGGCCCATCATGCCACGCACGAACTGGTGGGGATTGGCGATCGGATCGCCATGGGCGGGATAATAGATGCGGTCTTGCCGCCGATCGTAAAGCTTTTGCAGCGAGGCCATGTAGGCTGCCATGTCGCCATCGGGCGGCGATACCACGCTGGTTGACCAGCCCATGACATGATCGCCCGTGAACAAGGCACCCGATTCCCGCAGAGCAAGGCACAGGTGGTTGCTGGTATGACCCGGCGTTGCCACCGCCTCGATCGTCCACCCATCCCCGGAGAGGGTTTCACCATCGGCCAGGACCCGGTCGGGGCGATAGGTGGGATCGAATGCCGCATCGGCGCGCGGGCCATCGTCTTCGAGCACCAGCGGCGCGCAACCGATGATCGGAGCGCCGGCCAACTCTGCCAGCGGGCGAGCGGCCGGGCTATGGTCGCGATGGGTGTGGGTGCAGACGATGGCGGCGATGCGGGCGCTGCCCACGGCGGCCAGGATCGCGTCGACATGGCCCTGGCCGTTGGTATCGGCATGGCCCGCCACGCCGGTACCTGCCGGGCCGGGATCGATCACCGCCACATCGCGACCGGAGCCGATCACGTAAGTCTGCGTGCCGGTGTAGGTATAGGGCGAAGGATTGGGCGCCAGCACCCGTCGCACCAGCGGTTCGAGCTGCTGGGCCGTGCCGGTGTTCCACGTGGAACGATCTGGAAACGAAGGGCTGGCCATCACTCTGCTATGGGGATGCGGCGCTCTGCGTGCAAGTTCAACCCGCCTCGGCCAGTGCGACGCCCAGCCTTTCGCGCAGGCGCGCCAAGGCGGCGGGCATGGGATCGCAAGCCTGCGCGCCCTGTGCCTGCCATGCCCGATCGAGATAGCCCAGGCGCTGGTAGAGGCGCTCGCTTTCGTGAACCAGAACTTGCGCAGCGGGCGGCAGGTGGACGACACAGGCCGGATCGGTGCCGGGAAAATGGGCGATCAGACGACCATGGCGGCGCAGCTGCGATTCGTTCAATTCGCCGGCAAACCAAGCACGATGATTGAGCAGCCACGCCAGGCAGTGCATGATGCGGGTGGTGGTTCGCAGGGCCTCGCAACTGACCTGGACATGGATGAGATCGCGGTCGTCGCCCAAGGTGGGCTGGGCATCGGGTCCGTGGTCCGCAATGCGCCGGCGCAGGTTTTCAAATTCGCAGCGCGCGCGATCGGCAAGAAGCAAGGCTTCCTCGTAAAGGGCCTCGATGATGCGCGGATTGGCGCTGGGCAAAGCGGACATGGTGATGATCTGCGCGACGGAGGAGAAATGGTTACCGTCGCATTAGGGCTGTTGACGGGGAGGGCACAATGGCCCGGCCCCTGCAAAGGCTGGCGGGTTTTACGGTGTCTCGATACGAAACGCTTCGCCATCCGGCCGCAACGGTGCCGGTGGGATGGCAAAACCCTGAATTCTGGCGATGAATTCAAGCGATAATATCGGGAATCAGGTAATCTTCCAACATCGCGATCTGATCGCGCAGCAGCAATTTGCGCTTTTTGAGCCGTGCCACCTGCAACTGATCGGCCACGCCGTTCAGACTGAGCGCGTCGATGGCGACGTCGAGATCGCGATGCTCCAGGCGCAAGGCCTCAAGTCGCTTGCGCATTTCCTCTTCGGTCACACCAACCACTCCCCGAACCCGAACGCCATGCCCTTGTCGCCTCCCCTGGCCAGCGCGGCATTGCTGCCACTGGCCGTTCATGGTGCACATTTCGTCAGTGCGCCATACACATGAACGCGATGCGGGTGCAGCCCGGCGCGGTTCCACTTGCAAGATACGGCGAATGTGGGACCATGACAACGCACCGACTGTTGACGACTCGCAGAACAGAACCATCGGAGCCGAAGACATCGGGGCCGTAAACGAAGCCTGCCGCATCGGGACTTGTCCGGCGCGGGTTTTGACCGGGCCGCGGCCTATCCCGGTACGCGCCCTTCAGGAGGTCAACGCATGGAAACCACGCACGTTAACGCCCTGCAGACAAAGCATGCCGGCCTTGAACGCCGGATTTCCGAGGAGATGGCACGGCCAGCGCCCGACGCGGCCCTGCTCACGCAGCTCAAGCGGCGCAAATTGCGCATCAAGGAAGAACTGGCGCTGATTCACTGATCACGCGCGCCGGGGAAACCGGACCCAAGCGAAAACACCTGGACTGATTATTTCAGGATTCATCGAGGCCGGCTCCCTTCGTGGGACCGGCCTTTTCGATATGCGCAGCAAGCGCTGGTAATACGAATATTTCCGCAATGGCCCCAGGTCCGGTTTGCAAACGGCATGGGCTGCGCTACGCCTTTGGCCATGTTGACAGCCGTTGCCTCTGCCCGCGCGATCCTTACCTCGCTGCACGAGGTGATGGCCTCGCGATCCGGCGCACAGGCAAAGCTCAATCGTATCGTCGACGTGATCGGTGAAAACCTCAACAGCGAGGTCTGCTCGATCTATCTGCTGCGCGAAGGCATGCTGGAACTGTTCGCCACGCGCGGGCTGGAGCAGGCGGCCGTGCACGTTACGCGAATGGCCGTGGGCGAGGGGTTGGTGGGCACGATCGCCCAGAACATCGAGACGCTCAACCTGGCCGAGGCGGCCGCCCATCCCGATTTCGCATTCCGCCCCGAAACGGGAGAAGAACGCTTCCATTCCTTTGCCGGGGTGCCGATCGTGCGCCGCCAGCGCGCAGTGGGCGTGGTGGCGGTGCAGCATGTCGATCCGCGCCGCTATGAAGAGGTGGAGATCGAGGCGCTGCAGACCGTGGCCATGGTCCTGGCCGAGCTGATCGCCAATGCCGAGCTGATCGATGATGAAGACGTGGCCGGCGTGCCCGACCATCTTACCGGGCCCGATCGCCTCAAGGGCCAGACCCTGGTGAAAGGTCTCGCGGTGGGGCAGGCCGTGTTCCACCAGCCGCGCGTGACGATCGAGCATGTCGTGGCCGAGGATATCGAGGCAGAGCGCCAGCGGGTCTATCGCGCGTTCGACAAGATGCGCGAGCAGATCGACCGCATGGCGAGCCAGGCCGAGTTCGGCGTGGGCGGAGAGCACGAGGAAGTGCTCGCGACCTATCGCATGTTCGCCTACGATGAAGGCTGGAGCCGCCGCATCAACGAGGCGATCGATTCCGGGCTGACGGCAGAGGCCGCGATCGAGCGCGTGCAGCAGCGTACCCGGATGCGGATGCGCCAGATCGACGATCCATTGCTGGCCGATCGCATGCACGATCTGGAGGATCTGTCGAACCGCCTGCTGCGGATCGTGTCGGGCCAGCTGGGCACGGCGGCGAGCATGGGCCTCAAGGGCGATGCGATCCTGATCGCGCGCAACCTGGGGCCGGCCGAGCTGCTGGAATACGACCGGCGGCGGCTGAAAGGCGTGATTCTCGAGGAAGGCTCGCTCACCGCGCACGTGGTGATCGTGGCGCGGGCCATGGGTATCCCGGTGGTTGGCCGCGTGCACGCCTTGCGCGGCAAAGTGCGCGATGGCGATCAGTTGCTGCTCGATGGCGACCAGGGCGTGATCGACGTGCGTCCGGCGCCCAGCCTGGTCGAGGCATTCGAGGCCCGCTTTGCCAAGAACCGCGAGCGGCAGGCCCATTACGCAACGATGCGCGACGTGGAGCCGGTCACCCGCGACGGGCAGCGCATCACCGTGATGATGAACGCGGGCCTGCGCGATGACATGCCGATGCTGCCACTGACGGGCGCAGACGGTATCGGCCTCTTCCGCACCGAGTTCCAGTTCCTGGTATCGGCCACCATGCCCCAGCGCGAGCGGCAGACGCGGCTCTATCGCGACGTGCTGGAGGCGGCAGGCGATCGTCCGGTGGTGTTCCGCACGGTCGATATCGGCGGCGACAAGATCTTGCCCTATCTGCGCCACAACGAAGGCGAGACCGAAGAAAACCCGGCGATGGGCTGGCGCGCGCTGCGCGTGGCGCTAGAACGCGACGGGCTGCTGAAAGTGCAGGCGCGTTCGCTGATCGAGGCGGCGGGTGGCCGCACGCTGAACGTGATGTTCCCGATGGTGACCGAGCCGTGGGAGTTCGACGCGGCCAAGGCCGTGTTCGAAGGCCAGCTGGCGTTCCTGCGCAGGCAGAAGAAAGTCTTGCCCGAAGCGATCCGCTATGGCGCGATGCTGGAAGTGCCGGCACTGGCCGAGTGCCTCGACCTGCTGGCGCCGAAGCTATCGTTCCTGTCGATCGGCACCAACGATCTTACGCAGTTCCTGTTTGCGGCAGACCGCGCGCATCCCAAGCTGGCCGAGCGTTATGACTGGTTGAGCCCGGCAATTCTGCGTTTCCTGGCGCGGGTGGTGCGCGATGTGGCGCCGTTTGGCACGGCGCTGACGGTGTGCGGGGAAATGGGCGGCCGCCGGCTGGAGGCGCTGGCGCTGCTGGGCCTGGGCATCACCCGCCTGTCGATCACCCCGGCTGCGGTTGGCCCGGTCAAGGAACTGGTCTGCCAGGTCGATCTGGGGCAGATTCGCGCCGCCATGCAGGGTTGGCTGCGCGAACCGCAAGCCGACATGCGCAGTGTACTGCAGCAATGGGCTGCGCAGCACGGCATCGATTGCGATTGACGCACATGCAGTGAATGGCGGCGCGCGGCGGTTTTTCCGGGGTTGCGCGCCGCAAATCGGTTGACTTTCGCGCAATTGCAACGATCCCCTTTTAGCGGCTTTTTTACCAAAGCCACCGGGTTGCACGACAAGCATAGAAAGACGGGAGCCGCGCCTTGGCCGACTCGAATGGGTCAGATTTCAGTTCCGCCCAGCCACACGCAGAGGCTGCAAGCGGCGTGGGTGCCACGCTTCGCACCGCGCGCGAGGCGCAGGGAATCTCGCTCAAGGACATCGCCGCTCGCACGCGGATCACCGCGCGCCATGTCGAGGCGCTGGAGGCGGGCAATTACGACAGCCTGCCCGGGCGGCCCTATGCGCTGGGGTTTGCACGCAGCTATGCCAAGGCCGTGGGGCTGGACGAAGCCGCGATCGCGCAGGCCGTGCGTACCGAGTTGAGCGCGCGGGCGCCCGCGCCCGAACCGCGCGTGATCCACCAGTTCGAGGCCGGCGATCCGGCCAAGACGCCATCGCGCCTGGTCAGCTGGTTGGCTGGCCTGCTGGTGGTGGCGGTACTGGGGCTTGGGCTGGTGTTCTGGCGCAGCTATTATTGGCCATCGGCAGAACTGCCGGCGCTGGTCGGCCCGGAAGAGCCCAAGGCCGCAGCGCCCCAGGCTGTGGCCAAGCCGGCCGCAGGCGCGCCTGCTACTCGGCCCGCCGGCCCGGTGGTGTTCACGGCGCAGGAAGACCGCATCTGGGTGAAATTCTACGACGGCAGCGGCAAGCAATTGGTGCAGAAACTGCTGGCCAAGGGGGAAACCTATACCCTTCCCGACGGCGTGGCCGATCCCAAGCTGTGGACCGGCCGGCCCGATGCCCTTGCCATCACCATCGGAGGCCAGGCCGTTCCGCGCATCGCCGACAAGCAGGGCATCGTCAAGGATGTGCCGGTTGATGCGGCAGCCCTGTGGGCACGGGCAGACCGCGCGGCGGCTGCACCGCAAGCTGCCGCCAGCGCCGCGCCGGCTGTTGCGCAGGCCACGGGCCAGCGCCAGAACCTTGCCCGCCGCCTGGTGCAGCAGCAGCCCGAGGTGCCAACGTCTGCCATCGTCCAACCATCGCCTGCCGCTTCGGGCGATGCAGGTGCCCCGGCAGCGGCGCCCGTGGCGGCCGAATCCGCTGCCGACTGACGGTCTGCGCCGGTGGCGGGGCTCGACTTGGCGGCCATAATGCGGCACTTTGCCGCAACGCAACACGGGCATGACATATCCGTGCGCCGGGGGGCGCATCGCAGGGGCGGCAATGATCGAGACGGGAGTTAGCATGAAGACCAAGTTTCGCACGGCCAGCTCGATAATGCCGCCGCGTGCCGCGCTGCTGGCCGCGCTTGGCATGGCCTTGGCCGTGGTACCGGCAATGCCGCAGGTGGCGCACGCGCAAGTGGCCGGTGAAACCACCGAAGCGCGGCTGCGCCGGCTCGAGGCGGAAATTCGCGCCCTGCAGCGCAAGGTGTTCCCCGATGGCGCGGGGCGCACGTTCGGGCCGGAAATCACTGCCACGCCTTCCACTACGGCTCCGGCCACGCCGCCTGCTGCCACCAGCCCGCTTACCGACGTGCTTGCCCGCCTCGATGCCGTGGAAGCGCAACTGCGCCAGGTGACGGCAGCGAGCGAGGAAAACCAGAACCATCTGAGCAAGCTCGACAGCCGGGTGAGCGCGCTGGAAACCGCCGCATCCCCGCCCGCTGCCCCGGCAGGCGAGCCGGCCAGTGCCTCTGCTGCCACTCCCCCGCGTCCTGTTGCGCCCGGCGGCGCGGCTGGCAAGGCCCCGACCGTGACACCCACTGTCAGCGCAACGCCGGCACCGGTGCCGGCCAAGCCTTCGGCCGATCGCGTGGCGGCCGTTGCGGCAATCGAGAAACCCTCGACCAGCGACAAGCAGGCCGACGAATATACCTATGGCTACAGGCTTTACGACGCCGGGTTCTTTCCCGAAGCGCAAGTGCAGCTGAACAAGTTCGTCACGACCTATCCCAAGTCCAAGCAGATCAGCCTGGCCCGCAACCTGCTGGGCCGCGCTTACCTCGACGACGGCAAGCCCGGCACGGCGGCGCAGTGGTTCCTGCAGAACTATCTGGGCGACAAGAAAGGCGATCGCGCACCCGACAGCCTGCTCTACCTGGGCGTGGCGATGACCCGGATCAACGATACCAAGCGTGCCTGCGGCGCCTTTGCCGAATTGCGCGATGCTTATCCCAGCGAAATCGCAGGGCGTCTGAAAGGCGCGTACGATACCGCGATCAAAGGGGTGAAGTGCGATTGATCGGCGCGACGGCGCTTTCCTGACGCGGTTTGCGGAGAACTGGGCGGCGCTCGGACTGGCGCCGGGCGAGCGGGTCGGGCTGGCGGTATCGGGTGGGCCGGACAGTTGCGCGCTGCTGCTGCTTGCCGCTGCCCATGTGCGTGCCCAGATTGCCGTGGCCACTGTCGATCATGGTTTGCGGGCCGAGGCCGGAGCCGAGGCCCGCGCCGTGGCCGCGTTGTGCGCGCAGCTGGGTGTGCCGCACCAGATTCTGGAGATTTCCATCGCAAGCGGCAGCGCGATCCAGGCCCGCGCCCGCGCGGCGCGCTATGCCGCGCTGGCCGCCTGGGCTCGGCAACAGGGATTGTCTGCCTTGGCCACCGCCCATCATCTGGACGACCAGGCCGAGACTTTGGCCATGCGGCTCAACCGGGGGGCCGGGGTGCGTGGCCTTGCCGGCATGCGTGTGCGATCCAGCGTTCCGGGCGCTCCCGGCCTGCCCCTGTTGCGGCCCCTGCTGGGCTGGCGCCGTGCCGACCTGGCTGCCGTCGTGGCGGCATCGGGCGTTTGCGCCGCCGACGATCCTTCCAATCGCGATGCCAGGTTCGAACGCGTTCGCGTGCGTGCCGGGCTTGCCAGTGCCGATTGGGTGGAGAGTGCCGGCTGGGCGGAAAGCGCCGACCATCTGGCGCAGGCCGATGCCGCGCTGGACTGGACGGCGCAACGCCTGTTCGAGACCGGCTGGCAGGGCAGGGGTGATGGCGAAGGAGGGGGCGGCGTGCTGACAGTGCCCGATGGCCTGCCGCAAGCCCTTGGCCTGCGGCTGCTGGAACACGTGTTGCAGGCGCTGGATGCCGGACCGATGCCGCGCGGAACCGAACTGGCCCGCTGGCATGCGGCGCTGGTGGCGGGCCATGTGGCCACGCTGGCGGGGCTGCGCGGGGCGGGGCAGGGCGCCTCGTGGCACTTTTCCAGGGTTCCGCCCCATCGGGCGGGGTGAAAACCGCCGGCTGCGTGCCGTTATTGTGGCCTTGGGGAGGGTCTGGGCGATTCGGCAACTTGCCATTCAGCGGATCGCACCTACCTTTCCCGGTGAAAGGATTTCGTGACGCCCATGAACGACGACCAGCCGCAGGGGAATCCCTGGATCAAGAGCCTACTCGTGTGGGGGGGCATCTTTCTTGCCCTGCTGCTCGTGGTGTCGATGTTCGGGGCGCGCGGTGACGTGTCGGGAACGCAGATCGGCTATTCCGATTTCCGCGCGCGCGTGGCGGAAGGCGCCGTGCGCGACGTGCAGATCGGTTCCGACAAGATCACCGGCACGCTCAAGAACGACCAGACCTTCACCACCACGCCGGTGGAGGGGGACAAGGAACTGCTGCCCAAGCTGTTGCAGGACAACAACGTCCCTTATACCGGCAAGGCGCAGGAAGAGCCCAACATGCTGGTGTGGATCCTGGCACAATCGCTGCCGTTCCTGCTGATCCTGGGCGTGGCGTTCTTTGCCCTGCGCCAGGTGCAGAAGGGCGGCGGTTCGGGGGCGATGGGCTTTGGCAAGTCCAAGGCCAAGCTTTTGACCGAGCGTTCGGGCCGCGTCACGTTCGACGATGTTGCCGGCATCGACGAAGCGCGCGAGGAATTGCAGGAAATCGTGGAATTCCTGCGCGATCCCAGCCGCTTTTCCAAGCTGGGCGGCCAGATCCCCAAGGGCGCGCTGCTGGTCGGCTCGCCCGGCACCGGCAAGACCTTGCTCGCCCGCGCCATTGCGGGCGAGGCGGGCGTGCCGTTCTTCACCATTTCCGGTTCTGACTTTGTCGAAATGTTCGTGGGCGTGGGCGCCAGCCGCGTTCGCGACATGTTCGAGCAGGCCAAGAAGAATGCGCCGTGCATCGTCTTCATCGACGAAATCGATGCGGTCGGCCGCCATCGCGGCCATGGCCTGGGCAATTCCAACGACGAGCGCGAGCAGACGCTGAACCAGCTGCTGGTCGAAATGGACGGTTTCGAGGCGAACGAAGGCATCATCATCATTGCCGCCACCAACCGGCCCGACGTGCTCGATCCGGCGCTGCTGCGCCCGGGCCGTTTCGATCGCCAGGTGGTTGTGCCGGTGCCCGATATCGAGGGCCGCGAGAAGATCCTGGGCGTGCACATGAAGAAGGTGCCACTGGCACCCGACGTGAACCCCCGCGTGATCGCGCGCGGCACCCCCGGCTTTTCGGGCGCGGACCTGGCCAACCTGGTCAACGAGGCTGCCCTGCTGGCTGCGCGCCGCAACAAGCGCCTCGTGGCGATGCGCGAGTTCGAGGATGCCAAGGACAAGGTGATGATGGGCGCGGAACGCCGCTCCATGGTCATGACCGAGGACGAGAAGAAGATGACCGCCTATCACGAGGCCGGCCATGCCATCGTCTCGGTGTTCGAGCCGGCGTCCGATCCCATCCACAAGGCCACGATCATCCCGCGCGGGCGCGCGCTGGGCATGGTCATGCGCCTGCCCGAACGTGACAGCTATTCCTATCACCGCGACAAGATGCATGCGAACTTGTCGGTTTCGATGGGTGGCCGCGTGGCCGAGGAAATCATCTTCGGGCACGACAAGGTTTCGTCGGGCGCATCGGGCGATATCCAGTATGCCACGGGCCTTGCGCGTTCGATGGTGACCAAGTGGGGCATGTCGGAAAAGCTCGGCCCCCTGCAGTATGAAGACCAGCAGGAAGGCTATCTCGGCATGGGCGGATCGGCCCGCATGATGGCCTCGGAGGAAACCAACAAGCTGATCGACAGCGAAATCCGTGCGCTGGTCGACCAAGGCTATGCCCGCGCGGTGGAAGTGCTGCGCGGCAACGAAGACAAGCTCCACATCCTGGCCCAGGCCCTGCTGGAATACGAAACGCTGACCGGCGACGAGATCAAGACGCTGATCGACGGCGGGCAGCTCGACCGGCCGGAAAGCTTCACCGGCACGGCGCGCCCGATTGCCGCACCCGGTGCCACCGTGCCGCGTGCCGGCCGCCGGTTCCAGGGCGGCGGCAATAACGGCGGGCTGCAGCCGCAAGGCGCTTGACCCGGTCATCGCGGCCAACAGCGGCTGGTTATGGAAAAAGGGCGGTGCGCGGCGCCGCCCTTTTTCGCATCTGGAACCCGGAGCGCATCCCGCCCATTGTCTGGGCACATGGCCATCGACCTCGCCTGGATCCGCCCCGAGCCGCAAGGCATCTATCTGCCGCCTGCGGACACCTGGATCGATCCCTCCCATCCCGTGGCGCGCGCGCTGGTTACCCATGGGCACGCCGACCATGCGCGCGGCGGGCACGGGCAGACCGTGGCCACGGCGGCAACGCTCGCCATCATGGGCCTGCGCTATGGCGTGGTGCCGGACGGCAGCCGGACCATCGACTATGGCGAAAGCATGGACTTGCCCGGCGGCATCCGCGCCACGTTCGTGCCGGCTGGCCATGTGCTGGGCTCGGCGCAGATCCTGCTGGAGCGCGACGGCCAGCGCGCGGTGGTGACCGGCGATTACAAGCGCCGCCCCGATCCCACCTGCGCCCCGTTCGAGCCTGTGGCCTGCGACGTGTTCATCACCGAGGCGACCTTTGGCCTGCCGGTATTTCGCCACCCACCGATCGATGAGGAAATCGGCCGCCTGATCGACACGTGCGCCGCCCATCCGGAACGATGCGTGCTGGTTGGCGCCTATGCCTTGGGCAAGGCGCAACGGCTGATTGCGGAACTGCGGTTGGCGGGGCACCAGGCACCGATCTTCCTGCACGGCGCGATGGAGCGGATGTGCGCGCTCTATCGCGAATGGGGCATCGACCTGGGCGAACTGCGCCCGGTTGCCGGCGTGCCAAAGGCGGAGATCGCCGGGCATATCGTGGTTTGCCCGCCATCGGCCTTGAACGATCGCTGGAGCCGGCGCTTGCCCGATCCGATCACGGCCATGGCATCGGGCTGGATGCGCGTGCGCCAGCGCGCGCGGCAGCGCAATGTGGAGCTGCCGCTGGTCATTTCCGACCACGCTGACTGGGACGAACTCACCGCCACGATCACCCAGGTGAATCCGCGCGAAACCTGGATCACCCATGGCCGCGAGGAAGCCCTGCTGCGCTGGTGCGCGCTGCACCAGCGGCCTGCGCGCGCGCTGGCCATGGTCGGCTATGAAGACGAGGACGATTGATGGAGCGCTTTGCCGCCCTGGTCGATGGCCTCGTCTATACCCGCTCGCGCAATGGCAAGCTGGCCCTGCTGGCCGAATACTTGCGCACCACGCCCGATCCCGATCGCGGCTGGGCCCTGGCGGCATTGACCGATGGGTTGAACTTTCCGGCGGTGAAGGCCGGGACGATCCGCGGTTTGCTGGATGCGCGGGTGGACGAAGTGCTGTGGCGCCTCTCGCGCGACTATGTGGGCGACACGGCCGAGACCGCCAGCCTGCTCTGGCCCGAGCCGTTCGCGCCGCAGCCTCCCCCGCCCAGCGTGACCGAGGCGGTCGAACTGCTGGCCGGGGCCACGCGCGCCACGGCGGCCGAGCGCCTGGCCGGCCTGCTGGACCGGCTCGATGCCAACGGCCGTTATGCGCTGCTCAAGCTGGCGACCGGGGCCATGCGCATCGGCCTTTCGGCGCGGCTGGCAAAAGTGGCGTTTGCGCAGGCCTTTGGCGTGGATGTGGAGCAGGTGGAAGAGCTGTGGCACGGGCAGGCGGCGCCTTATGCCGACCTGTTCGCCTGGGCCGCGCACGGCGCGCCGCCGCCCGATGCGCAGAGCCTGCCGCTGTTCCGCCCGTTCATGCTTGCCCAGCCGTTGGAGGAAACCTTGGTCGACATGGCCGAGTTTGCCGCCGAATGGAAATGGGACGGCATCCGCGTGCAACTGGTGCATGTCGCCGGGCAAAGCCGCCTCTATTCGCGTGGCGGCGATGATATTTCCGCCAGCTTTCCGGAAATGACCGGGGCGCTCAACGTGCCCGCCGTGCTCGATGGCGAACTCTTGGTGCGCGGCAGCCACCAAGGCGGCGAGACGGGCGGGGCCGCCAGCTTCAACGCGCTGCAACAGCGCCTGGGGCGCAAGAGCGTGAGCAAGGCGATGCTCACGGACTTTCCCGCCTTCGTGCGGCTCTATGATGTTCTGCTACTGGAAGGGGAAGATCTGCGCCCGTTGGGGTGGGAGGCACGCCGGGCGCGGCTGGAAGAGCTTGCCCCCAGGCTCGATCCGCTGCGCTTCGACCTTTCGCCGGTGATCGCGGCTGCCAGCCTGGAGCAGCTGGCGGACATCCGCGCGCGTGCCCGCGATGATGCGATCGAGGGGGTGATGCTCAAGCGCCGCGATGCGCCCTATGTTTCAGGGCGGCGCGCCGGGCTGTGGTACAAGTGGAAGCGCGATCCGCTGCTGATCGATTGCGTGCTGATGTATGCCCAGCGGGGCAGTGGCAAGCGATCCTCGTTCTATTCCGATTTCACGTTCGGTTGCTGGGATGGTGATCCCGATGCCGGGGCAGACCTGCTGCCGGTGGGCAAGGCCTATTTCGGGTTTACCGACGAGGAACTGAAATGGCTCGATCGCCATGTGCGCCAGCACACCACCAATCGATTCGGCCCGGTGCGCGAGGTGGATCGCTCGCTGGTGCTGGAGGTGGCGTTCGATTCGGTTCACGCCAGCAAGCGGCACAAGTCTGGCCTCGCGATGCGCTTCCCGCGTATCCACCGCATCCGCGCTGACAAACCGGCGCACGAGGCTGACAGGCTGGAAACCTTGCGCGCCATGGTGGCCGATTGACGCGGATCAAGGTGGCTGTGCCGGCGCGGCAATAGGGACAACAATCCCCTCCCTTGCGCGAAAGGCCTGCCATGGCTGCAATTGCCGATCCTGTTGAAACACCGTTCCAACGTCTGGGCGGGCATGCCACGCTGCGGGCGATCACCGACCGCTTTTATGACCTGATGGAGCACGACCCGGCTTATGCCGCCCTGCGTGCGATCCACGCGAGCGACCTTTCGCCCATGCGCGCATCGCTGCCCAGCTTTCTGGCCGGCTGGTGCGGCGGGCCGCGCGATTGGTGGGATGCCAATCCGGGCAAGTGCATGATGTCGTTGCACGGCCCCTTTGTGATCGGCCGCGAAACCGCCACTCAGTGGGCGCAGGCCATGCGACGGGCCATTGCCGATGTTGCGCCCGCCGATGCCGAAATGGCCGAGGCGATGGGAGAGGTGCTGGAGCGCATGGCGCTGGGCATGGTAAAAAAGTAGTATCATTTATACTACTTTGAATGCTTCTGCCGTTTTCCTAGTCGCCCGCCACGCTCATGCCATCGATGCGCAAGGTGGGCACGTCGATGCCACGCTCGATCTTGAGGTCGTTGGCCGGGACGAGTGCGGCAAACATGTCGAGCAGATTGCCCGCGATGGTGAATTCCGCAATCGCCCCGGCGATTTCGCCGTTGACGATGCGGAAGCCGGCTGCGCCGCGGCTATAGTCGCCGGTCACGCCGTTGACGCCCGAACCGATCAGTTCGGTGACGTAGACGCCATCGACAATGTCGGCGAGCAGTTCGGCGCGGGTCACCTGTCCCGGCTCGATCACCAGGTTGCCGGCCGTGACATGGGGGGCGCCCGATCCCCCGCGCGAAGCATGGCCGGTGGGCAGGGCGCCCAACTGGCGGGCGGATGCGCTGTCCATCAGCCAGCCGGTGAGGCGGCCGGCGTCGACCAGCTTGCGCGCGGCGGTGGGCAGTCCTTCGCCGTCGAACGGGCGGGAGCGCAGGCCGCGCAAGCGCAGCGGGTCATCGGTGATGGTCACGCCGGAATCAAAAATCCGGGCGCCATCCTTGCCCAGCAAAAAGCTGGCCCGCCGGGCAATCGACGCGCCCGATATGGCGCCGAGCAGGTGCCCCACCATCGACCCGCCCACGCGCGGATCGAAGACCACCGGCAAGGCCCCACTTTTGACGCGGCCGGGGTTGAGCCGGGCCACGGCGCGTTCGCCTGCTTCGCGGCCGATTGCGGCAGCCGGGCGCAAGTCGTTGGCGAAACGCGTGCTGGCCCAGGCATAGTCGCGCTGCAGGGCGCCGCCTTCGCCCGCGATGACGCTGGCGGAAACCGAATGGCTGCTGGCGGCATAGGCACCGGCAAAGCCATGGCTGGTGGCCAGCGCCACGACGCCTCGCCCGCTGCTGGCGCTGCCGCCTTCGCTGTTGGTCACGCCCGATACGGCGCGGGCGGCATCTTCGGCTTCCTGTGCCAGCAAGCGCAGGGCTTGCGGGGTGGGTTCGGTGGGATCGTTCAGTTCCAGGTCGGGATAGGGGGCGCGGGCGAGCAGGCTTTCATCGGCCAACCCGGCAAAGCGATCGGCCGGCGCGGCGCGGGCCATGGCCACGGCGCGGCTGGCGAGTTCGTCGAGCGCGGCATCGGCAAGGTCGCTAGACCCGATCGAGGCAGACGCGCCATCGACGAAGACGCGCAGGCCGATATGTTCGGATTCAGAGCGTTCGACGTCTTCGAGCGCGCCCAGCCGCACGCTCACGCTTTCGGCGCTGCTGGCGAGGTAGACGGCATCGCCGGCTTGGGCACCGGCACCGCGTGCGCGTTCGACAAGGGCCTGGCAGCGTTCCTGAGCCTGGGCGGGGGTCAACATCGGCGGCGCACTCCACTGGGCCGGCCGCATCTGGCCGGATGTGCGCCGCTCGTAGCCGGTCCATTGCCCCCCGGCAATCAGCCTGCGACCACGGAAACCAGGGCGGCAACGAGCACGGTGACAAGCAGCGGCAACCCGATCGAAATCGCCCAGATCGTCAACCGGGCGCGTGTCAGCGCCGCAGCAAGAGCGGGGGGATCGTCGGCCAGGCGCGCGGCGGTGGCGTCCCACTGCTTTTCGAGGCGGCGATAGAGCGGGATGATGGCGCCGACCAGCACGACCAGGCCCACCATTGGCAGCAGGCTGTTGTCCGCCACCTCCAGCGCGCGCATCGTCAGGAAGATCTGCAACCCGGTGTAGACCATCAGGCCGTAGGCCACGGCATTGCTGATCCGCTTGTGCGCAGCTTCCAGGCGCGAGGCACGGTCAGCCTCTGGCTGGACCATTCCCATGAACGGCGGGGTGGTGTTCATCGTTATCTCTCCCTGCCCGGCAGTACACCACGCAGCACAAGGCCGTGCAAGGGGCGCATGCGGCGTGCCTGGCAGGAAATGATACGCACGAATGCGCAGCCCGTGCCCGGCGATGGGGCGCACCATGCATCGATCGCGCCAAACCTGCTTCCTTGGGGTTTGCCGTGGCCGCAGACCGGGCTATGAGCATGGCATGACTGGCACTTCCCCCGCGCTCGCGTCGGCACCCGTTTCGGCCACCCATGACGGGAGCGCTGCCGTTCCCGTTCCGCAAGGTGGGCTGGAAGTGGTGTCCATCGCCAAGTCCTACGACAAGCGGGCCGTGCTTTCGGACATCTCGCTATCGGTGGCGAAGGGCGAAGTGCTTGGCCTTTTGGGCCCCAACGGCGCGGGCAAGACGACGTGCTTCTATTCGATCATGGGGCTGGTGCGGCCGGATTCGGGGCGCATCCTGCTCGATGGCGTCGATATCACCAGGCTGCCCATGTATCGCCGCTCGGTGCTGGGCCTGGGGTATTTGCCGCAGGAAACCTCGATCTTTCGCGGCATGACGGTGGAGCAGAACATCGCCACCGTGCTCGAACTGGTGGAGCCGGACAAGGCGACTCGCAAGGCCGAACTGGAGCGGTTGCTGGACGAATTCGGGCTGACCCGACTGCGGTCGAGCGCGGCCATGGCGCTGTCTGGCGGTGAGCGCCGCCGCTGCGAAATCGCCCGTGCCCTGGCGGCGCGGCCATCGATCATCCTGCTGGACGAGCCCTTTGCCGGGATCGACCCGCTGTCGATCAGCGACATTCGCGACCTGGTCAAGGACCTGAAGAAGCGCGGCATCGGCGTGCTGATCACCGACCACAACGTGCGCGAGACACTCGATATCGTCGACCGGGCCTGCATCATCTATGGCGGGCAGGTCCTGTTTGCCGGCAGCCCGGAGGCGCTGGTGGCCGATCCCAATGTGCGCCGGCTCTATCTGGGCGAAGGCTTTACGCTGTGAGAGCGACCCGTTTTCACGCATTCTTTACCATACTTGCCTGAAATCGCAGGCCATGGCCCTGGGTCCACGCCTCGATATCCGCCAGTCCCAATCGCTGGTGATGACGCCGCAATTGCAGCAGGCGATCAAGCTGCTGGCGCTGTCGAACCTGGAAGTCGAAACGTTCATCGGAGAGGCGCTGGACGCCAATCCCCTGCTTGAAATCGGAGACAGCGCGCCGCCTGCCGGGGATGACCTGCCCGGAGAAGACCTGCGCCGCACCCAGCTCGAATCGAGCCCGGTGGACCAGCTGGTGGGCGAGGGCCGTGCGGCCGAAGACAGCCCGCTCGATATCGACACCGCCGCGCTCGACATCGATCGCGATACCGGCGATGGCGGCACCGTGGCCGATCGGCTTGCGCCGGGCCTGGGCGAAGGGGGCATCGGCGGCGATAGCGGAGGCGGCGGGGAAGGGCCGGACATCGACGAGCGCGCCGGCGGGGCCGCGACCTTGGCCGAACACCTGCACGCGCAGATCGGTGCAACGACATCGGATGCGCAGGCCCTGTTCGTGGCGCGCTGGCTGATCGACCAACTGGACGAGACCGGCTACTTGCGCATGAGCGTGCCCGAAGTGGCCGAGGCGCTGGGCCTGCCGCTGTCACAGGTGGAACACGCGCTGGCACTGGTCCACACGCTCGATCCCACGGGCGTGGGCGCGCGCAGCCTGGGCGAATGCCTGGCACTCCAGGCGCGCGAGGCAGATCGCTATGATCCGCTGATGGCCCGCCTGCTCGACAACCTGGAACTGCTGGGGCGCGGCGAACTGCCGCGTCTGCGCCGGCTGTGCGGGGTGGACGAGGAAGACTTTGCCGACATGCTGGCCGAGCTGCGCGGCTATGATCCCAAGCCGGGCTTGCGCTTTGGCAGCGGCCCGGCCGAGGCGATCAACCCCGATATCCTGATCGCGCCCGCCATCGATGGCGGGTGGGCCATCAGCCTGAACCCCGCCACGCTGCCCCGCGTGCTGGTCAACCGCAGCTATTACGTGGAAATGCGCCGGTCTTGCGTGGCCAAGGCGGCGCGCGCCTGGCTGGGGGAAAAGCTGGCCGATGCGAACTGGCTGGTCAAGGCGCTCGACCAGCGGCAGAAGACGATCCTGAAAGTCGCGGCCGAGATCGTCAAGCAACAGGACGGCTTCTTCCGCCACGGTGTCTCGCACTTGCGGCCCCTGACGCTGCGCACCGTGGCCGAGGCGGTGAAGATGCATGAAAGCACGATCAGCCGCGTCACGTCGAACAAGTATCTCCATTGCCTGCGCGGCACGTTCGAGTTGAAGTATTTCTTTACCTCGGGCGTGGCGGGCACCGATGGCGAGGGCGTTTCGGCCGAGGCGGTGAAAGCCGCGATCCGCCAGCTGATCGATGCCGAAGAGCCCAAGGCGATCCTGTCCGACGACGCGCTGGTCGATCTGCTCAAGGCGCGCGGGTTCGATCTGGCGCGGCGCACGGTGGCCAAGTATCGCGAGGCGATCGGCCTGGGCAGCTCTGTCCAGCGCCGGCGGCAAAAGGCTTTGGCAGGCGTGCGTTAGCGCAAGTGTGCGGGCTTGCGTTGACCGCTTGGGGGGCAGCGGGATAATGCGGCGCGGCACAGGCGCCGGAACCGTTCCGGCTTGAGGGAAAATGCAATGAACGATGCCGACGAGACTGCCGCTGCCGGCATGCCTGCGCCGACCTGGCGCGGCGTGGCGATCGGGGTCTTGACGGTGGCGGCGATCATCGGCGGCGGCATCGGCATCTATCGCCTCGAACGGCCAGCCGAACTGGTCGAGGCCGCGCAGCAGCCGCCGCGTCCCGAAGTGGTGCCGGTGGTGCTCGACAGCGGCATGCCCGTGCCGCTGCCCGACGCCAGCCAACCCGCGCCCAGCGCATCGGCATCGGCATCGGCTGCAGCCGCGCCCGATCCCGTGCCGAGCCCCGAACCCTCGCCGGTGGTAGACGACACGATCGCGCGGATGGAGCAGCGCCTCAAGGACGATCCCGAAGACGTGCAGGGCTGGCGAATGCTGGGCTGGGCCTATTTCCAGAACGAACGCTACAAGGACGCGGCCCGCGCGCTGCGCAAGGCGACCGCACTCGATCCCGAGCATGCGGAAAGCTTCTCGTTTCTCGGTGAAGCGCTGGTCATGGCCACGCGGCGTGAAGGGCGCATGCCGCCTGCTGCGCGCGGCGCCTTTGACAAGGCCCTGGCCATCGATCCCAAGAACGCGCGCGCGCGCTATTTCAAGGCGCTCTCGCTCGATCTGGCCGGGCAGCACCGCCGCGCCCTGCGCGCCTGGTTTGCGCAACTGAGCGAAACGCCGCCCGATGCGCCCTATGCCAGCGATATCCGCAGCGTGATCCGTTCGGTGGGCAAGCGCCATCATATCGAGGTCGAAAAGCGGCTGGCGATTGCCGACGCACAGGCGCGACTGCCCAAGACCGACAAGGACAAGCCCAAGGACCACAAGAAAGGCACGCTGCCCGGCCCGGCCCATGCCGAGCTCAAGACCGCATCGGGCGCACAGGCGGGCAGCCGCGCGCAAGCGGCGATGGCCCGTGGCATGGTCGATGGGCTGGAAGCGCGGCTGGCCCGCAACCCTGCCAATGTCGATGGCTGGATTCTGTTGATTCGCAGCCGCGTGCAACAGGGCAGGCGTGCCGATGCGGCGCGGGCCTTGCAACACGGATTGGCCGCTTTCCGCGGCCAGCCCGCCAACGCCGAAAAGCTGCGCGATGCCGCCGGGCGGCTGGGAATTGCCACCGATTGAACGGATTTGGCGGCGATCACGTCAAATCGGTTGATATTCCTGATGGTTGCGCAAAAAGATCGTTAACCCTGTGGGCTTACGATTGGGCAAGGCAGGTTGACGCCACAATAGCGTGATGGGATGGCCAGCCGGAATAGGGATGGAACGGCGTTGTTCGCCAGATCTGCTGGTTAATGCCGTACAAACGGGACCTGTGCTTACGTTAAATTAACCTTTCATGTTCATTGGTCCTATGGTTAATAAACGGGCATGGGCCTCGACGCTGAGGGGGCTGTGCCAGGGAATGGCGAAAAGGGGCTGATCCATGCGCGTGCTGCTGATCGAGGACGAACCGGCCACGGCCAAGGCCATTGAATTGATGCTGACGGCCGAAGGATTCAATGTCTACTCCACCGACTTGGGGGAGGAAGGCCTCGATCTGGGCAAGCTGTACGATTACGATATCATCCTGCTCGACCTGAACCTGCCTGACATGCACGGGTACGATGTTCTCAAGAAACTGCGCGTTGCCAAGGTGCAGACGCCGGTTCTGATCCTGTCGGGCATTTCCGAAATGGACTCCAAGGTCCGCTCGTTTGGCTTCGGTGCCGACGACTATGTGACCAAGCCGTTCCACCGCGAGGAACTGATCGCCCGCATCCACGCCGTGGTGCGCCGCTCCAAGGGCCATTCGCAGTCGGTCATCCGCACCGGCAAGCTTTCGGTCAATCTCGATGCCAAGACGGTGGAAGTGGACGCCGCGCGCGTGCACCTGACCGGCAAGGAATACGCGATGCTGGAACTGCTCTCGCTGCGCAAGGGCACCACGTTGACCAAGGAAATGTTCCTCAACCATCTCTACGGCGGGATGGACGAGCCCGAACTCAAGATCATCGACGTGTTCATCTGCAAGCTGCGCAAGAAACTGGCCCATGCCTGCGGCGGCGAGAACTACATCGAAACCGTCTGGGGCCGCGGCTATGTGCTGCGCGATCCCGACGACATGTCGGCCATCGAAGCGGCCTGACGCTTTTTCCCAGCAAACAATCCCGAAGCGGCCCGTTCCCACGACGGGCCGTTTTCGTGTGGTGTTTCACGTGTAACATAGGCGTTGGGGGCAGATGTCGAGGTATACTTGGAGAGATCAACCAGCGAGTAAGCCAACCGTGTGCGGCACCGAGATGTGGAGAAGGTCCGCCATTTCCTCAATGGAAATATCAGGACGCTCTTGCCGAAGATCAAATATTGTTGTGACGAGAGCAGGAGAACACGAGTCGACAAACTTGAAGTATCGACCGTATGATCTACCGAGGCGAAGAACTTTCTCGTAAGTGAGAAATTCATCTGGCCACAAGTCCCACTCGACGATGTCTCTTTTGGTCTCTGCCGCTATGCGCCGGATATAGTAATTGTCGTAGATGCGCTCGTCTTGAGCGATCATCCAGTCTTGTCGGCATATCTGACATGTCGATACGGAAAGCCACCATTGGGCGCCTCCGTGCCGCTGAACCGTTTCGAACGATGCAAATACAAGCTCGTCTAACCCGTTTCCACCCATGGGGATCACGGCAAGATCGACAAGTACCTTGCAGCAGCAGTGCGATACCTCACTCATAAACCCAGTCTTAAGCCGACGCGCGGGTCTGCGCTACAGTCAGCGTGCCGACAGGCCGATGATAGTGCGCAGTTTGGTTGTGATACAATTCGATTCGCGCAGAGGCGCGGAGGCGCAGAGAAAAAAGGAGTCTCTGCGCCTCCGCGCCTCTGCGCGAAATATTCTTTTTCTTCTTCTGAACGCCCAAGCAGTGGCCATCACATCACCCCTCCACGCCTCCGCGTGCTCAACAGATTCACGCGGAGGCGTGGAGAATAAAGAAAACGCGCCACGCGCACTCTCAAAACGACCTACCGGAACTTTTCCAGCAGCAGATACCAGCGCATGCCGAGCATAAGCAGCGGGTTGCCCAGCAGGTCGCCCAGGGGCAGGCGCACGGGCTTGAGCGTGGCGAACACGTCGAAGCGCTCTATCGTGCCGGCGATGGCTTCGGCCATGACTTCGGCAACGATGTGGCTGGTGGCGACGCCGTGGCCGGAATAGCCCTGCGCATACCACACATTGTCGGCCAGCTTGCCCAACTGCGGCGCGCGGTTGATCACGATGCCCATGGCGCAAGACCAGGCGTGATCGATCTTCACGCCCTTGAGGCGCGGGAATGTGGCTTCGATCGCCGGGCGCAGTTCTTCGGCGAAGGAGCGCGATTCGCGGCCCGAATAATTGGCCCCGCCGCCAAACAGCAGGCGCCCGTCTGCGGTGAGGCGATAGTAATCGAGCACGAAGCGGCAATCGTAGACGGCCATGTCGTGCGGGTTGATCGCCTGGGCATCGGCGCCCAGCGGCTCGGTCGTGACGATGCCACCCACCGCCGGAAAGATCAGGCCCGAAAGCCGCTTGCGTTCCAGCTTGTGGCTGACGTCTCCAGCGATCATCACGTGCGCGGCGGAGACGCGGCCATGGGCCGTAACCACTTGGGGGCGCGGGCCGTGGACCACGTCGAGCACCGGCGAGCCTTCGAAGATGCGCACTCCAAGCCGCTCGGCGGCCTGCGCCTCTCCCAAACACAGCTTGAGCGGATGGAGGTGCATGTTGCGGCTGTTGAGCAGGCCACCGCAATAGAGCGGGCTTTCCAGATGGTCGCGTACGCCCTTGGCGTCGAGCAGCACCACGTCGTCCGCCATGCCGCGCGCGCAAGCCTCGTCATAAGTCTGCTGCAACTCGCCCATGTGCGAGGGTTTCATCGCGGCATGGATGTGCCCGTACTTCAGGTCACAGGCGATGCCATGCTGCGCCACGCGGGCGGCTATCACGTCCTGTCCGTGCCAGCGCAGCCACCAGACGAAGTCATCCAGTTCCGTCCCCAGGCGCCGGCGCCATTGCCGGCGCAGCTCGCCTTCGCCTGAAAGACTTCCGGTCACCTGGCCACCGTTGCGGCCGCTCTGCCCCCAGCCGATCCGGTTCGCTTCCACAAGGATCACGGACAAGCCGCGCTGGGCCAGTTCGAGCGCGGTATTCACGCCGGTGAAACCGCCGCCGATCACCACCACGTCGGCGCTGTGATCACCTCGGAGCGGCGGCCACGCGGTGTCGTCGTGCAGACTGGCGGTATAGTAGTTTTCCGGCCGCAGGATGGTGTGATTTGTAACCATGATTGATCATTGCCAACACACATCACAGATCAAGCGAAACCGATCGGTTTTCGGCGCCGGTCTGTTGGCTTTTGGCATGGAATCTGCCGCAATTTGGCACAGGCATTGACCCGCGCGCCCACCCCTGCCATCGGCTGCGCCCCATGACGGCACACAAACCCGGCGATCCGACGACGCTTAACCGACTCTATGGCCGCGCCAAGGGCAAGCCCCTGCGCCAGGGCCAGCAGGCGCTGGTCGATACCCTGCTGCCGCGCATTGCCGTGCCGGCGGAAGGACCAGTGACGGCCAAGGCCCTGTTCGGCCGCGATTGTCCGCTCCATTTCGAGATCGGCTTCGGCGGCGGCGAGCACATGGCCTATCGCGCCGACCTTTTGCCCGACCATGGCTTCATCGGCGCCGAACCGTTCCTCAATGGCGTGGCCCAGGCGCTGACCCATGTCGATGGCGACAACGGCGCCCATCCGCCGCTGGGCAATGTGCGCATCCATCATGGCGACGCGCTGGAAGTGCTGGAACGCGTACCCGATGGCGCGCTGTCGTTCCTCTATCTGCTGCATCCCGATCCCTGGCCCAAGGCGCGCCATGCCAAGCGGCGGATGATGAACGACGGGCCGGTGGACCTGTTTGCGCGCAAGCTGAAGCCGGGCGGGGAATTTCGCTTTGGCACGGATCATCCGATCTATTTGCGCCACGCCCTGATGGTGATGCGCCGCCACACCGCGCAGTTTGCCTGGCAGGCAACGGGACCGCAGGATTTCCAGCAGCGCCCCAGCGGCTGGCCCGAAACCCGCTACGCCGCCAAGGCCCGCGCGCAGGGGCACGAGATCTGGTACTTCAAGTATCGGCGCACGCAGGAAGCCTGATCAGCCGCGCTTGGGCGCCCGGACCAGCACCAGCAAAGGGATCGCGACGACGCAGCTGATGGCCATGGCGTAGAAATCGTTGATGTACGAGATCATGACCGCCTGTTGATTGACCATGCCGTCGATCATGCGCAGGCCGGCTTCGGTCACCCCACCATAGGCGGCAATCTGGTCGAGGTTGAAGGGTACGAGCAGCCGGGTCACATGCGCACCGACCTCGGCATGGTTTATCTGGATATTGCGCGTCAATTCCACCGACATCGCCGAAATGCCGATCGACGAGCCGAGATTGCGCATCAGGTTGGCAAGGCTAGAGCCGTCGGTGCGAAACTGTCCAGGCAGCGTTGCAAACAAGATCAGGTTCAGCGGCAGAAAGGTGAAGCTGAGACCAACCCCTTGGAGCAGCCCTGCCAGGATGATCGGCATACGCGGCATGACGAGTGCCCATCCGGTCATCATCGACAAGGACATGGCCATGAGCAGCAGGCCCAGGGCAAGGAGCAGTCTTGCGTCGACCCGAGCCATCCAGCGCCCGAACAGCGTGACCGAGATGAGCATGCCGATGCCGCGCGGGGCCAGCAGCGCGCCCGATTGGAATGGGGAATACCCGTAAATGTGCTGAAGCAGGCCGGGGAGCAGAGCCATTACCGACATGACCACGATCCCGATCAGGAACATGAAGGCCAGGCCGATCAGGAAGTTGCGGTCTCGGAACATCGCCGTGGGAAACAGCGGGTGCGCGTTGCCGGAGAGATGGAAGATCGCAATCCACACCGCTGCCGCAGCAACGACAACGTAGGAAACTATTTCACCGGAAGCGAGCCAGTCGAGCGTCTGCCCACGATCGAGGATCAGTTGCAGGCATGAGACGGCAACCGCAACCAGAAGCCAGCCGAGCAGATCGATCGGCCGGCGACGGGTGGGCGTGGTGGGAAGATAGAGAAGCAGCAGCAGGAAGCACAACAGGCCAATCGGCACGTTGACGTAGAACACCCAGCGCCAGTTGTAATTGTCGGTCAGGAAGCCGCCGATGATCGGCCCGGTGATCGGGCCCAGCATGACGCCCTGTGTAAACAGGCCCATCATCCTGGGGCGTTCTGCGCGCGTGCTGGAATCCAGCATGATGGTCTGCGCGATCGGCGGAAGGAACGCGCCACCCAGGCCCTGGACGATGCGGAACAGGACCATCTGCCCGATGCTTTGCGCCGCGCCGCAGAGCATCGAGGCGATCGTGAACACGAACACCGAGACCAGCATCATCTTGCGAATGCCGTGGCGATCGACCAGCCAGCCGGCCAGAGGCAGGGCCACGGCGGAAGCAAGGACGTAGCTGGTCAGGACCCAGGTGATCGTGTCCTGCGTGGCGCCCAGCGACGCCATCATGTGCGGCAAGGCCACGTTGGCGATCGTCGTGTCGAGCGTGCACATGACCATGGCAGCCATCGTGCCGACCAGCATGAGCAGCCGATTGTGCGAAACGATCGGCGGCGTTTCTACCGTTGGACCTGCGGCCGGCGCGCTACTTGCCGACATGGACGCTGACGTGGGAGCTCAACCCGGCGATCAGCGGGCGATCCGACTTGCCGTCGATCGCGATGCGGACGGGCACGCGCTGGATGACCTTGACCCAGTTGCCCGTGGCATTCTGTGCCGGGAGCACCG
>Ga0207681_10000021_pt1 | contig 236982 bp, 179 predicted proteins | sample KBSS53metaG_FD_184324 | JGI IMG/M metagenome (GOLD analysis project Ga0207681, IMG submission 184324) | Switchgrass rhizosphere microbial communities from Kellogg Biological Station, Michigan, USA - KBS S5-3 metaG (SPAdes) (version 2) | ecosystem: Host-associated > Plants > Roots >...
AATGATACAGCAGCCATCCCCGGTCCCAGCCGTCGCGCACGATGCGGATCACGATCCACGCGGCGCCGGTCCAGAAGAGCTGCTCCAGGGCGTTCATGGTGTAGATGCTGTGCAGCGCCAGCCAGATGGGGGCCGTCAGCACGGCGAGCGCCGCGACCCCCTGGGCGAAGCGCCGGCCGCCGAGATCGCGGGCCATCAGCCCGGTCATCAGCACCAGGGCCGCACCGGAGAGGGCCGGCAGGAGGCGGACGGCGAACAGCGAGTCGCCGAGCACCGCCCGGATCAGAGCCGTCACGGCGGGGAAGAGCGGCGGCATGTCCACGAATCCCCACGCCAGGTGCTCGCTGGTGGCGAGGAAGTAGAGCTCGTCGATGAAGAAGCCGTAGCCGAAGCGCCCGGTGGTTGCGAGGTGGAGCGCCAGCTTGGCGAGCGCCAGGACGGCGACGATGCCGAGCCCGGCGGCCAGGATGCGACGGTCCGCGGCGGCCTCGTGGGATGGAGGAGCGAGGGGAGGAGGGGCGTCCATGCTCGTGATCTTGGACCTACGTAGTGAAGTGGGTTATCCAGTCGATCGATTCGCGGATGGACCTGTCCCAATCCGCGAGAGTCATCATATGCAGGGAGCCCTCGAGCTCAACGTAGCGCAGGCGCTCGGGATCCTGACGGTAGCGCTCTTCCAGGAAGGAATGGAAGGCGCGGGCCGAGTCGGGCGAGACGGTCTCGTCGCGTCCCGCCGTGATGGAGAGGAGGGCGGTGGGGTAGAACCGGTCAGCCCGCAGGTATGGGCTCGCGGGGTGCGGCCAATCCGGAGTACCCAGGAGCGCCACGGCCGCCCGGATGCGGCGGTCGAGCGTGACCGCGCCATAGGTGATCATCCCGCCCATCGAGACGCCCGCCGCTCCGATCCGCGTCTCGTCGGCCAGGCCGTCGCGGCAGAGGAGGTCGAGGATCTCGGGAACCTCGTCGGCTGTCTGGGCGACGAGGGAGAAGAACTCCTGCTCGTTCTCCTTGTCCGTCCCCGCGAAACGCTCCGCGAAATCCGGCAGGCGCCGCTCGCCGTGCCCGGCGGCGTCGATGCCGACGGCCAGGAATCCCGCCTGGGCCAGCCTCTCGAGCTCGGGCCGGTGCGTGGCTTTGCCCGCCGTGAAGCCATGGAACCAGAGCACGGCGGGCAGGGGAAGGGAGGCCGAAGCGGGCCGGGCGATCAGGGCCGGCGCCGCGCCGAGACGGCGTTTCTCAAAGAGGACGCTCATGAGGGGGCGTACGGTATCATCCGCCGCCGCGAGGAGGATCTTCTGATCTTCTGAGGACGGCCTTCACTCGAGAACAACTTTCACGGGACCGGGCAACCGGCTCCATCCCGGCGGCGGACCTGAGAGGTCTCGGCATCGGTCGGCTCATTGGGATCCCAGAAACGCTCATCCCAGAACGGGAAGGCTCCGAAATCCCCATGCTTCTGCGGATTCCAGCAACGGAGGCTCCGTCCGACCCGAAAGACCTTGAGGTGGACTTGGGAGCGGGTCTTCTCGCCAGCGAAACGCAGCTCCGACATGATGTTCGAGAATCTTCCGGCCCGCCGACCCAGCGGCGTGGGAGGATCGGTAAAGTAGTTGTCGATCCATATCAGCAGAGAGCCGCGAGGCGCCAGGTCCAGGACGCCCTGCTCCCCGACCTCCGCCAGCGGATGCAGCACGAGGTGATACATGTTCGTGACGCCTTCCCCGTCCTCGCCAGACCCGTTCCCATGGTGCCGGTCGAGATAGGCGTCCACCGTGTCCCGATAGTCTTCCACCGTGTTCGCGGCAGCCATGAAGACGATGTTCTTTACCTGCAGGTTCGGCGCATAGCGCAGCAGGCGGTCGATGATGATGGTCCCCATGCTGTGGCCGACCAGTGTAATGGCCAGGCGCTTCTCGCACGCGATGGCTCCTTCCTGATGAGCCTTGGGGGTGTCTTCCTCGGCCTCCGCTGGCGGGGTCGAAGGGACGGGCTCCGTGTCGCAGAACCGCTTCTGGAAGCGATCGATGAAACGGGCAAGGGCGGCTCCCGTGTCGTACTTCTGGGCGAGATCGAGGGACTCCTGCTGCACTTCCCCTTGCCCAGGCGGCGTGGACACCTTGTCCGTCCGGCCCTCGGCGATCATCCGGCTCTTCTCCACGGCCTCCGGGGAAATGCCCCTGAACTCGGCCTCGGTTCGGAAGAGCATCGCCGTCCTGCGCTGCATCATGTCCCAGGCGCCCGTGCCGGCGGCCTGAATGAGGAGGGGAGGGGCGAGGAGCTTGGACCACCAGGAATAAAGAAGCTGGGCCCTTGCCCCCCAGATCTCCCCTGGTTTCCGCTCGTCAACCAGCAAAGGGCCTTCCCCGTCCAATAGGTTGTTGAGCATCAGAGTGCCTTTGGGGTCCGTATCGTGCTCCTGAAGCATCTCCTTGTAAGTCTGGAGAACCGGAATCCCGGCTTCCTGGTGGCGCGGAAAGGTGTGGCGTGCCTCCGCCACCCACGCCGTCGGCGTTTCGGCAATGGATCTCACCTCGTCCACGGCGATAAAGTACGGCACAGCCAAGAGGTACTTGTTACCCTGCCAGAGCCCCTTGCGAACGTGTGCTACGTGGTCCCACCAAGTCGAGGGCAGCGACGAGTTCCAGTTTACGAAAATGGGATAGATGTCCTGGCCCTTGATGGTGTCCGTGAGCTCAGTGGCCCGACTCACGGAGCTCTCCCGGGTGTTGAGACCACCGTGGAAGTAGAACAGAAGCTTGCAAGGTTTGGGCTTCGGTGCGCAGAACTTTTCGAGGTCGTCGAATATGGCGTCGGTGTAGCGGTCGTACTCCGTGTACTCCCCAGGTGGATCGAGAAGCTGAGAGGTTGCAGGGTTTAGAGCCTCTCCGTCCTTGCGGATCATCAGGATGTTGGTGCTGGGCGGCGGAGCGGCAATCTTTTTCTTGGATATGGCCGCCGTCGTCGTCTCTGGCGTAGCGAGGGTGAGCGCCAGGACGAACAGCAGCGCGAAGGGACGCGCTCTCAAGGCTTCTCGAAGCACTTTCATAGGGTCCTCAGGACCTCGAATCCACGGCCGGGATGGACCGAAGGGTAGAGGTTTCTCTCAGAGTTGACGGACTGGAAGGAAGATTTCACTACTGGGACACGGCGCCCCGAGGGGCGCCCAAATGAGTTACGCTACAATGCGCTTATGGCAAGCCGGATATGGAAGGATCTGCTGGTCCGTTCGACGGGCGCGGTTCTCGGTGGGCTCGCCCTCTTGACCCTTATCCCGCCGACGGCGGAGGCCCAGACCCCGCCTCCCGCCGGGCACGGACCCTACTTTGCCGCCGACTCTCCCTGGTACCGGGACATCTCCACGGCGCCGGTCGATGCCGAATCGACGGCGGTGATCAACTGGCTTGCCAGCGTGGGCGGATGGGGTGGCGGCCGCATGCAGATCGACTTCACCATCGAGGTGCTGGAGGCCGACGCCTCGGCGCCGTTCCGGTCTTTCACTCCCACGGACGACTTCTACGATCCCGATTGCGACTTCGCGCCCGTGCCCATGCCGGCGGGCGGTGCGATCGAGGGCGAGAGCGGTTACGCCTGCGCGGGAGACGGTGACTGCCACCTGCTGGTCGTCCACCGTCCGAGCAACAAGCTCTACGAGATGTGGCGGGCCAACGTGGACCCGTCGGACGGCGTCTTCTACGGCGGCTGCCTCGCCGTGTGGAACATGAGCCTCACCTACCCGCCGGCAGGCCGCGGCCAGGATTGCACCAGTGCGGACGCGGCCGGTTTCCCGATCTCGCCCATGCTGTTCACCGCCGACGAGGTCGTGGCCGGTCACATCGACCACGCCATCCGCTTCATCCTGCCCAACAGCCGCATGCGCCGGCTGGTCTACGTCCATCCGGCCACGCACTCGACCTTTCCCACCAGCGGTCCCGCGACGGCGCCGCCCTACGGCACCCGCCTCCGGCTGAGGGCGGACTACCCGCTCCAGAACCTGCCCAACGAAGCCGCGCGGGTGGTCGCCCGGGCGATGCAGAAGTACGGCATCCTCCTCTCGGACGGCGGCACCATTGCCCTGACGGCGCAGAGCGACCGCTTCACCGCCGCCAAGTGGAACGGTCTCCTCGGCCCGCTCGACCTGCGCCTCCTCAACGTCACCGACTTCCAGATGGTGGCCGCCGGCGACCGCTATGCCTACACCGGCGACTGCGCGCGGACGTCGCCGCTGTTCAACGACGGCCTGGAACTGGGAAACTGGTCGAAGTGGAGCGGACGGACGCCATAGAGCCTGCGAACGATCCAATTCGATCGCGGAAGCAGCGGAACCGCCGCCGCTCTACACAGTTCCATTTTCGAAGGCTATAGTTTTCCGGCGTCACTACACACTGGCGAGGGTCATCGGTGTAATTTGGCGGCGGAATCGCTGGATTCGCCCGTCGATCTACAAGGATTGGATCGGAATGGTGTATTTCGGCGGCCGAACGCCCGGCTTCTCCCGCCGCCTTACATCATTCTGTTTTGGAACTGTGTACGACGCCCGCGGAATTACACCGTTTGCCGCAGAATGGTGTATTTCAGCCGCTCACCCCGCCCCACGCCCATACGCCGTCTCCCGATCCAGAACCTCCAGCGCCCTGTAGTACAGCGCATCCGCCTCCTCGCGGCTGTTGCCGATGGCCGTCAGGCCGAGCTTGCCGAACTCGGAGACGGCGCCGATGAGGTGGAAGAGGACGCCGGAGTCCGTTCCGTGGCTGTAGTGGAGGCGGTTGAGGGTGAGGATCTCGATCAGGTCCTCGGGGAGGAGGCCGCAGTAGGAGTCGGAGCGGAGGTTGTCGGTCGCCCGGTAGTACTTGACGAGGCCGTTGGGGGAGAAGAAGAGGCCGGTCTCGCGGTCGAGGTGGCCGCCGGTCAGGAACTGGAGGGCCAGATAGGGGTGGGTCGTGCCGCCCATCCGCAGGTTGATCTCGAGGGCCGCCATGTTCCAGTTCTCGGCCGGATCGTCGCGCCAGAGCAGGAAATCGATGGCGAAGCGGCTGACGACGCCCTTGGTGGCGAGGACTTCGCCGATGCGGATGGCGTCCGCCAGCATGCGCTGCCGGTACTCGTCGCGGGCCGGGAAGCTGCAGCCGAGGAAGACCTGGTCGCTGAGGCCGCCCAGGATCTGGTCGTGGGTGGAGATCGGCAGCACCTGGCCGCTCGGGCTGATGCGGAGCTGGGTGCTCGGCGAGACCTTCTCCTTCCCCTCCATGAACTCCTCGACGATGCCGCCCATCTGCTGGTACTTCTCGAAGTAGGCGTCGATCTTCTCGTCGGGCGCCGCCAGCTCGATGCGCTGCAGCGCCTCCCGCACCGCGGCCCGGCCCCCCAACTCGTTCTCAGGGTAGCGGAAGATGGCGTTGCCCTCGCCCGAGAAGCTGTCGTTCAGCTTGATCACGGCGCGCCGGATGCCCGGCCGCCGCGCCGACAGCTCGACGAGCGCCTCCTCGACCTCCTGCTTCGAGCTCAGGTCCTCGATTCCCTCCGGCATCGCCACTCCCGCCTCGCGGAACACCTTGCGGCTGCCGGACTTGGTGCCGAGGTAGGCGAGGTCGGGATCGACGCCGTTGAGCGGGATCCCCAACAGGACGGCGAGCTTGCGCTCCAGCGGCGTCGAGTTGAAGACCGTCAGGTAGGCGCGCGAGCGGTCCTGGATGCCCTCGCGGATGCGTTCGATCAGGCGCGGCCGGTCGAGGATCTTCTCGGTCAGCGAGCGCGGCGAGGCGTCGTAGGCGCAGAGCAGCGTCAGGCGCGCCCGGGCGTGGCTCGCGGGGATGCCGGCGAGGAGCTGGAAGTAGTAGTCCAGGATCATCGGGTGCACGGGCTGCGAGGTGACGTAGACCACGCGCGCCCGCGGGTTGCGGAGCCGGATCAGCAGGAAGAGCAGGCGTTCCTCGTAGAAGCTCACGCCGGAGAGCTTGCGCAGCTCGCTCTGGTCGAGCGTCATGGAGGGCACGACGACCGAGGTGTGGGGCTCCTCGTCCTGCATCGTCAGGGCCTCCCAGACGGCGGGGAGGCGGGTCTGGAGATCGCGAAAAGCGGCGATCTCGGCCTCGGGAGTGAGGTCCGAGGGGAACGGCGGTTGGGGGATCACGAGGGCGATCCCGCCAGGACGCGGTCCTCGTGCAGGCTCACGGGGAAGCCGAGCGACTCGGCCCGCTGCCGCACCTGCCGCCAGAGATGGAAGCGGAGCGGCTGGATCAGCGTGAAGTTCGAGGTGAGCTGGAGCAGGGCGTCGGAGTCCTCGTACGGGTAGGCGCGGGTCAGGGCCTCCCGGCGCTCCGCCACCCATTCGGCGCTCACCTCGCCGCGCTCGAGCTTCTGCTGGAGGATGACGAGCTGGCGTTCCCGGTCCACGATCTCGGGATGGTGGTTGACGCCGAAGACGCGCGGCATCGCTCCTCCCGAGTCGCGGGCGAACTCGAGCATCGTCAGGGCGTCGCCCCGCGGGCCGTCGACGCCGAGCGTCTCCCAGCCGATCGGCAGGGTGCCGGCGGGGAAGGCCCCGCGGCTGGGGATCAGGTCGAAGAGCCGGTTGTCGAGGATGCGCAGGCGCCCGCTGTCGAGCTCGGCACCGAAGCGGCTGAACCAGGGGTGGTCGCCGGCCTCGGGCGCGAGGACGTTCTCCAGCATGCCCGTGCTCTTGCCGCCCTTCTCGGGGCCGCGCAGCACCGGCTGGGCCAGCCCCGACCAGTGGCACATCACCCCGAAGGTGTGGCAGACGGCGAGCAGCGCCGCGCTCTCGTCGTCGACGATGCGGTCGAACAGCCGGTAGAGCGGCAGCTGCCAGGAGGGGTCCTCGCGGATGCCCTGGCTGAACTCCGAGACGCCGTCGTTCTCATACGGGTCGAGATGGCCCGGGCCGCCCGTGCCGAGGTAGAGCGAGAAGCGCTCGCCCGGGGGCTCGGGGACCATGCCGGAGCGGCGCACGTCGAAGGACAGCGCACGCACGCGGACGCCGGTCTCCTGGGCGAGCGGCAGCAGCTCGCAGGCGGAGTCGAGCAGGGAGTGGATGAGACAGTCGTGGCCGAGGTTCGGCCAGCCGTGGTTCATGTCGAGCAGGGCGACGTCGACGATCCGCGGGTCGGCGGGCGGCAGGTCCTCCGGCCGCTCGACGCGGACGTATTCGAACGCCCCGCACGGGGCGTCCGCGGGACGGTCGCCGCAGAGATGGGGGCTACCGGGAAGCTTGTGTTGGCAGAGAAAAGGCATCGTTGGTTGGCAAGCGTACAGGAATCAGGAGTCTAGGGCCAAGAGCCCAGAAGGGCGACCAGGCCCGGCACGGCGAATTTCCACAGCGCCGCGACGCCGGCGCCGAACACCAGGACGCCGCAGCCGAAGGGGATACCGCAGCAGCAACCGCGGACTTTGAAGTCTCTGGCCATGGGTGAAAAGCCTCCCTGTTGGTGATTTGCCTGACCGTCGCGGGTCCAGCACGGGCAGAATCCCTTGCAAGGTGCCTTCCAGGCCCCTCAAAAAGCCTCAATCCCGAGCGTCGATCCCCACCACGACCAGCGTCAGGTCGTCGTCGAACCCTTGAGTCCGGCCCGTCCAATCGGCGACGCGGGCGAGGAGGGCGTCGGCGATCCGGCCGGCGGAGAGGGTGGCGTGCTCTTCCAGGAACCGCCGGAGGCGGTCGTCTCCGAGCTGCTCTCCCGTGGGGCTGGCGGCTTCGGGGATGCCATCGGTGAACAGGAGGATGCGGTCGCCGGGCTCGAGGGGGAGCGAAGCCTCGGTGTACACGGCGCGGCGGAGGCGGCCGATCACCAGCCCGCCGTGCGCCAGCTCCTCGGCCTGGCCGCCGCGCAGGCGCCAGAGGAGAGCGGGCGGATGGCCGGCGCTCGCGTAGGTGAGGCGGGCCGCTTCGAGGTCGAGGTAGAGGTAGAACGCGGTGATGAACTGGTTCTTGAGCTTGCCGTGGAAGATCTGGTTGATCTCCGAGAGCACCCGCGCGGGGCTCGCGGCGTGGCTCGCCTGCGCGGCGACCGCCACCTTGAGCATGGAGGCCACGAGGGCCGCGGGCACGCCGTGGCCGGAGACGTCCGCCACGATCGCGCCGAGCCGCCGTCCCTCGTCCGGGAGGAAGTCGTAGAAGTCGCCGGCCACCTCGGACGCGGAGACGTAGCGGGCGGCGAGGTCGAGCCCCGGGAGGCTCGGCGGCTCGCCGGGCAGGATGGACTCCTGGATGCGGCGCGCCGTTTCGAGCTCTTGGCGGATGGCCGCGAAACGCTCCTGGGTCTCCGAGACGCGCCGGGCCGCGATGGTGCCGAGGCCGACGACGAAGAGGAAGAACCCAACGGGCTCGACGTTCTGGTCCCCAGGGAGGATCCCGACGGCGCGCAGGTTCTCGTAGAGGGCGAAGAGGGCCAGGACGAGAGTGCTCGCCCGCAGCACCCGCAGGTCGGGTGTACGGTCCCGGCCCGGCGCGAACAGGTTGACCGTCGCGACGACCAGCGTGACGATCACCAGGATCCTGTACGGTCCGAGCAGCACGCCGGGATTGTCGGCCGCGATCTCCAGCGGGATGGCGACCACCGCGAAGGCCGTGTTGATCTGCCAAAGCCGGCGCAGCACGGACCACCGCCCGGCGCCCATCACCTGCTCGAAGAAGAGGAGGGCCGGCACGGGGATGAGGTAGGTGAGGACGTTGATCAGCTTCTCCCAGGCTACCGGAGAAACCGGGTACAGGATCTCGACCGCGTCGATGTCGGCGAGGAGGCGGATGGCGTAGAGGGTGCAGAGGGCGGAGAAGTAGAGCAGGGCGGGCTCACCCCGCCGCCGCCGCACCAGGACCGCGATCCCCGCCGCCAGCCCCAGCCCCAGGAGCATGAAGCCGACCGCCGCGCCCGGGATCTCGCTCCGCACCTCCGCGATCAGCCGCGCGGACGAGCCCTCCGCCGCCCACGTCGGGGCCGCGGCGAGGGCCAGGCCGAAGAGGGCGGCCGGGATTCGTAAGGATCGAGAGAGCATGCGCGGTCTAGGTACGGCTGGCGGGGGCCGAAGGTTTTCGGTCCTTGGGATAGACTCCCGGACTACGCTCGGTCGAGGGCAGAGGATGCCATGATTCAGCTCCTGCAGGCAAAGAACTTCCGCATGTTGCGGTCCAACTCGGTGGCTTTGCAGCCTTACCAGGTGCTGGTGGGGCAGAACGCCACGGGCAAGTCAACGTTCCTGAACGCCCTGCAGTTCATCAGCGACGTGGTGAAACATGGCGTTCGCTACCCGGTCGAGCTGATCGCCGCGAGCTTCTACGATCTCTGCTTCGATCCCGGCGAGCCCCTTTCCCTGGCCCTCAAGTTTTCGCTGCCGGATTCAGGCACCCTGGAGCAATGGCTCAGGTATGAGATCCAGATCGGAATCACCGAGGAGCGCGGTCTCCAGGTGCTGCGGGAAAATCTTTTTCTCCTGCCGCCAGGGCATCAGCCTGAAGGCGAGCCCGCGTCTCCGGTTCACGATGAAAAAGAAATTCCGAGACATTGGAAAAGAGTGATCTACAGGAAGGGTGAGAACGCCTCTCTTTCTCCCATCGGTCCGCAGAGTCACTTTGTCTTCCGTTTGCCGGCCGATCAGGCGGCTCTGGGAAGTCTGCTGCCGGAATACTTCCCCCTGGCTCTCGTCGGGCAGGAAATTCTCAGGAATGGCATCAGGACTCTCCAGTTGGACGCAACTCAGATGAGAGGGGTTTCCCCGCCCGGGAGTGAAAGCAGGATCGCGGTGGACGGCTCGAATCTGCCGCACGTGATCCGCGCGTTCAAGCTGCGCGATCCCGTGCTGTTCGACCAGTGGGTACGGCACATAGCCTTGGCGGTGGAAGGCCTGGAATCCGTGGATGTGTGGGAGCGCCCGGAAGACAGGTCCCTGGTCCTCCGGGTCCGCTTCGCGGGCGAGCACCAGGAGCCTGTTCCTGCCTGGATGCTGTCCGATGGCACCCTTCGGCTCATGGCTCTCACACTGGTGAGCTATGCCGCGACGGAAGCCGATCAGGAGACCTATCTGATCGAGGAACCCGAGAACGGCCTGCACCCACTGGCCATCCAGGTGGTGCATGAAACTCTCTCGAAGCCGCCGGCGGGCTCTCAGGTGCTGTGCGCCACGCACTCGCCGATCTTTCTGGCCCAGACCGACCTCGAGCACGCTCTGGTCTTCCGCCGGGCTCCGCAGGGCTATGCCAGCGTACGACGTGCCTCCGAGATCCCCGAGCTCAAGGAATGGGCCGGCCGAGTGAACCTGGCGGACCTCTTCGTGACCGGTGTCCTCGCGTGATCGTCCAGGAACCGCCCTACGACCTGGTGGCCCTCTTCTCCGATCTGGAGATGCAGAAGCTTTTCGAGAAGCTGATCGAGCGGGGGCAGACAGGCCGGGACTGCACGCGCCCGTTTCGCTGGCGGAGCCTCCGCGACCCGCGCCGGGACACCGTCTGGCGTGAGCCCGATCGCCCGCTGATCACGTTTCTCAGGATGGATTGCCGTTTTCTCGTCGTATGGGACCACCAGGGATCAGGGTTCGAAGGTCGGAACCGCTCGGAGATCGAGGATCTGGCGATCAGCCGGCTCGAGGCCACCGGAGTCGCACGGGAGCGGGTCCTCGCCGTCGCCTTCGATCCCGAGTTGGAAGTCGCGTTCCGCATGGCCTGGCCCAAGGTCAAGCGAGTCGTCGCCGAGCAAAGGGAGATTTCTCCTCCCGAGGATGCCATCATCCTCGCGGAGGCGCGGCGATCAGCCCCGCGGCTCCGAATCCCCGAGGACTTCGACCTGGCTCTGTCCCTCTATCCGAAGGAGTTGTTCGAGGCTCTGGTGCGCCTCGTACGCCTCCGGAGGTCCCCGGACCTGTACCTCCGGATCGGCGAACGGGTTTCCCTCCGGGCCCTGAAGGGCGAATCCGCCCTATCCAGAATTGCCACAGCCATCTCCTCTTGGTTTCCCCCAACCGTATGAAATCGATGAAATTCAACGCTCTCAGCCTGTTCTTTCTGCTGCTCCTCTCGCCCGTCCTGCACGCCCAGGACCGCTCTCTCCACCTCGCCATCGGCGATCCCGCGCGCAAGGACAAGGAGGCGCCGCTGGTGCTCGACGGCGTCACGGACACGCGGACCGGCGAGGTGATCGCTCCGGCCGAGATGGCGAAGCGGCTTCGCGACGCCCGGCTGGTGCTGGTGGGGGAGAGCCATACGGACATGGACTTCCATCGCGCCCAGCTTCGCGTCGTGGAAGAGCTGGTAAAGTCCGGCCGGCCGGTGTTCCTGGGGCTCGAGATGTATCCCTATACCGAGCAGCGATATCTCGATCAATGGGTGGACGGGCTGCTCACCGAAGAAGGCTTCCTCCGGCTCTCCCGCTGGTACGAGAACTGGGGCTACAACTGGAATTACTATCGCGACATCTTCCTCTTCGCCCGCGACCGCAAAGTGCGGATGTTCGCCGTCAACGCGCCCCGGGACGTCGTCGCCGCGGTGCGAAAGAAAGGTTTCAAAAACCTCACCCCGGAGGAGGCCGAGCACATCCCGAGCGATATCGACGCGTCGAACGCCGATCACCGCGCGCTGTTCAAATCCTTTTTTGAAACGGACGATCCCATCCATTCCGGCATGACCGACGAGCAGTGGGGCTCGATGGTCTCGGCCCAGACCACCTGGGATGCCACCATGGCCCACAATGCCGTCAAGGCCTTGCGCGAGCATGGCGGTCCGGAGACGGTCATGGTCGTGCTGGCCGGCTCGGGGCACGTGGCCTACGGCGTGGGCATCGAGCGCCAGGCCGCCCGCGGGTTCGATGGCCGGATCGCCACGGTCATCCCCGTCAACGTCCGCGGCGAGGACGGCGCCGAGGTGAAAGCCGTCCAGGCCTCCTACGCCGACTTCCTCTGGGGCGTGCCGGCGCAGACGGCTCCCCTCTATCCTGCCCTGGGGCTCTCCACGGTGCCGGCCGAGGGCGAGAAGGCGCTGAAGGTGATCCTGGTCTCCGAGAAGACTCCCGCCGAGAAGGCCGGCTTCAAGGCCGGAGACGTGCTCCTGACGATGGACGGCACGCCCGTGCCGGACAAGGAGACGCTGAACCGCCTCGTGGCCGGCAAGAGCTGGGGGGATGAGTCCGGCTTCACCGTGAAGCGCGGGAGCGAGACGTTGACGCTCCGCGCCGCGTTCCGCCGGTGAGGCCTGCATCGTTCTCCGGAAGCGGTGCAACTTCGTGGAGGCACTGCCTCTTGTTCACGGCACCCTCTCCGCCCCGGAATCTGCCGCCGTAGAGAGGCAGGCCGGCTTCGGCGGGACCTGCTTCTCCAGGAGAACACGGCTTTCGGCAAGGCGGTACGCGCCTTGCTCAACCCGTGTTCCAGCCGTTCCACCGCAACAGACTTCAGGGAGGTATCGCCATGCCATCGACACTCATACAGACAATCGAACAGCTCGCGGACCCGACGGTCACCTACGATACGGAGAGGATGATCATCACCTTGTCGGTGATCGTGACCCTCGCGGAGGGTGCGAAGGAGGTCACGATCACGGCGGCCCCCGTCACCATTCCGAAGGATGCGTGGACCCTGATCTGGGACCTCGTCGTGGATACCCCGGGTCTCGTCGCGAATTTCGCCGATCACGGCATCGTCCTGCTGCCGCCCCTGCCGCCGAAAGTCACCGTCGTCGAGGGGCCTTCCAGCGTGAGCCCGAGCCGTTGGACGGCCACGTTCCAGAACGAGGTGCTGAACACGAACGCGTTCAGCTACGACATCGCCGTCGACTGGTCCCATGGCGCCACTGAGGTGCTCGTGCGGACCACGGTCCACGATCCCACGATCGTGGTGACCAAGGACCCCATCGGTTAGTCCTGCTTGGGGTCAATCCTGCCTGGTGAGGGCGGGGTGTGGCTCAGGGCCTGGAAGGCGGGCTCGTTGCGCAGGGGGTCGAAGAAGGGGAGAGCGAACCAGTGGGGGTCGACCTTGTGTGCCGCGGCCTGCCGGGCGAGGAGGAGGGCGGAGCCGCGGTCGCCGACGAGGGTGTAGACCAGGGCGGCTTCATAGGCGAGCTGGCCATTGTCGGGGGTCAGCCGCAGGGCCTGCTGGATCGTCTCGAGGGCTTTTTCCGTTTCGCCGAGATGGGCGAGGGCCTGGGCCCGGATGGCGAGCATGCTCCAGTCGCCCGGCGTGGCCCGGCGGGAGGCGGTCTCGGCGATATTGGCATAGAGCCGGCGCGCTTCCGCCGGCCGGCCGAGCAGCGACAGGCAGTCCGCGAGGTTGAGGGCGGCGGAGGGATCGTCGGGCTGCCGGGCCAGCGCCTGCCGCAGGCTGGCTTCGGCCTCGCCATAGCGCCGCAGGAGCAGGAGGTTGACCCCGAGATTGGTCAGGGAGCCGGTTTCGGGATCGCTCTTCACGGCTTCGCGCAGCAGCGCCACGGCGCGCTCGGGGTCGCGCAGCAGCTCGATCTGAGCCAGGGTCTTGAGGCCCTCGAGGTTGCCGGGGGAGCGATCCAGGAGCTCTTCGAGGTGGCGCCGGGCGTCGTCCAGCCGGCCCTGGCGGTATTCGGCGTTGGCGACGGTGAGCAGGGTCCGCCAGGAGGGCTGAAGGCGCGCCGCGCCGGCCATGAGCTTCAACGCCTCGCCGGCGTGGCCCCGGCGTTCGGCGAGCTGGCCGCGCCGGAGCAGGCTGCCGGCGGGATCGATCTCTTCCATCTTTTCCAGGATCTCTTCGGCCTGATCGAGGCGGCCGGAGTCGAGGTTGAGGGAGAAAAGGTTCTCGAGCGGCCGGGGGTCGTCCGGTGCCAGCTCGTGGGTCTGCCTGGCCACCGCGAGGCCCCGGTCCAGGTAGCGCTGCTCGCCGCTGTCGAGGTAGAGCCGTCCGGCGAGCTTCGCTTCGAGCACCTGGGCTTCCAGGAAGGCCGGGGCACGCTTGCGCAGCTCGCCGAGCTGGGAGAGCAGCTCGTCGTAGACCCGCGGGTCGGCGAGCCGCTGGCGCAGCGCCAGGAAGGTCCGGTAGTCCCCTTCGTCGATCTCCAACTCCAGCCGTGGCACGCGCAGCTCCCGGTCGGCATAGCCCTGCCGGAGCGAGGCGGCGACGGCGTTGGCGAACAGGCGCGGGTCCGAAGAGGGCAGGCGCAGCGCGCCCGACCAGAGCAGCCGGCCGTCGGTGCCGTCGAGCCGGCGCAGGCTCACCTGGCAGAGGTCGCCGGCGCAATCGGCCTGGGAGGCGACGACCTCGCCGGCCGCCACGGCGCGGGCGACCGCCGCCGGCGAGCCGTGCACGGCGTTGATCTGGGCGGTGTCGAGGGCCGCCAGGCCGTCGAGGGCCGCCACGGCGCGCAGCAGGGCGGCCTGGAGGTTCAGCTTCACCTGGGCGCTGTCGTCCGGCAGCAGGGAGCCCGAGACCTCGGGCCTGAGCACGGCGACGTAGACGGGCGGCCTGGGCCGCCGCGTCAGCAGGAAGCCCGCGGCTCCGGCGGCCAACAGCAGGAGGGCCGCCGCGAGCCCGAGCCAGCGGCGCCGCCGCCGGGTCCAGAGGGCCGGAGCGGTGAGGGCCGCGCCGGAGCTGCCGGAGTCCCAGAGCCCGGCCGCCGTCAGCTCGGCGAGGATGGCCGACGCCTTCGGGTAGCGATCCCCGGGCTCCTTCGCGAGGCAGCGGGTGGCGATCCGCTCCAAGGCCTCCGGCACGTCCGGGCGGAGGCCGCGGAGAGCCGGCGCGTCCTCGAACAGGATGGCATGCACCATGCCCTTGCGCTCGCCGCCGAACGGGCGCTCCCCGGCGAGCATCTGGTAGAGCACCACGCCGAAGGCCCAGAGGTCGCCGGCGATGCCGCTCTCGTTGCCGCGGAGCTGCTCGGGCGCCATGTAGGCCGCCGTGCCCACCACCACGCCCTGCTCCGTGACGGTAGGCGCCTCCGCCCACTTGGCGAGGCCGAAATCGAGGAGCTTCACCCGCCCGTCGCGGGTGATCATGACGTTCTCGGGCTTGAGGTCGCGATGGACGACGCCGGCGGCGTGGGCCGCCGCCAGGGCCGAGGCGAGCTGGCCGGCCAGGGACGCCGCCTCGAGCGTCGGCAGCCGGTTTTCCGGCTGGCGGGCGAGGCGGGCCGCGAGGGTCTCGCCGTCGTAGTAGGCCATGGCGATGAAGCGCCGGCCCTCGTGCTCGCCCACCTCGTAGATGGTGCCGATGTTGGGGTGGTCGAGAGCCGCCGTGGCCTGCGCCTCCCGGCGGAAGCGGACCTCGTCGCGCGGGTTGTGCGATGTCTGGGCGAGGAACTTCAGGGCGACCCCGCGGCCCAGCTCGAGGTCGACGGCCTGATAGACCACGCCCATGCCGCCGCGGCCGAGGAGGCGCTGGACGCGGAAATGAGAGACCTGCTGGCCAAGGAGCGGGTCGCTCCTCGACTCGGGGGGCGCCGTCTGGAACGCCTGGAAGGCCGGTCCCCCGGGCAGCGTCAGGTCTTCGAGCGACGGCGGGGGGAGCGGCGCGCCGCAGGCCGGGCAGAGCGAGTCGAACTCGGAGTAGCCCTGGCCGCAGGCCGGGCAGAGGAGCTCGGTCATGACTCCTGGGCGACGAAGCGTGGCGTGGCGAGGGCCGGCCGGTGGCGGGCGAGGAGCTTCTGGAGATAGCTCCGGTGGAGCCCGGACTCCCGGGCCGCCCGCGAGACGTTGCCGTCGCAACGCCTCATGAGGTCTTCGATGAAACGGCGCTCCACGTCGGCGACGCTCGCCTCGCGGGCTTCGTTCAGCGACTCGCCGGTCAGCTCGCGGAACACCGGCTCGGGCGCGGGGCCGTCGCCGGCCGCTCCGGCCACTTCCGGCGGCAGGAGGCCGAGATCCAGCTCCGGCCCCTGGGCCAGCAGGCAGGCCCGCTCGACGGCGTGGGAGAGCTCGCGGACGTTGCCGGGGAAGTCGTAGGCGAAGAACGCGCGCTCCGCCCTTGGTGTCCAGCGGGGCTTCTCGCCCGCCCGCCGCCAGTGCCGTCGCAGGAAATGGTCGGCCAGCAGGAGGACGTCCCCCCGGCGCTCGCGCAGCGGCGGCAGCTTCAGGTCGAGCACCTTGAGCCGGAAGTAGAGGTCTTCCCGGAAGTGTCCATCGCGAATCATCTGCCGGAGGTCGCGGTGGGTGGCGGCGACGACCCGGACGTCCACCTTCTCCGTGCGGTCCGAGCCGAGCCGCTGGATCTCGCCGAATTGGAGGAAACGGAGCAGCTTCGCCTGCGCCTCGATGGGGATCTCGCCGACTTCGTCGAGGAAGAGCGTACCGCCATGGGCGGCGGCGAGCCGGCCCGGACGGTCGCGCTTGGCGTCGGTGAAGGCTCCCGCGACGTGGCCGAAAAGCTCGGATTCCAGCAGCGTTCCCGGTAGGGCGGAGCAGTGGACGGTGATGAACGGCCGGCCCCGGCGCGGGCTGTTGACGTGGAGGGCGCGGGCGATCAGCTCCTTGCCGGTGCCCGTCTCGCCCAGGACGAGGATGGGAGCGTCCGCCCCGGCGACCTGGGCGACGACCCGCAGCAGCTCGACCATGCGGGGATCGCGGGTGACGATCCCCGCGAAATCGTTCTGGGAGAACAGCTCGCCTTCCAGGCTCCGGTTGCGCCGCCTCAGGGCCTCGCGCTCGCTCGCCCGCAGGAGGAAGAGCCCGGCGATCTCGGTGAGCCCGGTGAGAAAGGCCCGGCACTCCTCGTCGAAGCTGTCCACCTTGTGGCGGTTCTCGAGGTAGACCACGCCGTAGACCTCGCCACCATGGCGAAGGGGCGCGACCAGGGCACAGCAGAGACCGATGAAGAGAGCGCTCTCGCCGGAGCCGAAGCGGTCGTCCTCGATCAGGTTCGGCAGGTAGATGACCTTCCCGGTCTCGATCGCCTCGCGCACCAGCGTGCGGCTGTACCGGCGTTCGGCCGCGGAGCGCTGCTCACGTTCGTAGCCGACCTCGAACTTCTGCTGGAACGAGCCCTCCTCGCGCACCACGACGAAGCCTGTCTCGGCGCCGCACCGTTCGACGATGCGGCGCAGAAGGACCTCGGGCGCCCGCTCGTCGTCCTCCTCGGCCAGGAGGAGCTTCGAGATATGGAAGAGCTCCTCGTAAAGGTTCATACCCGCCTGCCTCCGATCGATGACACCTGCCTCTGGGGACAGACAGAGCTTAAACGATTGTGCAGAGAAAATCTCCCTCCACCGGCAGTGCCTCTCAAGAGTTGCACCCGGCTGTGCTCACCGATTCTAAGAGTTTTATTTTCAGTAGTTTGCAATACGAAAAAACGCGGCACGGCCATTGCCTTGGAAGAAGGGCGCAGGCAAACTACTAAAGGAGAGTCAAATGTCCAACTATGTGATCCAGTTCATGGGCTCTGTCAGCAGTCCGCAGCCAACCAACTTCTGCATGGGAGTCACCTCCCCCGGGATCAACGCCCCGGTCAACCTCAGCAATCTTAGCTTCGGGGCCAACACCGAGTGGAAAGCGGATCCGGTCACCGGCACCATCACCTCGGCCGCCGACCCGACCCTCGTCCTCTCTTTCACCGGGACCAGCCCGTCCAACGGGACGCCCCTCGTGCTGCAGCAGCAGGTGCCGGGCGGCTTGAACCAGCAGTGGAACTGGTCCGGCAACGCACCACGGATCGTCAGTGTCAACTTCCCGAACTTTGCGGTCGACGACAACGGTTGCACCTCGACTCCGGGCACGCCGCTGCAGATGTACGGCACGGGAGGCGCGTGTCAAGCGTGGCGATTCATTACCGTCGCCCAAGCCCAGGAGTTCGCGAAGTCCGCGTCCGAGAAGTAGGAGGCCGAGCGACACGAGCCCACCAGCGTCCGCTACCGAACAGGGTGAGCCCGCCTGGGCTCACCCCTGTTTTCCGCGAGCAGATGCGCGAGAGCGACCGACGTGTCGAGATAGATCAACGGTCGTTACGATCCCGCTGGAGATCCTGCAGAAGATCGCTGAGGGAAGTGACCGGAACCCGAGGAGGCGTGCCGACCGCGGAAGCCGGCTGGATCCAGCCCTTCTGCACAGCATCCGCCAAAGGCGTCAGAGAGGCCGAAGGATCTTGAACAACCCCTCGTCCACCGGCGCGCCGGGTTGGGCTCATACGGCTACGATCTCGACGAGATCGCCGAGCGCCTGGAAATCGTCCGGGTTGCGGGTGTAGAGCGGCAGGCCAGCAGCACATGCGGCCGCTGCAAGGAGGAGGTCGATGGCACGCGCCCCCCTGGCCTTGCGCCCCGCGGCTACCACAGCGGAATAAACCCTCCCGTAAGCGCGTGCCGCCTCAGCGTCGAAGGGCAGAGGATCGAATGCGGCTTCCGCGCGCTGGAGCCGATCCTGGCGGCGTGCCCGCTCTTCGGGGTCTGGTGTGGCGTGCGGACCGGCGGCCAACTCGGCCATCGTGATTGCGCTTACGGCCACCTCGATGGGAAGCCGTGAAGGCTCAATGTGCTCGAGATCGATGACTACCGATGTGTCGAGGAGCCCGCGAACAGGCCGCCGGTCAAGCATCGGGTAAAATGTCCTGGTCAGCCCAGGCATCGACATCGGCACGGAAGCGGCCAGGATCGATCGCGGGCGCATTCTTGAAAATGGCAACGACTGCCGCCGCCGGTACGAATCGGTGGCGCCGGAGGGGAGTGAGCTCGCCTACCGGCACACCGTTGCGAGTGATGACGAAGGACTCTCCCTGATCGAGCCGGCGCATGATCTCGCCGCTGTCGTTGCGGAGCTCGCGTTGGGTGATGGATTCAGCCATTTTTTAATGGTAGCACGCCGTGCTACGGGTGTCGACTGCTCGGAGGCGGCACCCGTCACAGACGGTGCCGCCTCGGTTCCCTGCCTCACCCCGCCGGCTTCTTGAACAGCGCCTCGTCCACCGGCGCGTTCACCTGCACCTCCGAATACTTGATCTGTACGAACGGCTGGCCGTTCTGCGAGACGTTCGTCTGGTAGGGGATCTTGATCCCGGAGACCTCGCGGTAGTCGGTGTAGACGGCTTCGGTGGTCTGGCCGCCCGTTTCGAAAGCGACCTTGGTGACGAGGTTCGTCTGGGGATCGAGGAAGAAGCGGGTGGCATGCCCCGCCGCGTCGGCGATCTCGACGACGTGGACGGGCTTGCCGGCGACGTCGGCGTCGGGCAGCGGACGGGCGGTGTAGCCCGGCTGGCCGGCCCTGCGCAGGACGTCGAGGCCGTAGTACTGCTCTTCCTTGCTCTGGGCCGTCGTGTCCTGCACCTGGGGCCCGAGGCTGCTCCAGCCGGTGGTGCCGTCGAAGGCCTGGATCATGGCTCCCATGGGGAGTTGGATCTCGGTGCGCTCTTTCGAGGGCAGCAGGCGGTAGTTGACGATCGACGGGATCGGCATGGGCTGGGGCGCGCCGGGCGGGGTCAGGGTCCCCGAGCCCCGGGAGATCTGCGAGCGCTGCTCGACAAACGCCTTGCCGCCCAGGGCTTCCTGGGCCTTGCGGAGCATCTCAAGGGCCTTGGCCTGATCGGCTCCGGAGGCCGCCGGAGCCGCCGCGGCCTTCGGCTTCCGCAGGTCGGCGCGCAGGAAGTCGACCTCGGCGGCCGGGATGGTCTCGAAGTCGCCGTACTTCTTCTTCAGGGCCTCGGAGAAGGCCGAGGCGTTGCCGGCCAGCACGATCGCCATGTCGTCGGGATGGATGCGCTCGCGGGCGAAGCGCTGCACGTCGGCGGCGCCGACCTTCGAGATGCGCTCGTTGTAGGTCTCCAGGAACTCCCGCCCGTAGCCGGCCTTCATGGCTTCGAGCACCTTGCCGGCGATGCCGTCGGCGGTTTCGATCTCCAGCGGGAAGGCGCCGGTGATGTAGGTCTTGGCGGCTCGCAACTCGTCCGCCGGCACGGGGTCCTTCTGGAGGCCGCGGATGACGTCGAGCGACACCTCCAGGGCTTCGAGGGTCGACTCCGTCTTGGTGGAGGTCGTAGCCTCGAACCAGCCCGGCTGCGTGGGCTCGAGGAAGTAGCTGCCGGCGCCATAGGAGAGACCCCGCTTGCGGCGCACCTCGTCGAACAGCCGCGAGGTGGAGGTGCCGCCCAGCACGGAGTTGTAGACCCGCTCCGTAAAGAGGTCGGGATCGCGGAAGGCGACGGCCACCTGGCCGAGGCGGATCTCGGTCTGGACGGCGTCCGGCTTGTCGATGACGACGATCCGATGGCCCTTCCGGGGGGCCGTCTCCACGGCCGGCAGCTTGGCCGCCTCTCCCGTCTTCCAGCCGCCGAAGGCCTTTTCGGCGCGGGCGATGGCGTCCGCCGGCTTGACGTCGCCGACGATGGCGAGGATCGCGTCGTTGGGCACGTACCGCCGCTGGTGAAAGGCGACGAGGTCGTCCCGCGTCAGGCTCTTGAGCGACTCGGGGGTGCCGTCCCCGGGGCTGCCGTAGGGGTGGTCGCCGTAGAGCAGCCTCGGCATCGCGGTCTGGGCGAGGTAGCCCGCGTCCTGCTGCTGGATCTGGAGGCCGCTCAGAGCCTGGCGGCGCCAGCGGTCGAGCTCGTCCTGGGGGAAGGTGGGGTGGAGGAGGATGTCGGACAGCAGGTCGAAGCCGAGGTCGATCTGGTCGGCGGTGACCTCCGCGTCGGCGAAGCCGGATTCGAGGCCGTTGGTGGCGTTGACGTTGCCGCCGACGAAGTCGATGGTCTCGGCGATCTGCTGGGCCGAGCGGGTCGCCGTGCCCTTGGTGAGCAGGGCGGCGGTGGCCCCGGAAACGCCCGCCTTGCCGGCCGGCTCGAAGGCCCGGCCCGCCTTGAACACCAGGTGGAGGGAGACCAGCGGCTGCTCGTGCTGCTCGATCACCACGACCCGCAGGCCGTTGCCCAGCGTCTTCTGCTCGAACGGGGGGAAGCGGACCTCTTTGGCCGGTCCCGGCGGGGGAGGAGTCGCCTTGGGAGGAGTGGCCTTGGGGCTGGCGGCCGTCTGGGCGGCGGCCCCGGAGGCGGTCGCCGCGAGCAGCAGGGCCGCGGCGATCAGATTCTGGATGCGAAAGGTTGTCATGGCTTCTTGACCTCGCTCGGGCGCATGGCCTCGGGGAGCATGTAGACCACGGTGCGGTTCTCGGGGCTGAAATACGTCCGCGCCACCCGCTGCACGTCGTCGGCGGTGACCTTCTGATACTCGGCGAGCTGCCGGTTGACCAGCGACACGTCGCCGAGGATCACGGCGGCGTAGCCGATGGCGTCCGCCTTGTCCTGCACGGTCTGGCGGCCGAAGACCAGGCCGGAGATGAGCTGGTTCTTGGCCTTGGCGAGCTCGACGGCGGAGACGGGCTCGCTCTTCAGGCGGTCGATCTCGGCCAGCAGCTCCTTCTCGGCCTCGTCGGCTTTCGCTTCCCCTTGCAGGTAGGCGAAGAAGAAGAAGACGCCGGGATCTTCGAGCACGAACGCCTGGCCGCCGGCGCCGATGGCAATCTGCTTGTCGTAGACCAGCCGCCGGTAGATGCGGCCGCTCTCGCCGCCGGAGAGGATGTTGCTGGCGACGCGCAGGGCGTAGATGTCGGGCGTGCCCTCCTGGGGCACGTGGTAGGTCAGCACCACGGCCGGCAGCGGCGTGTTGGGGTGGTAGTCGACGGCCCGGCGCTCGGCCTTCTGGGCCGGCTCCTGGAGGATGTCGCGCGAGATCGGCTTGCCCTTGGGGATGTTGCCGAAGTAGGTCTCGACCCACCGCTTGACCTGGGCGGAGTCGAAGTCGCCCGACACCACCAGGGTGGCGTTGTTGGGCACGTAGTAGGTGGCGTGGAAGTCGCGCACGTCCTGGAGCGTGGCGGCGTCGAGGTCTGCCATGCTGCCGATCGACAGGATCCGGTAGGGATGGGTGGTGTAGGTGTTCTGCAGCACCACCTCGAGGAGCCGGCCGAAGGGCGGGCTCTCCACTCGCAGGCGGCGCTCTTCCTTCACCACCTCGCGCTCGGACTTGAAGTTCGCCTCCGAGACGTCGAGCGAGCGCATGCGGTCGGCCTCCATCCACAGCACCCGCTCCAGGTAGTTGCTGGGGAAGACCTCGAAGTACTGGGTGCGGTCGAAGCTCGTGGTGGCGTTGTAGGCGCCGCCGATCGAGCTGATGAAGGTGCGGTGCTCCTCGGCCGCCAGGTTCGCCGAGCCCTTGAACATGATGTGCTCGAAGAGGTGGGCGAAGCCGCTGCGTCCCTTGGGCTCGTTCTTCGAGCCGACGTGGTACCAGACCTCGACCGTTGCCACGGGCACCGAGTGGTCCTCGTACATCAGGAGCTGGAGCCCATTGGGCAGCTTCTGCTCCTGGACCTCCAGCTTCGGCGGCGTCACCTTGAGCGCCTCCGCGGCCGGCGCCTGGGCCAGCGAGGCCATCGGAGCGGCCAGGGCCAGGAGGGCCGCCGCCTGGAGGGCCATCCTGGCGAGACGCGTGATTTTGGGTTGCAGCATCGGATCTCCTTCGACGGTTGAATGAATCAGGGCCACGCGGTAGTTTATCCCGCATGAACAGACGATTCGCCTCCTGGACTCCGCTCGCGCTCCTCGCCCTCGCCCTGCCGTTGTCTCTTTCCCTGCAGGCGGCGGCTCCCCAGCCGCCGGTGGCTCCCGCTGCCGAACCGATCCCCGCGCCGCCCGACGTGGCGGCGGCCCCGGCGGACGCCGAGGTCACGGCCAGCGGGCTCGCCTCCAAGGTGCTGACGCCCGGCACGGGCACGGATCACCCGACCGTGTCCGACCAGGTGAAGGTGCACTACACCGGCTGGACGACGGACGGCAAGATGTTCGACTCCTCCGTGGCCCGCGGCCGGCCGACGGTGCTGCCCCTGGGCAAGGTCATCGCCGGCTGGAAGGAAGGCCTCCCGCTCATGGTGGCGGGCGAGAAGCGGCGCTTCTGGATCCCCGCCAAGCTCGCCTACGAAGCCAATCCCGCCAAGCCGCAGGGAATGCTGGTGTTCGACATCGAGCTGCTCGAGATCCTGCGGGTGCCGCCGGTGCCGGCCGACGTGGCGGCGGCGCCGGCGGACGCCCAGCACAGCGCCTCCGGCCTCGCCTGGAAGGTCCTGAAACCCGGCAAAGGCGGCCGCCTGCCGAAGGCCTCCAGCACCGTCAAGGTGCACTACACGGGCTGGACGACGGACGGCAAGATGTTCGACTCGTCCTACGCCCGGGGCACCCCGACCACCTTCCAGCTCACCAAGGTCATCCCGGGCTGGACGGAGGGCCTGCAGCTCATGACGGAAGGGGAGTCGCGCCGGTTCTGGATCCCCAAGAAGCTCGCCTACCGCGGCGCCCCGGACAAGCCCGAGGGGATGCTGGTGTTCGACATCGATCTCCTGGAGATCACGAAACAGTAATGAGTAATGAGATAGTAAGGCGGCCCATGGCAGAGTAGAGCTGTACCGCTATGAGAACCCATCGCGCAACAAGGCTCCAATGGATCGTCTGCGTGCTCCTGCCGCTGGCGATCCTGGCGCCTTTGTGCCTGGCGCTGGGAGCCTCGACGGATCACTACTGCGCGTGCGGCATGAAGAAGGGCGAGTGCTTCTGCGACCTCGCCCAGCACCGCAAGATGGGGCACTGCGGCACCGAGGTCGTGGAACGCCGTTGCGCGCTGCACGCTCCCCGGCACGAGCCGAGCGAGGGCCCGAGGATCAGCCTCGATCTCCGCAACCGCCTTGGCATCTTCGAAAGCCATGTCCCCGGCATCGGACCCGAGCCCGGCGGGTTCGTCGTACCCGCTGAAGCCTTCTTCCCCCTGGCCGTTTCCGCTCCACCCGAATCTCCCCCTCCCCGAGCCTCCTTCCCGCTCTCGTGAATCTCCGTCCCGCCTGCCGTAGGCGAGGAAACGACTTTCATGGAAGGGAAGGAGTGTTTACATGTGGATTTCGAGTAGGAACCGCGTCTTCGCGGTGGCCGCGCTCTGCGCATTTCTGACCGTTGCTAGTGGAATGGCCCAGATACCAGAGGACCAGCCCCAGGAGAGCTACACCGACCAGATCGACGTTATTGAAAAGCAGGAGCCCGCTCTCACGGCGCCGAGCGTCGAGAAGGCGGAGAAGAAATTGGAGACGGTGGCCGGCGGCACCAGCCTCGTCGACGCCGAGACCTACGAGCGGGGGCGGGTCTCGACGCTCAAGGATGCCCTGGAGTTCGCTCCGGGCGTGCTCGTGCAACCCCGATTCGGCTCGGAGGAGGCGCGCCTGTCCATCCGCGGCTCGGGCCTCCAGCGCACGTTCCATGGCCGCGGCCTCCGGCTGCTCCAGGACGGCGTGCCGCTCAACCTCGCGGACGGCGCCTTCGACTTCCAGGCGGTCGAGCCCCTGGCGGCCCGCTACATCGAGGTCTTCCGCGGCGCGAACGCCCTTGAATACGGCTCCTCGACCCTCGGCGGGGCCATCAACTACGTGTCGCGCAACGGCTACGACAGCCGCCCCCTCCAGGCCCGCGCCGAGTCCGGCTCGTTCGGCTATCTGCGGGGGCAGGTCAGCTCGGGGTTCTCCCAGGGCCGGCTCGACGGCTTCGCGACGCTCACCCATTCCTCGCTGGACGGCTACCGCCGGCACAGCGAGCAGAGCAACCAGCGCTTCCTCGGCAACCTCGGCTTCCGCCCGAACGACGGCCTGGAGACCCGCTTCTACCTGGCGGCGTTCCGCTCGGACTCCGAGCTGCCGGGCAACCTGACCAAGGCGCAGCTCGAGAACGATCCCCGCGGGGCGGCGGCGGGCAACGTCGCCTTGGACCAGAAGCGGAACTTCGACCTGCTCCGGGTCTCCAACCGCACGAGCCTGCTGCTGGGGGACGGGAGCCGGATCGATATCGGAGGCTTCTGGGCCTACAAGGACCTCGACCATCCGATCTTCCAGGTGCTCGATCAGAAGTCGAACGATTTCGGGGCCGACGTGCGCTATGAAAACGAATCGAGCCTGCTCGGGCGGTCCAACCACCTGGTGATCGGCTTCAGCCCGGTGGTGGGCTTCGTGGACGACAACCGGTTCGTCAACGTCAGGGGCGAGCGCGGGGCCCGCACCGCCGCGGGCAAGACGACCTCGGTCAACCTGGACCTCTACGCCGAGAACCGGCACCAGGTGCTGCCGCGGCTCTCCCTCGCCACGGGCCTCCAGGTCTCCCGCGCCCGGCGGGACTTCGCGGACGATTTCCTGGCCAACGGCAACCAGACCGACCGCCAGGACTTCGACGGCCTCAGCCCCAAGCTCGGCCTGATCTACGAGGTGGCGCCGGCGGTCTCAGTGTTCACCAACGTCAGCCGCAGCTTCGAGCCGCCGACCTTCGGCGAGCTGGTCAGCGTCGGCGGCGACGGCCTCCTCAAGCTCCGGGCCCAGACGGCCAATACGCTCGAGCTGGGCAGCCGGGGTTCCGCGGGGTTGGTTTCCTGGGATGTCGCCCTCTATCACGCCCGGGTCTCGGACGAGCTTCTCGGCCTGAACGACGCCGTGGGCAATCCGCTCGGCACGATCAACGCCGACCGCACCCTGCACTCGGGAGCCGAGGTCGGATTGACGGCCCGCTTCGGCAGCGCCGTGGTCCTCCGGCAGGTCTACAACTGGAGCCGGTTCCGGTTCGACGGCGATCCGGTGTTCCACGACAACACGCTCGCCGGAGTCCCCGAGCACTTCCTGCGCACGGAGATCCTCTTCGAGCGCGGCGGCTTCTACGGCGGCCCCAACGTCGAGTCGGCGCCGAAGGCATACCCGGTGGACCACGCCAACACGCTCTTCGCGGACCCCTACACGATCGTCGGGCTCAAGCTCGGCTACCGCACGGCGAGCGGCCTCTCGGGCTTCGTGGAGGGGCGAAATCTGACCGACAAGGTTTATGCGGCGACCACAGGGGTGATTCCCGACGCCCGGGGACGCGATTCGGCGCAGTTCCTTCCCGGGGATGGGGCTTCGGTGTATGCCGGATTGGAGTACCGGTGGTGACTCGATCCATCCTTCTCCTCAGCCTCCTGGTCTTTTCTGGGTGCCAGGGGCACGAAGCGGCGCCGTCGAGGCTTCATGCCTCTTTTCCCGGTCGGGACGCGAGGATGCGCTGGGATGACGCCGGCAATCTCCACGTGGTCTACGTGGAAGAGGGGCCGAAGGGCGCGGCCGTCCTGTACCGCCGGCTTGGCGCCCAGCCGGCCGGCCCCTTCGCCGTCTCGCCTCCCGGCATCGTCACGACGGCAGGCACGGAAACGCCGCCCGCCCTGGAAGTCCTGCCGGACGGCACGCTCGTGGCGGGCTATCCGGTGGCGCTGCCGGGCCATTGGAAGAGCGAGATCCGGGTGCAGCGTTCGACCGACCATGGAGCGACCTGGAGCGCGCCGCGCCTGATCCATCCCCAGCGGTCGGGCTCGCATTCCTTCCTCTCCTCGGCCCTCACCTCCACGGGGACGGCGGCCTTTGCCTGGCTCGACAACCGGGCGGGCCACATGGGCATCTACGCCGCCTCGACCCGGGACGGCGAGACGTTCTCGCCCAACCGGACCGTCGACGCCGAGACCTGCCAGTGCTGCGGCACGGAGCTGTTCGCCGGGCGTGGCGGCGAGGTGTGGCTGGGCTACCGCGATCTGGAGGCCGACAATCTTCGCGACTTCCGGGTGCTGCGCAGCCGGTCGGACCCGCCGGATTTCAAGGATGGCGCGAAGCTGTCCTCGGATGGCTGGAAGATCAACGGCTGTCCCGAGACGGGAGCCCGGTTCGCGCAGGCTTCGGACGGCACGCTCTGGGCCGCCTGGTTCACGGCCGGCGGCGTGCCGGGCGTCTACGTAACCTCTTCAAGCGATGGAGGCGCGAGCTTCGCCACGCGGACTCTCCTCAGCGACCCCAACCATCTGGGACGGCACCCCGAGATCGCCGCGCTCCCCGACGGCCGGATCGTGGTGCTTTACGAGACCGTTGGGGATGGCGGCGCTCGTCCCCTGGTCGCGCGGATCCGTGACGCCGCCGGAACCTGGGGACCGCCTCGCACGGTTGCGTCCGAGGGGAGCTATCCCCGTTTCGTGTCGAGCGGCGACCGGACGGCCGTGGCCATCACCCGCCGCTCCGAGGATTCGCCGAGCGTCGTGGTGATGGACTGGCCGAGCCTGGAGGAGGGGGGGACGAAGGGGAAGTGACTCGCGTGTGAAGCTCATAGGCCTCATTCCAAGTCGAGTATTCTAAGAGGATGTCTGGAAAAGGTGCGCCTCGGTTGGAAGTCCCACGAGGCGAGCCCGGAGGGCGCCAGACTCCTAGCCCAGGGCGTAAGCCCTGGGGAGAGAGCGTAAAAAGCCTTGAGAGCCCCGCCAGGGGCGGCAGAAATCCAGGGCTCACGCTCCGAAAAAGAAGTCTGCCGCCCCTGGCGGGGCTCATGAAGGATTGGGCGCTTGTACCCAGGGCTGACGCCCTGGGCTAGGAGTCTGCCGCCCTCCGGGCTCGCGGTGGAGAACCACTTTCCGAACATCCTCTAACGTCCTTCCCATGGCCCGCTCCGAACGCAAAGCCCCGCCGCTGCCCGATCCCGAGAACGGGATGTGGCAGGGGCGGTCCGTGGCCCGGCGGTTCGTGTCGCCGGACGGCTTGACGGTGCTGGTGGGGCGGACGGCCGAGGACAACGACGTGCTGACGTTCAAGCTCGGGAGCCCGCGGGACTTCTGGCTGCACGTCGCCGCCGAGTCGGGCTCCCACGTGGTGGTGCGCAACCCCGAGGGGCTCGACCGTCTGCCCAGGGAGACGGAGCAGCTCGCGGCTGGTCTCGCGGCCGGCTACAGCAAGGCCAGGAAGGGCGGGCGGGTCGCCGTCCACCTGTGCCGCTGCGAGGACGTGAGCAAGCCTCGTGGCTTCCCGCCCGGCAAGGTCCTTCTCGACCGCTTCCGGAGCGTCCAGGTCGCGCCTTGGCGGCCCGACGCCGAGAAGGCGGGATAACCCAAGAGCCTGACCTGGCGGGTCGTCCGCCGTCTACAGCGACTGAAGGATCGCGGAGGCGCCGCTGCCCGCCACCTCGCCCGGAGCGTCTACGTTCAGGGCCTTGAGGACTCCGTTCTCGATGACGGCGGCGTAACGTTGGGAGCGGACGCCCATGCCGAAGGCTCGGGAGTCCAGCTCCAATCCCAAGGCGCGGGCGAAGTCGCCGTTGCCGTCGGCCAGGGGCACGATCTTCTCGCCGACTCCCTGCGCCGTGAACCAGGCCGAGAGCACCTCGATGTCGTTGACCGCCGTGCCGGCCACGAGGTCGGCCCCCCGCGACCGCATGTGATCGGCCAACTCGATGAATCCGGGCAGGTGGTAGTCGGAGCAGACGGATGTGAAAGCGCCCGGGACGGCGAACAGCACCACCTTCTTGCCCTGGAAGAGCTCCTCCGTCCAAACGCTCTCGAACTGCCCGTCGCGGATCGTCTGTAACTTCACGTTGGGGACCTTGTCCCCGACTTTGATCGTCATTTCGTCTCCCTCTCGTCAGTACTCACCTCAGTGCTCACCTCAGTACGCGCCGGCTGGCCGATCCTATCAAACGACATTTCAGCGTTTCCCGGTGAAATGCAATGTCGGACGCGGGCACCACCCTTCGAACGGACCGGCTTGCATTTTGAGTTGAGCGGGCCAAATCGATGGTGATAAGGTGAAGTTCATCAGTCCTCATCGTTGATTTTGTCCCGGTTTGGCGCTTTGGCTCCACTGGAGCGAGGCGGCTGGAAATACCTGTGGCGAGTCCGGCGGTCCCGAGGTCTCTCGGGAGCGTCTCTGGATAGATCTCTGTTCTGATTTGGGAGGCCAGGCATGTCGAGGCAACGCGTAGCGCTGTTCGTGCTGTTCCTGTCGTTGTCGATTCTCTCCGCCACGGCCGCCATGGCCAGCTCCTCCACGGCCTTCCTGGACGGCTATGGCCGGGTGACGCAGACCTTCGCCGTGGGGGAGCGCGCCCACGTGCGGGTCGAGGACTCCCAGCACAACTATCCGGGGATCCGGGACACCGTCTACGTCACCGTCGCCGCCCCGGGGCTTGGCGACCAGGAGCAGGTCGAGCTCCAGGAGACGGGCTTCGACACGGGGATCTTCGAGGGCTCCGTCGCGACCTCCAACGCGACCGGCCCCTCTGGGGACGGCGTGGTCGGGGCTTCTTTCGGCCAAGCCATCGAAGCCGTGTACCAGGACTCCGATCCTCCCAACTCTTCGCGGGCGGACGCCACGATGACGGCCAATCGCCTCGAGCTGATGGATGGCAAGGGCCGTCCCGCCGAGGTCTACCTGGAATCGACGAGGGCTTACGTGCGGGTCGTGGACACCCTCGCCGGCTCGCCGGTGAACGCCGACGCGATCCAGGTGGTCCTCCAGGCCGATCTCTCGGGTGACCAAGAGCTCTTGACGCTGACGGAAACGGGTCCGGCCACGGGCCTCTTCGAGGGATCCATCCAGTTGCGCCAGGGACCGGGACAGCCGGGGGACGGGCTCCTGCAGACCTACGTGGCAGGCCCGCCCTACGAGTTCGACACGGTGCGGGCGACCTTCTTCGGTTCCGTGGGGACCTCGACGGACGCCGTGGGCACGGCCGGCTCGCTCACCTCCTTCGTGGATGCCTACGGCAACGAGGTGACGGCTTACGCGGCCGGCGTGGCGGCCCGCGTGCGGGTGGAAGACCACAACGCCAACGACCCCAGCCGGTTCGACTTCGTGCCGGTGACGGTGAGCTCGCTGCAGACGGGCGACGCCGAGGGGCTGGCGCTGCTGGAGGTCGCCAAGGACAGCGGGATCTTCGAAGGAGCGCTGCCGACGCGGACGAACGCCCCGGCGTCTCTCTCCGACGGCCTCCTCCAGGTGCAGGTGGGCGAGGAGATCGAGGCGATGCACGTCGACTTCAACGGCGTGCTGGCCTCCGGAGCGCGGGCGCGGATCGAGTACGCGAGCGTCTCGTTCGTCGACGAGGCGGGCCGTCCCACGGTGGAATTGCTGGAGAACGACAGGGCCCGGGTGCGGCTGCTCAGCCTGGGCGGCAACGGCAATCCGGGGAGCGTGGAGACGCTGACGGTGGATTTGCGGAGCCTCTACGCCGGAGACCTGGAGCCGGTGATCCTGACGGAGACCGGTCCGGATACGAGCATCTTCGAGGGCTCGATACAGCTGGTTTTCAACGTTTCGGCCTCCCAGGGCAGCGGCGTGCTGGAGACGGGCAACCAGGGACCGGATTTCCCCGGCGAGCAGGTGACGGCGAGCTACGGGCCGTTCAGCGCCACGGCGCGCACGGTGGGCGCGCGGGTGGTGTTCATCGACGACTTCGGCCGGCAGACCTCGACGTTCCCCCTCGGTTCCAAGGTGCGGGTGCGGGTCAGCGATCCGTCGCACAACAATCCGACCAACCGGGACAACAGCGCCATAACCTTGTCGGCTTGCCAGAACGACCAGGAGCTGGTCCAGCTCGCGGAGACGGGCTTCGACACGGGCGTCTTCGAGGGCGAGATCCCGAGCGGAAACTACGGCTCGTATAGCGACGGCCTCCTGAAGGGGTCGCCGTCCTGCGTGATCTCGGCGTTCTATCAGAACCCCAACAATCCTCGTTACACGCAGGCGGACGCGGTGTTCACCGGCGGTGAGGTGCTGTTCGTGGATGCGCAGGGCCAGCCGGCGAGCGTGTTCCTGGAAGGCACCCGGGCCTATCTGCGGGTGGTCGACCACTCGCGCAGCGGCACGGCCCAGGTTTTTCTCTCCACGGACCTCTCGAACGACCAGGAGCCGTTGACCCTTCAGGAGACGGCCGGAGGAGTCTTCACGGGCTCGATCGAGCTGCGCTCCTCGCCGTCGGGCCAGTTCGGAAACGGCATTCTGGAGACGTCGGAGGCCTCGGGTCCGCCCCACGAGTTCGAGACGCTGCGGGCGAGCTATCAGGACGCCACGTTCACGGAATCGACGGCCACGGCGGCGACGCAGAATTTCCGAGTGTGGTTCCTCGACGCTTTCGGCAACGTGGTGAGCAGCTACGCCCAGGGCTCGCGGGTCTACGTGCGGGTGGAGGACCACAACTTCAACGATCCGACGCGGTTCGACGGGGCGGTGGTGACGGTGCGCACGAGCCAGGGTGACGAAGAGCCCTTGGCACTCCTGGAGACGGGCAAGAACACGGGCGTCTACGAGGGCTCGCTCGACCTGGACGGCAGCCCGCCGGTGAGCCTCGGCGACGGCCACCTGCAGGCGGGGCCGGGCGACGACCTGGAGGCGCGGATCGATTCCCGGTTCAACGCCTCGCCGGCTCGCGCCCGGGTCGAATACGCGGCGATCTCGTTCGTCGACGACGCCGGCCGTCCGGCGGTGGAGCTGCTGGAGAACGGCACGGCCCGGGTGCGGGTGCTCGGCACGGGCAACGGCAGCCCGGGGACCGTGGATACGCTGACGGTGGATCTGCGGAGCCTCTACGCTGGAGACGTGGAGCAGCTTCTCCTGACGGAGACGGGTCCGGACACGAACGCCTTCGAAGGCTCGATCCGGCTGGCCTTCAATTTCTCGGCTTCCCCGGGCAACGGCGTGGTGGAGACGGGCAACCAGGGCCCCGAGTTCCTCGGCGAGGCGGTGACGGCGAGCTATGGCCCCTACAGCGCCACGGCGCGCACGGTGGGCGCGCGGGTGGTGTTCATCGACGACTTCGGGCGGCAGACGTCGAAGTTCCCCCTCGGCTCCAAGGTGAGGGTGCGGGTCACCGATCCGTCGCACAACAATCCGACCAACCGGGACAACAGCTCCGTGACCCTGTCGGCCTGCCAGAACGACCAGGAGCTCGTCCAGCTCGCGGAGACAGGTTTCGACACGGGTGTCTTCGAAGGCGAGATCCCGAGCGGAACCACCGGCTCCTACAGCGACGGAATCTTGAAGGGGTCGCCGTCCTGCGTGATCTCGGCCTTCTACCAGAACCCCAACAATCCTCGTTACTCGCAGGCGGACGCGGTGTTCACGGGCGGCGAGGTGCTGTTCGTGGACGCCCAGGGCCAGCCGGCCAGCGTGTTCCTGGAAGGCACCCGGGCCTATCTGCGGGTGGTAGATCACTCGCGCAGCGGTACGGCCCTGGTTTTTCTGTCCACGGATCTCTCCAACGACCAGGAGCCGTTGACGCTTCAGGAGACGGCTGGAGGCGTCTTCACGGGCTCGATCGAGCTGCGCTCCTCGCCGTCGGGCCAGTTCGGAAACGGCATTCTGGAGACGTCGGAGGCCTCGGGCCCGCCGCACGAGTTCGAGACCCTGCGGGCGAGCTACCAGGACGCTACGTTCACGGAATCGACGGCCGTGGCCGCGACGCAGAACTTCCGGGTCTGGTTCCTCGACGCTTTCGGCAACGTGGTGAGCAGCTACGCCCAGGGCTCGCGGGTCTACGTGCGGGTGGAGGACCACAACTTCAACGATCCGGCCCGGTTCGACGGAGCGGTGGTGACGGTGCGCACGAGCCAGGGCGACGAAGAGCTCTTGGCGCTCCTGGAGACGGGCAAGAACACCGGAGTCTACGAGGGCTCGCTCGACCTGGACGGCAGCCATCCGGTGAGCCTCGGCGACGGCCACCTGCAGGCGGGGCCGGGCGACGATCTGGAGGCGCGGATCGATTCCCGGTTCAACGCCTCGCCGGCTCGCGCCCGGGTCGAATACGCGGCGATCTCGTTCGTCGACGAAGCCGGCCGGCCGACGGTGGAGCTGCTGGAGAACGGCCTGGCCCGGGTGCGGGTGCTCGGCACGGGGAATGGCAATCCGGGGGATGTGGATACGCTGACGGTGGAGGTCCGGAGCCTCTACGCTGGAGACCTGGAGCAGGTGCTCCTGACGGAGACGGGTCCGGCCACGAACGCCTTCGAGGGCTCGATCCGGCTGGCCTTCAATTTCTCGGCGTCCCCGGGCAACGGCGTGATGGAAACGGGCAACCAGGGTCCCGAGTTCCTCGGCGAGGCGGTGACGGCGAGCTACGGTCCCTATAGCGTCACGGCTCACACGGCAGGGGCGCGGGTGGTGTTCGTCGACGAATTCGGGCGGCAAACCTCGAAGTTCCCGCTCGGCTTCAACGTGCGGGTGCGGGTCACCGATCCGTCGCACAACAATCCGACCAACCGGGACGTCAGCTCCGTGACCCTGCTGGCCTGCCAGAACGACCAGGAGCTGGTCCAGCTCATGGAAACGGGCTTCAACACGGGGGTTTTCGAGGGCGAGATCCCGAGCGGAGAGACCGGCACTTACGGCGACGGAGTCCTGAAGGGCTCGCCGTCCTGCGTGATCTCGGCCTTCTACCAGAACCCCAATGATCCTGAGCTCGCGCGGGCGGAGGCGGTGTTCACGGGCGGCGCGGTGCTGTTCGTGGACGCCCAGGGCCAGCCGGCGAGCATCTTCCTGGAAGGCACGCGGGCCTACCTGCGGGTGGTGGATCACTCGCGCAGCGGCACGGCCCAGGTTTTTCTGTCCACGGACCTCTCGAACGACCAGGAGCCGTTGACGCTTCAGGAGACGGCCGGAGGCGTCTTCACGGGCTCGATCGAGCTGCGTTCCTCGCCGTCGGGCCAGTTCGGGAACGGCATTCTGGAAACGTCGGAAGCCTCGGGCCCGCCGCACGAGTTCGAGACGCTACGGGCGAGCTACCAGGACGGGACGTTCACGGAATCGACGGCCGTGGCCACGACGCAGAATTTCCGGGTCTGGTTCCTCGACGCTTTCGGCAACGTGGTGAGCAGCTACGCCCAGGGCTCGCGGGTCTACGTGCGGGTGGAAGACCACAACTTCAACGATCCGGCGCGGTTCGACGGAGCGGTGGTGACGGTGCGCACGAGCCGGGGCGACGAGGAGTCCCTGGCGCTCCTGGAAACGGGCAAGAACACGGGTGCCTACGAGGGCTCGATCGATCTGGCCGGCAGTCAGCCGGTGAGCCTCGGCGACGGCCATCTGCAGGCGGGGCCGGGCGACGATCTGGAAGCGCGGATCGTTTCCCGGTTCAACGCCTCGCCGGCTCAGGCGCGGGTCGAATACGCGGCGATCTCGTTCATCGACGAGGCCGGCCGGCCGACGGTGGAGCTGCTGGAGAACGGCACGGCCCGCGTGCGGGTGCTCGGCACGGGCAACGGCAGCCCAGGGACCGTGGATAACCTGACGGTGGAGGTCCGCAGCTTCTACGCTGGAGACCTGGAGCAGCTTCTCCTGACGGAGACGGGTCCGGACACGAACGCCTTCGAAGGCTCGATCCGGCTGGCTTTCAATTTCTCGGCCTCCCAGGGCAACGGCGTGGTGGAGACGGGCAACCAGGGACCGGAGTTCCTCGGCGAGGCGGTGACGGCAAGCTACGGTCCCTACAGCGCCACGGCGCGCGCGGCAGGGGCGCGGGTGGTGTTCATCGACGACTTCGGGCGGCAGACGTCGAAGTTCCCCCTCGGTTCCAAGGTGCGGGTGCGGGTCACCGATCCGTCGCACAACAATCCGACCAACCGGGACAACAGCTCCATAACCCTGGTGGCCTGCCAGAACGACCAGGAGCTCGTCCAGCTCGCGGAGACGGGCTTCGACACGGGCGTCTTCGAGGGCGAGATCCCGAGCGGAACCACAGGTTCCTACAGCGACGGTCTCCTGAAGGGGTCGCCATCCTGCGTGATCTCGGCCTTCTACCAGAACCCCAACAATCCTGAGCTCACGCGGGCGGACGCGGTGTTCACGGGCGGCGAGGTGCTGTTCGTGGATGCCCAGGGCCAGCCGGCCAGCATCTTCCTGGAAGGCACCCGGGCGTACCTGCGGGTGGTCGACCACTCGCGGAGCGGCACGGTCCAGGTTTTTCTTTCCACGGACCTCTCGAACGACCAGGAGCCGTTGACGCTTCCGGAGACGGCCGGAGGAGTCTTCACGGGCTCGATCGAGCTGCGTTCCTCGCCGTCGGGCCAGTTCGGGAACGGCATTCTGGAGACGTCGGAGGCCGCGGGTCCGCCGCACGAGTTCGAGACGCTGCGGGCGAGCTATCAGGACGCCACGTTCACGGAATCGACGGCCACGGCCGCGACGCAGAATTTCCGGGTGTGGTTCCTCGACGCCTACGGCAACATTGTGAGCAGCTATGCCCAGGGCTCGCGGGTCTACGTGCGGGTGGAAGACCACAACTTCAACGATCCGGCGCGGTTCGACGGGGCGGCGGTGACGGTGCGCACGAGCCAGGGCGACGACGAGCCCCTGGCGCTCCTGGAGACGGGCAAGAACACGGGAATCTACGAGGGCTCAATCGATCTGGCCGGCAGTCAGCCGGTGAGCCTCGGCGACGGCCATCTGCAGGCGGGGCCGGGCGACGATCTGGAGGCGCGGATCATGTCCCGGTTCAACGCCTCGCCGGCCCAGGCGCGGGTCGAATACGCGGCGGTCTCGTTCATCGACGACGCCGGCCGTCCGACGGTGGAGCTGCTGGAGAACGGCACGGCCCGGGTGCGGGTGCTCGGCACGGGCAACGGCAGCCCGGGGACCGTGGATACCCTGACGGTGGAGGTCCGCAGCCTCTACGCTGGAGACCTGGAGCAGGTCCTCCTGACGGAGACGGGTCCGGACACGAACGCCTTCGAAGGCTCGATCCGGCTGGCCTTCAATTTCTCGGCCTCCCAGGGCAACGGCGTGGTGGAGACGAGCAACCGCGGCCCCGAGTTCCTCGGTGAGGTGGTGACGGCGAGCTACGGCCCCTACAGCGCCATGGCGCGCGCGGCAGGGGCGCGGGTGGTGTTCATCGACGACTTCGGGCGGCAGACGTCGAAGTTCCCCATCGGCTCCAAGGTGCGGGTGCGGGTCACCGATCCGTCGCACAACAATCCGACCAACCGGGACAATAGCTCCATCACCCTGGTGGCCTGCCAGAACGACCAGGAGCTCGTCCAGCTTGCGGAGACGGGCTTCGACACGGGTATCTTCGAGGGTGAGATCCCGAGCGGAGCCACCGGCTCCTACAGCGATGGAATCCTGAAGGGGTCGCCGTCCTGCGTGATCTCGGCCTTCTACCAGAACCCCAACAATCCTGAGCTCACGCGGGCGGACGCGGTGTTCACGGGCGGCGAGGTGCTGTTCGTGGATGCCCAGGGCCAGCCGGCCAGCGTCTTCCTGGAAGGCACGCGGGCCTATCTGCGGGTGGTGGACCACTCGCGCAGCGGCACGGTCCAGGTTTTTCTGTCCACGGATCTTTCGCACGACCAGGAGCCGTTGACGCTTCCGGAGACGGACGGAGGAGTCTTCACGGGCTCGATCGAGCTGCGCTCCTCGCCGTCGGGCCAGTTTGGGAACGGCATTCTGGAGACGGCGGAGTTCGGGGGACCGCCGTTCGAGTTCGAGACGCTGCGGGCGAGCTATCAGGACGCGACGTTCACGGAATCGACGGCCACGGCTTCGACGCTTGGTTATCGGGTCTGGTTCCTCGACTCCTACGGAGCCGTGGTGAGCAGCTATGCCCAGGGCTCGCGGGTGTACGTGCGGCTGGAAGACCACAACTTCAACGATCCCGCCCACATCGACCGCCTCTACGTGGATCTTCGGTCTTCTTCCGGAGACCAGGAGAGCGTTCAGGTGGACGAGACCGGCGAGAACACGGGGGTCTACGAGGGCTCGATGCCGCTGGACGGCGGCGCCGTGACCCTGTCCGACGGCCGTCTGCAGGCCCTGTCGGGTGACGAGATCACGGCCGACCGCAACGGTCCTTTCTTGCCCATGCCGGTACGGGCGCGGATCGAATTCGCGTCGATTTCGTTCGTGGACGAGACCGGCCGTCCCACGGTGGAGCTGCTGGAGAACGGCGTGGCCCGGGTGCGGGTGTTCAGCCAGGGGACCAACGGCAGCCCGGGCGTGGCGGATACGCTGACGGTGGAGCTGCGGAGCCTCTACGCTGGCGACCTGGAGCAGACGCTCCTCACCGAGACGGGGCCGGATACGAGCCTCTTCGAGGGCTCGATTCAACTGGCCTTCAACTTCTCGGCCAACCAGGGCAATGGTCTGCTGGAGACGAGCAACCAGGGTCCGGCGTTCCTGGGCGAGCAGGTGACGGCGAGCTACGGTCCCTACGGCGCCACGGCGCGCACGGCGGGCTCGCGGATAACGTTCCTGAACCTGCGGGGCCAAGAGGTGACGTCCTACTCCCTGGGCGCCACGGTGCGCGTGCGGATCGTGGATCACAACCGCGATCAGTCCCCGGCCGTCGATCTGTTCACCGTACAGGTCCGGTCGCTGGCCAATGGCGACAACGAGACGGTCACGATGACGGAGACCGCGCCCGCGAGCGGGGTCTTCGAAGGTTCGGTGCCCAGCTCCGAGGCCGCCGGATCGCCCGGCGACGGCGTGCTGTCGGTGGCGGCGGGGCAGGTCGTGGAAGCGGAGAACCAGAACGCCAATCAACCGAATCCCACCACGGCGCGGGCGTCTTTCCTGGCCAACCACGTGCCGCAGGCGGTGGACGATCAGGCCTTCACGGTCGAGAACGAGGCCGTCGGCGTGTCCGTGCTCGTCAACGATATCGATGACTCCGGTCCGTTGACGATCGTGAGCGTAACGCAGGGAGCCAAGGGCACCGTGGCCGTGGGCCCTCCATACGGTACGGTCACGTACACGCCCAACGCCGGCGAGACCGGGGAGGATACGTTCACTTATCTCGTTACGGACGATCAGGGTGGCGAAGCGGTCGCCACGGTCACCGTCACGATCACCCCCCTCAACCGTCCTCCCGTGGCGAATGGCGATACCGCGAGCGTGGCCGAGGACGGTACCGTCAACGTCGCGGTCCTCGCGAACGACACCGATCCCGACAACGACACGTTGATCGTCGAGAGCGTGACGCAGGGCGGTCACGGCTCGGTTTCGATCAACCCGGACCAGACGGTGAAGTACACGCCGGTGGCGAATTACAACGGTTCCGATTCGTTCACCTACACGATTTCGGACGGCAATGGCGAGACGGCGACAGCGACCGTGACGGTGACGATCTCTCCGGTCAACGACGCGCCGGTCGCCAACGCCGATGCCGCGAGCATGAACGAGGACGGCTCGGTCAACATCGCGGTCCTCGCCAACGACACCGATGCCGAGGGAGACGCTCTGACCGTCACCGGCACGAACCACCAGGCGGCCGTCGTCAACGCGAACGGAACGGTGACCTTCACTCCCGGGGCGAACAACTTCGGCACCTATACGTTCAATTACACGGTCTCGGACGGCCACGGCGGCACGGCCACCGGTACCGTGACGGTTACGGTGAACGAGGTGAATGATCCCCCCGTGGCCGTGGCCGACGTGGTGGCGACGACCGAGGATGCGACGGCGACCTGGAACGTCCTCCAGAACGACTCGGACGCCGAGAATGAAGCCTTGACGGTCACGAGCGTCACGCAGCCCGCTCACGGCACGGCCACGATACGAACCAACGGCAACGTGGATTACCAAGGCAATCTGAACTACAACGGTCCGGACAGCTTCACCTACACGGTGACGGATGCCCGGGGCGCGTCGGCGACGGCAACGGTATCGGTGACGGTCACTCCCATCAACGACGTGCCGGTCGCGAACGCCGATACAGCGAGCGTGGCCGAGGACGGAACCGTAGACATCGCGGTGCTGGCGAACGACACGGACGTGGATGGCGATACGCTGACGGTGTCCTCCACGGTACCGGGCACCCACGGCTCGGTTTCGACCCAGCCGGACAAGACGATCAGGTACACGCCGGAACCGAACTTCCACGGCACCGATTCATTTACCTACGCGGTGTCGGACGGCAAAGGCGGCACGTCGTTGAGAGCGACCGTGACCGTGACTGTGACTCCGGCCAATGATGCCCCCGTCGCGAACGCCGATACATCGACTGTGGCGGAGGACGGTACGGTCAACGTCGCGGTCCTCGCGAACGACACGGATCTGGACGGCGACACGCTGACGGTAGCGTCCGTGACGCAAGGCGCCCATGGTGTCGTCGCGATCAATCCTGACAAGACGGTGAAGTACACGCCGGCAGCGAACTACAATGGTCCCGATTCGTTCACTTACACGGTATCGGACGGAAACGGCGGCAGCGCTACGGCGAGCGTGACGGTTACGGTCACCTCCGCCAACGACGCTCCCGTCGCGAACGCCGACACATCGAGCGTGGCGGAGGACGGTACGATCAACGTCGCGGTTCTTGCGAACGACACCGATCCCGACAGCGACACGTTGAGCGTCGCCTCCGTGACGCAGGGCGCTCACGGCGTGGTCTCGATCAATCCCGACAAAACGGTGCGGTACGTGCCCACCGCCAACTACAACGGTCCCGATACGTTCACCTACACGGTGTCGGACGGCAACGGCGGCAGCGCCACGGCGACGGTTACGATGACGGTCACAGCGGTCAATGATGCCCCCGTCGCGAACGCCGACACATCGACTGTGGCGGAGGACGGTACGGTCAACGTCGCGGTTCTTGCGAACGACACCGATCCCGACAACGACACGTTGAGCGTCGCCTCCGTGACGCAGGGCGCTCACGGCGTGGTCTCGATCAACCCGGACAAAACGGTAAGGTACGTACCTGCCGCGAACTATAACGGTTCCGATACGTTCACCTACACGGCGTCGGACGGCAACGGCGGTAGCGCCACGGCGACGGTCACGATGACGGTCACAGCGGTCAATGACGCTCCCGTCGCGAACGCCGATACATCGACTGTGGCGGAGGACGGTACGGTCAACGTCGCGGTTCTTGCGAACGACACCGATCCCGACAACGACACGCTGAGCGTCGCCTCGGTAACTCAGGGCGCTCACGGCGTTGTTTCGATCAATCCCGACAAAACCGTCCGGTACGTGCCCACCGCCAACTACAATGGTCCCGATACGTTCACCTACACGGTGTCGGACGGCAACGGCGGTAGCGCCACGGCGACGGTTACGATGACGGTCACAGCGGTCAATGACGCACCCGTCGCGAACGCCGATGCATCGAGCGTGGCGGAGGACGGTACGGTCAACGTCGCGGTCCTCGCGAACGACACCGATCCCGACAACGACACGTTGAGCGTCGCCTCCGTGACGCAAGGCGCTCACGGCGTGGTCTCGATTAATCCCGACAAGACAGTGCGGTACGTGCCGGCCGCGAACTACAACGGTCCCGATACGTTCACCTACACGGCGTCGGACGGCAACGGCGGTAGCGCCACGGCGGCGGTTACGATGACAGTCACAGCGGTCAATGACGCTCCCGTCGCGAACGCCGATACATCGACTGTGGCGGAGGACGGTACGGTCAACGTCGCGGTTCTTGCGAACGACACGGATCTGGAGGCGAACACACTGACGGTGGCGTCCGTAACCCAGGGCGCTCACGGCGTGGTTTCGATCAATCCCGATAAAACGGTTCGGTACGCCCCGGCGGCGAACTACAACGGTCCCGATACCTTCACCTATACGGCGTCGGACGGCAACGGCGGCAGCGCTACGGCGAGCGTGTCGATCGTGGTCTCGGCGGTCAACGACGCTCCGGTGGCGGTGAACGATACCGCGACGGTGGTGGCAGGGTCGTCGGTGACGATCTCCGTCCTCGCCAACGACGTGGATGTCGACGGTCCGAGCCTCTCTGTGACGGCCGTCACTCAAGGGACGAACGATACCGTTACGATCAATCCAAACCAGACCGTGACCTACACCGCCGGGCTCTTCGTCGGCACCGACAGCTTCACCTATACGGTTTCGGATGGCGCCGGTGGCACCGCGACGGCCACGGTGACGGTGACGGTGACCGCGCCGCCGCGCGTGACCACGAACCTCCAGGTGCGCTATGACTTCAACGAGGGGAGCGGCTCGACGGTGAACGACACGTCGGGCGTGGGCGCGCCGTACAACCTGTCGATCTCGGCTCCGGGCGCTGTTTCCTGGCTGCCGGGCGCGCTGTCGGTCAACTCGGCCGTGGTCATCTCGAGCCTGTCGGCGGCGACGAAGGTGATCAACGCGGCGCGGGCCAGCAATGCGGTAACGGTGGAGGCCTGGGTCGTGGCGGACAACCTGACGCAGACCGGGCCGGCCCGCATCGTCTCGATCAACAAGAACTCCTCGCAGGCCAACATCGTCTTCGGCCAGTCCGGGAACCGGTACGAGACGCAGACGAGCACCTCCGCGGGCACGCGGACGCAACAGACGCCGGTCAACAGCGCGAGCCTGAGCCTCAAGCACGTGGTCTATACCCGGAACAGCTCCGGCCTGACGGTGACCTACATCGATGGCGTCCCGGTCATCAGTCAGACGGCAACCGGTGCCTTCTCCAACTGGGATACCACTTTCCGCCTGGCCCTCGCCAACGCCATCGGCGGCGGCAAGCCCTGGGTGGGAGACCTTTACTTGGTGGCGCTCTACGGCAGTGATCTGACGGCCAACCAGGTGAGGCAGAACTTCCTGGCTGGGGCGGGCGCGAACTGAAGCGGTCTGCCCGCCTCTCCCTCGGGAGAGGCGGGCCCCCGCAATCCATTCAGGCCAAGGGCTGGGGTGAGGCCGGCTCTTCGTACGTCAGCGACCGCGTCGAGCCGCGCGGGAAGAGCAGCGCTACGAGCAGGCTGGCCACCGAGAGCACCGCGAAGGCGATGAAGACGGCCTGGAGGCCGTTGAGCAGGCCGGAGGTGAGGTGCTGGAGGATGCCCGGAGCCAGCCGCGAACGCAGGGCCGGATCGAGGAGGGCATTGGCGTTGGTCCCCCGGCCGATGATTCGCTCCAGCCGCGAGCTCATGAGGGCGCCCAGGGCGGCCACCGCGACGGCGCCGCCGATGTTGCGGAAGAACTGGACCGAGCTGGTGGCAACCCCGCGCCGGTTCCAGGGAACGGCGTTCTGTACGCCCAGCATGTAGGGCATCGAGAGGAAACCGAGGCCGAGGCCGACGATCATCATGGCCGTCATGACCTCGATGCGGCCCGTGTCCGCGCCGGTGCGGACCAGCAGCAGAGAGCCGCCGACGATCAACACCCCGCCGCCGATCGACATCGCGCGGTAGCCCACTCGCAGCAGGAGACGCCCGGCGATGGTGGACGCGATGGGCCAGCCGACCAGGATCGGAGTGAGGATCGTCCCGGCGTCGACCGCCGTACCGCCGAGCACGCCCTGGGCAAACATGGGCACGTAGGCGGTGATCGCGTAGAGGAGAGCTCCCAGCAGGAAGTTGCCGACGCTGGAGACGGCGATCAGACGGTTCTGGAAGAGATCCAGCGGCAGCATCGGCTCCGGAGCCCGCCGCTCCTGCCAGAGGAAAACGGCGAGGCTCAGGGCCGAGCCCACCAGGGCGCCGATCGTGCGGGCGTCGCCCCAGCCCCAGCTCTCCGGCCCTTCGATCAGGGCGAGGAGGAGCAGGGTAGCCGCCGAGGTCAGGCTCACCGTGCCCAGGATGTCCAGCTTGTGGTCCGTGCGCGCCGCCTCCTCGCGCATCCAGCGCCGGAGCATCCAGGCCGACACGAGACCGAACGGGACGTTGAGGTAGAAGATCCAGCGCCAGGAGAGGGCGTCCGTGATCAACCCTCCCACCAGCGGCCCGGTGAGGCTCGCCAGCGCCCAGACGGCGGAGAACAGGCCCTGGATGCGCCCCCGTTCCTCCAGCTTGTAAATATCGCCCGTGATGGTGATCGCCACCGGCATCACCCCGCCGGCGCCGAGCCCCTGGATCGCCCGGAAGATGATGAGCTGGGTGAACGTCTGGGCGACGCCGCAGAGCGCCGATCCCAGCAGGAAGAAGAACACGGCCCACTGGTACGTCCGCTTGCGCCCGTAGAGGTCGGCCAGCTTGCCGAACAGGGGCACGGTCGTGGTGGAGGTCAGCAGGTAGACCGAGAAGACCCAGCTATAACGGGACACTCCGCCAAGCTCGCCCACGGCCGTCGGCACCGCGGCGGCCACGGCGGTGGCCTCCAGGGCGGCGAGGAACATGCCCAGCAGGATGGCGGAGGTGACCAGCTTTCGTTCGCGTCCGGGTTGCAAGAAGGCTCCTTGAAAAGCTCCGCGGCTCGGCGGGCGGAGGGCTCGTTTGCAGAATTAAGGCCAGGAGACGGCCAAGAGGACGGCGGCGATTCTATGTGGATGACCTACTTCTTCATGGGGAGGACGACGGTCTTCGTCACCGGCAAACCCTCGACGGGGCCGGCGGCGGTCCAGACCTCGGCGCCGTCCTTGACCTCTTTGTCCATCCAGGCGGCGCGGGCGAGGGTGACCTCGACCTGGAGCCTTCCGTCCGCGGGAGCGGGGCGGCTGGCCTCGGTGCTCCAGAACTTGAACAGGCGGATCTCCCGGGCCGTGCCTGGCTCGACGGCCTCCAGGTAGAGCCGGTCCTTGTAGGCCGGCAGCTCCTTGCCGTTGACCTTCACCGAGAGCTCCAGCGCGGAGGCCCGGAGCGTGCCCGAGCTGCGCACCGTGATGGCCAGGCTGCAGAGCGTGTCCGGCCCCGGAGAGGCGGGCTCCACTTTCACGGACTCCAGGGTCAAGGCGGGCTTTTGCTCCTGGGCTGGCACGGCCGGAGCCAGGACGAAGGCGGCCAGGAGGATCGGTAAGGCGAGCTTCATGGCCGGAGATGTTACCCTGTTCCGCCGTGAGAATTCTGCGTATCGCCTCTGTCCTGCTCCTCCTGATGGTCCCCCTGGGCACGGCCCTGCGGGCCGAAAACATCAAGTTCCGCGAGGTCTCCAAGGATTGGGGAATCGACTACCGCCATCACCACGGCGGCTCGGGCAAGCGCTACATGGTGGAGACCATGGTGGGCGGTGTGGTGATGTTCGATTTCGACAACGACGGCGACGAGGACCTCTTTTTCGTCGATGGAGGCATCCTTCCTGGCTACACCGAGGAAGCGCCCCGCTCGCGCCTCTTCCGCAACGACGGCCCGGGCAAGTTCACGGACTGGACGGACAAGTCCGGGCTCAAGGTCGCGCCCTACGGCGTCGGCGGCTCGGCCGGGGACGTGGACAACGATGGCGACCTCGACCTCTACGTGACGACCTTCGGCGGCCCCAACCTGCTCTTCCGCAACAACGGCGACGGCACCTTCACGGACGTCACGGCCAAGGCCGGAGTGGGGGAGACCCTCTGGAGCTCCTCCTCCGCCTTCGCCGACGTGGACAACGACGGCGACCTCGATCTCTACGTGGTGAACTACGTCGACCACTCGGTGACGAACCACAAGCTCTGCGGCGATCCCAAGCGCAAGCTGGAGGGCTACTGCCATCCCGACGTCTACACGCCGCTGCCCGACCGCTTCTACCGCAACCGGGGGGACGGCACGTTCGAGGACGCCACGAAGGCCGCCGGCTTCGCGGGCGCGGTGGGGCCCGGCCTCGGCGTGGTCTTCGGCGACATCGACAACGACGGCTGGCCGGACGTCTACGTCGCCAACGACAACAAGCCCAACTTCCTCTTCCGCAACAAGGGCGACGGCACCTTCGAGGACGTCTCCCTGCTCTCCGGCACGGCGATCGGCGAGCCGGGCAAGCCCGAGGCCGGCATGGGCGTCGACATGGAGGACTACGACGGCAACGGCCTGCTCGACATCGTGGTCACCAACTACGAGCTGGAGACCAACGGCCTCTACAAGAACCTGGGCGAGGGCACTTTCATCGACAGCCGCTCGCCGGCCGGCATCGCCGAGCCCTCGCTGATGTTCCTCGCCTTCGGCGTCGACCTCGCCGACTTCGACCAGGACGGCGACGTGGACCTCGTGACGGCCAACGGCCACACCAACGACAACTCCCCCGAGTTCCTCCAGGGCAGCCAGTACCGCCAGCGCAACCAGATCTTCGAGAACCTGGGCAACGGCAAGTTCCGCGAGGACAAGGCGACCGGCATGGACGTCGTCCGCGCCAGCCGGGGCCTCGCCACCGGCGACCTCGACGGGGACGGAGATCTGGAGGTCGTCGTCGTGGATTCGAACGAGCCCTGCGAGGTCTACGAGAACGTCAGCGCCCCGGGCGCCGCCGCGGGCTGGCTGCAAGTGGGCTTCGCCGCGCCAGCAGGCAACCGCTACGGCATCGGCGCCCGCCTGGAGCTGGAGGCTGGCGGCAAGAAGCAGGTCCACGACGTGCGGACGGCGTCCTCCTTCCTTTCGCAGAACGCCCTGGCGGTCCACTTCGGGCTCGGCAAGAACGCCAAGGTGGACCGTCTGACCGTGCGCCGTCCCGGCAAGGTGCAGGTGTTCGTGGGGCTGCCGGCGAACAAGAAAGTGGTCTTGGAGTAGGGGCCGGGCGGCAGCCCTACGGCCCGCCCAGGCTCTTCAAATTCGCCTCCGCCATCGGGTCCCCCGGCTTGATCTCCAGCACCTTGCGCAGCAGCTCCCGGGCTTCGTCCTTGCGGCCGTTCGCGATCAGCAGGACGGCGAGGTCGCTCATCGCGGCCACGTGGTCGGGCTTGGCCTGCAAGGCCTGGCGGAAATCCTGCTCGGCGGCGGGGAGGTCGCGGACGGCCATGCGCACGGCGCCGCGCAGGTAGAGGAAGTCGGGGTTGCCGGGCGCGGCGCTCAGGCCGGCCTCGGCGGCCTTCAAGGCGTCCTGGGGGCGCTTCGCGGCCAGGAGCGTCGTTACCTCCGCCGCCCGCGGCCTCGGATCGGCGGGCACCAGCGCGATTTCCTGGCGGATCAGGGCGAGTGCCTCGTCCGTCTTGCCCTGGGCCGCCAGGGTCGACGCCTGCTGGAGATTGCGCCTCGTGGGGTCGGCCTCGCCCCGTTCGAGGTCGTTCACCTTCTCGGAGTTCGATTTCTCGGCTTGCTGGAGCTCGCGGAGCTTCTCCATCGCCTTGCCGGCCTCCTCGCGGCGGCCCGAGGCGGAGAGAGCCCTGCCGAGGAGCTGCCAGGCTTTCAGGTTCCGCGGATCGAGCTGGGCCGCCTTCTCGAGGGCGGAGGCGGCCTCGGCCCAATCCGCCGTGGCCACCAGGGCCTGCCCATAATCGACCGCGAAGTTGATCGTGAAGCTCCGCTGCGAGGGAGTGGAGGGCGGCGCCCCGCCCAGCAGGCCGGGGGCCAGGGGTTTGAGCAGCGCGACGGCCTCCGCCGGGTTGCCGGCCCGGTACTGGGCCCGGGCGAGCAGGAAAACCAGCGAGGGATCGTTCCCGGCCTTGCCCTGGAGCAGGCCGATGGCCTCCTCCGACTGGCCGATGGCGAGATGGGCCTCCGCGAGATGCCGCCGGATGTTCATCTCCAGTGCCGGCGGAGCGCTCTTCAACAGCGGCTGAAGGGTGACCAGGGCCTCCCGCGGCTTTTGCTGGAGCAGTTGCAGCCGAGCGCGCAGCAGGAGGACGCGCGGGTCGTCCTGCGGCAGACCGCTCAGCAGCTCTTCGGCTTCGGGCGGCCGGTCGAGCTCGACGGCTCCGTACGCGGCCGAGAGACGGGCCTCCTTGTCCTCGGGATGGGCTTTCGCCCAGGGAAGCAGCAGGCGATAGCTCTCGTCGATCCGGGACTCGCTGCCCAGGAGCAGCCCGAGGTCGCGGGCGGCGGGGGAGCCCGGCGCCAATTCGACGGCCTTGGCCAGGTACGTCTCGGCTTTCTCCTTCTGCCCCGTGGCGAGCGCCGCCCGCGCCGCCGTCTGCAGGATCACCGGTCCCGCGGCCCCGCTGTCCGCGAGCGGGCCCAGGAGAGCCAGGGCATTCTTGGGCCGCCCGGCCTCCAGGTAGAGCGTGCCCAGCAGCGAAAGGGCGGCCGGGTGGGAGCCCTTCTTGTCCTTGAACGGCTCGAGCAGGGCGATAGCTCCCTTGAGGTCTCCGCCCTGGTACTTCTTGACCGCCTGCGCCACCTGGGGCGGCGGCGGGCCTAGCTTCGGCTGCGTCTGTGCGCCGAGGGGGACAATCGTGAGCGCAACGATGGCCAGGATGAGGAAAAGCCTTCTCATGACGGATCGAAGTTTACACGGAGCCGCCGTTCCCTCTCTTCTCTGAGGGCCGCCGGCGTCCCGGGGGTGGTGAGGGCCCCCAAAGGGGTTTATGCTTGGACGCGCCCCCGCGTTCGAACAGGTTCACCGTAAGGTGTTTTGTAGGGATTGAGAGAAGACCCCAATGCCTCGTCCATCCGTTCTCGTCGTCGATCCTGAGACCGTGCGCCGCCGGGAGGTCTCCCATGGATTGAGCAGCTTCGGGTACGAGGTGATCCCGGCGGTCGGCCCTGAGGAGGGGCGGCGCTATGCGGCGAGCCTCGGCCCGGGGATCGTGGTGGCGCCGGTCGGGCTGGCGCGGGGCGAGGACGGCGCGCTCACGGAGCGCTTCGCTTCCGCCGATCCCACGGCGCAGCAGACCCTGCTGCTTCTCGGCGGCACGGCCGAGGAGGGACGGGACCTGCCGGAGGACGTGCTCTTCCTCCTGGCGGACGGCCTGCCGGCGGACGACCTCGTGCGGCGCATCCATCTCGTGCTCCTCGGGCGGGAGATGGGCGTCGAGCCGGACGCGGACCTCGAATCGCTCGTGGGCGACCTGGCGCTCCTGCCGCTCCTGGAGCTGCTGCGGGCCGCCCACCGGGCGCAGCTCACGGGCCGGATCGTCTGCGCCGGCGGCGACGTGACGCTGGAGAACGGCGAGGTGACCGCCGCCTCGGCGGGACGGACGCGGGGGATCAAGGCGTTCCTCCGGCTGAGCGGTCTCGACGCGGGCCCGTTCTGGGTCTGGCTCCGCCAGGCGTCGGGAGCGGCGCGGGAGATCGAACAGGACCTGACGTCGCTGATCTTCCTGGCCCTCGAGGACCGCGTCCACGACGCGCCCGACTCGCGGGCCCGCGCCCGGGTGCAGCTCGGCCCCGCCTTCTTCGAGAGCCGCTTCACCCCGCGCCAGCAGGAGCTGCTGGCCGTGCTGCCCGGCTGCGTGACCGTGGGCCGGCTGCTGGATGCCATGCCGGCCACGGACGGCGAGATCCTGCGCGACCTGCTGGGCTTGCGGGAGATGGGCATCGTCAGCCTCGAGGAGCCGGAGGAGCTGGTGCGGATCGTCACCGACTCCACGTCCGACCTGCCGCCCGAGGTGGCGCGGGCCCACGGCATCCACGTCGTGCCCGTGCTGGTGCTCTTCGGCGACCGGGTCTACCACGACGGGGTGGACCTCAAGGCCAAGGAGTTCTACGAGCTGCTGGAGAAGGGACCGGTGCACCCGCGCACCAATCCCACGCCCAAGGCCGACTTCCAGGACGTCTACCGCTCGCTCGCGCCGCGGAAGGACGTCGTCTCCGTCCACATCTCGGAGAAGCTGTCGCAGACGGTGGTCCACGCCCGCGAGGCGGCGGAGCAGGGGCTGGCGCTCTACCAGGAGATGCGCGGCCAGGCGGAAAGGGTGAACCTGCGGGTGGTGGACAGCCGCAGCGCCAGCCTGGGGCTCGGCATGCTGACCCTGTTCGCCGCCCGCATGGCGCGGCGAGGGGTGGAGCCGGACGCGATCGTCGACCGGCTGGAGGAGATGCGCGACCGGATCCACGTGCTCTTCGTGGTCGACACGCTGGAGTACCTGGCCCGCGGCGGCCGCATCGGCAAGGCGCGGGCGGTCATGGGCAACCTCCTGGGCATCAAGCCGATCCTCGGCGTGGTGGATGGCGAGATCGTGCCCGTCAACCGCGTGCGCGGCGGCCGGGCGGCCCACCCGAAGCTGGTGGAGCTGCTGCGCGAGAAGGTCGATCCCAAGCGGCCCGTGGTGGCCACCGTCGCCCACGCCAAGGCGCCCGTCTGGGCCGACCGCTTGCGGGGGTTGCTGGAGAAGAGCTTCCAGGTGCAGGAGATCCTGATGGGCGAGATGGGCCCCGTGGTGGTCGCCAACGCGGGTCCGGGAACAGTGGGCGTGGCGTTGTTCCAGCCCACGGAGGAAGAGCTGGGGTTGATCGCGGCGATCCACGAGACGGCGTGACCTGGCCGCGGCCCTTCCTATTCCCTCCGCCATCTGCTAGAAAGATTCCAATGTCAGACGGACCCAAGTACCGGCAGCGGGGCTACAAGGACTCGGAGCGCGACGAGCGGCCCCGTTCCGGCCCCCAGGCCCCGCGCGAGAAGAAGGAAGGACCCAAAGGACGCGGCTTCGGCACGCCCTCGGAATCGGTGTTCCGCTGCAACGCCTGCGGCGAGAAGCGGCCGATGATGCCGGAGGAGCCGCTGCCCCTCGACGCCACCTGCCACAAGTGCGGCGCCGACCTCCACACCTGCTCGAACTGCATCCACTTCGACACCGGGGTGCGCTGGGAGTGCCGCAAGCACGAGGAGATCCCCGCCCGCGTCGCCAAGAAGCGCGACCGCAACGACTGCCCGCTCTTCACCCCCAAGCTCACCCAGGAGTTCGCCCGCGACAGCGACAAGCCCGCGCCGGGGGATGCGCGGTCGGCGTTCGACGCGCTGTTCAAGTTCTAGCAGGCTGGTCCCTGGGAACAAATCCCGTTTGATCCGTATCTATAGGGTATGGGATGGGCCGTCCCCCTAGACAGGAATTCTCTCCTGCCGTATACGTTGCTGTTGAAGGAATGATGAGAATGAGACCGACCGCCGCGTTTCTGCTGGCCTTGGCCGTCCTGATCCCGCTCGCGGGGTGCTCCGGCGCGGGTGCGCGCGCCGACGCCGGCGACGCGGCGGGCGAGCTGGCGGCGCGCCGCGGGACGTTCCGGCAGCGGGTGCTGCTGACGGGCGAGCTGGCGGCGGAGAAGTTCGAGGCCCTCACCGTGCCGCGCACCAACGCCTTCCAGCTACAGATCCGCTGGATGGCCGAGGACGGGACGCGGGTGAAGGCGGGCGATCCGGTGGTCTCCTTCGACAACTCGCAGTTCGCCTCCGATCTCGAGGAGAAGCGGCTCACGGCTTCCACCGCCGGCAGCGACCTGGCGCGCGCCGAGGCCGAGTCGAAGACCACGGCGGCCGAGAAGGAGTTCAACGTCCAGAAGGCCCGCTCCGAGCTGGAGAAGGCCCGCATCGCCGCCGCCCTGCCGAAGGACCTGCTGTCGCTGCGCGAGTACCAGGAGCGGCAGCTCGCCCTGAAGCGCGCCGAGTCGGAGCTCGCCAAGGCGCAGGAGGAGCTCGCGGCCCAGAAGAAGGGGAACCAGGCGGACCTCCAGATCCAGGGCATCACCCTCGACAAGTCGCGCCGCGAGATCCACGACGCCGAGGAGGCCATCCAGGCGCTCACCGTCAGCGCGCCGCGGGACGGCATGATGCTCGTCGGCACCCATCCCTGGGAACGGCGCAAGTTCCAGGTGGGAGACACCGTCTGGATCGGCATGACGGTCGCCACCCTGCCGGACCTCTCCTCGATGGTCGTCGAGGCCAACCTTTCCGACGTCGACGACGGCCGCATCGTGCCGGGCCTCGACGTGGTCTGCACGCTCGACGCCTACCCCGACGTGACCTACCGGGGCCGGGTGGTGGACATCTCGCCCGTGGCCCGGGAGTCGAAGCGCAGCGCGACGCTGCGCCACTTCCCGGTGCGGATCGCCCTGGAGAAGTCGGACGCGCGGCGCATGCGTCCCGGCATGTCGGTGCGGGTCGAGGTGCTGGGGCCGGAGATGAAGGACGCCCTGCTCGTGCCGCGGGCGGCCGTGGACCTCTCGGGCGCCAAGCCGCGGGTCCTGCTGGCCGGCGGCGGCACCGCCGAGGTACGGCTCGGGCCATGCGCGGCCACCGAGTGCGTGGTCGAGAGCGGCGTCGAGGCCGGGACGCGGCTGCGCAGCCGGGACGGGGGAGCGGGATGAGCCCCCGGCAGCGGCGGATCACGCGTTTCGCGGCGAGCGGCGTGGTGCTGCTGGCGCTGGCCGTCTGTCTGTGGCTGGTGGCCGGCCGGGCCTCGGCGTCGGCCGGCGGCGACTGGGTGGAGGTGCGGCGGGACGACCTGGTGATCGGCGTGCCGGTTTCGGGCACCCTCGCCTCGGTGCAGTCGGTGCGCATCGGTCCGCCGCAGATCGAGGACGTCTGGGATTACAAGATCGCCTTCATGGCGCCCGAGGGTATGCAGGTGCGGACGGGCCAGCCGGTGCTCGGCTTCGACACCTCGGAGCTGGAGCGCGAGCTGCTCGACAAGATGGCCGAGCGCGATTCGGCGCAGAAGGAGCTGGAGAAGCGCCAGACGAACCTGGAGATCACCCGCCGCGACCAGGAGCTGCAACTCGCCGAGGCCGAGGCGCGGCAGCGCAAGGCCCAGCTCAAGGTGGACGTGCCGCCGGAGCTGGTGTCCTCCAAGGAGCTGGCCCAGTCGCGCGAGGACCTGGCGCTCGCCACCCGCGAGATCGCCTATCTGAAGAACCGGCTTCGCCTCCAGAGCCTCCAGGGGGGAACCGAGACCTCCGCCCTCGCCAGGACGCGGGACCGCGCGGCCAGCCGCGTGCGGGAGATGGAGGACGCCATCCGGCGCATGACCGTCACCGCGCCGCGCGACGGCACGGTGGTCTACGTCGCCGAGCGGCAGGAGAAGAAAAAGGTGGGCGACTCGGCGTGGCGGGGCCAGTCGGTGCTCGAGATCCCGGACCTGCGCAGCATGCGGGCCGAGGGCGAGATCGACGAGGCGGACGCCGGGCGGCTGGCCGTGGGGCAGCGCGTCAGCCTGCGCCTCGACGCGCATCCCGACGACGTCTTCACGGGCCGGGTGCGCTCGATCGGCGGCGCCGTGCAGAGCAAGTCCGAGATCAATCCCCTGAAGGTGGTGAAGCTCGACATCGGCCTCGACCGCACGGATCCGCAGCGCATGCGGCCCGGCATGCGGTTCCTCGGCACGGTGGAGATCGAGCGGGTCGCCAAGGCCCTGGTGGCGCCGGTCGAGGTGGTGTTCAACCGGCCGGACGGCCCCGTGGTCTACCGCCGCAAGGGCTGGGGGAGCGAGCCGGTGCGGCCCGAGCTGGGGCGGCACAACGACCGGCTGGTGGAGATCCGCAAGGGGCTCGCGCCGGGCGACCGGATCTCGCGCATCGACCTTTCGGAGGATGGCCGGTGAAAGCTTCCCGTTTCGTCATCGCGGCCGCCGCCGCCCTCGTGGTCCTGCTCGCCCTCGGGGCGTTCCTGCCGGCCGCCCGCTCGGGCGAGAGCGACGTGCCGGTGGTGAAGATCGAGGCCCAGGACTTCGTCCGCCAGGTGCCGGCGCAGGGCAACCTGAAGGCCGTGCGCGCCACTCCCATCTCCGTTCCCCAGGGTGTTCCCGGCCCCTTCCGTATCGGCTGGGTGGCCCCGGACGGCTCGCGGGTGAAGAAGGGGGACGTGGTCATCCGCTTCGATCCCAGCGCCATCGAGAAGCGCCTCGTGGACGCCGAGGACGACCTGCGGGAAGCCCGGCTGAAGATGGAGAAGGAGCAGGTGGAGGGCCTCTCCGAGGTGCGCAAGCTGGAGCACGACGCGGCGCTGGCGCGGATCGAGCTGGAGAACGTCCGCCAGTTCCAGAAGAAGGACGAGATGATCTTCTCGCGCAGCGAGATCATCGAGGCGGACATCGACCAGAAGCTCGCCGAGGAGCGGGAGAAGCACGCCGAGGGCTCGCAGCGCACCCGCCAGCGCCTCTCGGGCACCGAGACGGCCCTGCTGCAGATCAAGGTCCGCCAGGCGGACGCCAAGATCCAGCAGGCCCGGCAGGGCCTCCAGGCCCTCTCCGTGACGGCCCCGCACGACGGCGTGCTGATCCTCAAGCGCAACTGGCGCGGCGAGGCGACCCGGGTGGGCGACAACGTCTGGAACGGCCAGCCGCTGGCCGAGATCCCGGACCTCTCGGCCATGCAGGCCGAGGTCTACGTGTTGGAGGCGGACGCCGGGGGCCTGAAGCCCGGCAAGCCGGCGACGGTGGCCGTCGAGTCGCTTCCCGGCGTCTCCTACCCGGCGCGCATCGAGCGGGTGGACTCGCTGGCCAAGCCGCGCATCCAGGGCTCGCCGGTGCAGTACTTCGCCGTCACCCTCTCGCTTTCCCGCACGGACCCGAAGGTGATGAAGCCGGGCCAGCGAGTGCGGGCGACGCTGCGGCTCGACGAGCTCAAGGGTGCCCTGCTGGCGCCCCGGCAGGCCGTGTTCGACCGCGAGGGGCGGTCCGTGGTCTTCCGCCGCAAGGGGAGCAGCGGCTTTGAGCCGGTCGAGGTGAAGCTCGGCGCCTCCACGATGGGCCGGGTGGTCGTCGCGTCCGGCATCTCCCGGGGCGACGTGCTGGCGATGCGCGACCCCACGCGCCCGGCCGGCACGCCCGAGGTGAAGCGGGCCGCGCCGCCGCCGGCCGCGCCCTCCTCCGCCGGCGGTAATGGCGGCGGCGTGATGATCACCATCCGATAGGCGATGAGCGAGCCGAGATGACTCCCCAGGAAGCCTTCCGTTCGGCGATGGACAACCTCGCGGCCCACAAGCTGCGCTCGGCCCTGACCATGCTGGGCATGATCTTCGGCGTCGGCGCCGTGATCGCCATGATGTCGATCGGCGCCGGGGCGGAGCGCCAGGCCCTGGCGAGCATCGAGCGGCTCGGGCTGCGCAACGTCCTGGTGCGCGCCAAGACGTTCAAGGACGACGAGCTGCGGGAGATCCGCCAGACCTCGCTCGGCGTCTCGCAGCGGGACGCCGCCGCCATCACCGAGGCGGTGCCGGGCGTCGATCTGGTGGCGCCGCGCATCCGCATCGATCCCTACAAGGTGCTCTCGCCGACGGGCAAGTCGGACGGCGCCGCCGTCTATGGCGCGACCCCCGTGTATGCCACCCTGGCCCACCTGTCGCTGGCGGAGGGGCGCTTCCTCGATCCCCTGGACGAGAACACCCATGCCCAGGTGGCCGTGATCGGGCCGGCCGTGCGGCGCGACCTCTTCGGCTACGGCCCGGCCGTGGGCAAGCTGGTGAAGATCAACGACGTCTGGCTGGAGGTGGTGGGCGTGCTCGCCGCCGCGGACGCGGCACCGGCCGGCAAGGAGAAGACCGGGCTGCCGGGCGGGAGCGACGAGGACGCCGCGCCGGCCGTTTCGGCGACGCGCGAGATCTACCTGCCGCTGTCGACGGCGGACCGCAAGTTCGAGCACCCGGACCTCGCCTCGCCGCTCGACGAGATCGTCGTCCGCCTGAAGGACGGGGTGAGCGGGGCGGATTCCTCGGCCGTGATGCGCGACCTGCTGGACCGCCTGCACGCCGGCACCGGCGACTACGAGCTGGTGGTGCCCGAGGCCCTGCTGGCCGAGAGCCGGCGCACCCAGCGGCTGTTCAACGTCGTCATGGGGGCCATCGCCGGCATCTCCCTGCTGGTCGGGGGCATCGGCATCATGAACATCATGCTCGCCACCGTGCTCGAGCGGACGCGGGAGATCGGCGTCCGCCGGGCCGTGGGCGCGCGGAGCTGGGACATCCGCTTCCAGTTCATCGTCGAGTCCTTCGCCATCAGCCTGATCGGCGGCCTCGCCGGCATCGTGGCCGGGCTCGCCCTGGCTCGCGGGGTGGCGGCCTTCGCCGGCTGGGAGACGATCGTCACGGGCGCCTCGATCATCCTCTCGACCGGCGTCGCCATGGCTGTGGGCCTCGCCTCCGGGATCTACCCGGCCTCGCGGGCGGCGGCGCTCGACCCGATCGAAGCGCTGCGTTACGAGTGATGTCCTGACTAAGAGTCCTGAATGAGGGTCCTGATCCTCGGCGGCACCAGCTTCGTCGGCCGCCATCTCGCCGAGGCCGCCCTCGCGGCGGGGCACCGGGTGACCCTGTTCAACCGCGGCCGCACCAACCCGGGCCTGTTCCCCGAGGCCGAGCATCTCCGGGGCGACCGCCGGCGCGACCTCTCGGCGCTGGCGGGGCGGCGGTGGAACGTCGCGATCGACGTCAACGGCTATCTGCCGAAGCAGGTCGGAGCCTCGGCGCGGCTCCTGGCGGATGCGGTCGAAAGCTACGTCTACATCTCCACCATCTCCGTCTATGCCGATTTCAAGACTCCGGGCCTGCGCGAGGACGCGCCGCTGGAGGCGCCGCTGCCCGGGGACGAGACGGCGGACGAGGTCCCGCCCCATGGCTACGGACGGCTCAAGGCGCTCTGCGAGCGTTTCGTCGAGGAGGCGGCGCCCGGCCGGTCGCTCGTCGTGCGGCCCTGCATCGTCGTGGGCCCCTGGGACCCCACGGGCCGCTTCGCCTACTGGGTCGAGCGGTCTTACCGGGGCGGCGAGGCGCTGGCGCCCGGCCGGCCGGACCGCCCCGTGGAGCTGATCGACGCCCGCGACCTCGCCGCCTGGGTGGTGAAAATGGCGGACGCCCGCGAGACCGGCATCTACAACGCCACGGGACCCGAGAGCACCCTGACGATGGCGGAGATGCTGGAGGCCTGCCGGGACGAGACCGGCGGCGGCACGCGCTTCACCTGGGTGCCCGACGACTTCCTCGAAAAGCGGTGCGTCCGGCTGCCCTTCTGGCTGCCCGAGGAGAAGTTCGGCTACGACCTGGCCGACAGCTCACGGGCCATTTCGAAGGGCCTCACCTTCCGCCCCCTGGCCAGGACGATCCGCGACGTCCACGACGGGCTTTCGGCGGACCCGAAAGGCGATCCCGCCGGTTTCCCGTCCGAGCGCGAGGCGGAGCTGCTGCGGGAGTGGCGGGAGTCGGGATCCCTCTCTTGAGCATCTGGTAACATTCTTCCCGTCGTCACGCCAAACAAGGCCATGAAGAAGGCTCCGCCCTGGCTCCTGGTGATCGTGGGGTTGATGGCGGGCTACCCGGCGGCGCGGTTCGCCGCGGCACCGGAAAAAGCGCCCGCCACGGCATCCCGCCCAACCGTCCCTGCCAAGGGAACGGTGGCGTCGCCGTCCCCTTGTCCGGGGCCGCGGTGCGAGACCTTGCGGGTGCTGGGGGAGTTCTTCGGCCTGCCGCCGGGCACGTCGGAGCCCGTCGCCGTGACCGCCGCGGCGCAGGAGGCGGGCTACGACCTGCGCTTTCTGGTGGCCTTGGTGCCTATGCCGCCGGACCCGCGGCTGGACCAGGCCCTGGACGCCGTGCAGCAGGGCTTCGGCCAGGCGGGCTGGCTCGTCGACCGTGTCTGGCTGCCGTGGACGGGAGAGGGGGCGAAGCGCGAGGCCGCCACGCAGGATGCCCCCGGCCTCCTGCTCTTCCGCCGCCAGTGGGAGGACGGCACCCGGACGCTGGCTCTGGTCTTCGTGGTGGGCGAGACGCCGAAGGCGGGCCTGCAGAAGGACGCCTTCCGCCAGGCCCTGGACCTGACCGCCGATCTTCAGCCCACTCCCGAAGACCCGGAGCTGGGGACCGTGGTGAGGATCCTGGGGCCTTCGTTCTCGGGCTCGGCCGAGTCGCTGCGGGTCGCGCTCGCGGGCTGGCGGACGTGGGAGGAGGAGCACCGCGGGATGTCGCCGCGGGGGCGGCTCCGCTTCCAGGCGGCCTCGGGCTCGGCGACGTCCGACGGGCTGGAGGCGACCTTCACGGACATGGGAGTCGACTTCTGCCGCACCGTGGTGCCGGACGGCGTGCTGCACGAGCAGGCCCTGCGCTTCCTGCGCGACGAGATGGGCTGGGACCTGCGCCAGGTCGCCCTCCTCACCGAGTCCGATACGGCCTACGGCAGCAGCCTGCTCGAAACCGAGAAGAGAGAGAACGAGGAAGAGGCCGAGAAGGACCGGAAGAACGAGAAGGACGGGAAGGATTCGGGGCGGCCCCACGCGCGGCTGGTCATGGTGCCGTTCCCCAGCCACATCTCGGAGCTGCGCAACGCCACCGAGGCGGAGAAGAGCAAGGCGGAGGCGGCGCAGAAGAGCGGCACCGCGCTCCCCACCACCCGCCGGCTGCTCGACCTCGACCTCACCGATCCGGACCGTCCTCCGGACCTGGTGCCCACCTTCAACACGCGGACGCTCCACGGCAACGAGCTGATGCTCCAGAACCTCCTGGAAACCCTGTCGCGGGAGGGCATCCGCGCCGTGGGCATCCTGGCGACGGACCTCAAGGACAAGCTCTTCCTGGCCGAGAAGGTGCGGGAGCTCGCTCCCGACGTCACCCTTTTCACCTTCGACAACGATCTGCTCTTCGCGCACCCGCAGTATGCCCAGACCCTGGACGGCATGCTCGTCTTCACCAGCGCGCCCCTGTTCACCGAGGGGACGCCCTGGCTGGCCGGCTCGCTGCGGGCCGGCGGGCGCGAGCGGCGGCAGTTCAGCAGCGAGCTCCAGCAGGGGGATTACGAGGCCGTCCGCTACCTGTTGAGGGCGGGCCGGATCTCCCGGCCACGGGCCTGGATCGTGGCGGTGGGTAACGGCTCGCTGTGGCCCGTGGCCCGCCTGCCGGTGCCGGCGGAGGGGACGGCGCGGCTGTGCGGCGACCCGGTGGGGCCGGGGGGCCGGGACGAGAGCGAAGGCAATGGCTTCGCGGGCAAAGACGACCTCCAGGTGCTGCTGGTGGCCCTGGTGCTCCTGGTGCTCGCGTACAGGCTGCACCTGGCGGCATTGCTCACGCCCGTGGCGGGGACGTCCCTGGACGCCAGCGCGGGCAGCCGCAGGCTGCTGGTGCTGGGCCAGATCCTCCTCGCCCTCGCGGCCGGGACGCTGCTCGTCGTGGGCAGCTTGCCGCTGTGGGCCCAGGGGCTCTCCCTGGCCCGCCAGCCGGTGAGCTGGGGATTCGCGCAGACCTCCTATCTGGCGGGGCTGGCCCTGGCCTACACCCTGCTGGTGGCGGGCGCCGCCCGGGCCGCCCACGACAGGGTGACCCGGACGCGGGGGCTCGTCTGGGCGCTCCTGGGCCTCGGGGCGCTGGTGCTCCTGGCCGCGGGCCTGTGGTGGTTCTGCATCCCGGGGCGGCAGGTGGAGTTCTTCCACCTGCGGGCGCGGGCGTTCTCTTCGGGCCTCTCGCCCCTGGTCTCGCTGGCCGCCGTCGGCAGCGCCCTCTACGCCTGGGTGCTGTGGGAGCTCAAGCGCCGCCGCCTCATCGCCCGCCAGTCCACGGACTGCCCGGTGGAGGCCCTGAAGGACCCGGCGGTCGCGGGAGTCGATCCCATCCTCAAGGCCATCCGGGCCCTGCTCATCCGCACTTTCCCGGAGCGCCGGCGGTTCTGGCTGCTGCCGGCCGTCGCCTTCCTGCCGCCGGCCTTGCTGCTGTGGGCCACGGTGCAGCCGGTGGGGGAGGCGCGGGGCTACGGCCGGTTGTTCATCCTCTTCCTTATCCTGGCCCTGTCGCTCGGGGCGCTCTCCTATTTCCGCTTCTTCCTGCTCTGGAGCTGGACGGCGCGCATCCTGCGCCGGCTGGACAACGCCTCGCCCGAGGTGGCGGCGGCGTTCAAGGCGGTGTCGGCGGACCTGGCGTGGCGGCCCATCCAGTCCTTCGGCTGGCAGATTCCGCCCTTCCGGACGCCCATCGTCTCCGTGCGCCGGCTGAAGGCGCTGGCCGCGGCCGGCAAGGCCGTCATCCCCGGCGGGCCGGAGGCCCTGGACGACCGTCTGCGCGAGGTCTTCGCCAACGAGCGGGACGGCGGCTCGCTGCCGGAGATCGAGGCCCGCAACCACCTCGAGGAGATCTTCCGGCAGGTCTGCCTGGACCTGAGCGGCCGCGCGGGAGAGGACGACGTCCGCCAGTTCCTCGCCCTGCGCGTGGCGGCCTGGCTGCGCTACGTCTTCGCCCACATGCGCTGCTGCCTCGCCGGAGCGCTGACCAGCGGCCTCCTCGCCTTGATCGGGGTGACGTGCTGGGCCTTCCAGCCCAAGCAGTTCGTGAGCCTGGCGATCTGGGTGGCTCTGGCCGTGGCCGTGGGGCTGACCCTCCTCGTCTTCATCCAGATGGACCGCAACGACACCCTGAGCCTCATCGGCGGCACGACGCCGGGCAAGGTGAACTTCGACCTCACTTTCTGGAGCAAGGTCTTCACCTTCGTGGGCATCCCCGCCCTGGGCCTGATCGCCGCCCAGTTCCCCGGGGTGGGGCAGCTCCTGGGGCGACTGGCCGACCAGGTGTTCCGCATCGCCGGGGGAGGGTAGGGAGACCCCGTGCTAGAGTCCCTGCCCGGTTGCTGATTCTCTGAATACCAGGAGGTTTCGATGAGTGAAGCGAGATGGTTCGGGCTCGCGGCGGGCCTGGCCTTGATGGCCGTCCCGGCGCTGGCGCAGCAGGACTTTTCGAAGGTGGAGATGAAGGTGGTGCCGGTCTCCGGCAACATCTACATGCTGCAGGGCGCGGGCGGCAACATCGGCGTGTCGGCGGGGCCCGACGGCATCCTGATCGTGGACGACCAGTACGCCCCGCTGGCGGACAAGATCCGGGCGGCCCTCAAGGGGATCAACCCGGGCAAGCTCAAGTTTGTGGTCAACACCCACTGGCACGGCGACCACACGGGGGGCAACGCCACGTTCGGCCCCGAGGCGCCCGTCATCGCCCAGGAGAATGTGCGCAAACGGCTGTCCACGGAGCAGCACGTGATGGGCGAGAGCGTGCCCGCGTCGCCGGCCGAGGCGCTGCCGGTGATCACCTTCGAGAACGCCGTCTCCGTCCACTTCAACGGCGAGGAGATCAAGGCGGTCCACTACCCCCACGGCCACACGGACGGCGACAGCGTGATTTTCTTCACCAGGTCGAACGTGGTCCACATGGGCGACGACTTCTTCCGCGGCCGGTTCCCGTTCGTGGACCTGGGCAGCGGCGGCAGCGTGCAGGGCATGGCGGAGAACGTCGCCAAGGTGCTGGCGAAGATCCCCTCCGACGCCAAGGTCATCCCCGGCCACGGCGACCTAGCGACGGTGGACGACCTCAGGGCCTTCCACAAGATGCTGGTCGACACGACCGCCATCGTCCAGAAGCAGATCAAGGCAGGCAAGACGATGGAGCAGGCCCAGGCCGCGGGCCTGCCCGATCAGTGGAAGGAGTGGGGCTCGGGCTTCATGAAGACCGACCGGTGGATCGCGACGGTCTACGAGAGCCTGAAGAAGATGACGCCGAAGCCGGGTGAGGACAAGACCCACCATTGAGCCCGTGAAGGCTTACGGCGTCGGCAACCCCTTCACCGCGTCCACGAACGCTTTCGCGTTCTCGACCGGCACCATCGGCAGGATGCCGTGCCCGAGGTTCACGATGTGACCGCCGCCCCGTCCCTGCTCGACGAGGGCGGCGGTGCGGCGCCGGATCTCGGGGATCGGCCCGAGGAGCGCCGCCGGGTCGAGGTTGCCCTGGAGGACGCGGGGCCCCACGGCCTGCCGCACCTGGGCGAGCGGCTGGCGCCAGTCCACGGAGAGCACGCCCACGTCCAAATCCTTCAGGGCTGGCAGGAGATGGGAGCCGCCGTTGATGTAGTAGATCAGCGGCACCTGGCCCTTGATCGCCGCCACGATCTTCTGGAGCGGCGGCAGGGCGAGGGCGCGCCAGCGCTCGAGGTCGAGCAGGCCGCCCCAGGTGTCGAAGAGCTGCAGGGCCTGGGCGCCGGCCGCGATCTGGCCCTGGAGGTAGGCGATCGAGGTGTCGGCGACGCGGTCGAGGAGCACGGAGAGGCCCTCGGGGTCGCCGTAGCTCCAGGCGAGCAGGTGCTCGAAGTGCTTGGAGCCGCCGCCCTCGACGAGGTAGGCGGCGAGCGTCCAGGGCGTGCCGCCGAAGCCGAGCACGGGCACGCGGCCGTCCAGCTCGCGGCGCACCAGCCGCATGGCGTCGAAGACGTAGCCCAGGGTCTCCTCGACCTCGGGATTGCGCAGGCGGGCGATGTCCTCGCGGGTGCGCACGGGATTGGGGAAACTCGGGCCGTCGCCCTTGACGAAGAGCAGCTCGGCGCCCATGGCTTCCAGGGGGAGCAGGATGTCGGCGAAGAGGATGGCGGCGTCCACGCCGATGATGTCCACGGGCTGGATCGTCACTTCCGCCGCCAGCTCGGGGGTCTTGCACAGGGTGAGGAAGTCCACCTTCTGGCGGATCGCCCGGTACTCGGGGAGGTAGCGGCCGGCCTGGCGCATGATCCACACGGGCCGGCGCTCGGTAGCCTCCCCACGGCAGGTACGTAGGAATAGGTCGTTCACGGGCGGGAGGATAGCATCCTCACCGCCCGCTGTTCTCCTCGGGCAGGCCCGCCTATGGCAGGAATCCCGTCCGGTCCTGCAATCCGTCGAGCTCGTCGGAATCCGCCGGCACGGCGGGCAGGATGTAGGTCTTCAGGATCCCCGTGCTGATCTGCTGCACGTCCACCTCGACCCGCGACGGGGTGAAGCGCACGATCGTCGGCCACAGGAAGCCGTTGGGCCGCGGGCCGATAACGCGCACGAACACCTCCGAACGCCCAGCGACGGCACCGCTCACGCACAGCGTCTCGGGGATGCAGTCGGCCTCCTTCCGGCCCTCGATGGCCGGGTCCCCCGGGGGGACGATGCGCACCCGGAAGCGGAAGTCGGGGAAGTTGGGCGTGGTCAGGAAGCCGCCGCCACCGTCCCCTCCCAGGGTCGTCGCCGTCGCCTCGTTGGAGTAGGCCGAGTCGCCGCTGGCGTTGCGGGCGCGCACCCGGAAGGTATAGGCCGTGCCGGGCGCCAGGTTGGTGATGGTGGCGCCGGTCGAGTTGGCGCTGACGCCGCCGAGGTCCTGGAAGCTGCTCTGGCCGGCGGCCCTCCCCTCGATACGGAAGCCGGTCTCGTTGTTCGAGTTGTCCTGCCAGTCGAGGTCGATCTCGGTGCTGGAGAGCGCCGTGGCCCGCAGGTTCGAGGGCGCCGTCAGCGCGCCGCCGCCGCCCGTGCCGGAGCAGGCGAGGGTGAGCGAGTAGCCGCCCGTCTCGTTGGGGGAGCCGTTGGCGCCGATCGCCCAGGCGCCGGAAGAGTTGAGCGGGAAGGTGATGCGGGAGTTCGTGCCCCCGCCGCCGCTGTCGCTCTGGGCCACGGTCTGGGACTGGGGATTGAAGAGGAAGGTGTAGGCGTCCACCTGGTTCGACGTCATCGTGATGGTGACGGTCTGCCCCGAGGTGCCCTGGAACTCCCAGAAGTCGATGCGGGAGTCGTCGTTCAGGAGGCAATCCTGGGTCGACAGGGTGCCGGTCACGGTCTGGCCGCAGGAGATGCTGCCGAAGTGGTCGCAGACGTGGGTCTTGTCCGTGATCTCCAGGCTGGCCGTCTTGCCCGCCTTGGCGGCCGAGGCCGACTCGAGCCGCAGGCGCGACGGGTCTTCCTTCACCTGCTGCCCGAGGACGGGCAGCGCCAGCAACAGGGCGCCCAGACAGATGGCGGCCCCGGTCGTTCTCTTCACATTTGATTTCATCGGGTTTCTCCTTGAAGTGCCCTCATGAGGCCCCTCTTTGCAAGAAGCTTGCGCAGGGGCGGCGAGCGCGGTGTGGGGTACACTTGCGATCCGATGTTGAGATTGGTTGCCTATGCACCGGATGGCGTCCGGAGATTTCCCATCCACCGGAGCGAGCTGATCATTGGGAGCTGGCCCGAGTGCGACATTTGCCTGCAGTACACGGGGATAGCCCAGCGGCACGCGCGCCTCGTCTACGACGGTAACGAGCTGAAAATCGAGGATCTGGGCACCCGCAAGGGCCTGCTGGTGAGCGGCCGCAAGGTGCGGGAGGCCACGCTGGAGGTGCTGGACGAGATCCGGCTCGGCGGGGTGACCCTGCTGGTCGAGGACGTCGTCCCCGGGCCCGAGAGAGAGGCCGCGCCGCCGCCCGAGGAGAAGCCGGCGGACGGTCCGCCCCGCATCACCTCGTGCCGCATGATCGAGCACCTGAACCGCATCAGTGAGTGGGTGCTCGCCGATGCCGAGAGCCGCACCACCTCCGAGGCCCTGGTTACCGACGTGCTGGCGGACTTCGGCGGCGGCGCCCTGTTCCTCCTGACCGGGGAGCTGGAGGGGGCCGGCCTGAAGCTGGTGGTGACGAGCGATCCGGTGTGGCTGGCGAGCGGCGAGAGGCTGCTCGATCAGCTCCTCAAGCACCGCGAGACCACCCGCAAGCCGGAGAAGGGGGGCCTCTTCCAGGGCGAGCTGGGGGACACGCCGAGCGTCGTCTTCTACCAGTCCTTCGTGGCTCTCGACCGCGACTACACGCTGCTCGCGGCCTTTCCGCGCTTCGATCCCACGGCCTGGTCGCCGGCCGCCTCGCTCAGCACCCTCGGGCACCTGCTGGTGCTGGGGCTGGTTCACCACGTCGGGTGGTACGAGCCGATCCTGCCGGGCCATCCGGGCCAGCAGGACCTGACGCTCGATCCCAATCTGGTCGTCGGCGAGTCGCAGATGATGAAGCAGGTCGTCGAGCAGCTCCGGGCCGCCGTCGATCCGCCGGTCCACGTTTTGCTCTGCGGCGAGCCCGGGGTGGGCAAGGACCTGCTGGCCCGCTCGCTCCACCTCTCCGGACCGCGCCGGCACGGCCCCTTCGTGATCGCCAGCTGCGGCGGCGCCAAGGCCCAGCAGATCGAGGCCGACCTCTTCGGCGCCGAGATCCCGGGCAAGGGCAGCCCCGTGCGGCGCGAAGGCAAGCTCGTGCTGGCCCACGGCGGCACCATCTTCCTCGACGAGATCGAGCAGCTCCCCATGGAGCTGCAGGCCCGGCTGGTGCGCTTCCTGCGCTCGGGGGAGGTGGAGCCGGCGGGCAGCAACGAGAGCCATCCGGTGGACGTCCGGCTGGTGGCGGGGGCCCGCGCGCAGCTCGATTCGGTGGTCGCCCGCGACCTTTTCCGGGTGGATCTCGCCTACCGGCTCTCGCAGTTCACCATCGAGGTGCCGCCCCTGCGGGAGCGGCGCGAGGACCTGCCGCTGCTGATCCAGTCCTGCGTCAACAAGTTCTGCCACGAGACCGGCAAGCGCATGCAGGGGATCACCGTCAAGGCCATGTCGGCCCTCTTGAGCTACGACTATCCGGGCAACCTGTCGGAGCTCGAGAACATCGCCCGGCACCTGGTCTACATGTCCACGGTGGGCCGGCCGGTGGACGTCAACCTGCTGCCCGAGCGGGTCCGCAACGGCCCGATCGCGGCCACCGCGCGGGTGGACGCCGCCTCCGACCTCGAGCTCGACCGCCTGGTCAGCGGCACCGAGCAGGTGGCGATCCGCGAAGCCCTGCGCCGCACCAACGGCAACAAGTCCCAGGCCGCCCGGCTGCTGGGGCTGTCGCGCAACGGCCTGGCGATCAAGATGGAACGCTACGGCCTGAACAAGGCGTAGCCCCGGCTCCGCCGGCTCAGTCTCCCGCCGGCTCCGCCGCCACGGCGACGATCAGCCGCACCAGCGATTCCAGATCCCGCAGGTCCGCCACCTCGATGGGGGAATGGGAGTAGCGGCCCGGCCAGGAGAAGGGGAGCATGGCGGGTCCATTTGCGAGGAACGCCATGCCGTCCGTGGCGCCGCCCGTGAAGCCCACCTGCACCGGGATACCGTTGCGCTCCGCCACGGCGAGGAAGCGGTCGATCAGCTTGCGGGGCGCGAGGAAGCCGTTGTCCATGGCGCGGATCACGAGTCCCTGGCCGAGCCGGGCGTCGGCGAAGCGCTTCGACTCGATGGGAGAGTCCGCGGAGACGAAGGTGTCGACCGGATGGACCTCCGCGAGGTCTCCCATCCGCTCGGCGAGAGCCTTCGAGCCGTTGAGCCCCACCTCCTCCTCCACGGCCCAGGCGAAGGTGACGCGCCTCTGGAGCTTCGCCGGATCGATGCCCCGCAGGGCGAGCAGCAGGGCCGTCGATCCCACCCGGTCGTCGAAGCTCCTGGCGAGCACGCGGTGGCGGCCGATCCGCAGCATGCGTTTCGGCATCGTGACCGTGCTTCCCGCGTGGATGCCCAGGGCCTCCGCCTCCCGGGCGGAGGAGACGCCGAGATAGACGGTGAGCGGCTTCGAGGTTCTCCATTGCTTGGAGGTCCACCAGTCCTCGCGCGGCTCGAACACGGCCGGGACCGCGCCGCGGTCGCCATGGACCAGGGCCGCCTGGGCCTCCCAGACGGAGGTCACGAGGCCGCCGCGGGTCTTGAGCTGGAGGCGGCCGTCGGGCAGCACCTTCTCGACGCCGAAGCCGACTTCGTCCATGTGGGCCACGAAGAGGATGGGGTCGCTGCCGCTCCCCACGGTAACGGTGACGTTCCCCTTGGCGTCCGTCTCCGGTTTCGCCCAGGCCGGCAGGTTGCGCAGCACCTCCTCGCGCACCGGCCCCTCGGCGCCGCTGACGCCGTAGCGGGAGATCAGCGAGCCCAGGAGCAGGGCTTCCGCCTCGTGTCCCTCACTGGTTTCGGAGATCTTCGGCGGAGTGGGCAGGGCCGGTCCCGGAGCCTCCGCCGCGGGTTTTCCGCCCAGGGCGGCGACGAGGGCATCCGAGAGCGCCTTCACGTCGCGGAGGGAGACCGTCTCCACGGGAGTCCCAGGATAGCGGGCGGGAAGGCCGAGATAGCCCATGCGCGAGCTCCCCGTCTCGAGACCATCCACGAGATGGGGGGCCTTCGGGAGCCGCGCCAGCGAAGCGGGGAGGTCACCGGCGCTGATCGGCCCGGAGCCGGGGGCGGGAAGAGGCTTGGGGATGGGCGCGCCATCCTTGACGTCCTCCCACCCGAAGCCGGCGTCGAGCAGGATCGCCTCCCGGAACGGCCCCCGTTCGCGGAAGACGTGCTGGAGCCCGGAGCGGTTGAGCAGCTCTGACGTGGCCCAGGCGAAGACGACGGTGCCCGTCCCCGGTGCTGTCCGGTAGCGCCGGGCCGCGTCGGCGAGCGCGGCGCACGATCCCTTCATGGCGGCGGCGGGCGCGGCCACGAGATCTCCCGCCAGCCGGGACGGCCGCCGGATCAGCGCCACGGGGTCCATCAGCCGCATCCCCATCTCCGCCACCTCGGCGGCATTCTCCGCCCCGGCGTCGATATAGAGGTCCTCGACGGAGAAGGACCGCTCCCGGCCATCCCGATCCCCTTGCTGGAGATGGACCGACGGCAGAACCACGGCGCCCGCCCGCCATCCTCGCGAGCCGCCGATCACCACCGTCTGCCCCTCGAACGACTGGGTCCACAGCGATCCCGTGAGGTTCCCGCCCGCCGGCACGACGCGGAGGTAGCCGTCCTCCCGGATGCCGCTGACGATGAGCCCTGGCTCTCCCAATCCGCACGCGACCAGCCGCCTGGGCTCTCCCGAGCCCATGGTCAGCACGACGTTGCCGAGGGCGTCCCGCTGAATGGGCAGGCCCGCCAGTCGCCCAGCGATGAACTCCGCCGCCGCATCCTCTCGGCCCGAGACCGCGGGGACGTGGAGGAAGGCTTGGACTTCGTCTTCGAGGGTGGCGGCGGAGAGGGAAGGGGGGAGAAGGAGGAGAAGGGCGGCTCCCAAGAGGGTCGGCTTCATGGTCCTATTCTAGTATCCGACTTGAAGGGCGCTAGAATGAACCCAGGAGGCGAGCGATGGAAGATACCGAGATCGACTGGCAGGCCTATATCTCCGTGGACCCGGCGGTCTGCCACGGAAAGGCCTGCATCAAGGGAACGCGGGTCATGGCCTCCGTCGTGCTCGACAACTTGGCAGCCGGCATCGCTCCCGAGGAGATTCTCCGCAGCTATCCCTCCCTTTCCCGCGAAGCAATTCAGGCCGCTATCGCCTACGCGGCGGAGTTGGCGCGCGAGCGAGTGGTTGCGCTCCCGGCGTAAACCACCGCATGAAATTCAAGACCGACGAAAATCTGCCTGTCGAAGTTGCCGAGGCGATGCGCGCGGCGGGCCACGATGCTGTTTCCGTCCTCGAGCAGAATCTTGGCGGCTGGGCTGACCCTGGCGTTGCGGAAATCTGCCGGTCCGAGGGGCGGGTTCTGGTCTCCCTGGATGCCGACTTCGCGGATGTTCGGGCCTATCCACCCCAGGACTATCCGGGGATTCTCGTTATCCGGCTGAAACGGCAGGACAAGGACAGCATCCTGGCCGTCGTCCCCCGCATCCTCAGGATGCTCCAACTCGAACCGATCGAGCATCACCTCTGGATCGTAACGGGAGAGCGCGTCAGGATCCGTGGCGGCTGAGTCGTGCCCTGCCGGACCGCCCACCGAGTAGAATACCCCCATGACCACGACCACCGCCGCTCCTCTCTCGACTGCCCGTCCCCATACCGTCCGCGCTCCCCGCGGCACGGAGTTGTCCTGCCGCGGATGGCAGCAGGAAGCCGCTCTGCGGATGCTGATGAACAACCTCGACCCCGAGGTGGCCGAGCGGCCGGAGGAGCTGGTCGTCTATGGCGGATCGGGGAAGGCGGCGCGGAACTGGGAGTGCTACGAGGCGATCGTGGAGACCCTCAAGCGGCTGGGCGACGAGGAGACGCTGCTCGTCCAGTCCGGCAAGCCGGTGGCCGTGTTCCGGACCCACGCGGAGGCCCCGCGGGTGCTGATCGCCAACTCGATGCTGGTGCCCCACTGGGCCACGGCGGACGAGTTCCGCCGCCTGGAGGGGCTCGGACTCACCATGTACGGCCAGATGACGGCCGGCTCGTGGATCTACATCGGCACCCAGGGCATCCTCCAGGGCACCTACGAGACCCTCGCCGAGTGCGCCCGCCAGCACTTCGGCGGCACCCTCGCGGGACGGCTCACCGTCACCGCCGGCCTCGGCGGCATGGGCGGGGCCCAGCCCCTCGCCGTCACCATGAACGAGGGGGTCTGCCTCGTGGCCGAGGTGGACCGGACGCGCATCGAGCGGCGGCTCGCCACCCGGTACCTGGACAAGGTCGCCTCGGACATCCCGTCCGCCGTCGAGCAGGCGCTCGCGGCCCGCGACCGGCGCGAGGCCGTCTCGATCGCCGTCGAGGCCAACGCCGTCGATCTCCTAGAGCATCTGGTCTCGACCGGCCTGGTGCCCGACGTGCTGACGGACCAGACCTCCGCCCACGACGCCCTCCAGGGCTACGTGCCGCACGGCCTGTCCTTCGACGAGGCGCTGAGCTTGCGGCGGGACGATCCGCGCGAGTACGCGGCCCGCTCCATGGCCTCCATGGTGGCGCACATCCGCGCCATGCTCGCCCTGCAGGAGCGCGGCGCCGTCACCTTCGATTACGGCAACAACCTGCGCGGCCAGGCGCTCGCGGCGGGGGAGACGCGGGCGTTCGAGATCGGCGGCTTCGTGCCGCTGTTCATCCGGCCGCTGTTCTGCGAGGGCAAGGGGCCGTTCCGCTGGGCCGTTCTCTCGGGCGACCCGGAAGATCTCGCGGTGACCGACGAGGCCATCCTGGCGACCTTCCCCGAGGACGCGGCGCTGGCGCGCTGGATCCGCCTGGCCCGCGAGCGAGTGGCCTTTCAGGGCCTGCCGGCGCGCATCTGCTGGCTTGGCTACGGCGAGCGGGCCAAGGCCGGCCGGGTGTTCAACGAGCTGGTGGCCTCGGGACGAGTGAAAGCGCCCATCGTGATCGGCCGCGACCATCTCGACTGCGGCTCCGTGGCCTCCCCCAACCGCGAGACGGAAGCGATGCGCGACGGCTCGGACGCCATCGGCGACTGGCCCATCCTGAACGCCCTCCTCAATGCCGTCAACGGCGCCACCTGGGTCTCCGTCCACCACGGCGGCGGGGTTGGCATCGGCTACTCGCTCCATGCCGGCATGGTCATCGTGGCCGACGGCACCGAGGCAGCGGCCCGGAGGCTGGAGCGGGTCCTCACCGGCGATCCCGGCATGGGTGTGGTTCGCCACGCCGACGCCGGCTACCCCGAGGCGATCGCCTGCGCCCGGGAGCGCGGCGTGGACCTGCCGATGCTCCCCCGGTGAGCTCTCCCTCCCGCACGCCGGGGGATCTGACGGGCGCCTGGCGCGTTCCATCCCGAGAGCCGGCCTGGCTGGCATTGTTCGAAGTCCTCCTCGTGGCGGCCCTGGTGGCCGCTCCGGCACTGCGGGCTCCCTGGTCCACCGCCGCCCTGCTCGTCCTCTCCATCCTCTGGCTCGCCATGCGCCGGTCGCGCGAGCGGCGCATCGCCGGTCCCATCCTGGCTCTGGCCGTGGGAGTGCTGGCGGCGGGCTGGGGGATGGACCGCGCCGAGCGCGGCTCCCGGGCGGAGTGGGTCCGCGAGACCCGGCAGGCCTACTCCGACCTTTGGAAGGACATCCGAGACGAAGCCGCCGCCGCGGCCACCGCCGTGGGCGGGCCGGCGGAGACGCCGTCGGACAATCAGGCGGCTTTCAGGCGGCTGGCGGAGATCGAGGTCGGCAAGGGAAGGGGGCGCCGGGCCCTGCTGCTGCTCGACCCGGACGGCGTGCCGGTCGCCTGGGCCGGGGAAGGGCTGCTCCACGAGCTCAGCCAGGAAGTCCCGCGGACCGGTCTCACCTACCGGGCGAGCTTCAGCGCCGTCACCTTGATCGCCATCCACCCGCTCGACGGCTCGCGCCGCCCCTGGCGCGTGGTCGCGGGGGCGAGCTTCCCCTCGGACACCCTGCCGTTCCCCGCCGGCCGTCACGCCCGCTGGACGCTGGTCGACAGCCCGGCGCAGGCCGTGCGGGGCGCGGACCTGGTGACCCTCCAGGGAGCCCCGACCCTCGCCGTGGAGAGGAGCCCGGCCGCCGGACAGCCTTCGCGCTGGCCGTCCAACCGCCTGGCGTGGGGCCTGATCGGCCTCGCCCTGCTCTCGCTCGCCGTGCTCCGATTCCTCCGCGTCACGCTGCCCGGCGGTGGGCCGCTGCTGGCCGAGGACAGCCCCGTGCGCCTCGTCAGCCCCCTGGCGGTTGGCGGCCTGGTGGCCCTGGGAGCGGCGGTGGCCGTGCCCTCGCGGGCTCTCGCCGTGCTGCTCGCCGGACTGGCCGTGGCGGCGGCCGGCGTCTGGGCCCGCTCCCAGGAAGGCGACCGCGTGCCGGCCTGGCTCAAGGGCGCGGGCGCCGTTCTGGTGCTCCTGGGGGCCGCGTGGACCTTGCAGCGCTTCTGGGGGCCGCTCGACCTCGCGGCCAGCATCTTCACCTCCGCGGAAGCGTTCACCCTGCGGCTCGGTTTCGCCGGAGCGGCCTTCGGGCTCCTCTGCCTCGCCGGGCGCCGCAAGGGGAGCCCGGCGGCAGAGCCCCTCGACCGCGTAGCCTGGATCTCGGTGGCGCTTCTGCTCGCGGGCGCCGTGTTCTGCGATCAGCCTCTCCTGGCCGTGCCGCTGCTCGCCGCGGGCGGAGCGGCGGCCGCGTCCTATGCCGACCAGCGGCGGCTGGGGGAAGGGCTGGCGCTCGTCGCCCTGATCCTGATGTCGGCCTTCGCCGGCGCCGGCATCTGGGAGACCGCCTACCGGTGGCGGCTGCGCGGCTACGCCGGCCAGGAGATCCTGGCGCGGCTCTCGCCGCCGACCCGGCAGGAGATCGCCACCGTGGCCCGGGAGATCAGCGGCCACTTCGAGGCGATCGATCTCGACCAGGTGGTCCCCCGCACTCCCGCCGGCCTCGAGCGCCAGGATCTCGCCTACGCCCTCTGGCGGGACTCGCCGCTCGCCCGGCACCACTCGCTTTCGGCGCTGGTGGTGCAGACGGACGACGCCCCGCCCTCCTCCTTCTCCTTCGGCATGCCGTTGACCGATCAGGGCCTGGTCGATCCCGATCCTGGCCGGCGGGAGGATCTCCGGCTGCCGCTGTGGGAGGACTTCCTGATCTCCGACGTGGTGCCGCTGCGCTTCGAGGGCAAGCCATGGGGAAGGGTGCGCTACTGGCTCCTGCCGCGCCCTGGCTTCGAGGTCCACGACTGGCGGCGCCTTTCGGAGGTGGACGTCGGCCTGCTCAAGGGCGGCCCGGTGTCGGGTCCTACCGAGGAGATCGCCCAGCCGGCGCTCTACGCCCTCTACACGCCGGACGGCCGGGCCTCCCTCTCTCCGTGGGAGGAGGAGCCGCCCCTGCCGGAGAGCCTGCGCCAGGCGGGAGGCGCCGAGCGGGGCGCGGTAGTGAGGACTCCCTCCGGCCCTGCCCGGTCCTGGGTCCGCGTCTCGGCTCAAGGCTGGGAGGTCGTCTACCTGCCCGTCCTGCGGCCGATCGAGGCCCTGGAGCGCACTGGCAACTGGAGCATGGGAGTCCTGGCGCTCCTCGCCCTCGCCGCCCCGCCGCTCCTGCTCCTCGCGCTGCCCCGCGCCGCCTTCCGCGACCTGTTGCGGCGCGCCGTGCGCTCCTACTCCAAGCGCCTGATGATCGTCTACACGGTCCTTCTCCTGGTGCCTCTCGTGCTGCTCTACTTCGTGCTCGTCCGGGCCATGGAGGAGCGGCTGAAGAGAGATCAAAGGGCGGCGGGCGAGGCGGCCCTCAACTCGGCTCAGCAGGTTCTCGGCGAGAGGCTGCTGACCCTGCCCCCCGGCTTCGGCGTCGACACCCTTTTCGGCGACCGGCTGCTGATCGACCTCTCCGGCATCGTCCGTCACGAGGTGAACCTCTACTGGGGCAGCGCCCTCCACGCCTCCAGCCGCCACGAGCTGTTCACCGCCGGCCTGCTGCCCAAGCGCATTCCGGGCGAGATCTACCGCCGTCTGGCTCTCCGGGGCTTCGGCCTCTCCTCGCGCACCAACCGCGTGGGCGACACCACCTATCTCGAGATGTACGCGCCTCTGCGCGTGCCCGGCGACTCCGACAGCGAGCGCCTGCGCCTGTTCCTCTCCATGCCCCTGCTGGCCCAGGAAGAGGAGGCGGCCAGCCAGCTCGCCCAGCTCCGGCGCCAGGGCCTGCTGGTGACGGCCGCCCTGTTCGCCCTGCTGGTCGCCGTGGGCCGGCGTCTGGCCCGCAACTTCACCCATCCGCTCATGCAGCTCGTCGAAGGGACCCGGCGGATCGCGGCGGGCGCCACCTCGCTGGATCTCGCCCCCACGGAGCTCGAGTTGGCCCTGCTCGTGGAGGCCGTGGACGAGATGGCCCGCCGGATCGCCGAGGCCCGCGAGCGGCTTGTGCGCGAGAAGCAGGTCGTCGAGCGCATGGTGGAGAACATCACCTCCGGCGTCGTCTCCCTCGACCGCGAGCGGCGGGTGCTGATGCACAACCGGGTGGCGGCCGAGCTGCTGGGCACGGCAGTGGGGGAGAGCGTGGAGGAGGCCGTCGGCCGTTCCGGTCGGCTGCGGCTGGTGTCCGAGTTCCTCGGCGGGGCCGGCAACGAGATGGCCCGTTCGACGGTGCGGCTCGCCGGGCTCGATGGGGAAGGGGAGCGCGAGTGGTCCCTCGTCTGGGTGCCCCTGCCGGGATCGGGAGAGCCTTCCGCGCTGCTGGTCGTCGAGGACGCCACCGAGGTCCTGCGCGGCCAGCGTCTCCTCGCCTGGGCGGAGATGGCCCGCATGATCGCCCACGAGATCAAGAACCCGCTGACTCCCATCCGCCTCTCGGCCGAGCACATGATGGAGGTCTACAAGCACGACCCCGAGCACTTCGGCCGCGTCTTCGAGCGCTGCACCAACAACATCCTGACCCAGGTGGACGAGCTGCGCTCCATCGCCTCCGAGTTCTCGGCCTACAGCTCCATCCCGCGGATCGATCCCAAGCCGGCCGACCTGGTGGAGAGCATGGCCGACCTCGTCGAGGGCTACCGTGCCGCGCCGCCCCCCGGGATTTCGGTAGATTTCGAGCCCGAGGCCGAGACCCTGATGATCCGCTTCGACGCCAAGCTCCTGCACCGGGCCGTGCGCAACCTGATCGAGAATGCACTGCGCGCCAGCGCCGGCGGCGGCCGGGTGCTGGTGCGGATCGATCAGCAGAACGGCTTCGCCCGCATCGCCGTCCAGGACTCCGGCCCGGGAGTCCAGCCGGACCTCCTGCCGCGCATCTTCGACCCCTACTTCTCGACCCACGACACCGGCACGGGTCTGGGATTGCCAATCGCCCGCCGCATCGCCGAGGAGCACGGCGGCGGGATCACGGCGAGGAACCGGCCGGAGGGCGGGCTGGAGGTGATGGTTACGCTGCCGGTGTGAGACGGCTTGTCGGCATGCTTGGAAGAAACATCCTTGATCGGAGCAGAGAACAGGGGTAGGCTATATCCATGCAGCCCTCAGAGAAACCGGTCGATATGGAGAGCCAGGCGCGCGACCGGTATGTGGAACTGGTGGACAAGAAATTCCGCTTGCCCCTTTCCCAGTCCGAGCAGGCGGAGTTGGCGCGTTTGCGGGCTTATCTTGACCAGGCCGAGACGACCTTCTATGAACCGATCGAACGCAAGCTGGAATCGGTTCTGACCAAGCTGCGTCAAAGACCTCTGAAGAGGTAACGGTTGGCGGTCTTCGCCCGGCGCAATTCACCTCCAGGCCCTTTCAAGCACTACTCAGCGTACCGTCCCTTCGTTCGGGAGGATTTCGCGGAGAGCTGCGCCTATTGCCTCCTGCACGAGATCCTGGCTGCGGGGCAGGAAAATTTTGAGCTGGATCATTTCCGCCCGAGGTCCCTTGCCGGATTCGCCGGTCTGGCTCATGACTTCTACAACTTGTACTACGCCTGCCGTCCCTGCAACCACGCCAAGGGTTGGGCTTGGCCCAATCCTTCTCTGGAAGCCGATGGCTATGGCTTCTTGGACCTATGCGCCGAGACGTTTTCGGCTCATTTCCAGGAGGGGGCGGATGGATTCTGGCAGCCCTTGTCTCGTCGTGCCGAGTACAGTCTTGAGATATTGCGATTGAACCGGCCTCATCTCGTAAAGATCCGCCGTTACCTGCGAGAGATCGGAGAGGAGAGAGGCGTTGGGCCGCTGAATTGGGACCTTCCTGCCAGGGAGCAGATTCAGGGGCTCTTGAGGGGCTGGATCTAGCAGTGACGACAATGGCAGCCGTTGACGCCACCCGGGCACCGGAATATCGTCCGGGTCATGGACGAAGCGCTTCAGTATCTCGTTGAGAAAGACGCCATCATAGAGACGATCACCCGTTTGTTCGTCGGTACCGACGAACGGGACTGGGAGGCGGTCCGGGCGTGCTTCATGCCTCGGGTCCTCTTCGACATGAGCTCGATGACCGGCGGCGCGGCCGCCGAGCTGGACGTGGGAGAGATCGTGGACGGCTGGGACCGGGGGCTGCGCCACCTGAAAGCGATCCACCACCAGGCCGGGAACTTCCGGGTCACGGTGAACGGCGACCGCGCGGACGCCTTCTGCTACGCCATCGCCTCCCACTACCTGCCCAATATCACGGGCCAGAACACGCGGCTCTTCGTGGGCAGCTACGACTTCAAACTGGAGAAGGACGGCGGCGCCTGGCGCATCGGCCTGTTCCGGTTCAACCTCAAGTACATGGACGGCAACCTGCAGCTCGAAGGAGAGGTGGACTCCTCCGCCAGCCCCTCGTGAGGATCTGACCGGGGCCGGCTTCCCACGAAGCCGGCCAGCTACCGCCGTTTGACCTTGAGGGTCGCGCGGCGGTTGCCCAGGGTCACGCGGGGCTTCACCTCGACGTAGGGCTCGACGCCGGGGACGGTGCAGCGGGGGATGTCCTCGCCCAGGGTGGTCTCGATCTCCTTGATGATCGCCTTGTCCATCCAGGCGGCGATCGTGGAGACGATGCCGGTCGCGTTGCCGCGGGCGGTGCGGCCGGCGCGGTGGATGTAGTCCTCCACCGTCTCGGGCACGTCGAAGTTGATGATGTGGCCGACGCGGGGGATGTCGAGGCCGCGGGAGGCGATGTCGGTGGCCACCAGGATGCGATGCTCGCCCTCGCGGAAGCCCTGGAGCGCCTGGGTCCGCTGGCCCTGGGAGAGGTCGGAATGGATGCGCTCCACCGGGTGGCCTTCCCGCTCGAGCACGCCGGAGAGCCACTCGGCGTCGCTCTTGCGGCGGATGAACACCAGCGTGCTCCCCAACTCCTGGTTGAGGAGGGCGAGCAGCAGCGCCTTCTTCTTCTCGGGCTCCACCATGTAGATGCGGTGGCTGATGCCGGAGGCCGCCTTGCCCTCGGGCGTGATGTCGATCCGCGTCGGGTTCACCATGAACTGCTGGGACAGCCGCTCGATGGGCGGCGGCATGGTGGCGGAGAACATCAGCGTCTGCCGCTTCGAGGGGATCTCCTGCAGGATGCGCAGAACCTGGGGCATGAAGCCCATGTCGAGCATGTGGTCCGCCTCGTCGAGCACCAGGATGTTGGTGTCGTTGAGCTTGGCGGTGCCCTGCTCCAGGTGGTCGATGAGACGCCCCGGCGTGGCCACGATGATGTGGGGGCGCCGGCGCAGGCCCTGGAGCTGCGGGCCCATCCGGACGCCGCCGATCAGGCAGACCGTCCGGAGGCCGTAGTCGCCGCCGAAGAACTCCAGGAAGGCCTGGGTCTGAAGCGCGATCTCGCGGGTGGGCGAGAGGATCAGGCCGCGGGTGTTGGGGTCGTGCGCCAGCCGCTCGGCGATGGGGATGGTGAAGGCGGCCGTCTTGCCCGAGCCTGTCTCGGCGAGGCCGACCAGGTCCCGTCCGGTGAGCGCCGCCGGGATGATCGCGGCCTGGATGGGAGTCGGGTTTTCGAAGCCGACGAGGCGGATACAGCGCAGAATCGGTTGGCTGAGTCCCAGCGATTCGAAGTTTTTGTCGGTGGTTTCAACGGGATGCTGGGGGATGGCCAACGTCTGCATGACTCTTGCTTATAGCCGATTAGCCGTCCGGCGACAAGCGGAGGTACAGGGGAGGCTTGCTCCGAGAAGGGGGAGCCGGGGAGGAAATGGGGCAGCCCGGAGTCCTTCCGGGCCGCCCTAGGGAAGCTTCGGTGCGCAGCCCACTACGCGGCTTGCACCCTGACACCAGGCTGCTGAGGCATGAACCGGGACATGGCTTCGGACAGGCTGAGGAAGCGGGCGCCCTTGAGCTCCTGGGCGTTCTTCGCGCAGACCTCGTCCGCGGCCTTCATGTCGGTCATCCAACCCAGCGACTCCTTGATGTCGTTGAACATGTTGACGAACGTGTGGGCGACGCCCGGCGACTGGGCCGCCCCCTGGAGAACCTTCCACATGGGCTCGGGCATCTGGCCGGTCATCAGCCGGGTGAATTCCATGGTGTACCGGCCGCGTTCCTGGTAGTAGCCGTCGAATGTGTCCTGCATCCAGTCGGCGCTGAAAGGCCGGTCGCCGTGCGCCACGACCGCCTTGACCATCCGGTCGGCCTGCCGTACGGCGTCGTTGGCGCCGGTGCCGCTGATGGGATCGTTGAGGATCGCCACGTCACCCATCGCCATGACCAGCCCGCCGTTGCGCAACCGGCCGACGGGCTTGCGCACCGAGGGCGTGAGGGCCCCCTTGAGCCAACCGCGCTCGTCGACGAGTTGGGCGTTCCGGTAGTTGTCCCAATCCTGGGGCGAGTACTGCCGGATGAGCCGCAGGGCCGTCGCCAAAGCCTTGTCGGCGCTCTCCACTCCGCCCCACACATCCATCGGGCTGCCGGGGGGCGCCTCGAAGACGACCGCGCGGCAAGGACCGGAGTGGGAGTAGAAAGGGATGGAAAAGAACTCGCCGATCTGGACGAAGTACTGGAACTTCAGGGTGGTGTAGGGGATGTCCTCCCACTCGCGGACGTTCTTCAGGATCACCGACGCCAGCCGCCGCGGCGGCGATTCGAAGAACGAGCGCTCGGGATCCCGGTCGAAGATCTCGCCCAGACCCCCCTTGCCCGAGGAGACGACCACGAGGTCGAACGCCTCCGTCATCCCTTCGAGCAGGGCCCGCCCCACCACCGCGTTGACCACCTTGCCGCCCTGGGCCGCGAACTTCCGCAGCCAGGTCGACGTCTTGAGGCGGCCGTCCACCCCCTGGCAAGTCTCGTCCAGGCCGCCCTGCACCTGAAGGATGATCTCTCCGTTGGGCAGGCGCAGAGTCGAGTGCATGCCGTTACAGACCGGCGCCTTCCCCTCCCACTCGTGAAGCCCCAGCCGGCGCTCCACGTTGAGCTGACGGTCGAAGACCATGGCCGTGCCGAAGATCGCGCCCCTCTCGATCTCGTCGGCCGGTCTTCCCTCGAAGACCGTCACCTCGTACCCCTCTTTCAATAATCCAAACGCCAGAACCATCCCTGCCTGTCCTGCACCGACGATCGCGATCTTCCTCACGGTTTCCTCCTTATGGAGATCGAACTGCGTCCGGTGCCCTCCCGGGTACGGCCATTCACACATCTACAGCAAAGTAACTGCTTAAAGTATACGCCGAAGACTACGGATTGGAAGGGGGGAAGCGGACGATATTCGCGAAAAGGCTGTTCCGGGTGGAACGTCGGATCGACAATGCCCTGCGTAGGAACCATGGTCAACATCCTGAACCTCGCGAATCTTGGAGAGCTCCGCTACTACATAGAAGTGCGGAAAGGGGGCAAAGTATTTCGCTGGAGGCCCGGGGATAACCGGTAAATAGGCCCGGTGGTAAACTTCCGCGCCTGAACGGCTGACCGACTTGAAGGATCCAATGACCTCAACTCTTTTTCGCTCGTCCGTCCTCCTCGCTCTCCTCGCCACGGCCCCTCTCACCGCCGCTCCGCCCCAGGAGGGAACGGGAAAGCCGTCCACCGCCGCCACGGCGGCGGCCTCCGGCTCCAGTGCGCTGCCGACGATCGCCAAGGCGACCGGCGGCCTGGAGAAGCGCGGGGGGCTGCTGACCTTCTACGTCGACCGCCAGAAGGGCAAGATCTGGCTGGCGGTGCCGCCGGCCACGGGCAAGAGCGGGGAAGTGGCGAGCTACCTCTACCAGGAGGGCCTGCTCACCGGCCTGGGATCGAACCCCGTGGGGCTCGACCGCGGGCAGCTTGGCGATACGCGGGTCGTCACCCTGCGCCGGCTGGCCGGGCGCGTGCTGATCGAGCAGCCGAACCTGCGGTTCCGCGCCCTGTCCGAGAACCCGGACGAGCTGCGGACGGTGCGGGAGTCCTTCGCCACCTCGATCCTCTGGGCCGGCGACATCACGGCCGTCGATCCCGACGGGCGGGCGCTGGTGGACTTCACCCCCTTCCTGCTGCGCGACAGCCACGACATCGTGGCGCGGCTCAAGGGCGCGGGACAGGGGAACTGGTCGCTCGACGCCGCGCGCAGCCTGGTCGATCCCGAGAGCTGCCTGGCCTTCCCGGAGAACCTCGAATTCGAGGCGCTGCTCACCTACCAGTCCGCCGAGCCGGGGGCCCTGGTCCGCCAGACGGCCCCCGCGGCCGGCAGCATGACCCTGGTGCAGCACCACTCGCTGCTGCGCCTGCCGGACGCCGGCTACAGGACGCGGCCGTTCGACCCCCGCTCGGGCTCGTTCGCCGTCGACTTCCTGAACTACGCGGCCCCTCTCTCGGAGCCCATCGAAACCCGCTACCTGGTGCGCCATCGCCTGGAGAAGGTCGATCCCAGGGCGGCGCGGTCGCGGGTCAAGGAGCCGATCGTCTACTACGTGGACTCCGGCGCGCCCGAGCCGGTGCGCGGCGCCCTGATGGAGGGGGCGAGCTGGTGGAAGGACGCGTTCGACAAGGCCGGTTTTATCGACGCCTTCCAGGTGAAGGTCCTGCCGCCGGGAGCGCACCCGCTGGACGCCCGCTACAACGTCATCCAGTGGGTCCACCGCTCGACCCGCGGCTGGTCCTACGGTGGCGGCGTCACCGATCCGCGCACGGGCGAGATGATCAAAGGGCACGTCACCCTCGGCTCGCTGCGCGTGCGCCAGGACCGGCTGATCTTCGAGGGGCTCGCCGGCACGGAGAAGACGGGCACCGGCGCGCCGGACGATCCCGTGCAGCTCTCCCTCGCCCGCATCCGGCAGCTCGCCGCCCACGAGGTGGGGCACAGCCTGGGGCTCTCCCACAACTTTGCCGCCTCGACCTACGGCGGCCGCGCCTCGGTGATGGACTACCCCGCGCCGCTGGTGGGGATCACGCCGGACGGCAAGCTCGATTTCTCCAAGACTTACGCCGTGGGAATGGGGGAGTGGGACGTGCAGGCCATCCGTTACGCCTACAGCGAGTTTCCGCCCGGCACGGACGAGCGCGCCGCGCTCGACGCCATGATCCGCGAGGGGATCTCCCGCGGCCTGCTCTACCTGACCGACGAGGACGCCCGTCCCGAGGGCTCGGCCAGCCCCCTGGCCCATCTCTGGGACAACGGGACGGACCCGGCGGAGGGGCTGCGCCAGACCCTCGCCGTGCGCCGCATCGGCCTGGCCAACTTCGGCGAGCACAACATCGCCCCGGGGCAGCCCCTGGCCCTGCTCAACGAGGTGCTGGTGCCGCTCTACTTCCATCACCGGTATCAGCTCGAAGCGGCCTCCAAGGTGGTGGGCGGCCTCCAGTACACCTACGCCCTGCGCGGCGACGGCCAGCCGCCGTCGAAACCGGTGGACGGCAAGGCGCAACGGCAGGCTCTCGCGGCCATCCTGGATGTGCTCGCGCCGGAGAACCTGGACCTGCCGGAGCCCACCATCGCCCTGCTGCTGCCGCGCGCCTCCGAGTACCGGCCGAACGCGGAGATGTTCACCGGGCTGACGGGCCTGACCTTCGATCCGGTCTCCGCCGCCACCACGGCGGCCGACATGGCGGTGCGGCTGCTGCTGCGTCCGGAGCGGACGGCCCGCCTGGTGGACTTCCATCGCCGCGACGCCTCCCTGCCGGGGCTGGAGGAGGTGCTGGGCGCGGTGGAGGAGAGGACGTTCGGCGGCGCGGCCCCCAAGTCGGACCGGCTGGCCGAGCTGCGCCGGGCCATCCAGTGGGTGGTGGTGCGCCGGCTGATCGGCCTGTCGGGCGATCCCCAGGCCGCGCCGGGCGTGCGGTCACGGGTAGACGCCGAGTTGCAGAGCCTCGCGAAGTCGCTGGGCCGGGGCGCCGGCGACGACTCCGAGGCCGCGCACCGGGCCTTCCTTGCCCGCGAGATCGACCGCTACCTCGACCGCCCGGGCCCGGACGACCCCGCCAAGCGTCCCGAGCCGCTTCAGCCGCCGCCGGGGCAGCCCATCGGCATGCCGGATCCTGGGTATCTGGATGGTTGGGACGCTTGCTCGTGGGGCGGGTAGGACGTAGCACGGATCTCCGGAAGGGGGCGGCGCAACGTCCCCGCCGTGGGTTCCCGTCTTGGCCCGTTTCTTGGCCCATAATTGCCGCCATGGCCGCGCTGATCCTCGCCCTCGCCTTCTGGCTCAACCGTTCCACTCCGCCCAAGCCGGCGCCGCGGGAGTCGCCGTCCGAGGTGCAGGCGGCGGCCGCGGGATCTCCGGACGCTCCGGAGCGGCTGGCGGTGAAGATCCTCTCGGTCCGGCCTCATGACAAGGAGGCCTTCACCCAGGGGCTGTTCCTCCATGGCGGCTCGCTGTTCGAGAGCACGGGCCTGTATGGCTCCTCCAGCCTGCGCGAGGTGAATCCGCAGACGGGCGAGGTCAAGCGCAAGGTGAGCGTTCCGCAGCAGTACTTCGCGGAAGGCCTGGCGCTGGCGGACGGCCGCCTGATCCAGCTCACCTGGCAGAACCAGAAGGCGCTCGTCTATGGGCTCGCCGACTTCAAGCCGGAGGGAGAGCTCCGCTATGACGGCGAAGGCTGGGGCCTGTGCTCGGACGGCCGCCGGCTGGTGATGACCGACGGCTCGGACCGCCTGACCTTCCGCGATCCGAAGACCTTCGCCTTCCTGGGCGACGTCCAGGTCACCCTCGCCGGACGGCCCGTCCGGGAGCTCAACGAGGTCGAGTGCGTCGACGGCCTGGTCTACGCCAACGTCTGGCAGACCGACGACATCCTGCGCATCGATCCGGCGAGCGGCAAGGTCACGGCGGTCGTGGACGCCTCCGGCCTCCTCACTCCCGCCGAGCGCCAGGAGACCGACGTGCTCAACGGCATCGCCTGGGACCCCGACAAGAAGACCTTCCTCATCACCGGCAAGCTCTGGCCGAAGATGTTCGAGGTGACCTTCGTGCCGCGGCCATGACCCGGCCAGGGCCGGCCACCGCCCTCGTCCTCGTTCTTTTCGCCTTAGCCGCGTCCTGTGCCCCGACCGTGCCGCCGCCGCGGGCGGCCGCCGCGATCCCCAAGCTCTCGCTCCTCGGCGCCGGTCCGCTCGTCATCCCCAGCCGGACCCGCGTGGACGGCCTGCGGGTCGGCGGCCTGTCCGCCATCGTGCGCGCGCCGGACGGCTCCTGGCTGGCCGTGGTGGACAACGAGGGCGATACGCCGGCGCGCGTCTTCCGGCTCGGCTTCGCGGTGGGGGAGGACGGCGCCGTTCGCGAGCGGAAGGACCGCCGGGTGGCGCGGGAGGCGATCCGGCTGGAGGGGCTCGACGGCCAGCATCTCGACGGTAACAACTTCGACGGCGAGGGGATCGCTCTCGATTCCTCGGGGCGGCTGCTGGTTTCTTCGGAGACGGAGCCGTCCATCCGCCAGTTTTCGCCCGCCGGGAAGCTTCTCGCCACTCTGCAGGTGCCGCCGTTCTTCCTGGCCGCCAAGGGCCGGGGCACCCGCGGCAACCAGGGCTTCGAGAGCCTCACCCTGGAGCCCGGAGGAGACGTCCTGTGGACGGCCAACGAGCGGGCGCTCCAGCAGGACGCGCCCGACGATCCTGCGAAGCCGAGCCCCGTGCGCCTGCTGCGCTACGAGCGCCGGGGAGAGACTTTCGCGCCCGCCGCCCAGTACGTGTATGAAGTCGAGCCCATCGCTCAGCCACCTGGGCAGGGGTTCGCCGTCCGTGGCCTGGCCGAGCTGCTGGCCGTGCCAGGCGGGGACCTGCTGGCCCTCGAGCGCGAGTTCGTCGCGGGGCGGGGGATGAGGATCCAGCTCTTCCTCGTCTCGCCGGCCGGCGCCACCGACGTCTCGGGCTTCGACTCGCTCGCCGGGCAGAGCTGGACGCCCGCGCGCAAGACCCTCCTCTACGACTTCGCCGACGCCGGCTTCGTGCCGGACAACATCGAGGGGCTCGCCTGGGGGCCGCCGCTGCCCGACGGCTCGCGGACGCTGGTGCTGGTGAGCGACAACAACTTCGAGCTCGTGCAGCAGACGCAGATCGTGGCTCTGCGCTGGATAGAATGAGCCCCGTGGCAGGGATCTTCAGGGAGGTGTGAACATGAGCGACAAGGCATGGTACGTGGCCATCGGCGGCCAGCAGCAGGGTCCGATGAGCCGGGACGAGGTCGTCGCCGGCATCCAGGGCGGGCGGTTCGGGCGCGACGCCCACGTCTTCACGCAGGGCATGGCGAACTGGGTGCCGCTCGCGGCGGAGCCCGAGTTCGCGGGCGCTTTCGGAGCCGCTCCGCCGCCTCCGCCGCCCGGGGTCGGAGCCGCGGCGGGACTTGGACAGACGATGGCGCGGGCGCACGAGATCGACTACGAGCTCTATGGCGAGGACCTGCAGTACGTCGAGGTCGTCCTCGATCCGGGCGAGGCCTGCATCGCCGAGGCGGGAGCGTTCCTCTATATGGACCCGGGCATCGCGATGCAGACCATCTTCGGCGACGGCTCGGGCGCGGAGCAGGGCGGCCTGATGGGCAAGCTCCTCTCCGCCGGCAAGCGGGTGCTCACCGGCGAGTCGCTGTTCATGACGGTGTTCAGCAACGGCGGCCCGGCCCGCCAGAAGGTGGCCTTCGCCGCGCCCTACCCGGGCAAGATCGTGCCGCTCGACCTGCGCCAGCACGGCGGCCGCATCCTCTGCGAGAAGGACGCCTTCCTGTGCGCCGCCCGCGGCATCTCGGTGGGGATCGCGCTCAACCGGCGCCTGGGCTCGGGGCTGTTCGGCGGCGAGGGGTTCATCCTGCAGAAGCTGGAGGGGGACGGCATGGCCTTCCTGCACTCGGGCGGCACCATCTTCACCCGCACGCTCAATCCCGGCGAGACCCTGCGGGTGGATACCGGCTGCATCGTGGCCTTCGAGACGACGGTGACCTACGACATCCAGATGGTGCCCGGCATCAAGACCGCCATCTTCGGCGGCGAGGGCCTGTTCTACGCGGCGCTGACCGGCCCGGGGACGATCTGGATCCAGTCGCTGCCCTTCAAGCGGCTGGCCAAGCAGGTGCTCTCGGCGATCCCGCGCAACAAGGGCGAGGGCTCCGCGCTGGGCAGCATCGGAGACCTGATCATGGGGGGAGACAGCTAGCCGACCGGCGCTTCGACCTTGAGCATCCGTCCCCAGGCGTTGCGGAGGTTCTCGGGGAGGTCGAGGTCGGGGAAGATCTCCTTGACCTCCTCGCGGCTCACGTAGGTCCAGATATCGTCCCATTGCGCGTAGCGCAGCAGGTGGGAAATGACCCAGGCGCGCTGCTCGCGAGTTCCCTGGTGGAGAAGGTGGAGCGCCTCCGCCTCGGTAATCTTCTGATCGGGAAAGAAGTAGAGGGATCCTCCGCGCTCGGCGCCATCCCGGCTTCGACCTGTACCTTGCATGTCTTCAGTATATCGGTCTTCCCCGGATTCGCAAGGCCGAAACGTGCCGCCCCACCCCTTGACCCCGCTGCGCCGCTCCGCTAGATTTCCTCTCGCTCGACCCATCGAGCGGGCATAACTCAGTTGGTAGAGTGCAAGCTTCCCAAGCTTGATGTCGCGGGTTCGAGTCCCGTTGCCCGCTCCAATCGTTTCTCCTAATTTGGGTTCTCCTAATTGGGGCCGATAATTGGGGGCCGACCGGGGGAGTATGTCGATCTTTCGTCGCGAGAATGCGTCCGCAGCCCCCGCCATGTCCGGCGGATCCTCCGAGCCTTCCGGCCCATCCCAGCGCCGGCGGATCACCCATGTCGCCCCCGGTACCCGCCTCGCCGGCGAGGTGACCGGCTCGACCGAGCTGCTGGTCGACGGCGAGATCGAGGGCGAGATACGGCTGGACGCCACGGTGACGGTCGGCGCCGAGGGCGCCGTTCACGGGCCCATCTCGGCGCCCGTGGTGCGCGTGGCGGGCCGGGTGGTGGGCAACGTGGTCGCGTCGGACCGCGTGGAGGTGGCGCCCTCGGGGAGCCTCGAGGGGGACATCGCCGCGCCGCGGATCGTCATCTCCGAAGGTGCCTTCTTCAAGGGAAAAGTAGAGATGAAGGGGGAGAAATCCCGAGAGGCGCGCCGTCCACGCGGGGCCGGCGAGCCGGAATCTAAACTTGCCGCCGAGTCGGGGAAACCATAACGTGCTGATCGGGATACCAACGGAAGTCAAGGACCACGAATACCGGGTCGGGATGATCCCGGCCTCCGTCCACGCGCTCGTCAATGCGGGCCATCAGGTGATCGTGCAGGACGGCGCCGGGCTGGGCAGCGGCATTCCCAACGAGGAGTACGTCGAGGCGGGCGCCAAGGTGGTGCCGGACGCCGCCGCCGTCTACGGCCAGGCCGAGATGGTGGTGAAGGTCAAGGAGCCGGTCGAGTCCGAGTACGGGCTCCTGAAGCGGGGGCAGACGCTGTTCACCTATCTCCACCTGGCGCCTCTGCCGGGGCTGACGCGCGTGCTGCTGGAGCGCGAGATCACCGGCGTCGCCTACGAAACGATCGAGGACCGCCAGGGCCGTCTCCCCCTCCTGACGCCGATGTCGGAGGTGGCCGGCCGGATGGCCGTGGTGATCGGCGCCAGCTTCCTCCAGAAGGGGCACGGCGGGCGCGGCACGCTCATCGCCGGAGTGCCCGGCGTGCCGGCCGGCGACGTGGTGGTGCTGGGCGGCGGCATCGTGGGCCTGAACTCCCTCCGGATGGCCCATGGCCTTGGCGCCAGCGTCACGGTGCTCGACACCAACCTGGACCGCCTGCGGGAGATCGACGACCTGTTCCACGGCTCCGTCCGCACTCTCGCCAGCAACGAGTACAACCTGCGCGCCTCGCTGCGCCGCGCCGACCTCTTCATCGGCGCCGTCCTGATCCCGGGCCGCTCGGCTCCCAAGCTGGTCACCCGGGAGATGCTCAAGCTGATGAAAGAAGGCTCGGTGGTGGTGGACGTGGCGGTGGACCAGGGCGGCTGCCTCGAGACCACGCACGCGACCACTCACTCGAACCCCACCTACGTGGTCGACGGCGTCGTCCACTACTGCGTCGCGAACATGCCGGGCGCCGTGCCCCGCACCTCGACCTTCGCGCTCAACAACGCCACGCTGCCCTACGCCCTCTCGCTCGCCAAGAAGGGAGTCGTCCAGGCGGCGCTCGACGATCCGGGCCTGCTCCTGGGCGTCAACACCTACAAGGGTCACATCACCTACCAGGCGGTGGCCGACTCGCTGGGCCTGGCCTACAAGCCGTTCAAAGAGCTGATCTAGGAAGCTGATTTAGGAAACGGCTCGCCCGCGACCCTTTCCCACAACGTCCTCATGTCCTCCGGGACCGGCGCCTCGAAGCTCAGGGGCTCGCCGGTTCCGGGGTGCTTGAACGCCAGGCGCCAGGCGTGGAGGGCCGGCCGGGGAAAGTCGCGCAGGGCCGGCTGGACGGGCCGGGGAAGGCCCTTCCAGCGGGCCTCGCCGTAGACGGGATCGCCCACCAGCGGATGGCCGAGGTGCTTCAGGTGGACCCGGATCTGGTGCGTGCGGCCGGTCGCGAGGTCCAGCTCGAGGAGCGAGATTCCCCCCTGGGCGGCCAGGGGGCGGTAGCCCGTGCGCGCCGGCCGCCCGCCGGGCCGCACGGCCATCTCCATGCGTTTTTGCGGATGCCGGCCGATGGGCGCCTCGACGGTGCCGGCGGCGGGGGAGGGCGTGCCGTAGGCGATGCCGAGGTAGCGCTTGCCGACCTCCCGGGCGGCGAAGGCGCGGGCCAGGCGCGCATAGGCGTCCGCCGTGCGCGCCACGACGAGGGCGCCGCTCGTCCCCTGGTCCAGGCGGTGGACGATGCCCGGCCGGCCAGGGCCGCCGACGCCGGCCATCTCCGGGTAGCGGTCGAGGAGATGGTGAGCCAGGGTGCCGGTGGACCGGCCGGCGCCGGGATGGACGGTGAGGCCCGCCGGCTTGTCGAGCACCACCAGGTCCGCGTCCTCGTAGAGCAGGCGGAGGTCGCCCGGCTCGGGCAGGACCCGCTCCTCTTTGGGCTTGGGGGGATCGCAGTCGACGTGGTCGCCGGCGGCCACGGGGGCCGAGGGCTTCGCCGCCCGGCCGTTGACCTGGACGAGCCCTTCCTCGATCCACCTGTGGACTTGATTGCGGGCGACGTCGAGACGGGCGGCGACGTGGCGGTCGAGCCGCTCGCCCGCCGCTTCCGGGTCAACGGTCCAGGCCGGGCTCAATCGGCCGCCGTGGCCGCGGCGGGACCCTCCTGGACCTCCTGCGCCACCGGATGATGCCGGGGCCGGAAGCTATCGATCGCCATCAGCACGATGCCGATCGAGATGGCGCTGTCCGCGACGTTGAAGGAGGGCCAGTGGTGGTTGCCGACGTAAACGTCGATGAAATCGGTCACGGCGCCGCTCGACACGCGGTCGATCAGGTTGCCGATGGCCCCTCCCACGACCAGGGCCAGGGCCACCAGGAGGCTGCGGTCGCGCGCCGGGGCGAACCAGAAGTAGAGGCCGACGGCCAGCAGGGCCACGACGCCGAGGACGGTGAGCAGCCAGCTCTGGCCGCCGCCCTCGGTGGCGAAGAGCCCGAAGGCGACGCCGGTGTTGCGCACGTGGGTCAGGTTGACGAACCCGTCGACGAGGGGCTGCGCCGTGTGATTGGGGAGATGGACCTCCACCAGCCACTTCGTCCACTGATCGAGGACGAGCACCGCTAGCGAGACGAGCAGATAGCGAAGCTTGCCTATCCGGGGATCCATGTTCAATTGCGCGCTCTCCTTCCTATCGACGGCCAAATCTATCGACGGACAATCTATCGACGGACAAACTGCTCTCCGGCGGCCCGCGCCACCTCGGTGAGATCCGAAATCTTCTGGAACAGCCGGATCGCCGCGATTCCTGCCGCACCCGCCCCGGCCAGCTCCCCGAACCGCTCTAGTGTAACGCCTCCCAGCGCGTAGACGGGCAGGCCGGCCGCCGCCGCCCGGGCGAGCTCGCCCAGCCCCGTGGGCGCTCCCTTGCCCGGCGTCTCGTACACCGGGCCGAACGTCACGTAGTCGGCCCCCTCGTCCCGCGCCCGCTCGACCTCCTCGACCCGGTGGGTGGAGCGGCCGAGGAGGATGCCGGGTCCGAACCGCGCCCGCAGGGCGGCGACCGGCAGGCCGTCGGCAGGCAGGTGGACGCCGTCGGCGCCGGCCGCGAGCGCCACGTCCGCGCGGCCGTTGACCAGCAGCCGGCAGGGCGGCGGCAGCGCCTCCCGGGCGAGCCGCGCCAGGCCGTAGAGCGCGCCGTCCTCGAGGTCCTTCTCGCGGATCTGGACGGCGCCGATCTCCGCCGCCGCGAGGGCGCGGAGCCAGGGCTCCAGGGGGTGGGGAAGCGATGCGCGGTCGCTGATGGCGAGCAGGCTGAACCCTGGGCGCAACGGGCTACCGCCGCCGGAAGATGAGCTCGTCCAGGTCATGCGCGCCCCAGAGCAGGTGGATGAGACCGAAACCGCTCACCGCCGACCGGACGACGGAGTGCAGGCCGGCGGTGCGCAGGATCTCGTAGGGAGCGAGGACCAGGACGTGGTCCCAGATCGAGCTCCAGGGGGCCAGAACGAGGAATGTCCCCGCCTCGACGCAGTAGAGGATGAAGAGGATGCGGTAGAAGAAGGAGAAGCGCATGGGCGGGGGAGATTGTAGCCGTGAAATGGAAATGCCGGCCGTGAAATGGGATCAGCCGGCCGCGAAATGGAACGGCCGGCGGTTCGCGCCGGCCGTTCGGGTCGTCAGAGAGGGTCGGAGGGCCGTGAAGCCCTCCTGGCCTGGCCTTTACTCCGCGGGCGGACGCCGCTCGCGGACCTGGGGCCGGTCGTTGCCGCGACTGCCGCGGTCGCGGCTGCCGCTGTCACGGCTGTCGCTGCCACGCGACGACCGCTCGGGCTGGGACCGCTGCTCGGGCTGAGACCGCTGCTCGACGCGGGGCTCGGGCCGGGGCTCGGGAGCCCGATAGGTCGGTTGGGACGACCGGGATTCGGGCCGCGGCTCGGGCCGGACGTACGGCTCGGAGCGCTCGACGCGGTCCGGCCGGATGTACGGCGCCCGCTCCTCGGACCGCGGCATCGGGCGGTCGTACGGGTTGACCTCGGGACGCGAGTTGTCCCGCGAGCGCTCGTTCTGCCGCTGGATCTCGCCGCGGTCCACGGGCGGCCGGCGCTCCTGAACCTGGGGCCGGTCCTCCGAGCCTCGGGAGTCGCGCGACGGCGGCGACGGATCTCTTTCCGGTGCCCGCACGCCACGGTCGCCGCTGTTGTCGTTGTCGCGGGTCTCCCGGCTACCGCGGTCGGGCCGCGGCGAGCCGCCGTCCGCCTCCGGAGCCGGCCGGCTGGTGGGACGCTCCCGCACTACGGGCGCATTGCCCGAGTCGGAACCACCGGAGCCGGCCGACGACCGGTCGGGGATCCGCCCGGTCGGCTTCTCGTCCACCTCGATGCGGCGCGGCCGGGGAGCCCCGCCGTCCGCCTCGGGAGCCGGGCGGCTGCTCGGACGCTCGGGCTTCTCGACCACGATGCGCGGCCGGCCCGAGCCGCTGCCGTCGACCCCGGCCGAGGAGTCTCCGGACCGGGTCGCCGGCTTGGTCGGCTGCGTGCTTGGCTGGACATTCGGCTGGCTGCCGGGCTTGCTGGGGCTCGCGCCCCGGGGCCCGCCGTCGCCGAACACGATGCGCGGCCGGTCGGACGGCTTGTCGTAGTCGCTCGGCTGAGCGCCCCGGGTGCCGGCCTGCTGGCCGCGGCCGAGGGTGCTCGGCTTGAGCGGCGTGCCGTCCAGCACGTTGGAGTTGCCCTCGGCCCGCACGGTGCGGGCCACCGTATCGGGCAGGTTGGGCTTGCGGGCGATGAACGCCGTCACGTCCTGTAGCTCGCCGTTCCTGCCCGGCTGCCCGGCGCGCACGGCGCGCAGCACCTCCTCGGGGTTCTTCCAGGTGTTGGGCTTCAGCGGCCGGGTGTCGGTGGTGATGATGCCCCGCTCCAGGGCGTTGCGTCCGCCGTGCGAGCGGTCGACCGGCACGGCGTAGCGCTGCACGTCGCGGCGGCCGTCCCAGTAGCCGTCGCGGTAACCGCTCCGGTAGCCGTCGCGGAAGTAGGAGGCGTTGATGAAGCTCCAGCGGTCGAAGTAGCCCCAGTCGCCGCCGGCCCAGCCGTAGAGGCCGGAGCGGAAGCCGCCGCCGAAGCGCGAGCCGTAGTAGCGGGTGTAGTAGCCGGTCGGGCACCAGCCCACGTAGCTCGGGCCCCAGTACCAGTAGACCCAGGCCGCCGACCAGACGTAGCCCGGCTGCCAGACCCAGCCGTAGGCGGGCAGGTAGTCCCAGCTTCCATAGTGGTAGGGCACCCAGCCCCAGGGCTCGGACGAGATCCAGGTCAGGCCGGCCGGCGTGTAGGCCCAGCGGCCCTGCCAGTAGGGGCGCCAGTTGGAAGCCACCCGCGGGCGCCAGTAGCGCGAGCCGTCGGCGTAGATCCAGTCGCCGTAGCGTCCGAGCGAGGACGACTGGTAGCGCAGGTTGTCGTCGACCGGGCCGGCGTCGGACGAGGCGTACTGGTCGTCCAGCTGGCGCCCCCAGCGCTCCAGCGAGTCGAGAGTGTCCGCGTCGTCGATCTCGGCGCTGGCGCGGTCGCCGTCGATCACGGCCGACTCTTCGGCCCGCACGGTCTGCTTGCCGCGGTCGGTCACCACCTGGGCGGTGCCGCGGCGCACGACCACCTCGCTCCAGCCGTCGCGGTCGGCGGTCAGGCGGTAGGTGCCGAAGTTCTGGGGATAGACGGTGGCGTTGGGCGTCTCGACGCGCGGCAGCTCGTCGCCGAGAGAGTCCTCGGTGACGACGAGCTGCACGTTGCCTTCGAGGAGCCGCAGCACGGTGGCGCGGTCGTTGCCGTCCGGCGAGGCGGCCAGGTGCTCCAGGATGAGCTCGCTGCCGCCGTCCACCCGCAGGATATTGCGGTCGGCCAGCACGATCTCGACGCGCGAGCGGGCGGGGACCGAGAGCCGGTCGCCGGCCAGCACGGGCTGGTTGATCTCGGCGTCCGACCGTTCGTTGGTGCCGGCCTGCATCAGCGTGGCACTGCCCTCGACCACGCTGAGGTAGCCGTAGCTGCCCGTCTCGGCGGCAGCCGCGGGGGCGGCCGCCAGCGCGAGGAGCCCGAGGGCGAGCGCGAGACGGGAGGAGAGCCTTCTGCTGAAAGCGTTCATTTCTTTGATCTCCATAGTGGGAAGATACCTTCCGGCATCCAGGAAGAGCAACTTCCGGACCAGGTGCTTTATTCCTTTTGCCATCCCTGCAAAGTCCCTTCTTTTCAAGGCTTACCTAGCCGGTAACTGGTTATAATGGGCGCGCCTCGACAGGCTAGGGTGTCCACGGCAGGCGTCACGGGCGTCTCCTGCGCGGACGACGCGCCGGCATCCCTGGCGCTACGAGCCCCCAAGCTGTCGAGCCGTTCTCGAGTTCCATTCTGGCGGAGGTCTCTTTGGCGATCAACTGGTTCCGCGGCGGGAAGAAGCAACAACAGAAGCAGCAGCAGGATCCCCAGGAGTACACGATCGACGACCTGATCGTGCTCGAGCGCTATGAAGAAGCCGCGGAGCGCCTGCGGGCCCGTCTCAAGGAGAACCCCAACGACCTGCACGGCCACCTGCGGCTGGCCGACGTCTACACCCAGCTCCAGCAGGTCGGCAAGGCGGTCGAAGAGTACGTCTACGTGGCCGAGGAGTACGGCCTGGACGGCTTCCACGACAAGGGGATCGCGCTGCTCTCCCGGGCGATGAAGCTGGCGCCCCTCGATCCGTCGCTGCGCGCCAAGACCGACCGGCTGCAGCGCGAGAAGAGCATGGAGCACGTGCGGGGCATGGCCCTCGAAGGGCTGCGGCAGGCCGGCGGGCTGCAGGCCGGCACCTCGGCCCTGGAGCTCAAGAAGCTCTGGCACAACCTCGTCGCCAGCACCGTGGTGCAGCACCTGAGCGGCGAGCAGCTCAAGAAGCTCTTCTCGGCCATGACGCTCCTCCGCTTCGACGCCCAGGCGGAGATCGCCCACGAGGGAAGCCCGGACGGCTTTCTCTTGTTGATCGTCAACGGCCTCGTCGAGGCTTCGATCGAAGCCGGCGGGCGGGCCGTGACGATGCGCAGCTTCACCTCGGGCGACGTCATCGGCGAGGCGGCCCTGTTCGAGCGCGGCGTCTGGCCCGCCAGCTTCCTCGCCGCGGAGCCCGTCACCGCCCTCAAGCTCACCCGCGAGGGCCTGGAGCAGTGCCTGATCGGCAACTCCGACCCCCGCGGATTCCTGGAGACGCTGCGCGAGCAGCACAACGACCGCGACGTCGCGGCCATGGTGCGGCGTCTGCGAACCGGTACCTGATTACCTGATCATCCGATGGCCATACTTGCGATCCGTATCTATCCCGATCCCGTCCTGCGGGTGAAATGCCCCAGGGTCGAAGAGTTCGACGCCCGGCTGCGCAAGCTCGCCGCCGACATGGTGGAGACGATGCACGCCGCGCCCGGCGTCGGCCTCGCGGCGCCGCAGGTCGGCCGCGAGCTGCGCCTCGCCGTCGTCGACATCTCGGTGGGGGAGGACCCCGCCATGATCACGGTCCTGGTCAACCCGGAGATCGTCCGCCGGGAAGGGCAGGAGGCCGACGTCGAAGGCTGCCTCTCGCTGCCCGGCATCACCGACAAGGTGGACCGTCCGACCGCCGTCCTCGTGCGGGCGCAGGACCTCGACGGCAAGCCGTTCGAATTCGAAGCCGAGGAGTACATGGCGCGCGCCGTCTGCCACGAGATCGACCACCTGGACGGCGTCCTGTTCACCGACCACCTCCGGGGCCTGCGCAAGGAGCGGGTCCGCCGCCAGCTCAAGAAGCTGGCGGAAGAGCAGGAGGTCCGCGTTTGAGCGCCGCGCGGCGCCTCCTGTTTGCCGTGGCGGCGCTGGCGCTGGCCGCCTGCGGGGGCGGTGGAGGCGGGGGCGGCGGGCCTACCGAGCCGACGCCTCCTCCGCCCCCGGCGGCGAGCATCGTCTTCTCGGCCCAGGGGACGCCGGGAGCCAACACCCTCTTCCTGGCGAGCGGGGCGGCCACCACGGCCACCAACCTCGTCCTCGAAGTGCGGGCGAGCCAGGTCACGGACCTCTACGGCGTGGCCTTCGACCTCTCGTATCCGAGCGCCCAGCTTCAGTTCGTGCGCGCCACGGCCGGCCCGCTGCTCGCCGGCGGCGCCGTGCAGGCCGCCCCGGGCGGGGCCGGCGTCCTGGTGGTGGGCGGCACGCACCTCGGCAACGTGCCCGGCGCCAACGGCTCGGGCGTGGTCATGACCCTGGAGTTCAGCGCCGTCGGGGCCGGCAGCGGCAGCTTCGCCTTCTCGCGCAACGCCGCCCTCAACTCCGCCGGCAACACGCTGAGCGGCGTCGCCTGGCTCGCCGGCTCCGTCCAGGTGACCCGGTAGGCGTCTAGTAATAGAATCGCGCCGCCATGAGCCCAGACCTCGTCCTCTTCAACACCCTCGGGCGCAAGCTCGAGTCCTTCCAGCCCCTCGTCCCCGGCGAGGTCCGCATCTACACCTGCGGCCCCACCGTCTACAACGACATCCACATCGGCAACCTGCGCACCTTCCTGTTCCAGGACCTGCTGCGGCGCGCCCTGCGTCATCTCGGCTACCGCGTCAACCAGGTCATGAACCTGACCGACGTGGACGACAAGACCATCCTGGGGGCGCATAAAGCCGGCGTCACCCTGCCCGAGTACACCGAGCCCTTCGTCCAGACGTTCCTGCGCGACCTCGGCGTCCTGCACATCGAGCGCGTCGAGCGCTTTCCCAAGGCCACCGAGCACATCCCGGAGATGATCGACATGATCTCCCGGCTGATCGAGCAGGGCTACGCCTACGAGAGCGACGGCTCGGTCTTCTTCAGCATCGCCAAGGACTCCGACTACGGCAAGCTCTCCGGCTTCGACCTCGACCAGGCGCGCCAGGGCGAGCGGGTGGCGAGCGACGAATACGGCAAGGAGGACGTGCGCGACTTCGTGCTCTGGAAGGCCGTCAAGCCGGGCGAGCCCTCGTGGGACTCGCCCTGGGGCCCCGGCCGGCCCGGCTGGCACATCGAGTGCTCGGCCATGAGCATGAAGTACCTGGGCGAGACCTTCGACATCCACTGCGGCGGCGTGGACCTCATCTTCCCGCACCACGAGAACGAGATCGCCCAGAGTGAGTCGGCGACCGGCAAGCCCTTCGTCCACACCTGGCTGCACAGCGAGCACCTGATCGTCGACGGCCAGAAGATGTCGAAGTCGCTGGGCAACCAGTACACCCTCTCCGACCTGCTGAAGCGCGGCTCCTCGGCGCGGGCCCTGCGCTACCTCTTCCTCTCCGTGCACTACCGGCAGAAGCTCAACTTCACTTTCGAGTCGCTGGATGGGGCCGCCGGGGCCCTGCGGCGGGTCGACGAGATGCGCTTCCGCCTCCAGCACGCCGAGGAGAAGGGCGAGCCGGACGCGCGCCTGGCCGAGGCCGCGGAGCGTCTGAAGCAGGACTTCGCCGCCGGCCTGGCCGACGACCTCAACGTCGCCGTGGCCCTCGCCGCCCTCTTCGCCTTCGTCAAGGAGGTGAACGTGGCCATCGAGGACGGGCGGATCGGTGAGGGCGACCGCCAGCTCGTCCAGGACACCCTGGCCGGCGTGGACGGCGTCCTCGGGGTGCTCGACGCCACGGCCTGGGCGACCGGCGACGAGGAGGACGACAGCGCCGAGATCGACCGCCTGATCGAGGAGCGCAAGGACGCCCGCTCCCGCCGCGACTTCGCGGAATCCGACCGCATCCGCGACGAGCTCACGGCGCGCGGCGTCGTGCTCGAGGACACGCCGCAGGGGACCCGCTGGAAGAGGAAGTAGGCAGACGAAGATCTGATCGATGAGCACCGGCTTCCGCGAGCAGCCTCACATGCGAGCCCGCGGGAAGGCGGGGGAGGATGACGCCGCCCTCTGGCTCGCCGCCCACGGCTACGAGATCCTGGCCCGCAACGTCGTCAACCACGGCGGCGAGATCGATGTCGTGGCAACCGATGGCGGCACCGTCTGCTTCCTCGAGGTCAAGGCCCGGGCCGGCGACCGCTACGGCCCGGCCATCGCGGCCGTGGGCTTCGCCAAGCAGCGCCGCCTCTCCCGCGCCGCCGCCCTCTACCTGACGAAACGCGGCTGGCACGGCCGCGCCTGCCGCTTCGACGTCCTGGGCCTCGACCGCGAAGGCGAGGCCTGGCGCTACACCCTGATCAAGAACGCCTTCCCCTACAACCCGGGCCCGCCGCGCCGGCGCTCGTAGATTCCCGCTTGACAGCCCCGGGCCTCGTGACTATCCTGTGCGAGCTTGTTGGGCGGGAATAGCTCAGTGGTAGAGCACAACCTTGCCAAGGTTGGGGTCGCGGGTTCAAATCCCGTTTCCCGCTCCAGATTCTTGATTCTTTGATGACGTTCAGAGCTCCGCGGATATCTTCCGCGTTCTGCTAAGATCCAAGGGCCGCGGAATGCGGCCCTGTCCGTCTCAGGCGACGTAGCCAAGTGGTAAGGCGAGGGTCTGCAAAACCCTTATCCACCGGTTCGAATCCGGTCGTCGCCTCCATCCCGCCTTTCTCTCCAGACCGGCGACTCGAGCCGCTGCCACCCGCTCCCGGGTGAAAATTCAAATAAGTCAATAAGTTAGCCTCATTGGAGGCTGGCCGTAATTTTGCAACCTTTGATCTGAAGCCGGATCTTTCGATTCTCCGGCGAGGAGGCTTCAGATCCTGGTACCGGACCATGGGACTCGCTCGGCCGCACAGGGGCGCACGACTGCGGGGATCCGATCCCGCCGGTGGGTCCTTGCCACCGTTCTCCTCGGAACCTCGCTCCTGGCGGGACCGGCCGCCTCGGCCGACAAGGTGCCGATCGCGGTCATCGTTCACCGGCAGGTCCCCGTCGACGAGCTGAGCCTGCCGGAGCTGCGGCGGATCTTCCTGATCGAGCGCCTCGTCTGGTCGGACGGGCTGACGATCCACGTGCTGACGCCTCCCCGCGATTCTCCCGAGCGGCAGGTCCTCCTGAACAAGATCTATGGCCGGCGCAGCGAGGCGCAGTACCAGCAGTACCTGGTCAACAAGCTGTTCGAGGGCGCGGCGCCGGTCATCCCCAAGATCACGGGCTCGAACGAGATGTCGGCGAGCCTCGTGCGAGAGATCCCTGGGGCCATCGCGCTCGTGCCGATGAACAAGATCCCGCCCGGGGTGAAAGTCCTCCGGATCGACGGCAAGAAGCCGGGCGAGCGAGGCTACGAGCTGCGATGACGATGCAGGCGCGGCTCCTCGGGGCGTTCGTCGCGATCCTGGTGTTCTTCTCGCTCAACCTCGCCGTCCACAACTGGGGAGATCGCGCCCGCAGGGAGAGCCTCGCGGACCTACAGCGGGGGATCGAACGGCAGATCCTCATCCTCGCCATCGAGAAGCGCCTGAGCGAGACCCACCGGGAGATGGCCATGCTGGCGGGGATCCTCGGCGGGCAGGGACCCGGCCCGGTGAACCCGGAAGGCCAGATGGACTTCGCGGCCCGGCTCGAGCGGATCGGAGCCTCGATCGACGAGGAGCAGCGGATCGAGGGGAGCGCGACTCCGGCGGCCCGCCGGTTCGTCTCGGCCTGGCGGAGCCTCCGCGCCTCCTGGCTGCGGGCCTACGGCAGCTTCGGAGCGGACGACGAGCGGGCCATCGCCGAGCTCTCGCTGCGCTCGGACCCGCTGAGCGCCGCCATCCTCACCCGTCTCCTGCCCAACTTGGAGCGGGAGGAGAGGAGGCGGGTCCACCAGGCGAGCCGCGAGCTGCGCCGGGTCTCGGACCTGACCAACCGGGTGGAGCTGCTGTTCTTCGTGCTGTCGACGCTCGTCGTCAGCCTCGCCGCCTTCAAGGCGTCGCGGTTCCTGGTCGACGTGAACGAGGGCCTGGAAGGACGGGTGCGCGAGCGGACCCGGGAGCTGCAGCAGGAGATCCAGGAGCGGCACCGGGTGGAGGCCGCCCTGCGCCAGAGCGAGGAGCGCTACGCCCTGGCGGCCCAGGGGGCGAGCGACGGCCTGTGGGACTGGGACCTGGAGCGCAATGAGCTGTACCTCTCCCCGCGCTGGAAGGAGATGCTGGGGTTCGGCGAGCCCGAGCTGAGCGCCAGCCCGCACGAGTGGTTCGAGCGCGTGCATCCCGACGACCTGCCGAAGCTCCAGGAAGCGCTCGGCGCGCACTCGGCGGGCTCGGGCTCGCACTTCGCGAACGAGCACCGCATGCGGCACCGGGACGGCACCTACCGCTGGATGCTCGCCCGCGGGATCTCCCTCTGCGACGGCGACGGCCGGACGACGCGGATGGCCGGCTCCCAGACCGACGTCACGGAGCGCAAGCAGGCCGAGGACCAGCTCCTTCACGACGCCTTCCACGACGCCCTGACGGGCCTCGCCAACCGCAGCCTCTTCCTGGACCGGCTGAGCCTCTCGCTGGCTCGGGCGAAACGGCGCCAGGACTTCCACTTCGCCGTCCTCTTCCTCGACTTCGACCGGTTCAAGCTGATCAACGACAGCCTCGGCCACCTCGCCGGCGACCGGGCGCTCGTGGCGATCGCCCGCCGGCTGGAGAACTGCGTCCGGGCGGGCGACACCGTCGCGCGGCTCGGCGGCGACGAGTTCGCGATCCTGCTGGACGACGTCCGGCACCTGGAGGACGTCGAGAGGATCACGCGGCAGATAGAGGAACGGCTGACCGCGCCTCTCGACCTCCAGGGCAACGAGATCTACGTCAGCTCGAGCATCGGCATCGTGTTCGGCACCTCGGGCTACGACCGGCCGGAGGACGTGCTGCGCGACGCCGACGCCGCCATGTACCGGGCCAAGGCCCTGGGCAGGTCCCGGCACGAGATCTTCGACGAGGCGCTCCACCTGGAGGCGATGGACCGTCTGAGGCTCGAGAGCGATCTGCGGCGCGCCGTCCAGGAGCAGAGCTTCGGGCTTCAATACCAGCCGATCGTGTCCCTGGCGGACGGCCGGGTGACCTGCTTCGAGGCCCTGGTGCGCTGGCGGCATCCGGTGTGGGGGCTCGTGCCGCCCGACCAGTTCATCCAGGTGGCCGAGGAGACGGGACTGATCCTGCCGATCGGCCGCTGGGTGCTCTCGGAAGCCTGCGGCAAGATCAAGAAATGGCACCGGGAGTACCCCTCCGACCCGCCGCTGGCGATGAACGTCAACCTGTCGCGGCGCCAGCTCCTGCAGGCCGATCTCGTCGAGCAGATCCACTCGTGCCTCAAGGAATCGGGGGTGCCGCCGGAGTGCATGCGGCTCGAGATCACGGAGAGCTCGATCCTCGAGAACCCCGAGGCCGCCGCGGACCTCCTGAAGCACCTCAAGTCCCTGGGCGTCGGCCTGTGCATCGACGACTTCGGGACGGGCTACTCGTCCCTGAGCTCCCTCCAGCAGTTCCCGGTCGACGTCCTGAAGATCGACCGCTCCTTCATCCGCGGCATGGGGACGGAGGGCGACCGGGACGAGATCGTCCGCGCCGTGGTGGGGCTGGCGCACAGTCTTCGTCTGCAGGTGGTGGCCGAGGGCATCGAGACGGAGGGCCAGCTCGCGCGGCTCAAGGCCATGGGCTGCGACCTCGGCCAGGGCTACCTGCTCAGCAAGGCCCTCGACCTGGAGGGGGCCGAGCGCCTCCTGGAGCGGGCGGCGGGCGCTTCGGCGAGCTCGATCGTCCAGACAGTGGGTCCTGTATAATCCTCCCTAAATCGATGCCTTGACGATCTGGCTGCGGGGGAGGACGATGGAGCCGAGGCCTGCCGAGCCCGAGTGGGGACCCGTGAAGCGGCTGCTCTTCCGCTTCCTGTTCGCGTACCTGTTCCTCTACATCTTTCCGTTTCCCCTCGACATCCTGCCCGTCGTCGGCATGGCCGCCGAGCCGTACCAGAGCTTCTGGAACGCGGCCGTGCCCTGGGTCGGCCGGCACGTGTTCCACGTCGCCATCACCGTCCAGCCCAACGGCAGCGGCGACACGACCTACAACTACGTTCAGGTGTTCTGTTATCTCGTCCTGGCGCTGACGGCGGCGGCGGTCTGGACGCTGCTCGACCGGCGGCGGCGCAACTATGCCCGGCTCAACGAGTGGCTGCGGGTCTACGTTCGCTTCTCGCTCGCCACGGCGATGATCTCGTACGGCGCGATGAAGGTCATCCCGGCGCAGTTCCCCGGCCCCTCGCTCGACCGGCTCCTGCAGCCCATCGGCGACGCCTCGCCGATGGGGCTCCTGTGGACGTTCATCGGAGCTTCCAAGAGCTACAACATCTTCTCCGGCCTGGGCGAGATGCTCGGCGGCCTGCTGCTCCTCACGCGCCGCACCACGACGCTGGGAGCCCTGGTGTCCAGCGCCGTCCTGGTCAACGTGGTGATGCTCAACTTCAGCTATGACGTGCCCGTCAAGCTGTACTCGTCCCACCTGCTCGCCATGGCCGTCCTCCTGATGGCTCCCGACGCGCGGCGGCTCGCCGACCTGCTGGTGTTCAACCGCCCCACGGCGCCCGCCGAGATCCGTCCGCTCTTCGAGCGCCGGTGGCTCCATCGCGGCGCGCTGATCCTCCGCACCGTCTTCGTGCTGGCCTTTGCCGCGTGGTCCCTCTACGGGGCATACGATGGGCGCAAGAACTACGACCTCGTGACGGGGCCCCGGCCGCCGCTCTACGGGATCTGGAACGTCGAGGATCTCGAGGTCGACGGCCGGCCCCAGCCGCCGGGGACCCCGGACCCGGCCCAGTGGCGGCGAGTGGTCTTCGGCTACCCCGGCACTTTCGCCGTCCAGCTCGGGAACGACTCCCGCCAGCGCTATCTCCTCAAGCTCGACGCCGCCAAGAAGACGCTCGGCCTGAAGAAGCGCGACGATCCGGAATGGCAGACGACGATCTCCTACCGGCAGCCGGGGCCGGGCCTCCTCCTGCTGGAGGGGCCCTTGGACGGGCACAAGCTGCGGGTGAAGCTCCGGCATACCGAGATCCCCCAGTTCCGGCTGGTGAATCGCGGCTTTCACTGGATCAACGAGTACCCGTTCAACTATTGACCTGCTGGTAGCCGCAATGCGGCGAGGTTCAGGAAGCTCGAAAGAAGTAGCACTACTGGTCGGTAACCGGCCGGGAGTCAGACAGGCCAATGTTTTGCATCCCTTCTAGCATCGGATGCCGCGGCCTGCTATCATCGTCGCAGTGCGGCATAGCCGGGGGGACGGCCCCGGCCCGCTCAAGCCAATCAAAGGGGAAGAGACATGTCGAAGGAGTTGGAGCAAATCAGCGAGCTGGAGTCGAGGAAAGTGGCGGAGGCCTCTCGCGAGACCGAGTGGAAGCAGCCGAGCTTTCTGCGCGAGATGTTCCTTGGCAACTTCCGGCTGGACCTGATCCATCCGTACCCGCAGCCGGAGCAGGAACGCCCCGAGTTCGCCGCTTTCTACAACGCGATCAAGGAATTCCTTCGTGACGAGGTGGATCCGGTCGAGATCGACACCACGGGCGAGTACCCGGAGCACGTGGTGGACGGCCTGCGCAAGCTGGGTGCCTTCGGCATGAAGATTCCCAAGAAATACGGTGGCCTGGGCTTCACCAACGTCGAGTACCAGAAGGTCATGCAGCTCCTGGGCTCGATCGACGGCAACCTCTCGGCGCTGCTGTCGGCCCACCAGTCGATCGGCGTGCCGCAGCCTCTGAAGCTGTTCGGCTCGGACCTGCTGAAGAAGAAGTACCTGAGCCGCTGCGCCGCGGGCGACATCTCGGCCTTCGCCCTCACCGAGCCGCAGGTCGGCTCCGATCCGGCCCGCCTGATGACGACCGCCGAGAAGACCCCCGAGGGCGACGCCTACATCCTCAACGGCGAGAAGCTCTGGTGCACCAACGGCACCCTCGCGAAGCTGCTGGTGGTGATGGCGAGCGACCCCAAGACGAAGAAGATCAGCGCCTTCGTCGTGGAGACGGGCTGGGCGGGCGTCAAGGTGGAGCACCGCTGCCACTTCATGGGCCTGCGGGCGCTCGCCAACGCCGTCATCAGCTTCAAGGGTGTGCGGGTGCCGGCCGAGAACCTGATCGGCGACGAGGGCAAGGGCCTGAAGATCGCCCTGACCACCCTCAACGACGGCCGCCTGTCGATCCCCAACGGCTCCGTGGGCACGGCCAAGCTGTGCCTGGAGATCTGCCGCAAGTGGGCCTCCACGCGGGTGCAGTGGGGCAAGCCGGTTGGCAAGCACGAGGCGATCGCCCACCTGATCGCCGACATGGCGGCCACGACCTTCGCCATGGAGGCCATCGCCTCCCTGGCGACGGAGATGTCCGACCAGGGCGGCTACGACATCCGCCTGGAGGCCGCGGCCTGCAAGGAGTGGAACTCGGACCGCACCTGGGAGATCGTGGACAACACGATGCAGATCCGCGGCGGCCGGGGTTACGAGACGGAGCCTTCGCTCAAGGCCCGCGGCGAGCAGCCGATCGGCGTCGAGCGGATGATGCGCGACTACCGCATCAACAAGATCTTCGAGGGCTCGTCCGAGATCATGCACCTGTTCATGGCCCGCGAGGCCGTGGACAAGCACCTCCAGGTGGCCGGCGCCATGATCGATCCCGAGAAGAGCGTGGCGGAGAAGCTCGCCGAGCTGCCGAAGATGGGCGCCTTCTACGCCTCCTGGTATCCCACCCGGTGGCTGGGCTGGGGCCAGTGGCCGCGGTTCCAGGAGTTCGGCGAGATGGCGACTCACCTGCGCTTCTGCGAGCGGAACACCCGGCGCCTGTCGCGCCAGATCTTCCACGGCATGATCGTCCACCAGGCCAAGCTGCAGCACAAGCAGGGCTTCCTGTTCCGCCTGGTGGACATCGCCAACGAGCTGTTCGCCATGGCGGCGTCCGTCTCGCGCGCCCAGGGCATGGCCGACGCGGGCCATCCCGAGGCGGCCAACGCGGCCGAGCTGGCGGATCTCTTCTGCCGCGGCTCGCGGCGGCGGATCGTCAAGCTGTTCCACGACCTGTGGGCCAACGACGACGTCCGCAAGTACAAGGTGGCCCTCAAGGTGCTCGACGGCAAGCACGCCTGGATCGAGGAGGGCATCCTCAGCCTGGAGGACCGCTCCGTGAGCGCGGCGGACCTGAAGCCCGAGACGGTCGGCGGCGGCAAGGCCGAGCCCGTCCCCATGCCCAAGGTGCGGCCGGTCGGCACGCACTGAAGACCGTTCAGGTGGGGTAGGATCGCGCCGTGCGCGCCATCCTCCCCACCACTGATCGCAGCGAAAACTCCGTTCCCAATCTAGGCGACCTCCCCGACCCGGTTCCCGGGCCGGGCGAGGTCCTCGTCGCCGTCGAGGCCGCGGGCCTCAATCACGCCGATCTCCACCAGCTCCGGGGCAACTACCCGCCGCCGCCCGGCGAGAGCCTCGTGCCGGGCCTCGAGTGCGCCGGCGTCGTGCTGGACGCGGAGAAGGGGAGCCCCTGGCAGCCCGGCACCCGCGTCATGGCCCTGGTGGGCGGCGGCGCGCACGCCACCCGCGCGGCCATCCCCGTGGGGCAGCTCATGCCCGTTCCCGACAACCTCTCGCTGATCGAAGGCGCCGCCATTCCCGAGGCTGGCCTCACTTCCTGGGTGAACCTGGTGGTGGAGGGCGGCCTCGAAGCCGGCGAGACGGTGCTGGTGACCGGCGCCACGGGCGGCATGGGGAGCTTCGCCGCCCAGCTCGCCCGCGAGCTGGGCGCGCGGGTGCTGGCCGCCGGCCGCAGCCGCGAGCGGCTGGAGATGCTGCGCGGCCTGGGCATCGAGGAGGTCTGCCTGGAAGGCTCGAGCCTGGCCCGGCAGGTGCGCGAGGCGACCGGCGGCCGGGGCGTGGACCTGGTCATCGACTTCACGGGCGGCCCCGACTTCGGCAGCCATCTGGGCGCGCTGGCGAACCGCGGCCGGCTGGTGCTGGTGGGGCTCGTGAGCGGCCGCAAGGCGGAGCTGGAGCTGGGGCCCATCATGAGCCGCCGGCTGCGCATCGTCGGCTCCGTTCTGCGGGCCCGGCCGCGGGAGGAGAAAGCGCGCCTCACCGCGGACTTCGCCGCCTTCGCCCTGCCTCGCCTGCGCGACGGGCGCCTCCGTCCCGTCGTGGATCGCGTCTTTCCCCTGGAGCAGGTTGGCGAGGCCTACAAGGCTTTGGAGCGGGGCGGGGCGTTCGGCAAGATCATGCTGTCGATGATTTGAGGCGGCGGCAGGCTTCCCCGGAGAAAAAATAAGATTACCCGGGGCAAAATAAGATTGCCTGGGACGGCGTAAGATTATCCGGGGGAAATTAATCTTACGCGGAAGCCGCGTAATCTTATCCGCGGCGACGTAAGATTACACGCGACGAAATAAGATTATCCGGAGCGGCGCAAGGTTGCCCAGGGAAAATTAATCTTACGCGGAGCCGTGCAATCTTACCCGCGGCCGCGTAAGCTTGCTGGCAGCAAAAATAAGATTACCCGCGGCAAAATAAGATTACACGCCGCGAAATAAGATTGCCCACGGCAAAATAAGATTGCACGCGGCGGAATAAGATTATCCGGGCCGGCGTAAGATTGCCTGGGGAAAATCAATCTTGCGCGGGGCCGCGCAATCTTCTCCGCGGCCGCGTAAGATTATCCCGGGAAAAAATAAGATTATCCGGGGCCGTGAGCGGCGGCGGGCTTCGCGCCTACCGCTGCCCCCACGAAAATGTCCCGGCTCAGGAACGAGGTGGTCGCGGCGATCTCGTCGCGCACGGCGACGGCCACCCGCTGCTCGCCGGGCGAGAGCTGCAAGGTCAACGTATAGACGTAGAACTGGCCCATGGCCGTCAGGATCTGCTTGCGGGGGATGTCGAGGGGCACCCTCACCTGGCGCACCGGCGAGTTGTCGCCCTCCGGGTTCCGGGTCACCACGAACAGCCGCAGGCTGCCCTGGAACTTCTCGTCGCGGTTGAGCACCGCCAGCTTGAAGAGCGGGATCTTCAGGCGGATGGGGACGGCGACGGAGCCCGACGCGGAAAGGGTCTGGTCCCCGATCTCCACCGTGATGTCCAGCGGGTTATCCTCCAGGCCATGGAGGAGCGCCGCCAGCGTGCGGTCCACCATGCGCTCCGCGAGCGGCTTGTCACGGTAGCCCTGGCGGTAGCGGAGCTTGATCCCCGGCTTTTTCGCCTTGACCTCGATCCGGTGCTCGCGGCCGTCGCCCGTGTGCGCCGAGGCATAGCCGAGCGAGTAGTAGTTGGAGAAGTCCTGCCGCACCCGGGCGAGGTCCGGCAGGAAGTCGTTGGCGTTGAGGATCGCCCGGCCGCCCGTATCGGAGGCCATGGCGCTGAGAGAGCTCTGGAAGTTCGCGATCTTCATGCTCTGGAGGCCGGGGAGTTGGATGACCCTCTCGCCGGGATCGAATTCCACATCGGCGGACGCGTTCCCCTGCAGCCCGCTCGCCTGGATCGGATAGAGGGTGACCCGGTTGGCGTTGGCGTGCGCGGTGAGCGCCGAGAGATTCCCGGCGGTGCTGAACTTCTGGGCGTCGAGCATGGCCTGCTGGGCCCGGTAGGCCGATGGCGGGAGCGAGGACGCGTCGTAGACCCCCGATTCGCGGGTCGCCTGGAGCCCGGAGGTCGTCGCGACCCCTCCGCAGATCTCGAAAAGCACCTGGAAGAGCTCTTCCCCGGGGTTGACGGGCAGGCCGTCGCTGATGTGGATCACAGCCTTGCGGCCGGGGACTCCGGCCAGGGAGTTCACCAGGAGGGTGAGGGATTTGAGCGACCGCAGGATGTCGTCGCGAGTGGACTCGGCGTAGCTCTCCACCGGCGTGACGATGTCGATGCCGCAGGGATCTCCCTGCTTGACGTTGATTTCCTGGATGCTGAGCAGGGTCCGCAGCGCGGTGCTCCGCGACCGGTCGGCTTCGCCGCCGCGAACGGGGAGCAGCTCCATCTCTCGCAGGGCGGCGTCGAGGACCGCGAGATCGTCGGTGAAGGGTTGGCGGACGTGCAGCCCCGGGTCGCCGGTCGCCAGCATCACGCGGTCGCCCTTGCGGACGTTCTGGGAGAGGAAGCGGCGGACCTGTTCCAGAGCCCGGGCACGGCTCCCCGGATGGAGATGGACGTTGTCGACGAAGAGCACGAGGCTCAGGGGATTGTCCGGCACGGCGGCGGGGCTTCCGCCGTCCGAAACGGCGGCCGGGCTTCCGCCGTCCGGCACGGCGGCCTCTGGCGCGGAGACGGAGCCCGCGGGGGAGGCCTCGGGCGCCGCCGCGGCCTCGGCGATGGCGAAGTTGGTGATCTCCACGGGCTTGCCGTCCTCGAAGAGGGCGAAGTCCTCCTTCTTCAGGCCGTTCACCCGGTTGCCGGCCTTGTCGGTCGCGTAGACCTCGATGTTGACCACGTTGACTTCCACGACCTCCCCGAAGGTCGGGGGTGGGGGAGCCTGAGCGGGCCTTGCCTGAGCGGCCAGCATTGGAGCGCTGGCGGCGAGCACGAGCGGAAAGACGGCGCGGAGTCTCATTCGGAGATCTCTTAGCGGTTGGCCGCGGCGGCCTTCGTGCCCACGGTCACGGCACGGCTCAGGTAGGAGGCGGTGGTGGCGATCTCGTCCCGCACGGCCACGGCCACCTGCTGCTCGCCCGGGGGGAGCTGGAGCGTCAGGGTGTAGACGTAGAACTGGCCCATGGCGTTGAGCACCTCCTTGCGGGGGATGTTGAGGGGCACCGCCACCTGGCGCACCGGCGACATGTTGCCCTCCGGATTGCGGGTCGTCACGAACACCCGCAGGCTTCCCTGGAAGGTGTCGTCGCGGTTGAGGATGGCCAGCTTGAAGAGCGGGATCTTGAGCCGGACGGGCACCGAGACCGTGCCGGAGGGGCCGGGGGTCTGGTCGCCGACCTCCACCGTGATGCCCAGCGGGTTGTCCTCGATGCCGTAGAGCAGGGCGGCGAGGGTGTGGTCCACGGTCTTCTCCACGGCGGGCTTGTCGCGGTAGCTCTGGCGGTAGCGCAGGCGCACGCCGGGCCGCTTCACCTTGACCTCGATCTTGTGCTCGCGGCCATCGCCGTTGTGCGACGGGGCGAAGCCCAGGGAGTAGAAGCTCGCGAGGTCCTCGCGCATGCGCCCGAGATCGGGCAGGAAGTTGTTGGCATCCAGGATCGCCCGGCCGCCCGTATCCGCGGCCAGGAGCTGGAGGGACTCGCGGCTGTTCGTCCGCAGGACGGCGCCGATGGCGGGGAACTGGAACAGCCGGTCCTCGGGGCCGAAGGAGGCCTCGGAGGCGTCGGTGCCCTGGAGCCCCGAGGCCTGCAGGGTGTAGAGGGTGACCCGCTGGGCGTTGGCGTGCGCCGCGAGCACCTGGAGGTTCTTCGCCACGCTGTAGCTCTGCGCGTCGAGGGGACCCTGGGAGGCGGCCTGATAGGCCGACGGCCCGATCTCGCGCGCGTCGAAGACGTTGAAAGGGTCCACCTCGCCGCCTTCGGAGGGCTTCTGGGGCCTCCCGCCCCCATCCTCGTTTCCGGCGCCGGTCGAAACCTGGGAGCCCGCGATGGCCTGCCGGCCAAAGCCGCCGGTGGCGCCGCCGCCGCAGATCTCGACCAGGAACTGGAACAGCTCCTCGCCGGGGTTCATCGGCAGGCCGTCGCTGACGTGGAGCACCGCCTTGCGCCCCGGCACGCCGGAGAGCGAGTTGACCAGCACCGTCAGGGCACTGATCGTGCGCAGCACCTCCTGGCGCCGGCCGGAGGCATAGGCATGGGCGGGCCCCGCGATGCTCTGGGGGCACGGCAGGGGCTGGGGATCGATCAGCGCGTCCGTCTGGATGGCGATGATGGACTGGAACGCCTGGTGCCGGTCGTTGGCGGTCTCGAGGCCGTGGACCACCAGTTTCCGTGTGTCGTCGAGGGCCTTGGCGATGGCCGCGGGATCCGAGGTGAAGGGGAGCCGGACGTTCACCCCGAGGTCCTGGGTGACCAGCATGACGCGGTCCCCGGGGCGGATCTGGGTGGTGAGGAACTCGCGGAGCTGGCCGAGGGCCCGGGCGCGGCTGGCCGGGCGGAGGTTCTGGTTGTCGAAGTACACCACCAGGTTCCAGGCGTCCTCGGGCGCTCCCGCCTCCGGGGCGGCGCCGGCCGCGTCCCTGGGCCGGGCGGCGGCCGAGGACGAGACCGTGCCGCTCACCGTCTCGAAGTTCGAGATCTCGACCGGCTTGCCGTCCTCGAGGAGCTGGAAGTCCCCCTGGCGCAGGTCGTTGATCCGGTTGCCGGCCTTGTCCGTCGCCCAGACCTCGACGTTGACGACGTTGACCTCCACCACCTCGCCGAAGCTCGGCGGCGGCGGCGCCGCCGCCGGGGGCTTGGCGCCGAGGGCCGGTAGGGCGGCGGCCAGCAGGAGAAAGCAAGCTGCGGAGCTGGGCTTCATGAGCGTCTCCTAAGGGTTGTGGGCCGTGGCTTCGGCATTTACCGTGCTCCCCACATGATTTCCTACGATATTTCCTACATTATTTCCTACGATGAGGGCCCGACTGAGATAGGACGTGGTGGCGGCGACTTCGTCCCGCACCCCCACGGCCACCTTCTGCTCGCCGGGCGGAAGCTGCAGGGTCAGCGTGTAGACGTAGAACTGGCCGAGCGCGGTGAGGACCTCCTTGTGGGGGATGCGGATCGGCACCGGAATCTGCTTCACGGGCGTCACCCGGCCGTCGGCGCCGCGCGTCGCCACCAGCACGCGCAGGTTCCCCTGGTAGAGGCCGTCGCCCTTCAGCATGGCCACCTTGAACAGGGGGATGCGGAGGAGCACGGGAACGGTGACGCTGCCGGCCGGCCCCGGCGACTGCTCGCCCAGCTCGAGGGCAACTCCCATGGGGTTGTCCTCGATGTCGTAGAAGAGGGCCGCCAGGGTGCGGTCCACGGCCCTTTCCAGGACGGGCTTGTCGCGGTAGGTCGCGCTGTAGCGGAGCTGGGCGCCGCGGCGCTTCATCCGCACTTCGAGGCGGTGCTCCGCGCCCTTGCCGCTCTTGCCGTCGTCCTTGTGCGCCGGCACGAAGCCCAGCGAGTAGTAGCTCGAGAAGTCCTCCCGCATCCGCGCGAGGTCGCGCCCGAAGTCGTTGACGCCGAGGATGGCCCGCCCGCCCGTGCCCGAGGCGAGCGCGGTGAGGGAGTCCTGGAGGCTGGCCCGCTGCGCCCTGCCGATGGAGGGGAACTGGAACAGCCGGTCCGTCGGCCCCGCGCTGGCGTCGGAGCCCGCGGGAGCCTCCGCGCCGGAGGCTTGCAGCATGTAGAGGGTCACCCGCTGCGCGTTGGCGTGGGCCACCAGGGCGTCCAGGTCCTTGGCGATGCTGTACGCCGCGGCATCGATGGCGGCCTGCGAGGCGGCCTTGTAGGACCCGGGGCCGAGCGCCAGCGTGTCGTAGACGGCCAGGGGATCGAGCTGCTGGGACCGCGGCTTGGGCTTGGGCAGGGTGCCGTCCGCCTCCAGGTCCTCGTCCTCGTCGTTCTCCGGGGCATTGCCGGGAGTGGTGCTGCCGAGGCCCGAGGAGGCGCCGCCCCCGCAGAGCTCCGCCAGGAACTGGAAGACCTCCTCGCCGGGCATGGCCGGAATGCCGTCGCTGATGTGCAGCACCGCCTTGCGGCCCGGCACGCCCGACAGGGAGTTCACCAGCACGGTGAGGGCTCCCAGGGTGCGCAGCGACTCGTCGCGGCGGAGCTCGGCGAAGTCGTGGGCCGGCCTGGCGATGCTCAGCGGGCAGGGCAGCGGATGGGTGAAGTCGGCCACCGACGCCTCCTGGATCGTCATGATCTGCCGGAACGCCTGCTGCCGCTCGAGGTCGCTGGAGCCGCCACGGGCGGCGAGCCCTTCCATCTCCGCCAGCGCCGCCTTGACGGCGGCCGGATCCGAGGTGAAGGGGAGGCGGATCTTGAGCCCCATGTCGTAGGACACCAGCATCACCCGGTCGCCGGGCGCGAGCTGCCCCAGGAATTCCTGGAGCTGCCGCAGGGCGCGCGTCCGGTTGCCGGGGTGGATGTTGAAGTTGTCGACGTAGACGATGAGGTTCCAGGCGTCCTCGGGGGCCGGGGCGGCGGCCGCGAGGAGGTCGGGGCTGGGGACCGCCGCCGCTGCCGCGCCGTCATCCTGGGACGCGACGCCGCCCGCCACGACGGCGAAGTTCGAGATGGGCACCCGCTTGCCGTCCTCGAAGAGCTCGAAGTCCTTCTTCCGTAATCCCTTGATTGGATTGCCGCTGGAGTCGGTGACGCGGACGTCGACGTTGACCACGTTCACTTCCACCCCGGCCGTGAAGGACGGGGGAGCGAGCATGTCGTCAACGGGCGGATCGGCGGCGAACGCGAGGCCGCCGAAGCCGCTGGAGAGCAGCAGCGGAATCGCGAAGACGAAGCCGGCTTTCATTGGAGCCCCTCCCAAAGCAGAACAGTGATTTGGCAAGAGCATGCAAGGGTTGATCCATACCTCTCTACAGGGGAGCGCTCGCCGGAACGTCCTCCGGAGCTGACGGTGCGATCTCCCTTCGGGGGCGCCCCTGCGGCACCCGCCACCAGAGCGCCGCGGTGAGTCCCAGGCCCATCAGGGTGAGCACGAGGCTCCCCTCCGGGCCGAAGGGGCCGCCGGTCAGCCTTTCGTCCCCCGTGACGGACACCTCGAGCAGGTGAAAGAGCCGGACGCCGCTGACCGGCAGCGAGAGCAGGCAGGCGACGGTGAAGTTCCAGACGCCGTGGGCGATGGCCGCCCCCCACAGGCTGCCGCTCCTCTCCACCAGGGCGGCGAAGACGAGGCCGGCGAGGACGAGGTTGAGCAGTGCCAGGGCGGAGACGCCGGGATTGGCCGCGTGGAGCAGCGAGAACAGCACCGAGGAAGCCAGGGCCGCCCACCCGGGCCGCCAGCGCTCCTTGAGGGCACGGTAGATGTAGCCGCGCACCACCCACTCCTCGAATCCCCCCTGAATCAGGAACAGCAGCAGCAGGACGCCCAGGAGAAGGACGGGCGGCAGCGGCCGCCACCAGGAAGGGCCGCCCGCCGCGAATTCCGGGCTGACGCCGCCGGCGTGCAGCGACGCCAGGGACGCCGGGAGGGCGAAGATCAGCAGCAGCCAGCACCCGACCAGCGCCAGGGCTCCCAGGGAATAGGTGACGAGCTGCCGCCGGGCCGTCCGGGGGCCGCCCTTCGGCCAGCGGGCGCCCAGGCTCGCCAGCGTCCGCCGGTCGAGGAACCGGACGAACAGCCAGGTCAATCCCACCGTCAGCGGGACCTGGCAGGCCACGCCCACCAGGAGGAGCTCCGTCGACTGCAGGAACCCTCCCTCGCGGAGGAAGCGGTCCGGGAGGGCGAAGGCGAGAGCCTGGAAGAAAAGGGCGACGGCGACCTCGGCCGCGAAGTAGGCGGCCAGGTAGAGCGTCGCTCGGACGAGCGGGTGCCAGCGCGGGCGCGGCGGCGCCGGCTCGGCCGGAAGCGGCGAAGGCACGGGATCGAAAGGCGGAGTGGCGCCGAGCGAGGTTTCCAAGATTCTCCTTAGGAGCGTGGAGGGATTCTATACCGGCCCGGCGGCCGAGAGTGGCACGACAGTTGCTATCTAACCTAAACGGGGAGAAGAAAACGAACACCAAACGCAGTCAAAGGAGGATCGTCACATGATTAACCTTATTCTCATCCTGATCGTCGGTGGCCTCATCGGTTGGATCGCCAGCATCGTGATGCGCACGAACGCCCAGCAGGGCGTCCTGCTCAACATCATCGTCGGCATCGTCGGCGCGCTGCTCGCTGGCTTCCTTCTCGCTCCGTTGTTCGGCACGGGCACCATCACGCAGGGCAACTTCAGCCTGCCCGCCCTGCTGGTCTCGTTGCTGGGAGCGGTCGTCCTGCTCGCCATCGTCAATCTGTTCCGTCGCGGCGCCGTCCGCTAACCGGATCTTCCAAGAGCGTGTTGGGCCGCGAGGGTTGGGATTCGTCCCAACCCTCGCTTCGCGTTTGGGGAAGCTGAATTTTCGTTGGGAGTCCTCGATCGCGAGCCCGAAGGGCGGCATACCCCTAGCCCAGGGCGAGAGCCCTGGGTACAAGCGCCCAACCTTTCCCATGAGCCCCGCCAGGGGCGGCAGAATTCCAGGGCTCACGCCTTGGAAAAGTCTGTCGCCCCTGGCGGGGCTCTTAGATTTTGGGGATTCCGCGGTCCCAGGGCTCCCGCCCTGGGCTAGGAGTATGCCGCCCTTCGGGCTCGCGATTTACGACTCCCAATCCTCTGCGTGCACCTTTTACAAAGGTTGCCGCGGCACCCCCGCCGCCATCCCTCAGAGCGCGGGTGCCTTGGTGGTCTCGAGGGCTTTCTGGACCCCCTCGGGACGGTTCAAACCCTGCCGCGCCAGCTCGTCGCGGATCCATTGCGCGGCCATGAGGTTGCCTTCCTTCGGGTAGTGGAGGGAGTTCTTCTTCGCCATCTTCCCCTCCGGATCGTAGCGCTGGAAGCCGTCCCCCAGGTCGATCACGCGGTAGCCGCGGCGCCGCAGCTCGTCGAGGAGCGGCTTGTAGGTGACCTCGTCGCCCTTGAGGCGCCGGCGGATGTCCTTCTTCTGGGGGTACATCACCAGGATGGGCAGGGAGCCGTTGGCGAGCGATTCGCGGTAGAACTGGTCGAGCACCCTCAGCGTCACATCGTAGGCTTCCGACCGGGTGTTGTAGAGGCCGTCCGGCTGGAAGATCGGCTGGTTGAAGTACTGGTCCCCGATGATCCGCGCGAAGCGCACCGAGGGCAGGAAGTCGCCGCGGCTCCGCCGGTTGTTGCGCCGGTAGAAGTAGTCGTGCTCGCCCAGGCGCGGCAGCCACGTCTCCGGGTCGCGCAGGACCTGGCGGTACTCCTCGATGCTCCGGATGGGATTCTCGAGCAGCACCAGCTTGCCGCCCTGGACGGCGAAGCGGGGCTTGCTGAAGGGCAGGCCGCTGCGGGTGAAGTAGAACGGCCTGAAGGTGTTGACCATCCGGTTGACGTTCTCGGACATGTGGCCGATGAGCACCACGGCGGGGTGGTAGGAGGCGCCCTCGCGGCGATAGCGCAAAAGGCCCTGCCCCGGGTCCGAGCCGGGGATGCCGAAGTTGATCACCTCGAGGCCCGGCTCCAGCTTCTCCAGCCGTTCTTCCCAGGTGAAGCCCGTCCCGACGCCGCTCGCGTGGGTGAACGAATCGCCGAAGGCGGCGACGCGCACCTTTCCCGGCGGCGGCTCGAGGCCGTACTCCCGGGTGGCCCGCACCCCCTTGCTGTTGGCCTTGTACAGGGGCTTGTTGCCGTTGGGCCGGATGGTCCATCCCAGGTCGGCGTCGAACACCAGGTAGGACGAGGTGTCGGAGATCTGGGCTTCGAGGATGCCCTTGTGCTTGTCGTTCAGGTCCTCGACGAGGGTGGGCTGGTACTCCAGGTTCTTGTACCGCTTGAGCGCCCAGAGGCCGCCCAGGCAGGCCAGCTCCACGGCGAGCCAGAGGACGGCGAGCAGGACGAGCGAGAAGAAAACCTTCTTGCGGGTGGAAAAAGGCGCGGCCATAGGAAGAACGGCATTCTACCCGATCGGCCCCGGAGCGTTGATTCCATCGAATTATTCACGTAGAGTAATATCTAGGAATAAGTGATCGCCGCCAATTCAGAGAGGAGGCCCGATGCAGTCCCAGCCCAAAATCCGGCGTTTTCCCCGTGTCCCGGCCGAGCACGCCGTAATGGTCCGCCTCCTTGGGGTACAGGCATTCGAAGAGTTCGCCCGCACCCGGGTGCTCGGTCCGGGCGGCTGCATGTTCGTCAGCGAGGAGTCCCTCGGCTACGGCTCGCTGATGGAGCTTTCGATCGCGCTGCGCGGCCGGGTGGTGAAGACGGACAGCCGGGTCGTCTACGAGTACCAGAAGAGCGCGACCGAGCACCAGGTGGGCGTCGAGTTCCTGCGCATCAGCCCCGCGGACCGCGCCTTCATCGAGTCGCTCGTCGGGCGCCCGAGGCTTGGCGGCGAGCCGGCCGTCAGTCCATCCTGAGCTCCAGGAAGGCCGTCCCCGGGACCGGATTGAACCGGTAGGGCGGGATCTCGCGGAAGCCGAGGGCGCGGTAGAGGCCCCGCGCCCGCTCCATGGACGGCACGGTGTCCAGCCGCATGCGGGAGTACCCGATCCCGCGCGCCTCGGCAATGACGGCCTCCACGAGGGCCCGGCCCACCCGCAGGCCCTGGAAGGCCGGCCGCACGTAGAGCCGTTTCATCTCGCACACCCCGGTTTCCATTTCCCGCAGGGCCACGCACCCCGCCGTCCGGCCGTCGTGGAGGGCGAGCAGCAGCCGTCCGCGCGGCGGGGCATAGGCGCCGGGCAGACTCGCCAGCTCCGCCGCGAAGTCCTGGAACCCGAGATCGAAGCCCAGCGAAGCGGCGTACTCCTCGAACAGCGCGCGAGCCTCGGCGATCTGCTCCGGGGATTCCGCGTGGATGATTTCCATCGCCTAGGAACTGGACCGGAGCGTAAAGACGATCGCTCCGAGGGAGGCGAACACGAAGATCAGGGGCACCAGGGCCGCTAAAAAGTACTCGGTGCTGAAATCCCGGTTCAGAACCGCCTCCGAGGGATCGTCCGGATTGACGTAGCAGACCGTCCGCGTGAGCGGCGGCAGGCGGCGCACGGCGCGCTCCTTGACCTCCCGGCCGCCGCTCGAGCCGCCCAGGAACTGGTAGCGGTCCGACTTGTACTCCTGACCCTGGAAGGTATAGGAGAAGGACACGTCCACGCTGTAGGTGGTGCTGTCGTCGCCCGAGTGGGTGCCCAGCTCGCTGCTCAGGATGGTGCAGGGCACGGCCGGCCAGGACTTCGCCTTCAGGACCTTGAAGGACGGGGCTACGAAGAGGAAGGAGGTGCCGATCCCGACGAGCAGGAAGAGCGACAGGAAACCCACGATGCAGCCCCGGTTGCCCATTTCCGCTCTACCGTCCGGCCTTCGGCAATCCCCGGCCCGTCGCCAGGTAGGTGGCGAAGCTGCCCAGCCAGTGGCCGCCCTCGTAGTGCGCGCCCGTCACGGACGCCAGGCCCGACTCCCGGTGGGCGGCGGCCGCGGCGCGCAGGGCCGGCAGGCGCGAATCGTTCGCCGGCAGGCCGGCGGCGATCCCTTCGAGCATCCAGGCGCGGGAAAGGTTGAGGCCGTCGAGATGGGCGAGCTTGCCGTCGGTCGGATCGGTGACGACGGCCGGAGTGAGCCAGCCCGGGTTGCCGATCTGCGGCAGGAAAGCGGCGAGCCAGACGGCGAATGGGGCAGTGGGCAGCAGCCGGCGCATCAGGTCGGCTTCCGCGATGCAGGGGGAGAGGAAGTCCTCGCCGGAGGGCTCGTAGGCCAGGGGACAAGCCTTGTCCTTCGCGTACAGCTCGCGGGCCCGCGTCTCGAAGAGGGTCTGCGCCTCGCGGTCGCCCGCTCCGCGCGCCCAGTCGATCATCAGGCCGAGGGAGAACGCCGTCTGGTTGTGCTCGCCCGTGCGGATGGGATGGGAGAGCTTGGGCAGCCACGTCCGGACGCGCCCGACGGCGGCCTTGGCCAGCGGCTCCAGGGCAGCGGCCCAGGCGCGGGCCCGCGGATCGTCCCAGTCCCGCAGCTCCGCCGAGAGCTGGAGCAGCCAGGCGAGGCCGTATGGCCGCTCGAAGGTAGCACGTCCTTCTCCCTCCAGATAGCGCACCTCGGCCGCGACGTTGGCCGGCGTCAGGCTGCGGTCGAGGGCCGCCCGGGCCTTGGCTGCGAACGGCGCGTCGGGGAACCGGCGCGCCAGGCGGGCCAGCAGCCAGTGCCCATGGACGGCCGAGTGCCAGTCGTAGCAGCCGTAGAACGCGGGGGTCAGCTCGCGGGGAGGCTTGACGTCCGCGTCGCCGCTGAGCACGTGGGCAATCTTGTTCGGATACTCCTTGTGCACGCAGGCCAGCGCCAGGTTGGCGAAGCGCTCGGCGGCGGTCGCGTCGAGCTCGGGAGGATCGGCGGCGAAGGCCATGGCGGGCAGGGCTAGAGCAACTGCGAAGGCATGGAAAGCCAAGCGGACAATTCCCAGGCGGACGATCATGGACCGGAATGGTAGCACCGGGTAGAGCTACAATCCTCCTCGGAGGTGGCCATGACGGCAACGCAGGAGCCTGGTCTGTATTCGGTGAAGGAGGAGATCGCGCACAGCGCGATCCACGGCCTGGGAATCCTGCTCAGCATCGTGGGATTGGCGGCTCTCGTCACGGTGGCCCGCCGCACGGGAGAGCCCTCGCACGTGCTGGCCTGCACCGTCTACGGGGTCACCCTGATCCTGCTCTACCTGGCCTCCACCCTCTACCACAGCATTCCGTCCCCTCGCCACAAGCGCCTGCTGCGGGTGCTCGACCACTCCGCGATCTATCTCCTGATCGCCGGCACCTACACGCCGTTCACCCTCATCAGCCTGCGGGGGCCCTGGGGATGGACGCTCTTCGGGCTCGTCTGGGGGATGGCCATCCTCGGCATCGCCCTCAAGGTGGCGGCCATCGGGCGGTTCCGCTGGCTGTCGATGGTCCTCTACTTCGCCATGGGCTGGCTCGTGCTGGTCGCCCTGGAGCCCCTCCGGCTCGCCGTGGCCCACGCGGGCGTCGTGCTGCTGTTCCTGGGCGGCGTCGCCTACACCCTGGGGACCGTCTTCTACGGCTGGCGCCGGCTGCCGTACCACCACGCGGTCTGGCACGCCTTCGTCCTGGCCGGCAGCGTCCTGCATTTCTTCGCCGTGCTGCTCTACGTCGTCCCCGCGAGCTGAGGCCCGTAACTCCGGCAGGGGTTTCGTCGTATAGAGGGTCCTATGAAAAAGGAGACCCTCGATCATGCGTAATAAGTTGTCGTTGATATTTTTGTTCCTGGTCTCGGCCGCGGCCTGGGCCGCGCCCGCTCCCAAGGCCGACCTGCAGGCCCGGCGGGACGCCCTCAACAAGCTCCTCGCCGAGAACTGGGAGTACAGCCTCTCCAATTCGCCGGAGTACGCTTCCATCCTGGGAGACAAGCGCTGGAACGACCAGATCTCCGACTTCTCCCAGGCCGCCATCGACGCCGAGCTCGCCAAGACGCGGGACTTTTTGAAGCGCTTCGAGGCCATCGACACCACCGGCTTTCCCGAGCAGGAGGTGCTCAACCAGGAGCTGATGGTGCGCGGCCTGAAGGAGTGGATCGAAGGGGCCAAGTTCAAGGGCTGGCTGATGCCGGTCAACCAGATCTCCGGCATCCACCTGCTGGCCCCCCAGTTCCCCACGATGCTGGTCTTCACGTCCGCCAAGGATTACGACGACCTGATCACCCGCTACAAGAAGTTCCCCCGGGCCTTCGACCAGACCATCGACCACATGCGGGCGGGGATGGCCGCCGGCCTGATCCCTCCCAAGTTCCTGCTGGAGAAGGTCGCGGCGCAGGTGGACGGCATCGCCGGCCTGGCGCCCGAGAAGTCCCCCTTCGCCCAGCCGCTGGAGAAGTTCCCCGAGGGCATGCCCGAGGCGGAGCGGACGCGCATCCGCGAGCAGATGCTCGCCGCCATCCGCGACTCGCTCCTGCCGGCCTACGCCAAGCTCGGCAAGTTCGTGAAGGAGGAGTACATCCCCAAGGGCCGCACGGAGCCGGGCATGTGGTCCCTGCCCGACGGTGAGGCCCGCTACGCCTGGGCCGTGCAGCAGTCGACGACCTCGAACCTCAGTCCGGAGGAAATCCACCAGCTCGGCCTGCGCGAGGTGACGCGGATCGAGGGGGAGATGCTGGAGATCGCCAGGAAGCTCGGCTACAAGGACGTCAAGAGCCTGAACGCCGCCATCGAGGCCGATCCCAAGCTCCGCGCCCAGTCGCGCCAGCAGATCCTCGACCTTTACAAGAAGCACATCGACGAGATGTACACCAAGCTGCCCCAGCTCTTCGGCCGCTTGCCCAAGGCCAAGGTCGAGGTGGTGGCGGTGGAGGAGTTCCGCGAGAAGGAGGCCTCGGGCGCCCAGTACAACCCCGGCGCGCCGGACGGCTCGCGGCCCGGCCGTGTGCAGGTGAACACGGGCGATCCGACCTCGCGCAAGACGATCTCCATGGAGTCCACGGCCTACCACGAGGGCGTGCCCGGCCACCACATGCAGCTCTCGATCGCCCAGGAGCTGCCCGAGCTGCCGCCGTTCCGCCAGCAGGGCGGCTACACCTCCTTCGCCGAGGGCTGGGCCCTCTACTCGGAGCGCCTCGGCAAGGAGGTCGGCTTCTACCAGGACCCCTACAGCGACTACGGCCATCTCCAGGACGAGATGCTGCGGGCCATCCGCCTGGTGGTGGACACCGGTTTCCACTACAAGCGCTGGAGCCGCGACCAGGTCGTCAAGTTCTTCCACGACCACTCGGCCATCGACGAGGTCGAGGTGCAGAGCGAGACCGACCGCTACATCGTCTGGCCGGGCCAGGCCCTCGCCTACAAGATCGGCCAGCTCAAGATCCTCGAGCTGCGCGAGCGGGCGAAGAAGCAGCTCGGTCCGAAGTTCGACGTCCGCGCGTTCCACGACGAGGTCCTCGGTGCCGGCGCCCTGCCGCTCGACGTGCTCGAGAAGCGGATCGACAACTGGATCAAGAGCCAGGGTAAGGAAGTGGGGAACGGATGAAGAAACAGGGGCGGGGACTTGTCCCCGCCCTGTCCCGCCCGGCAGGCCGCAAGATTTTGCTGGAATCCTTCGTAGCGCAGGCGATAAGCTTCCCTCCATGTCAGGCGCTCGCGTATCCCAACGCCTCCCTTTCCTTTCCATCGCCTGCCATAAGAGAAGGAGCGATTCCATGAGAAGCAACTCCAAGAAGTTGACAGCCGCGCTTCGCATCCTCACGACCGCCTGCCTCCTGGCCGGCTCCACCCTTGCCCCGGCGTGGGCGCAAGTCACGATTGGCGATGCGGAGCTGCTCAGCTCGGATGGCGTCTTTCCCTCGATCGACGCCGACGGCCGGAACGGCTTCGTGGCCGTCTGGACGGAGCCCGAAGGCTCGGATGGGGAGATCTTCGGCAGCCTCCTGCCGCCCGGCGGGAGCCCGCAACCGCCTTTCCAGGTCAATACTCGGGAGGCCGGTTCCCAGAGCGGCCCCAGCGTCGCCGCCGGTCCGAGCGGCGGCTTCATGGTGGTCTGGCAGGGCTTGGACGCCGACGGCTCGGGCGTGTTCGGCCAAGTGTTCAGTCCGGCCGGCGTCCGGAACGGGCCCGAGCGCCGCCTGTCCCAGGGATCGGCGGGACCGCAGTCGTTGCCCAGAGTCGCGGCGGGGGAGGACGGGACCTTCGTCGCCGTCTGGGCGGACCGGAGCACGCGCCGGTTCGAGGTCGTCGCTCGGCGCTTCGCGGCCAACGGCGCGCCGGTGGGGCCGGAGATCCCGATGCAGGTCGGCGGCGAGTTCAACAACCCCGCCGGCATCGCGGCCTATCCGGGCGGCTTCGCCGTGGCTTGGAACGAAGGGTTCGAGTGCTCCGGCGGCCGGCTGAGCGCCAGTATCGCGGCCATCGCCCGTTTCGATTCGTCCGGCCGGCGGGTGGGAAGGGTGTACCGCGCGGGCATCCGCGGGTGCGACGATCCGGGCTTCGCCGTCGCGGCCCTGGTGGGGAGCCGGGCCGGCGCGATGGCGGTGCTGAGGAGCTCCTCGGGCCACTCCGTGCAGCGCTTCACGCCCTCCGGGGAGCCGGCCGGAGGCCGGTTCGCGCTCTCCTCACGCCCTCTCTGCTCGGGGGACCGGTGCGACTTCATCGACGCGGCGGCCATGGACGACCGCGGCCGCCTCGCCGTGATCTGGAACGTGTCCACCGGCGGACTCCACAACCTCCTCCTTCAGGTCTTCACCCCTCGCGGCCGGGCGCTGACGGACCGCCTTGTGGTCCCCCTCTTTCCTTCGCGCTCTTTCGAAGGCGTCGCCGTCGCCCTGGCGAACGACGGCACCGCCGCCGCCGTCTGGCGCCAAGGCCCCGCGGGTTTCCTTGACGAGGGTGGCCTCTACCTGCGGCGGTTCGAGTTGCCGTAGGGCCGCCGGGCGCCCTGCGACTTTCGCTAGACTCGCCCCACTAGCCGGTCATAAGCGGTCATAAGCGCCGAACGCCGGCGATTTGGAGCCGCCGGAGCCACTGTACCTTCGTGGGAGGAGAGTCCATGAGCCCGCAGGAGCAATTGCCCCAACACCCCAATCTCGTTCTGATCATCACCGACCAGGAGCGCGCCACGCAGCACTTTCCGCCCGGCTGGGAAGAGGAGAACCTGCCCAACCTCCAGAAGTTGAAGCGGCACGGCATGACCTTCAACCGGGCGTTCTGCAACGCCTGCATGTGCTCGCCCAGCCGCAGCACCCTGTTCTCCGGCCTCTACGTGGCCCAGCACCAGGTGAGCGACACGCTGACCTGGTATGGGCTCTACTCCCCCACGGAGCCGGTGCTCGATCCCACGCTGCCCAACCTCGCCCACATGCTCCGCGCCGGCGGCTACCAGGTCCACTACCGGGGCAAGTGGCACATGAGCAAGGGCGACACGGGCGAGAACAGCCTGTACGGGGCCGACGTCGGCATCTACGGTTTCGAGGGCTGGCTGCCGCCGGACTCGGGCGAGGACGCCAAGACCACCAACTTCGGCGGCGGCTACGCCAACCACGACGCGCGCTACATCGAGGAGGCCGTCGCGTTCCTGCGCCGGACCGACCACCGGCGGCCGTTCTGCCTCGTCCTTTCGCTGGTCAACCCGCACGACGTGCTGTCCTACCCGCGGACCTACACGTACGGCTACACGGACGCCGACCTGGAGGGTCCCATCGATCTGCCGGAGAGCTGGACCGAGGATCTGCAGGCGAACCACAAGCCCACCGCCCAGGCGCAGCTCCTGGTGTCGGCCGCCGCGGGGCTCGGGCTCCTGCCGACTCGGGAGGCCAAGCGCAAGTACATCAACTTCTACGGCAACCTGATCCGCCACATCGACCGCGAGATGGGGCCGGTGATCGACCTCTTCTACGACCGCGACGGCAATCCGACCGACCTCGGCCGCTCGACGGTCATCGTGCGCACGGCCGACCACGGCGAGATGGGCATGGCCCACGGCGGCTCGCGCCAGAAGGCGTTCAACGCCTACGAGGAGAGCCTGCGGGTCCCCCTCGTCTTCTCCAACCCCGTGCTGTTCCCCGAGCGCCGCGAGACGGACAACCTGGCCTCGCTGATCGACCTCATGCCGACCTTCGCCGATCTCCTGAACGTCGAGCCCGTGGACGGGCTCATGGGCCGGTCGCTCGCGCCCATCCTCGAGAATCCCGAGATCGCGCCGGCCGTGCAGGAGGAGATCGTCTTCACCTTCGACGACGTCCGCGCCGGCAATCCCAACGCCTCGCCGGTGAACGCCGCCAACCGCATCCGCTGCGTCCGCGAGGCGAAGTGGAAGTACGCCCGCTATTTCCACGCCAAGGGCTCCTATCCCGAGGAGTGGGAGATGTACGACCTGGAGGCCGATCCCAACGAGCTCGACAACCTCGGCAGCCCCGCGAACCCCCGCTACAACGACCCCGCGATCAAGGCGGAGCGCGAGCGGCTGGCCCAAAAGCTGGCCGTGCAGGAGGCCCGGATCGTCAAGAAGCACCAGAACGTGACCGGAGGCCCCCAGCCGGCCGACCACCTGGCCGGTGCGCACGGCGAGCCTGGATAAAGCTTGGTTTCCAGGCTTGCCAATCCGCCTATAGATAATTCAAAATAGACGCATCACTCGTCCGTAAGGAGGCTTGATGCGCCTAGCCATCCGCTCGATTCTCGTCCTGTGTCTGCTCGCGTGCGGAGGGAGGATGCCACTGGCGGCGGCCATCGTGCCGGTCGCGAACGCTTCGCAACTGGTCGCCGCCATCAACGGCGCGGCCCCCGGGGACGTGATCACCGTCGCGCCCGGCATCTACAACCTGAACCAGGACGTCTTCTGCGACAACCCAGGCACGGCCGGGCAGCGGATCGTGGTGCGCGCCACGGCTCCCGGCACGGCGTTCATCCGCTTCGACGCCATCGAGGGGTTCAAGATCGCCGCGCCCTACTGGACGTTCGAGAACCTGGACATCCAGGGAGTCTGCCTGTCGCACTCGGACTGCGAGCACGCCTTCCACATCGCCGGGCCGGCGGATTTCGCCCAGATCCGCGCCTGCCGGCTGCACGACTACAACGCCGCCATCAAGGGCAACGGCGAGGGCAATCCCTACGTCTTCCCGGACGACGTGCTGATCGAGAACAACGAGATCTTCAACTCGACCCTGCGCGTCACGGGCAACCCGGTGACGCCCATCGACGTGGTGGGAGGGCGGCGCTGGGTGATCCGCTCCAACTTCATCCACGACCACGGCAAGGGCGGCGGGGACGGCATCAGCTACGCCGCGTTCCTCAAGGGGAACTCGCGCGACGGCCTGTTCGAGCGCAATCTGGTGATGTGCGAGCGCGACCACACGGGCGGCATCCGCCTCGGGCTCTCCTTCGGCGGGGGAGGCAGCGGCCCGCCGTCGATCTGCGAGGACGGCACCTGCACTCCCGAGCACCAGAACGGCGTGATGCGCAACAACATCATTGCCAACTGCTCCCAGGACGTCGGGATCTACCTCAACAAGGCCACGAACACCCGCATCTACAACAACAACCTCTTCAACACGACGGGCATCGACGTGCGCTTCACGGCGAGCACGGCCGACCTGCGCAACAACCTCCTCTCGGGAGCGATCCGCAACCGCGACGGCGGCACCAGCACCAAGGCCGCCAACCGGGAGGGCGTCACCCTCGCGCAGTGGACCGCCTGGTTCGTCAACCCGGCGGCAGCGAATTTCGCCCTGCTCGACGGCAGCCAGATCGTCAACCTCGGCCAGGTCCTGGCCCAGGTCCCGGACGACTTCTGCGGCCGCCTCCGCACCGACGGCGCCACCGACCTCGGCGTGGTCGAGTACGCCGCCGGCTCCTGCAACACCACCGTGCCCGGCGGCGGCGGGCCCGGCGCCGGCCTCGCCATCTTCGGGGACGGGTTCGAGTCCGGCGGGATGGGGCAGTGGGTGTTCGGCCTGTTGTAGGGGTCCCTCCTGCTGATACGATCTCCCGCCTAGGGGGAGATCACGGTGACGGACTTCCAGCACTACATCGGGGTGCGGTACTCGGGCCGCAAGGACCCGGGGGACGCCATCCGCGAGATCAAGGTCTACGCGGCGGTCGAGGATCACGAGGTCTTCCGGGAGCTGAACCCCGGCCACGAGTCCGGGCGGTGGAGCCGGCGCGACCTCGCGGAGTGGCTGCTCGAGAAGGTCACCGGCGGCGAGCCCGTCATCGTGGGGATCGACCACGCCTTCTCCTTCCCGCAGAGCTACATGGACCGCAACGGCCTGCATAGCTGGGACGAGTTCCTCAAGGACTTCGAGGCGAACTGGCCCACCCACGAGATCTCCGTCCGCGAGCTGCTGCCGGGCAACCCGCGCACCGGCGACCCGGACGAGCACCGCCTCGCGGGGCAGTGGACGGCGTTCCCCAAGAGCGTTTTCCAGTTCGACATCCAGGACAGCCTCGCCAAGTCCACCCACGCCGGCCTGCCCTGGATCGACTACCTCCGCCGGGCCCGCGACCGCGCGCACTTCTGGCCCTTCGACGGCTTCGAGGTACCGAAGAAGAAGTCGGTGGTCGCCGAGGTGCGGCCGGCGCGGCTGCGCCACCGCTACCGCAAGGAAGGCCTCAGCCAGCAGGAGCAGGACGCCTACGCCATCTGCGCCTGGCTCCAGGAACGCGACCAGCTCGGCCTCCTGCGCCCCTACTTCACGCCGCCCCTCTCGGAGGAAGAGAAGAACCGGGCGCGGCTGGAGGGTTGGATTCTGGGGGTTGCTTAGAGCCGCTAGGCTAATCTCTGGGTTAGAAGGCCCACGGCTTGAAGCCTTCGGGGACCTCGATCTCGAACAGGCCGTCGTGGATCCGGGCGAGATAGAGGCCGGACTCCAGGGCGCGGCGGCAGACGTCTTCCGGCGCGTCGACGTAGGCGAGGATACCGTAGACCTTCTTCCCCTGATGGCCGGGGAAGAACTTGTGGAAGTCCTTGAGGTTCCGGATCATCCTCTGGAGCCCGTCCTCGCGCAGATGGCTCTTCACCTCGACGACGTACACCTCGTCGAGACCGCGGTTGGCGTAGGCGACGACGTCGAGCTCCATCCGATGGCCGTTATTCCGGCCAATCATCCGCGTGCCGATCACGTCGGCGTGAAAACGCTGCTCCAGGATCTGGCGCATGGACGGGAAGGCCATCCCCTCGGTGAAGCTCCCGAACTTTTCACCCAGGCCACCGATCTGGATGCCGAGCTCCTTGATCTGCTGGTCCCTCGCTTGGTTCTGCTCCTTCTGCAACCTGGAGGTCTCAGCGATCGACTGAGCCGCTTTATGCAGCTCCTTCTGCGTCTCTGCCTGGGCAATCGCCAATCTAGAGAACGCTTCCTGCATGGATTGGTCGCTCATCTTCTCCTCACCGGGTACTAGTTCCCCGTCTGCGACATTCTAGCCGAGTTGGGAGGCGTTCGGAATATCCGTCCAACAATCTCCGTTACAACGGACATCATGAGCACCCTGAACCAGGAGATCCGGCAGGACAAAGCCTTCGTCAGTCCGGAAGAGGAGGCGTTCCTCGCGCTGCAACGGACGGCGAGCCTGCTGCTCCAGGCCCTGGGGCGCTCGCTCAAGGAGCACGACCTGACGCCGGCGCAGTACAACACGCTGCGCATCCTCCGCGGCGCCCTTCCCGACGCTCTGACCTGCGGCGAGATCGGCGAGCGGCTGGTGAGCCCGGGGCCGGACGTGACGCGCCTGCTCGACCGCCTGGAGAAGGGCGGACTCGTGGCGCGGCTGCGCGACGACGAGGACCGCCGGGTGGTGCGGGCACGGATCACGGACCAGGGAGTGGAGATCCTCGCCAGCCTCGACGGGCCCGTCGAATCGACGCTCGCCCGCCTCCTCGGTCCCCTGGGCAAAGGCCGGCTGCGGACGCTCACATCGCTCCTGGAAGAAGCCCGGCGAGGGGTCTGAATTTTTTTGTCTATATATCTGTTGAAACGGACGTCGTTGAACCGAAAGGAACCATCATGCGCAAACCGATCACGGGCATCCACCACGTCACCGCCATGGCCAGCGACCCGCAGGCGAACGTCGATTTCTACTCCGGCGCCCTCGGCCTGCGGCTGGTCAAGAAGACGGTGAACTTCGACGATCCCGGCACCTACCACCTGTATTACGGCGACGAGGTGGGGCATCCGGGCACCATCCTCACCTTCTTTCCCTGGCCGATGGCCCGCCGGGGTGTGCAGGGCGCGGGGCAGGCGACCGTGACCTCGTTCTCCGTGCCCCAGGGCTCGCTCGGCTGGTGGAAGGACCGGCTGGAGGGTCTGGGCGTCCCTCACGAGGACCCGCACCCGCGTTTCGACGGCGAGGTGCTGACGCTGCTCGATCCGGACGGCCTGCGCCTGGAGCTGGTGACGCGGGACGCTTCTGAAGACGACGGCCGTGCGCCCTGGACGGGCGGCCCGGTGCCCGCGGAGCACGCCGTCCGCGGCTTCGACGGCGTCACGCTCACGGAGTGGAACCCGGAGGTGACGGCCGAGGTACTGACGGACACCCTGGGGTTCCGGCCGGCGGGCCAGCAGGGCGACCGCTTCCGCTTCGAGGCGGGCACGGGGCCCGGCGCCTCGCGGGTGGACGTGCTCGCCTCGCCGGCCTCGGCGCGGGGCCGCATCTCGGCCGGCACGGTGCACCACGTGGCCTGGCGGGCGGCCGACGAGGCGGATCAGCTCGCCTGGCGGGAAGCGGTGGAGGAGTCGGGCCTCGGCGTGACGCCGGTGCTCGACCGGCAGTACTTCCGCTCGATCTACTTCCGCGAGCCGGGCGGCGTGCTGTTCGAGATCGCGACCGATCCGCCGGGCTTCACCCGCGACGAGACGGTGGAAAGCCTGGGCACGGCCCTGAAGCTGCCGCCGTGGCTGGAGCCGGAGCGCAAGAGGATCGAGGCGGTCCTGCCGCCGATCGAGATGCGCGAGGCGGTGAAGGCGGGAGGTGAGGCATGACCCAACAGGAAATCACCGGGCCTCATCAGAACCAGCCGATCGCGGCGGCCGGCCGGCCGGTGGGCGAGGCGGACGCCGCCGTGGTGATGGTCCACGGCCGGGGCGCCACGGCGGAGAGCATCCTGGAGCTGGCGGACGAATTCGGACATCCCGAGCTCGCCTACGTGGCACCTCAGGCGGCGGGATACGCCTGGTATCCCTACAGCTTCCTGGCGCCGATACCGCGGAACGAGCCGGGCCTCTCCTCGGGGCTGGCCCGGCTCGGCGAGGTGCTGGCCCGGCTGGCGGCGGCGGGGATTCCGCCCGAGCGCACGATGCTCCTCGGCTTCTCCCAGGGGGCCTGCCTGTCGCTCGAGTTCGCGGCGCGCAACGCCCGCCGCTACGGCGCGGTCGTGGGGCTCTCCGGCGGCCTGATCGGACCGCCGGGGACGCTCCGCGACTACCCGGGCGACTTCGGCGGCACGCCGGTCTTCCTCGGCTGCAGCGACCTCGACCCGCACATCCCCCGCGAGCGGGTGGACGAGTCGGCCGAGGTGCTGCGCGCCATGGGAGCAGAGGTGACGGCGAGGATCTATCCGCGCATGGGTCACACGGTCAACGAGGACGAGCTCGACTTCGTGCGCGGGCTGCTGGCGGGACTCAAGCCCGATCAGTGAATGAGCTGACTGAGGAGGTCCTTCGCCGAGTCGACCGGCATGATGCGGCGAAGGGCTTCCTCGGCCGTCCTGCGGATCTCCGGATTGGGGTCCTGCAGCCTCGAGATCAGGGGCACCACGGCCTTCATGACCTTCCGGTGCCCGAGGATCTTGATCAGGCCCCAGGCGGCCCCGGCGTCGAGGTCCGGCTTCTCGACGAGCGCGATGACGAGGTCGATCTCGGCGGCGGACGGGCGCCAGGCCTCCTCGGCCGATTCGAGCAGCGAGAGCAGGGCCCAGGCCGCGGCATGCGCTTCCGGCGGGGTCCCTTCCAGCATGCCCACGAGCCGCGCGACGAGCTCCGGCCGGGCGGCCATGTCCTCGCCGTAGGCCGAGCCGACCACGTCCAGGGCCCGGGCGATGCCCTCCTGCCGCCAGTCCGAGAAGATGGCGAAACCCCGCTGCGAAGGGTCGGCCTTGCGGATCAACTGGAGCCCCGCCAGCTTCGAGACGATGAAACCGATGCTCCAGCGGTCGGCGGTCTCGCGCCGCTCGAACTCCCGCGTCAGCGCGAGCTTCAGGCGCGAGGCCCAGTGGGTCTCGGCCAGCTCGAGGACGGCGGCGTCGAGGCTCGTCCGGGCCTGCGGATCTCTTTCCTGGTTGCTCACCTGCCGGACGAGGCCGCTCAGGATCTCCCGGCTCGTCTCCTCGCTGACGTCGGGCTCGTCGGCCAGGCAGAGGGAGGCGAGGATGACCCGCGAGCGGGCCGTCGTGCCCGCGTCCTCTCCGGGCAGCGGGCGCAGGATCGCCAGCAGGACCTCCTCGATCGCCTCGCCGCAGCAGGCGGCGCAGAGCCGCAGCGTCTCCCGCCAGTGCTCGCTGACGGCGACCTCGCCGCTGGGCAGGAGCACCGTCCTGCCGGCGAGCGGACCCACCCGCTCCGCCAGGCTCTGCTCGGGGGAGCCGCCGGGGAAGCAGCCATCCACCAGGGCGCGGGCGGCAAGGTACTCCTGGAAGGTCGGATGGGGGAACTCGAAGACCGGCACGGTCATCCCCAGGTCCCGCCGCTCTCCGACCCGCCGGAGGATGCCCGTGTGCCCCTCGAGGAGGCGCAGGAGCTCGATGGGGGAGTGGGCTTCGAGCCCGGCCTGCGGACGCTCGTGCCGCAGCGATTCGAGGAGCGCGAGGGCCTCGCTCTCCGTGATCTGCTGCAGACCCTGGTCGCACATCGCGTAGGCGAGATATTCGAGCTGGGGCAGGGCCTCCCGCGGCTCGATGGGCTCGCCGACGCCGGGGCGCCAGTTGAGCAGCAGATGCACCGCCTCGCCATAGAGATCGGCCCGGCGCTGGGGGAGCTTGCCCACCTTGTGCTTCACCAGTGCCATGGCCGTCAGGAGCATCGGGTTGCCCGTCAGCCGCTCGATCCGGTTGGTGCCGTGGATCTCCCGGATCAGCTCCTTCCTCTCCAGCTCCCGCCGGTCCAGCCGAGGCTCGGTCAGCGTGAACCAGAGGTGGGCGAAGAGGTCCTTGTCCTTCCTCGACAGCTCGGCGAGCTCGGCGTGCTCGAACCCGTTCAGGCGGAATCCCATCTCCCGGTAGCCCGCCGGGCGCGAGGTCACCACGATGGGCGTCTGCTCGTAGGCCATCGCGATCTTCTCGAGCTGCCGGCAGAAGCGCACGCGGACCTGCAGGTCGGTGAGCGCGTCGAGGCCGTCGAACAGCAGCAGGACGCGGCCGCTCTGGAGCCGTTCCCACAACTGGACGAGCAGGGAGCCGATCTCCTCCTTCGAGAGCTCCGCCGTGCGCAGCGTGTGGCGGAGGATCTCTTCCAGGGGGCCCGCCGCGCTGGCCGGGTCGAGGTCCCGGCAGGAGATCACGACCGGCAGCAGGTCCTCGGACGGCAGAGTGTCCGCGTCGGGCAGGCCGCGCATGTCCAGGATCGACCGCATGTGGAGCAGATAGGCCGTCGCGAGCCAGCGGACCAGCGTCGACTTGCCCGCGCCCGGCTCGCCCACGACGACCAGCCGCCGGACCTCGGAGAGCCGCTCGCCGATGGCGAACTGGTCGGCGGGTTTTCTCACCTTGATCCTCAAGGGCACGTAGAGCTGCCGCAGCTCCGGCGCCTGGCTGAAGTCGTGATCCGTCTCCGGCAGGCTGGCGAGGTCGATGAGGTTGCAGGACTTGAGCATCAGGTCCCGGTAGCGGGTCTCGGTCTCCACGCCGGGGTTCGGCCAGGGCGGGATGGGGGCCGGGGGGTAGGAGATCCGCAGGGCCACGAGGAGGTCCTGGATCGCCTGCTCCGGCTGCCGCCAGTAGGCGACCGGCTTCTCGTCCAGGGCGATGAGCTCGACGTCCGCCTCCTGCTCCATCTGCACGACGAAGGTGCGGCTGCCGGCGTGGAGGCGGGCGGCGTTCACCAGCCGGCGCGCCCAGCGGGTGCCCACGGCCTTGATCGTCGCGCAGAGCACGACGGGGCCGCCGCGGGACAGGGTTTTCGCGGCTTCCTCGACCAGGGAGTCTCCGACCAGGACGGTCCCGGCGTGGCATACCTCGTAGCCCGCCTGGCGGATGGGCTCGGCCAGGATCTCCGCCCAGTGCTCCTCGCCGGGGGCATGAGCGATCAGGACTTTCCAGGACGTCGTCGACGGCATCGTCAGCGGATCGCTTTCAGGATCTCGGCGACCCCCGCGGCCCAGCTCGCGGTGAGATCGACGTACTTCAGGTCGGCCAGGATGGGCGGCGGCGCGCCCCCCGTGAGGAGCACGGGCAGGATCTTGCCCCGGGAGCCGTCGAGCTGCCGCGCCAGGGTGGACATCCACTCGCGAGCCATCCAGGGCGACTCCACCCCCGAGGAGGAGTAGCAGAGCAGGAGGTAGTCGGCCTCCCGGAGGCCCTCGTTCATGCGTCCGGGAATGGAATCGCCCGGTCCGATGGCCCATGCGTCGAGCCAGACGGTGTGCCCGGCGCCGCGGACCTCCCGCGCCAGGCGCTCCGCCTCCGATAGATCGCTACCGCGATGGCTGACGAAGACGTTAGCCAAGAAGCTCCTCCAGAGATTTTGGGTCTTGCGGGTGTGAGTATACCTCCAGGCACAATTTCTCTGAAAAAAAGAGGGACGGGCCACCGGGAACACCCCGATCAGTCCGTCCCTTGGAGAGGCGCCGCCGTTGGGCGGTCTCGTGACGCAGGCCCTGCTAGCGCAAACAGGATGCCCGCCCGTCCCGTTTTTCATGCCGCTCTTCAAAGCCTTCAGAAAGAAGAGCTTCGGCGGAGCCCGCCGGCCGGCCGAACCGTCCGGGAGGGTGTACTATCGAGGTACGAATGCCATAATTGAGGTGAGGGAGCCATAGCATGCTTGAACGCCTGCTGGAGTTGGGAAAGACGGTTCTGGCCGAGAGGGACCTCGACCGGATGCTCACCGCCGCCATCGACGGCGTCATCGAGCTGTGCGGCGCCGAGCGGGGGATGATCCTGCTCTTCGATCCCGAGGACTCCGGCGGGGCGGTCGTGGTGGAGACGGCCCGCAACCTGGCGCGGGAGGACATCGAGCGGCCGGAGTTCGAGGTCAGCCGCACGGTCCTCGAGCGGGTGCGGACCACGGGCGAGCCCTTCTGGCATCCCAACGTCCTCGACGATCCCTCCCTCGGCGACCGGGCGAGCGTGATGCGCCTGCTCATCCTCTCCGTGATCTGCCAGCCGATCCGCGACGGCGGCCAGCTCCTGGGCGTCGTCTACCTCGACAACCGCAGCGCCCTGGGGGTGTTCTCGGAAGAGACGGCCGACCTGGTCGCGAGCTTCTCAGGATTCATCTCGCTGGCGGCCCGCAACGCCCTGGAGCGGCGGCGCCTGCAGCAGCGGATCGGCGCGCTCTCCGACGAGCTGCGCGGGCGCTACGACTTCGGCGCCATCATCGGCCAGGACCCCAAGATCCTGGCCGTCCTCAAGCTCGTGTCGCAGGTGGCCGACTCCGACGCCACCATCCTGATCGGCGGCGAGAGCGGCACCGGCAAGGAGCTGGTGGCGCGCGCCCTCCACTTCAACAGCCGCCGCCGGGCCAAGCCCTTCGTGCCCGTCAACTGCGGCGCCTTGCCCGAGAACCTGCTCGAATCCGAGCTCTTCGGCCACGTCCGCGGGGCCTTCACCGGCGCCGTGCGCGACAACCCCGGCTGGTTCGAGCGGGCGGAGGGGGGCACGCTCCTGCTCGACGAGGTGGGGGAGCTGACGCCGTCCCTCCAGGTCAAGCTCCTGCGGGTCCTGGAGAACGGCGAGTACTCGCGGGTGGGCAGCACCCAGATCCGGCGGGCCGACGTGCGGATCGTGGCGGCCAGCAACCGCGACCTCGGCGTCCTGGTGCGGGAGGGCAAGGTGCGCCAGGACTTCCTCTACCGGCTGAACGTGGTGGAGGTGCGGCTGCCCTCGCTGCGCGAGCGGCGCTCGGACCTGCCGCTGCTGATCCGGCATTTCCTGGCGAGCCTCGGCGGCCGGCGAGGCGACCCGAGCGATCCAGGAAGGGAAGCGAAGAAGCGTCTCGCGCCCGAGGCCGAGGCCCTGCTCCTCGCCTACGACTGGCCGGGGAACATCCGCGAGCTGCAGAACGTCATCCAGCGGGCCCTTCTGCTCGCCGAGGGGCCGCTGATCGAGGAGCGCCACCTTCCGGATGGGCTGCGCGAGCTGCGTCCCCTGCTGCCGCCCCTGGAGGGCGAGGCGGGCCCGGCCGCCTCCGGGTTCCGCGAGGCCAAGCAGCGGGTGGTGGAGCGCTTCGAGCGGGACTACATCGGCCGCTGCCTCCGCGACGCCCGCGGCAACATCAGCCAGGCGGCCAAGGCGGCGGGCATCGACTACAAGAACTTCTACATCAAGATGCAACAGCTCCGGATCGACCCCACGGGATTCAAAGAATAGAGAAGCCCCTTTAAAATAAAGTGCAAATCTACGGATGGCTCGCATCCTGCAATATTCCTCCGCCGATGTCAGTAATGTCTTTTTATGACCCGACCTGATACCGCCTGAGGCTCACGAAAACGCACACCCGCCGAGAGGCGGGGCCGCAAAGCCAGGGATCTCTCCCCCGAGACTGCCCGGCTTCCGAAGGGCCCGGAAAGAGTCATGGATGCGCTCGATCTGGGGTTCTTGGAAACGTTTCCATTGTCTTCCTTTCTGGACGCGCGAAGCCGCGCCGTCCGGAGCCCCTCCTAACGAGCGCGAAGTACCAACCACAACAGGAGGAGTTTCATGAGATCACGACGTTTTAACAGGCTGGGGTTAATTTTTTCCGGGACTATTGCCGGCCTCGTGTTGATGGCCGCCTCTGTCCAGGCGACGGCTCTCTCGGTCGCGCTGGACCTTCAGGGACAAGGGCTGACCCTGGCCGAAGCGGGGGCCGGGCTTCAGGGAGTTGGGGCCGGATCGGTGAACCTGTCGGTCAACGTCAACGGGCCCGTTCAGGCCGCGCTGCTGTACTGGGCCGGCCGGGACCGTCCGTGCCCGCAGAGCGGTGGAAATTGCATCGTTCCCAGTCAGCCTTACAAAGATCAAGTACTAAGATTCGATGGATCCCTGATCATCGGCACGATCATCGGCACCGAGGGGCAGCCCGTCTCGGGGGGCGGTCCGATCAACAACATCGGCTTTCTGGCCGACGTCACGGCCGCCGTCCAGGCCAAGGGCACCGGCCTCCTGAGCTTCTCGCTCACGGATGGCGACCTTTCGAGCAACCTGTTCCGCCTGAACGGCGCCACCCTGCTGGTCCTCTACACCAATCCCGCCGACACTGCCACCTACCGGGTGACCGTGTTCGACGGGCTCGACTTCGCGTACGGCGACGATCCGACCCCCGGCGAGACGCGCATCACCATGCCCGTCGTCTTTAACCACGGGGCCGCGGCGAGCGCTCGCCAGGGCCAGGTCGTGATCGCCAGCGGCGACGGAATTCCCGACCGGCCCGACCGCATCGACATCAGCAACAATCCGAGCCTGGTCAACACCCTCAACGGCTCGGACGGGTTCGACTGGGACAGCGATTCCTTCTTCGTCAACATCCCGGCCGGCTCCGGCTCGACCACCGTGCAGGTCTTCTCCGAGCCGATGGGGCAGAACCCGGACTCGCTGCTCTGGACCCTCGCCGTCCTGCGCGTGGCGTTGGAAGTGGCGCCGCCGCCGACCGGCACGCAGGGCTGCACGCCCGGCTACTGGAAGAACCACACCGGTTCCTGGGCCGGCACCGGCTACTCCCCGGGCCAGGCCACGGGGAGCGTCTTCAGCGGCGCCAGCGCGTTCCCGTCGCTCGCCAGTCAGACCTTGCTGCAGTCGCTCCAGGGCGGCGGCGGACCCGGCACGCTGGGCGCCGCCAGGATCCTGCTCCGGGCCGCCGTCGCGGCCCTGCTCAACGCGGCTCATTCGGGGGTCGATTACCCGCGGACCTCGGCCCAGATCGTCGCCGACGTCAACGCGGCCCTCGCGAGCAACAACCGCGACGCCATGCTGACGCTGGCGTCCAGCCTGGATGGCGACAATAATTTGGGCTGCCCGCTGAATTAGACCGCCATCGAAAGCGTTTGCTTTTTAAGATATCCTTCACGGGGGGCCGCCGCGGGGCGAGCCCCCCGTTTCGTATCTGTTATCCTTAACGCCGTTGTGCTCCGGACACCGGGGTTTTTCTTTTCGGGCTGCCTTTGTCTATCAGTATCGCAAAGACCGCCAGTCGTCACCGTCTCCTCTGGATCGGGGAGAGCCCTGGGGCGTTGGCGTGCGCGCTGGCCGAAGTCTGCGAGGTCGAGGAAGCGCCGTCGCGGGTGCCGGCGGCCTCCCTCCGCGGCGCGCGGCGGCCCGACGCGGTGCTGGTGCGGGTGGAAGAGGGCGGCCTCGAGCTCCTGAGGGAGCTCAAGAGCGACCCTCACACCGTGGATCTGCCGGTCATCCTGCTCGGCGAGGCGGCGAGCGAGGGACTCTGCCTCGACGGGATGGCAGCGGGAGCCAGCGATTTCCTGCTGGAGCCGTTCTCCCCGCGCGCGCTGGTGGTCCGCGTGTCGGCCTGCCTGAGCGCGGCCCGCGCCCGCCGCGCCGCCACTGCCCGCGAGGACGACCTGCTCGCCGAGGCCCAGATGGCCACCGAGGCCCTGAGCCGCAGCGAGAAGCGTCTCCAGGCGTTCCTCGACCATAGCCCGCTCGCCGCCTGGATCACCGACGAGGAGGGCCGCTTCCTCTTCCTCAGCCAGCCGTACACCCGCATCTACGGCATCCAGCGCGAGGCCGCCCTCGGCAAGTCGGTCTTCGAGCTGTTCCCGGCCGTCTACGCCCAGACGATCTACGACAATATCCGCGCCGTCGCGGAGACCGGCGGCTCGCTGGAAGCCGTGGAGGCCGCTCCCCGGCCGGACGGCAGCGTCGGCCACTTCCTCGTCTACAAGTTTCCGGTCCACGACGAGATGGGCCGCTGGCTCGTCGGCGGCGTGGCGGCGGACATCACGGAGATGAAGCGCGGCGAGGAGGCCCTGCGCGAGAGCGAGGAGCGGTTCCGGCTGGCGACCGAGGCGATCAGCGGCCTGATCTACGACTGGTCGCTCGAGAACGACACCGTCCAGCGGTCGCAGGGCCTGCTCGGGCTGCTGGGTTACTGGCCGGAGGAGGTGGAGTCCCAACTCGGCTGGTGGAAGGAGCAGATCCATCCCGAGGACATGGAGCGGGTGCACCGCGAGATCTTCGACGCCATCGAGAGGGGCGGCCCCGCCTTCAGCGTCGAGTTCCGGCTGCGCCACCGCGACGGCAGCTACGTCCACGTCTGGGACAAGGGGCTCATCGTCCGCGACCCCGAGGGCCGGGCGGTGCGGGTGGTCGGCAGCACGATCGACATCACCGACCGCAAGCTCGTCCAGGAGGAGCTGGAGCGGGCCCACCAGGAGGCCCAGGCCGCCAACGAGGCCAAGGACCGCTTCCTCGCCACCCTGAGCCACGAGTTGCGCACGCCGCTGACGCCGGTGCTGGCGGTCATCTCCGGCCTCGAATCGGCTCCCGGCCTCGCCGGCCACGCGGGCGAGCTCGCCATGATCCGGCGCAACGTCGAGCTGGAAGCGCGACTGATCGACGACCTGCTCGACCTGACGCGCATCACGCGCGGCAAGCTCGAGCTGCACCGCCGGGACATCGACGCCCGGCAGGTCATCCAGCACGCGGTCGTCACCGTCGAGGGGGAGGTCCGGAGCAAGGGGCTGGAGCTCACGGTGGATCTCGCGGCGGAGGACCACCGCGTCGGTGCCGACGCGCCCCGCCTCACCCAGGTCTTCTGGAACCTCCTCAGCAACGCCGTGAAATTCACGCCACCGGGCGGCAGGATCTCCGTGCGCTCCTGGAACGAGCCGAGCCCGAGCCCCGGCGGCACCCGCGAGCTGGCCGTCGAGATCCGCGACACGGGCATCGGCGTCGATTCCGACGTGCTGCCACGGATCTTCGAAGCCTTCGAGCAGACGGACCGGCGCATCACCCGCAAGTTCGGCGGGCTGGGGCTCGGCCTGGCCGTGAGCCGCGCCATCGTGGACCTCCACGGCGGGCGGCTGGCGGCGGCCAGCGAAGGGCGGGGGCAGGGCGCGGCGTTCACCGTCCGGCTGCCCCTCGGCGGCGTTCAGGAAGACCTGGACGAGACGGGCGTCTGGTTCTCCCGGCCTCCCCTGGCGAGCGCACCCAGCCCCGTCGAGCGCTCGCTGCGCATCCTCCTCGTGGAAGACCACGCCGACACCGCCGAGGCGATGGCGGACCTGCTAGGCCTCAGCGGGCACCGGGTCACGGTCGCCGCCTCGGTCGCGGACGCCCTGGCGGCCGCCGAAGCGGCAGCCGGCGAGCTCGACCTCGTGCTGAGCGACCTGGGTCTCCCCGACGGCTCGGGGCAGGACCTGATGCGCGAGCTCGTCCGTCTCTACGGCCTAAGGGGGATCGCCCTCTCGGGCTACGGCATGGAGGAGGACATCCGGCGCAGCCGCGAGGCCGGCTTCGCCCGGCACCTGACCAAGCCCATCAATCGACAGGCGCTGGAGGGGGCGATCCGGCAAGTGGTGAGCGGCGGCTGAACGCCATCCGCAGGTTGTGAAACGAGGTCGTTTGCCCATCCGTCCGCGCCGGTATGTTGTTTCCCCCTGGCCGTATGCATCATGTCGCTGACCCCATGTTGTCAATTGGCGCTGCCGGATCCCTCGACTGGCTCCGCCGGCCTTCTGGCAACATCCGGAGCTTGGAGGTCGTTGCTCAAATAGATGATGTTAATAGTCTTGGCCATGGATGGGTGCCAATTGGCAGCGCTGGAGCAGGAATACGCAACATAGATCCCGGGCGAATCGTTTCTTCCGCAGTCTCGGTGTCCGACTACTCTCGATTGACAACAAAAAATCTTGGACGGGATACTAAGATCGGGTCATTGGCAACAAAGGGGAGCCCATGACGCCGACCCTGTCCATGGAGGCCATCGCGGCCCGCCTGGAGGAACAGATCGCCTATCACCGGGAGCGGGAGGCCTTCCTCGCGGAGAAAGGGGCCTATCACGCGGAGCACCAGGCTCTGCAAGCGGCCGAGCTCGCGGCGCTGACGGGGGGCCTCGAAGCTTTTCGGAGCGCAACCGTCAAGGCCGCGGAACTGGCGAGCCGAGGCGCCGTGCGGGCGCCGGAGCCGGAGCCCCTGGCTCAGCAGGCCCTGGACATCGGCCGCAAACCCTCCCTGACCCGGATGGTCCAGCGGGTCATCGAGTCCCGGCCTGCCGGGGAGTCGTTCGGCACCAACTACGTCACCATGGAGATCAACCGGCGCTACGGCGACCGCCTCCGCCGGCCCGTCAGGTCCAAGATGGTCTCGATCGCCCTCCGCCGCATGGCGACGGCGGAGAAGATTCGAATGTTACGCGAGGGCCGCCCGCACCACGAGGCGCTGTACGCGAGAGTAGCGAGTGCGGCCGAGCCTCGCAGCGCCGCCAGCACTAACTCGGGCTTATTGCTTTGGACTTCGTAGCCGCTCCGACGGTGATCACGTACTCCGACTTAGGGTGCGGGAGAGGAATCCTTGTGTATCCCCACTCACTCCACAGCATCAGCGAATAACTAATGCTGTCGGAATTGAGGCATACCGCGTGGCGTTGTTCGCCCTAGAGCAAGCTCCTCCCGGAGGTTTCTCGTGCAGAGGAAAGTAGTTACTCCGGGAGGATCTTGTTTGATTGAGCAAATCTAGACGCAGTAGCAAGTACCGCCGTCGTACTTACAAGTCAAGTGACTCCGTTCACAGGTGGCGCACTCGGCGGCTGTGCAGGCTGGAAGAACAACCATGGTTGTTGCATTTGCTGTATTAAGTGTACCTAAGCCGCTCATAACAATACCAAGCATGACTGTGACACCGAATAGACGCTTCATAATCTTCTCCTTTCTTAAGCATAGCTGCTTCAGGCAACCTGCCACGCGTACGGTCTGGGTAGTAGCCTTAATCTCTGCTCACATCACCCTGGCAGATAGCTTAAGCGAAGATGTTTATTTAGTCAATATTGAAATTTTGTAATCGAGTCTGTGGGGCAGCAGCTTGCTTCACTTGGCCTAGGAAGCTTGTCGTTCAGGCTGCCAGCACATCTCGAGCAAGAGTTCTTCTACCGCTATGACTAGTTGTGGCCCGAGCGCTACACCGGTCGGCAAGGGTGAGGAAAAGATTGTCGTCCAGCGCTGGGGGCGCTTGGGTGGCGAGGCAGCAGATCAGACTGAGAACGGCGAGGTTAGTCCCAATCCCCAGTCGGATCGGAATAGGCGTGACGACATCCACCGGCTGGCGTCTGCCATTCAGGCCTCCGGCCAATCCCATTGCGTCCAGCCAGGGACCAGACCGAGAAGAATAGCTTCCACTTCTTGAAGATGAGGTGGAGAAGGCGCCGGGGTTTCTCGCGGATCCAATTCTAAGCGAGGCGGTTGCCGTGGAGGATGAACTCGAGGTGATTGGGATCGGTGAGGTCGAGACCGCAAACCGTCCCTGACCCGGATGGTCCAGCGGGTCATCGAGTCCCGGTCGGCCGGGGAGTCTTTTGAGACCAACTACGTCACGATGGAGATCAACCGGCGCTACGGCGACCGCCTCCGCCGGCCCGTCAGGCCCAAGATGGTCTCGATCGCTCTCCGCCGCATGGCGGCGGCCGGGCAGATTCGAATGTTACGCGAGGGCCACCCGCACCACGAGGCGCTGTACGCGCGGGATTGACCGTACGGGAGTGAGGGTCTACTTGGCCTTTCCTGAATCCGCCAGTCCCTCATTCCAAAGAATCCGCCCGCTGATGGGATCCGGGACGGTGAAGACCAGGCGCTGCTCCAGGCTGCTCAGGCGCACGACGGTCTGGAAGCGGGCGTAGGTGCCGGCTTTCGGCAACGTCGCGATCGCGACCTTGAGCGAGGAGCTCGACAGGGTGGCGCGGTTGCCGGCCTTGTCCTCGGTGGCGACGGCTAGTGGGACCTCCGCCATGAACCCTTTGCCGCGCGGCGTCAGCGCCAGCGCTTCGACGGGGACGCCGAGCGTCACGGGCACGTCGAAGTTGCCCCCATGCTTCTTGGAAGGGCCGATCTCGACGAGGAGGCGCCGGTCGTCCGTCGCGCCGCCCAGGAGGAGCACGCTCTCGGCCTTGAGGGCCGTCTCGGTGCGCCGCGACAGGTCCGAGAAGCCGTTTCGCGACCGCACCTTGAGGTCGGCCCGCCGGACCTCGACCGTCACCTGGTGCTGGCGGTCGTTGGCCTTCCAGGCCGGAGTGAAGCCCAGCCAGTAGTAGGAGCCCGAGTCCGCCACGACCTGGCGGAAGGCGTCGTTGTTCGCCGAAACCAGGGCTCGGCCTCCCGTGGCCCGCGCCAGCGTGTCCAGCGCGGTGACTTCGGTGGCGTCCGATTGCGAGGCGTCCACCGGATAGACGGTATAGCCGAGCTGATTGGCGGCCTCCACCAGCGGGCCGTAGAGCTTGGCAGCCACGGACAGCGACCAGGCCCCGGAAAGGAGCAGCATGACCTTGCGGCTCGGCGGCGTCTCGAAGCCGCGCAGGGCGGCAACCGCCGCGTCCGTGGTCTTGCCGAGCTGGGTGCGGGCCTCGGGGCTGATCCGCTTGGCCATGGGCGCGAGGATCTCGTCGATCTCGCTGACCTTGGGACCTCCAACCCGGTCGGAATCGCCGCTGCCGAGGCTGTCGGCGCTGTCCAGGACCCAATCCACGTCGGCCTGCAGGGCTCGCTGGTGGGCGAGCATCTCTCCGCCCAGGGCCGGCCTCTGCCGGGCCTGGGCGAGCGCCTCCTTGAGCGTCTTCGCGTCGCCGGTCCAGCCGCACAGCACGCTGAGACGGGTGCCGTTGAAGGCGAGGACGGCCATCCGGTCCGCCGGGTGGAGCAGGGTGAGGTCGCTCTCCAGCTTCTCCAGCACCGCATTGCGCCGGTTGGAGAGCGAGAACGAGTCGTCCACGTAGACGAGATAGCTCCGGCCCACCTCCTCGCCCGCGGAGACGGGAGCCGCGGGCGCGGCCGGCCGGGTCTCCGCCGTGCTGACCGACGTGCCCTCTTCCACTTCGGCGAAATACTCGACGGGCACCTCCCGGCCGTCCACCAGAAGCCGGAAGTCCGCCGCCGTCAGGCCGCGCACCCGCTCGCCCGAAGCCTTGGTGATGACCGTCTCGACGTTGACGACACGGACGTCGATCGTCTCGCCGACGATTGGGATCTCCTCCTGAGCCGGTGTCTCCTGAGCCCGTAAGGGCCAGGCAAGGCTCAGTGCCACGGCGACTGTCCACTGGATGGAGATCTTCATATTCTCCCCTAGGATCAATTCATGAAGAATTCCTGAATTCGCAAGGGGCATGCCGGGCCTCGATAGGCCCGGATGGTGGAAGAACGACCTGTGGAGAGGACGGAAGCGTCCTCGGTTGGCTCAGTTTGTCTTCACCTGCAGAAACACCGGCTGATCCCGATCCAGATACTGCTGCCCCGGTATCGTCGTCCCCGTCGCCTGGAAGTTGCGGTCCGCCCCCATGCTCGAGAGCTCCAGGATGAGGAGGAGCGCGGCGAGGCCGCCCAGCGCTTGAAGAAGGCGGCGCGGAGGATCGATCGGGTTCAGCGTAAAGCCGTGGGTCCGCTTCGTGATCCGTTCGCCGATCCAGACCAGCGCGGATGCCGCGAGCGTCAGCCAGAAGGGGAGGACGAGCAGGCCCTGGCGGACGTAGCCGAAGAAGAGGCCGGTGGTGATCATTCCCGCCGCGGTAAGCAGGAGGACGAGGACGAGCCAGCGACGGGGAGGGCCTGGGGTCGCGAGGCAGCAGATCAGACCGAGAACGGCGAGGGGCAATCCCAATCCCCAGCCGGCCCCGGAGTCCGGAGTGAAGACGTCCACCGGCCGGCGCGTGCCGTTCAGGCCCCCGGGCCAATCCCATTGAGTCCAGCCGAGCGTCCAAGCCGAGAAGAAGAGACGCCACTTCTTGACGACGAGTTGGGCGAAGGCGCCGGGGTTCTCGCGGATCCAATTCCAGGCGAGACGGTTGCCGTGGAGGATGAACTCGAGATGCTGCGGGTCGGTGAGATCCAGGACGCCGCTCTGCGCCTTGGAGGCCAGGAACTCCCGCGAGAAGGTGCCGGTCGCCTGGGGGTTGTTGGCGAGGGCGAGGTTGACGGGGCCGTAGATCGTCAACGGCACGAAGACGGGGAGCGGCTCGGCGAGCCGGCCGGCCAGGCGGTCGTTCATCTCCGACATGTGGTTCGCGTTGCGGATCGCCCAGGGCGCCACGGCGAGCGCCCAGCCTAGGGCGACCAGCAGCCAGGGGCGAAGCTCGGCGGCGGAACGGCGGCGGAGCCAGGCAACGAGACCCGTGCCCACCAGCAGCACGGCGATCAGCACGGCCTCGGCGCGGATCAGCGCCAGGAAGCCCAGGAGCAATCCAAGTCCCAGGGCGGATTTCCAGCCGCCGGGAGTCGAATCCGGCGCGGCCAGGGAGTGCTCGAAGCGGCGGGTCCAGAGGAGCAGGCAGAGCAGCAGAACGGTCAGGTAGGTCCCCTCCGTCACCGGCGCGACGCCGATCACGTAGAGCCCGAAGCTCCAGGCGCAGAGCAGGGAAGCCACGAGCGCCACCGCGCGGCCCAGGTACGGCCGGACGAGAAGGTAGAGGAGTCCCACCGGCAGGCTGCCGATGAGGGCCATCACCACCTTGACGGCGAAGTAGGGCACGCGCTCGTTGCCCGCTCCCGCCCCGACCAGCATGTGGACGGCGGCCAGCACCCAGGCGAAGCCGGGCGGGTGGAAGGGGATGCCGTTGTCGTAGAGCCGGCCGTTCAGGAGGGCGCGGGCGTACTCGTAGAAGGTCTGGGAGTCGCCCTCGTAGAAGAGCGTGTACGGCCAGCTCCAATCCCGGTTGGAGCGCAGGAAGGCCAGCCGGTGGATCCAGGCCAGGACGGTGAGGCCAAGGGCCCACCTGAGATCCGGCCGTCCGGACTTTCCCCGGGTCTTTCCCGGCTTGCGCTCGCGCTCCTGGCGGGAGGGACGCGCGCCCTTGGGCTTGCTCATCTCGGCTCCGCTCGAAAAGTGGGTAGAGAAAGTGCCTGGAGGATAACAAAAGAAGAGGGCCGGGCTGTGCGCCCGGCCCTGAGACTCCACAAGGAAGATCTGCTACTGAGTGCAGACCGGACGGGTACCGCAGGAGATGCCGTGAGCGTTGTAGGCGTCCCAGATCCGGCAGGCGTTGGGCGTGCCGTTCGCCAGGTTGCCGTCGTCGTCGTCCGCCGTCAGGAAGACGGTGTACCAGTTGGTGGAAGCGCAGCCGTCCACCACGGCGGCGGCGTTGCACTTGCCGCCCGAGACGACGCGGTAGGCACTCTTGCTGGGGGTCAGGCTCTTGTACCAGATGGCATCCATCTTCTGCCAGCCGGTGGTCGTGCCCCAGCGGGTGATGAGCTGCTGGGCGAGGTCCCAGTTGGCCGTGCTGGCGATGTAGCTCTCGCAGTGCCCCTCGTAACCCATCGGGCCCTGGTAGGCGGAAAGGCCGGAGGTGTAGGGGCAGGCGTAACGGTCGCAGTTGATGCCGGTGTTGGAGGTCACGTTGCTGGGCCTGGCGATCGTGTGGCTGCCGCCGCTGGCGAAGGAAGCCATGTCGCGAACGCCCGTGCAGGTGGCGTTGCAGTTGGTGCAAGCGACGCCTGGCCGGAAATTTTTACCGATGCAGGGGTCCTTGGTCTCGATGAAGGCGAAGGTGTCGCCGACCGCCTCGCCGGTGCCCTTGTCGGACGCCGAGCCGCCGGAGTTGGTGTCCATCCCATGGCCCCACTCGTGGAGGAACACGGCCGCGATCTCACCCGTGTTGGAGCAGCCGCCGCCGGAGCGGTAGAAGTTCACCGTCGAGCCGTTCCAGAAAGCGTTGCAGGTGTTGTTGATGTTCATGTTGGCCGTGACGAGGCTGCCGAGCCAGGCGTTGCCGGGCAGGAAGCTCACGGCCTTCCGGTTGATGTTGGTCAGGTGGTAGTAGCCGGTGCGGGAGGCGTGGGTGTTGCCCGCGCCGCCGGAGCCGGGGGTGGTGCAGTCCGTGCCGCCGCTGGTGCCGAAGGCGATGTTGCCCGTCGAGCTGTCCGACTTGGAGATCGAACCGCACGAATCGGTCATCCGGAAGTACTTGCCGTTCAGGGTGACGGTCGCCGTGCCGGCCGAGAACGTGTAGTTGCCGGCCGCGTCGGTCACCTTGGTGGTGCCGTTGGTGACGTTGGCGAAGGGCAGGCCGCGGACCACCTCGGGATCGGTGTTGGTGGTCGGGTAGATGCCGCCCGTGACCTGCGCGTAGTAGGTGAGGTCTTCCAGCGAGAGCACGTTGCCGTCCTTGGCGTCGACCTTGGCCTTGTAGACGGCCGTGTCGCCGGTGCGGCTGAGCTCGATCTCCCAGACCAGGCGGTGGCGGTAGCCGCTGCCCGGGGCGCCTTCGAACTTCTCGGCCGGATGCTCGCCCGCCGTCAGGGTCGGGACGAGCTTCAGCGTGCCGGGGTTCTTGATCTCCTGGATCTGGTCGACCCGGACGCCGAGGGTGCGGACGACCGAGGCCAGGGCGGCCACGCGGTCGATCTTCGGGGTGACGCCGGTCCGCACGTCGGACACCCGGTCGGTGCCGAACTGGACGATGTTGCCGTTGTTGATGCGGAAGAAGGCGTTGGCGCCCTCGACCGACACGCCGCGGTGGAACTGCTGGAACTCGACGAACCAGAGGTCGTTCTCGCCGCCGGCGTAGACCGAGCTCTTCTCGTCGAAGCGCAGGTCGACGTTCGAGACGCCGAGGAGCTCCGGGAACTCCGCCATGAAGCCGCGCAGCTTGGCCACGACGTCCGTCATGCGCGGGCCGCCCTCATGGGCCAGCTTGAGGTCGGAAGCCGCGAGCTTGTTGCCGCGGCCGGGCAGCAGCGGGATGCCGACGCCCTGGATCAGGTTGGGCCGGTCGCTGCGCTTGTCCCACCGCACCTCCCACTCGTCGGACTGATGGGCGAAGAAACGCTGCAGCGCGGGGTTCTCCAGGGCCTTGCGGGAGCCGCGGGCCTGGAGCTCGACCGAGGGCTGGACCTCGAGCTGGGACGACTGGAATCCGCCGAAAATAGCGAGCAGCTTGCCCTGGTCATCGTCGTCGCCCTGGTGATTGCTGTCCTGGGGCGGGATGAGGGCAAAGGCCATGGCTGGGATCAACAGGATCCCCATCAGGGTGAGAAGCAGGAACTTCGACCGGCGCGAATGTTTCCTCATACTCTCCTTTTCCTTTCCGAACTACATGATTAAAGACGACAGCTCCAAGAAGGCTGGAAATCGTCAGGTCTTCTCTCCAAGCCTGACGGAAAGTCTTCCCGGAAGGGGTACAACAAGTAGAGTGCGCGGAAAGGGAAAAGGCGAGCCCCTCTCCCATTGGGAGAGGGGCAGGGTCGCGAGGGTCCTACTGCGTGCAGACGGGGCGGCTGCCGCAGGCGATGCCGTGGGCGGTGAAGGCGTCCCAGATCCGGCAGGCGTTGGGCGTGCCGTTGGCCAGGTTGCCGTCGTCGTCGTCCGCCGTCAGGTAGACCGTGTACCAGTTGGTGGAGGCGCAGCCGTCGACCACCGCGGCCGGGTTGCACTTGCCTCCCGAGACCACCCGGTAGGCGCTCTTGCTGGGAGTCAGGCTCTTGTACCAGATGGCGTCCATCTTCTGCCAGCCGGTGGTCGTGCCCCAGCGGGCGATGAGCTGCTGGGCGAGGTCCCAGTTCGCGGAGCTGGCGATGTAGCTCTCGCAGTGCCCCTCGTAGCCCATGGGGCCCTGGTAGGCGCCGATGAAGATGAACTGGTAGTACGGGCAGGAGTAGCGGTCGCAGTTGATGCCCGCGTTGTCCGCCACCGTGCTCGGCTTGGCGATCGTGTGGCTGCCGCCAACCGCGAAGGAGGCCAGGTCGCGGACGCCCGTGCAGGTGGCGTTGCAGTTGGCGCAGGGAACGCCAGGCTGGAAGTTCTTGCCGATGCAGGCGTCCTTGGTCTCGATGAAGGCGAAGGTGTCGCCGACCGCCTCGCCGGTGCCCTTGTCGGAAGCGGCGCCGCCGGAGTTGGTGTCCATGCCGTGGCCCCACTCGTGGAGGAACACGGCCGCGATCTCGCCCGTGTTGGAGCAGCCGCCGCCGGAGCGGTAGAAGTTCACCGTCGAGCCGTCCCAGAAGGCGTTGCAGGTGGCGTTGACGTTCATGTTGGCCGTTACCGTGCTGGCCAGCCAGGCGTTGCCCGGCAGGAAGCCCGCGGCCTTCCGGTTGATGTTGGTCAGGTGGTAGAAGCCCGTGCGGGAGGCATGGGTGTTGCCCGCGCCGCCGACCCCCGGGGTGATGCAGTCCGTGCCGCCGCCGGTGCCGAAGGCGAGGTTGCCCGTCGTGCTGTCCGACAGCGAGATGGCGCCGCAGGCATCGGTCATCTTGAAGTATTTGCCGCTCAGGGTGGCCGTCGCGGCGCCGCCCGAGTAGGTGTAGTTGCCGGCGGCGTCGGTCACCTTGGCGGTGCCGTTGGTCACGCTGGTGGAGGGGAAGGCGACGACCGTCTCCGGGTCGGTGTTGGTGGTGGGGTAGACGCCGCCCGTCACCTGGGCATAGTAGGTGCGGTCGATCACGGAGAGGATGGCGCCGCTCTTGGCGTCGATCTGCGCCTGCCAGACGGCGGAGTCGCCGGCACGGTGGATGGCCACTTCCCAGGCCAGGTAGTGCCGGTAGCCGCGGCCGGCCGCCCCTTCGAACTTCTCCGCCGACCGCTCGCCCGCCGGCAGGGCCGGGATGAGCTTGAGCGTGCCGCGGTCCTTGATCTCGGTCTCGGCAACCCGGAAGCCCATCGCCTGGACGAGCTTGGCGATGGCCGCCACGCGATCGATCTTCGGGGTGGGGTTGATCCGCACGTCGGCGACCCGGTCGGTGCCGAACTGGACGATGTTGCCGTTGTTGATGCGGAAGTAGACCTTGGCGCCGTCGACCGGCACGCCGCGGTGGAACTGCTGGAACTCGACGAACCAGAGCTGCTTGTCTTCGCCGACGTTGACGGAGCTCTTCTCGTCAAGGCGCAGGTCGAGGCCCGAGACTCCCAGGAGCTCGGGGAAATCGGCCATGAAGCCGCGGAGCTTAGCCTCGACGTCCGCCATGCGCGGACCGCCCTCGTGGGCCAGCTTCAGGTCGGAGGCCGCGAGCTTGTTGCCGCGGCCGGGCAGCAGCGGAATGCCGACGCCCTGGATCAGGTTGGGCCGGTCGCTGCGCTTGTCCCACCGGACCTCCCACTCATCCGACTGATGGGCGAAGAAACGCTGCAGGGCGGGGTTCTCCAGGGCCTTGCGGGAGCCTCGGGCTTGAGTCTCCACCGATGGCAGGACCTCCAGGTCGGGAACCTGGAAGCCGCCGAAGATCGCGGCGAGCTTCCCCCGGTCGCTATCCTCGGGCGGGATCAGGGCGAAGGCGAGGGCCGGGACGAGGAGGGTCCCGACCAGGGTCAGCAGCAGCAACTTCGACCAGCGCGAGCGTTGTCTCATGTCTACCTTCTCCTTTTCTGGCTGAGCACATTAAATACAGTGCGCCGGAGGGGAGAAGGCGAGCCTGCGGGGGCCTGTTACGGGTGCCTATTGGATGACGATGTCCTTGAGATCCTCTTCCGGCTCCGGGATCTTGATCTCCAGATTCTCGAGGGCTTTTACCAGGACGGTGGCGACCACCAGGTTGCGGTACCACTTCTTGTTGGACGGCACGACGTACCAGGGGGCGTGCTTCTGGCTGGTTCGGGAGAGCGCCTCCTCATAGGCTTTCATGTAGTCGTCCCAGTGCAGCCGGTCCTCGAGGTCTCCGCGGCGGAACTTCCAGCGCTTGCTGGGATCGTCGAGCCGGGCTTGGAGGCGCTCCTTCTGCTCGTCCTTGTCGATGTGGAGGAAGAACTTGAGGACGACGGTGCCCGTCTCGGCCAGCAGGCGCTCGAAGTCGTTGATCTGGGCGTAGCGGGGCTTCCACACGTCGGGGGGCGCCAGCTTGCGGGCGCGCACGACGAGCACGTCCTCGTAGTGGCTGCGGTTGAAGATCACCATCTCCCCCCGGCCGGGGACCTTGGGATGGACCCGCCAGAGGAAGTCGTGGTCGAGCTCATCCTCGTTCGGGGCCTTGAAGGCGGCCACCCGTACGCCGAGCGGGTTCACCCCCTCGAACACGTGGCGGATGGTGCCGTCCTTGCCGCTGGTGTCCATGCCCTGGAGGATGACCAGCACCTTGTGCCGGTGCTCCGCCCACAGAGCCTCCTGGAGCACCTCCAGGCGGTCGTTGAGCTCGAGGAGCCGCGCCTCGGCATCCTTCTTGTCGCCCTTGAAGCCCGCGGTGGACCCCGCGTCGACTTTGGAGAGATCGATTTTGCCGCCCGGTTTGACGCGGTATCGCTTCATCATGAGGCCTCCTTGGAATCCGGCAACTAGAGATCGTCAGGCTTCAGCCCAGTCTTCTTGGCGATCCGGCCGAGCATGACGGGACCTATTTCGTCCCCATCATGGAACGCCCATGTGACGTCCGGCCAGCCTGAACGGCTCAAGGTGCGGTGAGACCCCGAGCGCCGTTTCTCGGCCCATCCGATCCGGAACAGCGCTGCGAGGACCCGACTCGCCCGGGAAGAGCCCCATTGGCTCACGCGGCAGGAATGATGAAGGAAATGTCTGAAAGCTCAGGCAGGGCTTCGCCATGCTCCAGACGGTCGGCGATTACGCGCAGAGCCAGGGCCTTGGCGCGGGCCAAGGCCTCTGGCCGGGTCGCGCTATAGACCAGGACGCCCGGCAGGTCAGGAATTTCGGCGATCCAGCGACCGTCCGTCTCTCGGTCGATCTCTACTGTGAAGCGCATGAGATGAGATTAACAGTCTCTCGGGCCGAGGGCAAAGGACGTCACGGAATCCGGCCTTCATTCCATCTGTTATTCCAGTTGAGTCGAAAGGAGGAGGGATCCAATGCCTGAGGGAATCATTCGAACCTGCCCTTCCTGTGGGAAGAAGAACCGGATCCGCTATGCCCGGCTGGGAGAGCAGGCCCGTTGCGGCTCCTGCGGGACGGCGATGCCGTCCGTGGCCGAGCCGGTCGCCGTGGACCAGGGAGGGGAGCTGTCCGCCTTGATCCGGGAGTCCGCCTTGCCGGTGCTGGTGGATTTCTGGGCGCCGTGGTGCGGCCCCTGCCGCTCGGTGGCCCCGGAGATCGCCAAGGTGGCCGAGCGCAACGGCGGGCGCCTGCTGGTCGTGAAGGCCAATACCGACATCGATCCGGCAGTCGGGGCCACGCACCGCATCCAGTCGATCCCGACGATGGCGCTCTTCCAAGGCGGCAAGGAGGTCGCCCGCAGTAGCGGCGCCCGGCCGGCGGCGGCCATCGAGCAGTTCGTGAGCCAGGCGCTCCGGTCGGCGGCGGCGTAGAGCTATGGGGTAGGGGACCGCGGGGCACGGTCTGTCCGCGCCCCGCGGGGGAAGTGGGAGGACTACTTCTTCGGCCCCTTCTGGTACTGCGCCAGCGTCTTCTCGCTCTCGAAGTACAGGACCTTGCCGTCCGCCTGGGCGGCGATCACCGCCGTGGCCTTGTCCACGTTCTTGCCGGTGACGGGGTCGACCGCCACCCGCGAGGAGGCGTCCTTGGCCAGGCGCTCCTTGCACATCTCGCAGCAGCCGTAATAGGTCTTCCCTTCGACGGGGACGGGGATCTGGTCCTTCTCGAAGACCGCGTTGGTGATCATGCAGACCTTCTTGGTCTCGACCCGCTTGAGGGGCCGGATCCCGTTTTCGCCCGCGAAGGACGAGGCGGCGGCCAGCAACGTGACGGCGCAGAGTGCGAGACTGAGGAAAAGAGTCCTGGATCTGGGCATATGTCGGCTCCTTTGAGTGTTGGAGAAGGTGCCTGGCGTCCTACATGGGCGACAAGACCGTTTTGCTGTATCCTTGAGCGCCCTCCAAAAGGCGGCGACTCCCCCGAATGTCTGATGGTACAACGGGCCCGCGAGGTCCAACATTTCACGGAGAGAACGGTGACTGAAGTGAATGACCAGAGACCCCCGATCAAGTGGCTGAACCTCGTCTTCCTGCTCGGAACCCTTCTCGTCGCCCTCGTCGGCACGCCGTGGTACCTCCTGAAGGTCGGCCTCGGCTGGCCGGAAGTGGTGACGTTCGCCGCCATCTGGGTCTGCGTCGGCCTCTCCGTCACCGCCGGCTATCACCGGCTGTTCGCCCACAAGACCTACCAGGCGGCCTGGCCCGTGCGCCTCTTCCTCCTGGTGTTCGGCGCCGGCGCCCTCGAGAACTCGGTTCTCAATTGGGCCGCCGACCACCGGGTCCATCACGCGCACGTCGACGAGGAGCGCGACCCCTACAACATCACGAAGGGGTTCTGGTGGGCTCACATGGGCTGGATCTTCTTCGAGGCCGAGCCCATTCCCAAGAGCGTCGTGCGCGACCTGCAGGAGGACCCGCTGGTCGTCTGGCAGGACCGCTACTACGCCTTGATCGGGCTCGGGGTCGCCTTCGGCATTCCGCTCATCGTGGGGCTTCTGACTGGCCGGGTGCTCGGCTGCCTGCTCATCGCCGGCGTGCTCCGCGTGGTGGTCAGCCATCACGGGACCTTCTTCATCAACAGCCTTTGCCACATGGTGGGCCGCCGGCCCTACAGCACGGAGCACAGCGCCCGCGACAGCCCGATCATGGCCGTGCTGGCCTTCGGCGAGGGCTATCACAACTACCATCACAGCTTCCCCTTCGACTACCGCAACGGCGTCAAGGTGTGGCAGTTCGACCCCGCCAAGTGGATGATCTGGACCCTTTCGCGCCTGGGCCTCGCCCGTGACCTCCGCCGCGCCCCCGAGGCCGCCGTGCTCAAGGCCAAGATCGAGGTGCAGTTCGAGAGCGCCAAGGAGCGGCTCCAGCAGGTGGTGCACGACTTCCGCGAGACCCAGGAGGCACGGCTGCACGAGGCCTACGCCTCTCTCCAGAGCGCCCTGCACGAGTTGATGGCCCTCCAGCGCCGGCAGAAGCCGAAGGAGCTGGCGCCGGCAGAGGGGAACCTGCCTCACGAGACCCGTCTGGGCCTGACCTACCATGCCCTCGAGAAGGCTCTCGCGGAGTGGAAGCAGACCCTGCGCCAGATGAACAACCTGCCCGCCGCGACGGCTTGAGCCTCGCGTCTCCTCGTCTCCTCTCCCGCCCGGACATTTGATGTCCGGGCGGGCGCGTATGTAGGATCGTCCCCGGAAGGAGATCTCATGCGTTTCATCCCGTCCGTTTCAGGACGCAGTCCTCTCTTGTTGCTGGCGCTCTCGCTCGCCGCCCTGCTGCATCCCGGCCTCGTCCAGGCCCAGTCCGGCCTCCCGGCGGAGGTGAAGGCCACCGCGTCCTCGCTCCACAAGGAGGCCATGGCCGGCACCCAGGCGTTCGACATCGTCCGCTCGCTGACGGTGGAGGTCGGGCCGCGCCCCGCGGGCTCGAAGGCCCACGATGCCGCCGTCGTCTGGGGAGTGGCCAAGATGAAGGAGCTCGGCTTCAGCAACGTGCGGGCGGAGAAGGCGACCGTGCCGCATTGGGTGAGGGGAGCGGAATCGGGCGAGATCGTCGCGCCCTGGCCGCAGCCCGTCCATCTGGCGGCGCTCGGCGGCAGCGTCGGCACGCCCGCCGAGGGAATCGAGGCGCAGGTCGTCCAGGTGCCCTCGCTCGACGCGGTCGACAAGCTCGACCCGGCCCAGGTGAAGGGCAAGATCGTCTTCTACAACGGCCGCATGGAGCGGACGAAGGACGGCTCCGGCTATGGCCGCGCCGTCGGCGTGCGCGGGGCGGGCGCCTCGCGGGCTGCGAAGCTCGGCGCGGTCGCCGTGCTCATCCGCTCGATCGGCACGGACAACAACCGCACTCCCCACACCGGCGCCATGCGCTACCAGGACGGCATCGAAAAGATCCCCGCGGCCGCGCTCTCCAACCCGGACGCCGACCTGCTCGAGGCCCAGGCCGCCTCCGGCAAGGCGGTCACCTTCCGGCTGAAGCTCGGCGCGACCACGCTGCCCGAGGTGGAGACGGCGAGCGTCGTCGGGGACATCCCTGGCCGCGAGAAGCCGGAGGAGATCGTCCTGCTCGGCTGCCACCTGGATTCCTGGGATCTTGGAACAGGCGCCATCGACGACGGCGCTGGCTGCGCCATCATGATGGAAGCGGCGCGGCGCATCGGCCAGCTCCCCCGGAAGCCCCGGCGCACCGTCCGCGTCGTGCTCTTCGCCAACGAGGAGTTCGGCCTGTCGGGCGCGCGCGCCTACGCCGAGGCCCACAAGGACGAGCTGGCCCGCCACGTCATGGCCGGCGAGTCGGACTTCGGCTCCGGCCGCGTCTGGCGGATCGGCTCGCACGTCGACCCCGCGAACCTGCCCGCCGTCGCCGACCTCGCGAAGCTGCTGGGCATCGAGCAGGGCAACAACGAGTCCGGCGGCGGCGCCGACCTCAGCCCCATGGCCCCCGCGCGAGTGCCGATCGTCTCCCTGTCGCAGGACGGCACGGCCTACTTCGACTACCACCACACGGCGAACGACACCCTGGACAAGATCGATCCCAAGGATCTCGACCAGAACGTCGCCTCCTGGGCCGCGGTCGCCTATGCGATCGCCGACCTGCCGGGCGATCTGGGCCGGGCTCCGGAAGGGGAGGCTCGGGAGTAGGCCCTCACCCGAGGCAGGAGGGATCCAGGCAGTACTGCCCCGTGTTCGAGCCGCACTGGGCACCGGTGCTCGGGCTGACGCAACGGAAGAAGCGGGCCGGCGTATCGCCGCCACTGCAAGCGGTACACCTTCCGAGCGAGCGTACGCAGGGCGCCGCGCAGGACAGACTCGAGCAGTAGACGCTCGGACACAGGAGAACGGCCTCGGTGTCAGCCGGGCCTACGAGGCCAAGGGTCGTGGCGACGAGCGCGAGGGCGAACACGAAACGGAGGCAGGTAGTGTTCTTCATTGTCTCTCCTTGGTGAATGCTCAATAGTCTATAGGAGCCCCCACGTGCCGTATACCTACACGAGCTATCTCCGCCTCGGCGAGCTCCTCGACCTCCAGACGCCCGCGTCGGGAGGCGAGGACCACGACGAGATGCTGTTCATCATCATTCACCAGACCTATGAGCTGTGGTTCAAGCAGGTGCTCCATGAGACGGAGCTGCTGCGCCGCTCCTTCGAGCAGAACGACCGGCCCACGGCGCTCGCCACGCTGAAGCGGATCCTCACGATCTTCAAGACGCTGGTCTCCCAGGTGGACATCCTGGAGACGATGACGCCCGTCTCGTTCTCGTCCTTCCGCTACCGGCTGGACACGGCGAGCGGCTTCCAGTCGTTCCAGTTCCGGGAGCTGGAGATCGTCCTCAGTCACCGAGCGCCGGGCGTCGCGGAGCGGATGCCCGAGGGGAGCGAGGAGCGCGAGCGGATCCAGAAGCGCCTGCGGGAGCCGAGCATCTACGACTCCTTCCTCAAGTTCCTGTCGCTCAACGGCTACGAGATCCCGCCGGAGATCCTGGAGCGCGACATCGCCCAGCCGGCCGTCGAGGACGAGCGGATCCGCGAGATCCTGGTCCGGATCTACCAGACCGACCCCACGAACCGCGAGGTCTGCGAGCGTCTCGTGGACCTCGACGAAGGGCTCCAGGAGTGGCGCTACCGCCACGTGAAGATGGTGCAGCGCACCATCGGCATGAAGACCGGCACCGGCGGCTCGGAGGGCTTCGAGTACCTGAAGAACACCCTCTTCAAGCCCCTGTTCGCGGATTTGTGGGCGATCCGGACGTCGCTGTAGGTGGTGATTTCTGCCGTTTGGCAGTATAATCAATGCCAAGTGGCGAGAGGAGGAGACATGCCAGCTACAGCCGAGATCATTGAAGCGCTAGGTGGCCGGGAGGCGTGGAGCCGCGCGGTCCATTCCCCTGAAGATTTGAAGGACTGGATTCGAGAGGGTCTGCCGTTTGAATCTCTGGAGCGGGTGATGGAGCGTTTCGCGATCACGCGCGAGGAGATCTCCTCGACGCTCGATCTGCCGCCGCGCACTCTCGCCCGGCGTAAACAAGAGCAGCGGTTGCGCCGGGACGAGTCGGACCGGCTCTTCCGGCTCGTCCGCATCGCCGCGCAGACCTCGGCGGTGCTGGGCAACGAGGAAAAGGCCGCGCGCTGGCTCCACACGCCCAACCGAGCCCTTGGCGACAAGCCACCTCTGGGGTTGCTCGATACGGACCTTGGCAGCCGGCAGGTGGAGGAAGTGCTGGGGCGGATCGAGCACGGCGTCTATAGCTGATGCCGCCGCGAGGTGAGGAGCGCACGATCTGGAGGATCACCTCGGCGAGGTACGGGACCACCGCGTTTGATGGTGAGGGAGCCCGGCTTTACGGAGGGCGCTGGAACTATCCCGGCACAGCCATCGTCTATTGTTCGGCAACACTGTCGCTGGCTGCCTTGGAGTACTTCGTCCACATCGAGCCGGACCTCGCCCCGCCCGACCTCGTGTCGGTGGCCGCCGACCTTCCTTCGGGACTCGCGCTGGAGACCTTGGAAATCGAGTCCCTGCCGTCGGACTGGCGCACCTATCCAGCCCCGGAGCGGTTGAAGGATCTCGGCACGGGATGGGCGCGCTCGGGCCGAACGGCCGTGCTTCTGGTCCCGTCGTGCGTAATCCCTCACGAGATGAACATCCTGGTGAATCCCGCCCATCCCGACTTCCTGCGGTTCCATCTGCATGAGGCCCAGCCGTTCTCGTACGATCCGCGGATGTGGAAGTAACCCGCCAGCTCTTCTCTTCTGGCCTGAAACCGGCTGGACTGCGCGAGGCCCAGCCGGCAAGACGGGAAAAAGGGCTGCTATTTCCCCCCACCCGCCTTTGGCACCAGCTTCACCTCGTCCACCTGGAACCGGAACGTCCCCAGGGCCGGGCCGCCTCCCACGAAGATCCCCATGAGGTCGCTGCCGTCCAGGCCCAACTCCGAGAAGGGGACGGTGACCTGGTGCCACTCGGGACCGGCCTTGAAGGCCTTCTGGGCCGGCATCCTGCCGAGGCGCGTGGCGAAGAGGAGGAGCTGGTAGTCGCGGCCGTCTCCCTTCGTCCAGAAGGAAACCCCCTCGAACTTCGAGAGGTCCGCCGGCGCCATCTGGGTCGGGCCGGTGAAGAAAAGCATCCCGGCCCAGGGGAAGGCGAAGCCCACCTTGGTCCCGCCCGAGATGGCGAGCGACTTGGCCGTACCCGCCGCGCCTCCGGATACGACTTCCTTCTGAACTACGGAGACGCCGCCCGCGAGCTTGTCGGTCGACTCGACCCAGCCGGAGCCGAAGCTGGTCGTCAGGGCCCCATCCTCGAAGCCGCTGATCTCACCCGAGGCGGGCGCCTGCGGGGCCGGAGCCGCGGCGGCGGCCTGCGTTTCCGCCTTGGGCCGGGGGATCTCCTGGCCGGCCTTCCACACCCTCTGGAGGTCGCGGGTGGCGGTCACGTCCGTCGTGGGGTCGCCCTTCACCAGGACGAGATCGGCTCGCATTTTGGGCTCGATGCGCCCGCGGTCCCTCAGTCCGAAGATCCTCGCCGGCACCGAGGTGGCCGCCGCCAGGGCCTGGGCGGGGGAGAGGTTCGCCGCCACCAGCAGCTCGAGCTCGCGGTGAATGCTGGCGCCATGGGTCGTGCCCGGGTTCGGGGCGTCCGTGCCCGCGAGGATGGGAACGCCCAGGTCCGAGAGCTTGAGCACGGCGTCCAGCGCATTCTGGAAGTTGGGCTCACCGTGCTTGGGGAAGCCGCGGCGGAGGTTCTGCACCTCCTCCTGGTTGAGGTACGGCGCGAGGCGCGGATCGTCAGGCAGGGAACGGCCGCTGGCCACGCCGGTCGTGCTCTCGACCACGGTCAGCGTCGGAATCACGAACGCGTTGTGCTGGACGGCCAGATCGAGGAGCTTCTGATCCGGCGCGACGTCGGTGAAGATGTGGGCGAGCCCGTCCGCTCCCGCCTCGAACGCTTCCTTCGCCGCCTGCCGGGTGCTGATGTGGACCACCGCGAGCTTGCCGCGGCGATGGGCGGCCTTGACGAGAGCCTTGATCGTCTCCTTATCGAGCGTCGGGATCTCCCGGCCGTAGAGCTTGGCGTCCTCGGAGACGATCTTGATGTAGTCCGAGCCCTCGGCGATCCGGGCGTCCACCCAGGCTTGCGCCTCCTCGGGCTTGGTGAGGGTGGGCACGGGCATGCCGTACTCGGTGCCGTGGCCGCCGGGCGCGGTGGCCAGGAACCCGGCGCTGAAAAGGTCGGCCCGTCCCGGCGCGCCGGTCTTCGCCTGCTCCTCGCGCAGGGTCTTCGCGAGCTTGGGATCGGTGAACATGTCGAGCTCGGTCGTGACGCCGAACACGGCCGCCCGGGTGAGAGCATCGCCCCAGGCGTGGGTGTGACTGTCGATGAAGCCGGGCAGCAGGGTCATCCCGGCCCCGTCGATCACCTCGGCTCCGGCGGGCACCTTCGCCTTGGCCCCCACGGCGGCGATGGTCCGCCCTTGGATGACGACGGTGCCGCTGGGGATCACCTTGGAGCCGTCGAAGATGCGGACGTTGGTGATTGCGATGGCGGTGGAATTGGCAGCGGCCTCAGCAGCTTGGCTGGCAATACTTCCGGTGATAGTTCCGGTGAGCACGAGAACCACCGAAAGCAGAATCGATCGAACCTGGATCCTCTGAATCATGTGGGGTGTTCCTCCTTTGCGAAGCCCATTGTTTCGCATGGAGGGTGCAGGGCCTAGTCATCGGCGTCACCTTTCCAGGGTGACGTTTGTCACGGCGGGAGGAGCTTGAAGACCTCTGCCGGCCCGGGCGCCGTGCGCAGGGCGCGGATGGCGCCCTGGCCGCCCACCTCGGGAGCGAGATAGCGGTTCGAGCGGGCCGACTTCAAGGCGACCGAGTCGCCGGGGCGAATGGGGCCGGCGCCGCCGATCTTCTGGATCGTGAACCGCTCGGGGCGGCTGGCGACGGAGGAGCGGGCGTAGACCCGCCCACCGGCACCGCCCTCGACGGAGAGGTAGAGGCCGCCGTGGGATTGTAGGGTCACCGTGTCGCCGCTCTCGAGCGCGCCGCCGTTCCAGTCCTTGAGCGTGAACGTCTCCCAGAACGAGCCGCGGATCCAGCGCTCGGCGCTCACGGGATGGTCGCCATCGCTGCCGGCGTCGACCGAGAAGTACTGGTTGGAGTAGCTGCTGAAGGCCGCCTGGTAGATCGAGGCCTCGAGCTGCGTCTCGAGCTCCTCCCACAGAGGCGCCCGCTCGCCGTCGGGCCGCACCAGCCAGAAGCCGCGCATGTCCTTGTTCCTGGGCCGCCCGGTGTAGACATGGAGCGGCTCGTTACAGAAGACCTGCCAGTACACGGCGTAGCGCACGCCCCAGCCGAGCGCCGCCTCCATCAACCGCCGGATGCGCTCGAACCGCTCTCCCTCGGGGGTGCCCTGGTCCTTTCCCAGGCCGAACTCGCCGAGGTAGATGTTCCGCCGGCCGAAGAGCCGGTTGTCCGGCGCCTTGGACTCCAGGTAGTCGAGCGCCCGGGTGAGGTCCTCGGGGGTAAAGCTCAAATCCCAGCTCGAGTAGGAGTAGAGGTCGCAGCGGGTGAACGGCAGGACGTCGTTCGTCGCCGACACCTTGCCGTCCATGGCCCTCTGGAGGGCGTTCACCTCCGCGGCGTGGAGCACCTCGACGTTGCGCGACCCGACCTCCTGGCGCGCCTTGCGGACGCCGTCCTGGCGGGCGTTCCACCAGTCGATCATCCCCTGGATGCGCACCTGATCGGGCTCCGTGCCGGGAACCAGGGCCTGGCGGAACATGTGGTCCCCCTCCCAGTTCTGCAGGATGAACGTCTTGCCCGTGCCGGCGTAGGTGGTGAGGAGGTACTTCGCCAGCCGGTACATCTGGTCTTTCTCGGCCGCGGCCTCTTCGGCGGTCAGGCCGTCGAGGAACTGGGGCGCGATGGTGACCGGCGTGATCACCAGGATGAACGTGGAGAACGGCTTCGCGAACAGCTCCTGGAAGTAGGGCTTCTGGGCCAGCTCGACCACGTTCTCGGGGAGAGGCGACCAGTCGGAATTGAAGGGGTAGGCGGTGTCGACGTTCGTGGGGACGAAAAAGACCTTGATCACCCCCGTGCCGAGCTCCAGGAGGCGGTTCGCCCCCTCGTTGAGATAGTCCTCGCCGGTGAAATTGTAGTTGCCGCTGGCGTGGGCTACGCCGAGAACATCGCGAGCCGCTTTGCCTTCGTCAGCGCCAACCGCACCTTGGGCCGCTCCGGGCAGAAGCAGGGCCGCCGTGAGAATCCAGGACAGGGCTTTACGAGACACGAAGAGCGCCATGACCTATTGTACGTCCGGGAGGGCGAAGCAAGATGAAAGCGGCAATATGAGAGCGGCAGTAATCGACGGCTACGGCGGCAGCGAGCGGCTGGTGGTGAGGGATCTGCCGGACCCGGGACCTCCCGGGCCGGGGCAGGTGCTCGTGCGGGTGCGGGCGGCGAGCGTCAATCCCATCGACTGGAAGATCCGCCAGGGCGGCATGCGCCTGATCATGCCCGCGCAGTTTCCCCTGGTCCTGGGCTACGACCTGGCCGGCGAGGTGGTGGAGGTCGGCCCCGAGGTGACGCGTTTCCAGCCGGGCGACGCCGTGTTCGGCGGCCTGGACGTGCGCCGGCAGGGCGGCTCCTACGCCGAGCTGGCCCTGGCGCGGGACTCGGCGCTCGCTCTGAAGCCCGAAGCGCTCTCCTTCGAGGAAGCCGCGGCCCTGCCCCTGGCCGGCCTCACCGCCCTCCAGGCCCTGCGCGACAAGGGACAGCTCGTGGCCGGCGAGAGAGTGCTGGTCAACGGCGCCGCCGGCGGGGTCGGGCACCTCGCCGTCCTGATCGCCTTCGCTCTGGGCGCCCGGGTCACGGCGGTGACCAGCCGGCGGAACCTGGCCTTCGTCCAGAGCCTCGGAGCCCACGAGGTCATCGACTATGAGGAAGAGGACTTCGCTGGCCGCGACGATGCCTGGGACGTGATCTTCGACGCCGTCGGCAACCGTTCCTACGACGACTGCGAGCCCGCACTCGCCCGGGACGGCGGGATCTACGTCACCACGCTCGGCGGCCCGAAGCTCATGATCTGGATCGGCCTGACCGCGCTAGGCGGCCTCTTCGGCCGGGGCAAGCGAGCCCGGATGGTCCTCAACAAGTTCAAGGCGGAAGACCTCGCCGTCCTCGTCCATCTGGTAGGGCAGGGGAGGCTGCACCCCGAGATCCAGGAAGTCTTCCCGCTGGAGCACATCCGCGCCGCCCATGACGCCAGCGAGGCGGGGCATGTGCGGGGGAAGATCGTGGTGCGGGTGTTCGAGTAGGAGTATTCGCGTAGGATAGACCCCATGTCAGCCGTCGCGACTCGGCAGGAGATTCTGGAGCGCCTCCAACCCCACAAGGATCGGATCCGCTCCCTGGGTGTCGAAAGGCTCGGCCTTTTCGGGTCCTTCGCCCGCGGTCAGCAGGGCCGGCAGAGTGATGTCGATCTCCTGGTCCGTTTCCGGCCGGGTGAAAAGAACTTCGACCGGTTCATGGACCTCGCTCTTTTCCTCGAGGATCTCCTCCAGCGTCGTGTCGAGTTGGTGACGACGGAAGGATTGAGCCCCTATCTGGGACCACGAATCCTCAGCGAGGTTCAGGATGTCAGTCTCGACCAGGCCTGATCACCCGCCCGCCAGCTCCGCCAGCGTCTCCTTCAGCAGCCCGTAGAACCGCCCCACGGAGTCGACCTTCACTCGCTCGTCCGGCGAGTGGGCGCCATGGATAATGGGGCCGAAGGAGATCATGTCCATGCCGGGGAACTTGTCCCCCAGGACGGCGCATTCGAGGCCGGCGTGGACGGCTTCGAGCTTGGGATCGCCGCCGGCGACCCGCTCGTGGACCTTGCGGAAGATAGCTAGGAGAGGGGAGTCGAGGTTGGGCTTCCAGCCCGGGTAGCCCTCGATCTCGCTCGACTCGGCGCCGGCCAGCTCGGCGAAGGCGCGGAGCCGGCGCTTGGTGTCGCGCATGGCCGAGGCGACGGAGCTGCGGATGCTGATCAGGATGGCCAGCTCGCGGTTCGTGGCGGTCACGGTCGCGAGGTTGAGGCTGGTCTCCACCAGGCCCGGGATGTCGTTGCTCATGGCGAGGACGCCGTGGGGGAGCGCGTTCAGGAGATCGAGCACCTTGCGGCTCACGGCAGCGGTCCAGACCCGGTCCGGAGCCGAGGCCGCCGAGACCTCGACCGTCAGGCCCGGATCGGCGGAGCGGATCTCGTCCTGAATCGCGGCGGCCTCACGCTCGACGGCGGCGGCGAAGGCGTCCCGGCCGTCAGCCGGGACCACCACCCGGGCCGAGGCCTCGCGGGGGAGGGCGTTGTGCTTGTTGCCGCCCTGGAAGGCCGCGAGATGGAAGGGCGTCTGCTGGGCCGCCGCGAACAGGGCGCGGGCGAGCAGCTTCACGGCGTTGCCGCGCTGGAGGTGGATCTCCATGCCCGAATGCCCGCCCTTGAGGCCGGAGAGCTTCACGTCGAGCGAAACCGTCCCGCCCGGCACCGGGGCCGTTTCGAGCGGCAGGTGCAGGTGGCTGGCGGCCCCGCCGGCGCAGCCGATGGTCACCGAGCCTTCCTCCTCGGAGTCCAGGTTCAGCAGCCGGCGGCCCTGGAGCGCGATGGCTTCGGCGTCGAGGTTGAGGACGCCCGTGAGGCCGGTCTCCTCGTCGACGGTGAACAGCAGCTCGAGAGGCCCGTGGACGAGATCGTCCGCCTCCAGGACGGCGAGGATGGCGGCGGCGCCGATGCCGTTGTCCGCGCCGAGGGTCGTGCCGGTGGCCTTGACCCACTCGCCGTCGCGCCGCGGGACGATCGGGTCGCGCTCGAAGTCATGGACCGTCCCCGAGTTCTTCTCCGTCACCATGTCCAGATGCCCCTGGAGGACGACGACGGGCGCGCCCTCCTTGCCCGGGGAGGCCGGCTTCTCGACCACGATGTTCCCCGTCGCGTCCTCCCGATGGCGGTAGCCCTTCCGCCCGGCCACCTCCAGGACGTAGCGGCGCGCCCGCTCCTCCTGCTTGGAAGGGCGAGGGATCGCGAGGATGGCATCGAAGTGCCGCCAGAGGGGCTGCGGTTCCAGCTCGGAGACGAAGGTCATGGGGTTCTCCCAAGGGGTTCACAAGGTCAGGGCCAAGGATATACCGAGCCTATACTCCCATCATGCCCCTCCTCTTCCTGAACCACGCCGAAGTCGAATCCCTCCTTCCCATGAACGAGTGCATCGAGGTCGTCGAGCAGGCCCTCCGCGCCCTTGCCCGCGGCGAGGCCGTCCAGCCTTTGCGGTCCGCCCACTGGCTGCCGGACCGCCATGGGTTGCTGGGAGTGATGCCGGGGATGCTCGGCGGTCTACAGTCCGAGGCTCCCGTCATGGGGGCCAAGGTGATCTCGGTCATGCCCGGCAATCACGCTCATGGCGAGGAGTCGCACCAGGGGATCGTCGTCCTGTTCGAGCAGGAGCGGGGAAGGCCTCTCGCGGTCCTGGACGCCACGGCGGTGACGGCCATCCGCACGGCGGCGGCGAGCGCGGTCGCCACCCGGGCGCTGGCCAGGACGGAGGCGGGGGCCCTGGCGATCCTGGGCTCGGGGACGCAGGCGCGGAGCCATCTGGACGCCATGAGGGCCGTGCGGACGCTGCGCCGGGTGCGGGTCTGGAGCCGGAACCCCGAGAGCGCCCGCCGGTTCGCCGAGGAGGAAGGGGAGAGGCTCGGCCTTGCCGTCGAGCCCATGGCGTCCGCCCGCGAGGCCGTCGAGGGGGCGGACCTGATCTGCACCGTCACGGCGGCCACGAATCCGGTCCTGGAGGGCGGCTGGATCTCCCCGGGAGCCCACGTCAACGCCGTCGGCGCCTGCACTCCCAAGGCCCGGGAGCTGGACTCGGCGGCCGTGGCCCGTTCCCGCCTGTTCGTCGACCGCCGCGAGTCGGCTCTCGCCGAGGCCGGCGACTTCCTCCTCGCCCGGAGCGAGGGAGCCGTCGCGGACGATCACATCCTAGGCGAGCTGGGGGAGCTGCTGGAGGGGAAGATCCCGGGCCGCCGCTCGGCGGAGGAGATCACCCTCTTCAAATCCCTGGGGATCGCGGTCGAGGATCTCGCCGCCGGGCGGCACGCCTACCGGAAGGCGGTGGCGGCGGGCCTTACTGATTTCCATCCCAAAAAGTATTGACCATTCGCTTATAGCGATGTTAGTTTTCGCGCCAGAGGTTGCTCCCTCAGGAGCGGCGCGAAACGAATTGCGCCGCTTGGTTTGCGACACTGCTGTACCTCGTAGGTGGGCGTAGTACCGTCTCGAAGGACTAGCAGTGATTCGCTAGGAGATGGGTAGTCCATGGCTACGCTTGCGTGCAAGCCCACAAGGAGTCGGTGTGCGACACCGGGCGCGGTCTGTTCCAGCGCCGTCCTGTTTCTCTTCCTCCTCAGTCTTTTCGCTTTCGGCGCCGCACCCGCGGCCGCCCAATCCGTCAATACCCAGTCGATCAATACGGGCACGGCCTATCTGACCGGCCGCCAGGTGGACGGCGGTTGGGAGAGCCCCCAGGTGCTCCCCATGACGGCCACCACGGAGGCTCTCAGAGCCCTCCAGGTGCTCGGCGCGGCGCCTTCGAACCGCGCGGCCGCCGTGGCCCGTCTCGAGGCCGAGCCCATCGACGACACATACGACCGGGCCCGGCGCATCCTTGTGCTCGGCGCCGAGGGCCGGGACGTCAGCGCGCTGGTGAATCAGCTCCGCGCCGACGCGGACCCGCTGGGCGGCTGGGGCCTGGTCCCCGGATTCGCGGCGGACACCCTGGATACTTCCGCGGCCCTGGCCGCCGTGGCGCCCGGCGCGTCGCTGGGCGACTCGGTGCTGATCCCGGCCCTCTCGGCCCTGCTGACGCTCCAGGCGAGCGACGGCGGATGGCCCTGCGTCGATGGCGGCGACAGCGAGATCTACTGCACCGCCTACGCGCTCCTGGGTCTGGCGCCTTATCGCGCGCGTTTCTTCCTGGATCCGCAGGTGAATTCCGGCGCGGCCTTCCTCAAGGCGCGCCTCAACGCCACGGGCAGCTTCGGCCCGGCCGGCCCCGCGGAGGTTCTGGACACGGCGTCGGCGGCGCTGGCCCTGGCGGCCGTGCCGTCCCTCGCCTCGGAGATCGGCATCATCCGGTCGTACCTCGAGGGCCGGCAGTCGGCGGATGGGAGCTGGGAGAGCGACCCCTTCACCACGGCCCTGGTCCTCCAGGCGCTCAACGCCCTCTCCAAGGTGCCGTTTTGCGGTGACGGCCTGGTCAACCTGACCTCCGAGGCGTGCGACGGCAGCGATGTGAAGGGTGCCACGTGCGACGGCCTCGGGCTCGGCACGGGCACGGTCTCCTGCACCTCGTCCTGCACCCTGGACACCAACGCCTGCTCCGGGCCGCCGCGGTGCGGCGATGGCATCCTCAACCTCGCGACCGAGGCTTGCGACGGACCGGACCTGGGCGGCGGCTCCTGCGAGGGTCTCGGCCTTGGACCCGGCACGCTGGCCTGCGACAGCTCGTGCAAGTTCAACACGGGGTCCTGCACGGCGGCTCCGCGCTGCGGCGACGGCGTGATCAACCGGCCCGGCGAGGCCTGCGACGGCGCGGACCTCGGCGGCCTGACCTGCGCGGACTCCGGCTTCCTGGGCGGCACGCTGCGGTGCAATGCGGACTGCACGCTGAACGCGTCGTCCTGCACCGGCACGCCGTTCTGCGGCGACGGCGAGATCAACCGGCCGGACGAGGAGTGCGACCAGCTCAACCTGGGCGGACGTACCTGCGACAGCCTGGGTCTCGGCGGCGGCACCCTGGCTTGCACCACGACCTGCAAGCTGCAGACGGCGAGCTGCGCCTCCTCGGGCGCCGCCAATCCACGCTCGATCACGCTCGGGCCGGCCGCGCCGGTCTGCTCCGGCCAGTCGCAGACGGTGCCGGTGTCGCTGGACTTCCCGGCGGGCTCGGTGATCGACAAGGTCGACGTCTTCCTGCTGTTCGACGACACCGGCAGCTTCGCGGGCACGGTGCCCTCGGTGACCCAGATCTTCAGCCAGCTCGTGAGCCAGCTCCAGACGGCGCTGCCGCAGGTCTCCTTCGGCTTCGGCGTCGGCCGCTTCGAGGATTACGGCGGTCCGGGAGCGACCTTCAGCAGCGAGAACACGACGGGCCGGCCGTTCACCCTGAACCAGCCGATCGTCACGCCCGAGATCCCGAACTTCCTCACCCTGATCAACTCCGCCCTCAACCGGACGGCTCCGGGATTCGGCGGTGACGGTCCCGAATCGAACCTCGAGGCCCTGATGCAGATCGCGACCGGCCGCGGGTTCGACGGCAACGGCAACAACTCGAAGCTGGACAGCGGCGCCGCCGGCGCGCCGCTCACCCAGACCTCGCCGGGAGTCAGCGGCGACGTGCCGCCGTTCCTGTCCAACGTCGCGCCGGCTTCGGGCACCCTGGGCGGCGTCGGCTTCCGGCCGGGCGCCCTCCATCTGGTGCTGTCGGCGGGGGACATCTGCCCGGTGGCGCCGTTCACGGCCGGGCAGCCCGTGCCGCTCACGATCACGGGCGCGGGCGGGGCCACGGTGCCGACGAGCGCCCTGCGCTGCTCGAACACCCTCGGGCTGTCCAATCGCTACGGCTTTGTCAGCAACTCGCTCTCGACCTCGGGCAACACGGTCGCGTCGGCCGTGGCGCCGCTCGGCTCGGGCACCGTTCAGGAGACCATCGCGGCGCTGAACGCCCTGGGCGTGTCGGTGATCGGTCTGGCGCCCGGCGGCGTCGCCATCCGCAACCCCGTCGGACCGAGCAACTCGCCCAGCACCTCCTTGTCGGCCCTGGCCCTGCTGACGGGCGCCACCGACTCGACCGGCAACCCGCTGGTGTTCAACATCTCGGGCGGCACCGGGCCGATCCGCGACGCCATCGTGCGGTCGGTGACCACCGCCGCCACCCGGCCGCGGGACGTCTCGCTGGCCTTCTCGGGCGTGCCCGCGGGGCTCGGCGTGACCTTCACTCCGCCCGTGGTGCCCGGCGTCGGCCCCGGCGGCACGGCGGCGTTCGACGTCACCTTCACGGGTGACGGCAGGGTCATCCAGGGGGGCTTCAACCTGGAGTTCGTGGACCTTTTGAGCAATGCCGGCCTGGCGACCGTGCCGGTGACCGTGGGCTGCCTGCCGGTGCCGCCGGTGCCGGTAGACCACGACGGCGACGGCTATCCGGAAGGCGTCGACTGCAATGACGACAACCCGGCGGTCAACCCCGGAGCCAAGGAAATTCCGGGCAACGGGATCGACGACGACTGCAACTCGGCAACGCCCGACGTGACGCCCCTCGACTCGGCGGCCTGCCAGCTCTTCGTGGACAAGCTCGACTACGCCGCCACGGACGTGGCGAGCCTGGCGAGCCGGGTGATGAACCTCACGGAGGAGCTCTCGCTCACCGGGCTTTCGGCGACGCTCGAAGTGAGCGCCGCCGGCGGCGGCGCCCCGGTCTTCACCGAAACCCACACCCTCGCGCCCCTGCCTCCGGGCGGCCGCGAGGAAGGGACGTTCTCCTTCGCCGCCACCGGCAAGGCTCCGGGCGAGTACCTGGCGCTGCTGACGGTGGAGTCCGGCGCCGAAACCCTGGCCCTGTGCTCGGCGGCGTTCCACATCGAGAGCTCGGCTCTCACCGGCGCCGGCCTGCGCGGCACCCTGGTCCTCAATCCCACGGTGGTCAACGCCGGCGGCTCGACCCAGGTCACCTACACGGCGACCAACCAGGGGAACGCCACCCTGACGGACCTCGGCCTCAAGGTGCTGCTCGTGGATCCGGACACGGACCAGATCGTCGGCCAGCTCACGAGCGGGACGACCCTGGCCCAGGGCGCCACCTACACCGGCACCGGCGCCTTCGCCACCACGGGCTTCCAGCAGAAGACCTACCTCGCCGTGCTCGTCGCCGTGCTCGCGGGCAAGGAGCAGACGCTGGCCACGGCCAACCTGACCGTGGTCAACGAGGCCCCGAGCTGCAGCCAGGCGGCGGCGGTGCCCGCCACCCTGCTGTGGGAGCCCGACCACAAATTCGTCCCGGTCTCGATCGCGGGCGTGACCGATCCGGACGGCGATCCGGTGAAGACCACCATCACCTTCGTCTTCCAGGACGAGCCGGCCAACGACATTGGAGACGGCGCGACCTGCCCCGACGCCAGCGGCACCGGCACCTCCCAGGCGCGGGTGAGGGCCGAGCGTTCCGGCAAGCGGGACGGCCGGGTCTACCACATCCAGTTCCTGTCCGAAGACGGCCGCGGCGGCTCCTGCACGGGAGAGGTCACGGTCTGCGTGCCCCACGACCGCAAACCCGGGGCGACCTGCGTCGACGAAGGCGCCCTCTTCGATTCCACGGTCTGCCGCTAAAGAGAAGATGGAGAGAAACATGCGGAAGCTGATGCTCAAGATTTCGAAATTCGCTCCGGCGGTCCTTCTGGCGGCCGGGGTCCTGGTCGCGGGAGAGGCCCGCGCGCAGCGTGAGTGCTCGAAAGATCCGGCGATCACCGGCAGGGTGTGCACCGAGGCTGTCTGTATCGCCCTGCAGGACCTGGTGGACCTCAATTGCAAGACGCCGCCGGCTCCCCGCGGGTGCTACAAGGAATTCGGCTGCGCCGCGCGGCAGGCCATGAAGCAGCGGTGGCTGGATTGCCGGGAGAGCCGGGTCAATATCCGGACCGCCTGCTGGCCCGCGGGCGATCCCGGCGGGCACGACGTGCAGATCACCCAGATCGACACCGTGCTCGCGCAGTGCGAAAGGGCCATCCAGGAGAAGGTCACCAACGGGGGGTGCAACGACCCCTGCCCTCAGAACTGAGGATCGCCGGGATCTCCATGGGTCGACGACACGAATGAAGAATCAGGAGCTACACGAATGATATTCAAGAACAGAAGACTCAAGGCCACCACGGCGGTCGCGGTTCTCGCCGCCTTTGGATGGATGTCGGCCGGCGGCAACGCCTGGGCGGAAGCCCGCGCGGTCGAACGCGATCCTGCCCAGGTGCTCCTGCGGTTGGCCGACAACCCGCAGCTCGCCTTGTCGGCGGAAGAAAAGGCTTATGTCCGCAAGGCCGCCAGCCGGATGCAATCGGAGCCGCGGACGGAGCGGGTTCAGGTGCCGGCCTCCCACGAGGGGGCCGATCCGGCGGCCGAGATGGGCAAGATGGCGGCGGAGCTCCGCCGGCTCGCCCGGCAGACGGACCGTCCGGCGGCCGCCGGCAAGAAGACCGGCGGCGGAGCCGAGGCGGTGGCCCGCCTCCGGCAGCGCCTGGAGGTCTCCCACAGGAAGGTTCTCAAGGAGTTCGCCGATACGGAGTCGCTCCTGAGCTCCGCCAAGCTGCCGAAGCTCATGTTCGAACGCCACAAGGCGGCCCGCGCCGATTACATGGAGCACATCGAAGCGGTGTTCCAGAGCCTGGACACCGCGGCCAAGAGCCAGGACTCGGCGCAGACGCGCTCGGCGTTGCTGGCGGCCTCGGCGCTCCTCGCCAAGTCCACGGACGAGCGGCCGAGCCAGCAGCTCGACCCCTCGCGGCTGCCTTTCCGCATGGCCAAGACCGTCGAGCGGCAGCCGTTCGTCCCCAACAAGAAGGCCGCCGGGACCGTCTCGATCGCGGAGAAGCTGATCGCTCCCACGGCCGCCGACCTCGCGGCCACCGAGGACGTTCAGATCACTCCCGAGATCCAGGCCCTCGCGGCTTCCCTGAGCAACCAGCCGTTGAAGATCTACAACTGGGTGCGCAACAACATCGAGTTCGTCCCCACCCAGGGCTCCGTCCAGGGATCGCAGATGACGCTCGAAGCGAGGCGTGGCAACGCGTACGACATCTCGAGCCTCCTGATCGCTCTCCTCAGGTCCGCGGGCGTCGCCGCGAAGTACGTCACCGGCACCGCGGAAGTTCCCGCGAGCGCGGTGATGAACTGGGTGGGCGGCGCTCCGACGCCCCGTGTCGCGCAGCAGCTCCTCGGGCAGGGCGGCATTCCCAACGTCGGCCTCACCTCCGGCGGATCGATCACCCACATCCGGATCGAGCACGTCTGGGTCGAGGCGTTCATCGACTACATTCCCAGCCGCGGCGCCGTCCAGGTGGCCGGCGACACCTGGGTGCCGATGGATCCGGCCTTCAAGCTCCACAGCTTCACGCCCCAGTCGGAGCTCTATGCCCAAAATCCGATCGATACCGTGCTGCAGCCGGGCGATCACCTGTTCGACGTCGACGAGTCGCTCGGCAAGATCACCAACGTCAACGACGAGATCCTCGACGAGCGGTTCGCCACCTGGTCCTCGCAGACTGACGAGTACTTCCTGACCCATGGCGTCCAGGGGACGTTCAAGGGCCTGCTGGGCGGCCAGGACATCGTCCAGGAGACGCGCACGACCTTCGCCGCCTCCCTGCCGTACCAGGTCCTGGCGCGCGCCGCCGGGGTGAGCGCGCTGCCGGCGAGCTTGCGGCACTACGTGACTCTCAACGGCTTCGCTTCGTCGTTCTTCGGCGGCGCCGTGGGCGACCCCGCCTTCTCGGTGAAGCTGAGCCTGCCCACGCTGAACAGCCAGCGGCTCGGCATCCAGTTCGAACCGGCCACCCAGGCCGACGCCGATACCCTGGCCGCGGCCCGCAACAGCGGCGCCACCTCGCTGCCCGTCTACCTCGTCAAGGTCGTCCCGGTGGTCAAGCTCGACGGCGTCGAGCAGGGCCGGGGCGCCGCCGTCCAGATGGGGAGCTCCTATTCGGTCGACGTGGTGCTCCAGGAGCCGAGGGGCTCGACGACCATCGCCTATAAGGTCATTGCCGGAGACGAGATCGTGGCGGGCATCACGGGCAACGGCGTTGCCCGCCAGGTGGTGGAGAAGCGGTTCGCCAACCATCCGGTGGACAACGCGCCCGAGTACCTCCACCAGGTCGGTCTGCACTACTGGGCGGAGTGCGACCTCCTGGGCGAGATCGCGGCCCGGCCGCTGGGCGTCAAGATGCTGCGCCTGCCTTCCGTCGGGTTCTTCAGCTCGCCCCTGACGGCCTCCTACCTCTTCGGCGCGCCCAGGTCCGGCGTCTACGCGAGCCGGATCATGGACGTGAGGCAGTCCCTGGTCGGCCTGGCGGGTGAAGATCCCGCCAAGGTCATCGCCGTCATGAAGCAGTCGGGGATGTACGGCTCGTACCTGGAAGGCTCGGTCTTCGACCAGCTCGAGGACACGCCCAATCCCGAGATCCGCGGAGTCTCCTCCATGCATCTGATCTCGGCGGCGGCGACCCTGGGAATCCCCATCTACCGCATCACGTCCGCGAACTCGGCGGCCGTGCTGCCGCTGCTGCAGCTCAGCTCGGCGGTGGAGAGCGACATCCAGACGGCCGTCAATCAGGGCAAGACGGTGCTCACTCCGGAAAGGGAGTTCGACTACGGGAAGTGGCACGGCGTCGGCTACATCATCCAGGACGAGACGACCGGGGCGGGGGCCTACCTGATCTCCGGCGGGGCCGCCGGCGGCGGGCTGCTCGACTGCGTCAAGGAGCTGGTGCCCAAGTGGGTCCTGGTGCTGGTGCTGGCGCTGCTGCTCGCCTTGCTGATCATCCTTCTCTTCTGGTGGCTCGGGGCTCTCGCCCCGGTGCTGGCCGGACTGGCGGGAGCGGGGGCCGCGGCGGGCGAAGCCTTCGCGGCCTTCGTGCTCGCCATGAGAGGGTTGGCGGGCTTGTCCCTGGCGTTCTAAGATGAGGTCCGCCGGATGCGCCGCCCGGCGCATCCGGCGGACCTGGCTCAGGAGATCCCTCCGATGGACCCCATTCACGAAGCTTTCAAGGCCGGAGATCTCCGAGCCCTCCGGACGGCGTTCGGTCCGGATTTTCCCCGCGGCGAGATCCCCGAGGCGTACTCGCCCTGCCTCGAATACGCGATCTATTTCAGTCCGCTTTCCTTGATCGACGCTCTGATCGGTCTCGGCGCCGACCCGAACTACGAGAGCGACGACGGCCATCCGAGCCTCCTCGCGGCGCTCTCGGCGGACCGGGAGGACAAGTACGAGGTCCTCGACCTCCTCATCTCGGCGGGCGCGGACGTGAACCAGCGGGGCCTCAACGATTGGACGCCCTTGCACTACGCGGCGTCGCGGGAGGACACGCGAGCGATCGAGCTCCTCGTCGCCAGGGGAGCCGACCTCAACGCGCGAACGCGGGTCGACGACTACGCGACACCCCTCGAAGAGGCCGAGAACCTGGGCTGGCACAAAGCGGCCGAGGCGCTCAAGAAGGCCCCTTAATCTCGAATATCTGCTAAAGTACAGATTCCCCTCGGGCGCCCTTCCACGGGTGCCCTATTTTTTTGCCCTGGTCTTTCCTGCACGGCTCAGCCTTCCGCCGTCGCCCGCCGCAACTGGATCGTCAGCGGGTGGTCTTCCCCGAAGGCCTGCAGGGAGAGCGCGAGCGCCTCCTCGAAGTGCTCGCGGGCCTCGTCGGTGTTGCCCAGCTCCCGCTCGATCACGGCCAGGTTGTTGAGGTCGGCGACGATCTGGGGGTGCACCTCGCCGAAGGCCTGACGGTCGATCTGCAGGGCCGCCTCGAGGTGGGTGCGCGCGGCCTCCCCGTCGCCCAGGTCGCGCAGGACGCCGGCCACGTTGGTGATGGCCCGCGAGGTCTCGGGATGGACGTCGCCGTAGAGGCGGCGGGCGATGTCCACGATCGGACCGAGATGCTCGAGGGCCTTCTCCGGCTGATTCATCTCGCGGGCCAGGGTCGCCAGGTTGTTGAGGTCCGCTGCCACGGTGGGGTGGGACTCGCCGAAGGCCTCGCGGTGGATGGCGAGCGCGTGCTCCAGGTGCTGCTGCGCCGCCTCCCGCTGCCCGAGGTCCCGCAGGACCATGCCGAGGTTGGCGAGGATGGACGCGAGGTTGGCGTCCGCCTTCTGCGGGTCCTGCATCTCCAACGCCTGCTCCAGGGGCACCAGGGCCTCCTGGGGCCGCTGCAGGTCGCGCAGCAGGATGCCCTGAAGGTTGAGGGCGCGGGCCACCGCCGGATGCCCGGCGCCGTGGACAACGCGCGCCTTTTCCAGAGACCGCGTGGCGTCCTCCAGAGCCTCGGCCTGCCGCCCCAGATCCCTCAGCAGCTCCGCCCGCAGGTTATGGAGCTCTACGAAGTCGGCGGGGGAGAGGCCGGCGGGACGCGACTGCGCGGCCTCCAGGAAGGCCAGCCGGGTGTGCGAAGGCCAGTGCCCGTCCGCCTGCCGGGCCGTGCCCAGAAGCTGGGGGGCGGTCGTTATGCCCTCGGCCACGGCGGCGGCCAGCTCCGTCGCCAGCCCCTCGATCTCGTCCACGCCGATCCAGACCCGCAGCTCGTGCAGGAAGGCCTGGCGCGCCGCCGGCTCGTCCCCGAGAGAGCCGGCGAGGTTGAGGCGCAGCAGCGTCATGCCCCGGGTCTGGATGGGGAACGAGCGGTTCAGGAAGTCCAGCAGCTCCCGGGCGAGCTGCTGGCGCTTGGCGGACGGGATCGGCTCCAGGAACGCGTGGTTGATCCGCGGGCTCAGGAAGGCGTAGGTGAGGAGGCCGGGAAAGGACGGATGGCCGTACTGGTGGTCCACGAAGAGCCGCAGCTCCTCGTTCTCCACCAACTCCTCGTCGATGAGGTCGAGCAGCTCCTCCCGCTCGTCCTCTTCCAGCTCCAGGTGATGGAAGAGCGTCTCGGCGGGAACGTTCTCGCCGCACAGCGCGGCGAGGTCCAGGAACCTCTGCAGGCGGTCCGCGATCTCGAGATCGACGTCCTCCAGCAGCTCCTGCGTGGGCTGGAGAAGGCCCTCGGCGGGGAGCGGGCTCAGCTCCAGCCGCAGGCGCTCGGCCCGCGGCGCCACGTGGTCGTCGGCATCGGCGGGCGCGCAGGAAAGGGCGAGGATCAAGGCGGAGTTGCGCCGGGTCTCGTCGACGAGCCAGCGCCGCAGGGGATCGTTGAGCTGGGCGCCCTCGACCGCGTGGACGACCACGCAGCTCCCCCGGCTCAGATCGCGGAGCAGCCCGGCGAGGGCTGGCCGGGCGTCCGGAGCGGCGGCGGGGAGCGTTTTCCAGGCCTCCGCCGGATTCTCCTGCCGGAGCAGCAGGGAGACCAGGGCGGCGCCCGCGAGCGAGGAGGGGATGAAGGGCAGCAGCGGCAGCGCCCGCTCCCGCAGGGCTTCCCGCTCCGTGGGCTGAAGCTCCCAGCGCCTGGCGATCTGCACCTCGGCGAAGCGGGTGAGGTCGAGCCCCTCCTCGTAGCCGCCGAGGTCGAGCGGCAGCACGGCGACCCGGTTCCCCTGGAAGCCGGCATCGCGCGCCGCCGCTTCCAGAAGTCCCGTCCGGCCGCACCCGGGCTCGCCGGAGAGGAGGAGGACCGGCGCCGGTCGCGCCCCGGCGAAGACGCGTCCCAACTCGGCGAGAGCCGCGGGGGAGTGCTCGATATAAAGTTGGTGCTTCTTCTCGGGCGAGAGGTTTCGGACGTCGATGGGACCGGTCGTTTCTTCCGTCATAGGACGGCCATGCTAAAGGACGGGGAGCGAATGGAGCAAACAGGGGTCGTGCGGGAGACGGACGGGCGGGCGGTGCCGATCGCCAAGGCCCTCTTTTCCGTCGTGGTGTGGGGCGCCTCGTTCATCGCCACCAAGATCGCCCTGGCCGAGGTCCAGCCCATGACGGTGGTCTGGCTGCGGTTCGCCATGGGCGTCGCCGTCCTGGGAGCGATCGTGGCCGTGCGTAGGCAGCTCACCGTGCCGTCGCGCTCCGATCTCGCCTACTTCGCGGGGCTGGGCTTCCTCGGCATCGCCTTCCACCAGTGGCTGCAGTCGACCGGCCTCGTCACCGCGCAGGCGGGCACGACGGCCTGGATCGTCTCCTCGGCGCCGATCTTCATGGCCCTGCTCGGCTGGCTCGTGCTGCGCGAGCGTCCGAGCGGCCTGGGCGCCGCCGGCATCGCCGTGGCGGCCGTGGGAGTGCTGGTGGTGGTTTCGCGAGGGGACCTCGCCGCCCTCACGGCCGGCAGGTTCGGCACTACCGGCGACTTCCTGATCCTGGTGAGCGCTCTGAACTGGACCGTTTTCTCCGTGCTCTCCCGCAAAGGGCTCAAGCGCCAGTCCTCGGCGGGAGGGGCGGCGGGGATGATGTTCTGGGTGATGACGGCCGGCTGGCTGTTCTCGACCATTCCCTTCCTGCTCGGCCCCGGCCCGGCCGACGCGGCCCGCCTCTCGGCCCGGGGATGGTCCGCCGTCGCCTTCCTGGGAATCGCCTGCTCGGGGCTGGCCTACGGCTTCTGGTACGACGCGCTGCGCGTCCTGCCCTCCTCCCAGGCCGGAGCCTTCCTCTACCTCGAGCCCCTGGTGACGGTCGTCGTCGCGGCGGCGATGCTGGCCGAGCCCATCCTGCCGGCGACGCTGGTGGGCGGCGGGGCGATTCTTTTGGGGGTCTGGATGGTCAGTGCCCGCTCCCATTCACATCCGACCGCAAAGCCTCGATCCGCCCCGGAGTCCTGAGGATCGCCCGCAGCAGCTCCACCGCCAGATAGGCCACCGTGAACCCCACATAGACCAGGAACGGGATCAGCGCGACGCCCAGGACCCAATGGGCGATCTCGTAGGCCGGGTGGAAGACCAAGGCCGGCTCCCGCGCGAAGACCAGGTAGAGCAGGTAGATCGCCGCGCACAGCCCCACCAGCGAGCCCACCCCGAAGAGGAACGGGACGAGCCGCGCCGGCAGCTTCACCAGGAACATCGCGATGCCCAGCGCCTCCTCGCCGGCGCTCAGGTCCGTCCCGGCGTGGACGTTCACCGTCGACGGGTTCAGGGCGATGCCGCAGGCGTAGAAGAGCACGGCGGCCTCGCCCATCCGGATCCCGAAATCGAGGAAGGGGCCGCCCCGGATGACGCCGTAGAGGGCCATCGCGAAGCAGTACAGCGCGCCGGCCAGGAACACCAGGGCGAAGAAGGCGAGCACGGCGGGGGAGGACAGCTCGCTCGGCGACTTGCGCAGCAGCGCGGAGCCGGCGTCCAGGAACAGCGCGGCCAGGTAGTGGGCCGCCACGGCCACGGGCAGGAGGATCAGCAGCCCGGTGAAGAAGACCTCGAAGCTGTCGGCGCGGATCCCCAGGATCAGGAAGGCGAGCACCACGATTACGGCCGCCGCCATGTAGGCGAGATGCCCGGCCTGCCGGGCGATCCGGTCCGTCGTGGCGAGCCCGCCCTCGGTGACGCCCCGGCGCAGGGCTTCCAGCAGCGCCCGCACGCCGCGCAGGTGGGGCAGGGACTGGCCGACGTCCTCTGCTCCCACGGTGCGGGACAGCCGTTCGGCCACGTCGCGGCCCAGGGCCTTGACGTCGCGGCGGGGTCCGACTCCGGGGGGCAGGGGTGGGCGCACGACAGAATCTCCGGGAAACAGCTCGGGAACCGAGCGCGCCGGCACCCAATCGGGCATTCCGGTCCGCGTGACGAGGCTCTCCGGCCTCAGTTTCCCCTGATCCGCCTGGGCACGCAATGCCTCCAGGGGCATGGGGCCCTGCTGGGTACCATCCTGAAAGAGATACCAGACCCGATCGGGCATGTGTCCGCGCGCCTCCGTGACAAGTATATGTTTGGAGACCTGGGATAGGATGGACCCACTGGAGCCCACTTGAACCCCGACGTCGCCAACGCGATCCCGAAGTTGGTCGAATCCGGAATTCTGCCGCCGGAGAAAGCCCCCCTGCTGCTGGGCACGGCGCGGCGCGAGCTGGTCTCCGTCAACTGGGAGCTGCGGATGCTCCTCTACGCGGGCGTCCTCCTCCTCACGGGCGGCGTCGGCGTGCTCGTCGCGGAGAACCTCGACCGCATCGGACCCGTGGCCATCGCGGCCGGCATCGGCCTCGCCGCGGCGGCGGCCCTCTTCTGGGTCTGGCGGGTGGCGCCGCCGTTCTCCTGGCGGGAAGTGCGGTCGCCCAACCTGTCGTTCGACTACATCCTCCTTCTCGGCGTGCTCCTGGCCGCGGCCGACCTCGCCTACATCGAGGTCCGGTTCACGCCCCTGGGGGCCAACTGGACCTGGCACCTGCTGATCGTGGCCCTCCTCACGGGCCTGGCCGCCTTCCGCTTCGACTCCCGCATCGTCTTCTCGCTGGCCCTCTCCACCTTCGCGGCCTGGCGGGGCGTCTCCGCCGCCTGGTTCGGCGGGGCCGTGCTTCTAGACCGGGCGGAGAGCACCGTGCGCTGGAACGCCCTCGCCTGCGGCGTCCTCTTCGTCGGGCTCGGCTTCCTCCTCAAGAGGATGGATCGCAAGGCTCACTTCGAGCCGCTGGCGGTGAACCTGGGCTGGCTGCTGATCCTCGGCGCCCTGGCTTCCGGGATGGCGAACGACAGCGTCTGGGTGCCCTACACCCTGGCCCTGCTGCTCTGCGGGGTCGCCCTGGCCGTGGGGGCCTACCGCTCCCGGCGGTTTCCCCTCTTCGCCTTCGGCGTGGTCGCCGGCTATGCCGCCCTGACCCGGATCATCCTGGAGGCCGGGGAGGCCGTCGCGATTCTCGGCTGCTTCTGGTTCTTCGGCTCGGCCATCCTCCTGCTCTTCGGATTGATCGCGGCCCAGCGCCGGATGAGGGAGCCGCTGTCTTGAGGGAGGAAAATTGAGAGCCGAGGCCGCCGTCGCGGACCGCAACGCCTCCGTGCGCGCCGCCGCCCGCTCCTGGCGGAAGGCGGAAGCCATCGACGAGGCGACGCTCAAGGCCATCGAGGCCGCCGTGCCGGACGACCGCCACCGCGTCGGGCCGGTCTTCCGGGTCCTGCTCTTCCTTTTCACGCTCGTCGCCGTCTATGGCGGCTTCGGCCTCTTGTGGCTGATCATCGCGGAGCCCCTGGAATTCAAGGGGGATGGCTTCGCCGCGATGTCGATCCTCACGGGGATCCTGCTGGCCGTGATGACCGAGATCCAGATCGGCCCCCTCAAACGAGCGCAGGGCGGGACGGAAGCGGCCACGTCGTTCGCGGCGCTGGGCTTCCTGATGGCGGGTTTCGGCTGGTTCATCCTGGACCGGCCCAAGCTGCCGGACGAGGTGGAGGCGCAGTCGCTGCTCCTCCTCGCCGCCCTGCTCCTCGCCGTCGCGGCCTGGCGGTGGGGCTACGCCCTCTACGCCGCCCTCGCCACCGCCGCGCTGCTCGCCGCGCTCACCTACCTCCCCGGCGGGCGGCTGCTCTGGATCGTCCTGGCCGTGCTGGCCGCGCCGCTCCTGATGCGCCTCTCGGACACGGAGCGCCTGCCGCCGGCCCTCCGCCACTGCTTCGGGGCCGTCCTCGTGGTGCTCCTGATCGGGCTCTACCTGGCCGTCCACCTCGGCTCTTTCGACCTGGGAGCGCTCGAGTTCTTCCGCCGCGGCTTCGCGAACCTGGGGCCGGCCTCGAAGAGCGGCGTCCTCCGGAACCTCTCCATCGCCGCGACGGCCCTCGTCCCCGTCGTCTACCTCGCCATCGCCATCCGGACGCGGCGCTACCCGTTCCTGATCGTAGGCTTGGGGACGGCCATCGCCTCCCTCGTCACGGTCCGCGTCTACGTCCACCTGGCGCCGCTCTGGGTGATCCTCACGCTCTCCGGGGCCGCGCTGATCGCCGTGGTCGTCGCCCTGCGCCGCTATCTCGACTCCGGCCCCGCCAAGGAGCGCGCCGGCTTCACCGCCGAGCCCCTCTTCGAAGACTTGGCGAGGCAGAGGCTCCTGGAAGCCGGAGCCGCCATCGTGTCCTTCTCCCCGGACGCCCGGACGGTGCACCAGGAGCCGCAGTACACGGGCGGTGGGGGAGAGTTCGGCGGCGGCGGGTCGAGCAGCGAGTTCTGAGGAGAAGATGATGGACGACCAAATCGAAGACAGACGCGACCACGGTCTGAGCCGTTCAGGTTTTCGCCCTGAAAGGGCGGTCGTTGAATAGCCTGGCGCTTTAGCGCCAGGAAACCGCCCCCCACCCATTTCCCGCCCCGAAGGGCCGGTCCCCAACGCCCCGCGACCCAAGTTTGAGCCGCTGCGACCGTGGTCGGAGCCACTGCGACCACGGTCGCAACCGTTGCGACCGCGGTCGGAATGATCGCGACCAAGGTTTGAGCCATTGCGACCGTGGTCGGAATCATTGCGACCGCGGTATGAGCCATTGCGACCAAGGTCTGAGTCATTCCGACCGTGGTCCGAGCCGCTGCGACCTAGGTCGCAGTGGCTCATACCAAGGTTTGCGTCACTGCGACCAAGGTTTGAGACACTCCGACCCAGGTCTGCATCACAACGACCACGGTCCGAGCCCTTGCGACCGCGGTCGCAACGACTGCAAATTTTCGTCGCCTATCGCCGACCTCAACTTCTTCATCAACTGCACCCGGGCCGACCCCAGGCGCCGGGGAGCCCGCGGCGCGGTTCTGGGATAAAATCTCCCCACAATTCATTGGGAGGATACGATTTGATTTATTCGCCTGCCGTGCGCAGCTTTGGCCAGACGTACTCTCTTCGTGTGGCTATCGGGCTCCTCTTCCTCATTCCCGTCGCGATTCTTCTGGCCGCGGGCCTGACCGCCGATCCCATGGAGATGCAGCCGGTGGCGATCGGGGTGGGGTTGCTCGTCCTCTATGGCGTGGTGTGGTACCTGATGGGCAAGACGACGCTGTCGATCCACGCCGAGGGGGTGCGGCGGACGTCCGCTCTCGGCTCGAAGGAGCTGGTGTGGAGCGAGGTCGCCGAGTACCGCTACCGGGAGATCCCCGTGCAGGTCGGGGGCCTGGTCGGCGGTCTGGTGGGGGCCGCGGTACAGGCCGCCGTCGAGGCGAAGACGGGGAAGAAGACGCGCTCCGTGGTGCTCACGCTGCAAGGGAGCAACCGGGTCAAGCTCAAGGTGGACTCGAACTTCGAGCACGTCGATCAGGCGATCGAGAGGATTCTCGCCAAGGTCCACGCCGAGATGCGGCCGGCTCTGCAGAACCGGCTCGACAACAACGGCGAGGCGGCCTTCGGACCGCTCTCCCTCTCCCGCCGGGGCGTGTCCTGGAAGGGCAAGGACACGATCCCCTGGATGGAGATCAAGTCGTGCGAGATCTCGGGCGCCAAGCTGCGCGTCCGCCGTCAGGGCAAGATGCTCGACGCCATCGGGGTGGCCTCGCAGAAGGTCCCGAACGTGCTCCTGGCGGTCCAGATGATCCAGGCGATGCGCGCCATCTCCGACCCGGCGGGGGTGACGGCGACGTTCGCCTAGGGCTCGGGACTGTCGGGGGGGACGGCCGCCTTGGCGCGCCGGCCGCCCGCGTGCTCGCCGGGCTCGGTGCCGTGCTCGCGCAGGTAGAGGTCCACGATATCCTCGGAGGGGCCGTCGGCGCGGATCTGGCCATCGTCCAGCCAGATGCAGCGGGTGCAGTTGGTGGTGATGGCCTTGGTGCTGTGGGAGACGAGGAGCACGGTTGAGCCGGCTTCGTGGAACCGCTCGAGGCGCTCCTCGCACTTGGCCGTGAAGGTGACGTCGCCCACGGCGAGCACTTCGTCGAGGATCAGGATGTCGGGCACCCAGGCGGTGGCGACGGCGAAGCCCAAGCGCGCCTGCATGCCGGAGGAGTAGTTGCGCAGCGGCGAGCGGATGAAGTCGCCCAGGCCGCTGAAGTCGATGATGTCCTCGACCTTCTGGTCGATCTCCTTGCGCTTGTGGCCGAGGAGGAGAGCGTTCAGGTAGATGTTCTCGAGGCCCGTCAGCTCGTAGTCGAAGCCGCTGCCGAGCTCCAGGATGGCGGCCAGGAGCCCATTGATGACGGCCTTGCCCTCGGTGGGCTTGAGCACGCGCGAGATCACCTTGAGCAGCGTGCTCTTGCCGGCGCCGTTGCGCCCGATGATCCCCAGCGTCTCCCCCCGCTTGACGGTGAGCTCGATGCCGCGCAGCGCCCACAGCTTCTCGTAGGAGAGGGAGCCGCGCAGGAAGTGGATGGCGTACTCCTTGAGCGACGGGATCCGCTGCTTGGCCAAGCGGTAGCAGAGGGACACGCCCTCGAGGCGAACGCTGATGTCGTCCATGTCTGGGATCAAATATAGAAGGGAATGCGGTCGCTGCTGCGCCGGAAGGCGTAGGCGCCGAGGGCCAGGACCGCCAGGACGACGATCGTGACGACGGTGAGGTGGCTCAGCGGCGGGATCTCGCCCTGGTAGATGGGGTCCCGGAAGACCTCCATGATGGAGCGCACGGGGTTGAAGCGGACCAGGGGCAGGTACTTGGAATCCTTGAGGATCGACATCGGGTAGAACACCGGCGTCAGGTACATGAGGATCGAGAGCAGCACGCCGATCAGCTCCACGACGTCGCTGAAGAACACGGCGAGCGGCGAGAGCAGGAGCCCGGCGCCCAGCGTGAAGAGCGCCGCCAGGAGGATCGACACCGGCAGGAACAGCAGGGCCCAGGTCATGGGATGGCCCGTCACCAGCAGGATCAGGAACAGCGGCACGAGCGCGAAGCAGAGGTTGACGACTCCGGAGAGCACGGTCGCCAGGGGGAAGATCTCGCTGGGGATCGGCAGCTTCTTCAGCAGCACCGCGTTGCCGCGCAGGCTGTTCATAGAGGCCACGATGCTCTGGCTGAAGAAGTTCCAGAACAGGATGCCAGCCATGGCGTAGACCGGGTAGTTGCCGTAGTCGAGCTTGAAGCGGAAGATCGAGCTGAAGACCACCTGCAGGACCAGCATCATCAACAAGGGCTGGAGCATCGTCCAGACGAAGCCGATGGCCGACCGGCGGTAGCGCACCTTGAGCTCCCTGGAGACCAGGGCAAGGATGAGGTCGCGGTAGCGGAAAAGATCCTTGAACATAGGGGGCGTTTCGGAGCGATGATTTCCGGGGAGGCGATCGGGGCCGGTCGCTTTGTACACCTTGCGGGGGAGGATGGCAAGGTGTCTATCCGCCCAATCCCCGCAAAGCCCCCCGCACCAGCCCGTCGTCCTCCCGCCATTCCGCTCTCTTGTCCCCCGGCAGGAACGGCCGGGCGAGCCTCCGCGATCCCAGCCGCAGGGCGCCGCCGGCCCTCAGGGCGGCCTCGGCGCGGGCGGCCCAGGCGGCGCCGTGGTGCTTGCGGGCCCAGCGCAGCAGATCGCTCCAGAGCAGCTCGGGATTCTGGCGCCGGCGGGCGCCGGGGGCCTGGCCGATGGTGGCGCCGTGGTGGTGGAGGACGCGCAGCTCCGGCCGGACGGCCACTTCCCAGCCGGCCCGGCGGGCCCGCAGGCAGAAGTCGAGGTCCTGGGCGTAGAAGCGGAATCCCTCGTCGAGAGGGCCCACGGCCTCCCACACGGACCGCCGGAAGGCCATGGCGGCGCCCGTGACCCAGTCGACCTGCGCCGGCGCCGGAGCGTCGAGGGGCTTCAGGCGCCGGTAGACGGGGAGCCGGGCGAGCAGGGCGGGCAGGCCGCTCGACAGGGCGAAGAACCAGGCGGCGGAGGGCTCCCGGCCGCCGCTCCACTGGGGAGAGCCGTCCGGGTAGTGGAGAAGGGCGCCGGCGATCCCCAGCCGGGGCTCGCCCGCGAAGACGCCGGCCAGGCCCGCCAGGCCCCCGGGCGCCACCTCCGTGTCGCTGTTGAGCAGCAGGAGGATCTCGCCGCCGGCCCGGGCGAGGCCCAGGTTGGCGGAGCGGGTGAAGCGCAGGGGCTCCTCGTTCCTCAGCACCGTCACTTCCGGATGGCTTTGCGCCACGGCCTCCGCCGTGCCGTCGCGGCTGGCGTCGTCGACCACGATCACCTCCTGGCCGGCAACGGGCGCGGCGGCCAGGGACTCCAGGCAGCGCAGGACGAGGTCCCTCGTGCCGTGCGTCGGAATCACGATCGAAAGCGGCGGCCGGGGAATTTCATCCATCCAGGGATCATTCTACGGAAGGTCTCGTGAAGATTGACGGAAAAGCGTTTTAACAGCAGAATCGCTGTCTTCACATCCAACAGGTGGATGTAGGACCGACTGACCCCAGAACCTACGGGCAGCGCTGTGCGCTGACCTGTAACAGGAGGACCGATGCACAGGAGCTGGGAACGATCGATCTTGGTGAGTTGTGTCGTATGGATGGCCGGCGTATTGACGGCGGGTGTGCCGGCGTGGGGAGCGGGGAGAGGAGCGGGCTCGGCGCTGCCCGTGGTCCAGAGCCGAAACCTGGCGAGGGCCGCCGCGGCGCCGGTGGGCGGCCGGCTGCGGCTGGAGAACGTCCGCAAGCCGGACACGGGGGAGAGCGCGGCGTTCGTGCTGGAGCGCTTCGAGGTGTTCACGGCCGACGCCAAAGTCACCGTCCATGGTCCCCACGGGGACGAGGTGCTGGCGCCGCCGGCGAACGCCTACTTCCGCGGCACGGTGGCCGGCCAGCCGGAATCCCGCGTCTTCCTGGCCGTGCTCCCGGACGGCACGGCGCAAGGGCTGGTGAACGAGGGGGAGGACACTTATCTGATCGGCGGTGACGGCCAGCCGGCCGTCAAGGCCGGGCGGCGGGCTCCCCTGGCGATGCGCCGGATCGATCCCACGGCCCTCAAGGCCTCCAACGGCGAGGGTTTCGGCTGCGCCAACGAGCAGCTCCCCGGCCGCAGCACGATCGAGGGGCTCGACTTCCCGTCCGAGGCCCCGGCCGGCATCACGACCAAGATCGCCGCCTACAAGGCCCGCGTCGCCATCGAGACCGACTACGAGTTCTACGCCAAGTTCAACAGCTCCACGACGGCTTCCACCTATATCGGCAACCTCATCGGCTATGCCTCGACCGTCTACCAGGCCGAGATCAACACCAGCCTGGCCGTGCAGTCCATCAGCCTGTGGACGACCGCCAGCGATCCCTGGAACCAGACCGTTTCCTCCACGTGCAAGCTGATGGAGTTCGGCCGCTACTGGAACCTCAACAATGCGGGCGTGTCGCGCACCATCGCCCACTTCCTGAGCGGCCGGCCGGGCGGCGGCATCGCCTGGACGGGGGCGCTCTGCTCCACGGGGTTCGGCGCCGCCGCCAGTTGCTCCGGGCTGCCCACGGATGCGCCGTGGGGCGGCGGCTACGGGTTCACGGGCGGCATCACGGGCACCTTCAACATCGCCACCCCGACGGTGGTGTGGGACATCATGAGCGTCGCCCACGAGATCGGGCACAACTTCAACTCCCCTCACACGCACTGCTACAACGGGATCGGCGGCGACGCGAACCCGGTCGACCAGTGCCGCAGCGGCGAGAGCGGCTGCTACATCGGCACCCAACTCTTGCCGGGCCCCGCCGGCGTCCGCAGCGGCACGCTGATGAGCTACTGCCATCTCCTGAGCGGCAGCTACGGCAACATCGCCATGACGTTCGGCACCAGTCACCCCTACGGCGTGCAGCCCGGGCGGGTGCCGTCGCGCATGTCGAGCTACGTCAGCGCGGTCGCCGCCGGCAATCCCGCCTGCCTGGCGCCCTGACGCCTGTTTTCCTCCTCCGGCTGCCCGGACGGGCGGCCGGAGGAGGATCTCCCAATCCCAGCCCGGAGACCCTTCCCTGGAATGACTGGCCCGGACCTTGCGTTATGCCGGATTCAGGCCGTGATTTTTCAAAAGCCGTCGAGGGAGAAGACCAGATTTTACAACGGTTTTCCGGCAGGGCTTCGCCGGGGGGAGAGCCAAGGATTGACGCCCCAGGGTGACAAAAAATCTCACGGATTCTTATGCATGAATTGACATATCGGGTTGACGCCCCCAAAATTACCAGCATCGCATCTTAGGGTGAGCACGCTCACGAGAGAGAACGAGACGAGGGACGACAGGAGTGTCCCGGTCCTTAAGAGAGTCATGAGGAGGGTTCGAATGCCTCGATTCGCTGGAAGCCGATCGATCCTGACGGGTTGTTTCCTGCTGGTGGTCGCCAGCCGGATGGAGGCGGCGAATGCGCCGGCCACCGTCCAGAGCCGCGATTTCGTCCAGGCGGCCGCCACGGCGCCGGTGGGAGGCGCCCTGCGGCTGGAGAACGTGCAAGTGGGGGACACGGGGGAGGTGGCCGCGTTCGCGCTGGAGCGCTTCCAGGTGTTCGCCGGCGACGCCCAGATCACTCTCCACGGCGAAGGCGGCAAGACGACGGTGCTGCCCGCGCCGGCGAACGCGTACTTCCGCGGCAGGGTCGACGGCGAGCCGGACTCGAAGGTGTTCCTCACCGTCCTCGAAGGCGGCACGGCGCAGGGCATCGTCACCCGGGGCGAAGACATCTATCTGATCGGCGGCGAAAACACTGGCGGCGAGGACGCTCCGGCGAGGGCCGCGGGCGCGCCCCTGGCGATGCGGCGGGCCGACACCGAGGCGCTGCGGACGGCGCAGGGCGCCGGCTTCACCTGCGGCAACGACGGGCTGCCGGAGAACCCGCATCCGCTGGACGACCTCCTGGGGGGCGCCCTCCCGGCGACCTCCGAGGCGCCGACCACGGCGGCGCTCCCGGCCTACACGGCCCGGGTGGCGGTGGAGACGGACTTCGAGTTCTACTCCAAGTTCAGCGCCACCTCCACCTTGACCGCCGCCGCCGTCGCCACCAACTACATCGGCAACCTCCTCGGCTACTCGTCCACGATCTACATCGGCGAGATCAACACCTCGCTGGTGGTGCAGTCCGTCAGCCTCTGGACGACGGCGAGCGACCCCTGGGTGCAGACCAGCACGACCTGCGGCCTGATGGAGTTCGGCCGCTACTGGAACCTCAACCGGACGAACGTGCCGCGGACGATCGCCCACTTCATGAGCGGCAAACCCAACGGCGGCGGGGTCGCCTGGGTGGGAGTGCTCTGCCGGGCAGGGTTCAGCGCCACCTCGAGCTGCCCCGGCCTGGCCACGGACGCGCCCTGGGGCGGCGGCTACGGCTACACGGGAAACATGAGCGGGCTGTTCAACATTAGCAATCCCACCGTAATGTGGGATATCATGGCGGTCTCACACGAGATCGGGCACAATTTTAATTCGCCTCACACTCATTGCTATAATGGTATCGGCGGAAGCTCAAGTCCAATCGACCAGTGTTACTCGGGCGAGTGCGCGAACGGTTGTTCGTGCGCGGCAAACAGTCTGCCCGGCCCGGCTGGTACGAGGAGCGGCACGATCATGAGCTACTGCCACCTGCTGTCGGGCGGTTACGGGAACATGGCCCTGAACTTCGGGACGGGCCACCCCTACGGCGTGATGCCCGACCGGGAAGCGGTACGGATGAGCAGCTATGTCGTCTCGACGGCCGCGGGCAATCCCAGCTGCCTGGCGCTGGTCGCGGGAGGACTTGGGCTGTTCAACGACGGTTTTGAGGGCGGCGTAGTACCGGGTCCCTGGAGCGGGGGCAGGACGCCTTAAGTTAGGTTATGCTTATGCAACGGTAAGTGGAAAGGTCAAAAGGAGCCAACATGACTTCGAATCCCATCCTACGCCTCCGGCGCGCCGCCGGCCTCGGGGCCCTGCTGGTCCTCGCCGGCACGGCCGCCGCGAGCGCGAACTCCGTTCGTGTCCCGAACGGCGGCACTCCCGAAGGCCCCAACCCCTGCGCGGTGGCGAACCCCAACGGGGCTCGTTTCAGCCAGAGCTGCGGTGCACAGGTCAGCGTCACGGCGGGCGACTCCACGCCCGCCTACGTGCAGGACAACTCGCCGTCCGCCGAGCCCGCCTACCGCGCCCGGTTCTACATCAACCTGCGGACCCTGCAGATGTCGAGCGCCGAGCGGTTCGAAGTCTTCGCGGCCTACGACGGCGTGGATCCCGTTCCCCCCGCCAACGCCGGCAACGCGGTGTTGAAGCTGGTCGTGCAGCAGACGGGCGCCGCCAAGGAGCTGGTGCTGGTCGCCCGCACGGACTCGGGCGCCGAGATCGAGAGCGCGGCGTTCCCCCTGTTCGCCGGCTGGCGGTCCATCGAGATCGACTGGGCGAAGGCCACGTCGGTGGGCTCGAACAACGGCCGGCTCGGCCTGTGGATCGACGGCTCCGTGAAGACGGGCCTGACGGGCCTCGACAACGACACCCTGTCGGTCAACTACTCCCGCTGGGGCGCTCTCAACGGCCTCGACGCCGGCACCTCCGGAACGTTCCGGATGGACGACTTCGCCTCTCAGCGCAGCGGCTACATCGGCCCCGCGTTCCCGTTCTCGGACAACCCGACGGCCAGCTCGTTCTTCCCCTTCATCCAGGGGATCTACGCCAACGAGATCATCCCGGAGTGCGCTCTCGGCACGTTCTGCCCGGCGGGCAACATCACCCGCAAGGAGATGTCGAAGTTCCTGCTGCTCGCGCGGTACGGCGCCAGCTTCCTGCCGGTCGCCTGCACCACGCCGATGTTCAGCGACGTTCCGTGCTCGCACCCGTACGCCATCTGGATCAACGAGATGGCGCGCCAGGGCATCACGGGCGGCTGCGCCCCGGGCTTGTTCTGCCCCGACGGCACCGTCAACCGCGGACAGATGTCCGTCTTCCTGATGGTGGCCGCCGGCGTCTCGCCCCCGCCCTGCCCGCCGGCGACGTTCGCCGACGTTCCCTCGGGCAACTCCTTCTGCCCCTGGGTCAACGCGATCGCCGCGCGCGGCATCACCGCCGGCTGCGGCGGCGGCAACTTCTGCCCGGCCGACCTGGTGTCCCGCGCACAGATGTCGGTGTTCCTGAGCACGACGTACCTGCTGCCCACGCACATCGTCGGCCCGTAAGGCTCGCGACTGACTTTTCCCGATCCCTGGCCTCTCCTCCCGCAAGGGAGGAGAGGTTTTTTGTTGTCCGGGTAGGTTGTCCGGGTGGACGCTTACGGCGTCGCCAGCCCGAAGGTGGTGGCGAGGAAGACGGACATCTGACCCCGGGTGACGGGGGTCGTGGGGCAGTAGTTGCCGCCGCCGCAGCCGCTCGTGATGCCGCGCTGGGCCAGCTCGTTGATCCAGGGGGCGTAGGGGCTGGAGCAGGGGACGTCGGTGAAGCGGGGAGTGCAGGCGGGGGGCGTGTAGCCGCCGGCTTCACGAGTCGCCAGGAGGAAGACGGCCATTTGATCCCGGGTCACGGAGTTGTTGGGGCAGTAGTTGCCGCCGCCGCAGCCGCCGGTGATGCCGCGCCGCGCCAGCTCGTTGATCCAGGCCGCGAACGGGCTCGTGCAAGGGACGTCGGTGAACAGCGGCGTCGTGCAGGGCGGCGGCGCGTAGCCCGGCCCTTGCTTGGCGGTGAGCAGGAAGACGGCCATCGAGCCGCGGGTGACCAGGGTCTCGGGGCAGAAATTGTCACCGCCGCAGCCGGCCGAGATCGACCCCGCGTACATCGCCTCGACGAACCGCCAGGCGAAGTAGGTGGGCGTGACGTCGGCGAAGGTGTAGGGGGCGAGCCACTGCAGGGTGTTGCCGTTGAGGTCGGTGAAGTAGACCCGGCCCGTCTCGCCCTCGCCGAAGCCGCTGATGCCGAAGGCGGTGTCGGAGACGTCGGTCCGCGCCCAGGCCCCGGCGCCGTTCGGCACGCCCCGCCAGATCCGGCCGGAGCAGAAGTCGCCGAAGAAGTTGTTGCCGGTCATCGAGTGCAGCGGCAGGTTGCGGAACACGGGGCCGCCCGTGATCGAGCAGCCGAGGGAGTGGTCGTACTCCATGACCGGATCGACCGAGACGACGGAGCCGCAGTTGACGTTGTTGTCGCCGTTCGTGTCGTTGTAGTTGTGGGCCCCCTCGCGGCAGTCCCACCCGTAGTTGATGCCGCCCGGGCTCGAGGCGGCCTGGAAGTCGACCTCCTCCCAGAGACCCTGGCCGACGTCGCCGATGAGGAGGTCGCCCGTCACGCGGTCAAAGCTGAAGTGCCAGGGGTTGCGCAGGCCGTAGTTCCAGACCTCGTCGGCGCCCGCGGTGGCCCCGGCGAACGGGTTGTTGCTCGGGATGGCGTAGTCGCGGTTGGGATCGGTGAAATCGTCGCCGTCGACGTTGACGCGCAGGATCTTGCCCAGAAGGGTCGTGATGTTCTGCCCGTTCTCGTCCGGATCGCCGCCATCCCCGCCGTCGCCGGTGCCGATATAGAGGTAGCCGTCGGGCCCGAAGGCGAGATGGCCGCCGTTGTGGTTTCCCCGCGGATGGGCGATGGTGAGCAGGACGTCCCCGCTGGCGGCGTCCGCCACGTTGGGGTCTCCCGACACCTGGTAGCGGGCCACCACGAGGGCGCCATCGCCCGTCCGTGTGTAGTAGACGTAGAACCGGCCGTTGCTCTCGTAGCTGGGATGGAAGGCAAGGCCCAGCAAGCCTCGCTCGCCGCAGCACGAGATCAGCGACGCGATGTTGAGGAACGGCGTCGCGAGGAGCTGGGAGCCCGTCCAGATACGGATCGTCCCGGGCCGTTCGATGATGAACAGCCGGCCCGAGCCGTCGCCGGCGTTGGTGACGCCGATGGGCTGGTTCAGGCTGGTCGCGATCGGGAGGGTGGTGATGAATCTACCGGGCTGGGCAGCGGCCGGGCGTCCGGCCGCCAGGAACAGAAGGGAGAGGGCCACCGCGAATTCCAGAGCTCCGAATGATCTTTTCATAAGATCGGAGCATAGCAAAATCCGCACCCATTCCCGGGCAACCGAGGACCGGGTACCCGGGCGCCCGGGGCCGCTACAGGCTCGGCGGCAGGTTGAACGCGGTCGACAGGAAGACCGACATCTGGGCCTCGTTCACCGTATCGGCGGGGCAGTATTTGCCGGCCCCGCAGCCGGCGGTCACGCCGCGCCCCACCAACTCCCGCACCCAGATCGCGAAGGGGCTGGAGCAGGGCACGTCGGAGAACGGCGCCGTGGTGCAGGTGGTGTCCGGGCTGTAGCCCGCTCCCTCCAGGGTCACGAGCAGGAAGACGGCCATCTGGTTGCGCGTCACCACCAGGCTGGGGCAGTAGTTGCCGCCGCCGCAGCCAGCCGTCACGCCGCGCGCCACCAGCTCGTTCACCCAGGGAGCGAGCGGGTTGGAGCAGGGCATGTCGTTGAAGAGCTGCGCCGTGCACGGGGGCGGCACGTAGCTGCCGCCCTCCTTGGAGCGGAGCAGGAGGAGCGCCATCTCGCCCCGGGTCACGCCGGCGTTGGGGCAGTAGAGCGGGGGATTGCCGCCGCAGCCGGAGGAGATGCCGCGCGAGCCCAGGTTCTCGATGAACCGCCAAGCCCAGTAGCCGGGCGGGACGTCGTCGAAGGTCCAGGGTACGACGTTGATGTTGACCGGGGCCGAGGTGGCCACGCCGGAGGCGTTGCTCACTTCGAGCTGCGCCTGGTAGGTGCCCAGCAGGAGAGGCGTCCAGGAGGACGGGTTGCCGTTGACGACGGTGGGGATGAGGCCCGAGAAGGTCCACTTGTAGGTGAGCGGCGGCCGCCCGTTGGCCGAGGCCTGGAGCGCCAGGGCGTGGCCGGCACCCACCGTCACGGGCAGGTTCAACTGGATGATCTGCGGCTTGGGATCCAGCACCACCACGCTCTTCGTCACCGTGTTGCAGCTGACGCCGTTGCACACCGTCAGCGATACCTGCTTGGTGCCCGGCGAGGTGAAAGTCGTTGTCTTGGAGGCCTGGCCGAGGACGGGAGCCGCCAGCAGCAGAAAACCAAGAGGTATGAGGATGCCTCTCCGGAGACCTGGAGCGGTCCGGGCGAAGTTCGAGCGGGGATCATGCCGGGTCATCTACGTCTCCCATCGTCCTGCGCTGGCAGAGGGCCAGCGTGCATGGGGGGCAACTAAAATTGGTTGGCGGGTGCCAACCTCACCCGCCAACCCGGAGAGCCAACCAACCAATTAATTTGCTTTCATAAGCCCTATTCTATAGAGCAAACCCCATACCTGCTCGTCCGAACTGAAAATAAAGGACTTAGGAGCAGAGCTGCGAGCGTGATGGCCAATTTGTGGCGGGGCGGTTCGCCAATAATTGTCACTCGCGGGCGGTCACTCCCCTATGGTCCCTTACCCGGAAGGACTTCATCTGACAGAGTAGGGCGATGGGATTCTTCCGCCGGCGGAAAGCGGTCCGCTCCGAGGCCGCGCGGCCGGATTGGGACGTGGACGTCCTGGTCTGGCTCGGCGGCGATCCGCGGCGGACGGCGGCGGCTCTCGAGGCCACCCTGCGGGACCTCCGCGAGCAGCTCCCGGAGGCGTTCGTGACGTTCCTGGTCGACGGGCCGGAGTGGGAACGGTCGATGCGCGCCTGGGCGCCGCGCTTCCCGCACCGCCGGGAGATCCGCCTGCCGAAGGCCACGGACCTGCCGGCGGTGCTCTACGGGCAGGGGATCGCGAGCAGCGCCCATCCCTGGGTGGCGTTCCTCTGGCCCGGCTGCGGCGTGAGCGCCGAGGGCCTGCGGCGGCTGCGCGGCGCCATCGGCGGGACGGACGGAGCCGGCCTGGTCTACGGCGACCTCGCGGCGCCACCGGCCGACCTCTTCCACCCGGTGCAGCCCGGCTGGCTCCAGATGGCGGACCTCGTGCCCATGCACAACGCCCTGCTCGCCCGGCCGGCGTTCGAGGCGGCCGGAGGCTTCGACGCCTCGCCGCTCTCGCGGCGGTCCTTCTGGTGGGACTTCACGCTCCGGCTGAGCCGGCAGGGGGGCCTGGCCCATGCGCCGGCCGCCGCCGTGCCGGCCGCCTGGGAGTGGCGCGATTTCCCCTTCGCCTCGCCGGACGCCGAAGAGCCCGTGCCCGCCGGCCGCCGTCCCTTGAAGATCGTCCTCCTCTCGGGGCTTCACGACGCGCACCAGAACCAGCTCTTCTTCTACAACTTCTTCGATGTCGGCGGCAAAGGGGCGGGCGAGGGCCCGCTCGCCTGGCGGACGGTCCTCTACGAGCGCTGCCGGCCGGAGGACCTGGCGGGCTGCGACCTCGCCGTCTTCAGCCGGCCGCGGTTCCCCGAGGTGCCGGCGCTGCTCGACCGCTGCCGCGCGGACGGCATCCCGGTGCTGGTGACGATCGACGACAACTGGATCGCCGCGGGCCAGGAGTTTCCCCGCTTCGAGCGGCTCTTCACGCCCGGCAAGCCGGCGTTCGAGGTCTTCCTCGACAGCCTGCGGAAGGCGGACGCGGTGCTGGTCTTCAACCCCGTCCTGGAAAATGAGGTGAAACCGTGGGCCCGGCGGGTGCTGCGCCTGCCGCCCAACGTCGACCTCTCCCTGTTCGCCGCGCCGGAGAAGAGGCGGGAGCCGGGGTTCGTCGTGGGCTTCGCGGGCTCGCCGCGCTGGGAGGAGTCGGGCTTCCGGGGCCTCGCCCGTTTCCTCGGGCAGCACGCCGAGGTCCGTCTCCTGCTCATGGCCCACGAGGTGCCGGAGCCGTTGAGAGGGGTGCCGCCGGAGCGGCTGACGTTCATCCCCTGGCGGCACGACTACGCGGCCTATGCCCGCACCCTCGCGGCACTGCGGCCGGACGTGCTGATCGCGCCGCTCGACGCGTCGCGGTTCTCTTCCTCCAAGATCCCGATCAAGCTCCTGGAGTCCGCGGCCGTGGGCGCGGCGGGGATCTACTCGCGGGTGCCGCCTTACACGGAGCACGTGCGCGACGGTGAGACGGGCCTGCTGGTGGAGAACGACGAGGACGCCTGGGTGGAGGCTTTGGAGCGGCTCTACACCGATCCGGCGCTCCGGGGGCGGATCGCCGGGGCCGCCCTGGCCGACGTGCGGGAGCGCTTCGCCACCGGGAAGGTGCTGCCGGCGTTCCTGGACGTGCTGCGGACCGTGGCGGGCCGGGGTTAGACTTCGCCCGTCATGCGCGTCGCCTACCTCATGCATCAGGCGGGGACGGGGAGCGAGCGGGTGCTGGTGCGCCTCCTCTCGGCCCTCGACCGAGACGAGATCGAGCCGCTCGTGGTGCTGCCGGCGGATGGACCCCTGCGCGGCGAGATCGAAGCGCTGTCCGTCCCCGTCCGCATCCTGCCGCTCGCCTGGTGGATCCCGGCGACGCACTGGAGCGCGGCCGACTTCGCGGCTCAGCTCGACGGCCTCCCCGAGCGGGTGGACGCCCTCGCCGCGCTGCTGGAGCGGGAACGGATCGAGCTCGTCCACACCTTCTTCATCGTCACGCTCGAAGGCGCGCTCGCCGCGGCCCGGCTGGGGCTGCCGCACGTCTGGCACAGCCGCGGGCTGTTCGGCGGCGGCTTCCCGCCCGCCTATCTGGACGATGTGGATTTCTTCCTGACGGTCGTCGATCTCCTCGCGGACGCCGTCGTCTGCGTCTCGAAAGGGGTCGAAGAGCAGGCATCGTCGGTCTGCCGGCTGGCCCGCCGGCACGTGATCTACGACGGGTTTTCCCTGGAGGCCTTCCTCGCCCGGCCGGTGGCGGACCCCGCGACGCTGCGGGCCCGGTACGGGATCGCCGACTCGGCCCGGGTGGTGGCGAGCGTCGGCGGCATCCAGCGGCGCAAGGGGCAGCTCGACCTCGTAGAGGCCGCGGCGCCGCTGGCGCGGGAGATCCCGGAGCTGGTCTTCGTCCTGGCCGGCGAGGCGGGCGACGCCGAGTACCTGGCGGCCGTGCGCGCCCGCATCGCGGAGCTGGGCCTCGAGCGCTGCTTCCACCTGATCGGGTTCGAGCCCAACGTCCGCGAGCTCTTCTCGGTGTCCGAGGCCCTGGCGCACCCTTCCCATTCGGAGGGGTTCGGCCTGGCGATCCTGGAGGCCATGGCGGCGGGGCTGCCGGTGGTGGCCACCCGCTGCGGCGGGCCGGAGGAGATCGTGGAAGACGGCGTGTCCGGGCTCCTGGTGCCGCCCCGGAGCCCGCGCGAGCTGGAAAGCGCCCTGCGCCGGCTGCTGACGGACCGGGACGCGGCGCGGGCGATGGGGCAGGCCGCCGCCGGGCGGGCTCGGGCCTTCAGCCTGGACGCGGCGGCACGGCGCACCGAGGATGTCTATCGGGGGCTTGCGGCGCCCTCCGCCGAGACCCGGGCGCTGCGGGCCCGGCTCGCCGACTTCGTGGCGGCGGAGGTCCTCAACCGCGGCCTTCGACCAGGGCCGCCACCTTCGCCACGTAGTCCTCGATCCGGTAGTTGGCTCGCAGATCTTCGAAGGCGTTTCGCCGGATCGACCGCCTGAGCTCCGCGTCCGCCGCCAGCTCCAGGATCGCCTCGTACCAGGCCGCCTCGTTCTCGTGGGGCACCAGCAGGCCGGTTTCGCGGTGGCGCACGGTGGTGCGGTAGACCTCGGCGTCCGAGTAGATGCCGGCGATGCCGGCCCCGGCGTACTCCCGGTATTTCGCGTTGTTCTTGCCGCGGTTGAACTCCAGGTCGCGCAGCGGGGCGAGGCCGACGTCCCAGCCGAGGGCGTCGAGGGCCTGCCGGTACTCCCGGTAGGACGACCGCCAGGGCACGTGGGCGATCTCCGGCAGGTCTTTCAGGGCCTTCGGCAGGAAACCGAAGAACTCGAATCGGATGGACCGGCTCTCGGCGAGGATGCGGAGGATGGCGGCCACGACGGGGGCGAACTCGTCGTCCTTGAAGTAGCTCCCCAGGAAGCCGACGGTGACGGGCCGTCGGTCTTCGAACGCCGGGGGGGCGTCGCCGTCCAGGATCTGGTACGGCCGGATCGCCACCACCCGCGGGTTGTGACGGCTGAAGGAGGGGAGGGCGGGCTCGCTGTAGACCTTGACGGCGTCCGCCAGGCCGAGCATGGCCTCGATCTCCGGCCGGGCGGCGCCGAAGGTCCGGCGCCAGGGGTTCTCGGGATCGGAGAAGGCCTGGTCGATGAGCAGGAGGTTATCGTCCGTGTCGTAGATCGTCCGGCAGCCGAGCCGCTTCGCCGCGCGCAGGATCTCCAGGCTCTGCCGGGAGATGCCCCGTACCGAGATCACGGCGTGAAAACTGTAGAGATCGTCCGGATCGACCTCGCCGGCCGGCCGCAGCAGCCATTGCCGGCCGGTGGCGGCTTCGAGTTGGGGCCGCGCGTGCTCCCAGTAGAGGAAGACAGAGGCGATGTAGCTTTCGTAGGTGACGAGCACGCGCTTGCGCCGCCGCGACCAGTACAGACGGGAGAGGGGGCGGTAGATCCCGGCCTTCTGGGCCCCCTCGCGCAGGCGGTCCCGCCTGGAGAGCGGCGCCGCCGCGGGAGGAGCGAGAACGGCGGGGGCGACCCCGACGGGCTCGGCGATCCCGAGCGCCAACGCCTGGTTGTAGAGCGCGAACAGCGCGCTCGCCACCCGCTGGGGATGGATCGACGCGCGGGACAGCCGGTAGACCGCGCGCGCTTCCAGAATTTCCGCCTCGAAATCCCCTGCCTCCGTGCCCTCTCCCGCCACGGCTTCCAGGAACCGCCGGAGGCTCTGCTCGAAGGCCTCGCGCGGCAGGCTCGGCGGGCAGGAGGACACCACGTGAATGCCTCTGCCCGCGCAGACCTGGCGCAGGACGGGCGCGAGGTCCGGGGCGTGGACCAGGACCGGAGCCCAGCGGTCCAGCAGCGCCTGGAAGGTCTGCCGGTCTTCCCCCAGGGGGCGCGACTCGATCGCCAGGATCCCATAGTCCCGGGCGACGTCCGCGGCGCATCGCAGGTCCGCGGCCGCGTCCTGAGCCCTGGAGAGGAGATAGACGACCCGGGGCCGGCCATCCTCTCCCCGGCGCTGGCGAGTGGCGGCATGAAACTCCGTGGCCCGGAGAGCCGCCTCATGGAGGTGGATCTGGGCCGTCTCCGTGAACTCCAGCCGCACGTGCTCCACCATGGCCCGGCGCATCCGGTCGAAGCGCTCGGCGGGCATGGTCACGGCCTCGTGGATGGCGTTGTACCAGGAGTCGGGATCGTTGGCGGCCTTGAGGCAGGTGACGCCATGGGGCAGCACGGCGTAAGGCGGCACGTCCGAGAAGACGCCGAGGCTCCCCGCGGCCGCCGCCTGGTAGTACTTGCTCGGCGCCTTGGCGAGGCGCGGGCGCGGATGGTCGAGCAGGGGAGTGAGGAGGATGTCGAAGCGCGCCTCGCGCAGCCGGTCCATGAACGCCTGGTAGCCGTGCAGGTAGGGCCTCTGCGTCACCGGCGAGGCGAGGGGCGGCAAGGAGGAGACGTCGAGACCCCAGAACTCGAAGGCCAACTGGCCGCCCAGCTCCGCCGAAAGCCTTTGAAGGGCCTCCCAGAGCGAGCGGAACTCGTCGAGTCGGTAGGAACCGCCCACATAGCCGATGCGGACCGGTCCGTCCTGGCCGCGGGGGCGGAGCCCTGCCGGCAGCCAGCTCTCGGGGACCGAGCCGTTATGGGGCACGATGCGGGGATTGTGGGGCCGGACCGACTCGGCGATCACCGGGCTGGTGGCCCACACGGCGTCGGCCCGCGCCAACTGGGTCGTGAGGTTCTCGTGACGCGGCATGCCGGGCGCCAGGACGTCGAACGGCGCTCCGTACTCGTGGAGGTGGAGGAGGTCGTCGTCCAGGTAATAAGCGGCGGGGATCCGGGCGGCGGCGGCTTCGTCCAACAGCCGGGTGCCGGCCTCCATCACGGTCCGGACGAACAGGACCAGATCCACGTCTCGTCCCCAGTCCGGGCCGATCTGAAAGAGGGGCTGGTAATGCATCTTGGCTGACCCCCGCCGGTAGCTCGGCAGGTCGTAATGCCCCATGCACAGCTCGATGGACCCGTAGTAGGAGTCCATCGTGTAGAGCACGCTGCGCACCTGCGGCGCGGGCGGCGGAGATGGACCGAGGTGGGGGAAAGCGTGACGAAGCCGGAGGTGGAAGGGCTGGACGTGAGCCGTTTCCAGGCGCTCCCGGAAGCCCTTGACGACCTCGACCTCGCCGACGCGCAGGCCGTCCACCTCGTAGTCGCGCCAGGTGGCGGGCGCCAGGAGACGGTCCCGGGGTATGGCATTCAGATAACGGAAGAGAGGATGGTCCGCGGGGGCCGAGACGCCGATCGAGGCCGAGTCCGCCGCCACGCTAACCCGGCTCACCCGCCGGTCCACGTGCACGAACGGCGCGCGCCGGGCCAGCCGTATCCAGAGATCCCAATCGCAGAAGCGCCTCATGCCCACGTGACAGTCGTAGAGCCCGCAGAGGTCCAGGAGCTCGCGGGGGATCAGCACGGTGTTGTTGGCGATCCGGTTCTGGTAGGAGAGAGTGAGCAGGTTGACCTCGACGCTGGGGAGGATCTGCTCCTCGCCGCCGGGGGCCGCGAGCACCGCCGAGCCGAAGACGGCCGAGGGCTCCGGGCAGCCCTCCGCTCCTTCGACCAGGGCCTCCAGGGCTCCCTCCAGCCACTCGTCGTCGTCGAACTGGAAGGCCAGGTAGCGGCCCCGGGCCAGCTCGATCCCCTCGTTGACCCGCAGGGCCGGCAAGCCGCTGTTGAGGTCGTGACGGACGTAGACGAGGCGCGGATCGGCCGCCTGGACCCCGAGCAGGTACTCGCGGGTGCCGTCCGTCGAGCCGTCGTCGACGGCGATCAGCTCGAGGTCCTCGAAGCTCTGGCTCAGAACGCTCTCGACGGCCCGGCGCAGGAGCCCTCCCTCGCAGCGCCGCCATGTCGGCAGGATCACCGAGACGGCCGGGCTTGCCGGTGCCGCGGCGGCGCGGCAGACGAGCTGGTCGGCCAGGAAATCGCGGGCGAAGAGCATCGCGTTTAGACTACCCCGCGTGATGAAGACCGATTGGCAGCTCTGGGATACGGCGGGCGTCGCGGAGGAGATCGAATCCTACTGGCAGGGCGCGCGGCTCGAGACGATCCACCGGGAGGTCCTGGCCGACCTCTGCGCGCTCTACATCCCCTCGCCCGGCCTCGACGTCCTGGAGGTCGGCTGCGGCACGGGGAGGATCTACGAGCGCCTCGTCCCCCGGCTCGTCCCGGACGAGAGGTACACCGGAGTCGACGTGTCGGAGCGGATGCTGGCGATCGCCCGCGAGAAGTTCCCGCAGGGGCGCTTCCTCGCCGGGGACGGCTACGGCCTGAAGTTTCCCGACGGCGCATTCGACGTCGCCCTGGCTTTCGAGGTCCTCGGGCACCTGCCGGAGATCGGCCTCCTCCTGCGCGAGATGGTGCGGGTGACGCGAAAGACGGCCATCTTCACCGTCTGGCCCGCCGCGGACGGAGTCGTCGAGAGCCGCGAGGAGATCCGCGGCGCGAGCTTCCTTCACCGCCAGTACTCCCACGCCTACATCCTCCAGCAGGTTCTGGACTGGCTGCCCGGCGTCGCCCTCGACATGGAGGTCGGCATCCTTCACGCGGATTGCTGGGCCTACGTCCTGCGCCGCCGCGAGGGGCCGGGGGGGCTGGCCGTGACCCGGCTGTTCCCCGTGCCCGGGTACATGGGGCGGCTCCTGAAGATCTTGCCTCAAGGCCGAGAGCCTCAAGGCTGAGGCCCGCTCCGGCCGGCGACGGCGCCGCGGAGGGCCTCGGCCACGTGCCGCACCTCGTCCCGGCCGAGCCGGAGGTGCATCGGCAGCGAGATCAGCCGCTCGCTCGCCCGGCGCGCCCGCGGGCAGGTGCCGTCGCCATGGGCGTACATCCGGTAGAACGTGTTGTCCCGGTAGTGAACCCCCGGGAAGACCCCCTGCTGGTTCATGCCCACCATGACCTCGTCGCGGTCGTCCACCAAGACCTGGTAGAGGTGGCGGGACGGGGTGGTGCCGGGCGCCATGGGGACGTGCTCGACTCCCGGGCAGCTGGCGAGGTCCTCGTCGTACCAGGCGGCGATCCGCCGGCGGTAGTCGTTGTCCTCTTCCAGATACTTGAGGGCGACGAGGCCGAGGCCGGCCATGATCGAGTTGCCGTGATACTTGTAGCCCACGTGCTCCACGTCGTAGAGCCACTTGTAGGTGCCGCCCTCGAGCGTGCGGGCGTAGGTGTCCTTGTTGATCCCCAGCCAGGTCCACTTGCGGACCTCCTCGTCCAGCCTGGCGTCGCCGAAGCAGATCATCCCGGAATCGGCCGTGGGCAGGTTCTTGACCGCCTGGAAGGAGAAGACGGTGGCGTCGGCGTCCCAGCCGGCGTGGCGGCCGTCGATCCGGGTCCCCGCCATGTGAGCCGCGTCGAGCACCATGCGCAGCCCGCGCTCGCGGCAGATCTCCAGCACCTCGGCGTAGCGCCCGGCGTTTCCCCCCAGGCCGACGAAGCAGACGGCGCGCGTCCGCGGGCCGATCCGCTCGGCGACCGAGCGCGGATCGAGGCAGAGGTGCTCGTCGACGTCGGCGAAGACGGGTTGGAGGTCCTCGTAGAGGATGGCGTGGTTCGTCGAGACGAAGGTCAGCGGGGTCGTGATGACCTCGTCGCCGGCCTGCCATCCTCCCTCCTCCTTGAGCAGCTTGAAGGCCAGGTGCAGGCCGGCGCTCGCCGAGCTCAGGAAGTGGGAGTGGGGGAGGCCTGTGTACTCGCTCCAGGACGTCTCGAAGGCCACGGTCTTGAAGCCCAGGCCCGTCCAGCCCTTCTCCAGGCACTCCCGGATCTCGGCCAGGGACTCTTCGATGCGGAACGTGGGGACGAACAGATGGATCGGGTTCATCGAGCCTCTTCCGTGAGTTGGACCGACAGCTCGAGGAAACGCCGGCCGTCCTGTTCGTAGGAGCCGGTCTCGGCGAAGCCGAGCCGGCGGTAGAGTCCCGCGGCGACGGCGTTGTCCGCGAGCACCTCGCAGCGCAGGCGCCGCATGCCGGTCGAGCGGGCGTACTCTATCAACAGCTCCAGGCTCTTCCGGCCCCAGCCGCGGCCGCGGTGCTCGGGGGCGAGCACGAACCGTCCCCACTCGGCCTCCGTGCCGTCGGCGGAGAAGTCGTAGAGCGCGAGGGCTCCCACCGGTTCGCCGAGCGCTTCGGCGACGAACCAGCGGTCCGTGTTGTCCGGCTGGAAGTAGCGGCGGAGGAAGGCCTCGTGAACCCCGAAGGGGACCATGTTGGTGTCGCGGAACATCCGCCGGGCGTCCGGCTCCATGCGCCAGCGGTAGAGCAGGGCCGCGTCCTCGAGGGTGACCTCGCGCAGCCGCATCTCCCCGTCGGAAGATTCCCGGAGGCCATTGAGGATCATGGAACGTTCTCTCCCGGTTCTCCCAGCCAGGACAGGATGCGCGGCCAGGCCGCGGGCCAGGTGTGCTCGGCGAGGACGCGCGCCCGGCCCGCCCGCCGGACGGCGTCGGCTGCTTCCGGATGGTCGAGGTAGTGGCGGATCTTGCCGAGAAGGTCGCCGGTGGAGTCGAAACCGACGATCTCCTGGCCGTAGGTCAGATAGCGCTCCACCTCGTCGAAGCGGTTGGTGAACACGAGCGCGCCGGCGGCGGCGAAGTCGAAGAGGCCCACCTTGACCAGGGCGTGCCCCGCCCCGGTGAGGAAGAAGATCACCGTCGCCCGCGCCGAGCTCAGGGCCGTGAGCACCTCGTCGCCGAAGATCAGCCCGCGGCTGGCGATGCCGTGCTCCTCCCAGCCTTCGCCGTAGACGCGGGTATCGAAGAGCTGGAGGAGAGCGCGCACGGCCGGCACCCGGTCGGGGTGGGCCCGGCCCAGCACCAGCACCTCGCAGGCATGCTCCGGGTCCGGCGGCACGGGATGGAAGAACGCCTCGTTGGTGGCGATGGGGAGCACGCCGGCCCGGGCGCCGAGCGCCTCGTAGCGAGGCACGCAGCCGGGCGCGTTGGTCAGGAAGAGATCGAAGTTGGCCGCGATGTGGCGGGTCGCGGGCTCGAAGACGTCGGGATCGGAGAGGGCGATGCCGAGCAGGCAGGCCCGGCGCCGCAGCTCGCTGGCGTCCCCCGGGCGGAAGGAGAGCCCCCCGGCGTTGCAGATCACGAGGTGGGGATCGAACCTCTCGAGGGGCTCCCGCAGGTGCTCCCAGCGCAGCCAGACCGGCCCGGTGGTGCCCCGGTCGTAGATCCGTCCCTCGGTGTCGAGCGCCTCGGGGTGCTCGTCCGTGCCGTACTCCAGGACGTCGGTGCCGGCCGCGCGCAGGCCGAGCATCATTTGCCGCACCATGTCGTTGGCGCCGCGCCAGTAGCCACCGACGTGGAAGGCGCGCAGCGCGGCTGGAGAGGTTTGGGTCAGGCGCATCCGGGGCTCGAAAGCCCCGGATTCTAAACCAAAGGGTGAGGTTTTACGGCGCCGGGGGCACGGGCAGGTTGAAGTTGGTCGAGACGAAGACCGACATCTGGTCCCGGTTCACCACATTGGCGGGGCAGTACTGGCCGCTGCCGCAGCCGGCCGTCACGCCGCGCCGCACCAACTCGTTGACCCAGGGCGCGAAGGGGCTGGAGCAGGGCATGTCGGAGAACAGGGGGGTGGTGCAGACCGGCGGCACGTAGCCTGCCCCCTGGACGGTCGCCAGCAGGAAGACCGCCATCTGCGCCCGGGTGACCGAGGTGCCGGGGCAGTAGTTGCCACCGCCGCAGCCGGCCGTCACGCCGCGCCGCACCAGCTCGTTGATCCAGGGCGCGTAGGTATTGGAGCAGGGGACGTCGGCGAACAGGGGGACGGTGCAGGCCGGCGGCACGTAGCCGCCCCCCTCCTTGGCCCGTAGCAGGAAGATCGCCATCTCGGCGCGCGTCATGACCGCGGTGGGGCAGTAGTTGCCGGCGCCGCAGCCGGGGGTCGGGGTCACCCCGGCGTTCTCCACCGCCTCGATCCACCGCCAGGTCCAGTAGTCGACCGGCACGTCGAGGAAGGTGTGGTAGTCGTAGATGGCGCACCGCTTGTCGACGGTGGCGATCGCGGCGCCGCGGCCGTCGTTCTTGAGGAAGGCGGACATCGTGGCGTCGGCGGGGTTGGGCGGGTTGTGGTGCCCGAAGCCCATGGTGTGGCCGATCTCGTGGGTCAGCGTCTCCTTGAAACCGGCATCGCTGAGGCACTGTGTGCCGTTGTTGACCACCACGAACGTGCTCTGGATGGGGTGCCAGGCGTCGCCGTCGTGCTGCTGGGTGGTGTTCGGGTCGTAGAAGGCGCCGCCGAAGGCGAGCGTCCCCGAGCAGCCGGAAAGGTCGGCGATGTCGTTGCAGGGATCGTTGAAGACCACTCCGTTCTGGTCGAAGTCGAAGCTCGCGGAGCAGGTGATGCTGCGCGCCCGGGTGCCGCCATAGGAGTAGCGGATCACGGAGTCGGCATGGTTCGTCCAGGCGCCGATCGCCTGCTGGACGGCGCTGACGCCGCCGTCGGCGATCCCGGTCTGGCCCGGCGTCGTGGCGAGCAGCGTCGCCGTCTGGCTGGCGGTCTCGAAGCCGAACCAGCGCATGGGCAGACCGTCTCCGGAGTCGGTCAGGAAGACGCAGGAGGCGGGGGGATTGATGAGCGCCTCGAGCGCTACGGACCATGCCTCGACGAGCGGCGCGGCCACCACCCGCTGGCGGTCCCACCGCGCGCCCCTGACGACCTCGGCGAGGTGCTGGAGGAGCGCGTCCTTGCGGTAGAGCCCCACCGGCTCGGCGGTCTCACCGGCAGCATTGCGCGACTTGACCTCGATCTTCTCCGCCTCGGGCATGGCCTTCAGCAGGCCGCCCTCGGCCACCTCCTCGAGCAGGCCGTAGGCCATCATCTTGGACTGCCACCGGTTCCCGGGGGCCTGGTCGAGGAACAGGAGGTAGTTGCGGCCGGCCTCGAACCGCGGCGCTCCCGATACCGCCGCCGCCCGGTCCCGCAGCCGCCCGCCCGGCTCCCGCACCTCGAAGACGTCGCCGGTCCTGGCGCCGGCAACGGTCTGCAGCGCGTGGAAACGGGTGACGGTGAAGGGGATCGACTCCCCGTCCTCGACCCAGGACTCCACGGCTTGTGCAAAAGTTACCGACTCGCTCACCCGGGCGAGCTGGCCCAGGTCGGCGGGAGGCAATACGGTGGTCGCCCCGGCCGCCAGGGCTGAGAAGATCGCAAGGAGGACTGCCACGAGTAAGCGCTTATTCATAGAGATCTCCGCAATAGGCTCAAGCTTTTCTGCGACTTATATCCGGCACGCGTTTTGCTCAACGGAACCCAGGTGCTGATCCCGCTACACGGGGAGCGATTCATCCCATAGAACACAGCAATCCGCCCGGCTCTTCCGTGTTCAGAAAGTTTTTCTCCAAAGGAGTTCGTCAATGCGGCAAGACCCTCGACTGATCGTTCCCTTCCTCCTGACCCTGCTGCTGATCGCCGCGGTTCCGAGCTTCGGCTCGACGATCGCGCCGCCCTCCAACCTGGGCGAGCTCGCCCGCGTCAGCCAGACGGTGGTCCTCGCCGAGGCCCAGGGCTCGCGCAGTGAGCTGCGAGGGAAGATCCCCTACACGGTCACAATGTTTAGAGCCTTGCGCGAGGTGGCGGGAGAGAAGCTCGGCACGACCCTCGCGGTGGAAACCAAGGGAGGCGTCGTGGGCGATCTCGGCTACGTGGTGCCGGGCACTCCCAGCTTCACGAAGGGCACGCGCTACCTCCTCTTCCTCGACCGGGCCGCCGCCGGCGGCAACTGGAAGCTGAAGATGTCCTCCTACGGCCTGCTTCGCGCGGTCCCGGGGACGGGCCTCCTGCAGCCGGTTCCGGAGTCCGCGCAGTTGGAGGTGCTGCCGCGCGCGGGCGTCGAGGGGATCGGCGTCTACCGCGAGACGGACCTGGTGCGGCACCTCTCGGCGGTCGGGGCGGGGTCGCCCTGGCACCGCCAGGCGGCGGAGGCCACGCCGGCCGAGCTGGCGGCGCTCGCGGGGGCCGAGAGCCGGACGCCGGCTGCCGAATCGAAGGCGCTGGCGGGAGACTTTTACGTCGGAGGCTCGGGCGAGGCTGGCGATTCCGCCGTGGCGGGCGAGCCGCTTCACGCCGCTCCCGCGAGCTGCCGGTTCATCCAGGCGCCCAGCGACGGCAACCCGGTGCGCGTCTTCGGTTTCGAGAACGGCGAGTTGGCCGGTGTCTGGCACACGACCCCGGGGCAGGTAGGGATCTCCGACGGTGGCGTCAGCGCCGTCCAGCAGGGGGCCGCGGCCTGGACCAGCCACAGCGCCTCGGCCATCAACCTCCTCTACGCGGGCTCCAAGCCCAGCACCTCCAACTGCTCGGACGGCGAGGCCGACGTGCTCGGCGAGGTGACGTTCAACGACCCCTGCGACCAGCTCCCCGCGCTCGCGACGTGCGCCAACCCGGGCCCCGGCTGGACCAGCGCGACCTGCTGCGGCCAGGTGGCAGAGTACGGCTACGCCTTCAACGCCGGCACCGTGCTCTACGACGGCGAGCCGTGGCACCCGCTGAGCGGCTCCTCGGTGATCGTCAACGACGGCTCCCAGTGCCTCGGGGAGACGGACTTCAAGGAGATGATGACCCACTTCATGGGGCACGGCCTGGGCTTCGGCCACCATGAGGACGTGAACGCCACGATGTACGTGAACCTCGCCGTCCATCCGCCGCGCGGCGCCGCCCTCGGCGCCACCGACAAGACCTGCGCCTCCTACGCGTACCACACCTTCCTCGACGTGCCTTTCAACCACTTCGCGTGGCGGTTCATCGAGGCCGTCGAGGACGCGGGGGCGATGAGCGCCTGCACCACCGGCAACTTCTGTCCCACGGGGTTCGTCACCCGCGGCTCGATGGCCCTGTTCCTGCTGAAGGCCAAGGAGGGCGGCAGCTACGTCCCGCCCGCCTGCACGACCCCGACGTTCGCCGACGTTCCCTGCTCGGACCCGCTGGCTCCCTGGGTGGAGGAGCTGGTCCGCCGGGGCGTCACGGCCGGCTGCGGCAACGGCAACTATTGCCCGACCGCCGTGATCAACCGCAACCAGATGGCCGTCTTCCTGATCAAGACGCTCGAGGGGCCGGCCTACGTGCCGGCGGCCTGCACGTCGGATCCGTTCGCCGACGTCCCCTGCGCCAACAATCCCTTCGCCCCCTGGGTACGGGAGATCACGGCCCGGGGAATCACGGCCGGCTGCGGCAACGGCAACTACTGCCCGACCCTGGAGGTGAACCGCGCCCAGATCGCGGTCTTCCTGACCACCAACTTCGGCCTGCCGCTGCCGTGACGAGCCGGGAGGCCGCGCCATCCGACCCGAGTGGCAGCTCCTCATCGACTTGTGCCTGGAGGCGCGCGAGCCGGAGTTGGATGGCGCGGACGCGGCGGTGCTCGATGGCCTCGCCGGCCTCGCCACCCGCCTGAACGTCGAGTCCTACATCCTGGAGGTCCTGGGTCCCCGCCAGCAGCGGCTGGGGCCCGGGGCCGCCCGCTGGCTGGCCGGCCTGCGCCAGCGCGTCTTCGCCGTGGCGGTGGACAACCTGCGCCGCGACGAGGAGCTGCGCGAGGCCCTCGGCCGGCTCGACGGCGAGGGGATCCCCTTCATCCTCCTCAAGGGCTCTTCCCTGCGGGTCGAGCGGCCGGGGCTCGCCGGCCGGTTCCAGTGCGACGTCGACGTGCTGATGCGGCGCGGCGACCTGGAGCGGGCCGAAGCCATCCTGCGGGAGCTGGGCTTCGTGCTCGACGAGTCGTACCTGGACCGCGAGCACCTCCTCACCGATCACTTCCACCTCGGCTACCAGCGGCGCGGCGCGGCGGTGGAGCTGCACTGGGACATCGACGCCATCTCGCCGCCCGGCTTCACCGACCGGCTCTGGGAGCGGAGCCGCACGGTCGGGCTCGACGGGCGGACCTTCCGCGTCCTCGCGCCCGAGCACCAGCTCCTGGTCGGCTGCCTCCACCTCTCCCGCCATGCCTTCGTCGGCGGCCTGCGCTGGCTGACGGATCTGAAGCTCCTGCTGCCGGCGCCGGACGACGTGCGGGAGCGGTTCGTGGAAGAGGCTCGCGGCTGGCCGCGGCGGGCGGTCTACTGCCCGCTCTGGCTGCTCGCCGTCCATGGCGTGGGTGGCAGCGAAGCGTTCCCGGATGGCCTCGACGCCGGCCCGGCCGAGCGCCGGCTGCTCCAGCCGTTCCTCGGCGCCCTGCTGATGGCCGAGCCCTGGCTGGGCCTCCCCGCCTGGAGAGGGGAGAAGGCCCTCCACCGGTGGCTCTTCTCCGACCGGTATCTGCTGACCCTGCTGCCCCAGGTCTGGGGCGATGGGCTGCTGCGGAAGTGGCAGTCCTAGGAGGTCGCGGTCCCAGGAAATCGTGGTCCTAGGAAGTCAGGAACGCCAATGCCGTGGCTCCCGCCCCTTCCGGCGTGGAGGAGCGCAGCCGGTGGGCGCGGCAGCCCGCCGAGAGGCGGATCATGTCCGCCAGGGCGCGGCCGTACTCGAAGGCGGGGGACTTGATGACGGCGCCGAGGAGGTGGTGCGCCGCCTCGGCCTGGCTCAGGAGGGACAGCTCGCCCTCGGGGCTCGGACCCCGCTCCAGGACGAGCAGGTCCGTGATGGGTGGTGGGGCGCCGCCGGACGATTCCGACAGGTCAGACGGAAAAGGGTAGTAATCCGCCGGATAGGACGCGGGCCGCGGCGGGATCTTTTCCAGGAGGAGCGGGGAGTACTCGCAGTCCATGTGGAGGGCGCGCGCGAAGCGCTCCGGCGCCGCCCCGCCGTAGGGGATGGGGCAGAGGTCGTCCGTTACCAGCCGCAGGCCGCTCGCCCAGAGCCAGAGGGTCAGGCTGGTCTTGCCGGCGCCCGACTCGCCGATGATCAGGCAGGTGCCGCGCGGGCCCTCGACGGCGCCGGCGTGGAGGATCCAGCGGTCGCGGGCGCGGGCGATGGCCTCGTTGACGAGGTGGAATTCGATCTGCGAGCTGAGCGGAGCCGTCTCGGGCGCCAGCAGCCAGCGCTCGCCGTTGGGCGCGGTCAGCAGGGCCGGCGCGCCCTCGCGCGTCTCGAGACGGAATTCGGCCGTGTCAACGGCAGGAGCTTCGATCTCTGACAGAGAGAAGCCCTGGAGCAGGGCGGAGAGGTCGGCCAGGACGCCGGCCGGCACGCCGTGGCAGCGGAAGCGCGTACCGAGAACAATCCACTCGCTGGTTTCTAACGCCATTGCAAGAAGTGCATCGCTTCGAGACCCGCAAGGAAGTCGAGGAGACCTCTCTCCTCGATGGGATCTTCTGGAAAGATCTGGCGCATCTCTTGCACAACCTTGGAGATCGTATGCTGACCATCGGCGAAACTGCAGAGCAGAGCGGCAGTGTGGTTGAGACTGAGGCTTCTGTCCAGATCCTTGGAGTACAGAACCGCGCTTCCGTCGCCCAGGGGCTCGAGCTTGACCCCGGGCGTCAGGGCGAAGGTGGCGGCGGGACCAGGAAGCGGACTCGGGCCGGTGGTTCGTTCCTGCTCGTGCAAGGTGACGGCTCCGTCTCGGTTTCTGAAGGGGAAGGTTCTGCTTTCGTGCGGTTCAGCAGGCGTTTACGGCTACGCAGCGGAATATATGGCTGCACTACACCAGGGTCAAGAAGTTCAACAAGGAGGTAGCATGGATCACAACGCTTTGACAGATCGTAGAGTGTTCCTCAAGCGGGCAGTTCAGGGCGCGGGCCTCGCGTTCGTGGCTCCCACGATCCTGTCGTCTTTGGGTTCGGGCGCGCTGCAGGCCCAGGCCAGCGGAACCGCCGGCGTCGCCGCCGGTAATCCGTACGGCACCAACGACGGCCGGTCCATTCAGTAGCTGGGAAGGGGTGACGTCGGCGGGATGCCTCGTCCACGCTCCCCCTCGATCTTCTCGGTTCCGTCCATCGGGATCTGGTGACGTACAGTCACCGACCGCTGCGCCGTATTCCTGGCCTCTCGTGGTTTGCCCCGGGAGGCTTTTCTCTCTGGCGCCGGCTCCCTCTATCAGCCAGTTATTGGCTGGATGTGGGTCGATGCGCTGGACGTTGCGGTAGGGGACGGCTATATTTCCCGCGCAGATCAGACTCCCTGCGCACATCATGGAACATCCGCCGCTGAAGATCCTCGTCGTCTACGGTACCCGTCCCGAGGCGATCAAGATGGCCCCCGTCCTCGAGGCGCTGCGGCGCCGTCCCGGCGCGTTCGAGGTGACCGTCTGCACGACCGGGCAGCATCGGGAGATGCTGGACCAGGTGCAGGAGCTCATGGGGCTCGAGCCCGGAGTCGACCTGCGGCTGATGCGGCACGACCAGACGCTCAACGGCCTCTCCTCTGCCACCCTGGCCGCCATGGACGAGGTGCTGGCCGCCCGTACCCCCGACTGGCTCCTGGTGCAGGGCGACACGACCACGGCCATGGCCGCCGCCCTCGCCGCCTTCCATCGCGGAGTGCGCGTGGGGCACGTGGAGGCGGGGCTGCGCACCGGCGATCTCGCGCGGCCGTTCCCGGAGGAGGCCAACCGGCGGATCATCGACCAGCTCGCGGCCGCCCTCTTCGCGCCCACCGAGCGGGCCGGCCGCGTCCTCCTCGCGGAGGGCCGCGATCCCGCCACCGTCCACGTGGTGGGCAACACGGTCATCGACGCCTTGCGGTCGCTCTCCCCGGGCTTGGAGACGGCCGAGGCGCCGGATCGTCCCGAGGTGCTGGTCACGGTTCACCGACGCGAGAGCTTCGGCGAGCCGTTGCGGGAGATCTTCGCGGCCCTGCGCCGGCTCGCCGAGAGCTTCCCCGGCGTGCGCTGGATCTACCCCGTGCATCCCAATCCCAACGTGCGGCAGCCGGCGCGCCAGGCGCTCGGCGGGCTCGCCAACCTCGAGCTGCACGATCCCTTCGACTACCGCGAGCTGGTACGGCGGCTCGCGCGCTGCCGGTTCGCCCTCACCGACAGCGGCGGCATCCAGGAAGAGGCGCCGACCTTCGGCAAGCCAGTCCTGGTGCTGCGCGAGACCACCGAGCGGCCGGAGGGGGTGGAGGCCGGCGTGGCCCGGCTGGTGGGGACCGACCGCCAGCGGATCTTCGACGCGGCGTCGGAGCTGCTCACGTCCCAGTCCGCCTACGAGGCCATGGCGCGCGCCGTCAACCCTTATGGCGACGGGCACGCCGCGGAGAGGATCGCCGCCATCCTGGCCGGCGAGCCCTGGACGCCCTTCCGCCCGGCGGCGAGCGCGCCCCTCTCCGCGCTCGCGGGCCGCTGATCTCACGGGGCGACATGCTGGGCGAGCCGCGCAGGGTTCTTATCTCCGACCGGGTATTGATCGCCGGGTACTACGGGTTCGGCAACGCCGGGGACGAGGCGATCCTGGCGGGCCTGCTCGCGGATCTGCGCGCCCTGCGCCCGGACCTCGACTTCGTCGTCGCCTCCGGAGACCCGGCGGGCACGGCGAAGGACCACGGCGTCCGCGCCGTCCACCGGGACGACCTCCCGGCGGTAGCCGCGGCCGTCCGCGAGAGCGGCCTGGTCCTCCTCGGCGGCGGCGGCCTCTTCGAGGACTACTGGGACGTGCCGCTCGAGAACGTCTTCACGCCCCGCTCCGGGGGGCTTCCCTTCTACGCCGGCTTCGCCCTGCTCGCCAGACTGCTGGAGACCCCCGCCATGGTCTACGCCGTCGGCGCCGGGCCGCTGCGGACGGAGGAGGGCCGCCGGCTGACCCGCACCGTCTTCGAGCTGGCCGATGGCGCGACGGTGCGCGATGCCGAATCCCTCGCCCTTCTGGCCGGCCTCGGCGTGCCCGCGGTCGAGGTGGCGGCCGATCCCGCGTTCGGGCTCGTGCCCGAGACGGGGGAGAAGCTGGAGGCCCTGCTGGCGGACCTGGGGCTCGCGGAGGGCGAGAGGCCGGTCGGCGTCGCGCTCCGTCCCTGGAGCTTCGGCGCCGATCCGGGCGTCTGGGAGGCGGAGGTGGCGAAAGGCCTCGACCGGTTCCTGGAGGAGAGCGGGGAACGGCTGCTCTTCCTGCCGTTCCAGGGCCGGGAGGACGCCGCCGTGCACCGCCGCGTCCATGCCGCGCTGGCGTCCCGCGAGCGCGCCATTCTTCTTGACGGGCGGATCGAAAAGCGGCTCGCCCCGGCCGCCCTGGCGGGCCTGCTCGGCCGCTGCGGCAGGGTCCTCGCCATGCGCTACCACGCCGCCCTCTTCGCCCTCGCGGGGGGAGTGCCGGCCGCCGCCCTGGCCTACGACCCCAAGGTCCGGTCCCTCCTGGCCTCGGCGGGGCTGGCCGATCTCGCCCTGCCGCCGGAGGACTGGCGGGCCGAGGCCATCGCCAGGGCTTTACGCGAGACGAGGCCGCCCGCGGCGGGCTTCGGCGGCGACATGCGGTGCCGGGCGGCGAGGAGCGCCGCGCTGGCGGTCGAGATCCTGGAACGGGACCGGCCGGCCCCCTTCGAGGCGCGGCGGCTGCTGCACGACGTGACCGTCGAGAAGGTCCTGGCCGCGTTCCGTCTGGAGACCGAGAGCGCCGAGCGGGGAGCCCTGATCGCCGTCCTGCGTGGGGAAGCCGTGCGCGCCGCCGAGGCGCAGGCCGAGCTGACCGCCGATCGGGAAAGGCTCCGCGTCTGGGCGGAAGGCGAGCTGGGCAGCACCCGGGCACAGGTCCAGGCCCTGCGCGAGCAGCGCGACCTGATCCTCGCCGAGCGGAACGATCTGGACCGCCGCTTGAGCACGCTGGAGCGCACCCTCGCCTACCGCCTCGTGTCGAGCTTCTGGGGCCTGATGCGGCTCCTCTTCCCCGAGGGATCGCGGCGCCGGAAGCTCTACCAGGTGGCGCGGCGCGCCCTGGTGAAGGCGCTCGGCGCGCGCGGTTCCGCCGGCCCCGAGGCGTCGTGGCAGAACGGGATGGGGGGAGCGCCCAGCCCCTCCCAGGCCGCCACGGCGCCGGACCCCCGGGCCGACCTCCTGGCGTTCGAGGAGCGGGTCCGCGCGGACGGCGCCCGCCAGGTGGTGGCGATCTTCTCGGCCACCCAGCTCCTGGAGAGCGAGGGGCAGCGCCCGATGCAGCTCGCGCTCGCCCTGGCGCGGCACGGCGTGGCGGTGGTGTTCGTCTACTGGCGCTGGTGGGACAGCGAGTGGAGTCCGCAGGACCGCCTGGACGAGGGCATCGTCCAGGTGCCCATCGACGTCGTCACCCGGCGGCCCGAGATGCTGACCGGCGCTTTCGAGGGGCTGGAGAGGATCGTCTTCTTCGAGTTCCCCCACCCGGGCTTCTTCGAGACGCTCTCGGTGGCCAACTCCGCGGGCTGGATCACCGTCTACGACGTGCTCGACGACTGGGACGAGTTCCACCGGGTTGGCCAGGCGATCTGGTACGACGAGCCCTTCGAGCGCCATCTGATCGGGGCGAGCGACGCCGTGTTCGCCATCAACGAATTCCTCGCCGGCCGGATCCGCCAGCTCGGGGGCAGCCTGGCCGAAATCGTGGGCAACGGCCTCAAGCCCGGGCTCGAAGTGGTGCGCGAGCCGCGCCCCCTGGAGCGGGGAGAGGTCACGGTGGGCTACTTCGGCTACCTGGCGGGAGCCTGGTTCGACTGGGAGCTGATCGCCGCGGCGGCGCGGCTGCGGCCCTCGTGGCGCTTCTACCTGATCGGCTACGGCGGCAGCCCGGAAGGGGTGGAGCTCCCGGCCTCCGTGGCCCTTCTCGGCAAGCAGCCGCAGGGCGATCTGGCGGCCTACGCCGCCAACTGGGACGTGGCCCTCATCCCCTTCAAGCCCGACCGGCTGGCCGCCGGCGCCGATCCCATCAAGACCTACGAATACCTGGCCATGGGGCTGCCGGTGGTCGCCACCGGCGTCTATCCGCCGGCGGGCGGCGAGGCGTTCGTCCGGCGCGTAGAGGGGGCCGAAGGCGTCGAAGGGTTCGTCCATGAGATCGAGCGGGCCGCCCAGGGCGGGAGGGAGGAAGTCGCGGCCCGGCGCGCCTTCGCCGCCTCCTGCACCTGGGATCACCGGATCCAGGAGATGCTCGCCTCGATCGAGCAGGGGCGGCAGCGCGTGGCGGAGAAGCGGGCCCTGCTGGGAGTCCTGGCATGAAGGTTCTGTTCGTCTACAAGTACCTCACCCTGGGCGGGGTGGAGGCGGTCCTGCGCGCCCGGCTCGACGGGCTGGGCCGGGACGGCACGGAGGCCCACGCCTGGTTCTTCCACGATTACGGCGGCCGTTCCATCTTCCGCGGCCTGGAGGACCGCCTCCACGTCGGCAGCGTCGAGGAGTGCCTCCGCTTCGCGCGGGCCGAGGGCTTCGACCTGCTCGATTCGATCGACAGCGAGGAAGTCCTCCCCGGGTTTACAGGTAGCGCCACGGGAGCGCCGCGGCTCGTCATGGAGTGCCACTCGGCCTACCTGGCGAATATCGAGTACCTGCGCGGCCTGGCGGCCCACCATCCGGCGGCGGTGTTCACGCCCTCCGAGGCGCAGCGGCGGCTCGTGATCGAGCGGGTGGGGAAGGGCGTCGAGGTGATCGTCGTGCCCAACCCCCTGCGGCAGGAGCTCGTGGCCGAGCCGCCGCCGTTCCCGGCGCCCCCGCCACGGCCCGTGGTGGCCTGGATCGGCCGCCTGGACGAGCAGAAGAACTGGCAGGACTTCTTGCGCATCGCCGGGCTCCTCGGGCGGCGGGGGACCGAAGCCGAGGCCTGGATCCTCGGCAAGCCGATCGAGGCCGACGGCGCCGTCCGGCTGCTGGAGCGCGCCCGCGAGGAGGGGGCCCTGGGCCGGCTGCGCTGGTTCAGCACGCTGCCCCACGGACGCATCCCGGCCTTCCTCGACGCGGTCCGCGACTCCGGGGGCGTGCTGGTATCGACCTCGCGCGGCGAGTCCTTCGGCCTGACGGTGGCCGAAGCCATGGCCCGCTGCTGCGCCGTGGCGGCGCCGGACCAGGAGCCCTTCACCGAGTTCGTCGAGGACGGAGTGACCGGCAGCCTGTTCGTGCCCGGCTCGGCCGAGTCCGCCGCGGACCGCATCGCGGAACTCCTCGCCAGCGCCGACCTACGAAGCCGGCTCGGCCGCCGGGCAAGGGAATCCATCCTGGCGCGCTTCGCCCCGGAGCCCGCCCTCGCCACGCTCGCCGGGGAGCTGCGGCGGCTGGTGCGGTGAGATTGTCCTGAGGAAGATGACGGCGCTCTGGGGAAGCCGACATTGCCCTGGAGAAGATGACGGCGGCTTGAGGAAGCTGACAACGTGCCGGAGAAAATGACAACGGCCTGGGGAAGCCGACAACGCGCTGGAGAAGATGACGACGGCTTGGAGAAGCTTCTGTTGTCCCGAAGAAAATGACGACGCTCCAGGGAAGGCGACATCGTCCTGGAGAAGATGACGGCGCCTTGAGGAAGCTGACAACGTGCCAGAGAAAATGACAACGGTCTGGAGAAGCTTCCGTTGTCCTGGGGAAGATGACGGCGCCCTGGAGAAGCTGACATTGTCCTGGAGAAAATGACGGCGCCTTGAGGAAGCTGACAACGCGCTGGAGAAAATGACAACGGTCTGGAGAAGCTTCCGTTGTCCTGGGGAAGATGACGGCGCTCTGGGGAAGGCGACATTGTCCTGGAGAAGATGACGGCGGCTTGAGGAAGCCGACAACGGCCTGGAGAAGATGACGACGGCCTGGAGAAGCTTCCGTTGTCCTGGAGAAGATGACAACGGCCTGGAGAAGCCGACATTGCCCTGGAGAAAATGACGGCGGCTTGAGGAAGCTGACAACGGCCGGAAGCTTGCACTGTCGTGGGGACGTTGACGTCGCAGCTCAGGGCGAACCTGCGAAGCGCCCCTCCGGAGTTCTTTACGAGTTGTGCTGCTTGAGGGGAATCCTCGCCGGCCTCTACCGCGAGCCCGGAGGGCGGCAGACTCATAGCCCAGGGCGCCAGCCCTGGGGAGAAGGCGTAAAAAGCCTTGAGAGCCCCGCCAGGGGCGGCAGACTTTTTCCAGAAGTGTGAGCCTCGCACTCGAACAAGAGCTGTAATCGCCTGGGTTGATACCTCGGGCCGCTCAAATTCGCGTCCTTGCAAGGCGGGCCTCTTCGTCGTCCAGGACGTCTTACGCCCGGCGGCCATCTGCCGGGCGGCAGAAGACGGTTGGACAAAATGCAGGGACGATGACAAAATCACCACTTACACTGAAAGAAAAGGGAGGCAATTTGAGACATTTTTGGCTTGGGCCATTGCTCTGCATTCTTGCGGCAGCACCGGCCGCCGCTCAGCCCGCAGGTGAGTACGTGAGTCTCGCGGCAACCTTCCCCAAGGTCGGCAACGACTGCACCGGAGGGGTTCGCTATGACGATGGCTCTTTCGAGTCCGGGTACAAATTCAACACCTTTGCGGTCTCGACCGGTTCGTACGCCATGGCCTTCGATGTGCCCGCCGGTTCGTCAGGAGTTGTATCGGTGTGCACCTGCTGGGTCCGCACGCCCTCCACGCTTGACCCGCAATCATCGATCGCCTACTCGGTCAAGGTTTGGAGCGCGAACGGGCCTGGAGGCACTCCGGGGACCCTTCTGGGTCAAGCCGTTGGTCAAGCGCAGAACGTCGGCTTCACGGGATCGTTCTACCGCACGGATCTGAACATCCCCGTCACCGGAACCCGAGTTTGGATTGGCCCTGAATGGTCGCCAGGCGCTACAGGCCTGATTTATATCTGCAGCGACGAAAACGGACCCATCTTGCAGCCTGCCTACAGGTCAGAAAACACCTCGCCGCCCAGCCAGAACCTCCAGGCCGTGTTTCCCAACTACCGCACTTTGGGTATTCGCGCAGAGTTCAGCTTGGCGCCACCTCCGCCGCCAGAGGATCCTCTGCCGCCCGCTGGGGCGTGGCTCACGACGGCGCAGCTTCCCGGCTTCCAATTCAAGGTCCGTATCAATGGCGCGGCAATCGGCACTCAGGTTGCCGACTGCGTGCCCGAGACTCTCTGCGTGGCGGGCTCCATCCCAACCCGGTCAGAGCTCTTCCTCCGGATTATCGGGCCTCGCGCAAACGGCTTTCTCTGGGCCCAGGTAATCCGCTTCACGACCTCGAGGCTCGAGGTATGGGTGCAGCGGACTTCTGGCGGCACGATCCGGTATTACAATTTGCCATCCGTGCCCCTGGACAGCGAGGTACTCTCGGGCCTGGTCGATAAGGAAGCGTTCCAACCCTGACGGAAGTTTGTTCGCCGGCTTTGCGGATCGCTCGCCTCCTTGACTTCGACTTCCGCTCGATGCTCTTCTCCGCCCGGAAGAGCACACGATGAGCGAAGAACGACCGACTCGCGAGGGGAGCGCTCCGCCGGCCATCCGCCGCTGGGCCGATCCCGCGCGGCTGCCGGACTGGCTGACGGCGGCCGTCGCGTTCGCGATCTGGCGCGTGTTCTTCCCCGCCCTGATGTCGAAGGACTCCCTCGACCAGTACTGGCAGGCGTCCACCGGGCAGTACAACGACTGGCACCCGCCCCTGATGGCGGTCGTGCTCAAGATCGTCATGGCCTCGGGGGGCGCGATCGGCATCCTGATGCTGGCCCAGTGCCTCGCCGGAGTGTTCGGCATCCGCGCCCTGGCGACGTCGGTCCTGGGGACCCTCCATAGCGGCCGGATTCCGCCGCGCCGGGCCGCCTGGATCTCGTTCCTGGTGCTGCTCGTCCTGCTGATCCCCCTGACCCCGCTGGCCTTCTACCTGATGACGTTCTGGAAGGACGCCTGGGCGATGGTGTTCCTGCTGTGGATCGGCAGCCTGTCGCTCGATCTGCTCCGACTCGGGCCGACGCGGCGGCGGAACCTCCTGCTTGCCGTTCTCGGGGCCGCGCTCGGCCTGGTGCGGCACAACGCGGTGATCGTCCTGCCTCTGATCGGCTTGATCCTCTGGATGGGAGCGCGGCGGTCAGCCCGGCCGGGGCGTGCCCTCCTGCTGGCCGCGGCTCCCCTGGCGATCTGCCTGGCGGCCACCCCCTTGATCGACCTAGTCTTCGGCGTCGAGAACCTCCATACCGATTCGGCGGTCATGGCCCTAGACCTGGTGGGCCTGTGCGCCGAGAGCCAGTCCTTCTGCGACCGGCTGCCCTGGACGGCGAGCCACATCCTCGATCCGGCCGCTCTCGCCCAGTACCGTCCAGGCGACATCGGCTTCATCTTCTGGGATGAGCCCAAGCACGTCGATACGTCGATCCGGCTGGACTACCCCCGGCTGCGGGCCGAGTACCTACGGGCCGTCCGGGAGCTTCCCCTGCCGCTCGCCCGGATCAAGGTGAAAGCGTTCGTGACCCTGCTGGGGATCGACCAGACGGCCTACTTCTTCCAGGACTCCCTCCTCGACAACACCTACGGGCTGTCGATGAACGTCCGCTTCGCGCCCGTGCGGACGCGGCTGATCGCCTGGACGAGGGGAGCGGGGGAGCATCCCGTCCTGCGCTGGATCTCGGGGGTCCACCTCGCCTGGATCGTTGTGAATGTGCTGTGGCTGGCGGGTCTCCTCGCCCTCTGGTTTCGCTCCCGGAAAGACGGCTCCCGGGAGGACCGGTACCGGCACCTGGCGATCGTGCTGCTGCTTCCTTTCGGCTACTACGGCTCGTACCTGCTCGCATCCCCCGCCCACGACTTCCGCTTCATGTATCCCGCGACGCTCCTGGTGCAAGGCGTCACGCTGGCCTGGCTCCTGGGATGGGCCGGTCAGAGCCGTTCCAGGACCACGTAGCGCCGCTGCATCTCCGGCGAGACCTCCTCGCGCAGGATGCGGAACGGCCGCCCGTCCAGCAGCCGCCGGATGTCTTCCCCGGAATACTTGAAGGTCGCCGAGGGATAGGTCTTCGAGAGCGCGTGGTCGGGAGAGAAGACCACCGCCTGCTCGACGGCGGGGTTCGGCCAGTAGAAGTCGGTGTAGAGGCGCCCCCCGGGCTTGAGGAACAGCTCCAGGAACTCCAGGTTCCAGCCGGCGAGCTTGAAGTTCTGGTGGATCCAGAAGTAGCGGCCGATCACCGTGTCGACGGTGCCGAAGAAGGGAGCGAGCCCCGCGCGGTCGGCCACGTGGACGTAGGTGCAGTTCGGCGGCGAGACCAGCCGGGCGACCTTGAGCGCCAAGGGGCTGTAGTCGGTGCCGAGGTAGGAGTCGACGTAGCGGCCGATCAGTTTGCCGAGGTTGCCGCAGCCGCAGCCCATCTCCATCACGCGCTTGCCCTCGAGGGCGTCGCGGTCGCAGTAGAGGGCGATCGGCCAGCCGTGGCCGAGTTGGAGCTTCAGGAGGTCGAGCGGCGAGTCGGGCAGCGGCGGCTTGCTCGGATAGGCGGTGTGGGGCGTGAGCTGAAGCTCCCACTCCGAGCGCAGATAGGCCAGCCACTCGTCGTTCCAGCGCTGGATCTCCCGCTCGGTGCACTCGAACGGCGGCGAGGCCGGCAGCTCGTCGTCGCCGTTCTCCGGCGGTAATGGCGGGGGCGGAGCCGGGGCAGGAGAGCCGGCGGGGCGGAAGGCGCGCAGGAGGCGGCTGGGATGGAGTTTCATGGGTCTCTTTCGGTCTCTTTCGATGTTGTGGCTCTATCTTCGTATCACGATCCTAGGGAGCAGGCGCCAGACGGAACCGGATGGCCGCCGCCGGTCCCCAGGCGACTCCGGGGTCCGGGGCCACGGCGGCGATCTCCACGTTGACTCTCTTCGGCGCCCCGGCGCCGACCGGGCCGGCCGGCGCGTCCACCCAGCCGGTGCCGGGCTCGGCCGCGAGGTCGTGAGAAACGACCGTCCGGCCGTCGACCTCCGCGCGCAGGAGCATCCGGCCGGGAGATCCGCCCGGCGCGTAGCCGTCGAGCATCTGGATGTCCAGGGGGATCGCGGGGCCGGGCTGGATCAGTGTGCATTCGGCGACCGCCTTCTCCCCCGGCGCGGGCACGGCATGGAACGTCTCCAGGACCGCCTCCGTATCCCCCAGGGCCGTCAGCCGGCCCCGGCGGATGAGGCACCGCAGCTCCCCGGGGTGCTGGAAGGAGATGAGGGTGAAGCGGTACGTCCGTTGCTCCTCCTCGCCGGTGTCGAGGCTCCGCACCCGGGAGTAGAGCGGCTTGGCGACGAGGAACAGGGCCACCGAGCCGGCCAGGCCCCAGGCGAGGGCCTTCGCGGGCACGCGGAGGCTTTCCCAGCGGCTCGCTTCCCAGGCCCCGAGGGCCACGACCACGATCTCCAGGGCCGTGGCCGGCACGAAGAAGCGGCCCGTGGCAACCAGCACGGCGTGCAGGCCGATCTTGAGCAGGACCGCCAGGGTGAGGACCAGGATTGCGCCGTTGCGCCGCGCGATCCCCAGGCCCACGGCGGCGAGGAAGAGGGCCTGGAGGGCGATCAGCTCGACCTTGAGCAGCGGCGAGGCACGGCCGGCGAGCGCCTGCCCCCGCGCGCTCGACGACGGCGGCAGGGTGCCCGGGCCCACGCTCCAGTAGAGGAGCTCCGATTCGCTGCGGAAGGGGTACCGGATGGCCATGGTGACGACCCGCAGCACCTGGAATCCCGGGCGCCGCCGCACCTCGTCCAGGGCGATCCGTTTCGCCTCGGCGAACATGCGTTTGCGGTCCCGCGTCAGCTCGGGCTCCACCGAGGCGATGTAGGCGACCGGATCCAGCCAGCCGACCGTCGTCGCTCCCGGGATCACCGTGCCCAGCAGGGTCACGCCCACGTGTCCCGAAGAGAGGGCGAAGTGGCCCGTGGCCTTCTGCCGCTGCACCGCGAGCGCCAGGAGGGGGATCCCCACCGCCAGAACGCAGGCCAGCGCGTGCCGGGGCCGCCACCCCGCTCGCCGGAGAAAGCCGCCGGCGGCCAGGAGGACGGGCAGGAGCACGTAGAGCATCTCCTGGCGCATGGCGACGGACAGGGCGTAGAGGAGGCCGGCGGCGACGGGATGGCGCCGTTCGGGATCGAGCATCGGGGGCACGGCGAGGCAGGCGAGCGCGACCGTTGGCAGGAGCGACCAGTTCTCCTGCGAAACGACGCCGGAGAAGAGCACCTGGCCCGGCCAGATGGCAAGCATCCCGCCGGCCGCGACGCGCACCCAGAGGGGGAGCGTCCGGCGCCAGAGGAGGAAGGGCAGGAGCGGCATCAGGCCGCTCCAGACCGCCGTGGCATTGCGGGCGACGGCGTCGGGATCGCCGGGGAAGACCCGCAGCACCAGCGACAGGGCGAGCGGCGGGCCGAGGTTGAAGACGTCCCAGTAGTAGCCCGTGACGAACAGCGACTTGTCGCGCAGGTCGAGGGCGAAGTCGATGATCCCTCGGAAGTCCGAGATCGGCTGCGTCGGGAAGGCGTGTACGAAGAGGAGCCGCATGCCCACCCCGAGGACGAGCAGGAGCAGGCCCCATCCAACCTCCTGGGCGTGGGCCTGGGCGCGGGTGGAAGTTGGGTGATCCGGCATCGGGCGCGGAGTATAAGCCATCCATTAGACTCTGCCGGATGGAAGACTCGGAGCGGCAGGTCTGGGAGCGTCACTGGCGGTCGTTGGCAGGCAAGTCCGCCCTGTTCGGGCAGATTGCCTCGCTCGTGCGCAAGCTGGTGCTGCGGCGGGCCGTAGCCCATTACGCCGAGGCGTACTTTCCCGCCGACGGGGTCTTCGTGGACGCCGGCTGCGGCACCGGCCAGGCCTCGGCGGCCATCCCGGCCCGGCGGCGCCGCCTCGTGGGCTTCGACTTTTCCCTCGCGGCCCTGGCGCAGGCGCGCCGGGCGGGGCCTTACCGGTCGATGACGGGCGGCGACATCCGCTCCCTGCCGTTCCGGGACGGCTCCGTGGCCGGCCTCTGGAACCTGGGAGTGATGGAGCACTTCGAGCAGGAGGACGGGATCGCCATCCTGCGGGAGCTCCGGCGGGTGCTCGTGCCCGGGGGAGCGGTCGTGCTCTTCTGGCCGCCCGAGTTCGGCTCGTCCCGCTGGCTGCTGGCGCCCATCGAGTGGGCGAGGACGCGGCTGCGCGGCCGGCCCTTCCACTTCTTTCCGGACGAGGTCAACCGCCTGCGCTCGCGCCGGCACGCTCGGGAGATCCTGGAGGCCGCGGGCTTCGAGCCGGTGGCCATCGACTTCACCTTCTGGGACTGCCTGATCCACCTCGTCGTCGTCGCCCGGAAGCCCGCCGCATGAGCCGAGTCAGCGTCGTCATCGCCGCCTACGACGAGGAAGAGAACGTCGAGCCCCTGACCCGGCGGCTCGCCTCGTCCCTGTCGTCGCTGGCCGGCTGGACCTGGGAGATCGTCTACGTCGTCGAGGGGAAGGACCGGACCCGCGAGATCCTGGAAGGGCTGGCGCGGGAGATCCCCGGCCTGCGCATCCTCTATCAGGAGCGGCCGAGCGGCATCGGCAACGCCTTCCGCCGCGGCTTCGCCGCCGTCCCGCCCGAGGCCGATTGGGTGGTCACGCTCGACGCGGACCTCAACCATCAGCCGGAGGAGATCCCGCGCCTGCTCGAAGCCGCCCGCGCCGGCGGCTGCGACGTGCTCGTGGGCTCGCGCTTCCTGGCCGGCAGCGCGGTCGAGGGAACCCCTCTCTGGAAGCGCTTCCTCTCCGGCGCCATGAACCACACGATGCGCCTGCTCTACGGCCTGCGCGTGAAGGACAAGACCTCGGGTTTCCGCGTCTACCGGGCCGAGGTGCTGCGGAGCGTGGAGTTCGACAACAACGCCTTCGCCTTCCTGCCCGAGATCCTGATCCGCGCCCACCGCGCCGGCTTCGTCCTCGGCGAGGAGCCGATCCGCTTCGTCTACCGCAAGGAAGGACGCTCCAAGATGGCGATCGGAGCGACGACCTGGAGCTATCTCAAGCTGCTCCGGCCGCGTTTGGGGGCGGGACGGCGCTCTACCTGACGGGCGCCACCGCCCGGATCAGCTCCGCCGCCCGACGGTCCCAGCTCTCGCCTTCGGCCGCCCGCCGGCGCTCGCGGGCCAGCTCGGGCGTCCTCTCCGCCACGGCCCGGCGGATCTGGCGGACGAAGCTTTCGGGGTCGTCGTAGAGGTAGACGAGGGGCTCGGCCCAGCGCTCGGTCTCGGGCAGCCGTCTTGCGACCACGGGGAGGCCCATGGCGAGGGCCTCGTAGAGCTTCACGGGATCGACGGCGCGGGTGAGGGGAAGGTCGCGGAAGGGGACCAGGGCGACGTCGAGGTCGGCGAGGAAGCCTGGGACGTCCGCGAAGGGGATCTCGCCGACGGTTTCCAGGTTCGGCAGCGACGCCAGGGCGGCGACCTCGGGGTCTTCCACCTGGCCGGCGAGGCGGAAGTGCCAGTCGGGCAGGGCGCGGGCGGCTTCCTGCACGGCCTCGACGTCGAACCAGGGGCCGAGAGCCCCCACGTAGCCGACGCGGGCTCCGCCATCCCCGACGGCACGGACCTCCGCCGGGGTCGGGAAGGCCGCGAGGTCCACGCCGTTGGGCAGCCGCAGCACCCTGGGGCCGCCCTGGCGCGGGCGCTCGGCCAGCAATCCGGCCGTGGCGCACACCAGGTCCGCCTCGTGGATCAGCCGCGCCTCCACCGATTCGATCCGCCCAGCGGGGATCCCCGGGAAACCGACGTGGAGATCGATCCGGTCGTAAACGAGCGGTATGCCGAGCCGGTGCGCCAGCTCGCGGCCCAGCTCGGCCCAGAAGGGGAGCTGGACGAGCACCATCAACGGGCGTTCGTGGCGCAGGCCGGCGAGGATCGTCTCCGCCATCGCCGCCGCCGCCCTCCGGTCCAGCGGCTCGCGGTAGGGGTCCGGCCGGCCCGGGACGCGCATCCGCAGGACGTGCAGCCCGCCCTGGGAGTGCAGGAGATGGCGGGCGGGCAGGAGGCGGCTGCGCAGGAAGCCGTCGACGTAGAGCACCGGATGGCCGGCGCGCGCCAGGGCCACAGCCAGGTGCTGGGGCCGCTGGAATCGGTAGCTCCAGGAGACCGCGGGCAGGTAGAGGATCGGAGCGCCGGTGGCAGGCTCGGCGAGGGCCTCGCCTTGCCTCTCCGTGACGGCCATCGCCGAGCCTCCCGGACGCGACCGGGCGGCCGCGGCCAGGCTCAGCCGTCCGGCGCGCAGGCGCCGCACCGCCGCCCGGGCCAGCCGCTCGGCCTGCCCGGCGGTGGAGAGCGCCCGGTCCTGGGGCCGCACCGGATAAAAAAAAGTGCTCATCGGCATTCAGAGCCCCTCTTTATCACGCCGAAACCGTTGAGGATAGAATCCCCGCCATGCCGCCGATTGACCCAGACGATCCCATCGATCCAGCGCCCAGCGACTCAGCCCATCCCCTCGATCCCATCGACCCGCGCCGGCGCGCGCAGAAGATCTGCGTGGTGATGCCCGCCTACAACGCCGAGAAGACCCTGGAGCGCACCTATCAGGATCTGCCCCTCGACTGGGTCGACGACGTGATCGTGGTGGACGACGCGAGCCGCGACCGCACGGTGGAGATCGCGCGGGGCCTGGGGCTGCACGTGATCGTCCATCCCAGGAACCGGGGCTACGGCGGCAACCAGAAGACCTGCTACCGCGAGGCGCTGGCCCGCGGCGCGGACGTCGTGGTCATGGTCCATCCCGATCATCAGTACGATCCCAAGGCGGTCCCGGCGCTGGCGGCGCCCCTGCTGCGGGGGGAGTGCGACGCCGTCTTCGGCAGCCGCATGCTGGGCGGCCGGCCGCTCGAGGGCGGCATGCCCAAGTGGAAGTACCTGGCCAACATCTTCCTGACCGCCGTCGCCAACGCCACGTTCTACGTCTTCCTCTCCGAGTATCACTCGGGGCTGCGCGCCTACAGCCGCCGCTTCCTCGAGTCGGTGAACCTGGAGGCCAACTCGGACGACTTCGTCTTCGATACCGAGATCATCGCCCAGGGCGTCTGGCGGGGGCTGCGCATCCAGGAGATCCCGATCCAGACCCGCTATTTTCCGGAAGCTTCGCAGATCGGCTTCGGGCGCAGCGTCCGGTACGGCTTCGCGGTGCTGAGCGTTCTGCTGCGTTACAAGATGCAAAAAAAGGGTCTCTCGCGCAGCCCGATCTTCGACCTGCCGGCGGCGGTCAAGGACTCTCAGCTCAGCCCCAGCTCTCGGTAGAGCTCCTGGAAAGCGGCCACGGCGGCGTCCGGAAAAGGCGGCGAGCCGTTCCGCGGTATCTCGTTACGCGGTATCCGGGCGCCGTTCGTGAGGCTCGCCACCACGGAAGCGATTCCCGCGGCCCCCGCCGACGGCTCGACGAGCAGCCCGCCGCCATGGCGCCGCAGCCTCTCGGCGATCGCCCCGTGATCGAAGGCGACCACCGGCACGCCCGCCGCCAGGCACTCGGAGAGCACCAGGCTGTAGGACTCGGGCACGATCGACAGGAGCAGGGCAAGATCGACGCGGTCCCGCCGCAGGAGGCCGGTCAGCGATCCGGAGCGGTAGTAGCCCCGCACGCGGACGTCCGGCAGCCGGCGCAGATGCATCAGGAGCCCGACGTCGCCGCCGCCATAGGCGCTCCAGCGCAGGTCCGGGTTGGTCTCCGCGGGCAGCCGGCGCACGACCTCTTCGAAAACGCCAGCGCCCTTGTGGGGCTGGACCTGGCCGATGTAGGCGACGTGGCGCACCGGCCCCGCCTCCTGGTCCGGGGCGCCCGCGCCGTGCGGCCCCGAGGGCTCGATGACCCGTTGCCGCTCGGCGGGGAGGCCGGGGAAGAGCTCCCGGTGCTGGCGCCGCAGGAAGTCGGACGGGTAGACGACGGCCGCGGCGGCGAGCAGCAGCTCGCGGGCCAGCTCGCGGCGCTCCGCCTGGAACGGGGCGCCGACCGGCCAGTCCTGGCCCAGACAGCGCGCGCACCGGTCGAGGTCGCGGCAGTAGCCGCAGAAGCGCGCCTCGGGGCTCTCCAGCAGGTGCGGCCGGGGGCAGAAGAGGCTGAAGTCGTGCACCGAGAGCACGAGCTGAAGCCCGGAGCGGTGAAGCTCCCACAGCGATCCCAGGGGGATCGAGGAGAGCCCCTCCACGTGCAGGGCGCGGGCTCCGACCTCGGCGGCGGCGCGGGCCACGGCGCGCTCGAACGCTTCGTCCCGCAGGGCGATGGGAGAGGGCGGCGTCCCATCTCCATAGGCCAGCGAGAGCCGGCGGCCGGCGGCGGCCACTTCCAGCCGGTAGCCCGCCGCCTCGGGGTAGAGGAGAGCCAGGGGCCGGCGTTTGGCTTCGATCTCGACGCGGCTCAGGAGTTGGGCCTGGATGCCTCCCAGGCGGGGCGTCGGCGCCGTGGGCAGGAGGTTGAGCACGGGGATCGGGGGCAGGTCCAGGGGGCTCCGCGCCGGTTGGAACGAGCGCCTCCGGCGCCGCTCCAGCAGCCGGTCGGCGATGCGGTCGCGCAGGGCTGCGATCCCTTCGGCCCGCAGCACCCGGCCGGCCGCGCGCAGCGTCAGCGTTCCAGGGGCGGTCGCGCGGCGTCCCCGGCGCAGTTCCTCGACGACTCGCTCGCGCGCCGGCTTCAAGGGATCCTCGCGGAGGAACCGCGCCACCGTGGGCAGGTACTCCGGGTGGCGCCACCCGATGGCGCGGTGGGCCGCCTTCACCCGCTCCGTCCGGGAGGCGCCGAAGCTCCGCTGGCCCGCGTGGTAGATGAAGGTGGCGTCGTCGAGCACGTTGAGAAGGCCCGCCTTGAGCGCCCGGAAGCAGAAATCGCTCTCCTCGCCGTAGCCAAGTCCGAAGGCCGCCTCGTCGAAGAGGCCCAGCCGGTCCAGCGCCTGCCTCTTGATGTAGAGGCAGACTCCGACCCCCGTGGGCAGGCGCGGGCGCTCCCGGGCCGAGACCCGCTCCACCAGGGCGCCGAAGCGGTCCGCGTCCCAGCCCACGGGCAGGAGGTTGACCTCGGCGAAGCGGGGCAGGGAGGCGATGGTGGCGTTGTTGGAGAACGGCGTGACGGTGGCGATGGCCGGATGGGAAAACGCCGCTTGCTGGAGCTTGGCGAGCCAGCCCGCAGTCACCTCGGTGTCGCTGTTCAGGAGGACCACGTCGCGCTCCGAGGCCGCCATCCCCGCGTTGACGCTGCCCACGAATCCCCGCCGGACCGGATTGCGCAGGAGGAGGACCTCGCCGGCCGGCCGGTCCGCCACGGTTGCCAGCACCGCCTCGACCGCCGGCTCCTGGGGGCCGTCGATCACCAGCACGAGCCGGTGGCGCCCGAGGTCCGTGTGGCGCACGAGGCTCGCCAGGCAGGCGCGCAGCTCGTCCGCCGCGCCGTAGACGGGCACGACGACGTCGATAGGACCGGGCGGGCGGTCGGGCCCTACGTCCGGGCCAGGACGAGTCCAATCGAGGGGAGCGGCTTTGAAAAAGAAGGCAGACAATTCGGAAACCCGCTGGAGCGGGGAGATTCTACCTGAGCCGCGACCGTGGTCGGAGCCGTAGCGACCAAGGTATGAGCGATTGCGACCGTGGTCGCGATGATTGCGACCTTGGTCGCAACGGCTCCGACCTTGGTCGCAGCGGCTCCGACCTTGGTCGCAATGGCTCATACCTTGGTCGCAGCGGCTCCGACCACGGTCGCAATGGCTCATACCGCGGTCGCAACGGCTGCGACCAAGGTCGCAGCGGCTCATACCTTGGTCGCAACGACTCAGACCGTGGTCGCGACGGCTCATACCTTGGTCGCAACGACTCAGACCACGGTCGCAGCCGCTGCTCAGCCGGAATCGCCGGCCCGGAACCACCCGAGATCGTGGCTCAGCGTCACTTCCATCTCCGAAATCGCCTCGATCCGCTCCCGCCGGCTCTCCCGGGCGCCACGGTAGGTGGCGGCGAGGGCATCCCGGGCGGCCTCGGGGCCCAGGCGGACGGTGTCGCGAACGGTCCGCCGTCCTGCCAACTCGAAAAGACCCGAGAGCAGGCCGGCGGCCCGCTCCAGCCGGTCGCGCAGCACCCCTTCGCCCAGCACCGCCGTCCGCAGCTCGATCAGATCGTCCGGCCCCGGCACCGCTACCAGCAGCCGTCCCGCCGGCTTCAAGACCCGCCGCATCTCCCCGGGGTTCAGCCGGGCGTCGATCGACAGGACGAGATCGAAGGATTCCGAGGCCCAGGGGAGGAACCGGTCCGCGTTGGCCACGATCCAGGTCGCCGCCGGAAAGCGCCGGGCCGCGAGATCGATCGCCGGAGTCGAGAGATCGATCCCATGGGCCTCGATGGGCCGCCCGCGGGCGATCCCGCCGAGATAGGTGCCCTCGCCGCATCCGACGTCGAGCACGGCGGCGCCGGATGGCAGACCGAGGGTGTCGATCTCCTCCAGGATCCCCCGCAGGAGAGCGGCGCCATGGCCCGCGTCGAGGAACCGCCGCCGGGCCTCCACCGCCTCCCGGGGATCGCCCGGGTTCTTCGAGCGCCGGTCCTGCGGCTGGAGCAGGTTGCAGTAGCCGCTACGAGCGACGTCGAAGGAGTGCCCCCGGGCGCAGACCAGGGACCGGCCCTGGCGCTCCAGGGGCGTGCCGCACTGGCGGACGGGGCAGATCAGGGTGGGCAGGAGAGACTCCGGAGGAGATAAAAAAACATCGGCTCCTTGACACGGGCGGGAGTCGCCTTGCATGCTTGACCCATGGCCGCTAAGACGATCCCTCTCCACGAGGAAGCGTATGAGATTTTGAACCGGCGGAAGCAGCCGGGGCAGTCTTTTTCCCAGGTCATCAAAGTGCACCTCGGAGAGCCCCGGTATGGCATGGCGGAGGATCTCCTGCGGAAAGCGGAGAAGTATGTGCTCTCCGAGGATACCTTGGACGCGATCGAAGAGCAGATCCGCTTGCGTTCCTGATCAGCGATACCGTTCCCGTAGAGACGTCACAGGTCGTAACGACACCTTTTCGGCCTTCACGGGGACCGCGTGACGTCTCTTCGAAGAGAACGCCGCCGCATACGGCAGCACCCGCATGACGCCACCAACGCCACCGAATGCCTGGCCCGTATCGTTCTGCCCCAGAACGGCTTGGCCTGTCTGAAACGGCCTGCCCTCCGAAGAGACGCCACGCGGTCCCCGTGGCCCATGGAAGGGTGTCGTTACGACCTGTGGCGTCTCTACGGGACGGTGTCACACGGTAGTAAGTGGGGGCTGACGAGCCAGCGTTCAGCCCCCCCGCGCCCGCTCCAGCATCTCCCGCCCTTTCCTCCGGTCCGGGAACGCCGCCACCGCCCGTTCCAGCAGCGGCACCGCCTTCTCGGGCCTGCCTTCCCGCAGCCAGAGGTCGGCGCGCTCCACCAGGGCGTCATAGCTCTCCCCGCCGGCGGCGAAGAGGGCGTCGAGGGAGCGGGCCGCTCCCGCCGTATCGCCTTCCGCTAAGCGGAAGCGGGCGAGGTGCACGGCGGCGGCGGCGTGGGTCGGAGACCGGCGCAGGGTCTCTTCGAAGGCCGCTCTCGCCTTGGCCACCTGTCCCCGGCGCTCGTAGAGGATCGCCAGGTTGGAGAGCGGCGCCACGCTGCCCGGCCTCAACCGCAGGGCCTCCCGGTACTCCCGCTCGGCTTCGTCCAGCCGGCCCTCGTGATAGAGCGCCATGCCCAGGTTGTTGCGCGCGATCTCGTTGCCCGGATTGCCGCGCGCGGCTTCGGTGAAGAGCGCGAGATCGTTCCGGTAGATCGTCGAGCGCTCCCAGGCGACGGCGCCCAGGACGAGAAGGTCCACGATCGCGAAGGCCGTGACGGCCCTCCGGGCGGTCCCGGCGGGCAGGGCGCGCGCGACCCGGCTCCAGAGCAGCCCGGCCAGCCACGCGAGGCCGACCGAGGGGAGATAGAGATAGCGCTCGGCGAAATGGGCGCCGCCGATCGAGTTCGAGGCCAGCACGGGGAGCAGGAACGCGAAGAGGAAGGCGAGCGGCAGCACGACTTCCCGCCGCGCCCGTCCGTTCCAGACGGCGGCCGCCAGCCCCGCCAGCGCGAGACCGCCCGCGAACAGGCCCGCCAGCGCCCCCAGGGAGAGCAGCCCGGGATTGGGAACCGAGACGAGCACCTGGGGAGCCAGGGGAGCGAGCAGGAACCCGAGATAGCGGGCGAGCAGGGCCCCGGCGAACGCCACGGCGCCGGCGGGGGAGGCGGTGACGCCGTAGTGGCGGGGCGCGAACCCGCCCAGGGCGTTCACCCGCAGGGCGAGATAGACGGCGAGCACGAGGGCATAGGGAGCCAGGCGCGCCGCCCCCCGGCGCAGGGCCGCGCCGGGCGAGCCCTCCCGCCGCCACTCCGAGGCCTCGACGGCGAAGAGCACCAGGATCAGGGCCGCGCCGGTCTCCTTGGCGAGGCAGGCGAGGAGGTAGCAGAGGGGGCCGGAGAGATTTTGGATTTTGGATTTTGGATTTTGGATTCCGGAGAGGTAGGCCAGCGTCGCCAGCAGGACGAACAGCGCCGCGAGCAGGTCCGCCTGTCCGCCGACCCAGGCCACGGCCTCGGCGTGGACGGGGTAGATGGCGAAGAACAGGCCGGCGCCCAGGGCCGCTACGGGGTCACCGGCCGCCGCGTCGTCGCGTACCAGGCGGCGGGCTCCCAGGGCCACCAGCAGGCAGACGGCGGCGTGGAGGAGCACCGAGGCGGCGTGGAAGGCCATCGCCTGGAGGCCGAAGGCCCGCGCCAGGAGGGAGTAGAAGACCCCGAAGAGCGGGCGGTAGTAGTTGGAAGGCCCGGCCCCGCGGTCGTGGTAGAACCCCCAGAAGGGCTGGGTGAAGAAGAGGCGGAGCCCGTCCGGATCGCGCAGCCAGGGGTTGCGCTCGATCTGGACGTGATCGTCGAAGACGAAGTCGAAGCCCACCGTGGCCCCGTAGAGGCCGAGGGCGGCGGCGGCGATCAGCGCCGCGCCGAGGGCGGTCCGGCGGGATTGCGGGCTCATGGGGAGGGATCTTAGCGTGGCCGGTTGCGCCCCTACGTGAGTGCTATCATGCTCCGCCTTTGAGGAGTGAAGCTATTCGTGAGCGATGAAACCACCCTATCCGGGGTCAAGCTGAGCGTCATCATCCCGGTCTACAACGAGCGCTACCTGGTGAGCGAGCTCGTTCATCGGGTGCTTTCCGTCTCGGCCCCGGAGATCCGGGAGTTGGAGGTCCTCGTCGTCGACGACGGCTCCAAGGACGGCAGCCTGGAGATCCTGCGGCAGATCGCCGCCGAGCACCCGGACCGCGTCCATCTCCTGGAGCAGGGGAAGAACCAGGGCAAGGGAGCGGCCATCCGCCGCGGCATCGCCGAAGCGACGGGCGACCTCATCCTCTTCCAGGATGCCGACCTCGAGTACGACCCGCGGGACTACCCGCGCCTCATCCGGCCCTTCCTGGAAGACGGCGCCGACGTGGTTTATGGCTCGCGCTTCCTGCCCAGCGACCGCCGCCGGGTCCTCTACTACCGCCACAGCCTCGGCAACCGGCTGCTGACCACGGTCAGCAACTGGTTCACGGACCTGAACCTGAGCGACATGGAGACGTGCTACAAGGTCTTCCGGGCGCCGCTGCTCAAGTCGATCCCCATCCGTTCCAACGACTTCGCCATGGAGCCGGAGATCACGGCCAAGGTCGCCAAGCGCGATTGCCGGGTCTTCGAGGTGCCCATCAGCTATCTCGGCCGCACCTACCGGGAGGGCAAGAAGATCGGCTTGAAGGACGCCTTCAAGGCCTTGCGGACGATGGTGAAGTACCGCTTCGTCGACGACGTCTACGCCGAGGACGAGTACGGCTCCCACATCCTCACCAGCCTGGAGAAGGCCCAGCAGTTCAACCGCTGGATGGCCGACGCGATCGCGCCCTACGTCGGCGCCCGGGTCCTGGAGATCGGCGCCGGCATCGGCAACATCACCTCCTGGCTGCTGCCGCGCGACTTCTACCTGGCGAGCGACATTAACCCGCACTACATCGACTACCTGAAGAACCTGGCGCTGGGCAAGCCCTACCTCAACGTGGCCCGCATCGATCTCGAGGACGCGAAGACCTTCGAGCCCTGGAACGGGCGGTTCGACACCGTGGTCTGCCTGAACGTGCTGGAGCACGTCCGCGATCCCCTCCTCGCCCTGCGCAACATGCACGACGTGCTGGCCCCCGGCGGCCGGCTGGTGCTCTACGTGCCGGCGGGGCAGCAGCGCTACTCCAGCCTCGACGAGGTCCTCGGCCACCGCTGCCGCTACTCCCCGGAGATGCTGCGCGAGGAGCTCAAGACGACCGGCTTCACCGTCGAGACGCTGCACGACTTCAACCGCTCCTCGGTGCCCGGCTGGTGGCTCAACGGCAAGATCCTCAAGCGCCGCCACTTCAGCCGCTCCCAGCTCAAGATCTTCAACATGGGCGTGCCGGTCATCCGCCGGCTGGACCGCCTGCTGCCCTGGAAGGGCCTGGGGATCATCGCGGTGGGCCGGCGGGAGTAGGGATCTGGGCGAGGGGTTTGGCTCGCCGCTTGCTAAGCTTCAGCGCCATGAGCAACCAAAACAAGGGAACCGTCTGTATAACCGGAGGGGCCGGATTCATCGGCTCTCATCTGGCCGATGCCTTTCTCGCCGAGGGCCGCCGGGTGCTGATCCTCGACAACCTCTCGGGGGGACGGCGGGAGAACGTGCCCGCGGGCGCGGAGCTGCACGTCCTGGACATCCGCTCCAAGGAGGCCGCGGCCCTGGTGCGCGAGTCGGGCATCGACCTCCTCGTCCACCACGCCGCCCAGATGGACGTGCGGCGCTCGGTGGAAGACCCCGTCTTCGACGCCGAGGTCAACATCCTGGGCAGCCTGAACCTCGCGGAGGCGGCCCGCCACGGCGGCGTCCGGCAGATCCTCTTCGCCTCGACCGGCGGCGCCATCTACGGCGAGCAGGACTACTTCCCGGCCGACGAGAGCCATCCGGCCCGGCCCGTCTCGCCCTATGGGATCTCCAAGCTCTCGTTCGAGAAGTACCTCTTCTATTACCACGTCACCTACGGCCTCGACGCCATCTGCCTGCGCTACGCCAACGTCTACGGCGAGCGGCAGAACCCCCACGGCGAGGCCGGAGTGGTGGCCATCTTCCTCAACCGCCTGCTCGCCGGCCAGGCGCCCACGATCAACGGCCCCGGTCTGCAGACCCGCGACTACGTGCACGTTTCCGACGTGGTGCGGGCCAATCTCGCCGCGGCGGGGCGGCCCGGCTTCCACGTCTACAACGTGGGCACCGGCGTCGAGACCTCCGTGGTCGATCTCTACAACGGCCTGGCTCGGGCCGTGGGGAGCGGTCTCCAGGCCACGCACGGCCCCGCCAAGGCGGGCGAGCAGCAGCGCTCCGTCGTCGACGCGAGCTTCGGCCGCCGCGAGCTGGGCCTTCCCGAGCCGCTCCGCCTGCAGGACGGCCTGGCGCGGACGGCGGCGTGGTTCCGCGAGCGCTCCGAGGTGATGGCGCGGGCCTGATCCTGTTTGAAAGATCACTGTCCCGCTTTCGATCCCCTGTCGCACTTCTGCTTCGTGTGACAGGAATGTTGAAGGCCAGCGGGGCGTTGATACCGTTGCCCTTGCTCGATAGTCTCGTTCGAAAGTAAGGCGGCGCGTTTTCGGTGAAGCCCATCTTTGAATAGCTGCCGCATCAGTCCGCGGTAAAACCTTTCCCAAGTTCCCCCGAGAGTGAGGGTTCACCCTCTCTCTCCTTTCACCGCCGGCCGCGTTGCCCATCCGCGCGCGGCCCGGCCGGCGGCCTTTTTTTCTTTTTTGGGTGAGATGTGAAGGGATTCGGTCCCCGCATCATGGTGGAGCCAAGGCGGCTCCCGCAACTTGGAAGGAGTACCGATGAAGAAGTTGATCCTCGCAGGACTCGTGGCGCTCAGCACCTGGGGCGTCGTCGCCACTACCACCCCGGCTCAGGCCGATCCCCCTCAGGATTGCAGCTTGGTGCTGTGCCTGACCTGCCCCCCGGGAACCGTGGCCTCGCCCACCCCCGGCAACTGCTGCCGGTGCGTACGCGGGTAAGGTAGAGAGAACAACCGGCGGCGGGTCGTGCCCGCTGCCAGATCTGAAAGGAAAACTCAACATGAAGAGACTCATCCTCGCGGGTGTCGTCCTCGCCGGCAGCCTCGGCGTGGCTCAGCTCTCTGTTCCCCAGGCCTCGGCCCAGCCGGTCGATTGCCGGCTCGTCCGTTGCGTGAGCTGTCCTGAGGGCCAGCACCTGGCGCTCAGGCCCCCAGACTGCTGCCGCTGTCTCCCCGACTGATAGAATTTCGGTAGCAGGATAACCGGCGGCGGGTCGTGCCCGCCGCCCCGTCTTGAAAGGAAAACTCACCATGAAGAGAATGATTCTCGCGGGTCTCGTCCTCGCCGGCACCTTCGGCGTGACTCAGCTTGCCGTTCCCGAGGCCTCGGCCCAGCAGGTCGACTGCTCGCTCGTGCGCTGCGCAGCGTGCCCCCCTGGCACCGTGCTCTCTCCCACGGGCAACGACTGCTGCCGCTGTAAGTAAGCCCTGCACCCAAGCCGGCCGTGGAGACCGCGGCCGGCTGTCTACCCTTTACCGGACAACAAACCTTCCAGCGGCTTGCCGTCGAGGAAGATTTCGGCCCTGTCGACGTCCTGGAACTGCGTGGCCGTCTCGGTGAGCTGCGAGAGGACGCGGGGGCTGTCGCATTCGCCGCCGATCTCCAGGTAGCCGGCGAGATAGATCCGCGCCGTGCCGCCGGCGCGCTCGATCTTCTGGATGCGCAGGGGGGAGTTGGCGAGGGCGTTGTAGAGCCCCTGGCTCTCGTAGCGCTTGCCGGCGGCGAGCACCGCCTCCAGCGATCCCCACAGGGCCGGCATGGGAGCGGGCAGATCCACCTCGACCGGCACGGCGCTGTCCCCGCAGCCGACCGCCGGGCCGGCGGCGCCCTTGTCATCGAGGGAGATCAGGAAGATCCGCGCCTTGCGGATCGTGGCGGTGGCCTTGGCGTCCCGAGGCGCGCCCGACCGGTCGCAGCCGGCGAGGGCGAGGAGAGCCAGGAGCGGCAGGCAGCGGCGGAGCGTCATCCTCGGGTCTCTTCCTGAATCCGGTCGTAGACCCGGAAGCTGAAGGCGAAGGGGTCTTTCGCCGTCGCCTCGTGGTCCTCCCGCTCCGTGAGCAGCCAGGCGGACTCGTCGAATTCCGGGAAGAAGGTATCGCCGGGAAAGTCCTTCTCGATCCACGTCAGCTGCAGGCGGTCGGCGCGGTCCAGCGTCTGGCGGAAGATCTCCTCGCCGCCCGCGACGAAGATTTCCGTCGGTTCTTCTCGGACGGCCCGCTCCAGCGCCTCTTCGACCGAATGGGCGACCAGGACCCCGGGCGGCGCGTAGTCTGGCTGGCGGGTCACCACGATCGTGGTCCGCCCCGGCAGCGGCTCGCCGACCGAGTCGTAGGTCTTCCTTCCCATCACCAGGACATGGCCCATGGTCAGCGCCTTGAACCGCCGGAGGTCGGTGGGGAGGATCCAGGGCAGGCCGTTGTCCAGGCCGATCGCGCGGTTGGACCCCATCGCGGCGATCAGCGAGATCCTCGGTCTGCTCATCGCCGGTTCGCTCATCGCCGGTTTGTTCATCGATGATTCCGTCATACGGCGATCGGCGCCTTGATGGCCGGGTGCGGATCGTAGCCGCTCAGCGTGAAGTCCTCGTACTTGAAGTCGAACAGGGACGTGCGCTCGGGGTCGATCGTCATCCTGGGCAGCGGGCGGGGCTCGCGGGTGAGCTGGAGCCGCGCCTGCTCCAGGTGATTGGCGTAGAGGTGCGCGTCGCCCAGCGTGTGCACGAAGTCGGCGGCTTGGAGGCCGCAGACCTGGGCCACCATCATCGTCAGCAGGGCATAGGAGGCGATGTTGAACGGCACGCCCAGGAAGACGTCGGCGCTGCGCTGGTAGAGCTGGCAGGAGAGGCGCCCCTCGGCCACCCAGAACTGGAACAGGGCATGGCAGGGGGGAAGGGCCATGTCGTCGATGTCGGCCACGTTCCAGGCGCTCACGATGTGGCGGCGCGAGTCGGGGTTGGTCCGGATCTGCTCCACGACCCGCGAGATCTGGTCGATCGAGCCGCCGTCCGGCGTCGGCCAGGAGCGCCACTGGGCGCCGTAGACCGGCCCGAGGTTCCCCTCCGCGTCCGCCCATTCGTCCCAGATGGTCACGCCGTGCTCGTGGAGGTAGCGGACGTTCGTGTCCCCAGAGAGGAACCAGAGCAGCTCGTGGAGAATCGAGCGCAGGTGCAGCTTCTTCGTGGTCAGCAGAGGGAAGCCTTGAGAGAGGTCGAAGCGCATCTGGTAGCCGAAGACGGAGAGCGTGCCGGTGCCCGTGCGGTCCGACTTGCGGACCCCGTGGTCGAGAATGTGCTGGAGCAGGTCCAGGTAGGCCCTCATGCGGCGGGAAATGTAGCATGCCAGGGCCGTGCGGAAGCGATATGATTCCCCCGCGCCGCACCGGCGCCTGCAAGGAGAGAACGATGAAAAAGGGAATGGGTTGCCTGATCGCCGTCGTCGTGGCGGTCGTGATTTTCGGGATGTACCTCGTGGGCGTCTACAACGGCCTCGTCGGGTCACAGCAGGCCGTCGAGACGCAGTGGGCGAACGTGCAGAGCGCCTACCAGCGCCGGGCCGACCTGATCCCCAACCTGGTCGCCGCCGTCAAGGGCGCCGCCAACTTCGAGCAGGGCACGCTCACCCAGGTGATCGAGGCGCGCAGCCGGGTGGGGCAGCTCACCCCGCAGGCCACGACCGAGATCCTGAACGATCCGCAGAAGTTCGCGCAGTTCCAGCAGGCCCAGGACCAGCTCTCCGGGGCCCTCAACCGCCTGATGGTGGTGGTGGAGCAGTACCCGACGCTCCAGGCCACGCAGGCCTTCCGCGACCTCATGGTCCAGCTCGAGGGCACGGAGAACCGCATCGGCGTCGAGCGCCGCAACTTCAATCAGGTGGCCCAGGACTACAACACCCGCATCCGGCGGTTCCCGGCCGCCCTCTTCGCCAGCATGATGGGCTTCCAGCCCAGGCCCTACTTCGAGGCGCAGCCGGGATCCGAGCGGGCGCCGCGGGTGGACTTCGGGACGCCGCGCTAGGTAGCCGGCTCAGCCTTTCGGAGGGGCGGGAGTCGCTCCCGCCCCGTTCCGCATCAACTGTTCGAAGAACCGCACGACTTCCCCGTAGTTCTCGACTCCGATCCGCTCGTCCTTGCCGTGAATGCGGGCGAGGTCCGCCTCCTTCGCCCGCACCGGCATGAACCGGTAGATGTTCCGGCTCAGGCGCACGTAGTGCTTGGTGTCCGTGCCGCCCGAAAGAAGGTTGGGGGAGACCACGACGCCCGGGGAGACCTGGCCGATGGTTGCCTGGAGCAGGCCGAAGGCCTGCGAGCTGGCGAGGGACTCCGGGGACGGCTCCGTATTGGAGAGGCCCGTCGGGGCCACCTTGATGCCGGGGCCGACGGTGTCCCGGACGTGCCGCAGCACGCTCTCGATGGAGTCTCCCGGCAGGATGCGGAAGTTGACCACGGCGCGCGCCCGGTGGGGGAGGACGTTCTCCTTGATTCCGGCCTGGAAGATCGTCGCCGCCGTGGTGGTGCGGATGCGGGCGTTGCCGGCCGGCGAGGCGGCGGACTGGCTCTCCACCAGGGGACTGAAAAGCCACAGGTTGGCCAGCACCAACCGCGGACCGAACGGCAGCTCGGGCGCCAGGTAATCGAACGAGCTCCTCGTGGCGCCGGCGATGCGGGCCGGCATCGGGTTGTTCTCGAGCTTCTCGATGGCCGCCGCGAGCTCGCCGATCGTGCTGTGCGGCGGCGGCATGGAGGAGTGGCCGCCTTCCGCCTCGGCCACCAGCTCGACGCTCAGGTAGCCCTTCTCGGCCGTGCTGACCAGGGCGGCGGGCTGGTCGAGTCCCGCCACCATCCCTTCGGCGATGAGGCCTCCCTCGTCGAGGATGAGCTCCGGCCGCACGCCGCGCCGTTCGAGGAGCGCGGCGATGGCCGCCGCGCCCTGCCGGCCGCCGACCTCCTCGTCGTGGCCGAAGGCGAAGTAGAGGGTGCGCTCCGGCTGGAACCCCTGGGCGAGCAGCGCCTCGGCCGCCTCCAGGATCGCCAGCACTCCCACCTTGTCGTCCAGCGACCCCCGGCCCCACACCCAGCCGCCCTCGATCAGCCCCGAGAACGCGGGATGGGTCCAGTCCTTCTCCGTTCCCGGCTCCACGGGCACCACGTCCTGATGGGACATCAGCAGGATGGGCGGGAGCGACGGGTTCTTCCCCTTCCAGGTGTAGAGCAGACTGTAATTCGCCACGACCTCCCGGCCGAGCGCGGCGTGAACCCGGGGGAAGCTCCGCGCGAGGTACTCATGGAGCCCGAGGAAGGCCCCGGCCTCGACGTTCCGGCCGTCCTCATGGGAGATGGTGGGGAAGCGCAGGGCCCCCGCGAGCCGCCCGGCGGCGGCCCGGGCGTCGACGGGCTGGTCCGTCACCGGCTGGGCCTGGATCTGCCGGGACTTCACCGTGGCCGCCCGCACGCAAAGGACGGCGAGCAGGACCAGCAGGACGAGACCGAGGACGGCGAGGATCTTCTTCATGAGAGATTCTCCGACATAGAGGTTTGGGGAAGAATAGGGACTCGGCCTTCACCGCCCTGGCATAAATGCCTGGGCTAGAGAAAAGCGCCGGGTAAACCCGGCGCCTTCATCAGTCGGCTTTAGCCGGCTGTTTTCGGTAGCCCGGGCATTTATGCCCGGGCGGCAGCCCAGATCCCTTGCCTTCGATCCCAGTTACAGATACCTTGTTTGCAGAAAGTGGTAACACTTATGGCAACTCCAAACATCCCGCCATCCACAGACTTCTCGCGATGGCTCGGACTGGCTCTGCAGGGACCTGAGAACCCGAAACCGCGTTTCAATTCGGACGACGATCTCTGGACCTGACGGTCTCCCACCTCACCGTCCCGGCATGACCTCCGCCGTCGCCAGGAACCGCGGCGCCTTGCGGGCTTTCGTGGCCTGCTCGAACGCGTAGGCCAGCCGGAGCAGCGCCGGCTCGCTCCACGGCTTGCCGATGAACGAGATTCCCACGGGCAGCCCGAAGGCGTACCCGGCCGGAACGGTGACGCTGGGATAGCCGGACACGGCCGGCAGCGTCGAGCTGCCGCCGCCCGGGGAGTCGCCGTTGACGAGGTCGATCAGCCACGCGGGCGCGCCGGTCGGCGCCACCAGGGCGTCCAGCTTGTTCGAGGCCAGCGCCACGTCGAGCCCCTCCTTGCGGGAGAGGAGCCGGCTGGTCTCCAGGGCCTTCTTGTACGCGGCCTCCGTGAGCGGCCCCTTCTCCTCGGCCTGCAGGAAGATCTCCTGGCCGAAGAACGGCATCACCCGGTCGCGGTGGCGCTCGTTGAAGTCGATCGCCTCCTTGAGCGAATGGACGGGCGCGTCCGGGCCCAACTCGGCCAGATAGCGGTTGAGGTCCGCCTTGAACTCGTAGAGCAGCACCTCGTACTCATGCTCGTCCACGTCTCCGTTGATCACGATCTTGACCGGGTCCACGATCACGGCGCCCCGGTCCTTCATGGCCGCGACCGCCTCGGCGAGCACGCGGCTCACCAGCGGGTTGTCGTTCAGGGACCGGGGATGGAAGACGCCGATGCGCGCTCCCTTGAGCCCGTCCGGATCGAGGATCTTCGCGAGATCGCCCCGCTCCACGCCGCGGCTCGCGCGGGTGGCCTCGTCGCGCTCGTCGAATCCCACCATGGCGTCGAGCAGGATGGCGGCGTCGGCCACCGTGCGGCACATCGGCCCGGCCGTGTCCTGGCTGTGGGAGATGGGGATGATGCCCGAGCGGCTGAGCAGCCCCACCGTGGGCTTGACGCCGACGATGCCGCAGGCCGACGAGGGGGAGACGATCGAGCCGTCCGTCTCCGAGCCCACGGCGCCGGCGCAAAGGCTCGCCGCCGCGGCCACGGCCGAGCCCGAGCTGGAGCCCGAGGGATTGCGGTCGAGCGCGTAGGGGTTCCGGCACTGCCCGCCGCGGCTGCTCCAGCCGCTCGACGAGCGGGTGGACCGGAAGTTGGCCCACTCCGAGAGGTTCGTCTTGCCCAGCAGGACGGCTCCCGCCGCCCGCAGCCGCTCGGCGATGAAGGCGTCGCGGGCGGGGATCGACCCTTCGAGCGCCAGCGATCCGGCCGTGGTCGTCATCCGGTCCGCCGTCGCGATGTTGTCCTTGAGTAGGATGGGGATGCCATGGAGCGGTCCCCGCGGCCCCTTCGCCTTGAGCTCGGCGTCGAGCGCGTCGGCGATGGCATGAGCGTCCGGATTGATCTCGATCACGGCCCGCAGCTCCGGCCCCTGCCGGTTCAGCTCCTCGATGCGGGCGGAGTATTGCTCGACCAGCCCCACCGCCGTGTAGTCCCCGGAGCGCAGGCCGGCCTTGAGCTGCGAGATCGTCGTCTCCTCGAGCTCGAACCGGGTGGCGGACGGAGGCTTGACGAGAGCTTCCGCCACGCCGGGGAGAAGGGGACCGCCCAGAGCCAGGGCGCCTCCCGCCACGCCGGCCTTCATCAGATCCCTGCGGCTGAGCGGTCCAGGGGCCAGCCCCTTCCCGGTAGGTTTCGAGCTCATGGCGTCTCCTGAAGAGAACAACGGTCGTGGGCCTATTCTACGGCGCTGGCGGGGTCTCTAAACAAGCTCTCCTTCCGCTCCGTATGCAAGAATTAGCTCACTCTCTCAGAAAGGAGACGAAGCATGAAGAAGCTGACGTTCCGCCTCGGAGGTCTTCTGCTGATCGCCGCCGCCCTGAGCAGCTCGTTCATGGTGGCCCGTCCGGCCCATGCCACGATCTGCTACTGCCCCTCCTACCCGTCCTCGCTCCAATCGCCGGTGTTTTGGGGCATGGGCTCGACCTGCTTGGCCGCGCTCGCCGACCTGGGCAACCAGGAGACGGCTTACGCCAACAGCGTCTGCGGTGTCGGCGAGTGGTGCGGCCGCATGAACTTCACGACCCACACGTGCGCCTACGATGGCGACACCCAGGATGGGTACATCAAGTTCAAGTGCAAGGAAAATTGCTGAGCCGATGAAGCCTCCCGAGGCCTCCCCTAAGCCGGCATTGGGGAGGCCTCGATCCCTTGCGCCCGGCGGCGGCGATATATCCTTCTCCCATGCTCGAATCCTTCGCCCGCCAGATGCTCTATCCCGCACCGCCGGTGCCGGTGCCCTCGCCGCCGCCGCCGCCCCTGGAAGAGGTCTGGCTCGACCTCTCGACGGGGGACCGCGCCCAGGCCTGGACCTACACCCCCGAGAACCTGCCCGCCGGGGCTCCCCTCGTCCTCTTCTTCCACGGCAACGGCGAGAACCTCGAGACGCTCCGCTGGTCGCGGCTCTTCGAGCAGATCGGCGGGCTGGGCGTCGCGGTGCTCGCCGCCGACTTCCCCGGCTACGGCCGCAGCTCTGGCACGCCCTCCGAGGAAGGCCTGATCGCCACGGGCGACGCCGCCGTCGCCTGGGCGCGGGAGCGGCACCCGGAGCGGCCCGTCGTGGTCGCCGGCTGGTCGCTGGGCGCGGCCCTGGCGATCGCCACGGTGGACCGCCATCCGGAGGAGGTCCGCGCCCTCATCGCCCTGTCGCCCTGGACCACGCTGGCCGAGGTGGCCCGGGGGATCTTCCCCGAAGTCGCGGTGCGGATGATGCTCAAGGAGAGCTACGACTCGCGGGCGGCGGCGCGGCGCATCACGGTGCCAGCCCTGGTCGCCCACGGCGAGCACGACGACCTGATCCCGGTGGCGCAGGGGAAGGAGATCGCAGCCGTCCTGGCGGGGCCCGCTCGCTGGGTGCCGGTCTCGCGGGCGGCCCACAACGACCTCTTCGGCTACCGGGAGGTCTGGGAGGAGATGGAGCGCTTCCTCAAGGAGCTTTGAGGAGGCCGGCGGCCACTTCCAGCGCCCGCTCGAGCTGCGCGTCCCGTCCCTCGGCATAGGGGAGATCCGACGGGACGGCGACGTCCGGCTTCACGCCAGGCCCCTCCAGCCGCTCGCCATCCACCAGGATGTCCTGCACGGCCAGGAACAGCAGAGAGCCATCCGACAGAAGGAAAGGCTGGCCGGCGAGGACGGCCCCGGCCGTGCGCTCGCCGACGAGGGTGGCCCGGCCGTGGCGCTGGAGGGCGCGGGCCACCAGCTCCTTGCCGCTCCGGGAGCCGCCGTCGATCAGCACCACGAGCGGCTTGCGCCACCCCGGCGCCCAGACGGTGCGGTGGCCCTCGCGGTCGATCCGCGTCAGGTCCGGAACTGCGGGATCGAACAGGCTGACGAAAGCCGGGTCGCACCCGCCCCAGCCGCCGCGCAGGTCGATCACCAGGGCGTCGGCGTCCGCGAGCTTCTCCGCCAGGGCCTCGGCCAGCGTCTGCTGATACTCCACGCCCGCGCAGGACCAGATCGGAACGTAGCCGATGCGGCGCCCCCGCCGCTCCAGGACGCGCGTCCCCGCGATCTGCGCCTCCAGCCATTCCTTCTTGGGATCGACGATCCGGGGCGTTGCCAGGACGGCGATGGGGTGTCCGTTCCGCCGGCTGCGGTAGATCAGCGTCACGGGCTGGCCGGCCTTGCCCCGAAGCGATCGCACCGGGTGGAACGGCTCGTCGTCCGCCATCGTGATGAAGTCCCCGCGCTTCAGCCCGGCCGCCGCGGCGGGGCTGCCGGGAAAGACCCGGACCACGAACCAGCCGCCGTCCCCCTCGGCGACGGCGCAGCCGAGGCTCTCGCCCTCGGCGGAGCGGTGGAGGACCGGCTCGAAGATGGAGAGCAGGTCGCGGTAGCCGGGATCCTCGGCCGTGTAGTACTGCGTGTGCGACGTGTTCAGGATGGCCAGGCGCCGCCGGGTCTCGCGCCGGAAGGACTCCGCGTCCTTGATCCGCCCGGCGTAGCCCGCGTTCTCCCGGGCCCAGCGCTCGCCCCGGGCGGCGTCGTAGAGCTTCTCCCGCACCAGCGTCTCCACCTCCCGGCCGAGCGTGGGGAAGTCCGCCGGGGCTTCGGCGGCTGCCAGGGCAGCGGTGAGGACCGCGGCGATTCCAAGGAAGGTTTGTCTTCTCATCGGTGAGAAATCGTAGCAGCGGCGAAGGTATGGCGCGCAAAAGCAGACTTTGCGCACTCATGTCTTCAGAGGAGATTCGAAATTCGACAATCTCTCGACCCTGGTCCCGGTGTCGTCCGTGCTTCGTCCACGAGAGCCCGTGCTCCGCCCGGTGCACGTCCAATTCCAGCCCTATTCCGCTGATCTAAATCCGAATCTCGAAACGAGGAGAAAGCTCATGAAAAAGCTGTCCGTGTTCATGATCGTCGCCTTCGCCGTCCTGCTCGCGGTGCCGTCTTTCGCCGCCGACCGTAACATCGCCAATGGCATCGACCTCTGGAGAACCCCGGGAGACGGCACCACCTTTGCCGACTTCTCCAAGCAGTCGATTCCGGCCGGGTTCTTCTGCAACGGCTCCGAGCCGTTCACAGGCCGGGTCGTCCTGAAGGGCGTTCCCATCGCCTCCAACGGCGCCCTGGGCGCCACCGACACCATCATTCAGCGTCTCGATAATGCCGCCTTCAACAAGCGGGGCGTCGCGACCACCCGTATTCAGATGCGCGCCATGCAGTTCGAGGGCGTGTCTCCGCTCAAGACGGCCTGCGGCACGTTCAAGCTGCGGGTGACGCTCGACGGCCAGCAGCCCGTCACGACCATGCGGATCGTGCGCGACAACGAGAAGGGCGGCCGGTTCTTCGCCCCGATCTTCGTCAACGTCAAGCTCAGCTTCGAGCCCGTCGGCCGTGTTTCCACGGAAGCCCTGGAGATCCGCAAGCAGCTCCGCTTCCCGCCGGCCCGCAACCAGGAGTGGACGGCCAACCCCGGCCCCGGCGCCGTCACCGGTTTCGTGAAGGTCGACACGGACAGCGACGGAGTTCTCGACACCTTCCTGCCCGGCATGTCCAACTTCGGGGCGGGACGGTCGGTTAACCCCCAGAAGTACTACGACTCGCGGAGCGGCTGCCACATCGAAGACGAGGGGCAGCACTGCCCGATCGTGTATTACGACCAGCAGCAGCCCATCCTCGACTAAGCCCACGCACCTGCCACGGTGGCCCCCGCTGGGGGCCGCCGTTCTTGTTCGGACCCTCCTTGGTGAATCTCCTGGGCTCGCAAAGAGAGAGTTCTTGCACCTATGTGCATAGAGGAGATTCGAAATCAAGAATCAGCAACCTCTCGGTCAGGGGTCTCAGGTCTCCCGTTCCGCGGTGGCACGGGGTCCGCCCGCGGCATACGCCCGCCCTACCGCCTTTCGCCGATCCAAACCGAATCTCGAATCGAGAGGAGAAAGCCAATGAAGAAGCTTTCCGTGTTCATGATCGTCGCCTTCGCCGTCCTGCTCGCGGTGCCCACCTTCGCCGTCGACCGCTCTATCGCCAACGGAGTAGATCTCTGGCAGACCCCGGGAAATGGCATGTCGTTCGCCGATTTCTCCAAGGAATCGATCCCGGCCGGGTTCTTCTGCAACGGGTCGGAGCCCTTCAACGGCAGGATCGTCATGAAGGGGATTCCCATCGCTTCCGGCCAGCCGGGCGCCCTGGGCAATGCCGACACCATCATTCAGCGCCTCGACAACGCGGCGTTCAACAAGCGGGGCGTCGCCACGACCCGCATCCAGATGCGCGCCATGCAGTTCGAGGGCGTGACTCCGCTCAAGAACTCCTGCGGCTCGTTCAAAGTCCTGGTGACGCTCGACGGCGAGCAGCCGATCACGACCATGCGGATCGTGCGCGACAACGAGAAGGGCGGCCGGTTCTTCGCCCCGATCTCGGTCAACATCAAGATCAGCTTCCAGCCCATCGGCCGTGTCTCCACCGAGGCTCTCGAGCTGCGCAAGCAGCTTCGTTTCCCGCCCGCCCAGCATCAGGAGTGGGTGGCCAACCGTAGCGGCTCCGGCGTCGCCGGTTTCAACGGCGTCGTGAAGGTCGATACCGACAGCGACGGCACGCCCGACACCTTCCTGCCTGGCACGTCGAACTTCGCGGCCGGCGTTTCGGCCTTCCCCGAGAAGTTGATGGCCTACACGGACCCGGTCACGGGTTGCCATGTCCAGGACGAGGGGCAGCATTGCCCCATCGTGGCTTACCCCTACGAGCCTTGAGCTGATCGCATGGCCGGCAACGGCTCCTTCGGGACCGTCGTTGCCGGCTTCTTCGGTTTTTCCCTACCCGTCCCAATTTGCCCCGACGCCCGCCAGCGGGCCGCCATTGTATTTATACAAAATATTTTTAATAACTGCTGCGGGCTCGCAAAAGGAGAGTTCTCGCACCTATACGCTTAGAGGAGATTCGCAATCAAGAGTCCGCAATCTCTCGCCCTGGGGTCTAAAGTCTCCCGTCCCGCGGTGGCACGGGGTCCGCCCGCGGCACGCGCCGGCCTCAGCACCTTCGCCGATCCAAACCAAATCTCGAATTGGAGAGGAGAAAGCTAGTGAAAAAGCTTTCAGTGTTGATGATCGTCGCCTTCGCCGTCCTGCTCGCGGTGCCCACCTTCGCCGCCGACCGTAACGTCGCCAATGGCATCGACCTCTGGAGAACCCCGGGAGACGGCACCACCTTCGCCGACTTCTCCAAGCAGTCGATCCCGGCCGGATTCTTCTGCAACGGCTCCGAGCCGTTCACGGGCCGGGTCGTCCTGAAGGGCGTTCCCATCGCCTCCAACGGCGCCTTGGGCGCCACCGACACCATCATTCAGCGTCTCGACAATGCCGCCTTCAACAAGCGGGGCGTCGCGACCACCCGTATCCAGATGCGCGCCATGCAGTTCGAGGGCGTGTCTCCGCTCAAGACGGCCTGCGGCACGTTCAAGCTGCGGGTGACGCTCGACGGCCAGCAGCCGATCACGACCATGCGGATCGTGCGCGACAACGAGAAGGGCGGCCGGTTCTTCGCCCCGATCTTCGTCAACGTCAAGCTCAGCTTCGAGCCCGTCGGCCGTGTTTCCACGGAAGCCCTGGAGATCCGCAA